>VOFG01003870.1_pt1 | contig 412950 bp, 349 predicted proteins | sample 5384171 | NCBI WGS metagenome assembly VOFG01 (sample SAMN12384726, study PRJNA508395) | human gut metagenome | isolation source: healthy gut F | host: Homo sapiens
ATGGTCAGCCGGTACTGCATCAGCTTCAATTTGTATGCCTTGTCTAGCGATGCCGTACTCTGGTAGAACTGGGCGCCCAGCGTAGAGACATAACCGTACTCCACCTGCTTCAGGTCATACCTGCGCTGGATGAAGTAGTTCCGGTGAGCTTTCAACGAACCCTTCAGACCGTAGATCTGCGGATACGTCTGTTTGGCACCGTCAGCCCCCACCGGCATTTCGTTCAGGAACGGGTAGATGTATTTGAAGATGCCGGACTTGTTATAGAGGCGTGAGCACCACTTCTTCATCTGCTCGGTGTCGAAATGGTCAACGGCCTTCTGGATGCTGAAGGCACTCATGAAGCTTGCGCCCCCGTTCCATCCGCTCACCATAATCTCCACAATCATGTCCCAGCAATTGGCCACGATGAGGTTCCACAGCCACGAGTTATGTTGTCATCATACTTCCCGGTCAGGAACGACTTATTATCAGAACCCAACTGGCAGTCGCCGTCATAATAGTCAATCGACCATTTCACACCGTCCCATGTGCGGATAAGCATGTTCTTCGCAAGCTGGTCCACGCCGAGGTTGAACTGCACGTACAGATAGTAGGCAATCAGGTGGGGAAGGTCGAAATACTTCGATGCCTCTTTCCTGAAGGTATCGCTCTGCCACTTGGCGGTAGGGAACTTGTCGCCGTCGTCCTCATAGTTCACCCCCTCGAACGAATGGGATTCCGTACTGTAAACCATATTCTTGCCCGCAGCCGTTTCCTTCACGCACCGGTAGACAAAACTCATCATGCGGTCGGTAGCCTTGTACATCTTGTCATATACGTCACCCTTGCCTAAATGCTCATCCAGATTCGGTTCTTCCTCTGCATCCCCTCCGCCGTCTGTCCAGAAGGTGTCTTTCGGGTGGTTGAACTCGAAACCGCCGTCAAAGTTGTAATCCATGAAATCCTTATGCTCCGGTTCGGTACTCGGCAACCAGTGGAACAGGCACAGCGGATTGAGTTGTTCAGCGTCTCGAAGCAGACGGGCAGATACTGCTTGTGTCCTTCCTCGTCAGCTTCCAGATAGTTCAGCGTGTCGCCCTCGCCCCATTTCTCGCCGCCGATGGTCTCATCCTGGCCGAAGATGGGGTAGCTGTCGCTCTTCTCGTTGTTCATGTTGTACTGGCCGTAATAGGTCAGGTCTTCGTCGGCACTCTTCGCTACGAACAGGTCGCACGGCAGGCCGTCGATGGCCGAACGGTAATCATCCTCCAGCCCATGGTCTTTGGCGTAACGCTGGGCAGGCGTAAGCAGCCCCATCTCTTTCAGTCCGTCATTGATAAGCTTCGCACCTCCGGTATTGGTGGTCATGGACGAGTCCGAGAAGTCGCATTTGGAACATGCCAGCTTCGCGCCTACGGAGTTCCTGCGCAACTTGAAGAGATTTTTTCTTGCCGGTAGTTACCACCGGATTCTTCTGCCTGCCGTTTCCGTCAATCTCCCCGTAGCTCAATGTAACCGTCCAGCCGCTTGCCGTCTTCTGGAAGTAGAAACGGAAGTTCTTTCTGGCATAGTTCACGGAAGAAGTACCCTGAATACGGACATATACGTTGGTAAGGATAAAGTCAAGCGTCCTGTCCTCTCCGTTATAGAAACGGACCTCCCTTACCAGTTTGTTGGCCTTCTTGTCGTTCAGCTGGGCCAGTGCATCCACCACGTTCAGCGTGTCGCTCTCGCTCGGCACCTCACTGCCCACGCTGCCCGTGCCTATCAGTACCAGGATCGAGTTCCGCCGCTTCTTCATCAGTCCCATCAGCTTCTCCATGCTCACCGTGTCCCCCTCGTTCAGCACGCGGTTGTCCTCATCCAGCGAGCGCACGCCCGGTTCCCCGTCGGCATCCTCCAGATGGTTGCGGTCCACGATGTAGTTGTTAAGCACCTCGTCCGAGGTCAGCGCCTTGTTATAGATACGCACGCTCTTCACGTTCAGGTCAGCCCCCTCCGATTTAAACTCCAGCTGGCTCCGGATGTCGAAGTTCACCTTGTCCAGCCACTTCGAGGCGGCCGACTCCTCCCCGTTCACATAGAAGCCGATGAGCGTCCGCTGTTCGTTCGTCTGCACATTGGGATAGAATACGTAGGTAATGCGGATGTTCGTGCCCGGCTGGAACTTCGTACCCACCGAGTCCTCATAGCGCAGCACCTGTCCGGCATCCATCGCCTCGGTCACCACACCGGTCAGGAACTTGGCCTCTTCCGGGGTCACCACCAGCCCGTACCGGTTGCCGTTGTCCAGCTGCCCCAGGCAGGTGATCAGCTCCGCATTCGTGTCCGTCACGTTGGCCGTGCTGTATTCTATCTCCAACGTCATGCCCACATCACGAATAGCAAAGCCTTCGGGTTTCTCCGCCTCGTTGAAGGGGCGGTACCCACCGTCAGCGGTCAGGGTCATACCTGCACCACCGGCCAGCAGCAGGCGGTCCTTGTGCCAGCCGCTACCGGCACCGTATTCGTTCACGCTCCACAGCACGTCCCGGAACTCCATCCGCTTGTCACCGCTCACCCAGCTCGCCGGGTTGTTTTCCGTGTTGCTTCGCCCGAAGGCGTCAAACGTACACACGGCATCCGGTGCCAGCGTGGCTTCAATGTCGGGGTGCGATGTGGTGTTCACCTGCACCTCAAGCACGGCATCACCGCACGACACACGATAGTCCAGCGGTTCCACGTTCACGTTCGTCCGTCCGTAGCTGCCGGTCTCACCGCGTTGCAGCAGGTCTTCCTTCACCACGCTGCCCCGGTCGGTCACTTTCACACGGGCCGTGTACGCATCGCGGTCATAGCCGGCATACGAAAAGTTCCATGCCGTAAACTGCTCTGCCTCCAGCACCGGGTGTTTCCAGTCGCGTTGGAACCCCGCTGCCCGGTGGCTGAACATCAGGCCGGCATACGCTGTCACACCGCCTCCTGCCTTCAGCAGCGTAATGTAATGCACCCGGCTCACCACACCGGAGTTCTCATGCTGCGCGTAGGCTTCCACCACGTTCGTACCCTCCTGCATCTGAGACAGTGGGATGGTCACGTTCTTCTGCTGCACACCGCTGCCGGCCGAAAGACCGAGGGTAAAGGCCTGTCCGCCGTTCACACGGTAGTAGATGTTCTTCTCGCCGCTCGTGCCCCTTGCAGTGAATGGAATGTTCACATCATTTTTATATCCCCCGTCGGCCAGCCCGTTGCCCGCCGAGTAGGTGGTCTCCAGCTCCATGGCCACCATGGTCACCTTGGCCGTGGCTGTCTTCATCAGTGTGCCGCCCTGGTAGGTAGCCTGCGCCTCCACCTGTACGGTATAGGCGGTGGCATCCTTCAGGTAGGGCGATGCGTCAAAGGTGTAGCTCTGCCCGGCTGTCACCCCCACAAACTCCGCATCCCGGAACTCACTGATCACGGTCGAACCGCGCTTCACAATCACGCGGGCTTTCAGGTTGCTGTAGCCGTCCACTGTACCGCCACCGGCAGTACCCACGCCCACGGAGTATTTCACCACAAAGCCGCTTCCCAGTGCCAGATACTGCGAGGCGGGAAGTCCCGCACCGCTGCTGTCAGTCAGGTCAATGTTCACCACCACCTTGTCGTCGTCGGTGTACTTTGAAAAGCGGACTTCCTTCGAACTTTCTCCGCCCTTGTTATCTTTCTGTTTCACGGTCATCACGTACTGGGTGCCGTCCTCGCTGTCCTGCACATCCACGTCCGTCACCGTGCCAACCAGCGCATCGAACACCGCTCCGGATGTAGGAGGTTTTGTCTCGCCGCCCACCAGTTCCTCGGTAGGGGTGGCTTTCTCGTCAATGCTCTTCACGTAATTTTCCACCAGGCGGCCGCTTACGGGCAGCCCGCCGGTTGCGGCGCCACCGCTCCAGTCGTATGCTGCATGTCCAGCCCGTCCTGGTCATATACCTTCTTTGCCATAATATATTGCTTTAGTGATTATTCATTTGTTTCTTCGCCACCCGTCGGTCCGGCTCCACGGCTTGTCGCCTCTCCAGAACCCGCTGCCGAAACAGCTGCTTATGGCAGACCACACCAGCCTCGCTCCGGCATAGACGGCCGATAGGGAACGTTTCCCCACATACACAGCCGTTATCTCCTTACCGCCTATTGCTATCATCGTCACTCCTCCTCATAAATCAGATACAGCGTATTCACATCCTTGTCCTGTAGTGCTTCGTAAGTTTCCTCGCTCATCACCGCATGGCGATAGGCCAGAAGTTTCAGAACGCCTCCCGTTCCGGTATATACGGCATCGCCAAGCAGGTAAAGCTTGTCCGGCAGTATGGCTGTCCGGTCCGCATCCATGAACATACCGGCAGGGGGTACACCCGCTACATCCCAGTCCCCGTAAAGGGTGGAATCCATATAATAGGCGAACTTCCCGGCATCCGCCACATACACCACGCTGCCGCCCGGCTTGGTACACTTGTCAGGTAAAACGTTGCCTGTTTCCATCCATGAGGAAAAGCGTGCGGTAGCCCCGCCGACGGCTGCTGCCGTAGTCTGTTCCACCTTGGCTGCGGCATTTTCTGCCTTGGCTGCCGCTTCGTTGGCCTTGGTGGCCGCTTCTGCCGCGGCGCGGGTCTTTTCCTCCAGTCCGGCTACGGCTCCTTCCGCTTTCTTGGCGGCAGCCTCGGCACGGGCGGCGGCATCGTTCGCAGGCTTCCCTATCAGTTCCAGGGGACGTTCACCATCTTGCCGTCCTTCTCCCCGGGCAGTGATTTCACACCGCTCAGCGAGGTGACGGTTTCCAGGTCCTCCACACCGGTGGAACTCTGGAGCACACGGTCCAGCACTTCCTGGACCATTTCTTCTTGTGTCATTTCTGCCATACTCATTCGTTTTTATCGGTTTCTGACCCGCCCAGGATTTCGTTCAGGGCATCTATCACATTGGGAAGACAATAGCGTTCCACCGCCATGCGTATCATATCGATCTCCTCATCACTGAACTCCGTTTCGCCGGTACTCTCAAAAATCTTGAACGCAAGCCGATGGGCCTTGATGCCACTGACACGCGTATACAGCAAATCGGCTATCTGCTCGCGTGCGTCGAAAACCTCCCTCGTCTGACGGGTTATTCCGGTGGGGACACTGAAATTCCTGAAATCTAACTTTTTCATATATTCTGCTTTTATAATGAATGATTCAATATCTGGTAACGGAAACCGTCCGCCTTGGTTATAAGCACCATCACGGAGTCCCCGGAGGCCATCTTGTAATCCTGCATATCCTCGTTGTGGTTATAAATTCCTTTTAGTATTATATCCTTTGAACCAGGTCTGACACGAAGTGTGACCTCTGCGGCAAAATCGGACGGCAAATAGCGGAGACCGAACTGGGATGCGACAGAACTCTCCGACGGTAGGGTCACTTCCACAGCATTATAATTCGGTTGGTTGTAATACATGAGGATAATGTTATGCTGCGAAAAATCGACCGTGTAGTTTCCACTTCCGAAAGTAAGCAGCTTGGCTTTCGTATTGATAAACGCCGGGGCAAGTAATGCCGCATTGCTGCTGATACCGTAGTTCTTCGTACCGCCGGTAACATCTATAAACAATCCATAGTTCGCCTGGTCGAAGCCGTAATTCCCGTATATATTGGGGGCTGAGTTCACGATACGACCGACAGCGGTAAAAGCCCCTCCTGCAGAAGACGGTATCACATCATCACCGAACATCACATATCCTTTGCTGCCGCCGACACGGAAAAAATCATCATAAATGGCAAGACCGCCACCGCTCCCGTGAGAGTCGGCCACAGAACCGATACGGCCGTTCCCTATCTCAAAGCCGCCGATTTTCCCTTTGCTGCTGTCTATCTCTCCGGTAAACTTACCGTTAGTCGTTTCAATGCTGCCGTCTTCCAGTATCTTGAAGTTGCCGTTGGCCGTTACCAGTCCCTCCAACTGTATATGGTCGGCTGTCAGCTTGATTTTGCTCACGGTATTTCCGTACTCGTCCTCTTCCTCCACGCTCACCCCGATAAGGGCAATCTTTCCTGTATTATCCTGCGCATACAGACCGGAACCTTCAGGCTTTATGACAAGCCCGGTCTCTTTCAGTGCTTCACCGTCCTTGTCAAACACCGCCGCCGAAATCTTCACCAGCCGCTCGCTCTGCTCGAACAGCGTGCGGTACTTGTAGCTCAGCGCGTCCGCCTTGTTGGTGCTGAACACCAGCAGCGAAATGTAAATCACGCCCGTAAACGACAGCTTGAAGTCGCCAGTGCCGTTCCAAAGGCCGTCCAGCGTGAACATCTTCTCACCGCCAACGGGCAGGTCCTCTTCATGGCCGAACATGTTGAAGTTCTCAAACCCGGTCTTGTCGGCGTTCATAAATTCTATTTTCAACCTTCCGGCCTTGATAACCCGGTAGCTGAAGGACAGATACACCACGCCGGGAACCCGTTCGCCCTGGCTGTTCGTCTGCCGGTACTCCGGTACCAGCCGGAAGTCCTTCAGACGTTGCAAGATGTAACTGTTCCGGATATAGGCATAAGGCACCTTGCCGTCTGTCCGTATCTCGGCATGCCCGTCCGGCTTCGTACCGTAGGACCGCCGTTCGCCCAGATCCAGCGTCCGCCCAGGGTGAACAGCGTAGCCTTGCTGCCCGTCTTCCATTTGTCCATGCCGTCGGCAAAACTGCTGTTGTCCAGATAACTCTGTTCTTCGCGTATTTCCTTGCGCAAGCTTTCCACGGCTGAATGGATTTTCCCCTCGGTTATCTCAAACCGCGTCAGGATGTCCTCACCCGTCATCAGGATGAATGTGCCCCGTATATAGGCGTTATCCGCGCACAGGCCGTTTCCTTTCGGCTGTTTGTCTGCCGGGAAAGCGCTGCTCCTGATGCCGTCCAGCTTACCCAGCCGGCAACGAAGGCAGCCGTTGAAGTTCTTGGCCTTCACACCGTCCAGAATGTCGATACGGGGCTGCCCGTCCTCCGTGGCCGCAATGGATATAAGGTTCTGCCGGAGCGGGTTTTCGGTGTTGCCCATCAGTACGCACTCATCGCCTGCCTCCGGCTTCACCCCGCCAAACTCGCTTACCGGGACCAGCACACCGCCGGCTATCACCGAAGCCACCTCCACCCAGTAGGATTTTAGCTTTGAACCGCTCGTAACGGCACAGCGCATCTGGTCATGGGCCACAAAGCCGCTTTCCTGCTCGAACAGGATGCGGTAGTTGTCGCCTTGTTTCACCACGTCCTTGATTTTGCCGTTGGCGGCCGACACCACAATCTGCCCGCACACGCTGCGGATCTGCTGTATCAGCAGTTCCATCGCCACCAGGCTCTGACGGGCCGTAATCTTGTCCACGGTCAGGTTCGTCAGTCCCGTCAGCTGGTCTATCCAGATCTGCCAGCCTCACCGGTCAGCCCGTCAACAAACCTGACGCTGCGCAGCAGTTCACGGATCACGGCGGTCAGGTACTCGGCATTGCCCTCACCGTCCACGCTGCCGCAGGGCTTGCCCCCGGCAGCCTCGCCAAAGGTCACACCCTTCAGAAATCGGATGGGCTCTTGGCTGTGTCCGGCTGGTTCTTGCTCAGGAACTCTTTTTGGCTGCGCCGGGCGGAAAACAGGTTGTTGTCCGTGGGCAGCGTCTTGTCCCAGCTTCGTATGATGTCCGGAAGGGCAGCACCTTCCGTCTTTGATTTCGTATAGCTTTTCAGCGCACCGATGCTGTCCGTCACCTTGTCGAACTTGCCCACCTGCAGCGCATCGCTTATCTCGATGTCCATCTGCCCGGGTTCGTTTACCTTGCGGCTGATTTTGGTGATACGGCTCTGCCGGTAGCCTTTTTCCGGGAAATACTTCCGGCTCTCCAGCTTCACCCGTCTGCCCACAAACAGGTCGATGCCGTGCTCCTCCATGTACACCGGGTCCGTCGGGGCTTTGTAGGCGGCAATGTCCAGCCAGTGGTCCCGGTTGTACTCCTCAACCGCTGCCGCAAATTCCTCTTCGGCCAGCCGGTAATATTCATCCGGCATCCGGATGTTCCACAGGATATAGGTATCACCGGCTCGCGGCACCAGCTTGCCGCCCGGCAGCTGCGTGTCGTCATCGTAGGGCCAGATGGTGATCAGTTCGAATTCACGTGCCGCGCTGTCGTAGTTCACCTCAAAGTAGTGGTCATCGCTCTCTCCCAGTCCGGCAAGGTCGCCCGTCTGGAACGAGACGCGTTTCGTCTCACCGGCCAGTTCGTACAGGTTGGGGTCAAAGTTCAGTTCCCCGTCACGGAAGTAATAGACGGTGAATTTGTTCCCTTCATCGTCCGTGACCTCCTCGCTGCGTACAGAGCTCACCGTACCCACCCGGTGGGGGTAGATACCGCTGAAGGCTTCCTGCTCGTAATGGTCATAGATGCCGTATTCCTCCACACCCTGCTCGATGTACTTCTTGCCGCCGGGGAGCATCAATCTCGGGCTGCCGTATTTCTCCGCATCAATGTTGCGGGTCGAACCTACCGGGAACAGGCGGGTGTAGAACTTGGCCGTGTTGCTGGTGTCTCTTTCCAGCGAGGTCAGCCCCTTGCCGTACCCCAGGGCGATCTCTTCCCCGTGTTCGCAGCGGCACACGTTCACAGTCTGCCCCTCAACCCACCATTCCACCTTGCCGCCGGCCTTTTCCGCGATGGCTTTCAGCGCTTCGTCGCAGTACATGCCCTCGTAGTCTATCGTGATCAGCTCCGTACCTTCCACCGTACCCACCTTCCAGTCGGTCGTGTGCCCCATGCCGTCATTGATTGCCTTTACCACCATCGCCACATGCTCGCGGGGCGTGGCTGTCAGGGTGAACAGGGGGTTCGTGTCCCCGTCTGTCGTTTCCAACACCAGGAACCGCTTGATCAGGCTCTCCACGCCGTACAGCTTCAGGTCATAGTCCCACTCGCCCTCGTTCACCTGCTTCGGCGTGTAGCGTTCCGTCAGCCGGTACCGTTCGCCCAGATAGTCCGTGTAGTCGTTCACGTCCAGAGGCAGAAAGTCATAGTAGCTGAACGACAGGGAAAGCACATTGTCTCCCTGCACCTCCTTGCTTTGCGTCGAGCTGTCGTTTACAGCCACATCCGCACGCTTGGTTCCGGCTTTGTCATATATCGTTAGAAGCATATTTGAACGTCATTTAAATGGTTATATAATCGGTTTCGGTTCCCGGAACTTTACCCGGAACTTTCCGGCATGCACGCCTTCCCTCCACAGATAGGTCAGCGGGGTGAACTTCGTGCAGTCGGCATACTTCACCCGCAGCTGCAGGTCCAGCTGGGGGAAACGGATGTCCAGCCAGCCGTCTTTTCCTTGTTTAAGGAAATTCACAAAGGCAAAGTACTTCTTCATCCAGCCGGCCTGTGTCTTGTTGTACAGGGCAAAGTGCAGCGTCACGTCCCGCGCCTCGTTCTTGGGGTTAAGAACTGCAGAGTATTTCTCACCGTCCTCTTCCCGTATATCCACGGCAGTATCCTTTTTGGCCTTGCTCGGGGTCAGGATGGCCGTCAGGTTCTCCATGCCCCCGCGCCGCTCCTCCACCAGGAACACGCCGTATTCCGTCCAGATGTCCGTGCCGTTCACCAGCACCAGTCCGCCCAGTATATTTGCCATATCACTTCACTTTTAGTCCGTCACGTATCATTTTCTTTATCACTTCCTTTATTTCGCCCAGGTGTCCGGCGCTCACACCGGTGTTCTCGGCTATCCGGGCCAGGTGCCTTCAGCCGTGTCCATCTTCTCCGACACGCTTTCCAGCCGGTCGTCCATGCTGCTCCAGTGCTGCAGCCCGCTGGTGAACATGCCCTCCAGCTTCGTGCCCTGGTCATACGTCATGGCCGTAAAGCGCCCGCTTTCGCGCTTTGACTGGTGCCGCCGGCTTCGGTCTTGTCGTAGCCCGTGGCCGCCGCCAGGTTGTCACGCAGGGCAAGGGCTTCATCCATATACTGCATGTACTCTTCCATCAGCGCGTTCCGTTCCGCCTCAGTCAGTTCGTTGTCCTCCATGGCCTTGCCGAACTTCTCCCACCAGCCTTTCAATTTGTCGCTATACATCTCGCCGATCTTGTTGCTCAGCATCGCCCGCATGAAGTACTCGGATATATCCTCCGCCGCATCCTTCGCGCCATACTTCATGTTCATCAGATTGTCGATGAAGCTGCTGTACATACCGTCGAACGAAATGCCCGTCAGCCCTTCATACAGCTGGTCGGTCAGTTCCTCCAGCTTGCCGGCCTGGTCTATGTAGTCATCCAGCTTCTCGGTCAGTCGCCCGCCATAGCCGCCCTTACCGGTATTCTGGATTTGCGTCCACATGTCCACGTTGCTGCGCAGCGCCTTCATCTCCTCCGGACTCAGTCTCCACAGGTTCCCGTCCCACCGGCGGCCGATCTGTCCGCTCAGTTTGTCTATCTGTGCCTGGTTGAAACCACCCCAGTAGTAGTTCCAGCTGTGGTGACTTTGCTGTATCGTGCCTGTTCCTTTGCTATCTGCAGATAGTTTGCATTCGTTTCTTTCTGGTATTTGTAAGCATCCCGGTAAGCTTCCACCGATTTTGTCCCCTTGCTTGCCTTGATGGTATCGGTCAGGTCTTCGATGGAAGTCTGCAGTTTCTCGTTCCGGTCTGTAAGACGGTCTATAGCCGCCTGCACTTCCCTGGCGTTCCCGCCGATGCCGAACAGTTTGTTGAAACCTCCGAAAGACACCGTGTTCAGCAGTCCTCCGATACCATTCACAAGGGAACCGCCTATCTGTTTGAACAGGTCTCCGCTGAGGATATTGTCGAGTATTCCGGTTATCGCATTGAAAATGGTGTCTATCAATGATGAGATAATCGGGCCAATACCGTCTTTCAGCAAATCCAGTATGGAGAGAATAGCCGATATGATCTGCCCGATGACTCCGGCACTTGACAGGGTCTCGGACATCTGACTGATGGCATCACCGACCTTGCCTCCGATATTCAGTTTTGAAAGACCGGTAAGCATGTTCTGGATTCCTTCAAATGCTCCCTGCAAGGTTCCGCTCGCAAAGCCGTGCAACCCGTTGGATACCATGTTCAACCCGTCAACCGTGTCCCGGGAGGCACTTTTCACCTCCCCGGCAAGCGCCTTCATTTCAGAGGTGGCGTTCAGGTATTCTTCGTCAGCTGAAATGCTGGACGATTGGGCCGTTTGAAGAGCGATTTTAGTACGTTCTATTTCTGCCTGGTTACCGCTTTCAAGAGCCTTGTTGTAATCGGTCTGCGCTGCTTTTAACCGAATGAATGCCGCTTCCTGCTGCAGTTCCGCATTTTGCACGCGTGTTACGGCATCCCCCAAAGCGTGCATCTGCGTTTGTAACCGGGCAAAATCCAATGTGCCGTTACCACCGGGAAGCATGCTTTGAATACGTTCAATGGCATCGTAGACGACCTGCTGGTCTGCGGCTCCCGTTTTTTTGAACTCATCCGTCTTGACATACTGTTTAAGCTCGCCAAGCAGGTTCTTCATCTGGTCTGCAAGCAGACCGGTCAAATCCCCGAACGCTGCTCCCCAGTCTATCTTCCGGGTAAGGGCTTCCATGTCCACTTTGTGCACAGCCGCATCACGCTGCTTCTCCAAAGTCAGCCTTTCGCCCTGGGACTGTGCCTTGCGGATTTTCTCCGCATATTCCTCAGCGATGGCCAGTTTCTGTTGCTGGAAGGTCCCGTATTCCTTCAGATAGTCACGCATGGCTTCCGCCTCTTCCCTGTACACGTCCGCCTCCGCTTTTTTCCGGGACGCGGTGTTTGAGGCACGGGCTTTTTCAAGTTCATCCTGTTGCTCCCGGGTAAGTCCGTTATCTCCGGTGGAAAGACCGGCTTCCTTGTTCTCACGCTTCCAGTCGGCTTCCTGCCGGTTTATCTCTTCTTTCCGGGCGTTATAGTCATATTCGATTTGTGCCAGTTTCTTTTCGGTACCGGCTTGCATACGGTCTATCTCTTCCTTCCGGTTCTCGGCCTGCAGGGCGGCAAGATCCTGCGCCAGCCTGCGCTCTGTGGCAAGCCGTTGCTTGGCTTCCGCTTCCGGATTCTTCCCGGACTGTTCGGGGTCGGTATGTCCGCCGATATTTCCTTTTTTGGCTGCTTCTGCCGCTTTCCTTACCTCTTCCTCCGCTTTTTTCAGATAACCGTCGCGTTTGTTTTCGGCATTTTTCAACAGTATGTCATAAGCTTCCTGATCATGTTTCTTGATGGCAGCCTGTGCGTCATAGAACTGCCCGGATTCTGCCATGCTTGACTGCATGATATATTGTCCCCATTTCCCGAAAAAGCCCATGGCGCTTTCCGCCTCTTCCGGTTTCTGCGCCTTGATTTTATTCACCTCTTCATCGGCTTCTGCAGCTTTTTACAAGGTTCTGGACATTGGCCTGGTGCAGCAGAACCTGTACATAGTCCTCGCTCTTTTGGATAAGGGTATCATACCATTCGGAAAGTGTTTTATAATACCCGAAAGATTCCCCGTACTTGCGGTTCAGTTCCTCTACCTTCGCCTTTTCCTGTTCCTTGCTGCCGGTGAAGTTCTTTATTTCATCGATGACCGATTTCAGTTCGAAGCGGGTACGCACCATCTGGGCACGACCGTCCTTCTCTATCTCGGTCATTTCCTTGAGTGATATGTTGAATTCATCCACGCCTTTTTTGGCACTGAACAGGTTTTTCGTCCAATCCCAGATTTCATCACCGTACATTACCAGCAGCATGATGCCGGTGGTCATGGCCGTCTGCCAGGAAAAGAGCGAGGACAGGACCTGTTTCCATACCGGTGTGCCTTTCTTGCCTGACTTCTGCAGCTCATCATATTCCTTACGGGCACGGGCCAGTTCGTCCGTAAAAATCGGCAGGTTGTTGGATATGGCCAGAAAGAACATCTGCGGTCCCATGGCCAAAGAAGGCATTTCACGGGCCATCTGCTGGATGCTGTTGTGAAGCCCGTTGAACTGGCGCTGTGCATTGGGCATGTCTGCAGGGGTGACCTGCACGGATTCCGATTCCTCCTGCAGCAGTTTCAGTTTGCCGCGCAATTCCTCAAGCTGCTTCTCCAGTGCATGGATCTGCGCGATATTGGCACTCTGGTCCAGATTGGGGGGCAGCCGTCTCCCCGGCAAGGCGCAGCCTTTCCAGTTCAGCCTCCAGCAGCCTGACGGTATTACGCAGTTCCAGCGCCTCACGTTCGGCCTTGTTCATGCCGGGCGTGAGTTTGTCCTTCATCAAAAATTCAACTTCTACAGGTTTGCTCATTCCAGTTTGCTTTGAAAAAATCCTACTATATCGTTCGCTTCATCCTCGGCGCTGTGTTCCGGTCTGGGAGCACCGTTTCCGCCGCCTTGCTTTTTCCGCACATACCGCGGTGCGTCGTTCAGCATCATGATCAGCGTCTGGTAATTCACCCCATCAAGGATGTAATCCACGCTCCAGCCGGTCGCCGATGCAATCTGCCACACGAAGCCGAAAGGGCTATGGGAACCTTCATACCGGGTTCTTAACTCCCCTTCCTTGCCTGGCTCAGTCTCGGAGTCATCGGGTTCGCCCGCGCTGTCGAGCTGATAATACGCATAAAATCCTTCGTGCCCATCAGACGCTCGAATGTTCGGAACATGGCCGTCAGATAACGCCACTCCACAAAGTTCCGCAGTACCCACGCTGTCACCCCGATGCCCACGTGCCGCGACACGTATCCCCGGCATACCGTATAGGCCAGCAGGCGGCTCACAGCCTTACCATGCTCCGCCACAAAGGCCAGTTCCTCGGTCTTGTCCTTCGGTTGCCAATCGGGTTTGACACCCGTCTTCAGGTATTCCCGCGCCAGCAGAATCTGACCCCGCAGCCTCGGACGCTTCATCGTCACACGCACCTCCACCGGGCGTTTCAGCCACGGAAGCTTCCACCTTTTAAGAGGTACGGACACGCCGCTGTCAAGCAGCGCGTCCGCACACTCCATCTCTATCAGTTGTTCCAGCCGGTCAGCCATACGTTAGCCCTCCTCGCTTTGGAGCGATGCTGCAGCCGCGGCTTCCGCCGGCGGCAGCTTGTACTGCCCCCACTCGTCCGGTATTGCTTCCGTATCGAACACGCCGTAAGGCTGCGAACCGTCCTCCGGCATCGCCACTTCGAGCGTAACCTCTATCTTGGAGGTTTCTGTAAGGGTCAGCTTGCCTGCAGGATTGGAAAGCAGCGTGGCGTTGGGAATCAGTACGCTCTGTCCGGACACGAGGGAGAGTTCCCATGGTCCCTGCATGACAAGCACCTCCGACGGGGCTGTCCAGCCGATCGGAGTTTTCTTTTCCGAATCTTCTTTCTTATAATGCAGGCTGCCGCCAAGCAGTTTGTGCAGGTTCGAATAGTTCATCTGGATCACATTGAACGTCGGGGCGATGCCGCCGTTACTCTGTGGGATGACCAGCACCGGGGCACCCTGCACCTGTTCGGCCTCGATCTTCGCGGCCTCGGGTTTCTTGCCGCCCAGGTCAAACGAGTTCTTTCAATATACCCGATTGTGAAATCCTTATACTTTACGGCTCCTATGCCGTACATGAAATTCTTGTTCATCGTTTATAAAGTTTGATGGTTAATAACACACCGGCCAATAAGCCGGCCAATACACCTGTGATAAACGTCCGCATCCGGTTCGGAGGGCGTTTTTCTACTGTTTGAACGTCATTTGAAATTTCGCTCTTGGTTTCGCTACGGATGCGCGCCAGCTCTTCTTCATACCATAGCACCAGCTGCTGCAGACTGTCACACGAGGCTTCGGCCACGATGTTCCCGCTGTCATCGCTGCCTACGGTCAGATTCGCCTGTCCACTCTTCCCGCGATACACCGCCCCTTCAGGAAGTTTACGGAGGCTGTCCGCAGGTATAGACAGCTTCACCGAACTCGCCGGTACACCCGCCATCACCAGTCCCGCCCGTCGACTTCCGCTCGCGCTGTCGGTGCTTGCCGTTTCCGTCTGTATCTTCTCCACCGTCGTGCTCTTCCTGCTGCTTGCGCAGCCCGCCAAGCACAGGACAGTCATCATGATGGCGGCAACTGTTGGCAGTGTCAATGGCCTTGCGCAGTCGCGCCATTTCGCGCTTGTTGGCCTGCAGGTCTTTTCTTGTTGCATTCAGTTCTTCTTTTAAGGGTACCACAATATTGCTCACCAAAACGCGGGTGGCATGTTCTGCGTTATCCACACGCACACCCTCTGCGTCGGCTTCGGCTTTCATCGCTTCCGCTTTCGCTTTCCTCACCGTAGCACGCAGGGAACCGATGGCTGCTGCAGTGCCCACAAGGCCGCCGCTAAGAATAATGTTCATGATCTCGCTAAAGTCCATACCACCCGTTTTTTAGTCAGTCAACCTTTTATTCTGCTTCCTCGCGTTTCTTTCGGAATAGTCCGATAACCCATTGCACCAGTCCCGTGTCGGCTACCCCATTGGCTACAAGTGAGGCACCAAAACCATAGAGCAAGGCAATGTCCCAGCTCACATCACTCACAAATCCGGCATCAAGCCACCACAGTAGCATCGCGCACACCAAGCCCACACACCAGCTCACCAGCTGCGTCACCCAGCCTTTCATGTTAGGGAACAAACCTTTCAACCCTTCAGTAAGCACCACCACACCGCCGACGAAACCGGCAAAGGTGCCAATCATTGCGTCATAGTCCGTTGCCGGAACATCGGCCCCTTTGGGCCATCACAGCCGATACTGTTCCCAGCATCAGCATCATAAACAGCATAATTCGTTTCATTGATTGCTTCTTTTATTATTGATTAATACCTATTTCTTTCAACCATTCCTGCACATCGAAGCTCGGACAGGCTTTCGCTGCCAGTTCGTTGTGTCCTATAATGCGTACATCAGGGAATTTCCGATGAAAATCCTTCACATACTTCTCCAGTGCCTTTTTCTGGCAGCCAGTGCGGGTGTCCTTCGGGGTCTTGCCGTCCTTGGCCACACCGCCGGCATACACAATGTGACGGCTCACACTGTTATATCCCTTGGCTCCGTTGGTCACTTCCCAAGGGTCCACCTGTGCATCCTCATTGTTTTCTACCAGACGTTCCACGCCTCCGTTCAGGTGGAACAGGTCGGTATAGCCAACCTGTTTCCAACCTCTGCCACCCTGGCTTACGGGCGAAGTGTGCCACTTCCGGATGTCCGCCGATGATACCTCACGCCCCTCCGGGGTTGCCGTACAGTGAATTACCAGATACTTCAATTTTGCCATACCATCTTATCCTTTCTGGTTTTGGGTAATGGTAATCTTGGCCGTCTTGCTGCGGTCGGCATTGAGCGTAAGGGTCAGTGTACCGGTTTTCTGACTGCCACTGTTTGCACCGGCCGAAATCTTCACGCCTTTATCCGTCGCTTCCACCTTGAAGCCGGCAGGGGCACTGCCTATCTCATATTCTCCGCTGGCGGTCACGGTCACTTCTTCACTGCCACCGGTTGCCTCAAGGGTCACACTGGCAGGGTCAACTGAAATCTTCTTCTCGCTCGCCTTGAACACGGGGTTGCTTCGCTTGTCCAGCACCACCACTTCTTCACCGAAGGCAATGTTCGTGTCAGCCTTCATCAGCATCTTGAAGAAGTACAGTTCGCTCGCGTTCGAGATCTTGTCAATCTGAATCACGTCTTCATCGTCCTGCAGGTTCACAGCCGCAAACAGGTTGCCGCCGGCATCGGGCGAACAGAGGGTGCACACAATCAGATCATCGGGCCAGGCCGCAAGCGTCTCAATGGTAATGCCCTTGTAGCGGCGGGCATTCACATCGGTTTCGCTCGTGTTCTTGGACTCGCGCTGGGTCAGCTCGTCATCATACTTGTCAAAGTCGTTCACGCTCATCAGAATGCGGAGGTCCGGGTTGTTGCGGATGGCCACGGGAATCTTCGCACGCATGGCTTTCAGTCTGCCCAGCATGGTCGATTCTGCGCTGTCCACCACAATCACCTCAGTATCCTTGGCCATCTGGGTCAGGATGCCGTTAAACAAGTGGTCGTCATCATCCCCATATTCACCGTTCACATAGTGGTCACCCAGTTCAAACTGTACCCGCTTGGCCAACTCGGCAAGCAGGGCGTTCTGCGCTTCGGGCGGAAGTTCCGAGAATACCAGGTTGCCCTTCGGCTGCCATTTGCGCCAGATGTTCTCGAACGTGCGGGGGTTAAATACCGTAAAGGCCATGAAGTCCACCGGGTCAAGACTCTTTTCGTCGTAGTTGAAGTTGCCCTTCGAATCCTCCACGCCGGGGTTCTCCTTGCGCTTCTGGAGCATCTTGCCGGTCTTCAGGCGCGGCAGGCTGATTTTCTTCTCCACACCGGGAATCACCATGATCAGCCCCTTTTCCACAATCTCATTGCTCGTAGCGGCAAGCGTCAGCAACTGTTCCAGTACCTCGCCGCTGTAATTCGTGTTTCTTACAATTATTGCCATAGTTCAATCACTTTTTACGTTTGTCCTTAATTTCTCGCATACGCCTGTTCCAGGGGCTTTCTTCACCATTCGGTTCCAGATGCAGGTCTTCCATCACACGGCGCTTTACCGGCAGTTGGGCCAGGGCCTTTTCGCCGTTCTCGCGGTCATTGGCCAAAAGGTTTTCGTAGATGGGGCGGGTAGTCGCATCAATGCGACCGTCCTGCTCGGCTGCGTCAAGCAGCTGCTTGCGGGCGGCAAGGTCTTCGGCTTCAGCCTTGTCTTCGTAGGTCTTCACCTTGGCCTTCAGGTCGGTGTTCTCTTTCGTAAGGATAGGTACCTTGCCTGCCTCTTCCTCCAGTTGGTCCATCAGGCGGAACACATCCGCATCACTCGCGCAGTCCTTGAAGCGCGGGCGTTTCTTTACGTCTTCCAGATTCATGTCTTCTCTGTTTTTTTGTGGCTCAACGAGCCGGTTATTGAATAAAGTATATATCTGCGCCGGTGTACTGTCTGCCGGCACGGGGTCTGCATCATAGATGTCGTCTATGAAACCAAGGTCCAGGGCTTCCTTGGCGGTCAGCCAATGGTCCTCGCCGTCAAAATAGGTCTGTTTCACTTCTTCCTTGCTCATGCCCAGCCGCTCGGCATAGATTTCACTCAAGCTGCCTTCCAGGCTTTCTATCTCTTCCATGCAACGCTGCAGGTCCTGCTTGTTGCCGTAACACCCGCCGCTCACACTGTGCAGCATCAGACGGGCATATTTGCTCATCTCTACAGGTTTGCCGCAAAGGGCTATCACACTGGCCATGCTGGCGGCTATGCCATCCACATAAATGCGGATGTCGGCCTGGCTATGGCGCAGGGCGTTGAATATCGCAATGCCGCTGTACACTTCCCCGCCGTTGCTGTTGATACGCACATGGATGCGCCGGCTCACGCGTTCGGCTTCCATCAGTTCCTGGGCTATGCGCCCGCTTTGCACCTCCGTATAGTCTCCGATGTCCCCGTACAGGAATATCGTACTGGTGCCGTCGTCACTCGTTGTAATATTGAAAAATCTGCTCATCGTCATGTCTTTACCAGCGGTTTCCCCGCCTTTCGATGGTGCGAAAATAGAACATTCCCATGGCACCAAGAAACCGCGTCCGCATCATAACGTTTTCTGGCGTTATCATAACGCTGTAACCCGTCATCATGTGTACGCGCTTTTACAAACCCCGCTTTTTCATGCAATTTTGTAACGTGATTTACAACTAAAAAGGACGATTTATGGCAGATTTGACGAATGCCCAGAAAAAGGAATGGGCAAAAACTTTGTACCTCAAGGAAAACCTCACACAGCAGGAAATCGCCGACCGTGTGGGCGTGTCTCGGGTGTCCGTGTCCAACTGGGTACGGGCCGGGAAGTGGGAGGAACAGAAGGTGGGGCTTACGCTCACAAGGCAGGAACAGGTGGCTAACCTCTACCGGCAGGTGGCCGAAATAAACAAGGCCATCGCCGAACGGCCCGAGGGGGAACGGTTCCCCTCATCCAAGGAGGCTGACATTCTCGGGAAACTGTCGGCGGCCATACGCAACATGGAGCAGGAAGTCGGCATTGCCGACATCATCAGTGTTTTAACCGGACTCATCGACTGGGTACGGGCGGCCGACCTCGAAAAGGCAAAGGAAATCACCCGGCTGGCCGATGCGTACATTAAAGACAAATTATAAAGGGATAGACAATGAAACAGACTGACAGACTCGCTCTCCTCGATTGGGAGAAGTACAAAGAAGACATCGCAAGGGCTACACCGGTCGATAGGAACATGACGGCAGCCGAACGGGAAAAACACCGGGAATATCTTGAGAAACATCCCATAGAATGGATCAGGTTCTTTTTTCCGAATTATGCCAAATATGAATTTGCCGACTTCCAGAAAAAGGCTATCCGGCGGATCATTGCACACGATGAATGGTTTGAGGTGCTTTCTTGGAGCCGTGAGCTGGCCAAATCCACCGTCACCATGTTCATCGTCATGAATCTCACGCTTACCGGACGCAAAAAGAATGTGATTCTGACCTCCAACAGCAAGGACAATGCAGTGCGCCTGCTCGATCCATACCGGGCAAACCTCGAAGCCAATGGGCGCATCATGGCATACTACGGCAAACAGGAAATGCCGGGCTCATGGACGGAGGATGAATTCACCACCAAAGGGAAGGTTTCGTTCCGCGCACTGGGTGCCGGGCAGTCACCGCGTGGTTCGCGTAACGAGGCCATACGTCCCGACGTGCTGCTGGTCGATGACTTTGATACGGACGAGGACACCAAGAATCCGGACATCATCCAGAAGCGTTGGGACTGGTGGGAAAATGCACTGTACCCCACACGGTCCATTTCCGAACCTACACTGGTCATCTTCTGCGGAAACATCATTGCCAAGGACTGCTGCGTGGTGAGGGCAGGCGAAATGGCCGACTCCTGGGACATCGTGAACATCCGCGACAAAAACGGTTTTTCCACATGGCCGGAAAAGAACTCGGAAGAGGACATCGACCGCACACTGTCCAAAATATCCAAAAAGGCGGCACAGGGAGAATATTTCAACAACCCGATTTCCTTGGGCGAGGTATTCGAAAACATTGCATACGGCAAGATACCGCCTCTCTCCAAATTCAAGTTCCTCGTGGTGTATGGCGACCCGGCACCGGGTGAAAGCAAGGGGAAGAAAGGAAAATCATTCAAGACGGTTTCGCTCTGTGGCAAATTGGGCACCAGGCTCTATGTCATCAAGACTTTCCTGGCGCAGGCACTCAATGCGGAGTTCATTGACTGGTATGTCCGGATGCTTGAATTTGTCGGTGGCAAGACCAATGTCTATTGCTACATGGAGAACAACAAACTGCAGGACCCTTTCTTCCAGCAGGTGTTCAAACCGCTGGTGGCAAAGGTGCGACGGGAACAGAAGATTGCGCTGTTCATCCGGGGCGACGAGGAGAAGAAGACGGACAAGGCTACGCGTATCGAGGCCAACCTTGAACCGCTCAACCGCGAAGGGAATCTCATCCTCAACGAGGCTGAACGGGACAACCCGCACATGAAGGAACTGGAAGACCAGTTCAAGCTGTTCACCTTGACCATGCGCTACCCGGCCGACGGACCGGATGCGGTCGAAGGGGCGAACCGCATCATCGACGAACTGATCAGGCGCATCGAACCGCCCGTATTCCGCTCACGGAAGGATGTAAGAAAGCGGAATAAGAAAAGATTATGACAACTCTAAAACATTAGGACTATGAGCAAATTTGTAGAACTCACCGATTACGATGCAAGTATCCACCGCGACATTCTCGACGCACTGGTGCGCGAAGATGAAACGGTCATTGAGGTATGTGAAGACAGGGCCATTGCCGAAATGCGATGCTACTTGGGCAAACGCTACGACTGCAACAAGATTTTTGCGGCCACCGGCGAGAACCGGAACCAGCTCGTGCTGATGATGGTCATCGACATGGCGGTCTATCACATCTTCTGCATCCACAACCCGCAGAAACTTTCCCAGGTACGCAAGGACCGCTACGAACGGGCGGTGGAATGGATGAAGGCGGTGGCCGACGAGGACATTTCAATCGAAGGGGCTCCGCTGCTGCCCGAGGAACAAAGGGCGGGCAGGTCGGATTTCCGCATTCAAAGCAACCGCAAACGAACGAACCACTGGTAAAAAGCAAGCAGTATGAAAAAGAAAAACAGAAAAAGAAACAAAACCGGCATCATCACCGTTGGGGGAAACTTCGCATTGCCGGGACAGAAGAAACCGAATGTGATTGTGCTCACCCAGCCCAAACGCTTCGGACTGGACATTTCCGACTACATGGCAGCCGTCAAAGCGGCCGAGAATGTCGATTTCTCGCGACGTTACAAACTTTATGACCTCTACGAGGACATTCTGATGGATACCCACCTTTCCTGTGTGCTCGAAAAGCGAAAGAATGCCGTGCTGTGCTCCAACATGGAATTCCGGGTGGACGGGAAGCCCGACGATAAAATCAACGAACAGATACAGTCGCCCTGGTTCAACCGGCTGGTGGGTGACATCCTTGATGCGAAATTCTGGGGCTTCTCGCTCTGCCAGTTCTACAAGCTGCAGGAGTGGGTGGATTATGACCTGGTACCGCGCAAGCATGTGGATCCGGTCAGGGAACTCATCCTGCGCCACCAGACGGACATTACCGGCCATTCCTGGAATGAATATACCGACCTGCTTTTTGTGGGTTCACCGTCCGATTTGGGGCTGTTGGCCAAGGCTGCACCTTGGGTCATCTACAAACGTAACACCACGGGCGACTGGGCACAGTTCTCCGAGGTATTCGGCATGCCCATACAGGAATATATCTATGACTCCGACGACGACGAGTCCCGCCAGCGGGCCATGGAGGATGCGGCGGGTGCCGGAAGTCTGGCGCAGTTCTTTCATGCCAAGGACACGGAACTCAAACTTACGGAAGCCGGAAACAAAACAGGGTCGGCTGATGTGTACGAACGTCTCTGCGAACGGTGCAACAACGAAATTTCCAAACTGATACTGGGCAATACGCTGACTACCGAATCGTCCGAAAAAGGCACACAGGCTTTGGGTACGGTTCATAAGAAAGTAGAGGACAAGGTACTGGAGGCTGACCGGAAATACGTGCTCAACGTGCTGAATTACGACATGACGGACATTTTGCTGCGTATGGGCATCAACACCCAAGGGGGTGCATTCTGCTTCCCGGAACCGAAGGAAACGGATGCCGGTACCAAAATATCCATCCTCACGCAGCTGAAGAAGAACTTCAACATCCCCATCGACGACGATTATCTCTATGAGGAATTCGGTATCGACAAACCGGCCAATTACGAGCAGCTGAAGGCGGAACAAAAGACGGCTGAACAAGCCGACCAGATTCCAAGCCCGAAGAAGGAGCCAGAGCCAGCGAATAAGGGACGGGATGATGAACCGACACCGAAACAGAAAAGAAACTTCCGGAACTGGCTCAAAGGTTTTTTCGTGAAAGCCCCGGCAGACGGGGCAGCTTTAGACTGGTAGTCGACAGACTGTATGCGGCTGATAATGGCAGCATCTCCATGGAGTTTGACTTCTCCGAAGAGGTGCTGCGGCGTGCCTTGCTGAACATATACAGCAGGGACTTTCATCCGGCAACCGAAATCGAAATCAACCTGTTCAATGAAATATGGGCAAAGATGGACAAGGCGGCAAAGGAAGGGTTCAGCAAATCCAAGGCCATCACTCCGGACGAGGATTTCAGAAATGCCATACTCCGGAACAATGCCGTATTCTCGGCATTCAAGGTACATCGTATGCAGAATGACATGGCACGACTTTTATTGGATTCAAACGGCATTTTAAAACCGTTCGACAAATGGGTACAGGAAGTCTTGCCCATTGCTTCCCATCAGGTTCGTCACTGGCTGCGGACGGAGTATGATACGGCGGTCATCCGGGCGCATCAGGCGGCTGACTGGCAACAGTTCCTGCGCGAACGCGATATTCTGCCCAACCTCAAATGGCTACCGTCCACCTCCATTCATCCGGGGGCTGACCACCGCCCGTTCTGGAATACCATCCGGCCGATTGATGACACGTTCTGGAACATCCACCGACCGGGCGACCGGTGGAACTGCAAGTGCGACCTCACTGCCACCGACGAGGAGCCGACACCACTTCCGGACGAAGACGACAAGAACAAGCCCCAGCCCGGACTGGATAACAATCCGGGAACGGACGGCAAACTGTTTTCCGACAATCATCCATATCAGGCAGAAGCCCACAAGGGTGCCCAAAAAGCGGTGGATAAACTAATGGCCCGTATTGACGAGATGATTGCGGAAATGCCGGACTACCTTACCGGGGAGGAAAAAATGGCCATTGCCCGGAACAACCTCGAAATGGAAAAGGCTCTTAAAATCAAAAAAGGAAAACCTATGGATGTGGATAAGGCGGACAAACAGAATGCAAATCCCAAACATGTGGAAGAGTATATTTTGGATTCCAAAGGAATATACCGCGATAAAAGGGGAAACAGATACCGGAAGAACAGCGATTACGATAAAAAACGGGATACTCCATACAGTATCAACTGCCAGACTTGCGCACCGGCATACGCTTTACGATTACGTGGATGGGATATTACCGCCAAAGGCAATGTCGCAGGGTCTAAACTTGAATATCTGAGTAATGGACGTGCTTTTGAAGTCTGGAAAAACACCGACGGTACTCCGGCGCAACATATAAGTATAAACAGCTGGCTTGCGCACAAAGGATACCTGAAAATGACCCCTAAAAGGTACATGGAGTATTTCAATGAGGTATGTAAGGAAGAAGGCGTGTATGAATTGTGCATCGGCTGGAAAAGCGGGGGCGGGCATGCTACAATCCTGCAACGGTTTGCGGATGGTGAACTAAGGTATATCGAACCCCAAAGCGATAATTCTGCCGGTTCAGGAATGGAATGGAAAGACGTAAAATATTTATGTGAAATAGGAGCTGCGACTTCCCACAACTGCAGGGGAGTCCTGAGAATTGACAATAAGCTATTCGATGTCTCCTTCCTCGATATTTTCGATACATGAATCGATAACGTCAAGGGATAACGGACCGGTTATTTCGGTTGCGTCTTTACCGTCATACAGATAGACGAAAGGATAACCGGTACAGGAGTCCCCCGGAAACTTGAACACATAGGCTTCCTGGCCTTCATAAATACCAAGGTATTCGAAGGTGTCACCGTATTGCTCAATAAGTACACGGGCCTCGTTCTTTACTTGTTCCGGTATATTCATAACGCATAAAAGGCATATTGGAAGCCTCGGTTGCAAAGTTATAAATTATTCTTGAATTACTGATGATTATGGACATAAAAGATTTTACGGAAATGATAAAGCGGAAACGTGACAGGCTGGACAGTATGATGCGCCGCAAAATGCCAGTCATGGTAGGACGAATGGCCAAAGACCATTTTCAGGATAACTTCCGGCAGGGTGGATTTGTCAATGGCGGTCTTCACCCTTGGCCCAAAGCCAAACGGCTGTCCTCGGGAGGTTCCGATGCCGCCAGCAATTATGGAACGCTGCTCTCCGGCAGGAAACATCTGTTCAAATCGGTCGGATATACACCTGCAGACTACCGGGTAAGGGTATTCAACGAGGTGGTCTATGCACCCATCAACAACTGGGGCGGGGAAATCGATGTCACCGTCACAGACCGCATGAGGCGCTTTGCATGGGCCAAGTTCTACAAGGCTTCGGGAAAAAGAAAAAAAGCCGGCACAGGGCAAAAGAAACGCGTCAAACGACGTTCCAAGCCGAAGGAACTGAATCCGCAGGCACAGTTCTGGAGGAACATGGCGCTTACCCAAAAAAAGAAACTGCACATCCGCATCCCGCAGCGCCAGTTCATGGGCGAAAGCGAAGAATTGAACCGGCGTATCCGGGAAAAGGTGGACCAGGAAATTACCAACATTTTAAACCAATAACGATATGGACGAAATTTTTATCGCAATCATGGAACAGATTGCACAGGAAATGCCGGAACTCTCTCTCATCGACGAGGACTACGGACAATTGGAAATGGGAGCAGAAGAAGACCAGTACCCGGTCACTTTCCCTTGTGTATTAATCGGAAATACAAACTCCGACTGGCACGACCTCGGATACGGGGCACAGAAAAGCGAATCCGCACTGACCGTCCGGCTGGCCATCGATTGTTACGACGATACAAGCTACGCATCCGGCACGTATGACAAGGTGAGGGAAAGGCAGCAGCTGGCCAAGAAATTATACAAGTCGCTGCAGTGTCTGCAATGCACGGACAACGCTTCGCCGCTGGTACGCGAGAAAAGCCGTTCGTATGCCATGCCGCATTACATCAAGGTCTATGAAATGACGTTCTCATTCACACTGCACGATGAATCGGCCATGCCGTCATCTTATGGGGAATAGTTCCAGCTGGGCGGCAGTCAGACGGGGGGCTTTCACCTTGGGAACAGGCTTCAGATTGTAGTCTGTTCCCTCACGTGATTTCCGGCGGATGATGGTCATGATACGTTCCTCGGATATAAAGAATTCGCGCTCCGACAACACTTTTAAAGCATCGTCGAACCGCAACCGCTGTATTTCTGTCCAATAGTAGTAACGACGGCATAGTGCCTCGTCACGCAGCTTGATCAGTTCTTTATCCCGTCCTTTGCCCATACATTTTATTTCTCTTACAAAAATAACTGATTTCCATCTATTTTAAGAACAAAAGCGCCGCAATTATAACAACTGCGGCGCTTTCTGTTTATAGGGTTAACGGGTTTCGGCTACAAACGGCAGAAACTGGGTTCAATGCGGGTCCATACGCCGTTTTCAGGGTTGCGGCGGCTGAAGTAGTAGTTGGTGGCATTGCGCTGCACTACATTAGCTTCCTTGAACAGGCGCATGATGTCTGCATACTCTTCATCGAACTTATCTTCCAGTTCATACAGCTTTGAAATGCTCTTGTAGTCCAGGTCGCCCATCTTGTTGCGCTCCAGCAGGGTCATGGCCATCTGATACATCGGATCATCAGAACCTTTCTCGCTGTTCTGCATGTAGCGCTTCAGGTAGTCAATCAGACGGTCGGCTGCCATGTCGGCTCGTTCATCGAAGCCTTTCACCTTGTTGCTTTTCACTTCCAGACGGAAGTCTCCGTCCGTAATGGTATAGCTGCGCTGTTCGTCGCTTTTCACCTGGCCGTATTCCTTCATCACCTTGGTAAAGGCATCGGCTTCTTTTTCCAGCCATCCGCGGAACCCGGTCACGGCATTCACCATCTCAAGAACGTTGGTCTTTACTTCGTGCATAAACTCACCGCGTAATGCCTCGTAAGTTTCACGACGGGCGATGCGGTCTTCTTTCTCTTCTTGCTGCAGCTGGGCCATGAGGGCTGCTCGCTGTTCTTTACTCAGGGACTTGATGTCCACACTTTGATTGTTCTTTTCCATTTTAAATCATTTTAGTTGTTAATCAGCTATTACTTTGTCATCCTTCAGCAGCAAAGCGAATGTCCTGTCTCTTTCTGCTTTGGTTTCAAACTTCTTGTATGTCTTCCAGCCACCGTTTATGCCGGTACACATCTTTATCCTCGGGCCTGGATAATCATCCTTTCGTATTATACAGAACCCCGCTTTTATCAGCTTGTCTTGGTCATCTATCCTCATAATCATCCTGCTTTTCCGGTTCATCGTCTATCAGCATGGCCTCCCCATTGGCATACGCCCAGTCGGCCAGTTCGCTGAAAAACTCCGCTGCATCCTGGTTCTCCATATCGGATGTCGTAAGGGTCACGTCTTTTCTTATGCGCTCAAGCGCTTCATGTGCTTTTTTATCCATATTGCTCTATTTATCGGTTAAACCTCCTTTTCGTTGGATAGCCCGCAGTTTGATGGCCAGTTGTTCCAGCTCCGCTGTACTAATCTGAACAAAGGGTTTGCCGGCTATCCGAGGGTTGTTGCAGAATTCGTTCACCCGGTTCCAGTCAGTGGTGTCTATACCCAACTGTTGCATCAGCTTCAGACATACGCTGCGTTTCCGCCGCAGTTCCTCGCGAAGTTTCTGTCGCCATTCATCCTGCCCGGTCAGTTTCTCCAAGGCACAGCAGCAGGCTTCATATTCCTTGGATGTCATTTCACGGAGGCTTTCCGTACGGTCCCACGTGTACTGCAGAACGATTTGCTTCTTTAGCCCTTCCCGGTCTCCTGTACAGGGCAGCTTATTGAACAATGCGTAGAACCGGGCGAAATTGGTTACTTCCTGTGCCATATCATCCTTTCACTTTTTTCTCCACTGAAAGAATTGCCAAACTTATCATCATAAGTTTTACAGACTGGCTATCCTCTTCAAGCAAATCAATATCCGCAACCACAGGCTCACTGCTCATGGTGTTCCATATTTGCTCTACCTCTTCCGTCTTCTTTTGATTCATCAAAAAGAGATACGCGTCATACTCGGAACGGTCAAATTCAAATACGACCTGAACTTTCTGTTTTTCTTCCATACATTCACTATTAAAAGGTTATTCAAACAATACTTTAATGCCACACGAACTGGCTACGTCAAGCTCCAGTTTGGCTCCCTTGCTCAGTTCCCAGTCCTTCAGCATGTAGATATAGTCACAAGCCAGCAACAGGGCAATGTCGGCCCGCATGTGGGCTCTCCAATGAGCTTCATCCGGCAATCCGTTCCTGAAAGGGTTTACAGGATCATAGCCTTGTGCCATCAGTTTCTCCTCGGCACGGCTGAAGGCTTCCTTGCGCTCATTCATATCATAGTGCGCGATGGCTCCGCTGATGTACACTTTCCCGGCACCGGTCGCTTCACCACGTTGAAAAGCCTTGTATCGTTCCCACCGTTCCGGAACCACCACACTGTAGTTGCACGATTGGCAGCAGCAGCCTTCTTCTTTCACCGGGAACGGATTGTATCCGTAGCCCTCATACTCTTTGCCGCAGATGCAGCACACTTTCTTTTCTTCTTTCTTTTCCATCACTTCAAATCTTTAATGTTTATTTGGCAGGACGGATGCCATACCTGGATATTCCGGGCAAACATCACATCCCTGGTTTCTATCACTACGTGTCCCTTTGTCTTGGCCCTGCGCAGACGGAGGTCGCTTTGTATGTTACGCTCTACCCAATCGTCCACCACGGCCTCCGCCTCCTGTCCTTTCAGGAGTATCTGGTACAGCTTATTCTCCCATTCCATCATTCAAATAATCCTCCATATTATCGTCCTTCAATGTTTTGGCAGCACCTTCTTCCCATATCACGTAGGGCTCACCGGGCTTTTCCATAAAGCGGCTTTTGCACCAGGCTTTGAAACAGCTTACCATGATTTTCACATCGGCATCATATTCCACCTTGCGGGCGCTTCTACCTGCCGGATGAAGTCCCTCGGCATGGCTGATGAAGATAAACAGTTTCTTGGGATGACGTTCCTTGAACTCCTTGTAGGTTTTGTAGTTCAAGCCGCTGTATTGGAAGCTGTCGATAATCACGATTCCGGGACTGCCTCTGCGCCGTAACCGTTCCTCCAATTGCTCCATCGGTTCCCGGTCAAGGATAATCAGCTTCTTTTTCACTTCACCCATCTTGTGCCGTTTCAGGCTCATCTGGAACGACAAACCGGTACTTTCTTCCAAACTGTCATAAATTACGCGTCCGAAGCTACACAGGTACTTGGCCAGCTGCATCACAAAGCTGCTCTTACCGTTTCCGCTGGCTCCCCAAATAATCCACACGCCGCTCTTGGCCGGGTTGCCTATCGAGGTTTGCCAGTCCCCGGAAAACTCGAACCGGGGAATCTTCATGTTCAGCACCTCACCGGGGCTGTAGGCTCTCTTCAGTTTCACGGCTACCTCCTTTCAATTCTTCAATAAGAGCATCAGCATAGTCCACAGCAAGTCCGGCAACTTGTTTTATAGACATTATACCTGATGAATTGCTTCTTACTACCGGAAGCATGCTTTTGGCAATTTCATATCTGCGCTGTTCCCAGTCTATCTCATTCGCTTTTCTCATCTCGCGATGGATACCGATAACAGCATCCATCGCTTGCATTTCTATCTTGCTTATCATGCCTGCACCCTCCTTAATTTTTCGATTTCGGTATAAACGCGCCTCAAGCCGCCTCCGGTGCTGTGAACAATCTTGGCTATATCAGCCCCGTCCGGGGCATTGATTTTGGCCACGATGGCAGCCTGTGCCTTCAGGAATTTTTCTCGTTCCTGTGCATCATCCGGGGTCACCTTGCTGTACGAATCTCCGTAACGGCTCAACATTTCGGTATAGCCTACCTTCTTTCCTTCGATGGCGCGGTTGATTTTTTCCTTCAGCCCGTCGGCACCCATCATATACCAGGCACAGCAGCGTTCGGTGGCATTCCACAGGGCCTTCAGTTCCAAAAAGGCTTCATACTGCAGGTCGCCGGCTTCGTCCAGAATAACCAGGGGCGTATCAATCGTGCGCAGGTAGGCTACCAAGTCTTCATACACGTCGCTGTAGCGTCCGTTGCTGGTCACACCGAATTCCTTGGCAATGTAGCGTATCAGCTTCAACTTGGTCTTTACCTGGCTGCAGTCCACATATACGGCGTGCTTGTGCTGCTTTACATAAGCTTTGGCCGTAAAAGTCTTGCCGATATTGGGCATATCGCACAGGATGGCGCTCAGACCGCTGCCCTGGCACACTTCCAGCTGCTTGCTCACAAACACGTAGGTCGGGGTCTGTGCTGCCAGCCAAGGCATTTCTGTACGCAGTTGCACGCCCAGTCTTCGGGCGATGCCTACCCAGTTGGCATCACTGACCTGCTTTTCATAATTGCCCCGCTTGATGGCATTGTAAACGCTGGGGGCTATGCCCAGTGCCGTGGCATGGCGGTTGTCACTGGGATAATTTTCACGGTCGGCGGCTATCGCTGCCACAATACGTTGCTTTACTTCATTGGTTATTTCCATTTGAATGCTGTTTTAAATTCGTTCTAACGTCGTTAATTATATCTTGGCTACTGCATCATGCTCGAAGGCACTGATGTCCATATAGGCTGAGTAATCGTCTTCCTCGGCTTGTGCAGGAAGGGGAACGGCTTCCGCCTGTACCTCTGTTATCAGCTTTGCTTCCTCTTTGGCAAGGATGCCCACACGCTTGATCTTGCCGTCCTTCATCATCTTGTCGAATTGAGCTACATACTTGGACTGTTCAGTATAGGCTGCCTTGTCGTACTCGGTCTGCTCGGCTGTATTCTCATTGTAACGGGCTACGGGCTTGCAGGTGGTGATATATCGTCCGTTCTGGTAGATATATACCTCGTTGATGGTTCCGTCGGCATCGGGCAGATAATAGGCATCTACCTTGTAGTTCCTCGGCTCCAGCTTTTCGATGATTTCCGGGCTGGGCAGTCCGTATTGGTTGTACATCACCGTGCAGTAGGTGTTCTGCCGGATGGTTGTTTCGGTATGCTGCCCGATGAACCGGTAAAGAACGGCCTTGTCCCAAGGGGCAAGGTTCGGGTTCTGATGGGCGCAAAGCACATCCCAACGGCTCATGCCCGGATAGCGCTTTTGGTTGGGGTGAGGCTGTGCGTTGAAGGTCTGGATGGCGCGTATATCATCGGCCACCAGTTCTTCATAGCTGTAGGTCTTCACCTTGTAGGTGTTGTTCTTTTCGTCATACACCTTCTCTTCCTTCGGGCGGTTGGCCTCCAGCTTGGCATACCATCGGCCGATACCTACCTGCGTGCGTTTCTCCACACCATACTTCTTTTCGCGGTTCTTGTGCTCGGCACGTTTTTCACGCGAGTTCCCGGGGTTACACCAGCGGATCAAGGGGAAGACGGTACCGGCTTGCATCAAGCCGTCGGCAAAGTCGCTTACCAGATGGTGTTCCACTTCCAGCTCGGCGGGGATATACATGCCGTTCCGGTCCAGGGTCTGGAACATGTTTCGCATGCAGTCCAAAAACAACTCGGTAGTCTTGTACCGGTTGTAGGCATATCCCACCACAGCGCCGCTCACCACATCGTAGGCATAATAGGCTTTCACACGGTTGCCGTCCTTCATCGGGCGAGGCAGGTCGCGGTCATCAAGACTTACCTTGCTCAATGAGAACTCACCGATGCTGCGCAGATGGTAGGGGCGGTAGGCATTGTTGAAATCCCATTGGCTCATGTGAAGCTTGGCTCTGAGGGCCTTGTTTTTGGGGTTGTTCAGGTAGTTGGCTACCGTGGCCGGGCTCAATACCAGCGGATTCCCGTCCTTGTCGGTAAAGTCTGACGGGTTCAACACCTCGCCGGTTTCGGTGTCGTACAACTCCAGTTCACCTTGCACGAACATATTGTACTGCTCCCACACCGTGGTATTGAAGGGCTGCTCCGGTTGGGCATCGATGCTCAGCAGCAGGCGTTCAATGTCATAGGTCACTTTCCGGCGGTTCTGGTTCATGAACTTGCGGCTGATAAGGCTTTCATAGCCGTTGGCCTTGAAGTCATTCACACGCTTCTTGAAGCGGTTGGAACTGACAGGCAAGGTATGTCCGAACTCTGCTTGGTAGTAACTGATGGCTCCTGCCAGTTCGCCCCAGTTCACCGGCCCGGCCTTCATGGCCTTTCGCATAAACGTGGCATCCTCCATGGCACGCATCACTGCCTCAATTACCGAAGCGTTTACCGTATATTCTTGGATGTGTTCCGGTGGCAGTGCATCTCCGTTGTCAAAACGGAACCGGGTGTAAAATTCCCGGGCTTTCGCATCGATGTGGTAATGGCTGCCGAGCCAGTTTCTTATTACGTCTTCTTTCATATCTCCGTATTTTAGTTTTATCCTTTCCTGAAACCGTAGGGGCATGGTGGCTATTTCTACCAAAACGTAACCTCCCAGACCTCTTCCGGATCGAACTACATTGATTTTCCTTTTGCCGCTAACTTCTTGTAATTGGGTATCGACATGATGGGAGCAAGTTCTTCTTCGGAAAGAGTGGAAGGATGAACTCCTTTCAGCGTGCGGCTTCTGCTGTAGTCTGCCTTTCCGTTCACCATCACCGGTCGGTCATCGTAAGTCAGGTCATTGTAGGATATGCACAATATCTTTCCATAATACTCCATTTCATTTCTATTTATAAGGCAGATGCCATCTGTTGGGTCTCGTGCTGCAGCTGCATGAAATCCGATACAAATTCACATTGGTAGGTTTCAGTCCGTTTTCCGTCCACGTACACATCCACATCATTGGTCTTTCTGTGGACCACGAGTTTTACACGGGGACCGAAAGTGCAGGTCATGGTCTTCTCGCACTCCTCGAAGGTGGTTTCGCAGTTCGGGATGAAGTTCCCGTCAGTCAGTTTGCCGCCTCGCTTCAGGGCAAGAGTGCGTATCCGGCGCGCCTGATCGCTGTCACGGACAAAATTCAGTTGCTTGCCACACAGCCTGACGGCTGCATCCGAATGTCTTCATCAAGAAGGTCTTGGTCTCGTTATCTGTCAAAATCTGCTTTCTCATATCGTCATACTTTTTAATCGTTATCGTTCGTTCAAAGGTTTTCAACGGCTTCCGCTATTTCCTAATCACCCGTCAGTATTTCATGAAGGCGTGTCCCTTTCTGCAGTTCTTCGACCAGCACCTGCATCGCTTCCTCACACACACAGCTCACATTCTCTATCACCCGGTAGGCATCCGAGTTGCTTATCTCATCCTCCGTCATGAATTGTCCAGCCAGCTCCATCGCCTGGTCGGCAATATTCTGCGTATGTGCCGTACTGCCTATCATCGTGCGCAACTTCTGTTTGAACAGACTCTCTGCTGTTCTCGGATTGAAATTCTTTGCCATAACTCTAAATTTTAAAAGTTTATATCGTGGGGCGCGGGGAATCGAACCCCGACGGCTTTCTACGCTTTCTTATTTCGATTTCTCATTTTCGATTTACCAACTCTCCGGCCGTGCCTGCCGCCCCTGCCCGTCTTTCCGGGCTGCCAGTTATCCGACAATCTATTTGCCTTGTTCTTCTATCATCGAAAGGACAACCTTTCTGTCTTCATCCCAAAGCGGAAGCCCCAATTCGATGGTCCGTTTCACCACTTCCATCTCACCGGCCAGCCTTACCGCTTCTTTGCGGAAATCGGTATCGTCATACGCATGTGCCTTGCCAATCAGAAAATCAGTCAGGTTGCCGATAACTTCCCTTTGACGTTCATATTTCATTTCGTAGTTCAGCACTCGTACATGAACATCACGGATAATCTGGCTGTCCCCATGTTTCTTGAAGTCTTTGCAGAACTCATCCTTGTTCATCGAAGTGTTCAGATAAACCGCATGGATGTAATCAAAATCCTCTGCTGTAGGGATTATCCCCGTCCGTTCTATAAATTCTTGCTGTGTCATACTCTCACTTATTTAAATTCGTTTATAATCGGTTTCAAACTCACGCCGTAGCAACTCATCAAGCGGTGGATAAGGTTCTTCACATAAAAATCGGGTGCGGAAAACACAATCCCGGTCTCTTCGGTATATCTGAAACTGATACCGTCCATCATCAACACGTAAGCCACCTTGTGCTTCACGCTCTGTGTCTGCCATTCTTTTATTTCTTCGTTCATTTTCTTTAATCCTTAAAATTCGCTAATCACACGCCTTTTTTGTATATTTGGCGCGCTGTTTACATCTTAAACACGCTGCAAATATAGTGATAATTTTCAACCCTCGAAATAAAAACGGGGATAATTTTCAATTATGGGCAATATTTTATCAAGAATACAAGAAATAGCCTCCAATGAGGGGATAACTATTGGCGCCATGGAAAGAACTATTGGCGCAAGTAAAGGCGTGCTTTCAAGAGCAATCAATAACGGGACCGACATTCAAGCCAAATGGCTTAGTATAATAGTTGAAAATTATCCCCGGTATTCAACAGGATGGTTGCTTACTGGTGCAGGGAGCATGTTGAAAGATGATTTGAACGGCATTCAAACAGCAGACGAAGCAAATTCTTCGACTCTGCCTACAACATCTATGAACCCGTCTATTGGCACACCATACTACGATGTGGATTTCATCGGCGGCTTTGATGAAGTGTTCAATTCACAGGTAAACATACCTGCCACCAACATTGTAATTAGGGGATTCGAGAAAGCCAGCCTCTGGTGCAATGTCACCGGCCACTCCATGGAGCCCAAAATAAATCATGGCGACATCATTGCCCTGCGCCAATGCACACTCAACGACATACAGTATGGCGAAATCTATGCAGTGGTACTGGACACCATCCGTACCATTAAAATCCTGCGCAGGTCGCAGGATCCAAGCAAGTTGCGCTTCATTCCCATTAATACAGAGGACTACGATGAGCAGGAATTCGACAAATCGCGCATCGTGAATGTGTTTGAAGTCATTGGAAGCATCAGCAAGTTCTTCTAATGACAAAGCACATGTACCACATCACCCCACACACAGGCACAATAAGACGCACGCACACACTTTTCAAGGCATTTCCAGGGTAGCAGGACACAAAAACAACTGCAAATCAAAGGTTTCACGCTTTATATATAAGGTATATCAATAAAATAAGTGTCGTTTTTCCTATCTGAAAACAGAGAAAAACGGCACTTATTTACATTTGCTACATTCTTTCCTATTTCGGGCGAACCCTCCAAAATCCGAAAAAGTAACCCCTAAAGTAACCCCTAACTCAACAAAGTAGTAACCCCTAACAGTAACCCCAATAGTAACCCCTAACTAAAAATACCACCCGTACAGACATAAAAAAGGGGAGCCATAAGCTCCCCAATCAGCATTCAAAGAAATAACGCCTACAAGCCTTTCTAACGGCGCCATTATATCGTTCTAACCATTCCCTTACTACCACCCGAGATGAGCGTAGATTGCTTAATTATAGCCTTTTTCGTGCATATTGTGCCGTTACCAGACAGCCCGGCATGAAGCAGGTAATTCTTGGTTGCCCCCACCTGATCTGCCGTCAGAACCGTGTAAACAGCCGATATACTGCTGAAATACCAGTCTTTCTGCTTCGTTCCATCTATTTTATGCAGCAAATGCACATGAATCACTTTTGCCATATTCGTTCCTATTATGCTGCAAATATACCAAATAATGCTTATTTGGAAGAATTTCAAGTCATCATATTCAAAAATAGGCACAAAAAAACGGCCACACAGCCGTTCACACCATCACATAACAAAATCCATCAACCCAGCCATAAAACGGCCACACAGCCGAAAATAAAACCCTTCCAGGCCGTTTTAGCCCCATCTGCAAGCCCGATGTAAAGCAATCCCCCGAATATCCGAAGAAAAGCCCCTCAAACGTAAAGCAGATGTAAGCCCATGTAAAGAGAAAAACCGCTTCGAAATATTCAGCCCATTTTCCAGACCATGCCTAAACCCTTTGGTTTTCAAAACCTTTTGCCCATTTTTCCCGACTATTGAAAAAAACGCTTCGTTCTATGCCCCATACATAAAATCAATTCACTAAAGCAGACAGAGAAAGATGCTGAACTAACAATGGATAGGCTTGCCAGTTTAAGAATTAATAAACCTTCTCCAGCCTCTAAACCTATAGATCAGGTTATAAAAGCTCCTGATGATTCAGAAGATACAAGAAAAGATAGAATGCAAAATGAAGAACTAATAACAATTCTTTCATACTTATGTTATAACAATATTAAAACTGGAGATATTACAAGGGTTCTAGGTTTTTATCCACGTATGGAAAAATTTACTTGTAGGCTTAAAACTAAATATAGCTTGACAGATTTATTAGAAAGCTTTGAATTTAAGCCAACAGAAAAGGAACTTTTTTTGAAAAGTATAAATAAAACAGAGAGTATAATAAAATTAATAAAGGATGTACTATTGGAAGATAATGCAACCAAAGAAAGTTTTAATGCTATTTTAAATATAAAAAACCTACAACGATTTAGTCGTTCTTATCAAGAATTTTACATATTATGGATTATGCTTTATGATCTTTCAATACAATCAGCAATGGTCCATAAAACAGATATTATCAATGATTTAAGGAATATGTTTTCTTTATTAAAAAATATAGATGACAAAACTGTAGACACGGAATATGTTGAGCAGTTTTTATCTAAATTGAAATCTCTTGGAGAAAAATACAAAAAGTTTTCAACTCAATAATACACAAGTAGAATTATCAAAATGAAATGATTGCATTCTTTGTAGAGAAAAAGTATTATCTTTGTCCTCAAGATGTTCCATGAACAAATTACCACAAAAGTACATAGAAAATCAGTGGATTAAGCCATGGGATATGTTGAAACAAAGAATATAAAGTTTTAAATATCAGCATGGTAACTCTCTTAAGAGAATCCCAAGCAATATATAAACAATGAGATATTTGAAAAAAGAATCGTTCTTATAGCAAGCAAAACGATAAAATATAATCGTGTACCAAATCATGTGGATTTCCAAATGGAAGAAACTATAAAATGGTGATAATCAATATAGAGAAGACAATAGTTCTCTTGCTGGTGGCACCACTTCGAAGAAAATATGATCCTTGAATTTCCATGAGATTCAAGGATTTTTTTTATCAGATACCTATCAAACGATGAACATCGCGTCAATTTAAAAACATCTTCCATAAAATTGTTTTTTTTCTGTTTTTTCCCAATTCTTTCCAGATTCCTATCCCATCTTTGCAGTACAGAAACAAATAAAGTATTAATCATTAAAAATAAAGAAGTATGAAAAAGTTTATTATGATGTTAGTTTGTACGTTTGCAATGCACACAATGGTAATGGCGGATAATGACAAGCCAATACAAGTGAGTCAGTTACCTGCAAAGGCACAGACATTTATCAAGACCTATTTCAAGGATCACAAGGTGGCAATGGCTAAGCTGGAGTCGGGAGTATTCTATAAAAGCTATGATGTAGTTTTCACCAACGGCGAGAAAGTGGAGTTTGACAAAGCGGGAGAATGGAAAGAAGTGCGATGCAGACAGAGCGAAGTGCCTGCCCAGATCGTGCCGGAAGCTATCCGTAACTATGTAAAAACAAACTATCCGGATGCAAGAATCCTCCAAATTGAATATGACGATAATGAATATGAGATAAAGTTATCCAACCGTTGGGAAATTACATTTGACTCTAAGATGAGAGTGATTGATATTGACGATTGATGAAAAACCTTTTGCAATCTCCTGTATGCAGATTGATATGATGGAATAAGCAAGGAGCACGTTGGAATTCTGTGTAACTATTCCTCAGATGTGTTACCCAATTCCACAGTGTTCTACGGATTTCCACACTGTACCATTTATAGGATTTCCATTCATTTCGCTATAAATCAGAAAGATAAGTTTATCCATATATCTTTGGCATCTTCTTTGTCCTATGATGAGTGTTAGAGATGATATCCCCAAATACTCACTTAAAATCAGAAAGTCATGAAAAAGGTATTAGTAGCATTAGCAATGGTTCTGGGAACAGGAAGCTCTGTTGTTTTCGCACAGGAAGTAAATAACTCATCAGCAGTTGTGGCAGAAGCCCAAGTGCCGCAGGATGAATTTGTGAAAATGGATCCGACAGAGTTACCACAGGCCATTCTGCTGACATTGGCAAAGAATTACGAGGGTTCCTCTGTAAAAGAAGCCTATGTAAAGGTAAAAGATGAAGCAAAGATCTACAAAATCATTATTCTCACTCAAGACGGTCAGGAAACAGAGACAATTCTGAACGAAAAAGGCGAAGCTGTCAAAGAATAACTCTTTTCAGAATGTAAATCTCGTGAAAAAAGGATTCCGGTTCGTGATGAATCGGAATTCTTGCATATTACAACGGCATGCGGTTCTTATCAATCCACCTCTTGCTGTACTCCCCGCCGTTCCAGAATATCCGCCATATGCTCCAACGCCCAGCCTACCAGCGATTCTATGTGCGGCATCAAGCTATGCCCCATCTCCGTAAGGGAATACTCCACACGCGGGGGAACCTCGGCATATACATTTCTGATGACCAGCCCGTCCGTTTCCAACGAACGCAGCGTAACCGTAAGCATACGTTGTGAAATGTCCCCAATCGTCTTTTGAATGTCACAGAAGCGCATCGTACCATTCGTCTTTAGTGTAACCATGATAAGCATTGTCCACTTATCTCCCAACTTACTCAAGACATCCCGTATGGGGCAACCACCTGTGTGATGAAAGTTTTCCATTTTTTAACTTTTACTAATTATCTGAACTTCAACAATGGTTACATTGTTGTAACTATCTAACATTCAAGTGCCTTCTTGTTTAAGAGCAACAGCAAGGCTAACTTTGCAGCACAAAAGTAATGAACTTACTGAAAATAACTATTGTTTTATTTAATAATTAAGATTATGGCAAAGAAAGTTGCAGTTTTAGCAGTAAATCCGGTAAACGGATGCGGTTTGTTCCAATATCTGGAAGCATTTTTTGAAAATGGCATTTCTTATAAAGTATTCGCGGTAGCGGACAGCAAGGAAATCAAGACAAATTCCGGCATTGTCCTGACAGTGGACGATGTAGTGGCCAATCTGAAAGGGCATGAAGATGAATACGATGCGCTTGTGTTCGCCTGCGGTGATGCCGTTCCCGTATTCCAGCAAAATGCCGGTAAACCGTATAACGTCACCATGCTGGAAATCATCAAGACATTCGGCGAGAAAGGCAAAATCATGATCGGGCACTGTGCAGCTGCTATGATGTTCGATTTTACGGGTATCACGAAAGGTAAGAAAGTAGCCGTTCATCCATTAGCCAAACCCGCTATCCGAAACGGAGAAGCAACCGACAATTCCTCCGAAATAGACGGTAACTTCTACACAGCGCAGGATGAAAACAATATCCAGACAATGATAGAAAAAATCGTGACCGCCCTAAAAGCATAACGTAGTACGTGAAAGCCCTGTGCCTGATATTCCCTGACGGCTATGGGGCTTTCTTTTTTATCTGCCAAAGGCATACGCAGTCACAGAGATTATTTGTACATTTGTTGCATCATACCCAGATGCAACATCCTATGAAAGTCAAGATAGAAGAAAGCTGGCGGCAACGTCTGCAAGAAGAATTCGACAAGCCCTACTTTGAAAGGAAGCAAGCACCTCATACTGACAACCGTCCATCCTTCGCCCCGTTCTGCCGAATACGGTTTCTTCGGATGCAAGCATTTCAGCAAAGCCAACAATTATCTGCGGAGCAAAGGCATTGAGGAAATAGATTGGTAGAAAGACCCGGAACTTACAACACCCCGTTCACCCCACAGCCGAACAATGCGAAATCTCCCAAACAAGGGTCATCCGGAAAGACTTCCGCCAAGGCTGAGGTTATGTTCCTTACATTCTTTAGAGAGAATGTCTCCGTATCGGTAAGTCCCAAAAGACGGGCTACCCGGCAAACATGAGTGTCCAAAGGAATCAGCAAATCACGACGGTCAAAACTTTCCCAGATGCCGAAATCCACCTCCGACTCTTTCCGTATCATCCAGCGCAGAAACATGTTCAGCTTCTTTTGCGGACTCTTGGCGGAGACTTCCAGAAAAGCACACAACTTTTCCATCGGGATGCCCGGATAGCCCGAAAGGGCATCTTCCAAACTATCAAACCGAGAATAGGCGTCATGCAAACGGGCAAAATACGTATAAAAATCCGCATGAGAAAGCATGCGGTAAAAGCTGCTCCGGTCTGCCGGAAGGAAATCTTCTTTCCAGCGGCAGGACAAGACATATTGATGAGGTGAAGCTCCCATCAAACCATGTAGTTCATCCGCTTTCTTCAATATCTGCTTGCGGTTTCCAAAGCTCATCAAAGCAGTGAGCAGACCGCTAATCTCAATATCCTGCTTCCGCATATACCGATGCGGGAACTGAACAGGGTCACCTTGTATAAAGGCGGCACAATGATATTCCCTTGCCCATTCCAAGAGTTTCAATCGGATTTCCTCAGTCATATTATTTCTTCAGTCATATTTTATAGGATTCGGTTATTCGCAACTTGTGCAATGCCACGTCCTAATACGAGCTAAATCCCTTTCATGTACTTTTTCAAAAGTTATTCTGCACAATGTAATCCCTCGCAAAGGTACACATGTTTTATCTTTACCGACAAACCCGACAATGATTATTAACAAACTTCCACCCAACTGATTTCAACAAACCAGATTTATAAGAACCTCAGCCAACTTCTCCCCCTTCCTTTTATTTTTGCATCACGAAAAGCCTATGGAACTTTCTTTGCAATATTTGCAAATTTGTAATTTAGTATTCGTATTTTTGCAAGGTCTCAAACAAAAGCAAAAATGAAGCAAGAAATATTATTCATAATACTCAATGAATACGCCGACTGGGAAGGCGCTTTCATAGCCGCCTGCCTGAACGCAGGAGTAATGCCGGGCAGCGAAGTGAAATACACCCCGAAAGTAGTTGCCCCGACGTTGGATGCAGTGCGCTCCATCGGCGGCTTCCGCACGTTGCCCGACTACTGTTTCCAGACTATGCCCACAGATTATGCAGCATTGGTTCTGATAGGAGGTATGCAATGGAATTCCCCAGAAGCAGAGCAAGCAGTTCCTTTGGTGAAGGATGCCCTACAACGTGGAAAAATCGTTGGCGCCATCTGCAATGCCGCCTCCTTTATGGCGAAGCACGGTTTCCTCAATAACGTAAAGCATACGGGAAATACCATACAGCAACTAAAACTCTGGGGCGGACAGGAGTACACCAACGAAGCGGGCTACGAAGAGAAGCAGGCCGTCAGCGACCAAAATATCGTCACCGCCAACGGTACAGGACAACTGGAATTCTGCCGCGAACTTCTCTTGTTACTAAAAGCCGATACACCGGAAAATATTCATGCTTCCTATGATTTCTATAAAAACGGATTCGTGAGATAAAGAGAAAACTTAGTTCAGGCTCAATCCATACTCACCTAAAGTCGCCAGTTCGTCTGCCGTATAACTACCCTGCGCCTTGATGTGCTGTACTTCTCTTATGAATGTCTCAGCATTAGCCAGAAAGTCCCGGAAAGTTTTCATCTCTTGAGGATGCCCTTCCACTATCGGCAGACGTTTGGCAATGTCCAACTGAATAACCAGTTTCATCATTTTCATGTCCAGCCGAGGCATGTCGGGAGCAGGCTTGCGCATGCACTGTTGCAAAACACCCTGCATCGTGACCGACATACGGTTCATGGCAAGTATTTGCTCTTTCATCGGATTATCATTCAGCAACACCTTCTGCGCCCCTTCGGCAAAAGGCGACAAAACATCAAGAATATTCTCTTTATACTCCGCCATCTCAACACTCAAACGGTAATTGGCAGGCAGCAGTTTATCGGCGGCAATCTTATTTTTTACTTTTAGCAAGGAGAGATACTGATTGAAATTAGTATAGAATTGCCTTCTTGTCTGGAACAACTGCATAAAATTCTGTTTCAGATTGCGCCGGGCCTCTTCATCAAAATATGTACCGGGATTGACAACCGATGCAGAGTCCTTCTGAGAGAAAACCGGAGGAATAACAGTTGCCAGCATCGGCGCATTGCCGCCCTGCTCCATATATCCCAATATGGAATTCACATCCTTTTCCAACACCAGATTCTTCAATAAGGCAAGCGAAGTGTTGTAGTACTTCATCACCTGACCGGCCTGTTCCACTTCCGCAGCAGAATATTTTTCGTAAGTTTTCTTCTGAACACCGTTACCGCAAGCAGCCAACATAAAGATAACTGCAAACGTTCCCACAAACATTAAAATCTTTCTCATAAGGTTTCCTTTCATTTTTTAATATGCATGTACCATTCGCATGTACGCTTTTATTCACTAATTTTGCAATTCATTATGTGGAACAAACAAATGATGAGAGAGATAGGTTCCGATATATCGTTTAATTTTCAAGAAAAAGATGCGAAACACTACTATAAAAGGTTTTCTATATGCAGCGCTTTCCTCGTCCACATTCGGACTGGCGCCTTTCTTCAGCATATCATTGCTGATAGCCGGATTTTCATCTTTTGAAGTGCTGACATACCGCTGGGGAATCGCCTCACTCATTTTGGCAATTGCCGGTATCATATTGGGAGAGCAGTTCCGAATCAGCAGAAAAGACTGGCAGACCGTATTCATACTAAGCCTGTTCAGAGCCACCACCTCATTCAGTCTCGTGATAGCCTACCAAAACATTGCCAGCGGCGTAGCATCCACCATACACTTCATGTACCCTCTGGCGGTAGCCGTCACCATGATGCTGTTTTTCAAGGAAAAAAAGTCTTTCTCTATCCTGTTTGCAGTGTTCATTTCATTGATAGGTGCAACACTGCTATCAACAGGCGAGATAGATTTCGAAGGCGGAGATACTACAACAGGGCTGGTCGCTGCCGCCATTTCCATATTCTCTTACGGCGGATATATTATAGGCGTACGAAAAAGTCGCGCTGTCAACATCCCGTCTACGGCACTGACTTGTTATGTTATGGGATTCGGAACCCTGTTCTATATTATAGGCGGATGCCTGACAGATGGGATCCGGCTGGCCACAGACAGTCACACATGGCTGAACATCCTCGGACTGGCAATACCGGCAACAGCAGTCTCCAATATCAGTCTGGTAAAGGCTATCAAACATGTAGGCCCCACGCTTACATCAATCTTCGGAGCACTGGAACCTCTGACTGCCATAGTCATCGGATGTTGCGTGTTCAAAGAAAGCTTCACATGGAGCAGCACTATCGGAATCGCCTTGATTGTGACAGCAGTAATAATCGTTATCACGCGCGAAAACAGCATGGGCAAAGTACGCAAGTAATCCTACTTCGTCCGCTTATAATCCGCAATGAACCCCTCCATCATCCACTTGGCCAATGCCTGACGATTGGAGCTGATCACGAAACGGCGTTGGTCGAAAGCATTCTGTATATTGCCCAACTCCACAAAAACGGAAGCCGGTGCGGCCTTCAGCAATACGTAGAGGTTGCGTGAGCTGACCGTCCCTTCAAATCCGCGGTTGGGCTGATGCTTGTCGTATTTCGACTCGAAAGTTCCTTTCATGGCAACAGCCAGCCTCTTTCCCAACACACTTTTCGGAGCATGGTAAAAGAAAACATCCGTCTGTGCACCCTTGCTGCGGCTGTCTACGTGCAGAAATATGGCCCGGCAATACTTATAAATCTTACGGTCCTTCCGGTAAAGCTCATTGATTTTGGTGCAACGCTGTTGCAGACGAGCCACCTGATTCAACGGAATGGCATCCCCCATACAAGTTTCCCGCTTGCTGTTGGAGAGGTAGCGGTCATCACGAATCCCGTCTTTGGCATCTTGAATGATGATACGTACTTCGGCCCCTTCCTGCATCAGGTTACGGGCAAGGCGCAAGGCAACGTCATAGGCATACTCATCCTCATGCAATTCCACCTTTCCTATTTTGCCGATAGCTCCCGGATCGGGTCCTCCATGTCCGCTGACCACATAGAAGCAAGCGCCCTGCAAGCGGTTAGAGGTCACCTCCACATCGGCAAGTTTCCTCCCGAAGAGGCGTTCACGAACAGTTCCTTTTTTATTGGCGGCAGGCTTGGACGAAGCAGTGGCAGAAGCCCCTTTCCTCAACGGGGGAAGCACATATTTCACTCCCAGCTGCAACTCCTCTTTTCCGCGCAGACGCTTCTCGTTCAGCCTTATAAACTCATTATAATAGGCTTTTCCCGGACGCTTGTTCCGCTCCAGAAAAGCAGAGATGCCCTCACCCGATTTGGGTGCGGCATATTCTCCCTGGGCAGAGACATCAAAAACAAGAAAAGCGCAAAAGAAGAAAGCCAGCAAACAAAATATACGTTTCATATTCCCGTTATTCGTCATTTATTCGTAGTCGGTAGCAGATTTTCGGCCGCTAAATTATAGCATTTTACCGTTCACGCGTACAAATTTATATTTTTTTCCCTACTTTTGCGACAACTTACGCGTTTTAAAGAAAAGAAACTCTAAAAACAGATAGCATTATGGCAAAGCAATTCAAGCCGGAGACACTGTGCGTACAGGCAGGGTGGACTCCTAAAAAGGGCGAACCTCGTGTACTCCCCATTTATCAAAGTACGACTTTCAAATACGACACCAGCGAACAAATGGCACGCCTGTTCGACCTTGAGGACAGCGGTTATTTCTACACCCGCCTGCAAAACCCCACGAACGATGCCGTTGCCGCCAAGATAGCCGCCCTTGAAGGAGGCGTAGCCGCCATGCTGACATCCAGCGGACAGGCAGCGAATTTCTATGCCATCTTCAACATCTGCCAGGCAGGCGACCACTTTGTATGTTCGTCCACCATTTACGGCGGAACGTTCAACCTGTTTGGCGTAACCATGAAGAAGCTGGGTGTCGACGTGACTTTTGTCAATCCGGATGCACCCGAAGAAGAAATCTCCGCCGCTTTCCGTCCGAACACCAAGGCACTGTTCGGCGAAACAATCTCCAACCCCACACTGGAGGTTCTCGACATTGAAAAGTTTGCCCGCATCGCCCACAAGCATGGCGTGCCCCTGATTGTGGACAACACTTTCCCCACTCCTATCAACTGCCGCCCGTTTGAATGGGGAGCCGACATCGTGGTGCATTCCACCACCAAATACATGGACGGACATGCCACCAGCGTAGGCGGCGCAATTGTGGACAGCGGCAATTTCGATTGGGATGCACACGCCGACAAGTTCCCCGGTCTCTGCACCCCGGATGAATCATATCATGGGCTGACCTATACAAAAGCCTTCGGCAAACTGGCCTATATCACGAAAGCTACGGCACAGTTGATGCGTGACCTCGGCAGTATCCAGTCCCCGCAGAATGCATTCTTGCTGAACCTCGGCCTGGAAACACTGCACTTGCGTATGCCGCAACACTGTGGCAATGCCCAGAAAGTTGCCGAGTACCTTTCCCGGAACGAAAAAGTGGCATGGGTGAACTATTGCGGGCTGCCCGACAATAAGTATTACGAACTGGCACAGAAATATATGCCCAACGGTTCGTGCGGCGTTATCTCTTTCGGACTGAAAGGCGGTCGTGAGGTATCAATCAAGTTCATGGATTCGCTGAAGCTGGCAGCTATCGTAACCCATGTTGCCGACGCACGTACCTGTGTGCTCCATCCCGCCAGCCACACACACCGCCAGCTCTCGGACGAACAGTTGCTGGAAGCCGGTATCCGTCCCGACCTGATCCGCTTCTCGGTAGGTATTGAAAACGCGGAGGATATCATTGCAGATATAGAACAGGCGCTAAACGCATAAGCACCTTTTCACCTTGCGCTCAGAAGAAAGAAAAAACAGATGGCCTGTTTTAGTAAAACACACCATCTGTTTTAGTAAAATGCATCATCTGTTTTAGTAAAACGCATCATGCGTTTAGCCCAAGCAGATGATGCGTTTTCATATTACTCTGTTTTCAACATTATCGGCAGGCTTTCTTTGCCTTGATAGAATGTTTTCGCCTTCACCACCGGCGCGTCACATTCCACCGGCATTTCCCATAAGGCAGATTGCATAGTCGGCTCGGAGCCATCCGTTGTATAGCGTATCCCGGCGCCTTGAATGGCTACATTGGCATATAGTTTGCCATCCTTCACCAGCAGTCCCGGATGCGGCAAGCGGAAATTGATGCCGTTCTTTGCCCAATAGGGCATCTCTATTTCACTGATTTTCTCATAATACAATGCCAGAGCTTTGTCGAAAGCCCGCTGCTCCTGTGCGCCTTGCAGACCCTCCCATGCCGGGTAAGCGTTCCATCCACGTTCCGCCAGTCCCATGATTTTCGGGAAAAGAAGATATTCAACGCCGTCGAAGCTGCGGATAGTCTCGGCAAACAATTGGCCCTGCACGCCCAGAATATTCTTCTTGCCCACTGCCGTCAGAGCGGTTTTTCCTTTTCCGGCTTGCTCCAAGTCGACTGGATTTCCCGCCCTGTCGGTACGCAATGACCGGTAGATGCTGAAAGGAAGCATGGAGAAGGAGACAGCCTCATCCACATAACCTCCCCAGTCGAGCCCGCGCTCGTCAGGATGACCGTTGTAGGCCATATCCATATAGAAATTGCCTACATTGCAGAGAATCACCGGATAACCGTCGTTGGCAATCCGGTAGACCACCTCCTCATACCCCGGAACTGTGTTCCAGCAATACACACCTGCCGCCTGACTCTTCAACTGCCGGTGCGCCTCTTCGGTATGTCCCAAAGCCACTTCCTGCCAACCGCTGAACTTCAAACCGTTCTTTTGCATGATGTCCGCCATTTGCGTAATGAAATACTCGGCCAAATCATGCGGCTTCGTCATCCCCTTCTCTTTCATCAGCGCCATGCACTTGGGTGATCCCAGCCATACCCCATGCGCCACTTCATCACCGCCAAGATGCACCGTAGACAGCGGTACGCCCGCTTCCTTATACATGGCTGCGAGTTCCCGAATCACTTTCTCCATAAAGCGGTAGGACGAAGGCAGAGCGACGTTTATCACATTGTCTGTGTAGTACTGGACGGACTCATAGCGGGAGGTGTCTTCCGGCTCGCTCAGCAGATATTCGGTGGCCTTTGCCATGTCCGTCTCCTTGTATTTATTATAACGCGCCTTCATGGAGACGATAGCCGCACGCGCATGTCCGGGCGATTCTATCTCCGGTATGACACGAATATGCCTTTCGGCGGCATAGCGCAACAGGCCGATGAAGTCCTCGCGGGAATAATGCCCGTTTCCAACGGTGGCAGCATCAGGATCGCATCCGCCGTCGTAGCATGGATAGAGGCACCGGCTTTCGTCAACGGTATGTCCGCGACGGCTTCCCACCGCGATCAGCTCCTCCAAACCGGGAATGTCCAGACGCCACGCTTCGTCATCGGCAAAATGAAAGTGCAGCACGTTCATTTTGTAGGAAGCGAAAATGTCTATCAGTTTCTTAAGGTTGTCTACGGTGGTGAAATTACGGGCAATGTCTATCATCTGTCCGCGATACAAGAGGTCGGGGTAATCTTCCACAAACATAGCTTCCAGCCGGTAAGGCACCGCCTTGCCTTTCAGTATTGACAGCAAAGTCTGTGTACCGTTGAAAATGCCATGCGGAGTAGCGGCGGCAATCTTTATCAGGGAATCTCCTATAACCAAATTATAATATTCAGCGTTCACTGCCCTCGCCTTGTCGGACAGTTCTTCCAAAACAATCGTTACGGGAGCCTCATCTGCCACTTCCAAACCGTACAAAGCGGCCAGCTTCTCTTTCAGCAGCTTTGCTTCGCCGGCATATTCGTCCGGATAGGTCAAAGCCACCTTAGCATCCAGCACGACATGCCCTCCGGCAGGTGTCACTTTCTTTACCGACGGCAGCCTGTCCCACTGCCTCAAAGCCGGCACACTGTCCAGACGGAGGTTCGATGCGTATATTTTGGCGGCATCCGGATAACCGGGAAGCGCTTCCGGTGAGGGCAACGGCAGCGCGTCCAACGCTACGGGAAGCGGCTTGCCTTCCTTGCCGTCCGTCGTAGCCACCCAATAAGTACCTTCAGGCGCATGCGAGTTCCGGTCCAACTTATAAGAACAAAGGAAAGTGATGCGCATGGAGTCGCCGGGAGCCAACGGCACAAAATCGTCCGTAGGATACATTTTAAAGAAGTTTCCGTTCACCGCCTCCACCCTGACGGCGGGAGTTCCTTCCTGCTTCACATAGCGGGGAAGCTGTGAGTAATAGATTGCCCAGTCTTTGGAAAGAGGAGCACCGGAGATATTCTTAAGAACAAAGGAGTTCTCATAATACCCGGGTTCAATGTCACTCGCACCCATTTCCCAAGTCAGGGAAACCGGTGCTTCCGGTTTGTCACCTGTTCCGCATCCTGCCCAAAACGGCATTGTGCAAAACAATAATCCTGCAAGAGGACGTCTGAAAATTTTCATAAAACACTTGTGTTAAGTTAGTAAATTGGGGGTAATACTTAAATATACTGCCAAAAATAAGCATTTTTAGTTTATTTACTAATAAATTCAATAGAAATTATTAGTCGCAGGCTACGATTTAGAACTTTTATCTCTAAATTTGCGACCAATTTATAACCATTTTAACTAATCTATCATGGCTAAGATAACCAAAGAAGCCGCTTTGCTCTATCACTCGCAAGGCAAACCAGGAAAAATTGAGGTAGTGCCAACCAAGCCCTACAGTACGCAAACCGACCTTTCACTCGCTTATTCCCCGGGCGTGGCAGAGCCATGTCTTGAAATAGAAAAGAACCCGCAGGACGCATACAAATATACAGCCAAAGGCAATCTAGTGGCTGTAATCTCCAACGGAACCGCCGTTCTCGGACTGGGCGATATAGGCGCAATGGCAGGCAAACCCGTAATGGAAGGCAAAGGACTGCTGTTCAAAATCTATGGCGGCATTGACGTGTTCGACATCGAAGTGAATGAAAAAGATCCCGACAAATTTATCGAGGCTGTAAAAGCCATCGCCCCCACTTTCGGCGGTATCAACCTGGAAGATATCAAAGCTCCCGAATGTTTTGAGATAGAACGCCGCCTGAAAGAGGAGCTCGACATCCCCGTAATGCACGACGACCAGCATGGTACGGCCATCATCTCCAGCGCCGGACTGCTGAACGCCCTGGAAGTGGCAGGCAAGAAGATAGAGGATGTGAAGATCGTTGTGAACGGCGCCGGGGCGGCAGCCATCTCCTGCACCAAGCTCTATGAAGCATTGGGTGCCACCCACGAAAATATCATCATGCTCGACTCCAAAGGCGTCATCACCAGCGACCGCCAAGGACTGAACGAAACCAAACGGTACTTTGCCACCGATCGCCGCGACATCCACACACTGGAAGAAGCCGTACGGGGCGCCGACGTATTCCTCGGACTTTCCAAAGGCAACGTGCTGACACAAGATATGGTGCGCAGCATGGCGGCTCACCCCATCGTGTTCGCCCTTGCCAACCCCGTACCCGAAATCTCTTACGAAGATGCTATGGAAGCGCGCCCCGACGTACTGATGTCAACCGGACGCTCGGATTATCCGAACCAAATCAATAACGTAATCGGTTTCCCCTATATCTTCCGCGGCGCTCTGGACGTAGCTGCCACCGCCATCAACGAAGAAATGAAATTGGCAGCCGTACGCGCCATTGCTTCACTTGCCAAACAGCCCGTACCCGATGTGGTGAACGAAGCATACCACGTCAATAACTTCAGCTTCGGTCCCGACTACTTCATCCCGAAGCCCGTTGACCCGCGCCTCATCACCGAAGTCTCCATGGCAGTGGCCAAAGCAGCCATGGAAAGCGGCGTGGCACGCAAACAAATCACTGACTGGGAAGCCTATCGGCAGCATCTGAAAGAACTGATGGGACAGGAAAGCAAACTGACCCGCCAGCTCTACGACACCGCCCGCCGCAATCCGCAGCGCGTGGTCTTTGCCGAAGGCATCCACCCCACGATGCTGAAAGCTGCCGTTGAAGCCAAAGCCGAAGGAATCTGCCATCCTATTATATTAGGAAATGACGAGGCCATCGAGAAACTGGCAAAACAGCTCGACCTCAACCTCGAAGGCATCGAAATCGTAAACCTGCGCCATCCCAACGAAGCGGAACGCCGCGAACGCTATGCACGCATCCTCTCCGAAAAACGCGCCCGCGAAGGCGTTACCTATGAAGAGGCCAACGACAAGATGTTCGAACGCAACTATTTCGGCATGATGATGGTGGAAACCGGCGAAGCCGACGCATTCATCACCGGATTGTACACCAAATACAGCAATACCATCAAGGTGGCCAAAGAAGTCATCGGCATCCGCCCTGAGTACAAGCACTTCGGCACGATGCACATCCTCAACTCCAAGAAAGGTACGTACTTCCTTGCCGATACGCTCATCAACCGCCATCCCAATGCAGAAACACTGATTGACATTGCCAAGCTGGCGGAACATACCGTACGCTTCTTCAACCATACGCCTGTCATGGCCATGCTGAGCTACTCCAATTTCGGTGCAGACAAGGAGGGAAGCCCCGTAAGCGTGCACGAAGCCGTAGAATACATGCAGCAAAATTATCCCGAACTTGCCATAGACGGCGAAATGCAGGTAAACTTTGCCATGAACCGCACGCTGCGCGATGCCAAATATCCGTTTACCCGCCTGAAAGGAAAGGACGTGAATACACTTGTTTTCCCGAACCTGAGTTCCGCAAACTCCGCTTACAAACTGCTGCAAGCAATGAATACGGATGCCGAACTTATCGGTCCGATACAGATGGGATTGAACAAGCCTATCCACTTCACCGACTTTGAAAGCTCCGTACGCGATATAGTAAACATCACTGCAGTGGCAGTCATCGACGCCATCGTAGACAAAAAGAAAGCCGGTAAATGAAAAGACAATTATCCAAATTCCAAATAGTTTGTATTACGCTCCTTTGGGCGGCACTTTGTTACATAGTTCTGACATCTGCCGAACGAATTGACGGTCCGATCATTCTGACGCTTGTCATTTCGGCGGCATTAGTGTTCATTCCTGTAATAAAAGCGCTCAAAAGAGGATAAATAATATCTTTTTATTCCTTTTTACGGGATAAAACAACAAAAATGTTGTTTTATCCCGTATTTTATTTATAAAATGTTTGTTTGTTCCATTTTTATGTTTACTTTTGCAACCGCAATAAAGCAATGAGATAAGTAACCAATAAAAGCAATAGATTATGAATGCAGCAAAGGTATTAGAAGATCTGAAAAGACGGTTCCCCAACGAACCGGAGTATCATCAAGCAGTAGAAGAAGTTCTTGCTACCATTGAAGAAGAGTACAACAAACATCCGGAGTTTGACAAAGCTAATCTGATTGAGCGTCTTTGCATCCCCGATCGCGTTTACCAATTCCGAGTTACCTGGGTGGATGATAAGGGCAACGTACAAACCAACATGGGTTATCGCGTACAGCACAACAACGCCATTGGCCCGTACAAAGGCGGCGTTCGTTTCCATGCTTCTGTAAACCTGTCCATTCTGAAATTCCTTGCCTTTGAGCAGACTTTCAAAAACTCACTGACCACACTTCCTATGGGTGGCGGTAAAGGCGGTTCGGACTTCTCTCCGCGCGGCAAGTCCAATTCTGAAGTTATGCGTTTCGTACAGGCTTTCATGCTGGAATTGTGGCGCCACATCGGTCCGGAAACTGACGTTCCTGCCGGTGACATCGGTGTGGGTGGTCGTGAAGTAGGCTTCATGTTCGGCATGTACAAGAAACTGGCTCAGGAATTTACCGGAACATTTACAGGCAAAGGCCGCGAATTCGGTGGTTCGCTGATCCGTCCGGAAGCTACCGGCTACGGTAACATCTACTTCCTGCTGGAAATGTTGAAGACCAAAGGCACAGACTTGAAAGGCAAGACTTGCCTGATTTCAGGTTCCGGCAACGTAGCTCAATATACAGCGGAAAAAGTGTTGGAAATGGGTGGTAAAGTTCTAACCATGTCCGATTCCGACGGTTACGTATATGATCCCGCAGGTATCGACCGCGAAAAACTGGACTACATCATGGAACTTAAAAACCTCTATCGTGGACGTATCCGCGAATATGCCGAGCAATATCCGGGCGTTAAGTATGTAGAAGGAGCTAAACCTTGGGGTGAGAAAGCCGACATTGCTTTGCCTTCTGCAACTCAAAACGAACTGAACGGCGACCATGCCCGTCAATTGGTGGCCAATGGCTGTATAGCTGTGAGCGAAGGTGCCAACATGCCTTCTACTCCGGAAGCCATCAAAGTATTTCAGGATGCCAAAATCCTGTACGCTCCGGGCAAGGCAGCCAATGCGGGCGGTGTATCTGTATCAGGCCTCGAAATGACTCAGAATTCTATCAAACTGAGCTGGAGTAGCGAAGAAGTAGACGAAAAATTGAAGAGCATCATGAAGAACATCCACGCTGCTTGCGTACAATACGGTACGGAAGAAGACGGTTATGTAAACTACGTGAAGGGTGCTAACGTGGCCGGATTCATGAAGGTAGCCAAAGCCATGATGGCACAAGGCATCCTGTAACGACAGACAGCCATAGCATAATAAAATAGAGGTGGGAAGCACACAATGTTTCCCGTCTCTATTTTTTTATTTAATAATATTGCCTACATTTGAAACTGCAAAAAGAAATCATATGAAACAACTGTTTTTACTCCTATTCGGTTTAGCCTTGTTTGTCTTTCCTTATTGCCAGGCACAACCCCTCACATCCGAAGAGCATCCCGTAACATTAAACACCGCCAGCGGTAGTATCAATGGGAAACTTCTTCTACCGGCACATGCAAAATCCTGTCATGTAGTAGTGCTCATTGCCGGTTCCGGCCCCACCGACATGGACGGCAATAATCCCATGATGAAAAATAATTCACTGAAGTTCCTCGCAGAAGGACTGGCATTGAAAAGCATAGCCTCACTACGTTTTGACAAGCGTGGCATAGCCAGCAGCGCCTCTGCCGGTAAGGAAGAGTCCAAACTCCGCTTGGAAGATTACGTAAACGACGTTACGGGGTGGATAGACCTTCTTGCCAAAGACAAACGTTTCACCGGTATAACAGTGGCAGGGCATAGTGAAGGATCACTTATCGGAATGTTAACCTGCCGGAAACGGCCTAAAGTAAAAGGCTTTATTTCCATTGCCGGTGCAGGAAGCCCCGCATACGACCTGATAGAAAAGCAGGTGGCCGCCCAAATGACACCGGAATCTATACGGAAAGAAGTGGCAAGCATCAATGAGTCCCTGAAAAACGGGAAAGAAGTGGCACAGGTTCCCGCTTATCTGCAAACATTGTTTCGCCCTTCCGTACAGCCCTATCTCATTTCATGGTACAAATACAACCCACAGACCGTCATTGCTTCCCTAAAGATGCCCATACTGATTCTTCAAGGGAAAAAAGACATTCAAGTACAGGAAGAAGAAGCGGCGCGGCTGAAAAAAGCATCTCCCCAAGCCGAACTGATACTGATAGACAAAATGAACCATGTATTGAAAGATTGCGAAAGCATCAATCCGCAACAACAAATGGCTGTATATAATAATCCGTCATTACCCGTTAACGCCGCTTTGATAAACGCAATAGCTGAATTCATCAAGAAAAACAAATAACAACCAGATAGAGATTCAAAATCAATATGACAACAAAAGAAATTCCCGTACTGCTTCTCACCGGTTATCTGGGAAGTGGCAAAACAACTTTAGTAAACCATATCCTTAGCAATAAACAAGGGATCAAGTTTGCCGTCATTGTCAACGACATAGGCGAAGTGAACATTGATGCAGACCTTATTCAGAAAGGCGGTATCGTTGGCAAAAAAGATGAAAGCCTTGTCGCACTTCAAAACGGATGCATCTGCTGCACCCTGAAGATGGATTTGATAGAGCAAATAGGCGAAATCCTGCGAATGGAGCGTTTCGACTATATCGTCATTGAAGCCAGCGGCATTTGCGAACCTGAACCTATCGCCCAGACCATCTGTTCCATACCCCGAATGGGCGGCATGTACACCAAATACGGTGTCTGCCGCTTGGACTGCATCACTACCGTAGTGGACGCCTTGCGCCTGCAAAGTGAATTTTCTTGCGGCAACGATCTTACCCGAAAAGGAATTGATGACGAGGACATCGAGAATCTTATCATCCAGCAGATTGAATTCTGTAACATCATCCTGCTGAACAAGGTAGCGGAAGTCAAGCCCGAAGAACTGAAACGCATCAGGCAAATCATACACACCTTGCAACCCGGAGCCGAAATAATCGAATGTAATTATGCGGACGTAGACTTGAAAAAAATCATCCATACAGGAATGTTCAACTTCGAACATGTAGCCACCTCAGCCGGCTGGATCCGCGGAATAGAAAGCCAAGTTACCGAAGAGGAGGAGAAAGAAGCTCATAGGCACCACAACCATAAGGAAGATGAGCATCAGCATGAAGAACATAGCCATCATCACCATCATCATCATGAAGAGGGCGAAGCAGAAGAATATGGTATCAGCACTTTTGTCTATTACCGCCGCCCGGCTTTCGACATTCACAAGTTCGACCATTTTATCGCTACCAAATGGAGCCGTCATATTATTCGCACCAAAGGCGTATGTTATTTCAGCCATAACCGCGACATGTCCTACCTCTTCGAACAAGCAGGTACTCAGAAGCAACTGACTGAAGCCGGACTATGGTATGCCACCGCCCCCGAAGAAGATCTGATTGAGTTGATGCGTCAGGAACCGGGATTATTACGCGACTGGGATGAAAAGTACGGAGACCGTATGCAGAAGATTGTCTTCATCGGCCAGCATATGGACAAGGAGCAGATCATACGCGATCTTGACGAATGTCTGGAAGAGTGACAATAAAGCTCATCTTAATGCTTCATAAACAGCCGGGTGCAGGAAATAACGCACATCCCTGCCCTCTTCCATTGCTTGGCGGATAAAGGTAGAGCTGATTTCGAAGGTAGGCGAAGAAGCCAATTTTACATTTTGAGGTAAAGTTTCTTCGTCTACCACACAACCCGGACGGGGATAAATGAGGATTGGATTTTCTGCAAGAATACGTTCCGACTGATACCAGCGGGGAAAAAGCGCCCAGTTATCAGCTCCTATAATAAGATGGAAAGTATCTTGCGGATAGGCCTCTTTCAGTTTATCAAGTGTGTGAACAGTATAAGACGGACGCGGCAAATGAAACTCAAAGTCGGAAGCCCGGAATTTAGGATACCCCGCAATGGCAAGCCGCACCAGCTTCAATCGCAAAGCATCATCCATCAACAAGGTTTCCTCTTTCAGCGGATTATGCGGCGTCACCATGAACCATATCTCATCCAGACCTTCGTATTCACAAAGATAATTGGCAAGAGCCAAATGCCCGATATGTACCGGGTTGAACGAACCGCTGAAGATACCTATATCCACTTGACAAACTTATAAATTAAAAGTTAAGAGATATCAGAGTTGCCCTTTCAGGCGTTTCCAACACCCATAAATATTGATGCCGCTTATGAGCATGACGATAAACATGGCTACCGCCGGAATATACTCTTTCAAATCAATATTCAATACCGCCAAAACAATAGCACCCAAAAACAAGACTATATTCAAAACCAGCAGGAACTTATTGGCTCCCGGTGATAGACTTCTGCGTCTTGTCTGCTTCATTGGTTCAAGAATTGAGTTATCACCTTCAAAGCAGCTGCTTTGGCAGTCTCCAAATCATCATTCACAATTACGGCATCGAATTTCGGAGCGAAACTTAGTTCGTATTCGGCTTTCGCTATACGGCTTTCAATTACTTCGGGAGTATCGGTGCCACGCCCCACAAGGCGCTTACGCAATTCTTCCACCGAAGGCGGCTGTATGAAAACGGACAAAGCACGCTCGCCATAGAACTTCTTGATGTTACAACCGCCAACTACATCTACATCGAACACAACATTCTGTCCGGCAGCCAACTGCTTTTCCACCTGCGCTTTCAACGTTCCGTAGAAACGGTCTTGATACACTTCTTCATATTCCAAAAACTCATCATTCGCTATGCGGCTCCGGAATTCATCGGGAGAAAGAAAAAAGTATTCCACACCATTCTGCTCTGTACCACGCGGCGGACGACTCGTGGCGGAGATAGAGAAAGCCAAATTCAACTCCTGCGTCAGCAGATAGTTAATGATAGTGGACTTTCCCGAACCGGAAGGGGCGGAGAATATAATCAGTTTACCCATTTATGGTATTTATTATTTGACAATTTACTATTTAATGCTCTTACCAATAACAACATACTTTCGTGTAACATGCAGAAGCTGCCCTTTACATTACATTCAAGACCTGTTCCTTAATTTGCTCCAGCTCATCCTTCATCTGCACTACAATCTTCTGCATCTCGGCATGATTGGACTTGCTACCCAAAGTATTGATTTCGCGTCCCATTTCCTGTGCGATAAAGCCCAGTTTCTTACCTTGTCCGCTACCGCTTTCGAGCGTGCTGATAAAGTATTTCAGATGATTGGAAAGACGTTGTTTCTCTTCATTGATGTCCAGTTTCTCAATATAGTAAATAAGCTCCTGCTCCAAGCGGTTCTTATCATAATCCACACTCAAAGTTTTTTCAAGGGCATCGGTAATGCGTTCTTTAACCTTGCCCACCCGTTCCTGCTCGTATGGAGCAACCGTTTCGAGCAAATGGGCGATATTGGCTATTTTCTCACGAAACTTCTTCTCCAGCGCAGCACCTTCCTGCTTACGGAAATCAACCAGATGATTGATAGCTTCCATCACCGCCACATGAACCACTTCCCACTCTTCAGCGCTCAGTTCCTGAGTTTCATTCTTCGTCATCACATCCGGCATACGGAGCAGAGTAGCAAACCAGTCGGCTGGTTCGGGAATACCGGCAGCAGCCGAAATCTCTTTAATCCGTTTATAGTAAGCCTCCACCAAATCCTGATTGATAGGGGTAGCCATTTGTTCTGCATCTTTCTTTTCAATCCATAGGCTGAAATCGACTTTGCCACGCTCCAGCATCTTGGATATTTCATTACGGATTTGCATTTCCTTCTCCCTGTAAAGAGGAGCGATACGTGCAGACAAATCCATTGCCTTACTGTTGAGTGACTTAATCTCAACATTGATTTTCTTATCGGACAACTCGGCAGTTGCTTTGCCGTAGCCCGTCATAGATTGTATCATAATGTTATAGTTTTGCGCAAAATTACACGATTATTTTAATTACTGAAAATAATCACGTAAATTTGCCACAATAAAATTCAGAATAGAAGCTATGTCATGTATCTTGCATATTGAAACGTCCACTTCGGCTTGCTCCGTAGCTGTGAGTGAGGACGGGCAGAATGTTTTCAAAAAAGAAGACCTGAACGGTCCTTCACACGCAGTTTCATTGGGTGTATTCGTGGACGAAGCATTGTCATTTGCCGACAGCCACGCCATGCCGCTGGATGCTGTTGCTGTGAGTTGCGGTCCCGGCTCGTACACAGGATTACGCATCGGTGTATCCATGGCCAAAGGCATCTGCTACGGCCGCAATCTGCCCCTTATCGGGCTTCCCACCCTGAAAGTACAATGCGTACCTGTATTGCTTTACCACGAAGAGCTACCGGAGGATGCACTGCTGTGCCCGATGATTGATGCCCGGCGCATGGAAGTCTATGCCGCCGTTTATGACCGCGCCCTGAAGCCCGTACGCGATATTGCAGCAGACATTGTGGACGAAAACTCATACCGGGAGTTTCTGGACAGCCATCCCGTCTACTTCTTTGGTGACGGCGCAGCCAAATGCAAGGAAAAGATTGTACATCCCAATGCACATTTCATCGACGGTATCCGTCCGCTGGCAAGCATGATGTTTCCGCTGGCAGAAAAGGCAATAGCCGAAGAGGACTTCAAGGACGTCGCTTATTTCGAACCATTCTATTTGAAAGAGTTCGTGGCAAGCCAACCGAAAAAACTTATTTAGTGATGGGTGTTTAGTGATTAGCGGACTGCGCAATTATGCCGCATGGCATTAATCACTAAACATTAATCACTAATCATTAATCACTAACTGCTAAAACTAAAAGATTATGCAATATAACACTCAACAAAAACGGATGCCTTTACCAGAATATGGCCGCAGCATCCAAAATATGGTAGACCATGCCCTGACAATCGAGGACCGTTCCGAACGCCAACGTTGCGCAAACACAATCATCAACATCATGGGAAATATGTTTCCCCATTTGCGTGATGTACCCGACTTCAAACATAAACTTTGGGATCATCTTGCCATCATGTCCGATTTTAAGTTGGACATCGACTATCCATACGAAATTATCCGCAAAGACAACCTGATAACCAAACCGGAAGTAGTTCCTTACCCCAGCACAAAAATCCGTTACCGCCATTACGGCCGTACTTTGGAAGTGCTGATCAAGAAAGCAATCGACTTCCCCGAAGGAGAAGAAAAACAGAATCTCGTAGCACTGATATGCAACCACATGAAGAAAGATTACATGTCTTGGAACAAAGACACTGTCGATGACCGCAAAATAGCAGATGACCTCGCAGAACTGTCGGACGGCAAGCTGCAAATCACCGATAGTATTCTTCGCCTGATGGCCGAACGGATCGAACAGAATTACCGTCCGAAGATGAACAATCAGAACAACAGGAACAACAACAGAAACAATAAAAGAAAGTACTAAAATCTGAAATCATACCATGGCATCATTTGTTATAGAAGGCGGACACAGCCTCTCCGGTGACATTTATCCTCAAGGGGCAAAGAACGAGGTGTTGCAGATAATCTGCGCCACGCTGCTCACTGCCGAAGAAGTGACTGTACACAACATACCGGATATACTGGACGTGAACAACCTGATTCAATTGATGCGGGATATGGGAGTGAACGTTTCAAAGAAAGATATCGATACATATAGCTTTCAGGCTGCCAATGTAGATTTGGCCTATCTGGAAAGCGATGAATTCCTGAAACGGTGCTCCAGCCTGCGCGGTTCGGTTATGCTGGTAGGGCCAATGGTAGCACGTTTCGGCAAGGCTATGATTTCCAAGCCGGGCGGAGACAAGATAGGTCGCCGCCGCCTGGATACGCATTTCATCGGTATACAGAATTTGGGAGCAGACTTCGCGTATAACGAAAAACGGGAAGTCTACGAAATATCTGCCCGACAGTTACAGGGCACTTATATGCTGCTGGATGAAGCATCTGTAACGGGAACGGCCAATATCCTAATGGCAGCTGTACTGGCAAAAGGGAAAACCACCATTTACAATGCCGCATGCGAACCCTATATACAGCAATTATGCCGGATGCTGAACCGCATGGGAGCCCGGATAGAGGGCATCGCCTCCAATCTGCTCACCATTGAAGGTGTGGATGAGCTGCATGGAACAGAGCATACTATCCTTCCGGACATGATTGAAGTAGGAAGTTTCATCGGCATGGCAGCCATGACGAAAAGCGAACTCACCATCAAGAATGTCTCACACGAAAATCTGGGTATTATCCCCGACAGCTTCCGACGCCTGGGCATCAAAATGGAGCAGCGCGGTGACGACATTTACGTTCCTGCACAGGAAACCTACCAGATAGAGTCTTTCATTGACGGTTCCATTATGACAATTGCCGATGCCCCATGGCCCGGACTCACTCCGGACCTGCTGAGTGTGTTGCTTGTGGTTGCCACACAAGCAAAAGGCAGTGTGCTGATACATCAAAAAATGTTCGAAAGCCGCCTGTTTTTTGTGGACAAGCTGATAGACATGGGGGCACAAATCATTCTATGCGATCCTCACCGGGCCGTAGTGATCGGACACAATCATGGTTTCAGACTGCGTGGCGGAAACATGACCTCTCCGGACATTCGTGCCGGCATCGCCTTACTGATAGCCGCCATGAGTGCCGACGGAATCAGCCGTATACACAATATCGAACAGATAGACCGCGGATACCAGGATATAGAAAGGCGGTTGAATTCGCTCGGAGCAAGAATAACAAGAATATGATGACAAGGTGATTAAGTGGTAAGCTGATAGAACGATATGATACGAAAAGAAGAAGTTTATAAGATAGGTATATTCAACAAGCCTCATGGTATTCATGGAGAATTGTCATTCACCTTTACGGATGACATTTTCGACCGCGTGGAAGCTGAATATCTCATTTGCTTGTTGGACGGGATATTTGTACCGTTCTTTATAGAAGAATATCGTTTTCGGTCGGACACTACGGCTCTCGTCAAACTTGAAGGAGTAGATACAGCCGAACGTGCACGCATGTTCACCAACATTGAGGTTTATTTTCCGGTGAAGCATGCGGAAGAAGCCGGACCGGGAGAGCTTAGTTGGGATTTCTTCGTAGGGTTCCGCATGGAAGAAATTCATTACGGCAAGTTAGGCGAAGTGACGGACGTGGATACCGCTACCCTGAATACACTGTTCGTGGTAGATTATAAAGGAGAAGAGCTACTGATTCCGGCACAGGAAGATTTTATTATAGATATTGACCGGAAGCATAAAGTCATTACGGTGGACCTGCCGGAAGGGCTATTGGCTTTGGACGATATGGAAGAGGTGTAGAACAGGTGTGCAATAAAGCAATAAAAAGTCGGTAAGGCAATAAGATTCAATTTACAAATAGCAAAACAAAAGTATATAAGTGACAGCAAATAAGAAGAAAAAAAGAAGAAAGGCTTTTTGGAGTAATATCAAGTTCAAGTACAGACTGACCATTACGAATGAGAATACCCTTGAGGATATTATCACGTTGCGTGTGTCCAAACTGAACGGGCTCTCCGTTTTGCTTTCCGTACTGACGATACTCTTTCTGGTTGCTTCCCTGATTGTTGCTTTTACCCCATTGCGCAACTATCTGCCCGGATACATGAACAGTGAAATTCGTGCGCAGGTTGTGGAGAATGCCTTGCGTGTAGATTCTCTCCAGCAGTTGGTAGACAGGCAAAACCTGTACATAATGAATATCCAAGATATTTTCCAAGGTAAAATAAAAGCCGATACCATCCACTCCATCGACTCGCTGACCACTGTGCGTGAAGACTCACTCATGGAGCGGACGCAACGCGAAGCGGAATTCCGTAAGCAATACGAAGAAACGGAAAAATACAACCTGACAAGTATCACCTCCCGCCCCGATGTGGACGGATTGATATTCTACCGCCCCACCCGCGGCATGATTTCATCTCCTTTCAATGCAGAAAAGAAGCATTTCGGAACAGATATAGCCGCCAATCCGGGTGAAAGTGTATTGGCAACTTTGGACGGGACAGTCATCCTAAGTACCTATACAGCCGAAACCGGCTATTTGATAGAAGTACAGCACAATCAGGATTTTGTGTCTGTCTACAAGCATTGCGGTTCCCTCCTGAAACGTGAAGGCGATATCGTAAAAGGCGGAGAAGCCATTGCATTAGTAGGGAACACCGGACAACAGACCACCGGACCTCATCTACACTTCGAGCTATGGCATAAAGGAAGAGCTGTGAATCCGGAACTTTATATTGTATTTTGAGAGTGAAATATTTAGGTATAAAGTATGAAGTATAAGATATAAAATCTGAAATCTGAAATCATAAATTATAAAGCTGATGAAGAAACAAATTGCCATACTTGGCTCTACCGGTTCTATCGGTACGCAGGCATTGCAAGTCATAGAGGAACATCCTGACCGGTACGAAGCCTATGTGCTGACAGCCAACAACCGGGTGGATGATCTGATTGCCCAGGCCCGTAAGTTCAAGCCTGAAGCAGTGGTAATAGCAAATGAAACCAAATATCAACAACTGAAAGACGCTCTTGCCGACCTGCCTATCAAAGTATATGCCGGCGAGGAAGCCTTGTGCCAGATTGTAGCGGAAACTCCCATTGACATAGTGCTGACCGCCATGGTGGGTTATGCCGGACTGAAACCGACCATGAACGCCATCCGCGCACGTAAAGTAATAGCCCTTGCCAACAAAGAGACATTGGTCGTGGCAGGCGAACTCATCAATGACCTGGCACGTTTCAGCGGTACTCCAATCCTGCCGGTAGACTCCGAGCACTCTGCTGTGTTCCAGTGTTTGACCGGAGAGGCAGACAACCCTATCGAAAAAGTTATACTGACAGCTTCCGGCGGCCCGTTCCGCACCTGCACAATGGAGCAGCTTGCCACCGTAACCAAAGCACAGGCCCTGAAACATCCCAACTGGGATATGGGAGCCAAAATCACCATAGACTCCGCTTCCATGATGAACAAAGGTTTCGAGGTGATTGAAGCCAAATGGCTGTTCGGTGTACGTCCCGATCAAATAGAGGTAGTGGTACATCCGCAATCAGTCATTCACTCAATGGTACAGTTTGAGGACGGAGCAGTGAAGGCACAGTTGGGGATGCCGGATATGCGCCTGCCCATCCAATACGCTTTCTCATATCCCGAACGCCTGAAAGCATCTTTCCCGCGGCTGGACTTCAAGCTCTGCACAGACCTGACATTTGAGCAACCGGATACAAAACGTTTCCGTAACCTGGCACTGGCATACGAAGCATTGCATCGCGCAGGCAACATGCCATGCATCGTCAATGCCGCCAATGAAATAGTGGTAGCCGCTTTCTTGCGTGACGAAATATCCTTCCTTGGCATGAGTGATGTCATTGAAAAGACAATGGCACACGTATCCTTCATACAAAAGCCTACCTACGAAGACTATGTAGCAACGGATGCGGAAGCCCGGCGGATAGCAAAAGAACTGATAAATGGAAATTGATAGTTAAACAATAAATTGTAAATCATAAAATAATAAATAATTAGATGGAAACATTCTTGATTCGTGCCCTGCAACTCATTATGAGCCTTTCGTTGCTCGTCATCATTCATGAAGGAGGGCACTTTCTCTTCGCTCGCTTATTCAAAACACGAGTTGAAAAGTTCTGCTTATTCTTTGACCCCTGGTTCACCCTATTCAAATTTAAACCGAAAAACAGCGAAACAGAATACGGCATCGGCTGGCTGCCTTTAGGTGGATATGTCAAAATTGCCGGTATGATAGACGAATCTATGGATACCGAGCAGATGAAACAGCCGGTGCAACCTTGGGAGTTTCGCGCCAAACCGGCATGGCAACGTCTGCTGATCATGGTGGGCGGCGTGCTGTTCAACTTTATCTTAGCACTGTTCATTTACTCCATGATACTCTTTACGTGGGGTTCAGAATATGTTCCCTTGCAAAAAGTGGCATTGGGTATGGACTTCAACGAAACAGCCAAAGCCGTTGGTTTCCGCGACGGTGACATACTGGTTTCCGCCGATGGCGTTCCTTTGGAGCGTTACAACAGTGACATGCTGACCAGCATTGTTGATGCCCGTCAAGTAACCGTATTGCGCAACGGAAGCGAAGCCTCCATCTATATCCCTGAAGACATGATGGAGCGCCTGCTTGCAGACAGCGTGCGCTTTGCCTCTTTCCGCACTCCGTTTGTGATAGACAGTATCCCAGCCGGTACTCCTGCCTCCCTTGCCGGACTGTTGCCGGGTGACAACATTACCCACGTGGACGGAAAGGCAATCTCCTACTCCGACTTTGAAGAGGACAAGATGCGCCGCAAACAAAACAATGCATCGCACGACCTGCACTTAACGTATATCCGCAACGGCGTTACAGATACACTGACACTGACCAGCGACTCCTTATACAATATAGGAGTATACCCAACCATGCAAACATCCAAATTGCTGCCTATCGTGAAAGAAGAATACAGCTTCTTCGCTTCTATCCCTGCCGGAATATCCCTGGGAGTAAGCACGCTGAAAGGTTACGTCAGCCAGATGAAGTATCTTTTCTCCAAAGAGGGCGTTAAGCAACTCGGCGGTTTCGGAACAATCGGCAGTATCTTCCCTGCAACGTGGGACTGGCATCAGTTCTGGTACATGACGGCATTCCTTTCCATTATCCTTGCTTTCATGAATATCCTGCCCATTCCGGCATTGGACGGCGGACATGTTTTATTCCTGATCTACGAGATTGTGGCACGCCGTAAACCCAGCGACAAGTTTATGGAACGTGCGCAAATGGTAGGTATGTTCCTGCTGTTTGGCCTACTTATTTGGGCAAACTTCAACGATATTCTCCGGTTCTTCTTCTGATGAGATAGGATATAAAAAAACACATCATCTGTTCCGGCAGAACAGATGATGTGTTTAAGGCAAACAGATGATGCATTTCCAGCAAACGCATCATCTGTTTTTTTATGCTCTTATACCAAATGTGCAATCCACTCCTCGCGGTCGCCCGGCAGAAGGTCAATGACGGGAATCTCCACCATTGTGTAGCAACCCGGTTGCTGACGCATGGCGGCACGCGCCGCGCACACCAGCACTTGTGCTGTGAGGGCAGGGTTGTTGATACGCATATTGAATTCGAACAACTGGTTCTGAGTTTTCCCGGAAACGCCCTTGCGAGTCAGGTTCACCCCATGTCCCATATCGAGCAATGCATCCACGCTCGGAACAAGCTTCACATGCGTCTCATCGTTCACGAAATACGGGTCTGCCTTGATAGCGGCAGCTACCTTGTCGAACTCATAGCCGTCGTTCAGCTCAATGTAAACCATACGGCGGTGTATGCCCGTACCGGTAGGAATGGTCATTGAGAGTGCTGCTTTCACGCCTTCAATAGCTTTCACCGCTACCGTATGTCCCATGCTCATACCCGGACCAAAGTTAGTGTACGTAATACCTTTCGGGGCAATAGCTTCCAGCAGGGTACGCACAACGGAGTCACTTCCCGGATCCCAACCGGCAGAAATAACAGACACAGTGTTATGAGCTTTCGCCTCAGCATCCAACGTGCGGCGCAATGCCGGAATACCTGTATGGATGTCGAAACTATCTACTGTATGAATTCCCAATGCCAATATTTCTTTTGCATATTTCTCAACGCTGCGAGTAGGGGTGCAAAGGATTGCAACATCCACATCCTTCAACTCTTTAATATCTTTCACTACGGAATACTCACTCAGTTCTGCAGGACGGTTCTCTGCTCCTGCACGACGCACCACTCCGGCGATTTCAAAATCGGGAGCTGCCTGCAACGCCTCAAGTACAAAATGTCCGATATTGCCATAACCAACGATGGCTGCTCTTACTTTTTTCATCTTTTTATCGGTTTTAGTTATCAACTTTCTATTTTATGAGGACAAAAGTAAGCATTTTCATTTATATCTTAGTAAAGAAAGGGACAAGTTTTACAGAGTTTTTCTTTTTTTAGAGTCTAAAAGTCAATAATAATTCCTACATTCGCCAATTAATAGGTCATAAAGTGGTAATATGATAGAATACATAAAAGGCGAAATCGCCGAACTGAGTCCGGCAAACGCAATTATAGACTGTAACGGCCTGGGATATGCCGTCAATATCTCCTTGAACACATATGCCGCCATACAAGGGAAAAAGGAGTGCAAGCTGTACATCTACGAAGCCATCCGCGAAGACGCGTACGTTCTTTACGGGTTTATCGACAAACAAGAACGCGAACTGTTCCTACTATTGATTTCCGTATCAGGCATCGGAGGCAATACGGCCCGCATGATCCTTTCGGCCCTGTCCCCTTCCGAATTGATAAACGCCATCAGTACAGGAAATGCCAATCTGCTGAAAACAGTAAAAGGCATCGGTCTAAAAACCGCCCAACGTGTGATAGTCGATTTGAAAGACAAGATAAAGCCCGGTGGAATAGCCGCCGGAACAACCGATATCTCCGCCTTCACTGCCGCCAATGCACAGGTGCAGGAAGAAGCCATAGCCGCCCTCACAATGCTGGGATTTGCACAGGCTCCTTCACAAAAGGTCGTAATGGCCATTTTAAAGGAAGATGCCGGCGCTCCGGTGGAGCAAGTCATCAAACTGGCTCTGAAAAGGCTATAATCCCAAGACATAATTATTCACACATAAAAACAAACAATGAAACCAACTCTTATCTCCATGAAGCAATGGCTAAGCGCCAATGAACGTACACGTACGCTGCCCGGTGACCAATGGTACATCAATTTTGCAGCAAAAGTATTTCCAATAGTAAAACAATCTCTGTTATTTAAAGAAAATGACTACATGCAGAAGAATGTAACGATCTCGCTCTGCATGTACTTTCAGGACGCCATTGCCCAAACAGGAGGTTGGAAGATATTCTCCGAATCATACTATTCGTTATACAACACGTATCTTCCTTTTTATCAGCTATCGGACAGTTATATTCCTGATGAGATTAATAAAGAAGACATAGCATTCGTGTTGTGGACGTTAAAGTCCCATGCCGCACTCTACGAACCGGACGAATATACACTGCAAGACCCGTATGATAAAGACTTGTTGGATTTAGCCCAAGAGGTCTACACACTAATGGATGAGGATTTTGAAAAGGCTCCCATTAATGAAGAGCCTTCCTCCATGCTATGGGTAATGGGCCCTGACTTGTTGGAGATGCCTTTAACTCCCCTCCCCGAAATCACACCGGAAACGAAGCTGAGCAAGAACGCCGAATATTGTCTGGAGTATAGCGGGGGCAAACCGTTACTGTATTTTGCCACCTACAAAGAACTATGCAAATTCTTTGTTGATGTCTTAAAGTGGGAGAACTCCCCTTCTTCCCTACTTCCTGACCTGCAGGATAAAAAAGAATTTGTAGTATATGCCAATGCCAAAGGCATGCTAATAGCGCATAATGTAGCCGCCTGTTTTTGTGAAGAACATAATCCGATGTACAACGCCGAACGCGCTGCCGCCGAAGGCTACAAACTCTTTTGTCGTCCGGAAGCCTGCCCGTTCGACCTGATAAAATATGGAATGGCCAAAGGGATATTGCCGGATGTACAGCTTCCTTTCCCCAACGGCAAAGAAATATTGCACCGGAATTGGGACTTTATCGCCCGTTATTACTTATGCGAGTATTATGAAGGGGACTAAAAGGACACAACCACATCCCCGCCGGAACAATAAAGCCCAACCGACGGGAAAAAGAATAGGCAAATCCAAACCCTCAAAAGCCAACAACCAATTGAACAGAAGAGTGAAGTGAGGAAGTTTAATGATTAGTGATTTGTTTGTGCTTAAGTTATATCATTGTCCGCATGAAAAGCACAGACAAATCACTAATCATTAATCATTAATCATTAATCAAAGTTCTACGATCTCTTCTCCACACAGGGTCAGTTTTTCCAAGCCCTCTGTTGTTACAACCCAGGAATTTTCAATCCCGACAGGGCCTATGTCCGGCAAAACAATCTTCGGTTCCAATGCAAATACCATTCCCGGCTCCAACTCCTGCTTCATGCGCGGAGCCAATACCGGCATCTCATTTATCTCCAGTCCGATGCCATGCCCTATGAACTTCGCTTTTTGACCTACTCCCATAAAGTAATCCGCAAAACCGGCTTTAGTCACTATATCAATGGCCTTGTTGTACATATCTTCGCAAGCAGTACCCGGTTTTGCCATTGCAGTAACTTCTTCTTGCACCTCCATACAAGTCTGATGCGCAGCATACGCTTGTTCCGGCAATTTACCGATGGAGAACACGCGGCTCATATCCCCCATATAGCCATAGAAGTTTCCACCCATATCCACCATGAAACACTGTCCCGCTTTCAGAAGCGTTCCACTCACCCCACCGGGCAATGACGGGTCAAGTCCTTTACCTCCCAGCGCAAAATCATACGGGGAAGGGACTGCTGCATTATCACCGGCCAAAAGACTTCCCATAAAGATTTCCATGCTCTGCCCGAATACGCGGAAAATACCCAAGCAACCTTCCAGACGCATCAACCGTTCTATTTCGATGGACAACTGCCGGTCCGTCATCCCCGGCTGATAGACAGAAGGGATTTGTTCATACGCTTTTGCATGGGCAGCTCCGGAACGGCGGAACAGTTCAATTTCCATCGGAGTCTTTATGCTTCGCGCCTGGCGGATCAATGCCGTACCGCAAGGCACAACTTCTGCTTCAGGGAAACAGGCAGCCAGACGGTTATATTCCGTAAAAGGCAGCTCATCGCCCTCCAGCATCAGTTTGGTTGGCAAAGGCAAGCCATATTCTTTCAACAATTCAGAAATCTGTTCCGGTTTACGGATAGAATGGATATGTTCGCCCTCAATGTCATTAGGACGTTTTAAGAACAAGCGCGCAGGAGCATTCAGCGGTAAATACAAATATCCGCTGACTACGCGTCCGTATGTATAGATTAAATTTACATTACAAGTGATAAGGGCGGCATCAATGTCCTGCTGCACCATGAGGGCACGTATCTTATCACGTCTCAATTTCAATTCAGGTTGTAACATCTCTTTGTTTTTTATAATTTCAAGATGCAAAGGTACGAAAAAACAGTAATTAGTGGTGAGCGATTAGTGATTAATCACTCACCACTAATCACTATAAAAAAAGCACTGCCCATACCTTCACAGGCAAGGGCAGCACAAACCACAAATACAAATACAACTAAACAAAGTTTTTCTTTAGATAATTCCCTGCCCCATCATGGCATGGGCTACTTTCATGAAACCGGCTATATTAGCACCTTTCACATAATTGATGTAGCCGTCGGGGTCAGTTCCGTATTTCACACACTGGGTATGGATTCCATGCATAATGGCATGCAGTTTTTCATCCACCTCGGCAGCACTCCAGCTGATGTGCATGGCATTCTGCGACATTTCCAAACCGCTGGTGGCTACACCGCCTGCATTCACAGCCTTACCCGGTGCATACATAATCTTATTCTCAATAAAGAGGTCAATGGCCTCAGGCGTACATCCCATATTGGAAATTTCGCCTACACAAGTCACATTATTATCAATCAAGTGCTGTGCATCTTCGCCGTTCAGCTCGTTCTGTGTTGCGCAAGGCAAAGCGATATCCGCCTTTACCTCCCATGGGCGTTTGCCCGGAACAAAAGTGGAGCCGGGGAATTCGTCGGCATACGGAGCTACAATATCATTGCCCGATGCGCGAAGTTCCAGCATATAATCAATCTTTTCACCGCTAATACCGTTCGGATCATAGATATAACCGTCCGGACCGGAGATGGTAATGACTTTCGCTCCCAACTGGGTAGCCTTCGTAGCAGCGCCCCAAGCCACATTTCCGAAACCGGAGATAGCAACGGTCTTGCCTTTAATGTCAATGCCTTTGGTCTCCAGCATCTGATGTACAAAATATAATCCGCCAAAACCGGTTGCTTCGGGACGTATCAATGAGCCACCGAATTCCAGACCTTTGCCAGTGAAAGTTCCCGTAAACTCACGTGTCAATTTTTTATACATACCGAACATATAGCCCACTTCACGACCGCCCACACCGATGTCACCGGCAGGCACATCCATATCGGGACCAAGATGACGCCACAACTCCAACATGAATGCCTGGCAGAAACGCATCACTTCCGCATCACTCTTACCGCGCGGAGAGAAGTCCGAACCGCCTTTACCGCCGCCCATAGGCAGAGTGGTCAAAGCATTCTTGAAAGTCTGTTCAAAACCCAAGAACTTCAAAATAGAGAGGTTCACAGAGGCATGGAAACGAATACCGCCCTTATACGGACCAATAGCATTGTTGAACTGTACGCGATAACCGAGGTTGGTCTGCACTTCACCCTTATCATCCACCCACGTGACGCGGAAAGTAAAAATACGGTCGGGTTCAACCAATCGTTCTATGATCTTTGCTTTCTCGAACTCAGGATGCTGATTGTAGATATCTTCGATAGAAAGAAGTACTTCCTTTACGGCTTGAAGATATTCAGACTCGCCGGGATGCTTTGCCTCCAAAGAGGACATGATACGTTCGATATTCATAATATTACGTTTTAAAGGTTCTTACCACGTTAGTCAATCGTTGTTTAGACAAAGTGTCAACGAACAACACTGCAAATATAGGAAAACTTTTCAAAACACCTAAACTTAACAGCAATATTTTAATCAAATAATGATAAAACGTCAGACCGCACAAAACATGAAGGATTAACAAATTGAAGTTGAGCCATGCCATGCCAATATATTGCACCGGTAATTCTTTATTCTTCTATTCCTCATTCTTCATTTTAATTGTTACTTTTGTCCTCCGAACTAATAAACCATGAGAGAACATGCTTAGTAAGTTTAAATTAAACCAGCTATATTTCAAAGATACGCAGTTCGCCAACCTCATGACGCGGCGTATTTTCAATGTGCTTTTAATCGCCAACCCTTATGACGCTTTCATGCTGGAGGACGACGGACGCATCGATGAGAAAATCTTCAATGAATACACCTCGCTTTCCCTGCGCTACCCGCCGCGTTTCACCCAGGTTTCCACTTGCGAGGAAGCATTGGCGCAACTGTCTTCCATGCCATACGACCTTATTATATGCATGCCGGGCACAGGAGACAACGAGGGGTTTGACGTAGCACGAACCATCAAAGGTCAATACGAGCATATTCCCATGGTGATTTTAACGCCGTTCAGTCATGGTATCACCAAACGCATTGCCAACGAAGACCTTAGTTCGTTCGACTATATTTTCTGTTGGCTGGGAAACACCGATTTGCTGGTATCCATCATCAAGCTGATTGAAGACAAGATGAATCTGGAGCATGACGTCAGTGAAGTCGGCGTGCAGATTATTCTTCTGGTAGAAGACGGCATCCGTTTCTACTCTTCCATCCTGCCCAACCTCTATAAATTCGTATTGAAGCAGAGTCAGGAGTTCTCCACCGAAGCGTTGAATGCACACCAGCGTACGCTGCGTATGAGAGGGCGTCCCAAAATAGTTCTTGCGCGTACCTATGATGAAGCAATCGGCATTTACGAAAAGTACAAGAACAACATCCTTGGAGTCATTACGGACGTCCGTTTTCCCCGCGTAGAACGTGGTGAGAAAGATGCGCTTGCGGGTATAAAATTATGTGCGGCCATACGCAAGGAAGACCCGTTCGTGCCATTGATCATACAATCTTCCGAATCGGAAAATGTGCTGTATGCAGCCAAATATGACGCAGCCTTTATCGATAAGAACTCCAAGAAAATGGATGTGGACTTACGCCGTATCGTGTCGGATAATTTCGGTTTCGGCGACTTTATCTTCCGCAATCCCGATACGCTGGAAGAGATTGCCCGCGTCAAAAACCTGAAAGAGCTCCAGAACATTCTCTTTGCTGTTCCGGCGGAGTCATTCCTCTATCACATCAGCCGCAACCATGTGAGCCGCTGGCTTTATTCACGCGCCATGTTCCCCATTGGAGAGTTCTTGAAACCTATCACATGGAACAGCCTTCAGGATGTGGACGCTCACCGCAAGATAATTTTCGAGGCTATCGTGAAGTACCGCAAAATGAAAAACCAGGGTGTGGTGGCGGTATTCAAACGCGACCGTTTTGACCGCTACTCGAACTTTGCCCGCATCGGCGACGGCTCATTGGGCGGGAAAGGCCGCGGCTTGGCATTTATCGACAATATGGTGAAGCACCACCCTGAATTTGAAGAGTTTGAGAATGCACGCGTTGCCATACCCAAGACCGTAGTGCTCTGTACAGATGTATTCGACGAGTTCATGGATACCAACAACCTGTATCAGATAGCCCTGTCCGATGCAGACGATGATGTGATTCTCCGCTACTTCCTGAAAGCCAAACTGCCCGACCGTCTGGTTGAGGACTTCTTCACTTTCTTCGATGTAGTGAAATCGCCCATTGCCATCCGTTCTTCCTCTCTATTGGAAGATTCGCACTACCAGCCTTTCGCCGGGATCTACAATACTTATATGATTCCCTACCTGGACGATAAGTATGAAATGCTCCGCATGCTCAGTGATGCAATCAAAGGAGTTTACGCCTCTGTATATTTCCGCGACTCCAAAGCCTATATGCAGGCCACAAGCAATGTCATCGACCAGGAAAAGATGGCTGTCATCCTGCAAGAAGTGGTGGGCAACCAGTACGGTGACCGCTATTATCCTTCCATGTCGGGTGTGGCACGTTCGCTCAACTACTACCCCATCGGAGATGAGAGAGCGGAAGAAGGCATCGTAAACCTGGCGCTCGGCTTGGGTAAGTATATCGTGGACGGCGGCATGACCCTCCGTTTCTCTCCCTATCATCCCAACCAAGTCCTGCAAACCAGTGAAATGGAAATTGCACTGAAAGAAACCCAGACGCGCTTCTACGCTCTCGACTTGCGCAATGCCGGCCATGATTTCTCTATCGATGACGGCTTCAACCTGTTGAAACTGCACGTAAAAGAAGCGGAAAAAGACGGTTCGCTCAACTATATAGCTTCCACCTACGACCCGTATGACCAGATTATCCGCGACGGTTTATATCCGGGAGGGCGTAAGGTTATTACCTTCGCCAATATCCTGCAACATGATGTGTTTCCACTGTCCCGCATCCTGCAACTGGCATTGAAGTATGGGCAGCAGGAAATGCGTCGTCCCGTAGAGATTGAATTTGCAGCTACCATGAGCCGGGAAAAAGACAAGACCGGCACTTTCTATCTCCTGCAGATCCGCCCGATTGTCGACAGCAAAGAGATGCTCGATGAAGATCTCACAGCTATCCCCGACGAACAATTGCTGCTCCGTTCCAATAATTCCTTAGGGCATGGAATCATGAACGAACTGCAAGATGTGGTCTATGTAAAGACCGATGATTACAGCGCTTCCCACAATCAGGATATTGCCTGGGAGATAGAAAAGCTGAACCAGCAATTCTTGGATGAAGGAAAGAATTATGTCCTGATAGGTCCGGGACGTTGGGGCAGCAGCGACACATGGCTCGGCATTCCGGTTAAATGGCCGCATATCAGTGCAGCGCGCATCATTGTAGAAGCCGGGCTGACGAATTATCGCGTCGATCCCAGTCAGGGGACACACTTTTTTCAGAACCTGACTTCCTTCGGAGTAGGCTATTTCACGATCAATGCTTTTATGAACGACGGAGTATACAATCAGGACTTCTTGAATACGCAACCTGCTGTGCATGAGACTAAATACCTGCGCCATGTCCATTTTGAACATCCGATAGTGGCCAAGATGGACGGGAAAAAGAAACAAGGAGTGGTATTGCTGCCCGATTCCTAACGTATTGTTGTTAAAAATAAGCAAAAAAAGCAATGGCAGGCTCTTCTTTTTTTGCTGGAAATGGAACAAATGATGTTCCATTTTTCATTTTTGCATGTAAAACAGAGCTTTATAGGAGCTTTTTATTGCCTAAAAGCAATATCTTTGTGCCCGACAAGAGAACTAATAAGTGAAAAAGATAATCAAGTTTTGCAAATGGGCAACACACATGCAACTGTTCTAATCTTACTTGCAACAATGTGCACTCTGTTATCCGGATGTACTAAAGACAATGACTACACAGTCACAACAGGCAAGGGGCGCCTCAACATCAGGTTGATTGCTGACGGCAGCACACAGGATGTAGCTACGCGGGTGGAAGAAACATTACCCGATATAAACGATTTTGCAATATCTGTTTTGAAAGGCGATGAAGTGAAATACTCCTGCGATAAGTTCAGCCAATATTCGGATGAAGTCTTATTTCCCATCGGGCAATATACTCTAAAAGCCTCTTACGGGCAACTTCATAACGAAGGATTCAACAAGCCCTGCTTCACAGGTCTGCAAGAGTTCTCGATTGAAGACCAGAAGGAAACAAATGTGGAAGTGACCTGTTATCTTGCCAATGTCAAGGTGTCGGCCACTTATACGGAAAGTTTCAAGAAATACTTTTCCGATTACAGCCTGAAAGTAAATTCGGAAGGCAACTCTCCCATCCAGTTTGCCAAAGAGGAGACACGTTCCTGCTATTTCAAGCCCGGCAAACTGACCCTCACACTGAACCTGACCAAAAGAGACGGCGGCGTCCAGTCCTCCTACCAGCCCATTATTATAGACAATGCGCTGGCACAACATCATTATAAGTTTAATTTTGATGTCAACGCAGGAAGTGCAACCGTAAACATCACCTTTACGGACAGGACTGAAACAGTGACGCACACCATTGATGTGTCAGACGGGACCATGCGTATAGATCCTCCTTTCTTCATACTTAATGGATTTACCAGTAATACGGCATTAGACATCAAAGAAGGAAAGGAAGCCGATCATCCTTTATCCTTATATTTGAATGCGCGTTCCGGCATCGAGGAGTGCATATTAACCACATCGTCCTCCTCGCTCATTTCACAAGGCTGGCCTGCCTATATAGATTTGGCCGACTTATCTACTGACAAGCTGCAATTATTGCAATCTTTCGGTTTGCAGCTTAAGGGGCTCGGAGCCAACAAAGACAAGATTGCCACGATTGATTTCACCAACGTCATTCCCCATATAGAATATGACAATGGGGTTCTCAGCACCTTTAAGCTCGTAGCCAAGGACAAACTGAAAAAAGTGAATAAAGAGGAGGTTATATTGGCGATAAACAGTCTCAGCAACCAATTTGCAGTGGTTACTCCCGCAGCGTTGCCATCGGGTTCCACCTACATTGACCTGGTGGTCACTTTGGATGGCAAACCGGAAACCATAAAAGCCAGTTGTATATTATACGGCGCTTCACAAGATTTGAAATGTGGACTTTTATCTACTGAAGGTGACGGCATCACACATCATATCCGCGTCACGTTCCCTGTCAAGATAACGTCATCCACGCAAATGACAGTAACCTGCGGACGCAAAAAAGCAACATTCACTTTATCCGTAAACTAATTGAACATATACTTTCGATATGAAGAAATCAGTATGCATAATAGTACTCTCTTTAGTGTATGTGCTCGCATTTGTTTCATGCGAGCGTGAGCAATACTCCACCGAAGAGAGAAATAAGGTAGAAACAGTTTCGGAAGGGCAGATAAACCTTTCTTCCTTGAAACTGACGGTAAACGTCAACGCCAATGCTGCAACACGTGCCGATATAGATACAAAAGACTATATCATCCGCATCTATAATCGTGACAACGATAACAAACTCGTACAAGAATGGAAATACAATGAGATGCCGGAGATTTTCTCATTAAAGGTGGGCAACTACACCGTAGCCGCATTCTCGCACGATGTTCTTCCCGCCGAGTTCGAGCATCCCTATTACTACGGGAAAGAAGACTTTGAAATCCTAAAAGACCAAATCACCGACATCATAGACCTGCAATGCGTATTGCGCAGCGTCATGGTGACAGTGGAGTATGACGAAAAGCTACTGACCCTATTGGGCAATGATGTAAAGGCAAATGTCACTTTAGGCCAAGGCTCACTGGATTTTGTAAAAGATGAAACACGCGCCGGTTACTATCAGGCGATCAATGAAAACGCCAATGTAATCACCACACGCCTCACCGGAACCGTAGAGGGTGAAAGCGTGGATATATCAAAAGGATTTCCGCAAGTGAAAGCAGGCGCCCATAAGATTATCAGATATACACTGAAAGATGTGGACGAAAACGGCAGTTCCGAGGGAGGCAATGCGGACATCAGCATCCGAATCGACGTGACTTGCACCACCGTAGAGCAGGACATCATAGTAGACCCCGATGAAGATATCGTTCCCGACGAGCCCGATGAGCCGGACAACCCGGACAATCCTTCCGGAGAGCAACCCACCATCAAGGGGGACGGATTCAACATATCCAAAGCTATCGTATTGCCTGAGACGACCTCTCCCGATAATCCTTATCCGGTAGTGGTGAACATCGCCGCTGTCAACGGCATCGCCAACCTGAAAGTCACGATAGACTCCGACGTCTTGGATGAAGACGCATTGGCAGATGTCGGCCTGAAGAAAGACTTCGACTTGGCCCATCCCGAAGAGCTGAAAGACGCCTTGGAAGGATTAGGCTTCCCCGTAGGCGAAGATGTTGCCGGAAAGACAGAGTTGATATTCAATATTACCAAGTTCACCGGATTATTGACAATGCTGAATCCCGGCACTCACAATTTCATTATTACGGTTGTAGACACCAAGAACAATAAGACAACTGAAACATTAACACTTGTCTGGAGTAACTAACTATTTATGAAACGGACTATTTATAACATATCGGCATTACTTTTTCTCATTCTCGCAACCACCGGTTGTCGCGAAAAAGACCTGAACGAGAGTGGGTTGCTCAGATTGAGCATCGGGATAAAAGACAAGGTGGAAACCGTTACCCGCACACTGTCCGACGAGGAACAGAATGCCTTGAAGGGAAATGCTAAAATCCGCATATACAGCGGTAAAGGGCTTGTACGCAAATACAATGGGACAGCCGAAATGCCGGCAGAAATGCAACTTGCAGCAGGTGACTACAACATCAAAGTAGCAGCCGGTGACTCCGTTGCCGCTTCTTTTGACAAGACATTCTATCGGGGAGAAAAGGATTTCAGCATCCATGCCGGTCAATCCTCTTCCGTCAGCGTGGAATGCATCATTGCCAACACGCTGGTTACCGTAGAGTTTGCCAAAAGCCTGACGCAGGCATTCCAAAGCTACGAAGTGCAGGTAGCCTCATCGGCAGGCAGCCTGACATTTACCTCCGACACCCCCAATGCCATTGGCTATTACATGATTCCCGCCGATGACGTGCAGTTGTCTTGGACGTTCAAGGCAACGACACTCAGCGGAAATGAGTACACCCGTACAAATACCCTGACCGTTGCGCCAACCACACGCTACGACCTGACTTTCGGATATGAAGACAGCGGAGAAAGCTACGATGACGGTGGTTCTACCCTGACACTGGACATAAATACCGAGCCATTAGAAACAAGCACCGTCGAGGTTCCGGTTTACAGGCGTCCCAGCATCACCGGAAAAAACTTCGGGAATGAGAACGAGCTGTTTGTCGAATTAAACAAAGGTACAGAACAGGAGTTTTGGATAGCCACCTCTTCCATCCTGACAAAAGCTCTGGTAAGCTGCGACCAATTCACAAGTTTGGGACTCCCCGTCAATTCATTCGACATATTGGCCATGAATGCCGAGGACAAAAGCCTGTTCAGCAGCTACGGTGTGAACATTGTGTCCAAGTACAATGTCAACACCGGTCAAGGTAATACCAAAATAGGGCTTTCGGAGGCCTTCATGCAGAAGCTGTCACAGAAAGAAGGAGTATATGACATACAAATCAATGCAACGGACGACAATAAGTTGCAACGCTCTTCTGTGTTCCGTTTCATCGTATCGGATGCAATAGTGGTCACCACTAACGTAATAGATGCGGAAGTATGGGCAACAAAAGCCACCATACGCGCCTCGTTGGCAAAAGAGACGGAAGAGGCTTTGGCCTTTAAATACCGCATAAAAGGTACAACGGGCGAATTTACCGTTCCCGCTCAAAGAGTAAACGGTTCCAAACTGCTTTATGCCAACATCAAGAATCTGGCTCCCGGTACAACTTACGAATACTGGGCGCTGGCAGGAGCTTCGCCCTCAACAATCATCAGCCAGTTCACTACCGAAACAACCACCCAATTGGAAAATGCGGGATTTGAATATTGGACAGACGGCACGCCAATGCTTGTTTTCGGTTCCGGACAGTCCATGTGGTGGGATAGTGGAAACCATGGTTCCGCCACTGCCAGCATAAACATCACAACTTACAGTACAGAGTATAAAAACAGCGGAAATTTCTCTGCCAAATTGCAATCCAAGAAAGCCGGCATGATGGGCGTGTATCAATTCGCAGCAGGCAACCTGTTTGCCGGGAAGTACATAGCTACGGAAATGTCCGGTGTCAGGGGCAACGGCGTCTTGGGTTGGGGACGTCCTTTCAGCTCCCGCCCCGTAGCCTTGAAAGGTTACATCCGCTACGAGCCCAAAGCAGTCGACATGACCAACAATTGCAGCTACATCAATGCGGGCGATATGGACAAAGGGTGCATATACATCGCTTTGGGCAACTGGGTAGGCGAGACAGCCAACGGTGAGACATGGCCCGTCATCGTTAAAACCAATTTCAAAGACGGCAACAGCGCCAAGCTCTTCAATCCCAACGACATTCACATCATTGCCTATGGTGAAAAGACGTGGGATGAAGCCACCGCCGGAGACGGGATGGTTGAGTTTGAGATTCCCATCGAGTATCGCAACATGGATACCAAGCCCACCAGTATCGTGCTGGTAGCTTCCTCCAGCAAATACGGAGACTATTTCACAGGCGGCGTAGACAGTACAATGTGGCTCGATGATCTTAAGTTGGTATATGAATAATCCGATATTCTCGTGAAAAGGACTGTTATATATATATGTATCCTGCTGTTTATACTGCCTCATGCTGCCATGCAGGCGCAAGAGTTTAAACGGTCTATTGAGTTGAAGACCTTTGTTCCCAAAGGGCAATGGATTCTGGGAAATTCCATTTCCTATTCGGAACACAATGAAAGCAACTACAACTTCCTTATTATAGAGGGCATCAACTCCGACGGATATACCTTTAAGGTGAGTCCGATGCTGTGCTATGCATTCAAAGACAATTTAGCGGCGGGCGGCCGTTTCAGCTATGCCCGCACACTCACCAAGCTGAGCGGAGTTACTATCAATGTAGATGACGACAACCAATTCGATCTGGACGACATGTACCAGTTGAAACATTCCTATGCAGCTATGGCAATGATGCGCAGCTACATCAGTCTGGGAAACAGCAAGCGCTTCGGACTCTATTGCGACATACAGCTGCAAATGGGTGGCAGCCAGTCCAAGGTGGTCAGCGGTACGGGCGAAGACGTTACAGGTACCTATTCCACTTCAACCGATCTCAACATCGGCGTAGCTCCGGGAATGGTTGCATTCATCAACAACTATACGGCAGTAGAGGTCAGCGTAGGCGTATTGGGTTTCGACTTTAGCAAAACCCGGCAAACGACGAACCAAGTATATATAGGCGAACGTTCCCTTAATTCCGCGAATTTCCGCATCAACCTGTTTTCCATAGGCTTGGGCATCGCATTTTATTTGTAAGAAAGATGAAGAAACGAACGATACTGACATATGTACTCTGTGGCATGGCAAGCATTTGTTTCGCACATACACAAACGGGTGATACGCTCCGTTCCATAAGCGGCCGCGATTCACTGATCCGCGAAACGGTGTTTGTGCATGATACAGTCTACCTGCAAGCGCCAAAGACAACAGCCAAACCGGAAGATATAATCCGCACCAAGGCCATTGGACGTTACGACCGCGGCATCATCAACTACCGTTTCATACCCAAAGGCAAATGGATTGGCGGAGCTACGGCATCCTATGTGGATTTTGACAGTCAGGACAGCCGCCTGTTGTTCTCTTTGCTGAAAGATTTCGATTGCCATGCCCGCACAGTTTCTGTGAAGCCGTTCATCGGATATGCCGTACGGAACAACACCGTCATCGGTGCCAAGCTGGGCTATAACCACACCGTTGCCCAGTTGGATAATCTGGCTCTGAACATGGACGACCTTGATTTTTCACTAAAGGACATACGCTATACGGAAGATACTTACAGTCTTGGGCTTTTCCACCGTTCCTATGTAGGGCTGGATGCCGGCAGACGTTTCGGGCTGTTCAACGAAACAACGCTTTCATTCAATACGGGCACCACGCGGTTCTCTCGTGGCACAGAAAATGCCGAAGCGGCAGCAACAGATTCGGAAAACGCTTTCAAAAGTACAGAAACCACGCTCTATGAGCTTCACTTGGGCATAAACCCCGGAGTAGCCGTATTTATCATGCAGAATGTTTCTGCCGAAGTCTCTTTCGGAGTGATCGGCTTTAAATATAGCAGCGAAACGCAAAAGAACAATCTGGGAGAAACCGGCAAGCGCCACAACAGCGGTGCGAACTTCAAGATTAATTTGTTCAATATCAATATAGGTATCACCCTTTGTTTGTAAGATTGAGAGTATGCATCAGAAAGTCTATATACAGATCCGTTTAGGATGTTTCTTGCTAATGGCCGCTTTCCTGAGCGCCTGCATCGAGAACGATGTACCCTATCCGTACATCAAGCTCTTTGTTACCGGCACTGAAATTGACGGCCAAATAGGAAGCGCCGTCATTTCGAATGACGACCGCACCGTAACGGTCAACCTGGAGGACACCGTCAACATGAAGAAAGTGCGCGTGAAAAGCATCAGCGTAACCGAAGGAGGGCGTTGCAGCCTGCCTAACGATACGATTATAGACCTCAGCAACCCCTATCCGCTGACCCTCTCATTATATCAGGACTACCAATGGACTTTGAAAGCCAATCAAACCATTGAACGGCGGTTTACCGTAGAGCACCAAGTGGGCGCTGCTACATTTGATGAAAAGGAGCATTTCGCCTCAGTCAACATCAGCACCAAAGGCAGTTTGAAAGACATCCGGCTAACCGACCTAAAGCTGGGGCCTACCGGCTCCACTGTCAACATGAGCAGCGGCATTCCCTATTTGGAATGGCAGCAAATGGGCAACTACGCCAAAGCAAACGTGGTGGTGAACTTCCGCGATTTCATTGTAATGGAAGAATGGACGCTCTACGTATTCCAAGTAGAGACCAACGTAGTCACCAAGTCGGCAGACGGTTGGGTAAATGTGGCATGGCTCTATGGGGAAGGCGTGGAAGGCATGGAAAACGGCTTTGAGCTGAAAGAGAAAGATGCAGAGGAATGGCAGCCGGTAGATGCCTCCTACATCACCGCCAATGGCGGAAGCTTTACGGCACGCGTTCCTCATCTGAAAGCGGGAACCTCTTATGTGTGTCGTGCTTATTCGGGCGAAGACAAGGGTGAAGAAATAGAGTTTACCACCGGGACGGCCGTAGAGCTTCCCAACGGTTCGTTCGACGAATGGCACAAGGTGAACAAGGTGTGGGAACCATGGGCGGAAGGCGGCAATCCTATCTGGGACAGCGGAAATGACGGTGCAACCACTTTGGGCGAAAGCATCACTGTACCCACAAGCGACACATGGAGCGGTGCACCTGCCGGAGGACAGGCTGCACAGTTAGGCTCAAAGTTCGTCGGGCTGGGCGGTGTGGGCAAGTTTGCCGCCGGCAACCTGTTCATCGGCGAATATGTCCGCACAGACGGCACCAATGGCATTTTGAGTTTCGGCAAGGAGTTTACGGCACGCCCCACAAAGCTGAAAGGCTACTATAAATATGCCACAGCACCTATTACCTATCTGCCTTCCAAATCGAATACGGACGACTACAACCGTTTTCTCCCCTATAAGGACAAGCCGGATACATGCGCCATATATATAGCTTTAGGCGATTGGGACAAACCGGTAGAAATCAGGACCAATCCCAGAGACCGCAAATTGTTCGACAAGAATGACCCGCATGTCATCGCTTATGCAGAGTTCAACAGCGGTACGAGTGTGGACAGTTACACCCCACTGGAGCTGACTTTACAATACAAATCAACCAGCCGCGTACCCACTCATCTCATAGTGGTATGCTCGGCAAGCAAATATGGCGACTACTTCACCGGAGGAGCAGGAGCCACGTTGACCATAGATGAATTCAGTTTGGAATATGATTATTAAAGATATGAGAATATTACGTTACATATTGGCAACACTCGCTGTACTGGCAACATTCACCGCTTGCCGGGAAGAGGACGAATTGAACAAAGCGAAAGGCCGGGTAGTATTAGGAGAAATAAGGATAGAAGCAGAAGAGGCAAACACCCGCGCCATTGCAATTCCCACTCCTCAGCCCGAAGATTTAACCATAGAAATAATAGATCCGGACGGCTACACAGTAGAAAGCGGAAAGATAGACCATTATGCCAATGGAATAGATCTTTTCGTAGCCTCATATACATTGCGTGCCTACTACGGCAATAAACAGCAAATGGGGAATAGTCCCTATTTTGAAGGAATTGCCGAGTTTTCCATCTCCGAAGGGCAGACCACCCAAATAGGAACTGTCACTGCCAAACTTGCAAACGCTGTCATCATTCCGAACATACCTACCAATATCATAGACCACTTTATCGGCGTGCCCACATTCTATGTCTGTAAAGGAGAAGAGAAAAAAGAGGTTACTAACGGACAGGCATTGTATGTGCTGCCGGGAGAATATACATTGACACTGGAAGGAAAGAACAAAGCGGAAATTGAGGTCAAGCAAACAATAGCCACATTGAACGCACAAGCCCAAAAGGCATATAATATCAATTGCGACTTATCACTGCCAGTCCTTGAACTTCCAGCTCAAGCTGCTGGACGTGTGTGGGCAACACATTTGTATTTAGAAACTGTTATCACAAAAGTTAATGGAGTTACAAGCAATACCCCATCAGGACTTATATATGAAATAAAAACACAAGATTCAGAATGGGAAAAAAGAGAGATAGAAACACTCCATGAAAAGAAAGTGATTAGCAACCTTTCAGCAAAAACGGCATATCAACTTAGAGCAAGAGTTGGAGATATTGTTAGTAATGAAATAACAATTACTACTGAAGAAAAAAACAATGTTGGAAACCATAACTTTGAAGAATGGACGCAACTATCAAAACACTTCTCAGGAGGTAGTGTCATCACAGGAGGTAAATATGATTTTGATCGTATCTATCATGAGCCATATATAACAAATAATCAATGGTGGATCTCTAATAATAATGAAACAGTAAAGAACCCTGAAACAGGATCTAATTTAGCAATGAAATGCTTTCCTACTACAGATAAAGTAACGGGACGTAATGGTGGATATGCAGCCCTTATTCGCGGATTATCTTTAAACAAGTATAATTCTGATACAAATTTAGGGATGCAAGGAGGAAAAATAAATGGAAATTTATCTATTTCAAAACACCCATTTGAAAGTCGTCCCAATTCTATTAAATTTTATTACCAATATTATCCAATAGGCAGTGACATCTTTCAATTTAGTGTGGAAATTGCAGATGCTCAAAATGTTCCTATAGCGACAGGTAAATATGAAGGTCAAAAAACAAGTTCAAATACAAATGTTTTTACTCCTATATCTATAGATCTGGTATATACTGATTATGAAAAACCGGCAGCCTTTATCAGTATATCGTTTAGTTCATCAGCAACAAACGATTTTGAGTGCGAGCGTCAAACAGTGACGATTGGCGGTGAAGGTAGCTATAAAATATGGACAGGCAGTAGCCTTATTATAGATGACATCGAACTTATTTACGAATAACCCATAACCCTATATTAGCAATGAAACAATATTTATCTCTCATTTTATTTCTCTTTCTTTTGGCAGCATGCGACAGCAGCGATGCTCCCGAAGCAACCGGGTATGGATATATCAACCTGAACATAGGCACCAATCCCGAAATATCCGTAGCTACGACACGTGCAGGGGATACCGATACGGATGTCTCCACATACCTGATTACCATTAAAAGCGGCACCACCACCTATCTGAGTCAAAAGCCTTATAGCATTATCCAATCCACTCCTTTAAGGTTTGAAGCGGGTACTTATAGCATAATAGCAGAAAGCTGCATAAGCACTGACGCTGAGTCGGCCAATGACCGTTGGGGTAAAGCGCGTTATTACGGAAGTCAGGACATAACCGTTGTCACCTCACAAACCGTCAACGCAGACATTATATGCACCATGCAGAACGCCAAGGTCAATGTGGAATACGATCAAACCTTCAAAGACATCTTCGGCAAGAACCCTGAAATGCCGTATAGTGTCACCCTCTACCGGGAAGGGCGTCAAGAACGGCTTTTGAAATTTGATGAGAACGCCTCTTTCAGTACCCGTTCCGCTTATTTCAACATATTGGAGAATGCCAGCAACAAGCTCATATACACCATTATAGGTTATTACAACGGGAAGAAAGTGATGAAAGAAGGCGAAATAAATTCACTTGAACCGCAGAAATGGGTGAAGCTGACTATCAAAGCCACACAAACCGGAAAAATAGAACTGGGAGTGGCGGTAGATTCATCGGTCACAGAAGAAAACAAGGATTTTGACGTGAATCCCTATGCCTGACAAGTCATGGCTTTCTCCCCGTCCCCCACTCCTCTTGCTTCATAAACCCGCCTCATGGGCGTGAAAGCAGTGTGATCACCACCACCTCGCTCGGTGCGAAGAGACGGACATTCTTGTTGGAAGTACCAATGCCGTTGGTTATGATAATCGGCGTGTTACTTGAGTTATACTTCAGTCCCGTAAGGAAGCGCTGTCCGTAGTGAGACGGAATGATAGGGGCATACAAACCGAACACAGTCACCTGCCCGCCATGCGTATGTCCGGCAAGCACCAAGTCGGTATTGGTAATGGGCACATCTTCGGCATAGTCGGGAGTATGCGTCAGCAAAACAACGAAGTCCTCCGGAGCAAGGGAAAGAGTGGGCGACTGTCCGTTCTGCCCTATATCGAAAGGATTGCGTACACCGGCTATCACGATATGTTCGCCATTCCGCCTCAAGGTGTCCGCCTTATGCTCCAGCAGATGTATGCCCTGCCGTTCCATTTCCTTCAGGATATCATCATAACACGCTTCATAATCGTTGTTTCCAAGAACGGCATAAGTGCCCAAAGGCGTTTTCACCGCCCCCAGCGCAGCAATAACATCCGGAACATACTCGCACCCCTCATGCAGATCGCCGCCTATCAACAGGGCGTCGGGATGCAAATCGTTCAGCAAGCGGGTTATGTCCTCCAGTCCCTCCTTTTTCAGCAGGCTCCTGTAATGCAAGTCGGAGATAAAAGCCAGCCTGCATCCGTTGAACGCCGCAGGAACATCACGATGAGCAAACTCATACTGCCTGACGCGTTTCACATTCTTGTATCCGGATGCAGAAGACCGGGACATGCGGACAGTATATTCCTCCGGAAGAGGCGAAACGAACTGCCGGGTGGACCGGCACGAGGAAAAGAGTAACAACACCAAAGCCGACAGACACAGCAGATTCCTCAACTCCCTATAAAACAGCGCTTGACACATAAGCCTTTCTTTATTGTTTAATGAAATAATAAATTTTACCTTAACAGCAGTACAAAGATAATAATTCCTTTCCTTATCTTTGTGCTATAACTTTCTAAAAATCCGACATGAAAGCAATAACAACCAACTCATTCCACGCATGGGTGCTTGCCGCCCGCCCCAAGACCCTGACCGGAGCAATCATCCCGGTATTGATAGGCTCCGCACTGGCTTTTGCCGACGGCAAGTCCGACCTGATACCGGCACTGCTGTGCGCACTGTTTGCCTGCGGCATGCAAATCGCAGCCAACTTCATCAATGACCTCTACGATTACCTGAAAGGCAGCGACCGTACCGACCGTCTCGGCCCGGAACGCGCCTGTGCCCAAGGCTGGATCACCCCCATAGCCATGAAACGAGGCATAATGGGGATGCTGGTTTTCTCCTGCCTCATAGGCTGCACACTGCTGCGCCAATGCTGGGGACAACTGCCTCATGGCGGCTGGGAACTGATATTGCTGGGGCTACTCTGCGTGATATTCGCCTTCTTATATACCACCGTCCTCTCCTACCGGGGTTGGGGAGATCTGCTCGTGCTGGTCTTCTTCGGATTCATCCCCGTAGGCGGAACCTACTATGTGCAAGCCCACGCCATTACCGCCGACGTGTGGATAGCCTCACTCATCTGCGGACTGGTGATAGACACCTTATTGGTGGTGAACAACTACCGCGACCGCGAACAAGATGCCCTTAGCGGCAAACGCACGCTGGTTGTCCGCTTCGGCGAGCCCTTCGGGCGTTACCTGTACCTCGGATTGGGCGTGTCGGCCGTCTTGCTCAGCCTATGGTTTGTACATGCCGGCAAGATAGAACCGCTTGCCTTCATTTGGGCTCCCTGCATCTACCTGTACTTGCACGTGCTGACGTGGCGCAAAATGGCAGCCATACGGAACGGCCGAAAACTAAACAGCATATTAGGTGAGACTTCACGTAATATGCTGTTCTTCGGACTCTTACTAAGCGCTGCACTGATGCAGGCTTAAAAGGAAAGGGACGGTTTATTTCTTCCCGTACATCCTTTCATAATATTTCTGGTAATCGCCGCTGGTCACTTCTTCCACCCAGTCCTGATTATTCAAATACCACTCGATGGTCTTGACGATGCCCGTTTCAAACTTCGTTTCGGGATACCAGCCTAAAGCCTCCGTTATCTTGGCGGGGTCTATGGCATAACGTTGGTCGTGGCCGAGACGGTCTTTCACGAACGTTATCAGGCCTTCGTTTATCCAACTGATGTCAATCTGTCCGTCGTCGCCCTTGACCTGCTTTTTCAGGACTGCGCGATACTCCGGTTTTTCTTCCATCAGGCGGCGGATAGTGGCGATGGTCAGCTTCACAATCTCCAGATTGGTCTTTTCGTTGTGGCCGCCCACATTATACACTTCGCCTTCCACCCCTTTGCGCACCACAAGGTCAATGGCTTTGCAATGGTCTTCCACATACAGCCAATCGCGCACATTGCTGCCGTCACCATACACCGGAAGCGGCTTGCCTTCAAGGATATTCTTTATGATCAGCGGTATCAGCTTCTCCGGGAAGTGGTACGGGCCATAGTTGTTGGAACAGCGGGTAATGGTGACCGGCATCCTATAAGTGTCATGATATGCCATTACCACCATATCGGCACTTGTCTTGGAAGCGCTGTACGGGCTATGCGGGCAAAGCGGGGTGTTCTCCGTAAAGAAACCTTCGACGCCCAACGAACCGTAAACTTCATCCGTAGACACCTGATGATAGCGCACTCCCTTGCGCCATGTGGGATAACCCTGTTCGTCCTTACCCGTCACCCATGCACGACGGGCGGCGTCAAGCAGGTTCTGAGTACCCAGAATATTCGTCATCAGGAAGAGCTGCGGATTCTCGATGCTGCGGTCCACATGGCTTTCAGCGGCAAAGTTCACCACATAGTCGAATTTGTATTTGGCAAACAGCTCGTCGGCAAGAATACGGTCACAGATATCACCTTTGACAAAGAAGCAACGTTCCTCATCAATATCTTTGGCAATCGTGCCCAGATTTCCGGCATAGGTCAGGGCATCCAGTATCACCACTTTTATATCATCATGCTTTGCCAGAATATATTTTATATAGTTGGCTCCGATAAATCCGGCAGCACCGGTTACAAGATAAGTTTTCATGCAATTATGAATTATAAGTTATAAGTTATGTATGAGTTTAAAGGCAGTCGTCACATCAACGGTACGAGTCGGCAAGTTCCATCAGATATTTGCCATATTCCGTTTTGCCCAGTTGTTCGCCCAGATGATGGAGCTGGTCAAGATCAATCCATCCCTTGCGCCATGCTATCTCCTCGATGCAGCTCACGCGGAATCCCTGGCGGTTCTGTATGGTGGCAACGAAGTTGCTTGCTTCGAGCAGGCTGTCGCAATTGCCGGTGTCGAGCCAGGCAAAGCCACGACCGAAAAGTTCCACTTTCAGCGTGCCTTCTTGCAGATAAAGGCGGTTAAGGTCGGTAATCTCATATTCGCCGCGGGCCGACGGTTTCAGGGCTGCGGCCTTTTCCGTCACAGTGGAGTCGTAGAAGTATAGTCCCGGAACGGCATAATTGCTTTTGGGCTGTGCAGGTTTTTCTTCCAACGAAACGGCCTTTCCGTCGGCATCGAACTCCACCACCCCGTATGCACGCGGGTCTTTCACATAATAGCCGAAGATGCACGCACCTTTCTCGATAGAAGCGGCACGTTTCAGCATTGCAGAGAATCCCTGTCCATAGAACATGTTGTCACCCAAGATAAGGCATCCCGGCTCACCGTTCAGGAATTCCGCTCCGAGCACAAAGGCCTGTGCCAGTCCATTCGGTTTCTCCTGTACCTTATAAGAGAAAGACATGCCGAGCTCCTCGCCCGTTCCCAACAGGTCACGAAACATGGGCAAATCGCGCGGAGTGGAGATAATCAGCACTTCACGTATGCCTGCCAACATCAGTGTGGAGAGAGGATAATAGATCATGGGCTTGTCGTAGACCGGCATAATCTGCTTGGAGATAGCCTTGGACAATGGATAGAGACGAGTGGCGCTGCCACCTGCAAGAATAATTCCTTTCATATTTCAGTTCTTTATTGGATTGACTTCAAATGTAGAATAAAATAAGAAGGAGGACAATGCCCCACGGCTCTCGTTGCTATTCAGAGTGCAAAGTTCGACAAAAATCAGAAAATTACAAAATTTCAAGAGAAGAAAAGTGGGATTACTAACCACTAATCCCTAACCGGCAAGTTCTATCACTTCAAGGTCCTTAAACACACCGCCGTCAATGGTGAAACGCACCATAGTGCGCACCTTATGGAAGCCGTAGATGCCGGCTGCGCCCGGATTGATATGGAGCATGCCCAATGTCTTGTCGAACTTCACCTTCAGTATATGCGAATGGCCGCTGACAAACAGCTTGGGCGGACGCACCATGATGCTCCCCTGTACGGACGGATCGTACTTGCCGGGATAGCCCCCTATGTGTTTCATCAGCACTTCCGCGCCGTCCACCGTAAAACGGAGCACTTGCGGATAGAGCTTGCGCAAGTCCTGCCCGTCTATATTGCCATATACCGCACGAAACGGCCGGAACGCCGCCAGCTTCTGCGCCACTTCCAATGTTCCTATATCACCGGCATGCCATATTTCATCGCACGACTCAAAGTATTGCAGGTACTTCTCATCCCAATATCCATGCGTATCCGACAGTAAACCAACTTTTGTCATTTTTCCTTTGTTTATATGTGCAAAGGTAGCTATATTTGGAAAATAAACCTAATCTTATATGGAAAGCAGATATTTCAAACGCGACATCAGCTGGCTGTCATTCAACTACCGGGTGCTGCTGGAGGCAGAGGACGACACGCTGCCGCTGTACGAGCGCATCAACTTCATATCCATATACTCGTCCAACCTGGAAGAGTTCTACAAGATACGCGTGGCCGACCACAAGGCCATTGCCACCGGCGCCGCACATAGTGACGAGGAGAGCGTGCAGTCCGCCATGCAGCTGGTGACCGAAATCAACGAAGAGGTGAACCGCCAACTGGAAGAACGCATCCGCATCTACGAACAGAAGATACTGCCCGCACTGCGGCAACATCACATAATTTTCTACCAGAGCCGCAACGTGGAGCCTTTCCATAAAGAGTTCCTGAGACGCTTCTTCCGCGAAGAGATTTTCCCGTATCTCTCGCCCGTACCGGTGAGCAAGGACAAGGTCATCTCCTTCCTGCGCGACAACCGCCTTTACCTTGCCGTACGCCTGCATTCCAAAGGCACTTTGCCGGGCGACCCCGACCATACGCAATATTTCGTGATGAAGCTGCCTTACAGCAAGGTGCCCCGTTTCATCGAGCTTCCCAAACAGGACAAGAACTACTATCTGATGTTCATCGAGGACATTATCAAAGCCAATATCGACACGATTTTCCCCGGCTATGACGTGGACAGCAGCTATTGCATCAAGATTTCGCGGGATGCGGACATACTGATAGACGAATCGGCCAATACCTCCGAAATCATAGAGCAGGTAAAGACAAAGGTAAAGAAGCGCAAGATAGGAGCCGTCTGCCGTTTTGTGTACGACCGCGCCATGCCGGATGACTTTCTGGACTTTTTGGTAGACGCCTTCCGCATCAACCGCCAAGAACTGGTTCCGGGCGACAAGCACCTCAACATGGAAGACCTGCGCCACCTGCCCAACCCTAACAATGCCGTACGCCCCATCCGCAAGCCACAGCCCATGAAACTGGCCTGTCTGGACGAGCGTGAATCCATCTTCCGCTATGTGGAGAAGAAAGACCTGCTGCTGCATTACCCCTACCACTCTTTCGAACACTTCATCCATTTCCTGTACGAAGCAGTGCACGAGTCTACCGTCCGCGAGATCATGGTGACCCAATACCGCGTTGCCGAAAACTCCGCCGTCATCAACACCTTGATAGCCGCCGCACAGAACGGCAAGAAAGTGACCGTCTTCGTAGAACTGAAAGCACGTTTCGATGAAGAGAACAACTTGGCAACCGCCGAGATGATGAAAGCCGCCGGCATCAACATCCTGTTCAGCCTGCCCGGACTGAAGGTGCATGCCAAAGTGGCGCTCGTGCTGCGCCGCGACAAGCAGGGGCACAAACTGCCCAGCTACGCCTATATAAGCACCGGAAACTTCAACGAGAAAACCGCCACCCTCTATGCCGACTGCGGGTTGTTCACCTGCAATCCGGTACTTGTGAACGACCTGCACAACCTCTTCCGCACATTCCAAGGCAAGGAGAATCCCGTATTCCACCGCCTGCTGGTGGCGCGCTTCAACCTGATACCTGAACTCAACCGCCTCATCGACCATGAGATAGAACTCGCCAAAAGCGGTAAGCAGGGAAGGATAATACTCAAAATGAACGCCCTGCAAGACCCCGCCATGATAGAACGGCTGTATGAGGCATCACAAGCCGGGGTGAAGATAGACCTCATCGTACGAGGCATCTGCTGCCTCATCCCCGGACGGAAATACAGCCGTAACATCCGCGTCACACGCATTGTGGACACCTTCCTCGAACATGCCCGCGTGTGGTACTTCGGCAACGGCGGAAAGCCGAAACTGTTTCTCGGCTCGCCCGACTGGATGCGCCGCAACCTGTACCGCCGCATTGAAGCCGTAACCCCCATTCTGGACCCGGACCTGAAGCGCGAGCTGTCGGACATGCTTTCCATCCAACTGTCGGACAAGCGCAAGGCATGCTTTGTGGACGACCACCTGCGCAACCGCTGGAAATCGGCACGTCCGCAAAAAGAAAAGATACGTTCGCAATATACTTTCTACGAATACCTGAAGGGTTGAAAACGGAGAGCGAAAAGTTTCTTGTAACATTTCTGTAACATGTATGACATTTCCCTGCAACACAAATAACGTTCCTTTGCAGCCAGAAATAAAATACATCTTATGGAAACTATCTATCTATGCATTGTCATCTTCCTGTTCGTCCTCGCGGTTTTCGACCTCGTCGTGGGTGTCAGCAATGATGCAGTAAACTTTCTTCAGTCTGCTGTCGGAGCCAAAGCAGCATCTTTCAAAACCGTACTGTTTATAGCGGGCATCGGCGTCTTTATCGGCGCTTCCCTGTCCAACGGCATGATGGACATCGCCCGGCATGGCATCTACCAGCCGGAGCATTTCTATTTTGCCGAAATCATGTGTATCCTGCTGGCCGTCATGCTGACCGACGTAGTGCTGCTGGACGTATTCAACACAATGGGGATGCCTACATCCACCACCGTATCCATGGTATTCGAACTGCTGGGCGGAACATTCGCCCTGGCGCTCATCAAGGTGCATGGCAGTGACACGCTGGGATTCGGCGACCTCATCAATACGGACAAAGCCCTGTCCGTCATCATGGGTATTTTCCTTTCCGTAGCCATTGCCTTCTTCTTCGGTATGCTGGTGCAATGGCTGGCGCGTGTGGTGTTCACCTTCAACTACACCAAGAAGATGAAGTACAGCATCGGCATCTTCGGCGGCATCGCAGCAACCTCCATTATCTATTTCATGCTGATAAAAGGGCTGAAAGACAGTTCATTCATGACCCCGGAAAACAAGCAGTGGATACAAGATAACACCACCCTGCTGATCGGTTGTTTCTTTGTGTTCTTCACCCTGTTGATGCAGGTGCTGCACTGGCGGAAGGTCAACGTGTTCAAGGTCGTGGTGCTTCTGGGAACCTTTGCCCTTGCCCTCGCCTTTGCGGGTAACGACTTGGTGAACTTCATCGGTGTGCCCCTTGCCGGCTACTCCTCTTTCATCGACTACACCACCAACGGCGCCGCCGCAGGTCCCGACGGCTTCCTCATGGGCTCGTTGCTGGGTCCGGCCAAAACGCCCTGGTACTTCCTTATCGGTGCGGGAGTCATCATGGTCTACTCGCTGTGCACCTCCAAGAAGGCACATAACGTAATCAAGACTTCCGTCGACCTCTCCCGTCAGGATGAAGGCGAAGAGAGCTTCGGCAGCACCCCCATAGCACGTACACTGGTACGCTTCAGCATGACAATAGCCAACGGGCTGTCCAAAACGATGCCCGAAAGCAGCAAACGCTGGATAGAAACCCGCTTCCGGAAGGACGAAGCCATCATTGCCGACGGCGCAGCGTTCGACTTGGTACGCGCCTCCGTCAACCTTGTACTCGCCGGCTTGCTGATTGCCCTCGGTACTTCCCTGAAACTTCCCCTCTCCACAACCTACGTCACCTTCATGGTGGCCATGGGTACCTCCCTTGCCGACCGCGCTTGGGGACGCGACTCCGCCGTATTCCGCATCACCGGCGTACTGAGCGTCATCGGCGGCTGGTTCATCACTGCCGGAGCTGCATTCACAATCTGTTTCTTCGTGGCCTTGATCATCTATTTCGGCGGCACAGTCGCCATTATCGCACTGATCGGCTTGGCGGTGTTCATGCTGATACGCAGCCAAGTGATGTACAAGAAACGCAAGGAGAAAGAAAAGGGCAACGCCACTATCAAGCAACTGATGCAAAGCACAGACAACATGGAGATTCTGGAACTCTTGCGTCGCCACACCCGCGAGGAGCTGTGCAAGATATTGGAGTTTACGGAAGACAACTTCGAACGCACCGTCACCGCCTTCCTGCACGAGAACCTGCGCGGACTGCGCCGGGCAATGGGTGCTGTGAAGTTCGAGAAGCAACTGATCAAACAGATGAAGCGCACCGGCACGCTCGCCATGTGTCGTCTGGACAACAATACGGTGCTCGAAAAAGGGCTTTATTACTATCAGGGAAACGACTTTGCCAGTGAGCTGATTTATAGTGTAGGACGCCTGTGCGAACCATGTCTGGAACATATCGACAATAACTTCAAGCCGCTGGATGCAGTGCAGAAAGGCGAGTTTGCCGACGTAACGGAAGACATCGTCTATCTGTTGCAAGTATGCCGCCATAAGCTGGAGCATAACGATTACAGCGACTTCGAAGAAGAAGTGCGCAGGGCAAACGAGCTGAACGGACAACTCGCCCACCTGAAACGTGAAGAGCTGCAACGCATCCAGAGCCAGTCCGGAAGCATCAAAGTCAGCATGGTATACCTGACAATGATACAGGAAGCGCAGAATATAGTGACCTACTCCACCAACCTGATGAAGGTGAGCAGAAAGTTCCAATCCGAAGAGTAAGGACGTTTTCCCTCATCAACCGGAGAACCGGAAGATATGCATTTTCGTCTCGTGAGATGTCCAGTTTCATCTCACGAGACGATTTGTTTTATCCCGCAAGATGAATATTTCTGCCTTACGGGACGAATATTTCCGTCCTGCAAGATAAATATTTCCGTCCCGCAGGGTGAATGCTTCCGCCTTACGAAACGGATATCTTCATCTCATGGCGCGGATTCTGTGTATTCGCAAAAAAGGGAAAAAGGAACATACATGTATGCTATTTTTACCAAAGGCAAATTACTGTTTAGGGTTCATTTAGGGGTCATTTCCTTATAGCCCCTAAAACACCACCCATTTTAGGGGTATTCACCTGATTTACAGAATATTGACAACTTTCACAAACTGACAGTTCATAGGTCGTTTCCGCCATAAGGGATTACTGCGTTGTAAAGAAATATCCATTAGTACCGATTGAAAGGAACATTTATCAGGCTGTTTAAAAAAGCATTTATCAGCACCGACTGAAAGGAACATCTATCAGCACCGACTGAAAGGAACATCTGTCAGCACTGACTGAAAGGAACGTCTGTCAGCACCGATCGAAAGGAACATCTGTCAGCACCGACTGAAAGGAACATCTGTCAGCACCGACTGAAAGGAACGTCTATCAGTACTGACTGAAAAAAGCATCTGTTAGTCTGTTTGCAGGATATATGCCAAAGAAAGCCAGACAGGAGCATAGTAAAAAAACAAGTCATCTCATGTATTTTTAGGCCTATTTTCAGGGGGGAATGGGGGTCATAAGGGAAATGAACCCTAAATGAACCCTAAGCCTTTGAAAAGCCAAAGTGATATTTCTACATAACCAATTAAAAATCAAGCTAATAAATCCACAACCCCAAATTCTCTTCCTCCGACTTATTCCTCAGAGCCTCCTATTATCCCCCCCTATTTTTCGAAGCGCCACATTAAGAAAAAACATGTCAAAACCCTATTTCAGTCCCATCTTTTCCGCCCGTTGCAGCATAAATGCGCGTGCAGCCTCGTAGTCATTGGGAATGACGCCGTCCAATATGGCATCCTTGATAGCGCTTTTCAATGCACCCACTTGCCGGCAGGGCGGCAGATTGAATGTTTTCATAATCTCCTCACCGCTGACAGGAGGCTGGAAGTTACGGATGCGGTCGCGCTCCTCCAAGTCCTTCAGCTTCTGGCGCACCAGTTGGAAGTTGTTCAGGAAGCGTTGCTTACGCTCCATGTTCTTGGAAGTGATATCGGCCTCGCACAGGGTCATAAGGTCGTCTATGTCATCGCCCGCCTCAAACAAAAGGCGGCGTACAGCCGAGTCCGTCACCACATCATCGGCTATCACAATGGGACGCATGTGCAGGCTCACGAGCTTCTGTACATACTTCATTTTCTCATTCATCGGGAGCTTCATCCTGCGAAAAATCTCAGGAATCATCTTCTCACCAATGAAGTTGTGGTTGTGGAACGTCCACCCGGCACGAGGCTCCCAACGCTTGGTTGCCGGCTTGGCAATGTCGTGAAGCAGGGCTGCCCAACGAAGCCATAGGTTGTCGGTCTTCTTACTTATATTATCGAGCACTTCGAGCGTATGGTAGAAATTATCCTTATGCGCCCTGCCGTTACGGGTTTCAACGCCTTGCAAGGCAACCAGCTCCGGGAAGATGAGCTGCAACAGTCCGGAACGGTCCAAGTCTATCAGCCCTTTGGACGGGACGGGAGACAGCAATATCTTGTTCAGCTCATCCGCAATGCGCTCCTTGGATATGATAGAGATGCGCTCCTTGTTGCGGCACAAAGACTCGAAGGTGTCATCGTCGATATAGAAATTCAGTTGGGTGGCAAAGCGGATGCAACGCATCATACGCAAGGGGTCGTCACTAAAGGTAATGTCCGGATCGAGCGGCGTGCGGATGGTTTTTTCACGCATGTCCTCCATTCCTCCGAAAGGATCCACCAGCTCTCCATAACGCTGCCTGTTGAGGCAGACCGCCAAGGCATTGATAGTGAAGTCCCGGCGGTTCTGGTCGTCCTCCAACGAACCGTCTTCCACAACCGGCTTGCGCGAATCGTGCGTGTAGGACTCCTTGCGGGCGCCCACAAACTCCACTTCCGTACCATGATACTTCAGTTGCGCCGTACCGAAATTCTTGAAAACAGAAAGGTGTGCACCACGCCCCAAGCGTTTGGCAAGCGCCTCCGCCATTGCAATGCCGCTGCCCACCACTACCACATCAATATCTTTGGAAGGGCGTTGCAGGAAAATGTCGCGCACGTAGCCGCCGACCACGTAACATTCCAGTCCCAGTTCATCTGCCGTCTCGGAAATCCGTCCGAATATATTGTCACTGAAACGCTGTTTCAGCTCTTCTGTTGTCAATTCAATCATATATAATGGCACATTATCACATTAAAAGACTGCAAAGATACGGATATTATTTTTTATTTTTGTCCCCTGTTAATATCAAGAATGAAAATTATGAAGAAAGCAACCTTCCTTGCGTGCCTCTGTTGCACGCTCTTCTCTTGCAGCAATGTGGAGAAAAAAGCCGGTGAAAGGCTCCAGACCGCCCGCGCAGCTTTTGAACGCGGCGATTACAGCGAAGCGAAAATGCAGATTGACAGCATCAAGATACTCTACCCGAAAGCATTTGAAACCAGACGCGAGGGCATCGGACTCATGCAGCAGGTGGAACTGAAAGAACAGGAAAAGACGCTTGCCTACCTCGACAGCATGTTGCAGGAAAAGCAGGAAGCCGTAGACGCCATTAAAGGCAACTATGCCTTCGAGAAAGACGCCGAGTACCAGAGGATAGGCAATTACCTGCATCCTTCGCAAGTGATAGAAAAGAACCTCCACCGTTCTTACCTGCGTTTTCAGGTGGACGAGAACGGCGTCATGAGCATGACCTCCATCTATTGCGGCCCGCACAACATCCACCATTTAGCAGTGAAGGTCACCGCCCCTGACGGCAGCTTTGCCGAAACTCCGGCGTCCAAAGACAGCTATGAGACCACCGACTTGGGAGAGAAAATAGAAAAAGCGGATTACAAGGTAGGAGAAGACGGCAACGTAATCGCTTTCCTCAACCTGAACAAGGATAAAAACATCCGCGTCAACTATCTTGGCGAACGCTCCTACGCCACCACCATGACTCCCAACGACCGCAAAGCCGTAGCGGCTGTCTACGAACTGGCGCAACTGCTGTCCGCCATCACCGAGATTAAAAAGAACAAGGACGAAGCCAACCTGAAGATTGAATTCGTGAAACGGAAAATGGCGGAAAGAGAAGGCAGGGAGAAAGAATAGGTACTTGAGTGCCGTCCTTCTACCCTGCCATTATAAGGTCCCTGCCTATAAGTTGGGATTTGCATTCGTTTCTTTCTCCGGAATGGAATACAGATAATAGGTACTGTTCGGCACAAACCTCGTTCCGTCGGGGAAGGAAGTAAACCAGTGCCCTTCGGGATTATACTCTTTATAAGAGCCGTCCTGCTGCCAGCAATCATACTTTTTCTCCGCTTCTTCTTTCGTCAAGGCTTCACGCGCAACGGCACGCTGGGTGCGCAATATGTCGGTAATGCCAAATCCTTCGCCCCACAGTTCGCGACGGCGTTCCAGCAAGATATCACCGATGAGCTGCTCCTGCGTTTTGCCCGTCAGGTCGTAATCGGCAAGGCCGCGTGCGTTGCGCAATGTGTTCAGCGGCTTTACGGCCTCTCCCAATTGTCCCTCACGCGCCAGCGCCTCGGCGGCAATCAGATACATTTCGGCGGAACGCATCACGACAATGTCCCCGGTCTGGTCGGCACGTATGCGGAATTTCCGGTAGCCCAGATACCCTTCACGCATCCACTGGAACAGGTCCAGACGAATATCTCCGGCTTCGAACAGATCCATAAAATGCGGGTCGGCCATGAAACTATTATACGCATCGGGAGTCACCACATCAATATAATAGAAATTATAGCTGGCATCGGACTGGCTTACGGACTGCGGATGCCCCCACATCCACTCGGTGTTGGACAAATCATTGAAGCCCATATAGGTTTTGGCATCTGTCATCAGGGCATATCCCTTGGCAGCCTCAAGTGCAGCATCGGCAGCCCCGCCCCATTGCCCGGTGAGCAGACAGGCACGCGCCAACAACCCATTGACAACACTCACATCGGGCTTGAACTTAGAGTTGTCATCCGGACGGACATAGCCCTTAAGAAGCTCTTTAGCCCTATTCAGGTCTTTGAAAATCTGCGTGTACAACTCCTCCAAAGTGGCCTTGCCCTTGGGCTTTGTTGTGGAAACAGTGGGTTCTGTATAGAGCGGAACAGCCGGAGCAGCGGGATCTTTTAAATACGTAAACTGGTAGTGCTGCGCCAGATGCAGGTAACAAAAAGCCCGCAAAGCATAGGCCTGTCCCTGGGAGTAGCGGAAGTCGGGTGTGTCGTCATCACCGGTAGCCGTAATGGAAATGGCTGTGTTGCAGTTGTCAATAGTCCTGTACATCAGATACCACGCAAATGCGGTACGGTTATTGGCAGGCATCACCACATCATTAAACTGATAGGAAGAGTTGAAGCCGTACATAGGGCGCGACACCACATCATCCGCCATCATGTCATCCTGCAACATCAAGGCGCGATAGCCGATATTGGCATACGTACTGCTGTACTCAAACAGGTTGTACCATGCCCCGTTGAATATGCGCCCTGCATTGGAAGGTACGGGAACAATGCCCGAATCCACCGCATCCGTAGGTTTGTGGTCGAGAAAATCGCCGCTGCACGAAGACAGGACGAACAACAGCCCGGCCGTAAAAGCCGCTATATTTTTTATTGAAGTATTCATGTGAATAGTGATTTAGAATGAAACATTGATTCCGCCGGAAATGGAGCGCATGGCAGGGTAACGATAGTAAGTCAACCCCGTAATGCCCTGCTCCGGGTCCAGTCCCTGATTTTTAGAGAAAGTCAGCAGGTTGTCCGCCTGTACGAAGAGTTGCAGGCTGTTCAGGCTGACCTTCTTTATCAGCGGCTGCGGAAAGTCGTAGGAGAGCGTGATGTTCTTCATCCGCAAATAGGAATTATTAAACAGGTTGCGGGTAGAATTGGAATTCCAGTTGTTGGACACTGTCCTCAGAGCGGGCACGTCCGTATCGCGGTTTTCCGGTGTCCAGCGTTTCAGGATCTCGGTGGACCAGGCGCGTCCGGGATTGCTCCCATTGCTCCACAACATCGTAACGTCACGATCCACAATATACCCGCCTATGCTGTATGCGAAGATGGCCGACAACTCAAAACCCTTGTATGCGAAAGCCGTATTAAAACCGCCGTAAACCTTAGGCAGCGATGACTTGTCCACATAATAATAATCAGCTTGGGCATAATCGTTGGTGGTGGTGCGTCCGGTAATATTTCCTTGCGCATCCTTTACATTCTTATACCACAGCGGATCGCCGTTGGCAGGGTCCACCCCTGCCCATTCGCGCAGATAGAAGTCATACACCGAGCGTCCCACCTTCAAGCGGGTGACTCCCGTCACAGGCATGTCATCGAGCGGAAGTTCGGTCACCACATTCTTGTAGTGCGTGAGGTTAAGCCCCATGCGCCACATGAAGTCACGAGTATGTATAAGCGTGCCTTTAAGATCTATCTCAAAACCGGTGTTTTTCAACGCACCGATGTTCTCGTCCATCGAGGTGTAACCCAAAGAGGTGGCCAAAGGACGGGAATACAGCAGATCCTTGGAGCGTCGCTGGAAGAAATCGAACGAACCGGAGAAGCGGTTGTTGAACAATGAAAAGTCAATGCCGACATTCAGGTTCAGGTTGGTCTCCCATTTCAAGTCGGGCGTTGCGAGACGGTCGGACACCAAAGCGTTCTCACCCGCCTGCGAAACAATGGAGTAGAGTCCGCTGCTGGCATAGTAGGTGCCCAAATTATCATTGCCCTGCGCTCCATAACTTGCTTTCAGGGTCAAGGCAGAAAGCCAGTCGGCGGTATTCTGCATAAACTCTTCACGATCGACACGCCATGAAGCTCCCAGCGACCAGAAGTTTCCCCAACGAGTGTCCGGCGCAAAACGGGATGAACCGTCGCGGCGATAGGAAGCGGAGAAGAAATACTTGTTCCGGTAGTCATACTGCCCACTCACCAGATAGCCCAGCAATGAGTAGTCAATGCGATAGCCCGTACCCGCAGTTACAAGTGAGCCGACAGCCAGTTCCGGCATATCCGGCACAGCCATATTGCTGCGGGATGCCTGCAACACGTCATAACGGTATGAGTAGGCCTCCTGCCCGGCAAGAACGTTGAAATGATGCTCACCGAGGGTCTTATCGTACGTCACAATGTTGTTCCAAGTCCAAGAGAAGGTACGGGTATAGCTGCGGCTTGCTCCGCCCCCCGTATTGACGGCAGGGCCTATCTTGGGATTGGTATAATCCAGTGTATTATAGTCTGTCAGGTCGAAGTTGAAGCTGGTCTTGAACTTCAGCCCCTCCACCGGAGTCACTTCAAGAAAAGTACGTCCCGAAAACTCATCCCGCATACGCTCGGATTTGTCATTGGGCAGGGTAGCCGGCAAATTCCAGTTGGCCATAGAGCCGGAAGGGCGGTAGGACCCGAAATCATAAATGCGGTGTCCCTCCGAGTCCAGTTTATACGTGCCGTCAACATTCATCTCGTACATCGGATAGAAGTCGGCCATCAGGCGTCCGGCATTAATCACATTGCTGGTCTTGGTATCGGACGAAACCGGATAGTTCTGCACAGAGTGGGCATAGCTCATATTCACGCCTCCACGCAGCCAACGGGTTATTTCACTGGAAATGTTGGAGCGCAGGTTGAAACGTTGGTAACCGGACTCAAGCGCAATGCCTTTGTCGTCCAGATAGCCGGCCGAGAAATAGTACTGGTTGGTCTTTCCGCCTCCGGAGACATTCACCCCAATTTCCGTACGCAGCGCCTGTTGTTCCATTTCTTTCTGCCAGTCCACATTCCAAAGCGGAACAGCTCCGTCAACCAGTTTGCCGTCTGTGCCCACCGGCTGCGGATAGCCGGCTCCGTAAGGATTGGGGCCACCACCCATCAGCTTGCCCACCAAATCTTTCGAAGCCTGCGCTGCGGCTGTCTGCGGAGTATATTTGTCCGTATTCAAAGCATACTGATTGCGCAGCGCCTCCCAGTAAAGCTCAAAATACTGGTCAGTGCCAATGCGGTCGTAATCGCGTATGGCGCGGTTGGAACCTCCGAAACTGGCTTTGATGCTGACCGTAGTTTTCGAATCGGTCTGTCCCTGCTTAGTGGTTATGATAATCACCCCATTCGCCCCGCGGGAGCCGTAAAGAGCAGCCGAAGCAGCATCCTTCAAAACCGTCAATGAAGCGATGTCTTCCGGATTAATGGAGTTGATGCTGCCGTCGAAAGGCACACCGTCCACCACATAAAGCGGAGCGCTCGAAGCATTGATAGAACCGATGCCGCGGATGCGTATCTCCGCATCCGTACCCGGCTGGCCGCTGGGTGCACTGGCCTGAAGGCCGGACACCGTACCTTCGAGTGCCCGCGACACGTTGGACACTTGCATCTTGGCGATTTCGCTTCCTTTTACGGTGGAAGCCGCCCCTGTGAAACTATACTTCTTGGCAGTGGCATAGGCCACCACCATTACTTCATCCAGTTGCTCACTGTCCGGAAGCAGTTCAGCATCGACAACCGAACGCCCGTTTACTTTCTGTTCTGTGGTTTTCAAACCGATAAAGCTAAAGACCAATGTAGCGTCTGCCGGCACTGTAAGGGTATATCTCCCGTCAACATCGGTCACTGTCCCGTTGTGGGTTCCCTTCACCAGCACCGACGCTCCCGGCAGAGGCTCGCCTTCCGACATCACAACGCCCGAAACCCGAATGTCACCGGTTGCTGCGGCACGCAGCGCCACCACGAAGAGTATAAACAGTGAAGTCAGGAAAAAACGCAGTTTATTATTCATTCTATTAAAGTTTGGTTAGGCTTCATTAACAGAAAAAAAAGAAACTTTGTTCAAATCCTCCATGAACTTTTTCGAATCTTCCGTAAAATCTTCGCAGGAGAGTGCAGTTTGTGTCCGGGCGGAAAAAAAGAATCCCGGCAGCTATTCACACGTGCCGGGAGATGATGTAGAGCCGGTGGAGTCCTACCACACCAGTTGGGGCAGATAACTGCTCAGGCAGTTGCGCAAGGTGCTCAGTGTTATCGGTTTCACCAGCACCTCCGAAGCGCCGGCATTCATGGCATTCTCACGATCGGAAGAGAATGCATAGGCTGTCTGCATGATAATGGGCAAAGTTCCGCCTTCCCGACGAATGCGTTGGGTGGCATCCAAACCGTTCATGACAGGCATCTTGATGTCCATTAATATCGCATCCGCCTTGTCCCGGTTTTCGAGAAATAAAGAGACAATCTCCTCACCGTTCCTTGCCCACTGTACCTCACATTTCTTCCCTATAATAGCTTTTATCAGCTTGAAATTGCTATCATCATCTTCCGCAACAAGGATGAGTGGACGGTAATCTACCGATTGGTTTTCGATTTCCATGGCTAATATGATTGTTTGTTCAGGGCAAAGATATAAAAAATAATATATTTGCATTATCTTTGCAACTTATTTTTAAAAATGACATAATGATTTCTATTGACGGACTCGCCGTAGAATTTGGCGGCACAACCTTGTTTAGTGATATATCTTTCGTTATCAACGAAAAAGACCGCATTGCCCTCATGGGAAAAAACGGAGCAGGCAAAAGCACCTTGTTAAAGATTCTTGCCGGAGTGCGGCAACCCACCAGGGGGAAAATCTCAGCGCCCAAAGACTGTGTTATCGCCTACCTGCCCCAGCACCTGATGACAGAAGACGGACGTACCGTCTTTCAGGAAACGGCACAGGCCTTTGCCCACCTGCACGAAATGGAAGCCGAAATAGACCGCATGAACAAAGAGCTGGAAACCCGCACCGACTATGAAAGCGACAGCTACATGGAACTCATCGAACAGGTGTCCGCCCTGAGCGAGAAATTCTATGCCATCGACGCTACCAACTACGAAGAAGATGTGGAAAAGGCATTGCTTGGCCTTGGTTTTACCAGAGAGGACTTCGACCGCCAGACAAGCGACTTCAGCGGTGGCTGGCGCATGCGCATCGAACTTGCCAAACTGCTGCTGCAGAAACCGGATGTGCTTTTGCTGGACGAGCCCACCAATCATCTGGACATCGAGTCCATCCAATGGCTGGAAGACTTCCTCATCAATAACGGAAAGGCGGTCATCGTCATCAGCCACGACCGCAAGTTCGTGGACAACATCACCACCCGCACCATCGAGGTGACAATGGGACGCATTTACGACTATAAAGTGAACTACTCGAAATATCTGGAACTCCGTAAAGAACGTCGCGAACAGCAACAAAAAGCATACGACGAACAACAGAAGTTCATTGCCGAGACCAAAGAGTTCATCGAACGCTTCAAAGGAACCTACTCCAAAACCCTGCAAGTGCAAAGCCGCGTCAAGATGCTGGAAAAGCTGGTGCTTCTGGAAGTGGACGAAGAGGACACATCGGCATTGCGGCTCAAGTTCCCGCCTTCTCCGCGTTCCGGCAATTATCCGGTCATCATGGAGAACGTAGGAAAGACCTATGGCGACCACATCGTATTCAAGAACGCCAACCTCACCATAGAGCGAGGCGATAAAGTAGCTTTTGTGGGCAAGAACGGCGAAGGTAAGTCCACACTGGTGAAATGCATCATGGGAGAGATAGAACACGAAGGAACCCTTACTATCGGCCACAACGTGCAGATAGGCTATTTCGCCCAGAACCAGGCATCCTTGCTGGATGAGAACCTGACGGTCTTTCAAACCATCGACGATGTTGCCAAAGGGGAAATCCGCAATAAGATACGCGACTTATTAGGCGCTTTCATGTTTGGCGGACCGGAAGAGTCCATGAAAAAAGTCAAAGTCCTGTCGGGCGGCGAACGTACGCGACTGGCCATGATTAAGCTGCTGCTGGAACCGGTGAACCTGCTGATACTGGATGAGCCTACCAACCATTTGGACATGAAGACCAAAGACATCCTGAAACAGGCCCTTATGGACTTCGACGGGACACTGATACTCGTGAGCCACGATCGTGACTTCCTGGACGGACTGGTCAGCAAGGTTTATGAGTTTGGCAACAAACGGGTAACCGAACATCTGAGCGGCATCTATGAGTTTCTCGAAAAGAAAAAAATGGACTCGCTCCGCGAACTGGAACGGTAAACTTTCATTAACTAACTTCCTGCAACAATACATTGTTCTTATTGTTTCATTCTCATAAATCATTAATTATGAATTAGAATGAAACAATATGACGCTATAATCATAGGGTTCGGCAAAGGCGGGAAACTGCTGGCTGCCGAACTTGCCAACCGCAACTGGAAAGTGGCAATCATTGAACGTTCCTCACAAATGTATGGAGGAACATGTGTAAACGCAGGGTGTATTCCCACTAAAACGCTGATTCACGAATCGGAACAAGCCGAATGGCTCTACCGGGACAACTACGACAGCCAAGCCAAATTCTACACATCCGCCGTAAGCCGGAAAAACAAGCTCGTATCATTCCTGCGGGACAAGAACCACGAGCATCTGAAAAGCTACCCCAACATCACTCTGTACGACGGTGAGGCATCCTTTATGTCCAACGACACCGTAAAGGTTGCCCATGACAAAAAGGAAATCCTGCTTCAAGGGAAAGAGATCTTCATCAATACAGGCTCCACCCCCATCCTGCCCGCTGTGGAAGGACTGAATGAAAGCAAGCATGCCTTCACCAGTGAAACGCTGCTCCGGCAAAGCGTACTACCCAAGCACCTGCTCATTCTTGGCGCCGGAACCATCGGAATGGAGTTTGCCACCATGTATGCCGGTTTTGGAAGCAGAGTCACTTTATTGGAATCCGGCAACCGCTTTATGCCCAAGTCGGACCGGGACATAGCCGAATCCATGCTGGAAGCCCTCAAAAGAAAAGGCATTGAGGTACGGCTGAATGTCCATGCCCTATCCATGTACGACACTGCCAACGGCATGACCCTGACCTATACGGACAATTCCGACGGCACTCCCTACTTCCTGGAAGGGGATGCCCTGCTGCTTGCCACAGGGCGCAGAGCAATGACCGACGGCCTCAACCTTCACGCAGCCGGCGTACAGACCGACGCCCAGGGGGCTATCGTCGTCAACGGACATCTGCAAACCACCTCTCCGCATATATGGGCAATGGGAGACGTCAGAGGAGGCGCCATGTATGACTATTTGTCCATTGATGACTTCCGCATCATCACCAACCATTTATTCGGCAATAAAAAACGGAATATGGACGACAGGCTTCCGGTGCCTTACGTCATCTTTACGGACCCTCCCTTGGCACACATCGGCACCACCGAAGAGGAAGCCGTAAAGCGCGGTTACTCGATCCAAGTGTCCCGGCTCCCGGCTGCCGCCATTCCGCGTGCCCGCACCCTGCAACACATAGACGGCATGCTGAAAGTTATTGTCAATGCACATACGGGCCGCATCATGGGATGCACCCTGTTTTGCGTCGATGCGCCCGAAGTCATCAACCTGGTGGCATTAGCCATGAAAAACGACCTGCATTACAGTATCCTGCGCGATTTCATCTTCACACACCCCAGCATGAGCGAAGGATTAAATGATTTATTCAAGGCTTTTTAGCATCTTGTTCTTGGCAGTTAAATGATTAACCTCTATCTTTGCAACCGGTCAAAGACAGAAAGGAATGAAAACAAAAAGGTACATTGCATATTTCCTGTTCTTCATCAGCATGATTATGCTGACAGTGCCTGTCATTCCCCATCATCATCATGAAGACGGCATGATCTGTATGAAAAACGACCTGCCGTCCGACGGGTGTTGCCACCATCAAGACGCTTGCAACGAACATTGCTGCTGCGATACAGGCTGCATGACCACCCATTTCTTCCAACAGACCCCCAATCCGAACAACAGCGACATACAGCCCTGCTTCGTATGGGTAACCACCCTATTTGTGGAACCTCTTCTCAAACTCCTGACCCTGCCCGACGAAACAGGCATAAGGCAAGAGTTTATCTACTTGGAATCTCTGCATGGCACGTTCATCACACGTGCCACCGGACTTCGCGCGCCCCCTTCCGTTCTTGCTTAACCCACATTGCCGAAAGGAACTCCTTTCCCGGCAGGAGAATATATGCAACTTGGTTGCACGCCACATTCTCTAATTTTGTATTCCAATAACAAGTAAGAATAAAAACAACTATCATGAAGAAATTTATATTCATGGGGGTCATAGGATTGTTCCTGTTGGGCTCCTGCAATAGTAAGTCCGGTGAAGGACACAACCACGAAACGGAAGAACACGCCCATGCGGGACATGATCACGAAGGTCATGACCATGAGAGCGAAAACCATGATCATGAGCACGAAGGAGCCGGCCACGAACACGAGCATGCTGCGGAAGCTGCCGCCGGCCATAGCGACGAAATCATATTGCCTCCGGCTAAGGCGCAGGCCGCCGGCGTGGAGACGAGCATCATCGAACCGGGTACTTTCAATCAGGTGATTAAGACCAGCGGCCGGGTTATGGCTGCACAAGGCGACGAAAGTGTTGCCGTAGCCACTGTGGCCGGTGTCGTTTCTTTCCATGGAAAAGTAATAGAGGGCATGAGCATCAGCAAAGGCACTCCCCTCGTAGTGCTTTCGTCCAAGAATATGGCAGACGGAGATCCCGTACAAAGAGCGCGGATTGCCTACGAAACAGCCAAGAAGGAATACGAACGGATGAAAGAACTGCTTCCCAACAAAATCGTTTCGGAAAAAGACTTCGCCCAAGCCCGGCAGACCTATGAGAATGCCCGCATCAGCTATGAAGCCGTTGCCCAAAACCATTCGGCACAGGGTCAGGCCATCCCCTCTCCTATCAGTGGATACGTAAAAAGCCTCTTAGTGAAGGAGGGTGACTATGTCACAGTGGGCCAACCGCTTGTAAGCGTAACCCAAAACCGCAAATTATTCCTGCGTGCCGATGTTTCGGAAAAATATTATCCTTATCTCCGCACAATCGGCTCTGCCAACTTCTGCACTCCTTATAACAATAAGGTATATACGCTAAAGGAACTGAACGGACGCCTGCTTTCTTATGGGAAAGCATCGGGCGAAAACAGCTACTACGTGCCCGTCACCTTTGAATTTGACAATAAAGGAGATATCATCCCCGGTTCTTTTGTAGAAATATTCCTGCTCTCCTCCCCCATGGAGAATGTTATTTCACTTCCCCACACAGCCTTGACCGAAGAACAAGGCAGCTTCTTCGTCTATCTGCAAATAGATGAAGAAGGATACAAAAAACAGCCCGTCACTCTCGGAGCCGACAGCGGCGAAAAGGTGCAAATCCTTTCGGGCGTCAAAGCCGGTGACAAGGTAGTGACCCAAGGCGCATACCAAGTCAAACTTGCCGGCGCCACCAATGCAATTCCGGCACACAGCCACGAACACTAATAATAATTATGAGTTTTGAATTATGTTGAACAAGATTATACATTTCTCCCTTCAGAACCGAATATTGGTGCTGGTGGCATCCGTATTGCTACTGATTGGCGGTACATATACTGCAATGCATACGGAAGTGGATGTGTTCCCCGACCTGAATGCCCCTACCGTAGTTATCATGACCGAAGCCAACGGTATGGCAGCCGAAGAAGTGGAACAGTTGGTCACCTTCCCGGTGGAGACTGCCGTAAACGGTGCGACAGGAGTACGCCGCGTACGCTCTTCCTCTACAAACGGGTTTTCCGTCGTATGGGTTGAATTTGACTGGGAAACGGACGTTTATCTGGCACGCCAGATTGTCAGCGAGAAACTGGCTGTCGTCAGCGAATCGCTCCCCTCTAATGTGGGCAAGCCTACCCTCGGACCACAATCGTCTATCTTAGGCGAGATGCTGATTGTGGGGCTGACTGCGGACTCTACTTCCATGCTCGACCTGCGCACCATAGCAGACTGGACAATCCGCCCGCGCCTCCTTTCTACCGGCGGTGTGGCGCAAGTGGCCGTACTGGGTGGCGATATTAAAGAATACCAGATACAGCTCGATCCGGAACGGATGCGTCATTACGGCGTGACTCTCACAGAAGTGATGAACGCTACGCGCGAAATGAACCTGAATGCCAATGGCGGCGTGCTTTATGAATACGGAAACGAATACATCGTACGCGGAGTGATCTCCACCGACCGGGTGGAACAACTTGCCAAAACAACAGTCAAGCTGCAAGGCGGTGACACCTCATCCGCTTCCCCGGCCTCAATGCCCGACGTTCCCGTCCTGCTGGAAGACATTGCAGACGTACGCATCGGAGCCAAACTGCCGAAACTGGGCACAGCTTCCGAACGCGGGAAACCTGCCGTACTGCTGACCGTAACCAAACAGCCGGCCACAAGTACCCTTGAGCTGACCGACAAGTTGGAAACCTCCCTGAAAGACCTGCAGAAGAACCTGCCGCCTGACGTAAAAGTCAGCACCGACATCTTCAGGCAAAGCCGCTTCATTGAAAGTTCCATCGGCAACGTGCAGAAGTCATTGTTCGAAGGAGGTATCTTCGTCGTCATCGTCCTGTTCCTGTTCCTCGCCAACGTGCGGACCACTGTCATCTCATTGGTCACACTCCCCCTGTCACTGATAGCCTCACTGCTGGCATTGCACTACATGGGCTTCACAATCAACACAATGAGCCTCGGCGGTATGGCCATCGCCATCGGCTCGTTGGTAGATGATGCCATTGTAGATGTGGAGAACGTGTACAAACGATTGCGGGAGAACCGTATGAAACCGCAGGAAGAGCGTCGGCCCATACTGGAAGTTGTATTCAACGCCTCTAAAGAAGTGCGTATGCCCATACTGAATTCCACACTTATCATTGTGGTAAGTTTCGTTCCGCTCTTTTTCCTCAGCGGCATGGAGGGCAGGATGCTCGTACCGCTGGGCATCGCCTTCATCGTGGCACTGGCAGCTTCCACCGTCGTAGCCTTGACGGTGACGCCTGTACTGTGCTCCTACCTGCTGGGCAAGGAAAAGATAAAAGATGAAAAACGCTCCACCGGAGACTCACCCGTAGCACGTAAAATGAAAGAGTGGTATGGCGCAGCGCTAACCTTCGTATTGGGACATAAAAAGAGCGTATTGGGCGGAACTATCAGCCTGTTTGTGATAGCACTCGCCTGCTTCTTCACACTGGGACGCTCCTTCCTGCCGCCATTCAACGAAGGCTCCTTCACGATCAACATATCATCCCTGCCGGGCATCTCATTGGAAGAAAGCGACAAGATAGGCCATCGCGCCGAAGAATTGCTTCTTACCATCCCCGAAATCCAGACCGTAGCCCGCAAGACAGGACGTGCCGAACTGGACGAACATGCTTTAGGCGTCAACGTTTCGGAGATCGAAGCCCCGTTTGAGTTGAAAGACCGCTCGCGCAGCGAACTGGTGGCCGACGTACGTGAAAAACTGGGTACGATTGTCGGCGCTAACGTGGAAATCGGCCAACCTATCAGCCACCGCATCGATGCCATGCTGTCCGGAACGAAAGCAAACATAGCCATCAAGCTGTTCGGTGACGATTTGAACCGCATGTTCTCCTTGGGCAATGAAATAAAAAACAGCATTCAGGACATCCCCGGCATTGCCGATTTGAATGTAGAGCAGCAGATTGAACGCCCGCAGCTCATCATCTCGCCCAAGCGGGAAGTACTTGCCAAATACGGCATCTCATTGCCGGAGTTTTCGGAATTCGTCAATGTGTGCCTTGCAGGCGAATCCGTATCCCAAGTGTACGAGAAAGGAAAGAGCTTCGACCTCACCGTACGCGTCAAGGATGACTTGAGGGATGAGATGGAAAAGATACGCAACTTAATGATTGATACCGGCAACGGACAAAAAATACCGTTGAACTACGTAGCGGACATACGTTCGGCAATGGGCCCGAATACAATCAGCCGCGAAAACGTAAAACGTAAGATCGTGATCTCCGCCAACGTTGCCGACCGTGACCTGCGTAGTGTGGTGAACGATATACAAGAGCGCGTAGACAAACAAATCAAACTGCCCGAAGGCTACCACATCGAATACGGCGGCCAGTTTGAAAGCGAACAGGCTGCAAGCCGCACACTGGCATTGACGTCATTCATGTCTGTCGTTGTGATATTCTTGCTGCTGTATCACGAGTTCCGCAGTGTCAAGGAAAGTGCAATCATCCTTATCAACCTGCCTTTGGCACTGATTGGCGGCGTATTTGCCCTGCTCATCACCACAGGGGAAATCAGCATTCCTGCCATCATCGGTTTCATCTCCTTGTTCGGCATCGCCACCCGAAACGGCATGTTGCTGATCAGCCATTACAACCACTTGCAAAAGGAAGAGGGCTACGGAGTGTACGACAGTGTGATACGCGGTTCGTTGGATCGCTTGAATCCTATTCTGATGACAGCCCTGTCCAGCGCACTGGCACTGATCCCGCTGGCACTCAGCGGCGACCTTCCCGGCAATGAAATACAAAGCCCTATGGCGAAAGTTATTTTGGGAGGACTGCTTACCTCTACCTTCCTGAATGGCTTCATCATTCCGATTGTCTATCTGATGATGCATGGGAAGAAGAAAGTGACAAACGAATAAATGACTTAAAAACAGAACGTATGAAACAAATATTTATACTCACCGCCGCCCTCCTCACCTGTATGGGGATGAGGGCGCAGGATACGGGCATCGACTCCGTACTTCGCCAGATAGAGGCGAACAACAAGGAGCTGCAGGCCAACGCACAACTTATCTCTTCGCAGAAGTTAGAGAATAAGGCAGAGAACAACCTGCCCGATCCCACCCTTTCGTATGCCCATCTCTGGGACTCCAAAAACAGTGATGAGACCGTAGGAGAAATGGTTGTTTCCCAAAGCTTCGATTTTCCAACCCTATACGTAACAAGGGGAAAGATGAACCGCCTGAAAACCGGAGCTTTGGATGCACAGGCGGCAACCATGCGTCAGCAGATATTACTGCAAGCCAAAGAAGTATGTCTGGACATCATCATGCTGCAACAACAGCAGGAATTGCTCGATGCCCGGCTGAAGAATGCAGAGGAACTGGCCGCTATGTATGCCCAAAGACTGTCCAACGGGGATGCCAATGCTCTGGAGACCAATAAAATAAACTTGGAACTGCTGAATGTACGCACCGAATCGCGTATGAACAGTACAGCATTGAACAACAAAATCAAAGAACTGCTGGTGCTTAACGGGAACCAGCCGCTTACTCCCGGCAACAACTTGTCCGAAAATCCGGCAATACCCACAGCCCAAGCCCTCGGCCTGACGGACTATCCCATAGTTCCACTGCCTGCCGATTTCTATCAGGTATGTAATGAGCAACTGGCAGCCGACCCTTCCCTGCAATCGTTCGACAATGAGAGTGCCGCCGCCCGCAAGTTCATTTCGGCAAGCAAACAAGGCTGGCTGCCGAAACTGGAATTGGGCTACCGCCGCAATACCGAATCAGGACATCCCCTGAACGGTGTTGTAGTAGGTTTCTCCTTCCCTCTCTTTGCCAATAAAGGAAAGGTAAAGATTGCCAAAGCACAAGCCATGAACATCGATTTCCAAAAAGACAATGCAAAAGTAAAAGCAAGTTCCGAGTTGTGGCAGCTCTACGAAGAAGCCCGCAACCTGAATGTATCTATGCAGGAATACAAAGAGACCTTCCAAGACCAGCAGGACCTGACTTTGCTGAAGCAAGCTCTTGCAGGCGGACAAATCAGCATGATAGAGTACTTCGTTGAAGTGTCGGTGGTTTATCAAAGCAAAACAAACCTTTTGCAACTGGAGAACCAATACCAGAAGGCAATGGCCCGGATATACAAAAATGAACTTTGACCGTAATGAAGGGAGGCGCGATCAGAATCAATCACTAATCCCCCTCACCTTCTCCGGCAAATAACCGCTGCGAATACGCCATTCCTGCGGATAAAGATTGTTGGCGCGGTTGCCGATATTCTTAACAAAGCCGAGAGGTATATCCTTATATGTGAGTAAAACCACACCGCGAGGGGCTGCATCCGAAAGGGTGACAGCCTCTTTCCGTAAATATGCAATGGCCTGTCCGTAGGAGATTTCTTCGCGAGGGAAAGCATCCGGCCCCAATATCCGGCTCATCGCCAACGCATGATTGGGAATCCAGTCTTTTCCTTTTTGCTCGGCTATCCCTACCCCTGCCTGCACGATGCGCAATGACGACTGCAATGCCGACAATTCAGGAAGATAGCATTTAGGGAAAGCACTGACACTGCCGTCGTTCTGAATAAACTCATACTCATCCGAAGCCGGAATCCAATTCCGGAATACAGATAACTGCTCTTTCGAAAGTCCCGGAGTTTTCATCCCTTTTCCCTGAGGTTTCCTACCCTTTCCCTTGGCGTTTTCCCCCCTCACTCCCGGAGTTACGGAAACTTTTCCCCGGACAGACAAGCGCTCATCCCAAGCCTTACGGCTACTCATACCCGGTTTTCGGAGAACAGCCATAAAGAAGCCTTCGCCTTTCGTCTTATAAGGTAAAAAGCGGTAGACGGGAAAATGTTCTCCCGGCAACAGGTTGCCCGTTATGTTCCAATCTTCCGCAACATCAAGCGGAAGCACCTCTGCACCAAACTCATCCCTTATCCAACGGATATTTTCTTCATTTTCCTTCGTATTATAGGTGCAAGTACTATATATCAGGATGCCACCCGGCTTGAGGCAAGGCCAGATGTCCGAAATAATTCTTCGCTGACGACGCCAGCAAACTTCTACATTCTCCAAACTCCACTCGCTTACCGCCACAGGGTCTTTACGGAACATCCCTTCACCGGAGCAGGGCACGTCCGTCAATATTATGTCAAAGAGATCTTTCAACGGCGTAAAGTCCGACGGATCGTTATTGGTGACCACAACACCGGTGTGCCCCCATTTTGCCAAGTTCTCGGCAAGTATTTGAGAACGGTTGCGAATGACTTCATTGGCTATCAGCAAACTGTTTTCGGGAAGAATGCTGCGGACATGTGTCGACTTACCACCCGGAGCTGCGCAAAGGTCAAGCATTACCGCCGGCTCCTCACCCCAATGTTGCCTCAAGACCTGCTCCACAAACATGGACGAAGCTTCCTGCACATAATAGCAACCCGCATGAAACAAAGGATCGAAAGTAAACGTCAGACGTTCTTTAAGATAAAAACCGGAAGCACACCAGGGAACTTCATCCTCCCCAAGCTGAAAAGCAAACGGCTTCAACGGATTCAACCGGATGCTGACAGGTTGCTCCGCCTCCAAAGCCGCCGTCAATCTCATATAATCCTCATCTCCCAAAAGATTGCGGGTATAGTCTGTAAATAAAACAGGTAATTCCATGTGTGCGCTATTTTAAGTACGCAAAGATAACATAAATATTCGGCGGCCGATAGTAGCTATTTTAAAAAAAATATCGTCTCTTTGCAACTTTCTAAATGATTGGGCACGTCTAACACACAAAGAAATTAATAAAATAAAAAATAGCATGATTATGAAACGTATCATTTTTGCATTAATGACAGCCATAATGCTCTGTACATTGGCACAGGGAAAGAACAGAACTGTAACAGAAAATGACAGCTTGGGAAACCCCAAAAGAGTTATAGAACTGAAAGATACCATGATTAACGGAAAGTCCGTAACGGACACACTCAGCATCATGACTTATGAAAACAGTACCCATCGTCATACCGAAAGCGATAATGATTATAAAAGCCGCAATGACGCTTATGACTTCGGCTGGAATATCGGACATAACACCCGGGAAGCAATCATCGCCATCGTAGCCATTGTTTCCGTCTTCGGCTTACCGCTGGTTGTCGTATTCATCGTCTTTTTCTTCCGCTATAAGAACCGGAAAGCCAAATACCGTTTGGTAGAACAGGCTTTGGCCAGCGGACAACCGCTGCCGGAACACCTGTTTAAAGACACCGAATCAATAGATACCCGCAGCAAAGGAATCAAAAATGTGTTTGCCGGTATCGGACTGTTCATCTTCCTTTGGGCCATTACCGGCGAATTCGGACTGGGCTGCATCGGACTGCTCATTATGTTCACAGGCTTCGGACAAGTCGTCATCTACTATACGCAACAGCACAAAGCCCCCCAAAGCAACGGGCAACCCGATAATACAAAAACAGGCTTTCCGGAAAAGAATGAAGAAAAATGAGCCAGCTCAATGATATATCGTTAGTTGCACAGGTCGTGGTGTTTCACAACACCAGGGCCTTCGACCGGTTAGTAAGAAAGTACCAGTCACCCGTACGGAGGTTCTTCCTGCATCTGACCTGTGGCGACAGCGAATTGAGCGATGACCTTTCACAAGACACATTCATCAAGGCATATACCAACCTGGCCTCATTCAAGAACTTATCCAGTTTCTCCACATGGCTCTACCGTATTGCCTATAATGTTTTTTATGACTATCTTCGTGCCCGTAAAGAGACGGACAGCCTGGAGACACGTCAAGTAGACGCTCAATGCTGTACGCAACAAAACGACATAGGTCAACGCATGGATATCTACCGCGCGCTGAGTATGCTGAAAGATATGGAACGAACCTGCATCACTCTTTTTTATATGGAAGATCAAAGCATTGAAAAGATTGCAGGCATTACCGGCTGCCCCGCAGGAACAGTAAAAAGCCATCTGTCGCGGGCCAAAGATAAAATGGCTGCCTACTTAAAACAAAATGGTTATGACAGAAAACGATGATAAACTCTTAACTGCTTTCTTTGCCGGAAACCGGCAGGAAATACCGGACAATGGCTTCACCCGCCGCGTGATGCGCCATTTACCCGACCGTACCCACCGGATTTCACAAGTATGGGTAACATTCTGCTTCACGCTGGCATTAGTGCTGTTCTTCGCCTTCGACGGTTTGCAACAAGTGCTGGGTACGCTTCGTGAGACATTCACCACCGCTGCCCAAAGCGGAATGACCGAACTTGATCCCAAATCCTTACTGGTAGCAGGGATAGTGCTGCTTTACCTGCTCTACCGCAAGATATGTTCACTGGCTTAGATGGATTCGGCAACCTGAAACAGAAAAAATCCCCATAGGATAAACAAACTTCCTCATAGGATAAACAGATTTCCTCATAGGACAATACAATCCGCCCTTACCTTATCTCTCCATTGGCAAGGTAAGGGCTAATTTTTTATAAACGAATGAACATATCTCAACGATATATTGTATATTTGCCAACTCATAAAACTAAATAACCTTACAAAGTTTTGAGACAGATTATATTCATTATATTATTTGCATCTTTCATTGGAAGCGCCCGGGCGCACACTACCAGCGACTCTCTTGTTATGAACTACATGCGGGAAATGGGAATACCGCTGACTTACAACAATAAAGTTGAATTACTAATGACCGGTCGTGAAAAGTTCACCGACTTATTCGAAGCCATTCGCCATGCCCGGCATCATATTCATTTGGAATATTTCAACTTCCGCAACGACTCCATCGCCAACTCCCTTTTCGACTTATTGGCAGAAAAAGTGAAAGAAGGCGTGGAGGTACGCGCCATGTTCGATGCATTCGGCAACTGGTCCAATAACCAACCGCTAAAAAAAACATCATCTGCAAGCGATAAAGGCACGTGGCATCGAAATTGTCAAGTTCGACCCTATCACTTTTCCCTATATCAACCATGCCATGCATCGCGACCACCGTAAAATCGTCGTGATCGATGGAAAGACAGGCTATACAGGCGGGATGAACATTGCCGACTATTACATCAACGGTTTACCCAAAATCGGCAAATGGCACGATATACACATGCATATAGAAGGGGACGCCGTACGCTATCTGCAAGGCATCTTCCTGACTATGTGGAACCGGGAGACCGGACAACACATCGGCGGTCCGGCATACTTCCCCAACCTGCCCCAATTTCCGGACAGCATAGCCGAAGAGATTTCAATAGTGGACCGCACCCCGCGAGAAACACCCCGTTCCATCAGCCATGCCTACGCCGTTTCAATCGAAGCCGCTCAAAAAAACATCCAGATAGTGAACCCTTACTTCGTACCGACAAAATCCATTCGTAAAGCCATCAAAAAAGCATTAAAGAAAGGTACGGAAGTGGAAATAATGATACCGGCAGTATCGGATATCCCCTTTACGCCTGAAGCTTCCTTCTACATTGCACACAAGCTGATGAAACGGGGAGCTAAAGTCTACTTGTTCAAAGACGGGTTCCACCACTCCAAAATAATGATGGTGGATAGCACTTTCTGTACAGTAGGTACGGCCAACCTTAACAGCCGCAGCTTACGCTACGACTATGAAACAAACGCTTTCATTTTTGACCCGGCAACCACCAATCAACTGAACAGCATGTTTGAAAAGGATAAGCAAAACAGCACTTTGCTCACTCCCGAAGTATGGAAGAAACGTTCCGGCTGGAAGAAATTCGTCGGCTGGGTGGGAAACCTGCTGACTCCTTTCCTGTAAATCGTTCCCTTTAATTTTTGATTCTTATTTTTTTATTCTCCCAAGAACTTTAGCTACCTTTGGCGAGGCTTTTAACAAGTAAACCATGAAACAATATTTAGACTTGCTCAACCGCGTGTTGACTGAAGGCATAGAAAAAAGCGACCGCACCGGAACCGGCACAATCAGTGTATTCGGACATCAGATGCGCTTCAATATGGACGAGGGATTCCCTTGCCTGACAACTAAAAAACTTCATTTGAAATCCATCATTCATGAACTGTTATGGTTCCTGAAGGGCGATACAAATGTGAAATACCTGCAAGAAAATGGTGTGCGCATCTGGAATGAATGGGCAGACGAAAACGGAGATTTGGGACATATCTACGGCTATCAATGGCGTTCATGGCCCGATTACAAAGGCGGAACAATCGACCAGATCAGTGAAGCGATAGAAACGATCAAACACAACCCCGATTCACGCCGCATCATAGTCAGCGCCTGGAATGTCGGCGATCTGGACAACATGAACCTGCCGCCTTGCCACGCATTCTTTCAGTTTTACGTAGCCAACGGCCGGCTCAGCCTGCAACTTTACCAGCGGAGTGCGGACATCTTCCTGGGAGTGCCTTTCAACATCGCATCATACGCATTGCTTCTACAAATGGTAGCACAAGTCACCGGACTGAAGGCAGGAGATTTCGTACATACTCTGGGAGATGCGCATATATACCTGAACCATCTGGAACAAGTGAAACTCCAATTGAGTCGTGAACCGAAGGCATTGCCACAGATGAAAATAAACCCGGACGTGAAGAATATCTTCGACTTCAAATTTGAAGATTTTGAATTAATCAATTATGATCCGCACCCGCACATCGCCGGAAAAGTTGCGGTATAAAAGAAAGAGAAAATCTCATCCTATAAGAACCATTTGAACCCTGTACAGACATGATCAGCATTATTGCCGCAGTAGACCGCCACATGGGCATCGGTTACGAAAACAAATTATTGTTCTGGCTTCCCAATGACCTGAAACGCTTTAAAACGCTTACTACCGGAAATACAATCATCATGGGACGGAAAACCTTTGAGTCACTGCCCAAAGGCGCTTTACCCAACCGTCGCAACATAGTCTTGTCTACCTGCCCCGATACCCAATGCCCGGGTGCAGAAGTATTCCCCTCTCTTGAGGAAGCCTTGAAAAACTGTGCACAGGACGAACAAGTCTACATTATAGGCGGAGCCAGCGTATATCACCAAGCCCTCCCTTTGGCAGACGCACTTTGCCTTACCGAAATAGATGCTGAAGCTCCCCATGCAGATGCATACTTTCCGGAAGTAGATCTTAAAATATGGCAAGAAAAAAGCAGGGACTCCCATCCGATAGACGAGAAACATCCCTGCGCTTATGCTTTTGTCGATTATATCCGCCGATAGGATTTACTCCTCTTCATCCTCTACTACTATCGGCATCTGACGCTTAATCGCTTCGTGGAAAGAGATTAATGTTTCCGTACGCGACAAGCCCAACGGTTGCAGCTTATCGTGAATAATACTCAGCAAATGGTGATTGTTCCGGGCATACAACTTAATGAACATATCATACTTACCTGTCGTAAAGTGACACTCCACAATTTCAGGAATAGCCTCCAACGCTTTTGTCACAGCATCAAAAGTAGCGGGATCTTTTAAATAAATTCCGATATATGCACAGGTCTCATATCCTATCTTCTCCGGATCTATAACATATTCCGATCCTTTCAATATCCCCAGATTAGTGAGTTTCTGAATACGTTGATGAATAGCTGCTCCAGATACATTACAAGCTCTGGCCACTTCAAGGAAAGGAATACGTGCATTATCGGCAATCAACTGCAGTATTTGCTCGTCTAAAGTATCCAATTGATGATGTCCCATTTCTATTTTCAATAATTAATTTTATAAATGATTTCCCGCATTTTACTACGGCAAGGTGCAAAGTTAGCCATTTTTTCTCCAATAAAAATACGAATTATAACTTTTCTTGCTAAAAAGAGAATAATCGCACATTCGGGAAATACCGGGACTATTATGTAACATGGACAAAAAAAGATGTAACATACTTTTGGAGCAGATTGACGGAAAATGAATTCCTTTGTAACAGAAAACACGAAATCATGAAAAACATAATTAAATTATCTGCAAATATGAAATCTTCTTTAAAACTTTTAGCATTTTGCTCATTACTCTCGACAACCGCCTTGTCACAAGAACTATCGTTGAACATGCCCATCATCCAAACCAAGTACACAGCCGACCCGGCTCCTATTGTGTACAATGACACTGTCTATCTCTTTACCAGCCACGATGAGGATGACGGCGAAAATTTTCACATGAAGGACTGGCTCCTCTACACCTCTACCGATATGGTGAACTGGCAGGATCGTGGCGCCGTAGCCTCGCTCAAAGACTTCAAATGGTACAAAGGCAACAATGGCGCCTGGGCACAGCAAGTGGTTCGCCGCAACGGCAAATGGTATATGTATTGCCCCATTCATGGCAACGGCATCGGCGTGCTGGTGTCCGACTCTCCTTACGGCCCTTTTAAAGATCCCATAAACAAACCGCTGGTATGGCAAAAGGAACACTGGTACGATATTGACCCCACAGTATATATTGATGATGACGGCCAAGCCTATATGTACTGGGGTAACCCGAATCTCTATTGTGTGAAACTGAATGAAGACATGATTTCCTACTCAGGCGAAATCATGGAGCTACCCCATATCGAAGATTATCAGGAAGGCCCTTGGTTCTATAAGCGAAACGGACACTACTATTTAGCCTTTGCCTCTACATGCTGCCCTGAGGGTATCGGCTATGCCATGAGTAAAAACCCGCTTGGGCCATGGGAGTATAAAGGGCATATTATGGACCATACCCCGCGGACTCGTGGCAATCATCCCGGCATCATAGACTACAAGGGTAAATCTTACTGTTTTGGACAAAACTATGATATCTTCCGTTTGGAAACAAGCCGCCACGCAGAACGGCGCTCGGTGTCGGTTGCTGAAATGGAGTATAACCCTAACGGCACCATCCGCATGCTGCCTTATTTTCACGAATGTAAATTGGAACAGATTGAGAAATTCAATCCCTACCGTAAAGTAGAAGCAGAAACAATGGCTTGGGGCTTCGGGCTGAAGACCACTCCCAAGAATATCTGGAGCCACGAACGCTGGAACCAGCTGGTAACAAGTATAGATGACGGCGAATACCTAATGGTGAAAGGTGTTGATTTTGGAAAAGGAGCCAAGACGTTTAAAGTCTCCGCTTCTGCCCACCTATATGGCGGCATATTGGAAATTCACATTGACCAAAAAGATGGTCCATGTGTCGGCACAGTGAATATCTCACATACAAAGAGTGAACTTCGCGAGTTTACGACGTCTGTTGTGAACCTAAACGGCGTACACGATCTCTATCTTGTTTTTAAAGGTGGGAAAGAACTGAAAAAGAATCTATTTATGCTGGACTGGTGGACATTTGAGTAAAGAACGGCCATTGGCACAATCGTGTACTTCCCAATACACTGTAATTCAAGTCACTCATTCACAGAAATAAAGCATAGAACATGACAAGAAAAACACTGTTTTTATTCGTTTTGCTGATTGGTTGCTTTACGGCCTTTGCCCAAAATGATTCTCCTAAAAGCAATTGTGTGAATATCGAATTGCCAACAGGAAAGCTTTCTTTACAACCGCTCAATCAGAATGCGGTGCGCGTAAGGTTCACCAAAGGACAGGCTGTTCCGAAAGAAGAATTAATCTATACAGAAGATGTAGCGTCTCCTGCATATAAAGTGAAAGAGAATAATACCTCACTGAAACTTTCACTTGAGAAAATGGTTGTAGTTTATGACAAACAGCGTCATACACTGACTTTTACCGATGCTAAAGGGCAAATTATCTTGCAGGAAAAAGAAGGAGGGCGTTTATTGAAAAGTTCTACTGTTCAAGGCGAACCGGCCTTTTTGGCCGAACAACATTTCTTATCACCGGCTGATGAATACTTGTTTGGCACCGGACAATTTCAAGATGGCTATTTAAATGTGCGGGGACTGAGCAGACGCCTTACACAAGTTAATACACAGATCGCAATTCCTTTTATTCTTTCCAACAAGGGATATGGCATTTTGTGGAACAACTATGGTCTGACAGACTTTAATCCTGCCGACGAGTCTGTAAAGTTATTACCGGCAAAGACAGAGGGACAAGCCGTTACAGTGGACGCGACAAGTACAAAAGGCAATAAACGTGAGACTCGTCTCTTCAAGTCATTCACAGCAACATTCAGTGTTCCGGCCGACGGACAGTACGGATTGCTGTTGGATGTAGGGCAGCGTATGGCACGCAAACATTACATCGCTATTGATGGAAATAAAATTGTCGATGTGAATAATTTGTGGCTCCCTCCTACAACTTCCGTTATAGTAGAATTATCGAAAGGAGAACATACTGTTGAAGTACAGGGCGTAAAGGAAGATTCCCCGTATTATATTGGAGACAAGTGACCAATGAGACTGTCTTCCGTTCTCCAGTAGCACATTCTTTGGACTATACCGTATTCTCCGGAAATGCTGATGAAATAATAGCCGGTTACCGTCAGTTGACAGGCAAAGCGCCTATGTTGCCGCTTTGGGCATTAGGCTATATTCATTGCAGGGAACGTTATAATACACAAGCGGAGCTGTTGGAAAACGCACATGAATTTAGGAAACGGAAGCTCCCTGTGGATGTGATCGTACAAGATTGGCAATGGTGGGGAAAGTACGGGTGGAATGCCATGCAATTCGATGAAAGCAAATATCCGGATCCCGGCAAAATGGTACGTGAGCTTCATAACATGAACATGCACCTGATGTTGTCCGTTTGGTCTAAAATAGATAAGCAATCGGCACTTGGAAAGCAAATGGAGTCTAAAGGTTTTTACATTCCCGGCACAGATTGGATTGATTTTTTCAATCCTGATGCAGCAGCTTTTTATTGGCATAATTTTAGCAGTAAATTATTGAAGCCCTACAAAATTGATGCGTGGTGGCAGGACGCTACCGAACCGGAAAATGATGATTTACTGAACCGGCGAATAAACAATGGGAAAACTCCGGGTGAATTCTACCGCAATGTTTATCCGCTTTTTGTGAATAAAACCGTCTATGAAGGCTTACGTAAGGATGACCCGAATCGGCGTGCTATGATATTAACCCGAAGCGGGTTCTCCGGTATACAACGATATGGTGCAGTAACATGGTCGGGAGACGTAGGCAATGACTGGGAAACACTTCGTCGGCAAATAGCTGGCGGATTAGGACAAATGGCTACCGGCCTGCCTTGGTGGACCTATGATGCAGGCGGCTTTTTCCGCCCTTCCGACCAGTATACGAATAAAGATTACCAGGAACGAATGTTGCGTTGGATACAGGCCGGAACCTTCCTGCCATTGATGCGTATTCATGGTTATATGAGTCAGACAGAGCCTTGGCGGTACGGAGAACAAGTGAAACACATTGTTTCCGACTTCTTAGACCTACGTTATCGCCTATTACCCTATATATATTCACATACTGCATTAGTTTCACACCAAGGAGGTACTTTTATGCGTCCGCTGATATTTGATTTTTCACAAGATAAGGAGGCTTTGAAACAGCAGAATGAATATATGTTTGGAAAATCCTTACTGATTAATCCCATAACCCTAAGCAATGTACAAAGCTGGAAAACCTACCTTCCTGAACATGCGGCAGGATGGATTGATTTTTGGAATGGAAAGGCCTATGAGGGAGGACAATACGTGGATATTCCGGCATCAATAGAGAAAATCCCGGTATTTGTAAAAGCCGGTACCATATTACCGTTAGGCATGAAAAAGCAATATGCTTCGGAAAATCTTAGCGCCCCCTTGGAGATACACATTTATCCGGGTGAAGACGCTTCATTCATTTTATACGAGGATGAGGGAGATAATTACAATTATGAAAAAGGGGCATATAGCAACATCCGTTTTAACTGGAATGACCGTAAACGAGTATTGACGATAGAAGAACGACAAGGAGAATATCCCGGCATGCAGGCCAACAGGACTCTCCGTATCATAAGTCCGTCTGCGGAAAAAACAGTCGTATATCAAGGTAAAAGGATGAAAATCCAATTGCCATAACCTATTGCAAGAATAAAAAAGTGTTTGTTTAACGATACAAGAAAATAAAAAACGATATGTATTTACCAAGAAATATATGGTTTGTACTAGTTGTCATCCTGATCAGCTCATGCAGTACAGAAACATTGGATGTAACCTCTCCTACCGGTAAACTAGGAGTTACAGTGGAGCCTATGGAGGGAAAGGCTTATGACAAGATTACTTTTTCTGTGAACTATGACGGAAAAACTATCCTTTCCCAAACAGAACTGGGGTTGGAAACAGATATTCAGAAGTTTTATGGAAATTTGAAGCTGAAATCTGTTTCTAAGGCAAAACGAATCGTCGATGATTACAAGATGATAACGGGAAAACGCAGTCATTGTATCAATGAAGCCTTTGAAAGGACCTATTCTTTTGAAAACCAAGAAGGAAACGCTTTGGATATTACATTCAGAGTATATGACAATGGGGTCGTTTTCAGATATGAAATTAATACTATTGCAGACAAAGAATATGTCGTTGATGAATATACGGCATATAATATTCCGCAAGGAGCCAAAAGATGGATGCAGCAATACGACCCCGGATACGAAAAGTTTTTTCCGGTATCAACAGATGGAAAACTCCCCGGCCGTCCCAAAGTTAACTCTTGGGGATATCCCGGACTCATAGAGTTGCAGGATTCTGTATTTATGCTGATAACAGAAGCAAATATCAGACGTGGACATTGCGGTTCTCTTTTATTCAACGGTGATAACAATGACAGATACCAAGTGAAACTTGCCGATAAAAAACAGGTCGCTGAAAAAACATGGGTTTCTCCTTGGAGAGTACTCATTATAGGAGGTTTGTCCGATATTGTGGAGTCAACACTGGTAACTGACGTCTCTGACCCTTCTAAAGTAGAATATACAGAATGGATAAATCCCGGCATGGTGTCCTGGATATACTGGGCATATAACCATGGCTCTAAGGATTATCAAAAAGTCAAAGAGTATATTGATTTGGCAGCTGAAATGCATTGGCCTTACAACTTGATTGATTGGGAATGGGATGAAATGAGCAATGGAGGCAATCTTCAAGATGCTGTGAAGTATACTTTAAACAAGGGTATTAAGCCTTTGCTATGGTATAACTCAAGTACAAACTGGATTGGTCCCGGCCCCTTGTTCCGTTTGAATAAAAAGCAAGACCGGGAAAAAGAATATGCATGGTTGAGCGAAATGGGAATTGCCGGTATTAAAGTGGACTTCTTCTCGGGTGACAGTGTTTCTACCATGAATTACTATATAGATTTGCTCGAAGATGCCATAAAATATAAACTAATGCTTAATTTTCATGGGGCTACTATTCCGCGAGGGTGGCAACGTACATATCCCCACATGATGTCGGTTGAGGGGGTATATGGCGCCGAATGGTATAATAACGCTCCAATATTAACCAATCGGGCTGCCGAGCATAACGCGACTTTGCCTTTTACAAGAAATGTTGTAGGGCCGATGGATTATACTCCGGGAACTTTTTCCAATTCTCAACATCCTCATATTACTTCATATGCCCATGAACTGGCATTGCCGGTCATTTTTGAATCAGCGTTGCAGCATATGCCGGACAGACCCTCTGTTTATTATGGCTTACCGGAACCGGTGAAGAGATTTTTGTCAGAACTGCCTGTTGCTTGGGATGATACAAAATTATTAGCCGGTTATCCGGGAGAAGAAGTAATCCTGGCACGTCGTAAAGGCAACGTATGGTATATTGGAGGCATCAATGGCACTAATGAAACAAAAACACTTCATATATCATTGGATAAAATAGCTGTTAACGGTAAGAAAATCTCTATATTCAAAGATGGTATAGATGACAAGCATTTTGCCATTGAAGAAAACATCCCTTTGGCAAATGTTAAATCAGACCTGACAATAGAGTGTTTGCCACGTGGTGGTTTTGTAGCCGTCATAAAATAATCTAAATCTCACAGTAGGCATTTATAATTCGGCATTACCGCATTTTAATAGGAATGAGAGATACGGGATTCAAAATAGAGTTTCGTGTCTCTCATTTATATTAAGATATGGATAGTGCCGAAATAATCGTATATTTGTGAAGTAATTAAACTATAATGAATATGAAAAAATATATTTTACTTTTACTCTGTCTAACAGCAGTCTCTCCCATATATGCACAGGTATTTGCCGAATATTTTGCAGACAAAACGCTTCGTGCCGATTACATATTCAGCGGCAATGCATCCCAACAAGACATTTGTCTGGACGGCCTGTCCTCTCTCCCCACATGGGCGGGAAGAAAACATCATCTGGCGGAACTTCCATTACAAGGCAACGGACAGATTGTCATGCGCGATGCAGCCAGTGGAAAGACTATTTATACAACTTCCTTTTCCTCGCTCTTTCAGGAATGGCTGGAAACAGATGAAGCCAAAAGTGTAACAAAGGGATTTGAAAATACATTCCTTCTTCCGTATCCCCTCCAACCGGCCGAAATAGAAATAATTCTACTCGATTCGCGCCGCAACATTCGTGTCTCCATGAGGCATACCATACACCCTGACGATGTGTTGATAGCACAAAAAGGGAACTCACACATTACTCCGCATAAATACCTGCTACAAAATGGAGATGCCGACAAATGCATTGATGTAGCTATCCTCGCAGAAGGATACACCCCTCAGGAAATGCAGACATTCTATAAAGATGCCGGTATTGCCTGTGAGAGCCTTTTTGCACACGAGCCTTTCAAGTCCATGAAGAAACGTTTCAATATTGTTGCTGTCGCCAGCCCTTCCACAGACAGTGGAGTCAGCGTGCCAAGACTGAACGAATGGAAGCACACTGCTTTCAGCTCACATTTCAGTACATTCTACTCCGACCGTTATTTGACCACATCACGCGTAAGAGCAGTACATGATGCCTTAGCGGGAATCCCTTATGAGCACATTATCATATTAGCCAATACGGAAGAGTACGGTGGTGGAGGTATTTATAATTCCTACACCCTGACCACTGCTCATCACGCCATGTTTCGTCCGGTAGTAGTACATGAATTCGGACATAGCTTTGGCGGACTTGCCGATGAATATTTCTATGACAACGATATTATGACAGACACTTATCCATTGGATATAGAGCCATGGGAACAGAACATCAGTACACAAGTGGACTTTGCGTCGAAATGGAAAGACATGCTTCCCTCAAACATTCCTATTCCCACTCCGATAAGTGCAAGTGAAAAATACCCGACAGGTGTGTATGAAGGAGGAGGCTACTCTGCAAAGGGTATTTTCCGCCCGGCAGATAACTGCCGCATGCGCACCAACGAATATCCGGAATTCTGTCCTGTGTGCCAACGTGCTCTCCGCCGAATCATAAATTTTTATACTGAATAATAAACATCAAAAGACTGACTTATGATTAAATTTCAACGTATCACAACTAAGGATGCAACCTTGTACAATTACATGGAACAACTGATGACCGCCTCTTTTCCTTCGGAAGAATATCGCCCATTGGAAGAATTGCGTAATTATACAGATACTAAAACCCATTTTTACTGCAACATCATTCTTCATCACGACACTCCGGTCGGATTTATCACGTACTGGGATTTCGGACATTTTTATTACGTAGAGCATTTCGCTATTGACCCTTCCCTACGCAATGGAGGTCATGGCAAGAATGTCTTAAACCATTTATGCCAGCAGCTCAACAAGCCCATTATTCTAGAAGTAGAAATGCCCGAGGAGGAAATGGCAATACGACGAATCAATTTCTATAAACGGCATAGTTTTACCTTATGGGAAAAGCCATATATGCAACCACCTTATAAAGCGGGAGATAATTATCTTCCTATGTTATTAATGGCTCATGGCAACTTGGAATGTGAGAAAGACTTTGAGCAGGTAAAAAAATGTATTTACCGGGAAGTATACAAAGCAGAATAAATAAAGATATTCATTTATCCCCAATTCCTATAAAAAATAAAGGCTGCTTGTTTTTACAAGCAGCCTTTATTCATATAGTCTGAACTAACTTTTACTGACGCGGTTGCGCAGAATAGTTAATTTTCAATGCATAAGCCTTACGAAGAGCCTCTTTGATATCTGTTACGATACCCATTTTCGTATCTTGGTCAACTTTCAAAGACACTGTCATCTGCGGCTGGTCTTCTTCTTTCATACTGGCACGTTCACCAATAATGTAATCTTGAATTGCAGCAACTTCAGCATAACTGTCATTTAATTGGATACGGCTTTCATTACCTAATTTCTTACGGAATTCAGCAGTAGGTTTTCCTACATAGATAAACGTAACCAAAGACTTCTTTTCAAGTTTTTCCAACTCTGTTGCTTGCGGAACCTTAAACTCAACCTTTAATGTTACCTCACGCATAGTTGTTACAATCATAAAGAAGAACAACAAGGTGAAGATAAGGTCAGGCAGAGAAGAAGTGTTCAACGCCGGCATTTCACGTTTGCCAGTTTTATTAAATTTTCCCATTACTTCTTTTCTCCGTACTTTTTAGGTTCTGCCTCAGAGATCTTCTGAGGATAAATATCACGAATTGCTTTTTGTTGGTCCTCGTTCAAATCAGCATAATTTTTCTGCCATTTTTCCTGAGCCAGTTCATCACGCAACTCATTATAAGCTGCAACCAACTCATTCTGTACAGCAATATATGCCTTATAAGAAGAACCACGGTCACAACGCAAAGAAACTACATGCTTTTCCGTAATCATCATGTTACCAAAGAACGGAATATCTTTTGAGTATTTTTCCGGTTTGGAATCATCGTTATACGGGTTGGCAATAAATTCTTTTGCTTTTGCACGTAATTGATCAGTTGTGATATAATCGTTTCCGCACATCAACTGGTCGTTCATATTCAGGAAGACTTGCAATACGTTGCGCTCTTTCAACTTAATATCGTCATTGTTCTGTTCCTGCTCCGGTGGAGGTGGCAAACGTCTTGCCAAACCACGGTCAGTATCCATAGACGTTGTAATCAAGAAGAAGATCAACAACAGGAAGGCAATATCCGCCGTAGAACTTGAGTTAATATCAGGAACTTTTCTTTTTCCTTTTGCCATTGTAATTACTCTTTAAATTGAGTTACCTCAATTGATTATGATAATTTCTTCTTAATACTACTAAAGATGATTGCAAGCACTGTTGCAGCAAACAAGATGTAGATAGAATAAAGGAACATATCAGTGATCTTCAACCAGAAAGGCACATTGTCCGTACCGTCATAACCCGGGATAACGAGAGGTTCATCACTACCCATAGCCCATGCTATAACAACAACGGCAACCAATATAATTACACCGATCAAAGATTTCAATGCATTTCCAGGATTATCTTTCAAGGCAGTCCCAAATTGGAACAGGAAAGCAGCCACTGTAGCAACGACAGCTATACCAAACAAACCATACATCAAATAGATCAAGGCATCAGTTTGGGCAGGTTGCCACATTTCAGAGTCAACGCTCATAAGTACTGCATCGCCTTGAGCGTCTCCACCGAAGTAGAACAAGCCCAATACTACCAAGATGGCAGCAAACATTACGTACAGTACGTAGTATGATACTTTATATGATAACTTAGCCATTTTACTTATTTTTTGTATTTCAAGTCATATTTGATAACCATATCCAACAGAGAGATAGAAGAATCTTCCATTTCGCTGGTCAAAGCTTCAATCTTAGACAAGATATAGTTATAGAATACCTGCAGGATCAAAGCAACGATCAAACCGAAGATAGTTGTAATCAAGGCAACTTTCATACCACCTGCTACAACTGTCGGAGAGATATCACCTACTTGTTGGATTTTATCAAATGCCTGCACCATACCGATTACAGTACCCAAGAATCCTAATGACGGAGCCATTGCGATAAACAGTGTGATCCAAGAGCAACCTTTTTCCAGGTAACCGGCCTGTACACCACCGTAAGAAACAACTGACTTTTCAACAACGTCAATGCCTTGATCAATTCTCATCAAACCTTGATAGTAGATAGAAGCGATAGGACCTCTTGTGTTGCGTGCGATGTCTTTAGCAGCTTCAACGTCGCCTTTTTCCAAAGCAGCTTCAATAGCAGCCATAAACTTCTTAGTGTTGATTTCAGCCAAGCTCAAGTAAATGATACGTTCAATACAGAAAGCAAGACCGATAACCAATGCGATAGCAACCAAACTCATGAAAGATGCAGTACCTTCAATAAACTTAGTTTTGATTTCTTTGTGAATACCGCCTTCTTCAGCTTCAACAGCAGGAGCGGCAGCTTCGTCAGCAGGAGCTGCTTGTGCTGCAGGAGCAGCTTGTTCTGTTTGTTCAGCAGCAGGAGCATCTTGAGCCTGAGCAAGTTGAGTTGAGCCAAATGTTAAGACTCCCATCACAGCAACAATTGCAAATAACTTTTTCATTGTGTGTCTAATTTTTAAGATTAATTAATTAAATTACTTATTATATTTATTTATTGTTTTTCGCTATCTCAAATCCCTGCGGAGAGACGGGGATTCGAACCCCGGATACCCTTTAGGGGTATACACGCTTTCCAGGCGTGCCTCTTCAACCACTCGAGCATCTCTCCAATATACGCCTTTTTCGAAATCGGGTGCAAATTACAAAAAAAATGCGAACCACAAGCGTTTTCAGCTACAAATGTATTCTTTTTTTTGTTCTTCCACAGCATTATCAAAGTTTTATCCGCAATAAAATCTCAAAATTAATAAACTTTAAAATCTTCGGAACCTTATTTGAGTATTCCAAACACTTTTAAGGCATTTTCAGAAGTGATGCAGCCCACTTCCTCAGGCGGCTTCCCATATATTTCGGCTACTTTTAACAGAGTGTCCTTAACATTCGCACTCTCGTTTCTCTTCCCCCGATTCGGCACAGGAGTAAGGTAGGGGGAATCGGTTTCAAGGACTATCCGCGCCAAAGGTATGCTTGACAAAACTTCCGGCAAATTCGACTTTTTAAATGTCACCACGCCATTGATACCAATAGAAAAATCAGGAAACTCCAATATGCGGAGCGCTTCTTCCAATGTACCTGTAAAACTATGAAAAATGCCTTTCAAAGGAGATGTTTTGTAAGGTTTCAGTACATTATATATATAATCAAATGCTTCACGACAGTGGATAACTATGGGCAGTTCGTATTCCAACGCCCATTGTATCTGTTGCTCAAAAACAAATTGCTGTTCTTTCAGGAAAGTTTTGTCCCAATAGAGATCCATGCCGATTTCACCGATTGCCACATAATCATTCGGCATTGCCAAATGTTCGGACACAATGGCCAGCTCTTTCTTATAATCGGCATTTACAGAAGTAGGATGCAGCCCCATCATCGGAAAGCAATATCCTTTGTACTCCGAACAAACACGAAGCATGGGCTCTATGGTCGTACTATCGATGTTGGGCATGAAGATATGAGTTACTCCCGCTGCTTGAGCGTGGGCCATCACTTGTTGCAAATCAGATTGGAATTCATCCAGAAAAAGGTGGGAATGTGAATCGACTAACCTCATTTCGTTATTTCTTCTTTTTCTCCGGTACGATAATAATAAATCAGACCATAAGCACGACACAAGTCCAAGCGTTTTTCATTGGGTGTGACTCCTGCATATTTCTGTTCCACCTGATTCCAGATATTTAAGATCAAAGCATCAGCCTCGGCACGCATGGAAGCAAGCGTTTCCAGGCTACGGGCTGTCAAGGCCTGCAAATTCTTTTGCTTCTCATAACTCTCCATAAAAATATCATAATGTACCCTGACCTTGGCAATGGTAGGATTATAAATAGGGATTCCACCTTGAGAAATACGTCTGTTCTCACCGTCAACGATCTTACGTCCCCACTCTGCGAGAGCTGTTTCGGTGGACAAATCAGGTACATTATTACTCTTCATGTCCAAGCCGTAATACTCTTTATGCGCAGTGCGGATTTCCGAACGGATTACAGCCAAATTCAAGACTTGAATAAAATGCGATATATAAAGGCGTGCTATCTTTACATTCGACTGGTGCTTACGCCCGGCTTTCGACTGGCGTTCAAAACACTCGGCATAATACGCTTGGGCAGCCTCAAATTTCATCAGGAAATTTCTGGCATCCGTAAGAGTTTTTAAAGACACTGCCAAATCATATACATTATATATATCGCCTTTCACAACTACGGCTTTCAGTGCCCGTATTCTTGCTTGGTCTGTATTTGGTAATCTCCTATAAGGCATTGGGTAATCGGATTAATATTAGTTACACTTCCCGGTACATCAGTTCTTTTATAAGTTTTTCCAGCTCTTTTTTCTTCTCATCCGACACACTGACAGCAGCCAGACTACCCATAGCCTTGTCACTATATTCTACCATTTTATTCTCACAAAGACCTTTAACCTCTATCTGATTATACAAATCGGTTACGGCTGCAATCTTCTCAACCGGATTAAAGTCAGCAATGGTGATCCAATGCTCCAATTGGCTCAGTTGCTCCTTATCCGCATGGTCTAAAGCCTTGATCAGCATATAAGTCTTCTTATTGCACAAGATGTCCCCACCTATATTCTTTCCAAAAACAGCGGCGTCACCATATACATCCAGCAAATCATCTTTCAATTGAAAAGCTACTCCCATGTTCACACCAAAGTCATACAAACGCTCCGCATCTTCTGCAGAAGCGCCCCCTAATAGTGCTCCTATTTTCAAGCTCGCAGCCAACAGAACAGATGTCTTCAGACGAATCATTTCCAAATATTCCTCCTCTTTCACATCATTTCGCCGTTCAAACTCCATATCCATCTGTTGACCTTCACAAATCTCAAGCGCCGTTAGGCTGAACAAGTCCATTACCTCTTTCAGATGCCCCACCGGACATTGCGCCATAAACTGATAAGCCAGCACCAGCATCGCATCACCCGAAAGGATGGCGGCATTGTCATTCCAAACTTTATGTACAGTGTCTTTTCCACGACGTTTGTCTGCACGATCCATCAGGTCATCATGCAGCAATGTATAATTATGATATACTTCGATACCCGTTGCCGGTGAAAAGACAGACTCAACATCCTCCTTGTAGAGGTTGTAAGCCATAAGCATCAATACGGGACGGATTCTTTTTCCACCCATTGACAAGACATAGGTGACAGGATCGTATAAACCTTTGGGAGTACGGATAAACTGCAGGTCTGCAATATGAGAATTTATTTTTTCGAGAAGCTCGGAAGCTGTAAACATAAGTATTTCAATTTAAGAATAGCAGAGAATGAAAAGAGGCTGCTTTTAGGCAGCCTCCTCACGTTATAAATATTTTATTACTGCAATCGGAACATTACAGGCACCGTATATTTTACACGCACTGCCTTACCACGTTGCATACCCGGTTTCCATTTCGGCATGGAACTGATCACGCGGATAGCTTCTTTATCCAAATACGGGTCCACACCTCTAAGAACTTTAGCATCTACGATACTACCGTCTCTGTTAACAACGAACTGTACAGTTACACGACCTTGGGTACCGTTTTCCTGAGCGATAGTAGGATATTTGATGTTCTTGCTCAGATACTGCATCAAGCCGGCCATACCGCCATTCGGGAATTCCGGCATTTGTTCTACTACCTCAAAGATAGTCTGTTCTTCCGGTTCTTCTTCCTCAACGGCTACTGGAACATATTTAATTTCTACAGCTTGATTTGTTTCCTCAGATGTAGCAATAGTAGTTTCTTCCACATCGGCATCGTCTTCCACGATTGTCAAGGTTTCTGCAATCGGAGGAGCGGCAGGAGGAGGTGGTGGAGCCGCCTGCTCAGGTTGTTCCGTAATAGGAATTATTTCCTCTTCAAATACAAGGTCGGTAATGGCTTGGCTCGTATCAATCTTGATATCACGTTTTGTCCACTCAAATGCGATGAACATAAACGCGAGCACAATCACGTAACCGACGAGCAGCCAAGTTGACTTTTTGTTCTCCAAGTCTGCCTTAGGTGTCTTTTTAATTTCCATAATTTATACTATAATTATTAGTGTTTCCCATCTGTGGCAAATATAGTACTTTTCCCACTATTGTTTTTGCTTAGCTGTGTTTTTTCACACAATAAGCAGTGCATTTTCATTTTTTTAATTCTTCAAAAGCCTTCCTCTGCTTTTGTGCCACAAATGTAACGAGATATTTTAAAAATACCGTATCTTTGGCAGGAATTTTAATTGAAATATTCATTTTTTTCTATCGAAAAGAATATTTCCATATAAATATAGTATAAAATCATTTCATATGAAAAAGATTACAATCGCAATCGACGGTTTTTCTTCATGCGGGAAAAGTACAATGGCCAAGGATTTGGCCCGCGAAATAGGTTATATCTACATTGACAGCGGAGCCATGTACCGCGCCGTCACTTTATATAGTATGGAAAACGGTCTGTTCACCGGCAATGACATTGATACGGAGAAGCTGAAAGAGCAGATTAAAGACATTCATATTTCTTTTCAACTGAATCCGGATACAGGACGTCCCGACACATTTCTGAATGGTGTCAATGTGGAAAAAAAGATTCGTACAATGGAGGTATCTTCCCGCGTCAGTCCCATTGCCGCACTCGACTTTGTACGCGAAGCAATGGTAGCCCAACAGCAGGAAATGGGAAAATCCAAAGGCATTGTAATGGACGGCCGCGACATCGGCACTACCGTCTTTCCGGATGCCGAACTGAAAATCTTCGTAACGGCCTCTCCCGAAATCCGCGCACAGCGCAGATATGACGAGTTGAAAGCCAAAGGGGAGGAAGCTGGTTTCGACGAGATTTTAGAGAATGTGAAACAACGGGATTATATAGACCAAAACAGAGCGGTAAGCCCTCTCCGCAAAGCCGACGACGCATTGCTGCTGGACAATAGCCACATGACGATCTCACAACAAAAGGAATGGCTGGCAGCACAGTTTGAAAAGGTTTGTAAAGCATAATCCAAAAAATCTGCGATATGGCAAAAGTGGAAATAGATGAAGGATCCGGTTTCTGCTTCGGAGTAGTGACCGCAATCAATAAAGCTGAAGAAGAACTGACCAAAGGCGGAACCTTATACTGTTTGGGCGACATTGTACACAACAGTCGTGAAGTGGAGCGGCTGAAAGCCATGGGCCTCATCACCATCAACCATGAGGAGTTCAACCGTTTGCATGACGTCAAAGTTTTGTTACGGGCACATGGCGAACCGCCTGAGACCTATACAATCGCCCGGCGCAACAACATAGAGATCATCGACGCCACCTGTCCGGTGGTGCTACGCCTACAAAAGAAAATCAAGCAGGAGTACATTCAGGAGGATGATGAAGAGAAGCAGATCGTCATATATGGCAAAAACGGGCATGCCGAGGTGCTGGGCTTAGTGGGACAGACCACAGGGCAGGCAATCGTCATTGAAAAGCTGGAAGAAGCCGGAATGCTGGATTTCAGCAAGAGCATACGCCTCTATTCGCAAACCACCAAATCACTCGACGAATTTCAGAAGATAGTGGAATATATAAAAGAGCATATATCCCCGGATGTCACTTTCGAGTATTACGATACCATATGCCGGCAAGTAGCCAACCGCATCCCCAACATCAAGAAATTCGCCGCCTCGCACGACCTGGTATTTTTTGTCAGCGGCAAGAAAAGCTCCAACGGAAAAATCCTGTTCAGCGAATGTAAAAAAGTAAATCCGAACTCGCACCTGATTGACAGTGCGGAAGAAATAGATAACGAACTGCTCCTCGGTGCAGAGTCCATTGGCATATGCGGAGCCACCTCCACGCCCAAATGGTTAATGGAAGAAATATCCGAGGCAATAAAATCACGAATTTAAAAAGCTTTTGTTATCTTTGCCAACAAATTTTTAAGGTAATTATTAACACTAAATAAGGAGATTGTTATGGGAACAATTAAGTGTATCGGTATCTTAACATCGGGCGGTGACGCTCCGGGAATGAACGCAGCTATTCGCGCAGTGACACGCGCGGCTATTTACAACGGACTTCAAGTGAAAGGCATATATAGAGGTTACAAAGGTTTGGTAACCGGTGAAATCAAAGAATTCAAAAGCCAGAATGTAAGTAACATCATCCAACTGGGCGGTACTATTCTGAAAACAGCCCGTTGCAAAGAGTTCACCACTCCCGAAGGCCGTCAGGTTGCGTATGACAACATGAAAAAAGAAGGCATTGACGCTTTGGTGGTTATCGGCGGCGACGGTTCTCTGACAGGTGCGCGCATTTTCGCGCAAGAATTCGACGTTCCCTGTATCGGTCTGCCGGGAACTATCGACAACGACCTTTACGGAACAGACACGACAATCGGCTATGACACCGCCTTGAATACGATTTTGGATGCCGTAGACAAGATTCGCGATACAGCGACTTCCCACGAGCGCCTTTTCTTCGTTGAGGTAATGGGACGCGATGCAGGTTTCCTTGCTCTGAACGGCGCTATCGCCTCCGGAGCCGAGGCGGCCATTATTCCGGAGTTCAGTACGGAAGTGGACCAACTGGAAGAATTCATCAAGAACGGTTTCCGCAAATCAAAGAACAGCAGTATCGTGCTTGTAGCCGAAAGCGAATTAACCGGCGGTGCGATGCACTATGCCGAACGCGTGAAAAACGAGTATCCCCAGTATGACGTGCGTGTAACGATCCTCGGCCATTTGCAACGTGGCGGTAGCCCGACGGCGCACGACCGTATCCTTGCCAGCCGTTTAGGCGCCGCAGCAATCGACGCCATTATGGAAGGCCAGCGCAATGTCATGATCGGCATAGAGCATGATGAAGTGGTTTATGTACCTTTCACGAAAGCCATCAAGAATGACAAGCCTATCAAGAAAGATCTGGTAAACGTATTAAGAGAGCTTTCCATCTGACAAAAGTCAGCAAAGCATAAAGACAAAAAAGAGCGGGTGTTAAGACCCGCTCTTTTTTTGTCACAACCATTTCTCCACAATCTTTTCCGTCCTGTTCCACAGCTCCTGCATCTGCACATGACCGGTATATTTCCCTGAAAGCCGCTTGGAATGGCAGTTCACATTCAACGTACCCGTACGCTTTCCGGCATCCTCATCCAGCAGCAGGTGAATGGCCGTAGCCGCTCCCTGTTTCGGTGTACGGATGAAAGGACGGAAGAAAATGTCCGTCAGCGGGTCGAACCACATGTGCATTGTTATGATATTGGTGGAAACCACTCCCGGATCAGCAGCATTCACCACGATGCCCCTTTCCCTGATGCGGGCAGCCAAATTAATCGTAAACAAGGTCAGAGCCAATTTCGTATTGCTATAAATAGGAATACGCCAGAAGCCCCCTCTCCTGCCGCGGAGGAAGAAGTCCGGAAAATCGAGATGTCCGATAGCATAAGTACAAGACACCATATTCACGATACGGCTTCCTTCTCCCATCAGAGGAAGAAGTTTGCGCGTCAGCAAATAAGGGGCCACATAGTTGACGCTTACCGTACGCTCCAAGCCATCCTCTGTGATGCGGCGCTCCGTCTCCATTGTCCCCGCATTGTTCATCAGCAGACCGACGGCATCGCCGCGTTTCAAAAGAATTTCGGCAAACGCCGCCACAGATGCAAGTGAGGACAAGTCGACGCCCAACACCTCAATATGCGGATTGCCGGTATCACGCACCAGCATATCCTTTACCTTTTCCGCCTTTTCAGGGCGGTAACAAGCCATAACAATCCTATATCCGGCCTTAGCCGCAGCACGCGTTATCTCCGTTCCCATGCCACCGTCGGCGCCGGTTATGACAGCAAGTTTCACGATTATCAATTATTAATTACCGGTTACAAAAATTCCAATCACCCTTTAGCTTCAATTTTCTCTATTTCCTTTTTCAGACAAGCGGGAAGCTCCTCGCCCAGATGCCGGTGACAAGCCATTTCAATGGAGTACATCCGGGCTATGCAATAATTGCTGTGCTTACAATTGCAGCGGGCATCCTCCTCTTCGCGCATCCGGTTTACGAAACCCGGTTCGTTGAGCAATGCACGTGCCATCTGTACGGCATCGAAGCCCTCGTTCAGCACCTCGTCTATTTTGGAACGCGAAACCAGTCCGCCTACATATATCAACGGAATTTTCAGCTCTGCACGAAACTTCAAGGCATCCTCCAGAAAATAAGCCTCTTTGAAGGGAACCGCCGGTATCATCCATTTGCCCACCATACGCACTCCATACTTCAGCCACCAGCACGTCATGTAGTGCGTCATGCTGCGAATCGGCATTTCCCCGCGCATCACATACATGGGCGCTTTACTCACAAAACCGCCACTCAGCACCAGTCCATGCACGCCCGACTGTTCGAGACGCCTCGCCACCTGCATCGTTTCATCCATCTCCATGCCTCCCCGGAAACCGTCGCGCATGTTCATCTTCACAAGTACAGCCATATCGTTGCCGGCAGCCTTCATCACTTCCTCCAACACCATATCCATAAAACGCATACGGTTCTGCAAAGACCCGCCGAATTCATCCTTACGATGATTGGTGGCAGGCGACAGAAACTGGCTTATGAGATAACCATGTCCCGCATGGATTTCCACAGCGTCGAACCCCGCCTCACGCGCTAAATTCACCGAACGCCCGTAGGCACGCGCCAGTTCCGGCAGTTCATCGGCACGCAGCCCGCGCACAAAGGTGGGCGAATAGAGGTTAAAGCCGCCACTTGCACCGACGGGCGTACACCCGCAAATGCTCTTGTGGGACATGTTTCCGCAGTGTCCCAACTGAATTCCGGCAGCAGCGCCTTCAGCATGCACCGCATCGGTCAGCCTACGAAGCCCCGGAATTATTTCGGGACGCATCCACAACTGACGGTCGAAAGAAAGGCCGCTCCGGGTAACGGCGGCATAGGCCACAGTGGTCATCCCGATACCTCCTGCCGCAACCGAACGGTGATAATTGAGCAACATATCCGAAGGAGCGTTGCCCGGACACATACTCTCGAAAGCAGCCGAACGGATGGTACGGTTGCGCAAAGTCAACGGTCCGAAAGTGACCGGTGTGAATAATTTTGATTCCATGTGACGACTTTATGAATTGTGAATTATGAATCGTGAATTGTGAATTATGAAGTTTCGGTTATTCAATAGACATAAGGTATGATGCGTTTGCGTTTTCCCACAGCCTCATCCCCGAATTCTGCCCGGTAGTGGCGGTAAATGGCGTCGGAACGGGGAACGAGATTGGCAAAAGTCCACCAGACAAACACCCATGCAGCGGGTGAAGCGGTGAGTATGGCAAAGCCTGTCCACTCCACCAATTCACCGAAATAGTTGGCCGAAGTGACATAGCGGTAGAGACCTTTTGCCGGAAGATAATGCCTCGTGTCGCCCGGCTTGCGCAGATGGCGTATCACGTGATCGGAATGAAGATTTATGAACATGCCTGCAAAGAACAGCAGCACTCCCAGCAAGGCGTGAGGTTTCAGCAAATAGGCCCAACCACCGGCATACAGCCCTTCAGGAGCAAAATAGAACAAACCGCCTGCCTGCATCATTCCGTTCAGGACGTTGAACACAATGCCCATAGCCATAATGGCTACCGGCATCCGGCTCTTCCCTTTCAGCAGAAAAGGAAAGACAAACGACCTCTGAAAGTAATGCAACTGAAACAGCAGGAAGAAAAGATACACCGGCACAGAAAAGCCAACCCCGCTCCTGCCCCACAGCCAAAACATGACAATGAAAACCGGCGCTTCCATCAGCACCCATGCCAACTTGTTGTTAATGGAATATCCCCATGATGCCGTACGGAACATTCCATATCCGGCTTTGATGAAATAAAGGGCGATGAATACAAAAAGTGCAGTGGCACACATCGCTCCCAAAAACAGATGAAACCCCTCCTCGCTCATATCCTTTCATTTAGATGTGGCAAATATAAAGAAAACTTGCGACTTCCAAATCGTTTTCTTGCGAGAATTATAAAAAAGGAGTAGAAATGCTTACCGCCGGGAGTGCCAATATTTATTCTTTCCTCCACGAAGAAAGTTTTGTTCCCTCATGGAGAAAGTTTCTTTCCACCATGGTGGAAAGAAAAATACCCCATATAGGAAAGAATAAGGTGATCCGACGCTTGTGTTTCTCAGGTAAATCCTACCGCTTCCTGATAGGGATATACGCCACTTCCTCCAGCACATTCTTGTATGCAGGCCGGATGATGCGTTTACCCTCGAAGTTCAGTTCCTCATTGCGGTGTGCGCACCAGCCCACGATACGCGCCATGGCAAACAGCGGAGTGAAGATTTCCTGCGGCAAACCAATCATTTCGTATACAAAGCCGGAATAGAAGTCTACATTGCTCGAAACGGTTTTCCCATTGTTCTTCACGCGGCCAAAGACCTCAATGGCACGTTCCTCCAGCAGTTCAAGGAAGGCAAACTCCCGTTCCTTGCCTTTTTCACGCGCAAGGTCGCGGGCGAGCTCCTTCAACAGCAGGGCGCGGGGGTCTGAGATGGTGTAGACGGCATGGCCGATGCCATATATCAGTCCCGTCTTGTTGTACACTTCTTTGTTCAGCATACGGGTAAAATAGGTGTCTATCTCGTCCACACTGGCCCAGTCGCTGATGTTCTCCTGCAAGTGGTGGAACATGTCGGTGACCTGGATATTGGCTCCGCCATGAAGCGGGCCTTTCAGCGAGCCGATGCCCGCAGCTATGGAAGAGTAAGTGTCCGTACCGGTGGAGGAAGTGACACGTACCGTAAACGTAGAGTTGTTACCGCCGCCATGTTCCGCCTGCAACACCAGCAGCAGGTCGAGGGTGCGGGCATCCAGTTCCGTATAGTCCTTCTTCAGCATATAGAGGAAATTCTCTGCAAGCGAAAGATTCTCCTGCGGATGACGGATATGCAATGAACGGCCATGAGTGGCATGGCGAAGCATATTAAAGGCATAGGCTATGATAGTGGGGAATTTCGAAATCAGCTCGATGCTTTGGCGCATCAGGTTATCGCGCGAGGTGTCGTCCGCATCCGGATCGAAACGGTACATCTCCAGTACGCTGCGTGCCAGGATATTCATAATGTTGTTTCCTTCAAGCTCGATGATATTCATCTTCGTCTTCTGTTCCAACGGCATATTATCATTGATCAGCTCGCGAAAGGAAGCCAGCTCTTCCTTGTCGGGCAGACGACCGGAAAGCAGCAGATAGGCCACTTCCTCAAAGCCGAAGCGTTTTTCCTTGAGAATGGCATGCGCCAAGTCCTCAAGGTCGTAACCGCGATAGAACAGTTTCCCCGGAATAGGTTTCAGTCCGCCCCCCGGAATACGCTCGTAGCCCACCACATTGCCTATCTTGGTCAGTCCCACCAGCACTCCCGTTCCGTCCTCGTTGCGCAAGCCGCGCTTTACATCAAACTTCTTGAACAGTTCATTCTCGATCCGGGTCGCTTCTTTCAAATCTTCGGACAGTTTATAAATCAGATATTCCTTCTTCATGATATGTATATTTTTGTTAAGTAAATGGTATTTATCTCCCGCAGCGTTCTATTCTTTCCACAATTTCCTGCGTAAAAGCAGATGTGGACAACGAGACGCCACCCGGCATGAAACGGGCCAGATCGGCAGTGGCACGCCCTTCCGCAAAGCTGCTCTCCAGAGCGTCCTCTATCAGCGAAGCCGCCTCTTTCCAGCCCAAATGCCCAAGCATCATCACAGCCGAAAGAATGATGGAACAGGGATTCACAATATCCTTTCCCGCAATGTCGGGAGCCGTACCATGGGTCGCCTCAAAAATGGCATGTCCTGTCGCGTAATTGATATTGGCTCCGGGAGCGATGCCGATGCCGCCCACCATGGCAGCCAGTTGGTCGGAAACGTAATCGCCGTTCAGGTTCAGAGTGGCGATGACCGAATAGTTTTCGGGAACAAGCAGCGTGTTCTGCAAGAAAGCGTCAGCGATGCAGTCCTTAACGACAAGACGTCCGTCCGCTATCTCCCTGCCGAACTCGCGCTCTGCCAATTCATATCCCCATTTCTTGAAACCGCCTTCGGTGAACTTCATGATGTTCCCCTTGTGTACCAGCGTAACGGAGGGAAGGTGGTTTTGGAGCGCATAGAGGCATGCCGCACGTACCAGCCGTTCCGTCCCTTCTTTGGAGACAGGCTTCACGCCAAAGGAAGAGGTTTCGGGAAAACGCACCTTAGCCACCCCCATCTCCTCATGCAGGAAACGGTAGAACTTTTCCGCCTCCGGCGTTCCGGCTTCCCATTCGATGCCGGCATAGATGTCCTCGGTATTTTCGCGAAACACACACATGTTTACCTTCTGCGGCTCTTTCACCGGAGAGACTACGCCTTTATACCAGCGCACAGGGCGCAGGCACACATACAAGTCGAGCGCTTGACGCAACGCCACGTTCAACGAACGGATGCCGCCGCCCACCGGCGTAGTCAGCGGTCCCTTAATGCCTATCTTATGCTTCCGGAACGCCTCCATTGTCTCTTCCGGCAGCCAAGAGCCGGTTTCATGAAACGCCCGTTCGCCCGCCGGAACCTCTTTCCACTCTATGCTCCGACTGCCCCCATAGGCTTTTTTCAGGGCTGCGTCCACAACGGTCCGCATGGACGGGGTCACCTCTGCCCCAACTCCGTCACCCGTAATAAAAGGTACAGTAATTTTTTCCATATTCTATCGTGCATTTAATGCAGAGCCGGCACGAAACCAGCCTATCTGCTGTTCATTATAAGTATGTTGTACTTCGAAGCTCTCCTTGCTGCCGTCCTCATGGTGAAGCACCACCTCCAGGTTGCGTCCCGGAGCAAAGTTCCTCAAACCGACAACGGAAAGCAAGTCGTGTTCCTGCACCTTGTCATAGTCCGCCTTGTCGGCAAAGGTCAACGCCAGCATGCCCTGTTTCTTCAGGTTCGTCTCGTGAATACGCGCGAAGCTCTTTGCCAGTATGACACGCACATTCAGGAAACGCGGTTCCATAGCAGCGTGTTCCCTGCTGGAGCCTTCGCCGTAATTCTCTTCGGCTACGACAATGGAAGGAATACCCTCGGACTTATACAGCTTCGCCGTACCGGAAACCGTTTCGTACGTATTTGTAGAACGGTTCCACACCTTGTTCGTCTCACCGTTGAAAGCATTGACGGCCCCCATCAGCATATTATCCGAGATATTCTCCAGATGCCCCCGGAAACGAAGCCATGGACCCGCCATCGAGATGTGGTCGGTGGTGCATTTGCCCTGCGTCTTAATCAGCAAAGGCATATTTAGCAAATCCTCCCCATTCCAAGCAGGAAACGGGGTGAGCAGTTGCAAGCGTTGCGACCGGGGATCCACCACAATGTCCGCCTTTACACCGGAAGGCGCGATATATCCCTCGCTGCCTGCCATAAATCCTTTCGGCGGCAACTCCTCTCCCACCGGTTCGGAGAGCTTCACCTTTTTGCCGTCGGCACTGATCAGCGTGTCCTTCAGCGGATTGAAACATAAATCTCCGGCAATGGTCAGCGCCATGGTCAGTTCGGGAGAAGCCACAAACGCATACGTATTCGGATTGCCGTCCGCGCGCTTGGCAAAGTTACGGTTGAAGGAAGTCACGATGGAATTCTTGCGGACGGGATCGTCCGTCACACGCTTCCATTGCCCGATACAAGGGCCGCAGGCATTTGCCATGATCGTAGCTCCTACCTCTTCAAAGACGCCGATCATGCCGTCGCGTTCCGCTGTGGCGCGTATGCGCTCCGAACCCGGATTGACAATCAAGGGAGCAGCCACATGCAGGTTTTTCTCCGTAACCTGACGCGCCAAAGAGACGGCGCGGCTCAAATCCTGATAGGACGAATTGGTGCAGGAGCCGATGAGCCCCACTTCCATTTTACGGGGATAACCGTTTTTCAAAACCTTCTCGGAAAACTCAGAAATGGGCGTAGCCGCATCCGGTGTAAACGGTCCGTTGATGTAAGGCTCCAATGCAGAAAGGTCTATGTCAATAATACGGTCATAGTACTTCTGCGGATTGGCCATCACCTCGTCATCTGCACGAAGCTCTGCGGCAACGGCAGTAGCCATGTCCGCCACTTCTTCGCGTCCGGTGGCTTTCAGGTAGGTTGCCATGCGTTCGTCGTAAGGGAAAAGCGAGGTGGTGGCTCCTACCTCCGCGCCCATGTTGCAAATCGTGGCTTTTCCGGTGGCCGAAAGCGAAGCAGTGCCCGGACCGAAGTATTCGATGACAGCATTTGTCCCGCCCTTCACAGTCAGGATTCCCGCCAGCTTCAAAATAACGTCCTTGGGGGCTGCCCACCCACTCAGCGCTCCGGTGAGACGCACACCGATCAGGCGGGGCATCTTCAGTTCCCACTCCATGCCGGTCATCACATCCACCGCATCGGCACCGCCAACGCCGATAGCCACCATGCCCAAACCACCGGCGTTCGGAGTATGGGAATCGGTGCCTATCATCATGCCGCCCGGAAAAGCGTAGTTTTCCAGTACGACCTGATGAATGATGCCTGCTCCGGGCTGCCAAAAGCCGATGCCGTAACGGGAAGAGACATCCCGAAGAAAACGATAGACTTCCTCGTTGGTTTTGGTAGCGGTGGCAATGTCTTCTTTGGCTCCTTTATATGCCTGAATCAGATGGTCGCAATGTACGGTTGAAGGAACAGCCGCTTCATTGCGTCCCGAATTCATAAACTGCAATAATGCCATCTGTGCAGTTGCGTCCTGCATGGCAACACGATCGGGACGGAAATTTACGTAGTCCTCGCCGCGTTTGTAGTTTTTCACGTTTCTCTCATCATACAAATGAGCATACAAAATTTTTTCTGCTAAAGTCAGCGGACGTTGCAACACAGTCCGGATGCGCCCTATCTTCCCCTCATAAAGCGAATAAAACGCTTTAAGCATTGTCAAATCATAAACCATAACCACTCTTATTTTTTAGTTTTTCAATATTGTAAAGATTACAAATTAATATAATAAACAAAATAGAACAAGGAAAAGTTTAACAAAAGAAAGCATTTCTTCCCCCAACGGCGGGGATTTATTACCTTTGCAAAAGAATAATCTCCACAGAGGAGACAGGTCTCACAGAGCTTTACAATGATAAGAATGAACGAAAAGAGCGACATACAATCTCCTATTATACATATTCAACGGCAGCAACTCCTGTTACGCATGGAGTACGAATACGAGAAAGAAGAGTTCAAGCGGCAAACAGAAAATATGGGTGTCGCCCGGAAAGTCAAACGGGGACTCTGCTGGTATCCTGCCTCACCGGGGCGAAGTTACTATAACTCCCTGAACCAATTAGTAATAGAGGTTACGCATACCGAAAACACCGATATAGAACATAATTTCGAATTCGGACGTCCTGTCTGCTTTTTCCGCCAATCGGCCGACGGAAAGATCACTTATTTTAATTTTACGGCCACCGTCAGTTATGCGGACGATGTGCGTATGGTAGTGGTTATGCCCGGCGCAGGAGCTGTTATGGATATACAGTCTGCCGACAACCTCGGCGTTCAGCTCTACTTCGACGAAACCTCCTACCGCACGATGTTCGAGGCGCTGGAAGATGTTCTTCGTGCCAAAGGCAACCGACTCGCCGAACTGCGGGACACACTGCTGGGTACGATGAAAGCCGGGTTCCGCGAACTCTATCCGGTGCGCTTCCCCTGGTTGAACTCTACCCAAGAGACAGCCGTCAACAAGGTGCTATGCGCCCGCGACGTAGCCATCGTGCATGGACCTCCGGGAACGGGCAAAACCACTACGCTCGTAGAGGCTATCTACGAAACATTGCACCGCGAACCCCAAGTGCTGGTCTGCGCACAAAGCAATATGGCAGTGGACTGGATTTCTGAAAAGCTGGTGGACAGAGGCGTGAATGTTTTACGAATCGGCAATCCCACACGCGTCAATGACAAGATGCTCTCTTTCACTTACGAACGCCGCTTCGAGAACCATCCGCTTTATCCCGAATTATGGAGCATCCGTAAGGAACTGAGGCAACTGGGTGGCAGAGCCCGCCGCGGCAGTTATGATGAACGCGAGGGAATACGCAGCCGCATGAGCCGCTTGCGCGACCGCGCCACAGCGCTGGAAGTACAGATCAACACCGGACTGTTTGACAGCGCCCACGTCATTGCCTCCACGCTGGTGAGCAGCAATCACCGTCTTTTAAACGGCCGCCGCTTCGGCACACTGTTCATCGACGAAGCCGCCCAAGCCCTGGAAGCCGCCTGCTGGATAGCCATCCGCAAGGCAGACCGGGTGGTGCTGGCAGGGGACCATTGCCAGTTGCCGCCCACCATTAAATGTTATGAAGCCGCACGTGGCGGACTGGAACGTACGTTGATGGAGAAAGTCGCCGCCAACAAGCCGTCTGCCGTATCCCTACTGAAAGTGCAGTACCGTATGCACGAGGACATTATGCGCTTCTCCTCGAATTGGTTTTATGACGGGGAACTGGAGGCGGCTCCCGAAATACGCCACCGGGGAATATTGGACTGGGACACTCCCGTCACATGGATCGACACTTCCGACATGGACTTCAAGGAAGAGTTTGTCGGGGAAACATTCGGACGCATCAACAAGGAGGAGGCCCATTTACTGCTGAAAGAACTGGAAGCATACATCCTGCGGATAGGCGGAAGCCGTATTCTTGAGGAACGTATCGACTTCGGGCTGATCTCGCCCTACAAGGCGCAAGTGCAATACCTGCGGGGAAAGATAAAAGGCAGCGCCACCCTGCGTCCTTACCGCAGCCTGATAACGGTCAACACCGTCGACGGATTTCAGGGGCAGGAGCGTGACGTGATTTTCATCAGTCTGGTACGTGCCAACGAAGAAGGCCAAATAGGATTTCTGAATGATTTGCGCAGGATGAACGTGGCAATAACAAGGGCACGCATGAAACTCGTCATATTGGGAGAAGCAGCTACTCTGGGACACCATGCTTTCTACAAGCAACTGCTCGAATACGTGAAGAAGGTGAACGGCAGGCAATGAAAAAGAGATTGCCCCAAATTTGAATTAACCGACCACCCTGTATTATCCAGAGCAATCTTCAAACCTGAGACAACCTCTTCTCTTATTCAGAAGTCCGCACCGGAGATCAGTTGTTTTCCGGACGGAGCTTGCGAACCGTTACGGCAGTCTGCCACATCTCGCTCTCACGCAACGCTTTCAGCTCTGCATTCAGTTTCTCACGATAGTCGGGCTTAGAGTTGCTGTCGATAGAAATCTGGGCTTCGTTACCCGACTTAACGCTCTGATACAACTTCTGCACCACCGGCTTGATAGCATCGTGGAACGGGCCCATCCAGTCGAGAGCACCGCGTTGGGCGGTAGTAGAGCAGTTGGCATACATCCAGTCCATACCGTTCTTTGCAAACAACGGCATCAATGACTGCGTCAGTTCCTCAACTGTTTCGTTGAACGCTTCCGACGGAGTGTGGCCGTTTTCACGCAGAACCTCGTACTGAGCCAACAACAATCCCTGGATAGCTCCCATCAAAGAACCGCGTTCACCGGTCAGGTCGGAAGTAGCTTCACGAATGAAAGTAGTCTCGAACAAATAACCCGAGCCGATACCGATGCCCAGTGCAAGGGTTCTGTCCAAAGCCTTTCCGGTAGCATCCTGATAGATAGCATAAGAAGAGTTCAAGCCGCGGCCTTCGAGGAACATTGTACGGAGTGATGTACCCGATCCCTTAGGAGCAACCATGATAACATCAATATCCTTGGGAGGAACCACACCCGTACGGTCACTCCATGTGATAGCGAAACCATGAGAGAAATAAAGTGCCTTTCCGGCCGTCAGGTACGGTTTCATCGTGGGCCATACAGACATAACGGCCGCATCGGACAACAGGCACATGATGACAGTACCCTTTTGGCAAGCATCCTCAATGCTGAACAGAGTTTCACCCGGAACCCATCCGTCTGCCACTGCCTTCTCGTAAGTCTTACCCTGACGCTGGCCTACGATTACGTTGAAACCATTGTCGCGCAGGTTGCAAGCCTGACCGGGACCTTGTACACCATAACCGATAACTGCGATTGTTTCATCCTTTAAAATCTCACGTGCTTTTTCCAAAGGAAATTCTTCGCGGGTCATTACATTCTCAATAACACCGCCAAAATTCAATTGTGCCATTTTTTGTTTTAATTTTTATTTGTGGCTTATGCCAACTGATTGGTTAATAAATTATTTCTTTACAAATATTACTTTGGAACGGCAAACCACTTCGCTGCCGTTCTTTTTCACTTCTATATCATACGCGCCGTCGCCTGCATAGTCCTTATAGAAAGTGAGCTCGTCACCGTAATAGCTCTCGGCTACGTAGGCCATTTCAAAACGACGGATGCGGCTCTCCTTATACAGTTCTATCGGGAACAAATCGAGGATATGCTCGATATAGCGGATACTGTTTACGTGTCCGTTGATGTCAATATCGCTATACTTGGCATTGAGAGAAGAAGCCGGCTCCGCAGAAGCGACCTTTATGCGCGAAGGCTTTTCAATGGGGCAAGGCTCGTCGCACACATAATCCACGATGCTGCCTCCATGCAAAGTCAGCAGGTCGGCGGGTTTGCGGGTATTGAGGCTAATCATCGCCCATACGGAACGGGCATATCCTATCTTCTTTCCGTCCTTGTCGATAATGGCAAAATTACGGTCGGTGAAGAGGCGGTAGACATTCTCCACCCATGTCCGGATGGAAAAATCCTCGTATTGGTACGGCATCTCGTCCAGTTCGACAGCCAGCCGGGAAAGCACCCATGTATAATTATCCTCATTCAAGGTTGCAATGCCGAAACCGCGTTCCGTCGCATGAAATCCTGCGCAGTTCAGCAGATGGTTGCCAAGCACCCCCATTGTGAGGCGGCCGGTGAAGTCCACATGAAACGGTTCGGCCACAAACTTATAAGTACCTATCTTGTTATTTTCACTCATTGTCCTTGTTGTTCTTTACTCTGACGATATTTTGTTTCACGATCTGCCAGATACTCGTTGACACGTTCAAAGCAGCTTGTAGTGATGGCAACACGTCCGGAACGCACAAACTGGAGCACACACCCCAAAGCGCTCAGCTCTTCGTAGAGATTGGTTATTTCCTCACTCATACCGTTTTTCTCCACAATGGAGAATACGGAGTTAACCTCTACGATACGCGCATTGTATTTGCGGATCACCTTAGACACTTCCGGTTTTTCTTCCAGCGTGGGAGTCGTCAGCTTGTAGAGCGCAATCTCGTGCTGGTAGATTTCATCATCTGTGAAATAGTGCGCCTGCAACACATCTATCTTTTTGGTGATTTGCTTCGTCACCTTCTCAATAGTGTCTTTATCTGTCCAGGCAGTAATGGTATATTTATGTACCCCCTTGATAGAGGATGCCGAAACATTCAGGCTCTCGATATTGATTTGCCGGCGGGTGAAAACAGCCGTTACCTGATTCAGCAAACCTGCAAAGTTCTCCGAATGAACGATAATTGTATATAATGTCTTGTCCATACTTTTTTTAATTAAGAATGATAAGTGAAGAATTCATAATTCTTCATTTATATCAGCATTCCAGCAACATCTGGTTCACAGAGCCACCCGGAGGCGTCATCGGCATAACATTTCCTTCTTCCTCTACGCAGGCTTCCAGCAGGAACGGGCCGTCTGTCGAAATCATCTCTTCAATGGCTTCCGCCAGTTCCTTACGGGTAAGCGCCCGACGCGCCGGAATACCGTAGGCGGAAGCAATCTTCAGATAGTCCGGGTTCATCATCGGAGTGAACGAGTAACGGCGGTTGAAGAACATAGCCTGCCATTGACGAACGTTACCCAGGAAGTTATTGTTCAGCAAAATCATCTTAACGGGAGCTTTCTGCTCCATCACCGTACCCAGTTCCTGCAAATTCATCTGCAAACCGCCGTCGCCCATAAAGACGCAAACGGTACGGTCGGGACGTCCGAAAGTGGCGCCGATAGCGGCAGGAAGGCCGAAGCCCATTGTACCCAAACCGCCGGAAGTGACAATGCTGCGTTCCTTGCTATATTTAAAGTAGCGGGCAGACATCATTTGGTTCTGTCCCACATCCGTCACCAAAACGGCTTCGTTGTTTGTAGCCTCACTGACGGCACGCACCACCTCACCCATGCTCAGTGTGTCGCCTGCCGGATGCAACTCCGGACGGATCACCTTTTCTTCCTCCATCTGTTCATAAGGCAAGAAGCTGTCGAGCCATTCCTTGTGTCCGGCAGGTTTCAGCAATTCGGTCACTGCAGCCAGGGTATCTTTACAGTTGCCCAATACGGCAACATCCGTTTTCACATTCTTGTCTATCTCTGCCGGATCAATATCGAAATGGATTATTTTTGCCTGCGACGCATACGTGGACAACTTGCCCGTCACACGATCGTCAAAACGCATGCCTACCGCAATCAGCACATCGCACTTATTGGTATTGATATTCGGCCCCAGATTGCCATGCATGCCCAGCATCCCCTTGTTCAAAGGATGCTCTGTTGGCAATGCGGAAAGCCCCAACAAGGTGCAACCGGCAGGCATATCCGCCTTTTCGATGAAAGCACGCAATTCGTTCTGCGCATTGCCAAGCTCCACGCCCTGCCCCACCAGCACCAACGGACGTTCCGCCGCATTTATCAAATCGGCAGCCTGTTGTATGGCTTCCGGTTCCATTTCGGGTACAGGCAGATAGCTGCGCACGTAATCCACTTTGGTAGGCACATATTCCGTCTTATCCACTTGAGCGTTCTTGGCAAAGTCCAGCACAACCGGACCGGGACGTCCGCTCTGCGCTATATAGAAAGCGCGGGCCACTGCCCATGCCACATCTTCCGCACGACGGATCTGATAGCTCCACTTCGTGATGGGCTGCGTAATGCCCACCAGATCCACCTCCTGAAAGGCATCGGTTCCAAGGAATCCCGTAGCAACCTGTCCGGCAATGACAACAACCGGCGTGCTGTCTATCATGGCATCCGCAATACCTGTAATGGTGTTCGTTGCGCCCGGACCGCTGGTAACCAGGCATACGCCCACCTTACCCGACACACGCGCATAGCCTTGTGCCGCATGTGCAGCTCCCTGTTCATGGCGCACCAGAACATGATTCAGATTCTTTCTATGGTCGTATAGAGCATCGAATACGGGCATGATACTGCCACCCGGGTAACCGAAAATGGTCTTTACCCCCTGATGTTCCAAAGAACGCATCAATGCTTCCGCGCCTGTTATTAAGTTTTCCATCAAGTCAAGTATATTTCTATTAAAACTTTCTTTAATCTATCAGCCTTACAGCCCCTTTGTCTGCCGAACTCACCATGCTGGCATACGCTTTCAACGCTTTGGACACCCGACGGTCGCGCGTCACCGGCGTCATAGGACGTGCAGCCAGTTCCTCATCCGTCAGCTTCACATTGATAGAACGGTTCGGTATATCTATCTCGATGATGTCGCCGTCCTGAATCTTACCGATATTGCCGCCCGCCGCAGCTTCGGGAGAGATGTGTCCGATGCTCAGTCCGGAAGTGCCGCCGCTAAAGCGTCCGTCGGTGATCAACGCACATTCCTTGCCTAAATGGCGGGACTTGATATAGGAAGTAGGATACAGCATCTCCTGCATGCCCGGCCCACCTTTCGGGCCTTCATAGGTAATGACGACAACATCGCCGCTGACCACCTTTCCGCCCAAGATACCGTCGCACGCAGCTTCCTGTGAATCGAAAACTTTGGCAGGGCCGGTAAACTTCCAGATGCTTTCGTCCACTCCGGCTGTCTTGACCACACAACCATCCTGTGCAATATTTCCTTTCAGTACAGCCAGACCGCCGTCCTTGCTATAAGCATGCTGCAAGTCACGAATACATCCCTCGGCACGATCCGTATCCAATTCCTTATAATAAGCCCCCTGCGAACCGAGTTCCAGATTGAATTTTCCGGCAGCGGCACTGGTATATTTCCCGATCGCTTCCTTGCAAACATTAGGACTGGTGATGCAGTACCGGTCTATCTCCTCCGCCAATGTCATTCCGTCCACACGATGCACGTTCGTATCCACCAGTCCTCCTTTGGCAAGTTCGCCCATAATGGCCACGATGCCGCCGGCACGATTAACATCCTGTACATGATATTTCTGAGTATTGGGAGCCACTTTACACAGGCAGGGAGTTTTGCGGGACAGCATATCGATATCATCCATTGTGAAATCCGCCCCGGCTTCATGCGCCACTGCCAACAAGTGAAGCACCGTATTCGTAGATCCGCCCATTGCAATGTCCAGCGTCATCGCATTCAGAAACGCCTCGCGGGTGGCAATGCTGCGGGGAAGCACCGTTTCGTCTCCCTCCTCATAGTATTTATACGCATTTTCAACAATCAGTCTGGCTGCATCCTCAAACAGTTTCTTCCGGTTCTCATGCGTAGCCACAATCGTGCCGTTACCCGGAAGCGCCAGTCCGATTGCTTCATTCAGGCAATTCATGGAGTTGGCGGTGAACATGCCCGAACAACATCCGCAAGTGGGACATGCGTGTTGTTCGATCTTGGCAACTTCCTGATCGCTCACGCTTTCGTCAGCCGACTTAATCATGGCATCAATCAGGTCGAGGTGCTTCCCGTTCCATTCTCCGGCTTCCATAGGGCCACCGGAAACGAACACCGTAGGGATGTTCAGCCTCATCGCCGCCATGAGCATACCCGGAGTGATCTTATCGCAATTGCTGATGCAGACCATGGCATCCGCCTTATGGGCATTCACCATGTACTCCACACTGTCGGCAATGATGTCGCGCGACGGCAAGGAATACAACATGCCATCATGCCCCATTGCAATGCCGTCGTCGATGGCAATCGTATTGAATTCGGCGGCGAAGCAGCCTTGCTTTTCTATCTCTTTCTTTACGAACTGACCTATTTCATGCAGATGCACATGCCCCGGAACAAACTGAGTAAAAGAATTGACTATTGCAATGATAGGCTTTCCCATTTGTTCTTTCTTCATGCCATTGGCCGTCCACAATGCACGAGCGCCTGCCATGCGGCGACCTTGCGTGCTGAACGAACTGCGTAACTGATGTTTCATCTTATCTGTCTCCTTTTATGAAAAAAGCCTTTCTCACCGGAATGAGAAAGGCTTATTATAAATATCTTTACCGTACGAATACATACATAACCTTTCTCACGCTCTTGATGCCACCACCACGACGCGAATAATATGCAGGACTGCCAGGTTAATAGATGTATGTAGATTCATAACCAAATTGTCTTTATTGTTCTTTTATTGATTGTCTCGTATAATTATGCTGCAAAGGTAAGTGCTTTTTTATAAACTCCAAACAAATTGAAGAAAAAAAAGATATAAACATGAATAATCGTAAGAAAATCATGCTTTAAAATCTTATTTTATCACTTATAAGGCTCAAATAAAAAGATTCGGATAGTTTTGAAGAGCATATCCAAGAGTCACAACGCACTTAATAATCTGAAATTTACCGGAGCGCTTCCTCCCACGAAACAAAATATTCGTATCTTTGCGCACCGGGCAAAGGCGGGGTGCGCCTCTGAAGTTATGCGGATATTCGCATTGCCTTTGCCACTTTAGAGACAGAACAACAGTATTTACTAAACAATAACAAATTAATGGAAACAGTAGAAAACAAGTACATCACCTTAGCATATAAGCTGTACTCAATCGAAAACGGAGAAAAAGAATTCACAGAAGAAGCTCCTGCAGAACACCCCTTCCAGTTCATCTCCGGATTGGGCTTGACTTTGGAAGCTTTTGAAAGCCAAGTGAAAGACTTGAAAAAAGGCGATAAATTCGACTTTACAATCAAAGCAGAAGAGGCTTACGGTGAATATGACGAAGAACACGTCATCGACCTGCCCAAAAACATCTTCGAGATAGAAGGCAAATTCGATAGCGAACGCGTAGTGGAAGGCGCCGTAATTCCTTTGATGACTTCGGAAGGCCAACGCATCAACGGAAGCGTAGTCGAAGTAAAAGACGATGTAGTGGTAATGGACATGAATCACCCCTTGGCAGGCTGCGACCTGAACTTCGTGGGTGAAGTTACGGAAAACCGCCCGGCCACCAACGATGAGCTGGCAGAAATGGCACGCATGATGAGTGGCGGCGGATGCGGCGGTGGATGCAATGGCGGATGCGATTGTGGAGACTGCGGCGACGGATGCTGTAAATAAGAATTAGGGATTAGCGATTAGGGATTAGTTTATCAATGGCACATATTATTAATGTTGCGATTAATCCCTGATCGTTAATCACTTAATCACTGCTTTCCCGTCATTATTTCCAGTACCAGTTTGTCCGTTTCGTCCATTCCTTTGGAACCTATCTTCGTCAGATTACGGATGCTTTGGTCCACGTCTTCATCGATAATCCCTTCAACAGAAGTAACACAACGATTTTCCATTGCCATAATAGCCGAAAGGACGGCCGTAGAAACGCCCGTAGTCACCTTCAAAGCACAACTGGGCTTGGCTCCGTCGCAAATCATTCCGGTGAGGTTGGCAATCATGTTCTGAACGGCAAAAGCCACCTGCTCGTAGGTGCCTCCCATCAGCCATGTGATGCCGCAACTGGAACCCGTAGCAGCTACCACACAGCCACATAAAGCGGACAAACGGCCCAAACTTTGTTTGATATAAATCACAGTCAGATGACTGAGCATGAGCGCACGTATCAGCTCCTCTTCCGATTTGCCGTTCTCCTCGGCATAAACCAGTACGGGCAACGTAGCGGAAATACCCTGATTTCCACTTCCCGAATTACTCATCACCGGTATCATGGCCCCTGCCATACGGGCGTCGCATGCACCGGACGTATAAGAAAGGATATGTGAGAACACACTATCCCCCAATATCTTATGTTCATAAGTGCCGCGCAACATCCTGCCCAGACCATGACCGTAGTTCTTATCGAAAGAACTTTCAGCCGCCGCTTTGTTCAGGCGGGCAGTTTCAAGGATGAAACGGATTTCATCCAACGGAGCGTCCATGGCAAAGTCATACACTTTGCGCAACGTCAAATCCACAGTCTGCTCTTTCGTCTCTTCACTGCTTGCATTTTGCCTGCTGAAAAGGATGCCACCATTCCCGGCTATATATATAAAGGTGGTATGCCCGCCTGCTATAATGGCGGTAGCCTTGTTTTCTCCGGACTCACAACATACCTCTATATAGAGTTTCTCCGAAATATTCTCTTTCAGCGATATGTTGATGCGCTTCTCAGCGATAAAGCGTTTACCTTCATCCACAGCGGCAGGATTGCTGTCTTTCAGCACTTCCAACTGATATTCCGACTTGCCCACCAGTGCCCCCAACGCTATGGCAATGGGCAGTCCAATCATACCCGTACCGGGAATCCCCACCCCCATTGCGTTTTTCAGGATATTGGCGCTTAGCAAGACATTTATCTTCTCCGGTCTTGTTCCTAAGGTTTCGGTTGCTTTCGCCACACACAAAGCAACGGCGATAGGTTCCGTACATCCGATGGCGGGCACCACTTCACGCTGCACCAAGTCTATTATTTGTTTTCTTTCGGCTTCAGTCATATCACAGATATATATTTTATTCAATCTTCATGCAAAGATAGGCGGAATAACAAATAAATAACAGAGTTTATCGCACTTTTTTGTTATTGCATCTGTTATTACAAAATAATAGCGTATTTTTGCAAATTGCTAAACTATATCAATTTATCAACTCTCAAAAAAAGAAGTATATGAATTTTAAGAAGTGGACTACTGCTCTCATGCTTATTCTGACTGTCACGTCGTGTATACAGGACGAAGCACTTAATTCCGAAGCGGCGATTGACGCCTGCACCGGTGCGGATGTACAATTGGCTCACATCAACAGCGACTCGAAAGAAATAAACATATATGTGCATAAAGGAGCAGACCTGTCAAAACAACAATTACTGTTTACTCTGCCTGTCGGAGCGACCCTTAGTGCGGACAAACATTACCCGAACGACATACTGAACAATTACGATTTCAGCAACGATTCACATTCACGCACATTCACCGTAACATCCGAAGACGGGGAGTGGACTGCCACCTATACCGTAAAAATCATACCGGCAGAAGTTCCGGGAATCTTCCATTTCGAAGACCTGCTTCCCGCTGCCGGTACCGAATATGACATTCTCTACGAGTTCCAGCCCGGCACCTCAACCAATGTTTCCAGCGTGCTGCAATGGTCAAGCGGCAATCCCGGTTACAAACTTACCAGCATGACGGACAATCGCACCGGCTACCCCACACAGCAGATTGCCGAAGGTTTTCGTGGCAAGGGCTTGAAACTGACAACCTGTGATACAGGCAGCTTTGGAGCTATGGTGAAAATGTATATTGCCGCCGGAAACCTCTTCATCGGTTCATTCGACTTGGCAAATGCACTTGAAAATCCCTTGCGTGCCACAAAGTTCGGCATACAGTATTATAAACGTCCCGTATCGTTGAAAGGCTACTTCAAGTTCAAGGCAGGAGATGTCTACACCGATAAAGGCGCAGTGCAGAAAGACAAAAAAGACCGTTTCGACATTTATGCCATTATGTACGAAGCCAACGAGAACTCTTTCATGCTGGATGGCAGCAACAGTTTGGATTTGACTTCCGACAAGCTCGTATCCATCGCTCGTATCAGTGAAGAGGACGCTAAGGAGACCGATTCATGGACACCCTTTGAACTTCCTTTCAAAGCGGTGAACGGCAAGAGCATAGACCCTGTCAAACTGCAGGAAGGCAAGTACAAACTAAGCATCGTACTCTCTTCCAGTGTAGACGGCGCTTATTTCAAGGGAGCTGTTGGCAGCACATTATATGTAGACGAATTAGAACTTATAAGCGAAGACAACTAATATAGCGTATGAAAAAGTATCATTTTATTTGCATAATAGCCGCACTGTTGGCAATGGTTACCAACGTACAGGCACAAGAAGAAAGAAACAAAAGTCTTATCAATTCCTATCTGCATGGTTGGGAATACGGCATAAAAGCCGGGTTCAACATCGGCGGAACCTCGCCTATCCCCCTGCCCAAAGAGATACGCAAGATAGACAGTTATGCGCCGGGCATAGCCATTGCCATTGAAGGAAATGCCACCAAATGGTTTGACGAAAAGAAAAAGTGGGGACTTACGTTAGGCCTGCGGTTAGAGAATAAGAACATGACCACCGAAGCCACTGTCAAGAACTATGGTATGAAAATCATCAATACCAATGGCGGAGAGCTGGCAGGTCTTTGGACAGGCGGGGTCAAGACAAAGGTAAAGAACTCCTATCTGACAATTCCCATTTTGGCTAATTACCACATCAGCAAGCGTTGGATATTGTCTGCCGGTCCTTATTTCTCCTATCTGCTGGAGGGCAATTTCTCCGGACATGTTTACGAAGGACACCTGCGTACCCCCGACCAGACCGGTTCCAAAGTGGAGTTCACCGGTGAAAGCATCGCCACTTATGACTTCTCCAGTGATTTAAGGAAATTCCAGTGGGGTGTGCAATTCGGCGGTGAATGGAAAGCATTCAAACACCTCACCGTACACGCCGACGTGACATGGGGGCTGAATAATATCTTCCAAAAAGACTTTGATACGATTACATTCAATATGTATCCTATCTATCTGAACTTGGGATTCGGATATGCTTTCTAAACAAGATTTTTTCATTTTTTGTCGTCACTCGTCACCTTTTGCTTCAATGTATTAAGGATAAGGGAATTATCGAGTGACGACAAGGTATATATGCAGTGACGACCAACATTTGGTCGTCACTGTCTGTTTTGTCCCTAAATTAATCCGGCTGACTATCCGTCATCAGCAACCTGCCCAAAGACAATCTCCATGCCGGCTATTTAAAATACCAAAGTTGGAAATTCAAAATACCAATGTTTGGTACTTGAAATACCAACCGTTGGTACTCGAAATACCAAAGAGTGGTACTTAAAATACCAACCATTGGTACTCAATATACCAAAGGGTGGTATTCAAATGGTACTTGCAGCATATTGTTTTACAACCTGTTATAAAAACAATATTTCCTTAAAGAAAAAGGATTCACCTACTTCTAATATTCTGTACGACATGCAAAAAAACAGGTGATGTATATCCAAATATACACCACCTGCCTATATAAAAGCCACTCTATATATTAAGAATAGAATGTATTGTTCAATTATTATTCACAGATAATAGAAACATTATCTACCAGCAACTTACTGCCCACAGCTGCTTCATAAGCTGCTCCATCCTTGCTTGCAGAAAATATAACCGCAAATTTATATTTCTTTGTAGCATCATATTCCTTATGATATGTCAACTTCAAAGAGAATGGAGTATATTCTTTTTGGTCTCCGCTGTAAAATATTGCAGATGCTACAATATTTCCTGCTGTATAAATGTTTCCACCATGCAATGTTTCTTTTTCATCTTCCACTTCATAGAGAACAGCAGATAAAGCACATTCATCTTTTTTATCGATTTCTACACCTTCTTTATTGTAAAAAGGAGTTCCTGCCGTATATTTAAAAGAACCTTTTACCTCCAACGGCTTATCAGAAAACATTACACCAAATTTAGTGCTCAACATGGCATCTCCTTCTGTTACTGCAGCCATAGCATTAAAAGTTCCCGTAAAAACAGTAGCAGCAGTTACCTTAGGTACAGGTGTTCCAAAGATGGCCCCTCCAGTCGTAAATACCGATTCCATTAAAATAGCCTTACCACTAATAGCATCATCCGTAGGACGTACCGGATAATCACCAGTATAAGTAATTCCTCCAAGCATACCTAAAGTTTTAATTAACATAACTGCATTATTACAAGAAGTCCAAAGAGGATTATTATGGTCAGTACCAATTATTGGATATTGCGCAACTTCATTACTTTGGCTCAAATCCTTAGTCCATTCATCAAACGAGTATTCTTTCACTTTCTGAGTACCGGCAACAAAAGCTGTATATGTCTTCGTTTGAGAATAATCCTCAGAAAGCACAGTGTAGGCTACCCTGTTTCCATTTGAAAAGTCTTTTGCTTCTCCACTTCCCGGTGTAACAACTGCACCCTCAGAAATAGTGATAACAGGAACTAAGGCTGATAAATCAGCAGCAGTAGCTTTTTCATCCACCTTAAATATAATAGTACCCTCTTCTTCATTGATAACAGGTTGTTCTGTCACAAATTTGCTATCAAACGTAAAAGCTGTAATCTTAGCCTCGCTACTTTCAGAACCAGTCAGTTTAGTACCTGTGTAAGTCACCTGTACCTTTTGAGATGCTCCATTAAGCTTAGCTGCTATATCCAACAGAACAGTAATCTTACCATCTTCAATTGTACCTGCTGCTTTCACGTCTGCCGTAAGCTGATACTGATCTATACTTAAAGACTGAGTTCCTGTGAAAGAATAAGAATTGTCTTTTTGACTTAGTTGGCAATTTTTCAATTCAATATCACCCAAATCCATAGTCATTAAAGTAAAGTCCGCTAATAACAAATTTATAGCAGAATTTCCGGCTTTGGATATAGTAATATTCTTTGGCAAGCTGGATGCAATTGTAGTCCCGTCCAATTTGATATCCAATGTTCCTTTATAGTTACCTGCAATTTCTTCTTCAATGACTTTTGAGTAGTCAGGATCATCGTCGTCGCTACAAGCGGTAAATAAACTCATTGAACAGATCAATGCAAATAAATAAAACAAATTTTTCTTCATATAAATACTTGTTTAGTTAATAAAATCCCTACATAGTTAAGGGGCAGTTAATATTCTCTTTTATATTTGAAGTGCAAAATAACAGTTTTTAGAACCTTTAAACAAGGTCTTTTCTAAAAAATAGATGTTCCTTTTTTCAGAAAGGGTTAATTATAAAGATTCTTCACATTCTTAAATACTTCTATATATCCAAAAGACAGATTGGGATGGTTGCCCACATACCTCAAAGTCGGGAAATAAAAGATTTATTGTCATTTTTGAAACGTTTTACAAAAATAATTGTTACCTTTAAAAAGTCAAAGCCCCTTATGGCAAGACAAACTGACGCATTAACCTCATTATAAACCTTTAAAGCATTTGATATGTTCAACTCATTTGGAAATATTCTTCGACTGACCAGTTTCGGAGAGTCACATGGCAAAGGCATAGGCGGCGTAATAGACGGATTTCCCGCAGGAATCACTATCGATATGGACTTCGTTCAATCGGAACTCGACCGCCGCCGCCCGGGACAATCACGTATCACCACCTCACGCAAGGAATCTGATAAAGTGGAATTCCTTTCCGGCATTTTCGAAGGTAAATCCACCGGCTGCCCTATCGGATTTATCGTATGGAACGAGAATCAGCACTCCAACGATTATAACAATCTGAAAGAAGTGTACCGTCCCTCACACGCCGACTATACATATAATGTGAAATACGGAATACGAGACCACCGCGGAGGCGGACGTTCATCGGCACGCGAAACCATCTCACGCGTGGTGGCCGGGGCATTAGCCAAATTAGCATTAAGGCAGCTTGGCATCCGCGTCACAGCCTACACCTCACAGGTGGGGCCTATCAAGCTGGAAGACAACTATACCGCTTACGACCTCGACCTGATTGAAACCAATCCCGTACGTTGCCCCGACCCGGAGAAAGCAAAAGAAATGGAAGAGCTTATCTTCAAGATAAAAGGCGAAGGCGACACCATCGGCGGTGTGGTGACTTGCGTTGTCAAAGGTTGCCCCATAGGGCTGGGACAGCCCATTTACGGGAAGCTCCAATCCGCCCTCGCCGCAGGTATGCTCAGCATCAATGCTGCCAAAGCATTTGAATACGGCGAAGGATTCAAAGGACTGAAAATGAAGGGCTCGGAACAGAACGACGTATTCTTCAACAACAACGGGCGCATCGAAACGCACACCAACCATTCCGGCGGTATTCAGGGCGGCATCAGCAACGGACAGGACATCTACTTCCGCGTGGCCTTCAAACCGGTGGCAACCGTACTCATGGAACAGCACACCGTAAATCTGGATGGTACGGACACCACCCTCAAAGCCCGCGGACGCCACGACCCTTGCGTGTTGCCCCGCGCAGTGCCCATCGTAGAAGCCATGACGGCCATGACCTTGCTCGACTTCTACCTGATAGACCGTACTACACAATTATAACAAACGAACGATAAAGTAATGGAAATAAAGAAATATATCGCAAAGAACGAACCCAAGATGCTGGAAGACCTGTTCAGCCTTATCCGTATCCCCAGTATCAGCGCTAAGCCCGAGCACCACGACGACATGCTTGCTTGCGCAGAACGTTGGGCGCAACTGCTGCTGGAAGCCGGCGCGGATGAAGCGCTGGTGATGCCTTCGGCAGGAAATCCCATTGTGTTCGGACAGAAAATGATAGACCCGAAAGCCAAAACCGTACTTATATACGCACACTACGATGTGATGCCCGCCGAACCGCTGGAGCTTTGGAAAAGCAGCCCTTTTGAACCGGAGATACGCAACGGGCACATCTGGGCGCGCGGCGCAGACGATGATAAAGGACAGTCTTTCATTCAGGTAAAAGCATTTGAATATTTGGTAAAGAACAACTTACTGACCCACAATGTGAAATTCATCTTTGAAGGAGAAGAAGAGATTGGCTCCCCCAGCCTTGAGGGATTCTGCCAAGAGCATAAAGAACTGCTGAAAGCTGACATCATCCTCGTTTCCGATACCAGCATGCTGGGCGCCGACCTCCCCTCACTGACCACCGGCCTGCGCGGACTTGCCTATTGGGAGATAGAGGTGACCGGTCCGAACCGCGACCTGCATTCCGGACACTTCGGCGGTGCAGTGGCCAACCCCATCAATGTGCTCTGCGGAATGATAAGCAAAGTGACGGACGCAGACGGACGTATCGCCGTTCCCGGCTTCTACGACGATGTAGAGGAGGTGCCGCAAGCCGAACGCGAAATGATAGCACACATTCCGTTCGATGAAGAGAAATACAAAAAGGCTATCGGCGTGAAAGCCCTTTTCGGAGAAAAAGGATACAGCACACTGGAACGCAACAGCTGCCGCCCGTCTTTCGACGTATGCGGCATTTGGGGCGGCTATACGGGCGAAGGCTCCAAAACCGTACTGCCTTCCAAAGCATACGCCAAAGTATCGTGCCGGCTGGTTCCGCATCAGGACCACCATAAGATCTCGCAACTGTTTGCCGATTACATCATGAGCATAGCCCCCGACACCGTACAGGTAAAGGTCACTCCCATGCATGGCGGACAAGGATACGTATGCCCCATCACCCTCCCTGCATATCAGGCGGCGGAGAAAGGCTTCACCAAAGCATTCGGAAAGAAACCGCTGGCAGTGCGCCGCGGCGGCAGTATTCCTATCATCTCTACCTTTGAACAAGTATTGGGAGTAAAAACCATACTGATGGGATTCGGCTTGGAGTCCAACGCCATCCATTCTCCCAACGAAAACATCCCGTTGGACATCCTGCGGAAAGGTATTGAAGCGGTGGTTGAGTTCCACCTGAACTACTAAAAGCACTCTGAAACATTACCGGTCAAAACGGCTTGCGGAACGTACAACCACTCTTCCATTCGGAACAACCGTAAGCCGTTTTTCCTTTAATCACCGTTCCCTTTCCGCAAAGGGGGCAAGGTTGTCCTACCAACTCATCGGCCTGTACAACAGATGCCGGCTGCTCTGCTGCCGCCGGCAGACTGTCAGTTGTTGCCGTCTCCGTTCTCTTTGCGGCAGACTTTCGCGGCGCCCTTTTCTTAGGTTCTTTTTTCGGTTTATCGGAAGCGGAAGCCGATGAAGCAGAATTCTTTCCACCTTTCTCCGGTGTAGGGGCCTGTATGGTGATATGGCGGTTACTGTTATCGGAGAGAACGCTCATAACAATCTCCGACACCATTTGCTTCAATTCTTCCAAGAACTGTCCCGCATTGTACGTACGCTTTTCTATTTCACGCAGCTTCTTTTCCCATATACCCGTCAGTTCGGCAGACTTCAACAGTTCCTCATGGATAATCTGGATGAGCTCCACACCGGTAGGAGTAGCTATCAGGTTCTTTTTCTCCTTACGGATATAGTTACGTTTGAAAAGTGTTTCGATAATGGCGGCCCGGGTGGAAGGACGGCCGATTCCGTTCTCTTTCAAAGCATCGCGCAATTCATCGTTATCCACCAGTTTACCGGCAGTTTCCATAGCACGCAGCAGGGTGGCCTCGGTGTAAGGACGTGGCGGTTGCGTCCACTTCTCATACAAATCCGGCAGATGCGGACCGCTCTCTCCTACCACAAACGCAGGGAGTACATTCTCCTCTTCCCCACCCTTCTCATCTTTTTCTTCTTGAGACTGAGCCGAGGGAGTACCAAAGACCACACGCCAGCCGGGCTCCAATATCTGCTTTCCCGAAACCTTAAACTCAATCTGCTCCACCTCACCTATGACGGTGGTCGTTGCAAACAGGCAGTCCGGATAGAAGACAGCAATGAAACGGCGTGCAATCAGGTCGAACACGCGGCGCTCCATATCCGTCAGATTCTGCGGTGGCTGCCCGGTAGGGATAATGGCATGGTGATCCGTCACTTTCGAATTGTCGAAAACCTTCTTTGATTTCAGCAACGTAGTCCCCTCCAACGGAGCTGTCAACGCCTGATAATCGCGCAAGCCTTTCAATATGCCGGGGCACTTGGGATAGATGTCATCACTCAGAAAAGTGGTATCGACACGCGGATAGGTCGTTACTTTCTTCTCGTACAACGACTGGATGGTTTTCAGCGTTTCATCGGCAGAGAAAGCGAACTTCTTGTTGCATTCCACCTGTAAGGAAGTCAGGTCGAACAAACGGAGGGGAGCCTCTTTGCCGTTCTTGCGGGTGACATTCGTTATCGTGAAAGGAGCATTCCTGATCTGTTCCAGCAGAGCCGTTCCGCGTTCCCGGTCTGTGATAGGTTCTATACCCCGGTTTTCTTCCGGTTTTGCAGCTTTGGCGGCAGCTCCTTCCTTCTGTTTCTCCGCTTCCAGCACCAGTTCTTCATCGCTTTTGCGGAGAATGGCGGAGAAAGTGGTGTCGCGATATACCGTTTTCAGCTCCCAATATTGTTTGGGAACGAAATTCTGTATCTCAAGCTGGCGGTTTACAATCAATGCAAGCGTAGGCGTCTGCACACGTCCGATAGAAAGCACTTGCCGGTTCTGACCGTACTTCATCGTATACAGGCGGGTAGCATTCATGCCCAGCAGCCAGTCACCGATAGCACGCGAAAGCCCAGCTTCGTACAACGGCTGAAAATCGGAAGCATCCCGCAACTTTGCAAATCCTTCACGAATGGCCTCTTCCGTCAGCGACGAAATCCACAAGCGTTTCACCGGACAACGCGCACCGGCTTTCTGCATCACCCAGCGTTGAATCAGCTCTCCCTCCTGACCGGCATCACCGCAGTTTATAATCATGTCGGCATGCTGCATGAGGTTCTCAATCACGTGAAACTGGCGTTCGTAGGTGGGATTACTGATAAGTTTGATTCCAAAACGGGGCGGAACCATAGGCAGGCTGCCCAAGCTCCACGATTTCCAGTTGGGCGTATATTCATGCGGTTCTTTCAGGGTACAAAGATGACCGAATGTCCACGTCACCTGGTATCCGTTTCCTTCGATGTATCCGTCTCTCTTATCTCTCGCTCCGAGTACATCGGCTATGTCACGCGCCACAGAAGGCTTTTCGGCAATACAAACTATCATTCATTTTCTCTTTAGGTGCGGCAAAGATAAACGAAATCATCCCACGAGACAAATAAAACCGTTCTGCAGGACGAAAAAAATCATTCCGCAAGACAAGGCCAAGCAGCCACCGAGACGTTTAGCACAAATTTAAAGGTCTACTATACAAAATTGACAGTCGAATAAACATTCGGCACCATAAAAAAAACATTAGCGTTCTCCCATACATGGAAAAAGACGTAATTTAGCAATCGGAGAAATAGCCTCTAAAATCTCAATATATAAAACTAATAATATGGTAAAACAAATTCCAATGAAGCACATAGCCTGCCTATCACTGCTTAGCTCATCAATGGCATACGCTGCCGAACGTCCCAACATTATCTACATCTTTACCGACCAGCATACGGCAAATGCCATGAGCTGCGCCGGAAACCCGGATGTGCATACCCCCAATCTGGACAGACTGGCCGCAGCCGGCATTATGTTCCAAAACGCTTATTGTACGGCTCCACTCAGCGGTCCCTCGCGCGGCGCCATGTTCACAGGACACTATCCCGGTTCGGTGGAATTGCTGACCAATGGCGCACCGTTACCGGAAGCGCTCCAAACACAAACACTGGGCACGCTGGTCAAGAATGCCGGATATGAATGTGCATACGGCGGCAAATGGCATGTACCCGAACTTGACATTCCCGACGAAGTACGCGGGTTCGACCAGATACACAGACACAGCGACGACGGATTGGCAGAGGCTTGCGTACAATTCCTTTCACGCAAGCACGACAAGCCTTTCTTCCTCGTGGCCTCTTATGACAATCCGCATAACATTTGCGAATATGCACGCAGCCAGAATCTTCCCTACGGCAACATGGAAATACCCGAAATACGCAACTGTCCGGGACTTCCCCCTAACTTTGCCAAGAATCCTTACGATGCCGATGTCATCGAGGAGGAAAGAGACAATAACTTCAACGTCTACCCTACCGCAACGTTCACCCCTGAGGACTGGCGCATGTACCGCTATACTTACTACCGTCTGGTAGAGAAGGTAGACCGCGAAATCGGTAAGATCATCGACGCCATCGACAAAAACAACCTGTGGAAGAACACCGTTGTTATCTTCTCCAGCGATCATGGAGACGGAATAGGCGCCCACCACTGGAACCAAAAATCGGCCTTATATGAAGAGGTGGTAAATATCCCCCTTATCGTAACCCTGCCCGGCAAGAAGCATGCAGGCGAAAAACTGCCGCAACTCATCAGCAACGGGGTGGACTTCTTTGCCACAATCTGCGACTGGACCGGAGCCGAAAAGCCCGAAAGTACAACAGGAAAATCATTCCGCAAAATAGCAGAAGAGGGTAATCCACAAGCTCCCCACCAAGACTATGTCATCACCGAAACACGTTTCGACGGCAGCAAAACACGTGGCTGGATGGTACGTACCGAACGTTACAAATACGTGCTGTACGACAAAGGAAGACACCGCGAACAACTGTTCGACATGCAAAACGACAGAGGCGAGACAAGAAACCTGATGATGGAAAACGCTTACGAGAAAGTAGCGCAGCAACATCGAGACATTCTTGAAAACTATATGAATACTTACAAAATCAAGCCTACACGCCCCAAGCTGCACGATGTGCCGGGAAAAGCGCTTCCTAAAAAGGCAAACTCCCACTCATCCAACTAACCTTATAACAATATTAATTACATGAATAAGATTTTATCAACCGTCCTCCTCTTCCTTCCTGCCGTCTGTGCACAAGCGCAGACAGCGGGAAAGGCTACCGTCAGGCTCACCGACACCACCCTGATGCACGAAATGCGTGCAACTCCCTCTCCGTCGGATGGCGCCACCATAAGCGATCGCGCCGTATCTTTCCAATGGCCGCTACCGGCAGAGCTCAACATCCTGCGAAGCAGCTTGGACGGAACAGAAGAGAGCACCCCCAAAAAAGAAGTGGACAAAAGCAAGCTGCGCTATTTCCTGCGTTATTCACAAAGCCCGACATTCGGACCGGGGAATACCATGCAAATAGAAACCCGCTGGCCTTTCTTCAATCCGGAACAAGACCTGGCACCGGGCACATGGTACTGGCAATATGGCTATGTCACAGGCGGCAAAACCGAATGGAGCGACACACAGCGATTTACGGTAGAACCCAATCCCATGAAGTTTTGCCCGCCCGCTCTGAAAACCGTACTCGAAAAGCTGCCCGCCCATCATCCCCGCGTATGGCTCGACAAGGACGAATGGGACAGTTTCATAGAGAACAGCCAAGGAAAACCCGAACGCCGAACTTATCTCAAACGCGCCAATAAAGTACTCGCCACCCCGATGAAATCCGTAAACGACATCAACTCAGACTTGGCAAAGGGGCTGACCAACAAAGTACAGCAAAGCGCAATGCTCACCCGCGAAAGCCGACGCATCATCGACAGCGAAGAAGCCAATACGGATGTGCTGATCCGCGCATACCTGCTCACCAAAGACCGCCGCTATGCCGATGAAGCCGTTAAGCGTGTCAAGGAAATGGCCACTTGGGGAGACAACAAAAACGTAGTGGGCGACTTCAACGAAGCTACCCTGCTTTCACTTTGTTCCATGGCATACGATGCGCTGTACGACGTTCTGGACAACGCCACGCGCAAATTCCTGCTGAACGAGATAAAAGAATTCGGCAGCAGCATGTACAAACACGACATCAACCGCTTGGAAAACCACATCGCCGACAATCACGTATGGCAGATGACATTCCGCATCCTTACCATGGCAGCTTTCACTGTCTACGGCGAACTGCCCGAAGCCGATGCGTGGACGGACTATTGCTATAACCTGTGGCTCGCCCGCTTCCCCGGCCTGAACAAAGACGGCGGATGGCACAACGGCGATTCCTACTTCCACGTCAACCTCCGCACACTTGTGGAAGTTCCCTATTTCTATACGCGCCTCACCGGATACAACTACTTCTCCGACCCCTGGTATCAGGGAAACGCGCTGTATGTCATCTACCAGCAACCGCCTTTCTCCAAATCGGGCGGTAACGGCAGCTCGCATCAGAATGTACTTACTCCCAACGGCACACGCGTAGGATATGCCGATGCTTTGGCACGCATGACAGGAAACACCTATGCCGCAGACTATGTACGCCACATCAGTGAGCGCCAACCCGATATACTCGAACAAGGAAGCACCTCCAAAGCCGGAGGTCTGGCATGGTTCCGCCTGCAATGCGACAAACCACTCCCCAACGGACCGGGATTGAAAGACCTCCCTATGGGGCACGTATTCCCGCAAAGCGGACTGGCTCCGTTTTCCACCGACTTGGACGATACCCGCAAGAGCGCCATGCTCAGCTTCCGCAGCAGTCCTTACGGCAGCACCTCGCACGCCATAGCCAACCAGAACGCTTTCAATACCTTCTGGAACGGGCAGTCGCTCTTTTACAGCAGCGGACACCACATCAGCTTCACCGACAAGCACAGCGTTTACTGCCACCGGGCCACACGCGCCCACAACACAATTCTGGTAAACGGCATGGGGCAACGCATAGGTACGGAAGGCTACGGATGGATTCCACGCCACTATGTCAGCGACCGGATAAGTTACGTTGCAGGCGACGCATCCAATGCTTACGGCAAAGTAATCTCCCCGCTTTGGTTGCTGCGCGGCAAACAGAGTAATCTGGAATACTCCCCCGAAAATGGCTGGGACGATACCGGACTGAAAATATTCCGCCGCCACATCGTAACGCTGGGCAAAAGCGGCTACTCTTTCATCTACGATGAACTGGAAGCTGACAAGCCCGTAACTTGGAGCTACCTGCTACATACAGTCACCAACCCGATGAATGTAGACAAAACTAAGGAATACGTACACATACAAGCCACAAGCAAGGACGGTGTATCCGATGCCTACCTTTTCTCTGCCGGAACATTGAAAACGGACACAACCGGCAGGTTCTTTGTACCCGCCGTTAATTGGCTGCGTGCAGACGAGAACGGACATTTCAAGCCATACCCCAACCACTGGCATTTCACCGCCACATCCGGCAAGCAGAAAGTCTATCGCTTTGCCACAATTGTGCATACGCACGCTAAAGGCACTGATGCAAACACCGTACAGGCTGCGCCCCAAAGACAGAAAGACGGCAGCATACAGGTGGGCGACTGGAATATCAAAGCGAATATTTCCACCGATGGAAAGCCCTCGTTCGAAGTACGGAATACGCGCAAAGGCTACGATGCAAGCGTAAGCTATAAGGATTATGGCCCAACAGTGATACACGATGGCAATAAAAAGACAGAATTGAAAGACGAAGTTCCCGAACTGGAAATATAAAAATGACATAGGATAATACTTCACTTTCTTGCCAACAACGGTTTAAAGCACTATTCAACAGGAATTTGCTTTAAACCGTTGTTTTTTTATATCCATTTCAACAGAGAGCTGTTTTTTTAGACAAAAATATAAGAAAGTTAGACAGAACTAAAAGGTAAATCAACACAAATGTAGAATTACGGCACATGCCAAAAAGCCGTTGGATAAGGAAAAATCTAATTTAGCAAACGGAAAAAGCAGATTTATAATCATATCTATTAGACTCCAATGAAAAGCATGCAAAGATTTTTTCTATTAATGATTTGTTTACTCCCTCTGTTGGGTATTCATGCACAAGACTTTACCGTTACCGGAAAAGTTGTAGACAACACCGGACTGGAAGTCATCGGTGCCAATATTTCCATTAAAGGAAGCGCAGGAGTGGGAACAATCACTAATATCGACGGACAATATACCCTCAAAGTAAGCAATCCTGCCAAGGATGTGCTTATCATCTCTTATATAGGGATGAAAACACAAGAAATAGCAATAAAAGGACAAAAACAAATCAATGTGACTTTGCAAGAAGACAGCAAGGTGCTGGATGAGGTGGTTGTCATTGGTTACGGAACAGCCAAACGAGGCGATTTGACCGGTTCTGTCGTGTCTGTAAAAAACGAAGACCTGATGCAAACACCCACCTCGGATGTGGCTCAGGCTTTGGCTGGGCGCGTGGCAGGCGTGCAAATCATGCAAAGCGAAGGCGAACCGGGAGCATCTGTCTCTATTCGTGTGCGTGGCGGTATCTCCATTACCCAAAGCAACGAACCACTTTATATCATTGACGGTTTCCCCAGCGAAGATGGTATGAACAGCCTGGATCCCGGCGAGATTGAAACGATCGACATCTTGAAGGACGCATCTTCCACAGCCATCTACGGAGCACGAGGCGCCAATGGCGTAGTTGTGATTACCACCAAGAAAGGTGCTAAGGATTCCTCAAAAATGAATGTCAGCTTTAATAGCTACATAGGCATACGGAAAGTAAACAAAAAGCTGGATGTACTGTCACCTAAAGAATATGTATTACTGGATTATGAACGTAATGTGGCTTTCTACGGAGAAAGCGGTGTACGGCGGTTCCAGAATTCTTACGGTTCTTTCCGGGAAATAGACGAAAACTACGGCAACCGGAAAGGCGTAGACTGGCAGGAAGAAGCCTTCGGCCGGGTCACCACCTCACAGAATTATCGCGTGAACATTTCCGGTGGAAATAAAGAACTGAAATACAGTCTTTCCTATAACTATGTAAAAGATCTGGGAGCCATGATAAAAAGCGGAATGGACCGCCACAACGTATCTTTCAACATCTCGCATAAAGCATCCAGCCGTTTTCAAGCCAACGCCCGCCTCAGCTATGACGAATCGAAAACATACGGTATGGGAACTTCGGAAGGAAACAACCGTTTCAACAAAATGGAACATATCTTGCAATACCGCCCTGTCAATTCACTGACAGGAAACGATCGTGATTTGATCACCGGAGATGATGACCTGATTGATGATGAGTCCAATCCGATGCAAAGCCCCATTCTCTCTGCACAAGAAGAAACAAAAATCCGCAAAGTGCGTAGCATGCAGGCTAACGGCGGCTTCACCTTCAACTTCACCAAACGGTTCAGCTTCCGCAACAGTACCGGTATGCGCTATCAGACTTCACGCCAAGACATCTTCTATGGCGAAAAATCCATTACCGGCAAACGTTCCAGCATCAACGGCAACATAGCTTACAACGAAAATGGCAGTTTCCAAACCTCCAATGTATTCACTTACGATTATAGAGGTAAGACTCATAAACTGAATGTAATGGCCGGTCAAGAATGGATTTCGCGCTGGTCCAAATACTTGGGAGCCTATGCCACCAACTTCCCGAACAACGACATCGGATTGGACGACATGGGTTTGGGAACTCCGAGTGAAATACGTTCCAGTGTCAACGACGACGACCGCCTGCTTTCATTCTTCGCACGTGCCAACTATAATTTCCGGGAGAAATACTTGTTGACCGCCACAGTGCGTGCCGACGGGTCTTCCAAATTCGCTGCCCACAACAAATGGGGCTTTTTCCCATCCGTCTCCGCAGCATGGCGCCTAAGCGAAGAAGAGTTTATCAAAAAATTAAACTTGTTCTCCGACCTTAAACTCCGGGTGGGTTATGGTTTGGCAGGTAACAACCGAGTAGCAAGCTATACATCGCTTGATTTACTAACGTCCACCCGCTACCCCATCGGTGAAGCGCTCTCACCGGGATATGCCACATCTGGGATTCCGAGTGCCGATCTTAAATGGGAATCAAACAAGACATTGAATGTCGGCATAGATATGGGATTTCTGGAACAACGGATCATTGTTTCTCCAGAATTCTACCTCAACAAAAGTTCCAACCTGTTGCTGAATTCACGCGTGCCGACATCTTCCGGACACAAAACCATGATGCGGAACATCGGAAAAACCAGCAACATCGGTTTCGACCTCAGCATTACTTCCGTCAACATACAGAAGAAAAATTTTACGTGGACCACAAATTTCAATGTCTCGCACAACCGTAACAAGATTGAGGCTCTATCAGGAGAACAGTATTTCCTTGAAGAAGCCCGCTTCGGCTACGACCAGAAAACACACAAAATCGAAGTTGGCAAACCGATAGGACAATTCTATGGGTATAAGACATTAGGATTATATCAGGTAGAGGACTTTGACTACAATGCCAAAGACCAGACCTACACCCTGAAAGAAGGAATCCCTTATATGAGCGGCACATTCAACCGTAGCGACATACGTCCCGGTATGTGGAAATTCGATGACCGGAACGGAGACAAAGTCATTGATGACTCGGACATGACTGTCATCGGCAATGCCAATCCCGACTTCTACGGCGGTCTGAACAACCAGTTCAAATACAAAGGGTGGGATTTCAGCTTCTTCTTCACCTTCAGCTATGGCGGTGAAGTGCTGAATGCAACCAAGCTGACCAACACCAAAACAGCTACCACCAATTACAGTGTGCTGAACATTGCCAACAGCAGCAACCGATGGATGACCGTCAACAGTGAGGGACAACTTATAACCGATCCGGAAGAAATGGCGGCCATCAATGCCGGAAGAACCGTTGCATGCATATATGATATGGAAATGGGTGACAAATACATCCATTCATGGGCAGTGGAGGATGCCTCGTACCTGCGCCTGAGCAACCTGAGCCTGGGATATACTTTCGACCGTAAAAAACTGCGTAAGTTCAATGTCCAGAGTCTGCGTCTCTACTTCACCGGCAGTAACCTCTTCGTATGGACGCCATATAGCGGCTTCGACCCCGAAGTATCCACCAAAGGTAACAGCCTCACACCGGGTGTAGACTATGGTGCTTATCCCCGTAACCGCTCCTATGTATTCGGACTTAATATCACTTTCTAAACAACTATATAGCCATGAAAAAGAATAATACCCTATATACTATCTGTTTCTTATTGGCAGGAATGTGCATCAATAGCGCCTGTGAAGATATTTTAAGCGAATCTCCCAACTCCTCTTACGAACGAAAAGATTTCTTCATCAACGATGCGCAGGCGGACATGGCTGTATTGGGAATTTACAGCGTGCTGCCCGGCATCTATGGAGATAAGGACGGCATGGCTTTTCCCTGCTCCGATGACACCTACTATGCCAGCGGCACCAACAGTGATAACACCCGTCGTGACATTTGCCATTACACCCTCCGCCCTGCCAATACATGGGTAGACGCGGTATGGGTGGGAAAATACCAGCAGATCAACCGCGCCAACTATACCATTAACGGCATTGAGAACATGGACGGATACAGTAACAGTAAAGTTCTGCAAGCATTAGCAGCCGAAGCAAAATTTCTACGTGCACAGGCAGCTTTCGACTTGGTGCGCTATTGGGGAGACGTTCCTTTCAGCATAGACTATGCGAGCAACTATGAGACTTCCTACAAGCCGCGTACGAAACGCGAAGATATATACGAACAAATCATTAAAGACCTGGATTTTGCCAAGGAACATCTGGCATGGGCCAACGACAACTCCTCGCCCGAACGCGCCACCCAGGGAAGTGCCCGCGCACTGTTAATGCGTGTGTTACTGACCCGTACCGGATACAGCCTGCAATTGGATGGCACAACAACCCGTCCCGATGAAACTCTGCGTACCCGATACTTTAACGCCGTCATCAAAGAATGGGAGGCTTTCCAAACTGAAGGAGGACAGTATCATGGTTTCTACGAAGGAGGTTATGAAGAACTGTTCAAAGGCTTCTCGGCCGGAGTTCTGAACAACCGGGAGAGCTTGTTTGAAGTCTCTTTCTATTACCCCGGCACTAAAGGATATTGGGGAACTTATATCGGCATATTTGTGGAAGCGCCGGCAAATTCGGCAGATGCCAATAAAGTTATGGGACGTGCAGCAGTCTCCTATCGTGCCGTACCCGAATGGTATGATCTCTATGAAGCACAGGATGTGCGCCGCGATGTGGCTATCGGAAGGCACAGCTGGACATGGAATAAGACAACCGGTGTGCACGAAAAGACAGACTTGTCAAAGAAAAAAGGCAACTGGACCCCTGCCAAGTGGAGACGCGAATGGATGCCGGCCGGCTATAAGGAGCCTAACTATACAGATGTCAACTACTGTATGTTGCGCTACGCGGATGTTGTGCTGATGGCCGCCGAGGCCTACAATGAAACCGGCAATACTCCCAAAGCCTGGGAACTTCTGAATAGTGTGCGCAGACGTGCCGGAGCCACAGAAATTACAGTTCTCAACTATAACAGCCTGTTCAAGACCAATGAACTCATGAAAAAGCTCGACTTCATCAATGACAGCGACGATGCCGGTAAGTTCCGCACTGCCCTCTATTGGGAACGCGGCTTCGAACTGGCTTTCGAAGGACAACGCAAATTCGACCTTATACGCTGGGGCATACTGAAAGAAGCATTAACTCTGTTCGGAGAGAATACGGCAGTCAACACTTCCACCAATATCGCCTATCCCGCCTATCGCAACTTCAAGAAAGGCAAGCACGAACTTTTTCCTGTTCCGGAAGATGAGTTGCAAATCAACAGCAAGTTGGAAGGGATAAATAATCCCGGATATTAATAAAGCAGATACCCCTGCAAAAGTTATTAACCGAATTTACAAAAAGATCAAACGAAGCTGAAAAGTAAACCGCCCATATCGGATTATGGAAAAATATTAAAACAACATATCATGAGAAAGACCTTACTAATAGCACTATCACTCACCTTAACCATAACAATGGTAAAGGCACAGGCTCCGGCCACTATCCGGCTGACCGATGTCACGCTGATGCACGAAATGAGGGAAGCAGCCATTCCGGAAAATAAAGCTGTCATCAGCGACCGGAATGTATCGTTCCAATGGCCGCTCCTTGCCGACCTCAAGACGCAAGACAGCGAGCTAAAGGCACTTGCCGCCCAGGCCGCCTTGAAAAAAGCAGATAAAACTAAACTTCGCTATAAAGTACGCTGGTCACAAGATGCAACCTTCAAAAAAGGAACCATGCAAGCCGAAACCCGCTGGCCTTTTTTCAATCCGGAACAAGCTCTGGCACCGGGCACATGGCATTGGCAATTCGGCTACATAATAAATGGCGCAACCAAATGGGCGCCTGTCCAACAATTTACCATAAATAAAAACCCGGCAATGTTCTGTCCGCCGGCATTGAAAACGGTACTGACCAAACTACCGAAAGTTCATCCGCGCGTCTATATGGATAAAAGCGACTGGGACAATCTCATCAAACGCAGCCAAGGAAGTGCCGACCGCAAGACCTATATCACTCGCGCAGACAAAGCACTTGCCACACCTATGAAATCTGTCAATGACATCAATACCAAATTGGCGGAAAAGCTGACTAATGCAGCCCAGCGAGAAGCAATGATGACCCGCGAAAGCCGTCGCGTTATTGATGCGGAAGAAGGTAATATCGATATACTGGCACGCGCCTACCTATTGACTAAAGACCGCCGCTACGCCGACGAAGCCTTGAAGCGTGTCAAAGAAATCATCACATGGGGAGGAAACAAAAACATAGTCGGCAATTTCAACGAGGCCACAATGCTGTCCCTCTGCTCCACCATTTACGACACACTGTATGATTTACTGGATGACGCCACTCGCCAACTGCTTCTGGAGCATATAAAAAAATACGGAAACAACCTGTTTAAGATGTATAACAACCGTTTGGAGAACTTCATTGCCGACAACCATGTATGGCAAATGAACTTCCGTATCTTCACAATGGCTGCCTTTACCGTTTACGGTGAATTGCCCGAAGCCGACACTTGGGTGGATTATTGCTACAATCTCTGGCTGGCACGCTTCCCCGGTCTAAACAAAGACGGCGGATGGCATAACGGTGACTCCTACTTCATCGTAAACGTCCGTACCCTGATCGAAGTTCCCTATTTTTATAGTCGCATCACCGGCTACAACTACTTCAACGATCCTTGGTACCAGGGTAATGCCTTATACGTCATTTATCACCAGCCTCCTTTTTCCAAATCCGCCGGAAACGGTAGCGCACACCTGAACGTAACGCGGCCATGAGGTTCCAGAGTGGGATACGCCGATGCACTGGCACGCATGACGAGAAATACGTATGCTGCCGATTATGTGCGCATTATACAAGCCGGTCGTGCCAATATACTGGAAGAAGACAATGTTGGCAAAGAAGCCGGACTTGGTTGGTTCCGCCTGCAATGCAACAAACCGTTGCCTACCGGCGCCGGACTGAAAGACCTGCCATTTGGATATGTATTCCCCGAAACCGGACTTGCTTCATTCTCCACCAATCTTGAACGTGTGGGCCGCAGTTCCATGTTCAGTTTCCGCAGCAGTCCTTACGGCAGCACCTCCCATGCGCTGGCAAACCAGAATGCGTTCAATACATTCTGGTCGGGACAACCGCTATTTTACAGTAGCGGACACCACATCAGCTTCATCGACAAGCACAGCATGTATTGTCATCGCGCCACCCGCGCCCATAATACCATTCTTGTAAACGGTATCGGACAACGCATCGGCACCGAAGGTTACGGCTGGATTCCACGCTACTATGTGGGCGAAAAGATAGGCTACGTACTGGGTGATGCATCCAATGCCTACGGAAAGGTTATTTCTAAAAGCTGGCTGGCAAGAGCCAAAAAGGAAGAAGTATCGTTCAGCCCCGAAGCCGGTTGGGACGACGTGAAGCTGAAAACCTTCCGCCGTCACATCGTAGAACTGGGAAAAACCGGATTCACATTCATCTATGACGAACTGGAAGCCGAAGAACCTGTCACTTGGAGCTATCTGCTACATACGGTCACCAATCCGATGAATGTCAATATGGTAAACGAGTTTGTGCACGTCCAGGCTACCAGTAAGAACGGCATTTCCGACGCCTATCTACTGGGCAGTGATGAATTGAAGACAGACACCACCAGCCAATTCTTCACTCCTGCCACCAATTGGCTGCGCGCCGACGACAAAGGGAACTTCAAGAAGTATCCGAACCATTGGCATTTCACCGCCACTTCAGGCAAGCACAAAGTGTATCGTTTTGTCACTATCATCAACACACACATCAACAAAACTACACCGGACAAACCATTTGCCGTACCACAGCGCCTGAAAGACGGCAGCATCAAGATGGGAAGCTGGATCATCAAAGCCAATGTATCTTCCGAAGGCAAACCCTCATTCGATGTACGTTTTCCAAGACCCCAGTACGATGCGGCAGTGACCTATGACGGTGACGTGACCGTAGTACGCGAAGACGGTTACGAAACAACTTTAAGAGACAAATTACCCGAACTGGAAATCTAATAATACCGAAAAACATATGAAATCGAATAGATTCATGCAACGGGGCTTTACCCTGACACTCTGCCTGATGGTATCGTTATTGGTGGGAGCGCAAACTCCCAAGAAGCCGCGTATGCAGACTTCCGCTTCCCCAAAAGAAACGATATATAAATCTTGGGAAGATATGCAAGCCGAACTGAAAACAAAGAGTACACCTGCCAAAGCTCCTGCACAGACCGGCAAAAGCAATGCTGCCAAGAATAAAACGGTTAACAAAGCGCCCAAGGAGAAAAAAACGGCAACTCCCACAAAGTCCTACATCGCCCTGAAGACTAACGTGCCTTTTCTGGCAGTAGGCATACAAAATCTGGCAATAGAAATAAAACTGCACAAACATATCTCCATTGACTTCCCTGTGATGTGGAGCATCGGAGATATCGAGCGTGAGCATGGACTGCATACCATCGCTTTCCAACCCGAAGGGCGCTGGTGGTTGAAGTCTGCAGGCGAAGGACACTTCTTCGGTCTGCACGCCCATGCCGCCTGGTTCAACCTGAAATGGGAAGATACGCGTTATCAAAGCGAGCAATATCCTTTGTTGGGCGCCGGCATCAGTTATGGTTATAAGTTGCCTTTTTCCGAACATTGGGGAGCCGAATTTACGCTTGGTGCGGGATATGCCAACATGAAATACAATACATATTACAACATAGAGAACGGCGCAAAGCTGGATACCCGTAAACGTAACTATTGGGGTATCACCCGCGTAGGCGCATCCTTGATTTACCGTTTCTAATACCTGCAAGATTATGAAGAAGAACTCATACACACCGCTTTTCAAAAGAATTTGTTGCCTGCTGTTGTCCCTGACAATGACTGCCTGCAGCCTTTACGAACATCCCGAAATGACCGAAAACGGAGAAATAGGAATAGACCCTACGGCAGTAAACGTCAACATCAACCTGTCTCTGCAACTGAAAACAGACGAGGCGGCCAATGACGAGGTTGCTTCCCGCGCCGACGCCGAAACCGGATACCGCCACCGCATTATTGTGGACGCTTATCTGAACCGTATCCTTTCCAAACGACAGGTTGTCTACAAAGAACTGACCGAAGCGGCAAAGCTGGATATGGAACTCAATCTGAAACTCCATGCACGCGACTATCAACTGGTGATATGGGCAGACTACGTCAGTGAAGACAGTGATGATGATCTTTTCTACAACACCACTACGCTCGCCCCTGTCATCTCGCCCGAAACCTATCTTGGAAACTCGGAGTATAAAGATGTGCTTTATAGTTGTCAGGAGCTGAACTTAAGTAAATATCGCAACCAATGGAATGCCCAAGTAGCATTGAATCCCGAAATGAAACGTCCCACCGCACGTTATGAACTCATAGCCAACGACATAGAGACGTTTATGACAAACGGTGCGAAAGCGGGCAGCAAATATACCATGACCGTACGCTATCTGTGTTTCTACGACACAGGCTTCCACACGTTGGATGGCATCAGCAAACATGGTTTGCAGTACGTCACATACAAACGCACGATTACCGTTCCCCAAGAAGGAACGCAAGAGATGAGCATTGCTTTCGACCACATCTTCGTACCCGAAAATGGTGAAGTGCCCATTGCCGTAGAGTTGAGTAATGATAAAAACGCACTGCTGGCACGCACCTACCTGACCCTGCAATGCAAGACAGGCGACCGCATCGTGAAGCGTTCCAATTTCCTTACCGCCGACCCGTCCGGAGGTATCGGTGTAGATCCCGGCTACGACGGAACGATAGATGAGGATCTGACCGTAGAATAAGAATCAATGAGAATCAATAATAATTATATAACACTTTAATATTTCTAAGATTATGAAAAGAAGTTTACTAAACATCGCAATGGCTGCATTTATCAGCTGTTTTGCAGCTTGCAGTGAAGAAGAAATTATCGCCACCCAGGACGGAACTCCCAAGGAAGTAACCGTCATGGCACAAGTTCCTACGAATCCGGCTACACGCAGCGTAGGAGTAGACAATGTAATTGGTGACAACCAACTGCGTTGTATCCTCTCCGTTGTGAACAGTGCAAACAATTCAGAGCTTACCCGTATAGAAAAACTGGTAGGTGCAGATGATACCAAAATATCATTCACTTTTACAGTAGGCAGTGACGTAGATTACAATTGCTTGTTCTGGGCAGATTATGTAGATAATAATGTAAGTAAATCCGGTGAAAGATATGCCGATAAGTACTACAACACAACCAATCTGCAAGGTATCAGTGTAAAGGTAGATGCCGACACGCCGGCCAACAACGCCAAATTGTTCAACAATGCCGCTGCCGATGCCTTCTATGGTGTACTTCCTAAGGCCTACATTGCCGACGCTCAAACGCCGAGCATTGCTTTGAAGCGTCCGTTTGCCAAACTGAACCTGAAACCTGAGGCTGGCGATGAATGGGCAAACCAAATCACAGCAATGGATATAGAATTTAATATGCCGGGAGAGTTCAACATGTTGACAGGTAAAGCTGCCGGTTCCAAGACGCTCGTGAAAGCAACCGGAGTATCCAAAGTTGAAAACGCTTATTTCTCAACATTCTTGTTCATTGAAAATCCCGAAACAGCAAAGTTCAATGATGATATCAAAATAAGTTTCGTCAAACCGGGCTCCGAAACTTCCGAAACAGTAACAAGAACTATCAAAGGAGGATTTAATATTAAACCGAATAATGAAATTAATGGCGAAGCCAACCTCTCTAAAGAACAAGATATTACTGTGGATGTAACCGTTGACGGTAAGCCTGAAGATCCAAATGCACCGAAAGTAGGAGATTACTTCTATACTGACGGCACTTGGTCCACAGAGCTAAATGGTGAAAAGACCGTAGCCGGTGTTATTTTTGACTTGGCAGCGGATGACGTTTTAGATAATTACGGAGGAAGCAACCTGCAAGACAAAGTAAGAGGATGGGTAGTGGCATTGAACGATATTTCCGCTAAATGGTATGGAGGAACAAGCAAACTTGCTACCGAATCTAGCACAAATTTAGCAGCAGCAATTGAAGGTGTGGTTGCTATAAACAACACTTTAGCTAATCAGCAAGGTGAACTGTTAGGATACAAGAACTCCCAAGCCATAAAAGCAGCTACTACTGACGAGGAACCTTTCCCTGCCAACACAGCCTGTTTAGAATATACCCCCGCAGTAACCGGTGCAAATACAGGTTGGTATATGCCCTCTATTGCTCAGGCTTTACGAATACACACTGCAAAAACAACAATTGAGGCTAAATTAACAGCAGCAGGAGGAGCAGCCTTTGACAAGGCCACATATTTAACAAGCACTTTATGCAGTACAAACAGTATGTATAATGTATTTGGAGTTGTATTGGACAATCCAGAAGCAACTGATCGATACGGTACCGGAAGATCTACTAAAGTAAACAGCTCATATAAAGTTCGTGCCGTCCTGACTTTTTAATTCCCCATAAACGACCTTATACCAATCCCAAGAAAGGCAAGGCCCCTCATTCCTTGCCTTTCTTCATTTATAGCTTTGTCATTCGGAGCATAGTGAAGCATCTCCTCTCTCATCCTTACTCATAACATGAGCAGCTTTTCTATTTAGCTCTGAATGACAAAGCCCAATGATTAACATTCCCCCCTATTAATACAAAGGAAAACCTTCTAACAAAAGCTACGGCTTTCTTACATAAAAAGACTAAAAGACACAAGCTACTATTTCTCAAACTATCAACAACTATTAAAAAAGGCATCCCCACAAAACAATTACAACAAGCCGTATTAAATCTCTGTTTTTTATAATTACTCCGGTAGAAATAAAGATTTATTCCTATCTTTGTCTCAAAGAACCTTATCAATCAGCAAACCATGGCAAAGTCTATCTTAAAATCTATATTATTGTCCATATTACTTTGTATATTTACATTCTCTCTTTATGCACAGGCAGCCAAGCATATCAGTTTTGCCCACCTCGGTGTGAATGAAGGATTATCGCAAAGCACTATTTTCGACATTGTTCAGGACAGACAAGGCAATATGTGGTTTGCCACCTACGACGGATTGAACAAATACGACGGCTACGACTTCACTGTATATCAACATGATGAACAAAACCCATACAGCATCGGTTGCGATATAACCAGATCATGCATGGTCGATTCGCAAGGGAATTTATGGATAGGTACGGAAGAAGGCTTGTCACTTTATGATGCGTCACAAGATAAATTCTACAATTATCACTATCAAAAAAACAGGCCCATTAGCGGTATTGTGGAAATCAGCGAGAATCAATTACTTTTATTCTCCAATAAGAGCAAAAGCCTTTTGCTGTTTGATACCGAAACCCAACAATTTTCCAACGAGCCCCTACATCCCTCATTGTTGTCCATATCCCCTACCACCATCAGCAGGCAGGGAGACAATGTATATATAGGAAGTTATAAAGGAGTGTTTGTCTACTCAATCTCACGCAAGACACTCGAAGACATCACACCTAACGAACTTCAGGACAAACAAATACTTGCTATTCTACAACAATCCCCTATTTGCCTATGGATAGGAACAGAAGGGCATGGACTGTACAAAGTCAATCCACAGACCAAAGAAACAACCAATTATGTCAACACCCCCGGGAAAAAGGGAGGAATCAGTTCCAACTATATCCGTTCGCTGGCGCTTGATTCACAAAACGATTTGTGGATAGGCACCATCAACTCTTTGAACACCTATAATGAGACGACCGATTCGTTCGACAGCTACACCAGCGACACAGAAGTCAACGGCAGTCTTTCGCAAACATCCGTCCGCGATATATTTATGGACTCGCAGGGCGGAATGTGGTTAGGCACCTTCTATGGCGGATTAAACTATTACCATCCTCTCAAGAACCGTTTCCAGAACATCCGTTCCATCCCCAAAACAAATTCGCTGAACAGCAACATCATCGGATGTATCAAGGAAGACAAGCATAAAAAACTTTGGATAGGCACCAATAACGGCGGCCTGAACTTTTACGACCCGCAGACCTGCCAATTTGCACATTACACCCGGAAAGACGGGCTTGCCTCCAATGACGTAAAAGCCATTTATGTTGATGAAGCGCAGAATTTGGTCTACATCGGTACCCACACCGGAGGCCTCAGCATCCTGCACCGCAATTCCGGCCGCATCGAAACATTCAACCAAAGAGCCACACGAAACATATACGACATTGAACCGGCGATCAACGGTGACTTATGGCTGACCGGAATGACAGTCCTTATACGTTTCAACCCTCAGAAGAAGACACTTACCCGCATCACTGCCCAAAGCGACGGACGCCCTTTGGCACAAGAGGAGTTTACCTATATTTTGCGCGACAGCCAGCAACGCCTTTGGATGGGCAGTGAAAAGGGAATGAACGTATATACGGAAAATAAGGACGGACTATTGGTCTGCCCCATATTGCCGGAAGGTTTTCCAATAAGGCATAAGGCGGTTACAGCCATACACGAAGCCCATAACGGAATATTCTGGATAGGAACGCGAAGCGGACTTTTCCGCTTTGACGAAAACAAAAAAGAGTATAAGCAATACACCACCGCCGACGGACTTCCCAACAACGTTATTCATGGAATATTGGAAGACGCCAACGGCGGATTGTGGCTAAGTACCAACAAAGGATTGAGCCGTCTCCAGCCCGAAACAGAGAAATTCCGCAATTATACGGACAACGACGGGCTTCAAAGCAACCAGTTCACCAACAACGCCCATTGCCGGACAGCAGACGGACAAATGTATTTCGGCGGCATCAACGGCATCACCCTGTTCCATCCGGAACAGATAGTGGACAATCCATACACTCCACCGGTTGTCATCACCCAACTGCACCTGTTCAACCGAAGGGTCTTTCCCAATGACGACACCGGCATATTGAAGACAGATATCAGCGGGACAAAAAGCATCACACTGTCGAGCAAACAGTCCATGTTTTCACTGGATTTCGTCGTATCCAACTACATATCAGGCAATCACAACACATTCGCCTATATGCTGAAAGGCTTCGACAAAGAATGGTATTACTCCAACAACCTGCGCACAGTGTCCTACTCCAACCTGCCGGCGGGCACCTATCATTTCCTTGTAAAAGCCGCCAACAGTGACGGGAAATGGAATGAAACGCCCACAGAACTGGAAATCGTGGTGCTTCCTGTCTGGTACAAAACGTGGTGGGCTATCCTGCTGTTCGTCATCGCTTTTGTCTCCATCACCATTTTTATATTCCGTTATTTCTGGTTGCGCAAAAGCATGGAAGCGAAACTGCAAATGGAACGCGTGGACAAAGAGCGACAGAAAGAAGTGAGCGAAATGAAACTGCGTTTCTTCATCAACATTTCCCATGAGCTGCGTACCCCACTCACCCTGATTCTCGCCCCGGTACAGGAAATGCTGGACAAAGTAAGCGACCGGTGGCTGCACAGGCAACTGGAACATGTACAGAAGAATACCAACCGACTGCTGCATTTGGTGAACCAACTAATGGACTACCGACGCGCCGAATTAGGTGTGTTCAATTTGAAAGTAAGGCTCAATCTGATACACAATGTGGTCGAAAAGAATTTCCTGTTCTATGAACATCTGGCCCAACGCAAACGGATAGCCTATAACCTCAGTTCCAATGCAGAAGGACGTGAGATATTCTGTGATCCGGATTATATGGAACTGATTGTAAACAATCTGCTTTCCAATGCCTTCAAATACACAGGTGAAGGCAAGAGCATCACAGTGACCTTGAAGGAAGAGAATCACGAGTTACTCCTTCAGGTAAAAGATACAGGAAGCGGCATCCCCATTGACAAACAGGGCAAAATCTTCGAACGCTTCTATCAGGCAGACAACGAGCACTTGGGCAGCGGCATCGGGCTATCACTGGTGCAACGCCTCGTGGAGCTGCATCATGGGCGTATCGAACTGGAGAGCGAAGAAGGCGTCGGAAGCACTTTCTCCATCTATCTGCCCACCGAGGAGTCGGCATACCTTCCGGAAGAGAAACTGGTTGAGTCCGAATCCATCGAGGAACAGAGAGTCTACACCACCAACAACCGGGACATGTATGTCATCGATACGGAAGACAAAGAAAGTCCGGAAGACGAGGCATCCCCGGAAGAGACGGCAGCTAAAGACAGACAAAACAAAGAAAGCATCCTGATTGTGGAAGACAACACAGACATCCGCCAATACCTCTGTGAGGAGTTGGGCAAAACCTACCATATACTGAAAGCAGAAAACGGCGAGGAAGCGTTGTCCATTGTGAAAGAGCAAGAGGTGAGCCTCATACTGACGGATGTCATGATGCCCGTTATGGACGGCCTGCAGCTATGCAAACAGATAAAACAGAATCTGCGCACCTGCCATATACCTGTCATCATATTGTCCGCCAAGACGGACCTGAAAGAACAATTGGAAGGACTGCAAGTCGGTGCGGACGACTATATTCCCAAGCCTTTCTCTATGATAATGATCGCTACAAAGATCAAGAACCTGTTCCGCACCCGCTACCGGGCTATCGAACACTATTCCAACTCCTTGGAAGTAGAGCCCGAAAAAGTAGCACTCAATCCGTTGGACGAAGAGTTGTTGAAAAAAGCGGTAGCCATTGTGGAGAAGCACATGGACAACGTGGAGTTTTCCACCGAGATATTCGCCCGCGAAATGTGCATGAGCCGTTCCAACCTGCACATCAAGATGAAAGCACTGACGGGAGAATCTGCCAATGACTTCATTCGCAAGATGCGTTTCAACCAGGCATGCAAGCTGCTGAAAGAAGGGAAATACACAGTTTCGGAAATCAGTGGAATGGTGGGTTTCAACACCCCATCCTACTTCGCCACCAGCTTTAAAAAATACTTCGGTTGCCTGCCGTCAGAGTACGGGAAATAGCCGCTTGGACAGATTCAAAATATAATTCTACAAAAGTGAGACGGGGATAAACCCGTCTCACTTTTTATTATACACCATTACAAACGAAGAAAGAATAACTTCTCTACCTTTGCTTCAAACGAATTACACCCATAACAATCATATCAACTTTTACTATCATGAAAAAACTCTTACTACTCTTATTGACGCTTACACTCTCCCTGCAAGGCAGCCTTGCACAAACCACAGAACAAGACCGTAAAATGAAATGGTGGCGCGAAGCACGCTTCGGGATGTTCATCCACTGGGGCCCCTACTCCATTCTGGGAGGTGTCTACAATGACTATCTGCAACGGCTCGGAGGAACAGAATGGATTATGAACCGCTGCAAAATTCCGGTAAAAGAATACCGGGCAATAACCCGGACGTTCAACCCTGTGAAATACGATGCCGAAGCATGGGTGAAAATGGCGAAAGATGCCGGTATGAAATACTTGGTGATTACCACCAAGCATCACGACGGTTTCGCCATGTTCAAATCCAATGCCAGCCGGTACAACATCGTCGATTTCACCCCATACGGCAAGGATATACTGGATGCTTTGGCAAAAGCCTGCCGCAAACACGACATGAAATTAGGTTTCTACTATTCACAGATACAGGACTGGAACAACCCGGGAGGAACTACCCACAGAAGGCCCATGAGTCAAGGATGGCCCAACCCGAAAGCAGAAGAGATAGATGCCTACACTTTGGCGCACAATGGCAGTTGGGACCCTTTGCAACAGACAGCTACCCTTGAAGAATACTTTGACAACGTGGCGATTCCCCAAATTAAGGAGCTGCTGACCAACTACGGCGACATAGCCGTATTCTTTTGGGATACCCCATCCGGAATGCCCGAGAAGTATGCCCAAAAAATAAGCAACCTTTTCAAAGACCACCCGCACATCATCACCAACGACCGCCTGATCAGAGGCAATGAGAAATATACCGGCGACTACAAAACACCCGAACAAACTATCCCCACCCTCAAGCAACTGGATGGCACAGATTGGGAAACATGCATGACCCTGAATGACAGTTGGGGATACAAAAAGCGCGGTTGCACATGGAAAACATCTCGCACATTGATTTTGAACCTGATCGATATTGTCTCAAAAGGAGGCAACTACCTTCTCAATATCGCCCCCGACGGTGAAGGATCCATTCCCGAAATCAATTACCGCCGTCTGAAAGACATCGGGAACTGGATGAAGAAATATGGAGAATCCATTTATGGAACCGAACGCGTACAGACTGACGAACCGAAATGGGGACGTTGCACACAAAAAATTGCGGGCAACCGGACTTATGTATATCTGCATGTCATAGACTGGCCCGAAGACGGACAGCTCCTGTTCCGTCTCTATGAAGACGCCGCTTCGGCAACCCTATTGCACAACGGGCATCCCTTGAAATTCAAGAACACCCACGACGGTATTTATATCGACCTTCCCAAAGAAGCTCCCGACCAATATGCCTCCGTCATCAAGCTGGAGTTCAACAAGAAACTTCCTCAAATCAAAATCAAGCCGATGAACACCACAAACTACGAGATCGTAGATGAGAATAATAAGAAGGACAAAGAAAATGCACAGATTCAAAAGCCCATTCTACAAAATTAAAACTGTTTTGCACCCATGTAGCAATTCATTAGATGAGCCAACAAGCCGTTTACATACCAATGGGATACCTTTGTAATCATTAGTATGGAATCATTTAAGAACAATATAACATGAAAAAACAGCTTTTTATTCTCTTGACATTCTGCCTGACGCTGGCTGCCGCGCGGGCCGGAAATGCTACTTACGTACACGAAAATGTGCGCGAAACCCCGTATCCGCAGCAGGGACATACTTTATACATAAACCCTGCCCCGTTGTTAGTGCCCCAAAGCACCAAGCAGTCGGACTACCTGCAATTCAACCTGTCGCGAAGCAAAGACTTTTCGGACGCAAGTACCCTCCTGTCACAGCCCAAACCCTGGTGCATGTTTAACCCGCACAAGGTGCTGGAAAGCGGCACATGGTACTGGCGCGTGCGTTCGGTGAGCAAAGAAGGCAAAGAACTCCCTTGGAGTAAAACTTACAGCTTCACTGTAACCGATGACATACCTCAATTCGTCACTCCCGAAGCAAATGTTTTCCTGAACAACATTCCTCAGGCATACCCCCGCATCTATTGCTTCCTGAACGGCAATCTGGAAAAGGCGCGCAAGAAAGTGCGCTCCAATCCGGAATTCGAGAATATGATCAACGATTCGCGTAATGCACTCGGCTCCAATTACACCAACGACACCAAGCCATACAGGCAGATCACCCGCATGGCTGCCGAATGTGACAACCTGAATACCGCTTACCAAATGCTGCAACTGGACGTGTACGCCGATAAGATGGTGCAGAATGTACGTTGCCTGCTGGCAGTGGAACCCGACAAGAAAGTCATCAACAATGACTTCAATGCCGGAGAACTGATTTACACTCTGGCGTGCACCTACGAAAATTGTTACGACCGCTTCACTCCGCAAGAGCGCAAGCAAATGGAAGGCATCATTATGGACGTATTGTCACTCTATTATAAAAAACACATGATAGAGAAAAAAGAAACCCATATCTTCGACAATCATTTCTGGCAATTCGCTTTCCGTCACTTCATGCAAGCGGCACTGGTGATGTACGACAAATACCCGCTTGCCAAAGAATATCTGGAATATAGCTACGAGCTATGGACAGCGCGTGCTCCGGCATCCGGTTTCAACCGCGACGGCTCATGGCACAACGGAACAAGCTATTTCAGCGCCAATGCCGTCACTCTGGCTTATGTTCCCTCTTTATTCAGCTACCTGACAAAAACGGACTTCATGCAACACCCCTGGTATAAGAACGCCGGTCTTGCCCTATTGTATAGCTGGCAACCCCGGTCATTGAGCGCTGGTTTCGGTGACGGACATGAGAAGAACAACGGCAAGCCCCTGCGTATCCGAAGCGCCTTTGCCGACTTCATGGCACGTACCACCGGAGACCCCTATGCCGCATGGTATTCGTCCATCAACAACCGTTATAAGACGGAATCCGAAACACGCCTCTACCGCATGGCATGCGGCAAGCAACGCCCCCCGAAAGCCGAGTTACCATCGGATGCCCCCAAAGCCGTATGGTTCAAAGACACCGGCGAAATGATAGCCAACAACGACCTGAAAAACTATAAGCATAATATCAGCCTCAGCTTCCGTTCCGGCGCGTTCGGTTCCGGCAGCCACACACATTCCAATCAAAACGCCTTCAACCTGCACTACGGCGGCAAAGCCATCTATCATGCAGTAGGTCATTATATGAACTTTTCCGATCCGCACAATCTGTTGTCCTACCGCAATACACGCGCCCACAACACCTTGCTGGTAGACGGCATCGGTCAGCCGTTCACCACACGCGCCTACGGAGACATCGTCCGTATGTTCAACGGTGAGCACATTTCCTACGCTCTGGGTGACGCGTCCAATGCCTATTGCGGCATCAGCGAATACCCCATGTGGCAGAAGAACTTCGCCAACCACAACCTCGAACAGTCGCGTGAAAACGGTTTTGGAGAGACTCCGCTAAAGAAATACCGCCGTCACATATTCCTGCTGCATCCCAATATCGTAGTGATCTACGATGAGCTGGAAGCCGGCAAGGCTGTCCGCTGGGACTGGCTGCTGCACAGCCCGGTGAAATTCCAAATAGACGAAGCGACATCCACACTGACAACCCGCAACAAAAAGAGCAGATACACCTCTGTTGCCCGCCTGTTCAGTGAGCAGAAGTGCACCATCAGCCAAACAGACAAGTTTGCTGCCGAACCGAATACGAAGGCAGGCGTGCGCGGTGAAGATTTTACCTCCCCTTGGTCGCTGACAGCCAGCTATGCGCCCAGCAAGACCAACCGCATCCTTACCATCATCCAAGTGGAAGCGGACGGGAACCGGATTGTAGACATCAAGCATGCCGACAGCAACAGTTTTCAATGCGGCGACTGGAAGATTGAAGCGGAGCTGAACACCAAGCGCCCGGCAAGCCTATACATCCGGAACAGTAAAACGCAAGCCACATTCAGTTACGGAAAAGAGAAACCGGTCATGAACGGCCAAGTGTACGAAAGTAAGGACAAAAATTCCTCTATCCTATATGACAGTTTTGACGGTAAATGGGAAGTGCAGGAGATGAAAGACAGGCCTGCGCAAGCTACCGGCAAGATAAAATAGTATACTTATTTAAATCATCCACTATGCAATAATAAGCTTTTTTCTCATCACTCATCACTTTTATGGTCAACCGCCTATAAATGCGGAAGTTAATAAGTTGTGAGAAGCGTTGTGACAGTGACGACCGACATTTGGTCGTCACTGCTTTTTTGCAGCGTCATGTTCTCTACAACGATGTAACATTCTTATTTACAGCTACAACAAACATCCTATGTAACTCATTCTTCAAGGTTACTAAAATACCTTTCTTCAGCCAAAATTAAGGCCGTTCAGCGCTTTATTCTTCAAAAATCCCGTAATGCCGCTGCAATCCCCACGTATAATGAAAGGACTCCGGCAGTCGGTTCACCTGGCATACGGAGCAACTACGAGTTCAACAGTACAAACTGCGAGTTTCAATATTGAAGCGGACAAACGGGTATGCAAAGCATCTCGGCCACGTATTGAAAAAGAACAATCTAAAAAAGCAGACACACAAACAGGAGCATTGTCTACCGAATTATAAGAGTTGGACAAAATTAAAACACAATCCGACAAATTTGAAACAGGACAAGGCAATACTACGAAGCCTTTCAACATTATCATGCCCCATTCTGCCCATATACCGCTATCTTTGTTACATAATGCCATAAAAAAACATATTGCAAAATCTATCACACATGAAAAGAAACCTGCTGTTTGTCATCGCAACGTGGTGCGTGACAGTATGCTGTTACAGTCAGATCGATTGGAAAACGTTTATGTCCGGACAGGACATGATATGGAACCGTCTGCCTCAGACATGGTATGAAGCCCCCTTTATGGGAAACGGAAGTATGGGGACCTACATCTGCAAAGAACCGGAAAAGAACGCAATACGGGTGGACGTAAACAACAGTATGGTGCACGATCACCGCGAAGACGACAAAGGCATCTATGGAAGAAGCCGCCTGCTCATAGGCTACTTCCTCCTCCACCCCGTAGGTGAAATCACTTCCGGAACCATGCGGCTCGACCTATGGGATGCCGAAACCCGGGGATGCATCCGCACCACATCGGGGGAAATAAAGCTAAGGGCCTGCGTCACCTCCGAAAGCCCCTACATCATTGTCGAAGCGGAAGCGACGGAAGGCGAGAGAGATTTTACCTGGCGGTTCTATCCGGAAAGCACCGATTCGCCCAGACAGCTGAACGCCATACTGAAAAAAAGCAAGAACCACTTCAAGAAAGACTATATATCCAACCCCGCATCACAACTGTACGAACGCAACGGGCTGAACTACTGCTGGCAACCGTTGCTGGCAGGTGGAGGTACCGCCACCGTCTGGAAAGAAATAAGGAAAGGCAATAAAAGCGTCCTTGTCATCAGCAACGCACACTCCTTTCCTGAAACCGACGCCCTGAAAAAGGCGGAGACCGCATTGGCAAACCTGCAAACGGCGGATATATCCCTCCTCCGGCAAGCACACCGGGACTGGTGGCACAATTATTACCCCCAAAGCTTCATAAGCCTGCCCGACAAAAAGATAGAAAACTTCTATTGGGCGCAAATGTACAAGTTGGCATCCGCAACACGCGTCGGCGGCGGACTGCTGGACAACAGCGGCCCCTGGCAAGTGCTGACGCCATGGCCCAACACCTGGTGGAACCTGAACGTGCAGCTAAGTTACTGGCCCGTCTATGCCTCCAACCGGCTGGAACTGGGCATGCCGGTGGTGGATGCGATAAACAACAACTTTGAAAACTTAATAAACAATGTGCCAGAAGCCTACCGGAAAGATGCCGCCGCACTGCCCGTAGCCACCGACTTCAACTTGGTGGGAGTAGATGTGCGCGTGCCCGGCAGCAAGCCGTTCGCCCAAGTGGGCAACCTCCCATGGTTATGCCACAACCTCTGGTTACAATACCGTTACAGCATGGACGAGAGCATCCTGCGAAATACGGTCTACCCCACTCTAAGACGTGCCATCAACTTCTATCTTCCTTTCCTCGAAGAAGACGGGCAAGGCATACTGCACCTGAAAGAGACCTACTCTCCGGAATACGGAAACGCCAAAGACTGCAACTACGACCTTGCACTGCTCCGCTGGGGATGCCTGACTCTGCTTGAGGCTTGCCGCATTCTGTCCATCAACGACGAACTACGCCCCACATGGCAGCACATCGCCGACAAACTGACCGACTATCCCCAAAACGAGGATGGCATGATGATAGGAAAAGATGTCCCCTACAACCGTTCGCACCGCCACTTCTCACACCTGCTGATGTTCTATCCGCTCCATCTCCTGAACGCGGAGCAGGAAGGCAGCAAAGAATTGCTGGAGAAGTCGGTGGAACACTGGCACAGCCTGCCCGACAATATCCTCGGATTTTCCTATACGGGCGCATCCTTATTGTACGCCGCTTTCGGTGAAGGAAACAAGGCATTGGAAAAATTAAACGGCTTGTTTGCCCTCACCCTGCGTCCCAACACAATGTATATGGAAAGCGGTCCCGTTATCGAAACGCCCCTATCAGGCGCACAATGTGTCCACGAGATGCTGTTGCAGAGCTGGGGAAAGAAAATACGCGTATTCCCCGCCGTCCCCTCCCAATGGCAGGACGTCCGGTTCCAAGACCTGCGGGCAGAAGGCGCTTTCCTCGTTTCCGCCATCCGCAAAGGAGGGAAAACAACAGACATACGGATTAAAAGCCTCGCGGGAGAACCCTGCATCTTACAGACGGATATGGAAAATCCTGTTGTCAAAATCGGCAATGCCATGCTGGTTCCCCAAGGCAAAGGTGTGTACGCATTGGATATACGAAAAGGCGAAACGGTGACCATCACGTCTCAAGCTGCCGAAGCATCCCCGATAGGCCCGGTTGAAGGCAAAGGAGGGAACTTTTTCGGGTTGCCATGATACTTCTGTCCGATAAAACACAAAATTAAAACTATATGCGACAAAAGTGAGACGTCTTTGGACCCTTCCGAAGTTCCTTTCAACAACCTTATACAAGATATTTACCGAATATCCATATTTTTGCATACGAACAATAATCACTAATATTCAATAAATATGAAAAGAAACTCCTTGTTATTTGCAACCGCCCTGCTCATCGGCCTGACCGGTTGTAAAAACACCCCGGCCCCCCAAGAGGCATGGATGAGCAACGCGCTCGACGCCGCTTCCTACCAATTGAAACTGACCGCTGAAGAACTTTCCGGAACCGGCAAGCTGCCACGCTCCATATATTCCGGTTACGACGTGAATTTCCTTGACACGCAACTGCAACGTGAAGACAAATCATATATAGACTCTCTGCATCCCAATCCACCGGCTTTGCAACTGGGCCAAAGATATCTTTGCAGCATTTACGACTGGACCAGCGGTTTCTTTCCCGGCAGCCTTTGGTATGCTTACGAAATGACCGGCGATGAGGAGTTGAAGAACCGCGCCATCGAGTACACCAACCTGCTGAACCCCATACGTGAGCTGAAAGGCACGCACGATATAGGCTTCATGATGAATTGCAGCTACGGCAACGCGCTTCGCCTTGCCCCCAACGACACCATAAAAGCGGTACTTATAGAAACCGCGGATAATTTATGTTCCCGTTTCAATCCGGAAATAGGCTGCATCCGTTCATGGGATTTCGGCGAATGGAACTTTCCGGTCATCATTGACAATATGATGAATCTGGACCTGCTGTTCAACGTTTCCAAGCTGACAGGAGACAACAAATACAAAGACATAGCCGTAAAGCATGCGCAGACCACCATGAAAAACCATTTCCGTCCCGACTACACCTCCTATCATGTGGTGAGCTACAACAATGACGGAAGTGTAGAAGTCAAACAGACGCATCAAGGCAAAAATGCCGAGTCGGCATGGTCGCGCGGACAGGCATGGGGAGTGTACGGCTATACCTCTTGCTATCGTGAAACCCAGGACGTGGCTTTCTTGCAAGAAGCCATTCACATTGCAGACATAATCATGGAACGCGTAAAAACCGACGACCTTATCCCCTACTGGGATTATGACGCTCCGGCAGGCGAAAAAACGCCACGTGACGCATCGGCCGCAGCCATTACGGCATCCGCATTCTTAGAACTCAGCACGTTCGTGCCCGACGGCAAGAAATATGCCGACTATGCCGAGACTATATTGAAAAGTCTTTCCGGTCCCGGTTATCTGTCTGCCAAAGGCAGCAACCAGGGTTATGTGCTGATGCACTCCACAGGCTCACTGCCGCATGGTTCCGAGATAGATGTACCGCTGAATTATGCTGACTACTACTATCTGGAAGCAATGAAAAGATACATGGACAGACATCAGTAATAACTCATAAACAAAACAGACATTTGATTTTAAGGTAAAAAAGGGTTTTATTTGGATTAACAAGGTTGGGGAAAGGCTGGATTTGCAAAAGTTCAGCCTTTTTCTTTTCTCAATTTCTCTTATTCATGCCGATTGGCTACTTTTGCCTTTAAAAGAAAAACTGTTTAACAACTATTTCCATGAACCGACAACTCATTTACAGAATTCTTGCAGGAAGCTTATTCCTACTTTTCCCCTTCATCATGCAGGCCCAAGTCATCTTGAAAAACTGGGCCATCGAGGACCATTCTGGCGAAATGCAGATAATGGTATCCGGTGACACACTGGACATAACGGCTCCCAAAGGCCTTACGCTATGGTATAACAAACGTCTGACAGGCGACTATGAAATCAGTTACCGCATAAAGATGCTGATGCAGGGCGGGAAGTACGACCGTTTAAGTGACCTGAACTGTTTCTGGGGCGCCAACGACCCGGAGCATCCTGAGAACCTGCATGCACAGGCAGCATGGAGAAAAGGCATCTTCCAACACTACAAGTCCTTAAAGCTGTTTTACGTGGGATATGGAGGAAACCATAACTCCACCACCCGTTTCCGTCAATACTACGGCGGAGGCCCTTCTTTGAACGATTCAATAGCAAGGCCTGTAATCAAGGAATATACAGATCCCGCTCACCTGCTGTTCCCCAACCAATGGTATCACATCCAAATCCGGGTGCAGAAAGGAATCACAACCTACCGCATCAATGGAGAAGAACTATTCCGCCTCTCTATCAAACGCAACGAAGGCGACGGACATTTCGGATTGAGACTGTTACAGAACCATGTGCTATTCACTGACTTTCAAGTTCACCATACTTTCACAGGAGGTTTCCGGAAAAAAGCAGGAAGATTATAAAGAAGGCCTGAGGAAAGCTCCACAATCCAACAAGAGAAATCAGCCGAAACATCAAACAAAATCTTTCATTCCCTTATAGATTTTGTCTTTATACACTTAGTTAAGCCTCGTTTTTCAGTTGCGGGCTGTACGGTTGCCAACTGTGGGCTGTTCGGCCCGCAACCGGAAACCGTACAGCCCGCAGTTGGAAAACGAAGTTTAGCTTATAGTTTAGCAAGGTTTTACATGGTTTAAAAACAGAAAACGTATTGGATAAAACAAGGTTCTGCCCCTGTGCAAAAAGTGATAATGCGTGATGACAAAAGTTTTGTCGTCACGCATTATTTGGTTGTCATCACGCTATAGTCGGCTTACTCTTAGAGAGTTAACAGGCTGTGTGACGAGTGATGAGAAAATATCGAAAACAAGTGGTTCGGCGGGCTGACAGAAAGGATTTCACACTGACTTCATCAAGAAACAGAACAGACGGTATAGCTCAAGGTGTTATGAGCCATACCGTCCGTCAATAGACTAATGTGTTAAGTTAGTATTCCGCGTATTTACTCGCCTTCAAAGATGGTGAGAACTGGACGAAGAACATATTGAGAATTAAGAGCCCAGCTACCGGTAGTTGCCGAATTGATATAGGTAAAATTATTATCTACCAGCAAGGTAGATATTTTTGATTGTGCCTTATCAAACGAACTTGTCATCATCCAAGTGTTTCTGGAAGCATTACCGACTAACTTAGCCTGAGTACCTATACGGCTTACCGCAACATCATAGGCTGCTCTTAGCGTTGCATCTTTCGTTGATTCATCGAGTGGTCCATTCTTTTCAGGAGAGATGCCATAAATCCGGGCACAAATATCGTACATCTGGTGTGCGGAAGGTATGTACCAGTCACTAAGATTTGTAGCTGTATGGTTATACTTTGCTCGCAAGCCCTTGTATTGTTTGAATAACAAAGATTGCTCAGTATTATCAAAAATAGCATTAAATGCCTTACTGTACTCATATCCATTGTACGTCCTAATAGTGTAGTCGGCATTATAGGTTTCTGTTGTCGCTAAGGTTGTAATATCAGTCCCGTCAGTGAAACCACCATCTTTGGAGGGGCCTATGTAAATACGATCAGTACCTTCCAATGCCATGGCATAGCCTGCTATTTTCTTGCCTTCGAAGGCAGTCCCGTAGTCACTATTGTCCGTAAAGTTCTCCTTCAATGCAAATATAACACCGATGGCTTTCTCATTATATTCGTTTCCAAATGTACCGTCTTTATAGATAAAGTCGCCTATTTTGGCGGCGAGAGGTCTGGTTGTGATATCCGAATTAGCCGATTCCCAATCTTCTACGTCAATGTCGAATACAATGTCAAATTCAGTATCTTCTATCGGAGATTCTTTCATCATATTACCGCTCACCTTGACGTGTTGGTTGCGAAGCAATGGAACGAGGTCGGCCGGTACTGTTACATTCTGCTGTCCTTGTTTGGTGGTAAAGTTCAGTTTGATTTCTCCCATGTCTTCACTTTCTTCATTAGCAAAGATATAGGCAGAGAAGAGAGTACCGTCGGGGGTAGCTTCCCAGTTGAATTTCGGAATGGAGAAGTCGACAGTCACCATCTCGCCGTCTACAGCCTTGCCGGTGCTGACGTTGAACTTTGATGTCGCATTATAGGAACCGGACAATGCCCAAAGCAGTTTAAATTCCCTCAGGTTCTTTTCCAAGACACTCACCTTGGCAAAAGGACGCACCATTTGGGGTTGCAACACCAACGCCTCACCTGATTTCTTTGAAACCTCACCGCTATAATAAAGCATCGGCAGCTTCGTTGTTAATCAAGCTACTCATCTCTTTTATGGCAACGTTTCTCAAATCGGAAGTGTCGTAATACTTATCTGCATAACGGATTGCCCCATCTTCGGAACGGCCGGCAGCGGCAACTGTTCCGTCAACGTAGTCCACCCACATCAGGCAATCGTACGTACCGGCATCCACAGCCAAATCGAACGAAATAGCGGCAGTTTCGGCAGAAGGCTCTACGACTACTTCATTACGATAAGCCGGTTGTGAAACTTCGCCTTTTGTCCAAAGTTCGAGGATGCAACGCAGTTTGTGCCCGACAATGTCCTCTGAACCACCGGCAGTGATGCTTGCAGGGAGAACAGCGGATACATGCATCTGCCCGGCATCAATGCCGTTGTTATCATCGTCACTGCACGAGGTGAACAAACCCATGCAGCAGATTAGTAGTAAGCCTAATATATTCTTTTTCATATTCGTATAAGTTTTAATTAGGGGTTATTTTATGATTGTCAAGAAAGGACGAATAACACCTTGAGCACCATTTACAGGATGTTCTTTGGGAGCAATCTCACTGCCGGATTTATTAATCTGAACAAAACAAGGACCGGCATCATTATTCAAACAACTCGTATATACATAATATCCTTTATTAGCGTTTCCGGTAAATACTTCTGCAACTTTCATGTCTATTGCATTGGCAAATGCTGTATTCAAAGCATCGACTTTCGTTACAGCCGGATATCCACTTTTTGATTCAACTCCATAGCAACCGCCTGCAGCTGCATACAACTGAGCCACAGAAGGAATATACCACTCACTTACGTTCTGAGGTTTCTTAGCCGTATTCTTTTTCCAAGTAGACAACACTTGCAAAACAGGATAACTCCAGTCAATAGCATGTCCGGTAAATTGTGAGGATTCCAATAATTCCTTCGTCTTTGAATAACCCGTAAAGTTCTTTTTATCCGGTTCTACGCCGGTAAAAAGCGTGACACCTGGATCTATTTTTTTACTACTATGCCTGTATAAATATGGACGTCCGCTTATATCACGTACACCATCTTCTCTTTCATCATTCGCCACTACAACATTCTTCAACGCCATCACATATCCCTTAATGCTCTTGCCTTGGAACGCATCACCGTACAGACTGATGTCATCGCCCCCTTGTGCTCCTACCGCATATACAATACCGACACAATTCGCTTTATTCTCTTCCGTCAGTTCACTGCTCCACGTACCGTCTATGAAGAAATAGTCTCCTACTTGCGGGTCTTTGCTCGGTTCAGGATCCGGATCTGTACCGGGATCTAATGCCCCGTCACCCATCAGCTTACCACCGGCAGTCATTTGTTGATTACGTTTCAACTCAATACTTTCTCCCGGTATTTCACGAGTCGATTTACCGGCAGCTGTCGTAAACGTAAGGATAGAGCTACCCAAGGAAAGTCCTGTGGAAGGAGTGAAAACATATCCGGTATATAATATTTGAGGAGCATCTTCCGCAGAAGCAAAGTTCTTGTCATACACTGCCGTAAGCATTTCCGCTCCCGGCTCTCCCGTAGCTACACTGAATGTTTTAGGCATTTCGAAGCTGACGGTCAATCCTGTGAGTGTAGCAAATTTTTCCGCATCGGTTTCTTGCACAATCAACTTAGCAAACGGACGCTTCAGCTTCATGGACTCATTCACCGCAGCAGCATTCTTTTTCACTTCCAGCTTGGCATAGAAGCCGTCGCAAAGGTCGGTATCGAACAAATTGGAGGCAAACTCGTCTTTGACGGTGAGCTGATGCAAGTTGGAAGTATCGTAGTAGGTATCCTCAAAATGGGTATAAGTCACACCATCCACAGAGGTCACCTCAGAAACAGTCGCATCCGCAGCTATAAAGTCCGCCCACATCAGACAGGTGTAATCACCCGGCCGCAATGGAAAGTCGAATGTAGGGACAGTGCCCGCTGCCACCGCAATCTCCTCACGATATTTCAAGAAAGGACTATCGCTCTTTGTCCACACCTCAATGATGCAACGCAGTTTATGAGTAGTAGGAATAGTTATCTGTGCACGTGTTGCTGCAATATCCCCGGGAAGTTCGGCGGAAATGCTCACCCGGCTGTTGTCAGTCTCACCGTTCACCGGCTCTTCCTGGCTGCACGAAGCCAGAAGAACGGTGAACAATAAAGTTATTATAAAATATAGTTTCTTCATTTCTTAAAAATTTAATGTTATTTCAAAGCCCTTGTTGTCTGCAACGGTTTGTCCGTACTTTCCTGTACTTGCATCGTACCTTGTACATTGTCATACAAGACAGAAGAGTTTTCTTGTTGGCGTTTGTAGGGAGCGCCGCCAACAATCACTTCAGGAGTTCCATAGCTGAACATGGCTCCGGTTAACTTATTGGAAATGGTGATAGCGGCAGGTTTATCGGCAGCCATTTCCGCTTCAATTTTCCAGTCACCCAAAGTGAAACGGTTATTCACCTGCCAGATTTCATCTACACTGCCATTCTCCGTCACCTGAATAACGGTGAGTATCTTATTATTGAGGCTCGGTCCGAAGTTAGCGGTGAGATGCCATTGCTTGGGATACTTTACGGGATCTTGGTCGGCAGGCTCACCACCGGGGAACCACTCATCGGTTGCAGTAATGTCCGGAGTCTGCTCACTGTAAATCTGGGCAACGGAAGTGAAACTGCCCCTACCTTCATAGGTGTAATCGGTTGTCACTTTGTTTCCGGCAACATGCATTTCTACGGGACTATGCAGCAACCATTGCCAGGTTGCAGCTTCGTCTGCACCCAATTCATCGTAAATAACAATCTTATTCGGGCGGAGCATAAAGATATGGCGTTTGTAGTTGTTTAAAGGATTGTCACCAAATCCAAACTCCGGCGTCTGGCTGATGCCGGCGGCAACAAAATTCGATTCCCATTGATCGGAAGTACCGCAATATGCATTCGAAGCGTCACCCAAGAAATAAGCGATGTTCTCTCCATTCAATCCCCGGCATATGTTTCCATAGGCCTTCGTAGTGAAAGGCTGGCCGATGCCGTTTATCATAATTGTATTGTGACCGCGGGTGTTGCGGTATTGCAAAAGGTTGTGCTTGTCCGCAAAATTCTGATAATAGCCCGCGCTGATATAGACCGGTCTACCCTTATACAACAATTTGAAACCATTCTGGTCTGCCAGCGTATGACTGCCCGATCCGTAAGGGCTGGAACGGAAAGCCAACGAAAGATTGGAATTCAGATTCCGCATATCGGAGTGCGCCACACCTTCACCGATGTCTTTATGCCAGATAAAGTTCTCAAAAGCACTATCATCCAATTCCGCAGCTGTATAGTCAGTATCCCCCTGAGCAATACGATACAAACGCATATCAAAATTGTCTTTCAGTACCACAGCACACTCCTTGGCATACCAAGCAGCGTAAGAATCACCCGTTTCGCGAGCCAAGAAGTCCATGAATCCCACTTGTACTCTTCCCGGTTCTGTCATCCATTTTTCGACTCCGTCACCAAAACTACAGTTGCCCGAACCCGGCAGCCAGGTGTAAGCAATTGCCTTACCGGCATTTTTGTACCAGGGATGTTTCAGAAAATCAGTCTGCGTCAGATGTGAGAATAACATCGGCATCCAGTAGAGCGTATAACAGTTGGTTCCGAAATAGCTGATTCCGTTCTGCCATGCACCACTACGATTGAAACCGGAAGCCGGCGCACGCCCTGTCCACAGTTCGTAGAAGTATTCCAGCGCATTCATTGCTTCGGGATATTCCTGACAAATTACCAACGCACCTTGCGTCATGTTGCGCAATACAATCTGCCAAGTATGATTATCGAAGATGTGATTTTCGATTCTTCCCGTATAACTCCGGTAGTAGTAATTGACAATCTTCAAGATCAGTTGTTCCGCCTTTGTCTTCTCGTCTTCGGTCAGGCTCTCCTGACAAAGGTCATAGCATAGACTCACTACATCAACAATACCTCCCGCCGCAAAATTTTCATACTTTTTCAGTTGGTCATCGGTAATACTGTAATTAATCAAAGTTCTGCCAATTTCCAGTATCTTGTCATAATACTTCCGGTCTTTGGTAAGACGCCAAGCGGTATTCAAATAATTCCTCGTGTTATTCGCCAGTGCTTCCATACCATAATCATGGGGATTGGCCGGTAATTTGACACCAAGACCATCCTTTCCATTTGCCCTACTAATCATCGACTTATATTCAGGATGAGTGTCAGCAATCGGGCTTACCTTCGCTATGTCCTCTTCCAAAAAACAGTTGATACGCGGATACGTGGCAGGTATGTTCTGTTGGAACACTTCCCACTTGGGCGTTACGAATACCTCTTCCTTGCCTGTCACCGTAAACTTATAGACTTCGCTCCAAATGGTAGCTTTGTCATTGGCATCCACTTTGCGGAAACGCCAATACCAGTCACCGGTAGCCAGTTGCTCGTGAACATTATATAGGTCCCAGTTCAGTTTGCCGGAACGGTACGTACCTTTCTCAGGAAATGAGTTATCTTGCGACAACTCAAATTCCAGAAATTCATCTTCCCCTCTCAGTACTTTCGGTACAATCAGCGGCGCCGGATTCACAAAAAGCTCATGCTCTTCGCGCGGATAAGGTTGGTCCCGATCATTGGGATGCACCATTTCCAATGCTTTATTGCCGGTCAGATCTTCAAAGAAAATCTCGTTATCATCGTTACACCCTGTCACAAACAGACAGCCTGCAGTGAACAAGCAGATATTTATAAATTTCATTTTCATACTATTCAAATTTTACCATTCCGGGTTCTGTACCAAGTTCTCATTCATATACAATTCGTTCTGTGGATAAGGATAGAGATACATCTTGTTCGCCCAATACATCGTCCCTATCAGCACTTTCTCAAACGAGAGTTCATCATCTCCACTCTTTCTAATCTTCACCCCGTAAAGATTGCGCACCTCATCATCGCCTGCAATCTTCCAGCGGCGTATGTCGTAGAAGCGGTGTCCTTCCAAAGCCAGCTCAACGCGGCGCTCATTGCGCACTTTCTTACGGAAATCGTCCTGTCCGGCAGCAGCCACGCCTTCCATTGTAGCCGAGGCGCGCACTTTATTCAACGCTTCAATCGCAGTGAGCGTACATCCTTCGGGCTTAACGTCAGGACCCTTCCATTCGTTCAGGGCTTCCGCATAGTTCAGCAGGATTTCGGCATAGCGGAACAAGATATAATGGTGTTCTATCTTGTTGGGCTTCACCGGATCCAGCGATACGGAAGGATTCATCCATTTGCGTAAATAGTATCCGGTCTTGGTGGAACCTTCCATAGTCTTGTTCTTACCGCCTTCAAAGGTTTCTACCTTTTGTTTCAGCCAAACACTTCCGTTGGTAAGCACATTCTTATACAAACGCGGGTCGCGGGTCGGTTTGCCTTCAGCATCATAATACATATTCGATACATGTGCAGGGTTGCTCCAGTCAAAAGGAGTACCGTCTTTCATTTCATAAGCGTCCACCAAGTTCTGGGTAGGGGTATTTCCTCCCTTTGCGGAAGTCTCGGCATATCCCATAGGCTGGTTGCGTGCTTCAAAACTATTTGTCAGGTCAGTGTTGCGGCGTTCAAGTATCAATTGTTTGGATTTGAATATTTCATTTCCTCCCTTATCGGAATACAAAGGGTCGGCAGTAATCTCAGGCAAGCTGTACTCATTCAAAGCAATCACCTCATGGGCTGCTCTGGCGGCTTTTTCCCACTTGCTCAAGTCATTGTCGGGATTGTGCAGTTCGCTCGCCGCATAAAGAAGCGCTCTCGACTTCAAAGCCAGCGCCGCACCGCAGGTGATGCGTCCTGTCTCATCCCAGAAATCCATCTGGTTCACCGGAAGTTCAGGAGCTATCTCGGAACATTCCTCTGCGATGAAATCAATCACTTCATTAAACGGAGTCTGCTTCACCGAGTTAATCTCCTCCTGCGTGTAAGTGCGTGTCAACAACGGGATGTTACCATACCGCTTTGCCAGTTCAAAGAGATAGAAAGCCCGCAGGAAACGAACTTCGTATGGGAATTTCGAGGATTTCTCCATTATCTCCTTGTAGTCGTCATTATACTCAAAACGTTTCAAGGCTTCCGGATCGTAATTCTCCAGAAAAGAGTTGGCGCTGCGAATACCGTCCCAAAGATTCCAAGCGTCGTCCACCCGTTTCAAAGGGCTCCACACTCCGTTGGTCATATAGTTGATATTCGCATTTTCCTGCGTGTAAATGCAGTTGTCGGTGGCAGCTTCCATGATATACCCGCTTCCTAAATCGGATGGCAAGAAAGTGTACACGTATGCTACCAACTGGTTCATATTATCATAATAGGCATACGCTTCTTCTTTCGTCTTGCCGGAAGTCTCGTTATAATCCAGATAGTCACATCCGTTCAACGAAAGCAACGCACAGGCCATTACCATATATTTTTTTATGTTAAGCATAATTTCGTCCCGTTTAAAAATTAATATTCAAGCCTACATATACCGAGAACAGGTCGGGATAGCCCAAAGCGATGTCCTCACAATTGAAATAGTCTATTTTGTCGATAGAAAACACGTTCAGCGCTTTGGCATAGACCTGGCACTTGTCCATCTTCATCTTCTTGGACCATGCCTGCGGCAGAGTGTAATACACATTCAGGTTGCGAAGTTTGAAGAAAGAACCGTCTGCTATCCATTGCGTACTGGTCTGATAGTTGTTCTCGTTGGAGAGCGTGGACAGGCGCGGCACGTTGGCAATGTCTTTGGTGCTTTCCGTCCAGCGTACTTTATCCTTTAGATACCAAGTGGCAATATTGGTATTGCCGTTGCGCAAGGGTTGATGCACACTTGACACATTCAGTTGCTTTGTCAGCCCGCTGACTCCGTTGAAGGTCATGTCTATGCCGAAACCTTTGTACTCAAAACCCAAGTTCAATCCGTAGACCATGTCGGGGATAGAGGTGGACTTGCCTATGGCAACGCGATCCTCACTGTCTATACGCTTGTCACCGTTCTGATCTTTATACTTCACGTCACCCGGACGCACCACCGAGAAAGTCTGTTCGGGGCTGTTGGCTATATCTTCTTCATCATTGAAATATCCGATGGCTTCCAAGCCGAACAACTGTCCGATTTTATGGCCTTTGGTGTACAGATAATCGTATGGCTGATAAGCCTGTCCGTTTTCAATCACCTTACTGTCGTTCAGTCCCCAGTTGGCATTGACATAATAGTTGAAATCTTTCAGTTGCTGGTTCCAGCCCATGCTGAGTTCCAGTCCGCGGGTTTCATTTTCACCGATATTGCTTTTGGCGGGCGTCACTCCCAACATTCCGGAAGTACGGTTATTGTCAACCAAAATATTGGTGCGACGGTCGTAGAACACTTCGGCAGATGCCGTAAAGTTCTTCCACATCCGCAAATCGACACCTATATTGTATTTGTCGGCAGTCTCCAACTCCAGTCTGTACATAGGCAACTGCTGTTCCCGCAAACCATTAACGAGAGTACCCAAGGATTCACCGAAAGCATATTTACCGCTTGTTTTGTCACTGATCCAAAAATAGTTTCCCAGACCGTAATCCAGCCCGTCCGTTGCCGAACGCCCCCAGGAAGCACGCAACTTCAACATATCAAGTTGGGATACATCCTCCAAGAAAGCCTCGTTGGCTATGTTCCATCCGGCCGACACCGCAGGATAGAAACGGAATTTGTCGCCTTCCAGCAATACGCTGGTACCGTAGTAATTGGCCACCACGTCAAGCATATAGCGGTTATCATAATTATATCCTGCAAATCCCATTACGTTCTGGCGATAATAAGCGCCATTCACACCGAGAGGTTCTTCCATCTCCTGACGGTAAACGACAGACGCGGCAACCTGATGTTTATTGAATGTGCGGTCATAGTTCAGTTTTGCCTCTACGCTGGCACGAATGAACTGGTCGGACAGTTTGGACGATGAAACCTGCAAAGTAGAGTTGGAACCTTCCGTTTTAGTAGTGGGAAGTCCGGCTGCGGTCTGATTGAAGATTTCATACAGATAAGTCTTGCTGCCTATGTCCTGATAAGTGGCAGAGTTGTCATAGGCTACGGCAACCTCGGCGTTCAGCCCCTTCACAAACATGGAGAGGTCTTGCGTCAGGCGCATATCCCCTTCCAGCAAACGACGGTTTTCCTGCACATACCCCACATCGGCAATCGCGGCAATAGGATTCATCTTAAAGACAGAATTACTGCCCCAGTTCCCATTGGCAGTCTTTATGGGGAAAGCTGCGGAAGGCACTTTATACAGGTTTTGGAAGATAGCGTCTATACCGGTATTGGGGCGTTTATCTTCTGCAATAATACCGTAAAGGCTGAATTTCACTTTGGTAGCAGGAGTGACATCCACATCCAGATTGATACGCAAATCCAGTTCGTAATTACGGATCTGGGAGTTGTAACGGTCGGAATAGTGGGTGTAATCCTCATTCAGCAAGCCGAACTCATTCTTGTAATCCAACAAAGCCATGTAGCGCACCCGTTGTCCGCCGCCACGCACCATAATATTGAACTGGTTGTTCTGGCTGAAATCGCGCATGCCTTCTTTCACCCAATCGGTATTGGGATAAAAGTTGGGATTCGTTCCTTGCTTAAAGTTTTCCAACTGCTTGGCCGTATATTGAAGAGGCAATCCGTCATAATGCAAAGCCTCGTTCTGCGCCATTGCATATGTGTAAGCATCCGCCATCTCCGGCTGATTGATAGGGAAATTAAAACCATGGCGGTAATTCACGTCAATATCGAATGAATTGTAAACGCCACGTTTGGTATTAATCAAAAGAACGCCATTAGCAGCTCTGGCTCCGTAGAGAGCGGTGGCCGCTCCGTCCTTCAACACCTGCACCGATTCAATCTCTTCCAAAGTCATGTTCGTCAGCCCGCGTTGGAAACCGTCGACCAACACCAATGGAGAACCGGAAGCGCCACGTATCTTCATTCCGGCATTCGTACGCCAGCCCGCGTTCTGCGAGAGTTGCAACCCCGGTATCAGACCAAAGAGGGCATTGTTCACCCTGTTGGTTGAGGTGGCTCCTTTCATCAACTGATCGGCATAGATGGTGGATACCGATTGCGTACGGTTCTCTTCGGTGCGCTTCATAAAACCCAAGTCGCTCATTCCGTCTTTGTGTGAGTCAAGCACTATATTCATAGTCTCTCCCGTCACCTTCACACGTTTCAGAACCACGTCGGCATAGTTTAGGTCGATATAGTCGCCTTCTTCCAGCTCCAATGAGAAAACGCCGGACTCATCTGTAATGCTGTTGATACGGAATTCTCCGGCCTTCGAGATCTTCACCCCCGGAAAAGGTTTTCCGGAAGCGTCCTTCACAACTCCATTCAATGTCTGCTGTGCCATTGCACCCAAAGAGAGTGTAAAGGCCAAACCTACTGTATATAGAATTTTCTTCATATTTTTTCTTATTCATTAGTTTTATTACCAACCGGGATTCTGAACCAAGCCATATTTCTTATTGATTTCCGCCAATGGAAATGGCAGCAAGTACCAGTGATCGTACCAGTAGTATTTCTCTTCGCGCACGTTGACCTGATAGTTAAATGAGTTCTCTCCAACCTTTGTCGTCACCAGCTCTTCCAACGGACGGGTGGCCCATTCGGCACCCTTGAGATAGCGTCTCATATCGTGGTTGCGTATATCCTCCTGACCGAACTCACGCGCACGCTCATCCAGCAGATAGTTCAACAACGGCTCTCCGTCCGGCACCTCGGCAGCAGTCACTTCGGGAAGCCCGGCACGCGTATGCACAAGATTGAGATAATCGTATGCATCTCTTTCAAACTCGTCTTTTACGGATGCCTGCCCCAACTTGTTCATTGCTTCGGCCATATAAAGATAGATTTCCGGCATACGGACCAACGGACAGGAATAGGGTTTCTTTTCCATTTCGTTCTTTTTATCACGAATAAACTTCCGGAAACCATAGCCAAACTGGAATTTCTGCCCTTCTTTCGCACCCGGTCCAAAGCCCTCAGAACCTCCGACAAAGACCTCCGCCTTTCTTCCTTTATACTTATCACCGTTCACCACCAACGTTTCATACAGGCGGATATCACGAGTAGGATTACCTGAAGCGTCAAAGAAAGGATGCGCCCGGTGCTCCGGATTATCCCAGTCGAATTTAGAACCGTCGTGCCATAAGAACATATCGGCATGATTGCTGCGGGGCATACCATAGCCCTGATCGAACATACGGAATGCTTTATAGCTACTTACATAAATGGGCCAGCGGAAAGAAGCCATTACCACTTCCCGGTTGCCTTTCGTGAAATAGCCGTTTATATAGTCTGTACGTGGATTGCCGGTATTTTCCACCCGGTAATAATTGCCATTCTCCTCATTCATTTTCAAGAATTCCCTTCCGGCTTCCAGAGCTGCTTCCCAACGGCTTTCCTGATAGTCGCCATACCATGTCAGATGTTCGGTAGCTGCCTGTCCTTCATAATAAGGCGTAACATTATTGAACAACGGACTTGCCACAAACATCAGCAAGCGGAATTTCAACGCTTTGGCAACGGCAGCCGTCATGTGTCCGTACTCTGCGTCCGTAGTGAACCATGGCAAATCCCTTGCGGCCTCATCCAGCAGATTCACCGTTCTCTCCACAGTTTCCTCCAACGTCAAACGGGGAAATTGGAAAAGTTCATCCGCAGTATAAGCATGGTCAATCCAAGGCATACCGCCATAATAGCGGATCATGTCCATATAATGATAGCCAATCACAACTTTCGCTTCCGCCTTGCGCACCTTCTTTTCGTCGGCGGACATATCGGGAACTTTGTCTACATTCTCAATATAGATATAGGCCTTTCTGATTCCATAGGTAGGGTCTCCCGTCACCGCCTTATTGGAGAGCTGGTAAGGGAAGTTGCTTGTTCCGCTGGCGGAAGTGATAGCGCCATGCGTCCACGACAATCGTGTCGTATAGCCCAGATCCGAATATAAATCCAGCGTAAAAGCTCCGTCATGATAACCACCCAAAGCCGGCATGTAGTCCGGCAGGCTTTTATAGAACTGGTTCAATGCCTGGTCTGCATATCTTTTCTGTGAGAACACACTGTCAATGGACTTTTCGTCACCCTGCGGTTTCTCCAGGAAACTATTTCCAAATTTCAGGTCCTCGCAACCTACAATCATGGTGACCAGTAACCCTAAGGAAATTATTGTTCTTATAGTTTTCATATCTTCAATTTTAATGATTAAAAGGTTACATTTACTCCCAGACTGAAAATCTTCATTACAGGGTAAGTATTATCATCACGTGTCAACTCACCTTCCGGATCAAATATTTTCAGTTTATCGAAAGTCAGCAGGTTATATCCCGTAAACTGTACGGCAAGTTTTGAAGCGCCGATTGCTTTCAGCACTTTTTCGCTTGTGATATTGTAGCCTACCGTCAGGTTCTTCAGCTTCAGATAAGAAGCATCTTTCAGCCATACGCGGGATGTTTCCTGATTATTGGTATTACGGTTGTACGTAAAGCGCGGATACTCTGCCGTAGCCGCCGTTGCTTCCGTCCACCGGTCATCTACCAGATATTGATAGAATGTTCCGCCCAACTGCTTGTTGAAGAACGGATCCCTATAAGTATTCTGCATCTCAATATCACATCCTGCAACCCCTGTCCAGTTCATTGAAGCAAAAAAGCCTTTATACTCCGCACCGAAGTTCAAACCGAACGTGTAAGCCGGACGTTTGGGCTTTCCGATTTTCGTGCGGTCGTCCGGATCTATCACTTCATCTCCGTTCAAATCCGCATATTTCGTATCTCCGGGCTGAACCTTAGATATAGGTTGCGGCAAATCATCGCGCAAAGTGCCGTCGGCATCAAAATCGTCTTTCGTGTAGAATCCTTGCGCCACATATCCATAACGGGCACCGACTTCATTACCGGTATGCCACATATAAGGTTCGTTAGGCTCTACCTCATCCTGATAGACAATCTTATTTTTAGAATAGGACACATTGGCATTGATAAAATAAGAAACATCCTTTACCTTATCATTCCACTTCAAGTCAATTTCATATCCCTTATTATCCACCTTACCCATGTTGACAGCCGGCAACAAACCGCCACCCATAGCAATCAAAGAAGGAACCGTACTCCGCTGAATCAGAATGTCCTTACGTTTTTCAATAAAATAGTCAACCGACAAACGCAAACGGTCGTTGAAGAAATAAGCGTCCAGACCATAATTCTGCTTGAGAGCCGTTTCCCAGGTTACATCCGGATTACCCAAAAGGATCTCTCTGGCCGCCCACTCATAAGAGGTATTGGTAAGACCGAAGATATAACCGTTCTTATCCTGATAGCTCTTCTCAAGCCACTCGGAATCGTTCACTGAATAAGAGTCGGGCAAGTACAGGAAGCGGAGGTCTTTCCCATTCACTTTCATATTATCATTACCCACCAGACCGATAGAACCGCGAAGCTTCAAATAGGTCAAGAACTTATTCTTCGGAAAGAAATCCTCTTCCGTCAGAATATACCCGACAGAACCGGCGGGGAATGTACCGAAACGCTTGTCCGGAGCAAAATTCTCGGAACCGTTGTGACCGATATTGAACTCAGCCATGTATTTGGATTTATAATCGTAAGTCAAACGTCCTACGAAACCTACATAACCGGCAGCTACATCGGTATATAACTTCGGATAATACTTTTTGCTTTGATTGTAAAGGAACAAAGCCCCTACACTATGGTCGCCGAATTTACGGTTGTAACGGACACTTCCTTCCAGATACCAGTCGCGCCCGCGCTTACGGTCACTCTCTTTTTCTTCATAGGTATTCATGGAATTCTGTCCACTCACACGATAAACAACCTCCCTGTTAAAGTCAGGATCGTCGATAGAAAGACCGGAACCATCCACCTCCGACTTATAGAAAGGAGTATAAGTCTCTACATGGCCGACTACTCTTCTTACATAAGAATAATCCGTATTATAGGATCCCTTGATGTCGACCGACAGACCTTTGGTAATGAAATCCAACTTTTGCTCTAAGTTCAGGTCGAACGTCATATTGTTGGACAACTGGCGTTTGTAACCGGAACCGTAGTATCTATCAAATACCTGGTTCTTCATCGTAAGATTAGGATAGCGGCTATCCTGGTGCACCACTTTCTTTCCGTCTACCAGTCCGGGAGAAGAGAAAGGCCATGTAGAAGAAAAGTTCTTCCAGATCTCTTCAATCGGTTCGCGCTTATTCCCCACAATACCGCCCATATTGAACTTCAAGGTAGTGGTAGGGGTAAGATTTACATCCAAGTTGGCACGATAGTTATAACGGGAATAATTATAGTTGTTATTATAGTCGAGTCCTTTCAACTGCTTGAACAAACCATTCTGATAGAGGAAACCCAAAGAGATGAAATAACGTACCTTCTTTGTACCTCCGGAGATGTTGAGGTTGTGTTGCGTCTGGACAGCCATCTTGTTTGTCAGCTCCTTATACCAATTGATATTGGGATACATGATAGGAGAATCGCCCAAGCGGAACCTTTCCAAGTCATAGGCATTGAATGCCATTTGATCTTCCGCCATACCGTCATTGCGTTGCGCTTCGGTATAACATAAGGCGGTAGTGTAGCTATCTGCCGTTTCCAACACGCGGGTGGGCACTTGCACGCCGACATTGGAGCTTACCGACACCCGGGCTTTACCCTCTTTTCCGCGACGTGTCGTCACCAAAACCACACCGTTGGCTCCACGCACACCGAATACAGCCGTAGCGGAAGCGTCTTTCAGCACGTTTATAGATTCTATTTCATTGGGATCCATCTGGAAAAAGCTACGTTCCACCCCATCTACCAAAATAAGAGGAGTAGCGCCGGCTTCACTCAAGGAGCCCACACCACGCACAAATATCTTTGCGTCATCGGCACCCGGCTGTCCACTGGGCTGCATGGACGATACACCCGGCAGCTGACCGGCCAAAGAGTTGGCAACACTACCACTCGGCGACTTCAACAAAGCATCCGTACCTACACTGGAAATGGCACCGGTCAATGTTGCCTTCTTCTGTACACCGTATGCCACTACTGTTACTTCTTCCAAGCTCTGTACATTCTCTTTCAGACGGACATTGACTGTTCTCCGCCCTCCTACCTTGACTTCCTGAGACAAATAGCCAATGAATGAAACGGTAAGCACAGCATCCTCATTGGGCACCTGAATGATGTACTTCCCGTCAATGTCGGTTATCACACCGGTTGTAGACCCTTTCACCTGCACAGTAGCTCCGATAACAGGACCAAACTCATCAGTAACCGTTCCGGTAACCTGAATACTCTTATCCTGCAAAGCACCATAGCTTGTCCATTCATTATTGACCATGGTTCCATGCTCTTGCCAATTACGATTCGTCTCTGAGGAATAACAGTAATCTCCCCCTAAAGATGATCGAATGCATACGGCAACAAACAGTATTTTTCGCATGCGGCAATCAACAAAAATGTTTTTCATAATTTATGTTTTTTAATTATTTAAAATAAGCAAACTGAACAAATTTTAATTAGCAGTTTCCTGATTGCAAATAAATTAAAAAATCTGCGAAGAGGTCTTTAAATACATGGTGGAAAAATTTCACTATGAGGCAAAACAGTTTTAAAATTGTCGAATACGGTTTTAAAATCGTCTCAAAATGGATAAATCCAACAGAAAAACAATGATTGTCGGGCCAAAAGTGTTCGTGAAAGCCCGTCCGAAAGCTATACATTATCGCCCTCAAAAGAAAAGTATAGGGCAAAAAAAAGGAGTACCGCTGTACTCCAACCTTTGTTAACCTTAAATCTAATACTATGAAAAACACATTGCAAAGATACGGACTCTTGGGATATTTGCAAACTATCCAAGAAAAAAAGTATGTTCTATAACACAGATTAAGAAAAAAGGACGGATATGCAAACACATTCCGTCCCTTTTTAACATTTATCTTAGCAGATTATTCCTCATCCAGCAAGATTTCAAGGATTTGGCAAGCAGCCTTCGCCACCGGAGTGCCCGGACCGAAGATAGCAGCTACGCCAGCTTTATAAAGGAAGTCATAGTCCTGTGCAGGGATTACGCCGCCTGCAATGACCACAATGTCCTCACGACCTAACTTCTTGAGTTCTTCAATGATCTGCGGAACCAATGTCTTGTGTCCGGCAGCCAATGAAGAAACACCCACTACATGAACGTCATTTTCCACTGCTTCACGAGCTGCTTCGGCAGGAGTCTGGAACAACGGTCCCATATCCACGTCGAAACCGCAGTCCGCATAGCCGGTTGCTACCACCTTGGCGCCACGATCGTGACCGTCCTGTCCCATTTTGGCTACCATGATACGAGGCTGACGTCCCTCTTTCTTTGCAAACTTCTCAGCCAACTCACAAGCTCTGTGGAAGTCGCTGTCATTTTTACTTTCTGATGAATACACGCCTGAAATAGTTCTAATTACTGCTTTATAACGTCCTACAACTTTTTCGCAAGCATACGAGATTTCGCCCAATGTGGCACGAACACGTGCTGCTTCCACTGCCAGTTCAAGCAAATTGCCCTCTTTGGTTTCCACACATTTGGTGATGGCATCGAGCGCTTTCTGAACAGCAGCCTCATCGCGCCCTTCCTTCAAGATCTTCAAGTTCTGAATCTGCTCCTGGCGAACAGCCGTATTATCAATCTCAAGAATATCAATAGGAGCTTCTTTCTCCAAACGATACTTGTTCACACCTACGATGGTTTGTGAACCACTGTCGATACGAGCCTGCGTACGTGCGGCAGCTTCTTCGATACGCATCTTCGGAATACCGGTTTCGATAGCTTTCGCCATACCGCCCAGTTTTTCCACTTCTTGGATCAGCTCCCAAGCCTTATGCGCAAGTTCATTGGTCAGTGACTCCACATAATAGGAACCGCCCCATGGGTCAACGTTCTTGCAGATGTAAGTTTCTTCCTGAATATAAATCTGTGTGTTACGCGCGATACGTGCAGAGAAATCGGTGGGCAGTGCAATAGCCTCATCCAAAGCATTGGTATGCAAGGACTGAGTATGCCCTAAAGCGGCAGCCATAGCCTCAATGCAGGTACGACCGACATTGTTGAACGGGTCTTGCTCGGTCAGTGACCAACCGGAAGTCTGGGAGTGTGTACGCAATGCCAGTGATTTCGGGTTCTTCGGATTGAACTGTTTCACAATCTTGGCCCATAACATACGTGCAGCACGCATCTTGGCTATTTCCATAAAGTGATTGGTTCCGATAGCCCAGAAGAACGACAGGCGCGGTGCGAACGCATCGATGTCGATACCGGCAGCAACACCTGCACGAAGATATTCCAGACCGTCGGCCAACGTATAAGCCAACTCGATATCCGCCGTAGCACCTGCCTCCTGCATGTGATAACCGGAGATAGAGATAGAGTTGAACTTAGGCATCTTCTGAGATGTATATTCAAAAATATCGGAAATGATCTTCATGGAGAATGCAGGCGGATAGATATAAGTGTTACGCACCATGAATTCTTTCAGAATATCATTCTGGATAGTACCCGCCATTTCTTCCAATTTAGCGCCTTGTTCCAGCCCGGCATTGATATAGAATGCCATAATCGGAAGCACCGCACCGTTCATTGTCATAGACACTGACATCTTATTCAAAGGAATACCGTCGAAAAGCACTTTCATGTTTTCCAATGAACAAATAGATACACCGGCTTTACCAACGTCACCTACCACACGTTCATGGTCGGGGTCGTAACCGCGATGGGTAGCCAAGTCGAATGCAACGGACAAACCTTTCTGTCCGGAAGCCAGGTTACGGCGATAGAAAGCATTAGATTCTTCGGCTGTGGAGAATCCGGCATACTGGCGGATGGTCCAGGGACGCAGAGTGTACATTACCGAATACGGACCACGCAAATAAGGCGGAATACCTGCCGCGTAGTTAAGGTGTTCCATACCTTCGAGGTCTTCTTTGGTGTAAACAGGCTTCACTTCAATGTGTTCCGGAGTTTTCCAGTCGGCTTTGATGCCGTTAGCCTTTTGCCACTCAGCACCATTGGCAGGCTGGAAAGCGGCATATATATCTAAGTTTTTAAAATCTTTTCTCATCTTACTTCAAAAGTTTAGCGTTGAATTCCTTTAATGTTTCCAGAACGTTGACACGGACATGGATAAAGTTCTCGATACCAGCTGCTTTCAGCTCGTCCATACAAGCAGGAGCACCGGCTACGATAAACATGGCGCGACCATTCAAAGCTTTGAAAGCCGGAACGGCATATTCCGCATACTCATCATCGCTTGAACAGAGAACTACAATATCGGCTTTAGCCGCCATTGCAGCTTCCACACCTTCCTCTACGGTGGTGAAACCGAGGTTGTCAACAACTTCATATCCGGCACAGGCCAGGAAGTTGCAAGAGTATTGAGCACGTGCCTGACGCATTGCCAGATTACCGATAGTCAGCATAAACGCCTTAGGACGCTTTCCGGATGCTTCCGTTTCCAGACGCAACGCTTCAAACTCACTGGCTGCACGATCGAAGTTCAATGAAGGAACATCCTTTTCGCAAGTGCTGTGTCCACCGCAGCAGCAAGTAGCTTCCAACGGTTTCTTGTCACCCGCCTTTTCATTGAAGTTGGGGAACTGATTAGTACCCAGCAACACCTCCTTACGCTTGGCAACAGCAGAATGACGGGCCGCATTACTTTCGTTCACAGCAGCTTGCACCTTACCGGCTTTTACGGATGCATAGAAACCGCCGTCTTCTTCTACTGCAAGGAACAATTCCCATGCTTGCTTGGCAATAGCCACAGTCAGATTTTCAATATAGTAAGAACCGGCAGCCGGGTCGATCACTTTGTCGAAGTGAGACTCCTCTTTCAACAGCAGCTGTTGATTACGTGCCAAACGTTCGGAGAATTCATCAGGAACAGCATACGTCTTGTCAAACGGAACAACCGTCATGGAATCCACCCCCGCGAGGGCAGCGCTCATAGCCTCAGTTTGCGTACGTAACAAGTTTACGTGTGCATCGAACAAGGTGAGGTTGAAAGTAGAAGTTTCTGCATGTATTCTCATCTTGGCGGCACAGCGACATTCGTTGTGTTCGCCCTTGTTTTCGCAGTCGCGCAGACATTCCGGATTATAGGAAGCCACGATATTGGCCCATAACATACGCGCTGCCCGGAACTTGGCAATTTCAAGGAAGTAGTTGGAGCTGATGCCAAAGTTAAACTTAATCTTCTTGGCTACCAAAGCTGCCGGCAGTCCGGCATCGGTCAGTTGGTTCATATATTCATTACCCCAAGCCAACGCATAGCCCAGCTCCTGATAGATATATGCACCCGCATTGTTCAGTGTCAGTGCATTTACATTCAGCACACGATATTTCGGAAGAGCAGAAGTGGCTTCGATCAAAGCCTTGGAAGTAGCTACCATATCGCCTTTCTCCTTACCCTTAGCCAGCATCTTATTGAAATAATCGTAGTTGATAGAGCCTTGCAACTTCGTGAGATCATAATCTTTCTTTTGGAAGTAAGCCACAAGAAGCTCCGCCAATTCCACCACGTGTCCCTGACAAGTGGAGAAGTTCAGTTCCACACATTCCGCACAGATGTCTTTCAGCAAAGTCTCAATATACTCCGCACTCAGTTCTTTGGCTTTCACATGGAAAGAAAGCGAATCAATGCCCTTGTTCAAGATATCCAATGCTTTGGCATTAGCTTCTTTAGGACATTCCACTTTTATTTCCTGGCGAACGAACCATTCATTATTATTTTTCTTTGTACCTCTAAGATAGGGGAACTCACCGGGAAGCGCGTTTGTAGTCTTTAAGCCTTCAAGGTCTTCCATGCGATAGAAAGGTTTCACTTTGAATCCTTCATTCGTCCTCCAAACGAGCTTTTTCTCAAAGTCCGCACCTTTTAAGTCTGCGGTAACTTTCTCCATCCACTGTTCCGTAGAAACCGGAGAAAAGTCCGAGAAGAGTTTTTCTTTACTGTCTGCCATAGTTTATTTAAAATTAAAATAGATGAATAGTATTCATTTTGTCATCAAGAGACATGCAAATATAAGGAAATACTTAAAACAAAAAAGGCTTTTTAGGGAAAATTGCACCTATGAATAGCACTATGTTCATCTTTATTCAAAGCATATTCTTGATGTACACCCGCCTTTTGCAAAGTTGGTATTACAAAAAGAAAGGCAAACCCTTTGTTTGCTCCTCTTTATTAAGTAATTTTGCGCAAAATTTAAAAAGCAACATTATAATAAGGTATTATGAACTGGTTAGAAAGTCTTCTTTGGGACCCTTCATCCGTCGCACATATCGTCTGCCTGTATGCATTCGTTATATCTGTGGGGGTGCTGCTGGGCAAGATTAAAATTTTCGGGGTATCGTTAGGAGTTACGTTTGTGCTCTTCACCGGTATTCTAATGGGACACTTTGGATTTACAGGTGAAACACACATTTTACATTTCATCCGCGAATTCGGTTTGATTCTATTTGTATTCTGTATAGGTTTACAAGTAGGACCGTCTTTCTTCTCCTCTTTCAAGAAAGGAGGAATGACGCTGAACATGCTTGCAGTGGGCATTGTGGCACTAAATATCGTTGTCGCCCTGAGCATTTACTTCATTGACGGGAACATAGACTTGCCAATGATAGTAGGTATCCTGTACGGTGCTGTAACCAATACCCCCGGTTTGGGTGCCGCTCAGGAAGCATTGAACCAGCTGAATTATACGGGAGACCCTATCGCACTGGGATATGCCTGCGCCTATCCGCTTGGTGTAGTCGGCATCATCGGTTCTATCATTGCCGTACGTTATATCTGCCGCATCAACCTGAAAAAGGAAGAAGAAGAGCTCAATACGCAGGAAGCGGATATGAAACACATGCCGCATATGCTGCACCTCGAGGTACGTAACGAAGCCATTGACGGCAAGAAACTGATTCAGGTGAAAGATTTTCTGGGACGCCCGTTCGTATGCTCCCGTATCCGTCATGAGGGCCATGTCAGTATTCCTAACCAAGATACCCAATTCCACATCGGCGACCAATTGTTCATCGTATGTTCCGAGGAAGATGCCGAAGCGGTAACTGCCTTTATCGGCAAAGAGATTCAGGTGGACTGGGAAAAGCAGGATACACCTATGGTGTCACGCCGCATCTTGGTTACAAAATCAGAAATCAACGGCAAGAAACTGGGAAGCATGCACTTCCGAAACATGTACGGTGTGAACGTGACGCGCATCAACCGTTCGGGTATGGACTTGTTTGCCGATCCCAATCTGGTGCTTCAGGTAGGTGATCGTGTCATGGTGGTAGGACAGCAGGATGCGGTAGAACGTGTGGCCGGTGTACTGGGTAATCAGCTGAAGCGTTTAGACTCACCGAATATCGTTACAATCTTCGTGGGCATATTCTTGGGTATCTTGCTGGGAAGTCTTCCCATTGCATTCCCAGGCATGCCGACTCCGGTAAAATTAGGCTTGGCAGGCGGTCCGCTGGTAGTAGCCATTCTAATCGGGCGTTTCGGGCACAAATTACATCTTGTAACATACACAACCATGAGTGCCAACTTGATGCTGCGTGAAATAGGTATCGTCCTCTTCCTTGCCAGTGTAGGTATAGAAGCGGGAGAACATTTCGTACAGACGGTAGTGGAAGGAAGCGGTTTGTCGTATGTGGGTTACGGTTTCCTGATTACTACCATTCCATTGCTGATAATCGGTATAATTGCCCGACTTTATTGTAAAGTCAATTATTTCACGCTGATGGGTCTGATTGCCGGTAGTAACACCGACCCACCCGCATTGGCATACTCTAATCAGGCATCAGGCAACGACGCGCCGTCAGTTGGTTATTCTACGGTTTATCCGTTGACAATGTTCCTGCGCATTCTGGCCGGACAGATGATATTACTGGCAATGATGTAAAATACAAAAGAGTTTTCAAGCTATTAATAAATTCGGGAGGAATTTTACTATAATTTTGATAGAATTATAGTAAAATTCCTCCCGAATTTATTAATGATTATAAAACTACAACTTCAGTTTCTTCCTCACAAACTCTTCTATATAACTCACAGTCTCGTCAATGCCCAATACAGATGAATCGATGCAAAGATGATAGGTAGCCGCTGCGCCCCAAGTCTTATAACTGTAATAGTTATAATATTCCGCTCGCCGCTTATCTGCCTTATTCATCTTCTCTTCCGCCGCATCCTCCGAAATGGAATGCAGATGACATAAACGGGCTATACGATCCTCACGCGATGAGGAGATAAAGACATTGACACAGCGTGGATTATCCCGCAAAATATAGTCGGCACAACGCCCGACAAACAAACAGGACTTTTCGGAAGCCAGTTTACGTATCACATCGCTTTGTACCTTAAACAGCGCATCGTTGCTCAGACAATTGGTTGCAGGCATAGCTCCATCACTAATGAACGGGAAACGCATACCGAACAACCCGCCTATGATTCCCTGCGAAGCCTTTTCATCGGCTTTCTCAAAGAATTCCCGGCACAATCCACTTTCTTCGGAAGCAAGGTTAATCAGCTCTTTATCATAGAAGTCTATCCCCAGTCTGACGGCCAGTTTCTCTCCTATCTCCCGTCCGCCACTACCTAACTGGCGACCTATATTTACTACAAATTTATTGTCCATAGATATATTCTCTGAATGATTGATTGGTAGCAAATATAGGTATTCTTCCGGTAAATATCAAGTTCGGGCAAGGATTCCTCGACTTTTCACCGATTCTCCATAAACCGCCTGTCACCTTTGAACAGTTCTTTTACCTTCTCGTCAGGGTCATAGTCTGCATATTGCTCCTGCACATCTTTCAACAGCAGCATAAGCTCGGCTTGCTTGGCAGCATATTCAGGTTTACCATACAGGTTATTCAACTCGTGCGGATCATTCTGCATATCGTACATTTCCCATTCATCCACATCATTATAAAAATGGATCAGCTTGAAATCTGTCGTACGAATACCATAATGGCGTTTCACCGAATGTTCGGCAGGATACTCATAGTAATGATAATATGCAGCTTTCCGCCAATCGGAAGGCTCATTACCTTCATTGGTAAGAACCGGTTTCAAAGATACTCCCTGAATATCTTCCGGAATTTCCACTCCTGCAAAATCCAAGAATGTGGGGGCAAAGTCTATATTCATGGCTATCGCATTTGAGGTGCTTCCTGCCTTGATCGCTTTGGGATACCGGATAATCATCGGCATACGCTGACATTCTTCGTACATAAAACGTTTGTCGAACCAACCATGCTCACCCAAAAAGAACCCCTGATCGGAGGTGTAGACAATGATTGTATTGTCCAATTCACCGGTCTTCTCCAAATAATTGAGCAACCTTCCGATATTCTCGTCCACAGCAACTACGGTGGCCAGATAGTCGCGCATGTATTGCTGGTATTTCCAACTAACCAACGCATTACCTTTCAGATTGCCACTGCGATACTCCGAGATACGCTGTGCATAGACAGAATCCCACTTGTTCTGTACGACAGCCGGCATACGCTTATAAACCTGATAAAGACGATTGGCAGTGTCTTTCAGCATTTCCTCACGAGTCAGCAACTTCAAGTCCCAATCATCAGTCAGCGTATGTTCAATCGACATATCCTGTTCTTTAGCCGCACGTCCTCTGCCTTCATAGGTATCGAAAAGCGTACCGGGTTCAGGAAAAATCGTGTTATTGAACATTCCCAAATGACGGGGAGCCGGCATCCAGTTCCGATGAGGAGCTTTTTGATGGAACATCATACAAAAGGTTTGCTTTTGTCCCGGTGCTCCAAATACTCAATCGCTTTATCTGTGACAATATCGGTTACATAGCCTTGCTCTACCACATGCTTGCCATTTTCAATAAAATCGGGATTATAGTAATCGCCCTGCTCATGCTGACCACTCAAGATGCACCAGTAATCAAAGCCTTGCGGCTCGGTTATCAAGTGCCACTTACCGATTATTGAAGTCTGATAGCCGGCCGTTTGCAATAGCTTGGGAAAGGTTTGCTGACTGCTGTCGAAAGTGCTTGCATTATCGGTAAAACCATTGAGATGGCTGAATTTGCCCGTCAGGATACAAGCTCGTGAAGGACCGGAAAGCGCATTAACCGCATAACAATTATCCATACGGAGCCCCTCATTGGCTATCCTATCCATGTTCGGGGTCTGGATAAGGCGTCCTCCGTAACACGACATTGCCTGCGTGGTATGGTCATCTGTCATCATAAAGATGATATTAGGCCGCTTTACTTCCGCTTTCCGGGATGTGCAAGCCGAAATCCCGGTAGCAGCAAGAGGCAGTAATATGTATGATAATCGATTCATAGATTATTAGCTTATTTAAGCTGAGACATTAATTGACGTGCCACACCGTTTACGGAAACTTCCACTTTGACACCTTTTTCATCAAAATCTTTGTTCAAGAATTTTGCTTTCAATACCGGATAAGAGGCGGCATCTTTCACCGGATAGATAACGGTTATATAACGTACGGCTTCCGCATCGTCCTTATGTATATCGAAAGACAATGAAGTACGGGGAACACGTTGGCGATAAGCGATAGAGCGCCAGCCCTCTTCTTTCTTTAAAGACGCCTTCTTTTCCGGGAAACATTGCAGCTTCACGTTACTCGGACCCGCATAAGCCGTAGTTGCCATATTCTTTTTTACATCAACATTTACCGTTCCTTCACAAAAGTGATAATTCAAATTCACCGTTCCCTTGGCATCACCAACCGCTTCATCTACGATAACATAATAAGTCTGTTCGACAAAGAACACCGTACGGCGATGTTTCAACCCTTGGTAACTTGGATTTTCAGTAACCAGAATCTGTTCCCTACCCTCCGGTTGCCACAATTTAGTTACAGACTGCGTAGTTTCGAAGTTACGGCCATCCAACGTCAATGTATTGTGTACGCGTGTCTGACGGAACCAGTTACGCAGCTTCATCACTTCGTCGCTCCCGGCATAAACATACGCACCGGAATCCGGAAAGAGGTTCTTTCCATTAAACCAAAATTCAAAGGTGCCGTTATCCGGCTGGCAGTGCCATTCACCTTTAGGACCAGCCTTGACTACCATTACGGCCGCATCTTTCTTCCAACCGCTTCTAAAAGTGAAGAAACCGGAAGCCAATGAACCATGAGACAGATAAGGCAACGGAGCTCCTTCACGACCTTCTGTGGCATAATAACGTATCCATTCACTATCTGGGAAAAGCGTAAGCCAATCACGATAATTAGCAAGCTCAGACTTATAATCGCCTAACTTGGCATCACTGAAACAAGGATTGGTATAGTCGGGAAAACAAATATTGGTATAGAACTCAATCATCTTCTTTACGGTATCCAGATATTCTGCCGGGAACTCATTGCGGAAACCATTGCAATCCGCCATGCGCAGAGCCTTGCAGAATATATTGATTGCAGCCAGATGATAGTGGGGATCCAACTCATATTGACCACCGTCATCGTATACTTGCTTCTTGATTTCGCGATTCAGAATATTGATTCCACTTTCTCTCCAAGTAGCGGCATCCTTAAACTCCGGAAAGAAAACACCTGCATATACCATACGCTGGGCTTCAAACAACAGGTGATTACCCTCCGCAGAATAATTCTTAAAAAGATATGCACCATGACGATGATAATTCACCAAGAACTCTGTCAGAAACTCAGGAGTAAAAGCCTCCGCGGGGCAAAACAGGAGAAACTGGCAGGTTTGATCTTGCAAGCGGTTGCTGACTTCCAACTGACGCCATGCAAAATGCACATTATCAGCATCCTCTTTTACTTCGCCGGCACTGACAAGTTCAAAATTTTCTTTTTCCATTTTTACCAATGGATTCTTCTTTATCCAATCTATATACTGGAAAACCCATTCCTTTGCATATTTTTCATCGCTGGATATACGATAGGCTTTGCCCATAGGAGTGAACCATTTGTGACGGTGTAGTTGCCAGCGCAGTTCGTTGTCTTTCACAGGCCAATACTCCCAGTTAATATCCTTACCATAGTTGTACGAAGGCTGATAACCTTTATGTACAAAAAAGGTGTGATCCATGGCATCATCCGCCCACTTCTGTTCTTCTTTGGATATGGCGAGATTCTTTAAATCGATATCCGGATGTGCAATGTCGGTACGGTTGCGATAATAGGCCAGTAATTCCTGTGCAGCCTCCTCCCATCGCTGCCGGGAGCATGCAGTTTTTACTTTCTCCAAACCCGGATAATCCAGATTCAATAAGTCAAAAGCCTCTTTTCGGAGTTGCTGTGCATCTGCAATAATGGCGATGGTCAGCAAGAAAACACTTAAAATGTATTTCATTATTTTCATGATATATAATAATAAGATTAAATATTCTTATAGTTAAGCCCCTTTACTTTCATATAACGAAGCAGTGCTTCCAAATAATAATAGTCAGCATAGTTAATCGGCGTATCTATTTCAGAACCGTTAGGCAATGACCCCGTAGAATGCATCAGGATAAACCCTTGATTCGTACCGACCTTTGCCAGATAAGCCTCCGATGAAAGGTTTTTGAGCAGTCTCTCGGCATAGTCAAAATAAATTTGTCCATCCTCAACCAACGTGCTCAGTTCTATTAAAGCAGAAGCCGTTATAGAAGCAGCTGATGCATCACGAGGGGTCTGCGGCATATCAGGAGCATCATAATCCCACAAAGGTATCGCATCTTCCGTTTTCACACGCCGCATAATCAATGCAGCTATATTCTCAGCCTGTCGCAAAAATTCCGCATTTTTTGATTCACGATAGCAAGAAGTGTAACCATATAAGCCCCATGCCTGTCCGCGCGCCCACGAAGAATCATCTTTCTGCCCCTGATGTGTGCATTTCTTTTCTACCGTTCCGTCATTATTATAACTAACTACATGATAAGATGAGTAATCATCTCTAAAATGGTTTTTCATTGTTGTTTCGGCATGTTTTAGAGCCAGCTCCTTATACTTATCATCCCCGGTAAGATGACTTACATAAAACAGCAGATCCAAATTCATCATATTGTCAATGATAACAGGAAAATTCCATTTACCGAAGTCCCATGAACGGATGCAGCCAATTTCCGGATTAAAACGACCGCACAGGTTATCGGCTGTTTGTATCAATGCCTGACGAACACTGTCAACGGGGCATAGACGGTAAGAATTCCCAAAACTACAATTCATCATAAACCCTATATCGTGTGTACCTTTATATTCACGCAACGGATATAAGTAGTTCGTAAACTTGACAGCTCCCTTTTTAAATTCCTCATTGCCTGTCAGTTGATAGGCATACCACAGATTACCGGGGAAAAAGCCACTCGTCCAATCATAGATTGAGAAACAATAACGACGACTCCCTAAATTATCATGTATAGGTTTCAACCGGGCAGAATCCTTGCCTATCAACTGTTTCTTTTCCAACTGCTGACACAAGGAGTTCACATCATAGCCCGTCCAAATGGAACGGGGCAATAATACAGAGTCGCCAATTTCCGAGACTGTGTATTCCAATTGTGCAGCAGATGTTTCTATCGCATATTTCAGCCAAGTATAATCCGCTTTCTCTGCGTGCTTGGAGGAACATCCCGACAAAGTGTATAATGCAATACCAATAACGAAATAGGACAATGATACTTTCTTCATTTTTTATAGGACTTTACGTAACAAATTTCTTACAAAATGCGTTTTTTGAAAACAATCAATAATTCATTTATATTAATCATCGCTGCAATAGCCTTGAAAAGCAGAAAGATGTTTAACAGAACTGAAAATGGAATGAGTTACCCTTTTCAGCTCTGAAACATCTTTCAACATTTCAAACAGAATGACATCCTGCTATTTATAGCAATAATATCTTATTCATAACCAGGATTATTCTGATTATTTAAAGCGGGATTAGCTTGCAGTTCTCCCAATGGTATAGGGAAGAGTTCATGTTTTCCCTTCACAAAATTATCACCGGCAACGTATTTACCTTTCAATGATTTATCCATTTTGCTTTGGAACAACTGCAATGTCTCAGCCAAAATGCCCCAACGCAACAAATCGTACTTACGCTGCCCTTCAAAAGCCAGTTCGAAACCGCGTTCCCAATAGAGTGCAGTACGGAAATTGTCGGCAGCATCACCACCGTTGAAGAATGGCAAATCATACAATTTCTTATGTACATTCTTATATTCCTGCAATGAATTGACCTTGGTGGCTTTAGCACGTTCTCTTACATCGTTCAATAATTCCCAGGCTTTCGGAGTATTACCCGTTTCATTATAGGCTTCTGCTGCCATTAATACAACATCGGCATAGCGTAACGGGCAATAGTTTACACCCGTATTGTTGGGATCGAGAAAGCCCAACGGCATCCATTCTCTACGCCACTTTCCGGGATACCAATCCGCCACTTTCTTATTCACAGTCTTTTTATGTTTCTTTTCAGTCGCATCCCACTTGTATTGATAGTCACAAACCATCACATCACGACGTTCATCGCCTGCTTCAAAGAAATCTTTCCAAGCCGGCATTACACGAAAGAAAGCATTTGCACGTCCCATGACCTCTGCCGAAGCGCCTGCTCCCGGAGCTTCCACCAACGGTCCGTTGTAAGTAGCCCAAGTACCGGAGTTATCCTTATAACCACTGCCCGTAGGATTGAAAGCTATTTCCCACAAACTTTCTTTAGAGTTCAAAACACCTCCCGAATAACCTTTGAACAATTCCACATAACCGCCATCATAAAAACCATGATAACCTTTATTTTGGAAAGCAGTCCACTCGGTAATCACAGCATCAAAGTATTCCTTTCTCTTATCATCAGCCGGACGGGTCAAAGTACCGTCTTGCTGTAAGCTATAACCGGCGCGTTGCAGATAAACACGCATCAGTAAGGCATGGGCTGCTCCCTGCGAAGGCACTTCAGGAGAAAGTTCGGCATTTCCTTGTTGCAAGTTATTCTTTGCAAAGTTCAAGTCATCGATAATACTCTTATAAATCTCTTCACGACTCACACGACCGTTAGCAATGTCGCCGTAAGAAAAGGTGTATTCTGTTTTAAATGGAACATCTCCCCAATATTTTATCAAATCGAATGCCAGGAATGCACGCAAGAAACAGGCTTGTGCAACCAACTCCTGCAATTCAACATCTTCTTCATAGCCTTCCATGTTCTTGATGTTTGCAATGGCATAGTTAGCACGATCTATTCCCATATATTTGTACTTCCATAAGTCTGCAATCCATGTATTGGTTGTCTTTACCATGTAGTGGGCAATATCACGACGCGTATTGTCTGTCCCCGTTCCCTGTATATAATAGGTATCATCCGAAGCCGGAGTTGCCATTTCAAACTGTCCATAGTGCTTATCAATCGCCAGGCAGTCATAAATACCCACCACCGCCATCTTTGCATGGTTGTAAGTCTGGAAATAAGCATCCTTCTCATAGTAGGAAGTGGGCTTTTCGTCCAATTCGCATGAGGTAACTCCTGCTGCAATCAGCGCGCAGAAAGTAATCATTTTATATTTTTTCATCATATTATATTCTCTTTTTAAGGTTCATTAGAAAGCTAAATTAATACCGAAAACGAACGAGCGGCTCTTAGGATAAGCACCAAAGTCCACACCCGGCGTCAAGCCACTGCCCATTGTAGAAACTTCAGGGTCGAAACCTGAGTATTTAGTCCAAGTAAGCAGGTTGGAACCTGTTGCATACAAGCGCAATTTGCTTATACCAATCTTGCTAAGCATCTTTCTGGGGAATGTATAACCTAAAGTGATATTGCTCAGCTTCAGATAAGAACCATCTTCCACAGCCCATGAGTGAATATAAGTATCACCGATCTCATTATCATATACGGCGGCAACAGTCTTACCCTTATTTATGTCGGCCATTTCCTGCGGATCTGTGATCAATTCGCCTTTCTTGTTCACCACTACCCAACGATTGCTGGAATTGGCAATGTCCAACACATTCTTATTCTGCAAAGCAGTCTTGGTATTGGTCAGCTTGGTAGCATTGAACACATCGTTGCCAAAGCTGTAAGTCAGGAATATGCTCAAATCAAAATCTTTGTAAGTGAAAGTATTGTTAATACCACCGTAAAACTTCGGATAAGCATTACCGATCACCGTTTTGTCATTCTCTGTAATTTTATTGTCCTCGCTGCCGTCTACATTCTTGAATTTCCACATACCTGGTTTTACATCCGTCTTTTTACCGGAATAAGGTACGCCGTCTTTCAAAGTATAAGTCTTTGTAGCCTCATCATAATCAAAATCAGATACCTGATACAGCCCGTCTGTTACATATCCGTACATTTGTCCTAACGGCTGATTAACACCGATAATGTGTGTATTTTGATTATAGCCGAAGCTGGCTTCCCAAAGTTGTACATCTTCACCTGTCAGCTTCTTCACTGAGTTTTTGTTGTGCGACAAAGTGACAGCTGTATTCCAAGTGAAATCTTTAGTCATAATGTTGGTAGAATTGATAGTAAGGTCAATACCCTTATTTTCCGTTTCACCGGCATTAATAACCATGCTGTCATAACCGGAGGATGTGGGCAACTTAGCGTTCAGCAACAGGTTGCTACTGCGGTTAATATAAAATTCCGGAGAGATAGTCAAGCGCTGGTTAAAGAAACCAAAGTCCAAACCGAAGTTAAATGTTTTGTTAGCTTCCCATTTCAGGTTGGGATTAGGTATCTGCTTAGAAACATAGCCAGGTTGTGTAGAGTCGCCATTAGGATAAGTAACAGAAGTCAACATAGGCAGACTCACATAGCTGTCAATACGGTTATTACCAGCCATACCATATCCCAAACGAACTTTCAAGTCGGAAAATATATTCAGGTTCTTAATGAACTCTTCTTCGCCCAAACGCCATGCAGCAGAGAATGCCGGGAAGTACCCCCACTTATTATTCTTACCGAACTTAGAAGAGCCATCGGCGCGGAATGACGCTGTAAACAAGTATTTGTCTTTGAAACCGTAATTGAAACGTGCAAAGAAAGAGAGAAGCTTATCATCATAATTCTCGGAAGATGAAACAGCAGTCGGCAAACCAAGTGAAAGGTCTCCCAAACCGATATCATCATTCGGGAAGTTGGCAGCAGCAGCCGAGAAGCTACGATTCCAACGGTTAACATATTCTTGGCCAAGCATGGCAGTTATATCGTGCCCCTTGCCGGCCCAGTTATAATTCAAAACATTTGAAGTTTGGAAACTACTGTTTTCTATATTCTGAATGCTACCATTGATGCTTGAACGTTTAGCCGTTATAGACTTGTCGCCATAGAAAGTATCGTTGCGGCGTGTCTGATAGCGCATACCCGTCGTGTTACGGAATGAAAGCCCTTTAATCAACTTCAAAGTAAAGCCTCCGTTAGCCTGGAATGTGCGATATTCACGATCTTTAGTCTCTTCGGCAGCAGAGAGCAGAGGGTTCTGCATCACATTACCGGTATCATCTACCAATAGCGGGTCTTCATCACCCAATAACAAATCATCAGTACCATTGATACCTACCATCGGACGATACTGCAAGATATGTTGCATCTTGTTGAAACGGTCACCACCTTCGGAAGTACCCATTCCATAAATTTTCATCTGGTCATAGCTAATACGAGCAGTAATACTCAAACGATCATTCAGCTTATGGTTCATGTTGAATGAGATATTGTGCTTCTTATTACCGCTATATACCATAGCTCCTTCTTCATCGTAATAAGAATATGCCAAATTATAGTTCAATTTATCTGTTCCTCCTGAGACACCCACACGATAATTCTGTGTCAAGGCCGTACGTCCTAAAGTTTGATCTTGCCAGTCTATACCTGCACGATTGGCATAATTGGCATCAATATCGGCATACTTGCCATACAGTGCTTCGAAGTTTGCGACAGCTTTGTCCAAATCTTCTTGCGTACTGTTCTTGGCCGTAAAGGCGCTATAATAACGACGTTCATAATCAAGCAACGCAAATTCCCTTGTAGAAAGTACATCCAGCTTCTTTGCCACTTTCTTGAAGCCCACATAACTATCGAAAGTCACGGTAGCCTTGCCTTCTTTGCCTCCACTCTTAGTTGTTATAACCACAACACCATTGGCACCACGAGCACCATAAATAGCCGTAGCAGAAGCATCCTTCAAAATGTCGATAGTTTCAATTTCTGCCGGATCAAGGGTGGACATTCCGTCTTCACTCGGAAAACCATCAATGATATAAAGAGGTTCATTGCTTTGAGTAATGGAAATACCTCCACGAACACGAATTGAAATAGAAGCTCCCGGCGCCCCTTCACTCTGCATAACCTGAACACCGGCCATACGTCCGGCCAACGCTTGAGTTATATCACTTGTCGGAACTTTAGAAAGTTCTTTACTGTTCACAGAGGCTACTGATCCCGTTAAGTCTTTACGTTTAACGGTAGCATAGCCAATTGCAACCACTTCTTCCAACATTACGGCATCAGCCTTCAAGGTTACATCAATTACACTTCTACCATCAACTTTTACTTCTTGGGAAGTCATACCTACATACGAAAACACCAATACATCTTTCGATGCATCATTTACTTTCAAAGAATAGTTACCATTCACATCCGTAACCGTTCCTACACCGGCGGCACCTTTAATAGTCACACTACCACCGATTACTTCATATCCTTCGCTATCAATGACTTTTCCAGTTACAGTCAAACTTTGTGCATATGCAGACATACTCACAAAGACGAGGATAAACATTAAAAATAATTCTTTTAATTTGTACATAATAAATAAATCTAAGGTTCTACGTTAGAAATAATTTTTTTCGGCAGCAAACATACTGCAAATGCAAAAAAAAGTGTAAAAGTATTGTTTCTATTCATCACACTTTTACACTTTTCAAATGCTATTTTTGTATAGAAAAGGACATTTTTGTATAAAAAAACGGCCTACGAACATGTATAAAGCCGATTCTAAATATCAAGCGACCAGCGCCAGAGTTACCCATTTTTTGTTAATAAAACAAATTTAACGACTAAGCCTACCCCTGTTTTATTTCAAAAAATCAGCTCTCATAGGAGCAAAACAATCTATAAGTACACCAGGTTCCAAACAAACACAGCTATGCAAAATATCAGGCTCAATATAAATGCCGTCACCGGCTTTCACTATCTTCTTCTCATTTCCTACCGTAAATTCGAATTTTCCACTTGCCACATAAGTTGTTTGTGTATGATAATGAGTATGAGGGGTTCCTATAGCTCCTTTTTCAAACTTCACTTTCACCAACATCACTTGTCCGTCATATCCCATAATCTGACGAGTAACACCCGTACCTGCCGGTTCCCATGCCTTTTCTCCACTAATAAAAGTTTCACTGCGCGTTTTTCTTACCGGTTCACAGGCTGTCTTGCCGTTCCCTTCTTGTGCAGCATATATTCCAGGGAACATAAATAAAGAAAAAACAATTAAGCACGCATACATTTTCCAATCTTTTGCTTTCATAATCAAGTCTTTAGTTTGATAATTATTTAAGTTTATAATGTTTCAAATTTATATATAGTCGTTTGACGATAAGTTTCTCCCGGCAGCAACACAGTAGTAGGGAATTGGGCATGATGAGGGGAATCTGGGAAATGTTGCATTTCGAGACAAAATCCAAAATATTTTCCATAACACAAACTGTCAGCAGCTTTCAAATAACTCAAATCCGAAGCAGGAGTATAAAACTGCATTCCCGGTTCTGTGGTATATGCTTTCAATACTCGACCAGAAACCGGATCAACCACTTTGGCAGCAAGCGCTAAAGTATCCAATGCTTTGTTGAGTTTATAATTGATGTCATATCCTTTTCCTAGCTGTTCAACATGGTGTTTTATAGTTCGCAGAGTACTAAAATCGTATTCTGTTCCTGCTACCGGCATAAGTTCACCTGTTGGCACTCCCGTAGAATCTACCGGTGTGATAGAATCTCCCATAATCATATAACAATGATTTAAGACCGACTCTTTGCATCCGGTCAAATTAAAATAGCTGTGATTGGTCAGATTTATTACAGTAGGTTTGTCTGTCGATGCAATATAGTCCAAAATTACCTCATTGTCATTAGTGAATTTATAGGCTAATGACAAGTTGAGATTGCCGGGAAACCCGCCTTCCATATCGGGACTGAGATACTTAAAAACAACCACCGCGGTATCTCCCGCTATATAACATGTGTCTGTTTCAAAAACTTGCAGATTAAATCCTTTTATACCCCCATGAATGGAATGTCCCTTATTATTTCTATCTAAATAGTAAATTTTATCATCCAGCCTGAACTCCGCATTTTTAATTCTGTTGGCAAAACGTCCTACCGTAGCACCAAGTTTAGGTTGCCTGCCCCAATAATAGCGCAAACTGTCGAGCCCCAAAACGACCGGTTCAAACACCCCGTTTCTATCCGGTGCAGAAACATACGCTAAAGAAGCTGCATAATTTGTCACTTTAATAGTCATTCCATTCTTATTCACTATTTTAATCAGTTCTACGGGCTTACCCTCATATCGCAAACTATCCTCCTTTGTTATGGAGAATCCGCACATACTTGTTTGTCCCCACAAAGCGAGTGAAATCCAAACCTGCATTATAAACAAAACAATCCGCTTATCCATGACAGTTATGCATTATTCTTTCCATATTCCGTAGGCAGGCATCCCATATACTTCTTAAAACGCGCGGCAAAATAAGAAGGAGTATTATATCCCACCATAAAACTAATTTCCGAAACAGAATATCTGCCTTCTTTCAGCAACTGGCATGCACGATTAAACCTGATTTTATGAATAAAGTCTATCGCCGACTTACCGGTAATCGCTTTCAACTTCAAATGGAGATTAGAACGGCTCATATTCATTTCCCTGGCAAATTGTTCCGTTGAAAACTCTACATTATCCATGTTTTTCTCAATCACTGCTATGGCTCTTCTCAACAGTTCCTCGTCCATTGTATTATTTGCCAATTTCTCCGGTTCTACTTCGGTAGTATTAGAATAGCGTTCAAAAACACGATAACGCGTACGTAACACATTCTGAATCTTTGTTTTCAAGATCGGCATAGAGAAAGGCTTAGGAATATAGTCATCCGCTCCAACTTGAAGCCCTTCCAACTGATATTTTGTATCAGCCTTTGCCGACAGCATATATACAGGAATATGGCAAGTTCGTATATTTTGCTTAATCGCTTTACACAATTTGACTCCATCCATTACGGGCATCATAACATCAGTAATGACTAAATCAACCTCTTGGCCTTTCAATATATCCAAGGCTTTCTGCCCATTGTCTGCTTCCAATAAATTAAAGTCGCTTGACAAACCACTCACCAAATATTGCCGAAGTTCCTGGTTATCATCCACTACTAAAATCTTTCCCCGTTTTTCTTTTTCTCCGTCTGCCAACGCGCTTGTTTCCAGCAGTTCTTCATCATCAATATAAACATCATGCGCATTTGTATAATATGCACGCTGCTCTTTGGCCCCCTCTTCTTGCGCAAGCAGTTCCTCAGAAGTATACATAGACTTATCCTGCGGTATATAAATGGAAAACGTAGAGCCCTCGCCCACTTTGCTTTCCAGAGTGATATGCCCATGATGCAGTTCTACCAGACGTTGAACCAGCGACAAGCCTATACCGCTTCCTTCATGTCCACTTTCCGCCTGATAAAAACGCTCAAATATTTTTTTCTGTTTTTCCGCCGGAATACCGACACCCGTATCAATCACTTGCAAAACAAGATTATTATCTTCTTTATAAAGACGTACGGTAATGCACTCTCCTTTTTCCGTATATTTAAAAGCGTTTGAAAGCAAATTATTTACAATCAAGTCCAAATAGGTCTCATCAAAGAGCAACTCTTCATCTTGCAATTCCGTATATAAATTATAATCTATATCCTTCCTTTTCGACAAGTTCTCATAATTCAAGAAACAGTTCAAGACTTTCTTATAAGCATTAGCATATACCGGTCTCAATTCAAAAATACCCAATTCAGCGCGACGATAATCCATTAACTGATTGACCAAATGCAACAAGCGGTTCGTATTACGCTGAATATATGACAGTTTTTCATGTTCCCAATGGCCTTTAATACGTTCAATAAGTTCCTGCAATGGGGCAACAATCAAAGTAAGAGGAGTACGAAGCTCATGAGAGATGTCAATGTAAAAGCGGATTTTCATCTGGCTGATTTCCTCTTGTTTCTCTTTATCCAAGCGCTCCATCAGAATCTCAGCCTGCATATTCTTGCGCAACCAAAAGAAGCGCAAGACACCAAACAATAGCCCCGCGCACAAAATAATGAAAATAGAAATAGCCCACCAAGTACAATACCAAACCGGAAGTACCCGTATATGAAGAATTGCAGGCTCTTCACTCCATTTTCCATCATTATTGGCAGCTTTCAAAAAAAATGTATAATCTCCTGCCGGTAAATTTGAGTAGGAAACTAAATTTATATTATCTTGGCTGTACCACGAGTCGTTGTATCCTTCCAGCTTATACGCAAAAGTGTTATGCTTTCCAGCAATATAGTTTGAAACCACGAATGAGATAGAAAAAGAGTTTTGGGAGGAGGTCAATGTTATATGATCCTCGTTTTCTATACATTTTTTCAAAATTCTTGTTTCATCACCAGGCAATACTTCCTTATTGGATACATATAATTTATTTATAAATGGTCTCGGAGAATACGGATTATCAATAAGCGTTTCAGGCCGAAACGAAGTAATTCCATTAATCCCTCCAAAAAGCATGTTCCCATTATTAATTCGACAATAAGAACCGGCATTGAACTGATTACTCTGCAAACCGTCCACGATAGTAAAATTACGTAATTTTCTGCTTCCGGGGGTCAAACAGCTCAATCCCTGGTTTGTACTTATCCACAAACGCCCGTAACTATCTTCCAGAATGCCATAAATAACATTACTGGGCAGTCCGTCAACCGTTGTGTACTGCAATAATTCTTTAGCATTCTCCTTCAAGCCAAAAAGTCCATTACGTGTTCCAACCCATATATATCCGGATGTAGATTCACAGAAACAGTTTATAAACGATTGCTTCAATATAGGAGCGATATCATATTCCGTATTAATTGTCAAAGAAGTGCCTGTTTGATTATAAATAGTAAGTCCCATTTCCCCTCCTGCCCAAATACGTTTCTTAGAATCCCGGAACAATACACTGTTGGATTCTTGCAAACGCTTTCCTTTGCTATCTTTATCAACCGTCTGAAAATGGTTACCAGCTATATCATAATGAATTAGAGTACCCAATGATGCAATCCAAAGCCCTCCATGCCCATCCGATAAAATAGAATAAATATTATTACTAGGCAAATCACTGTTTTGAGTATTGAAAAAACGTTGGTTTCCTGTCCTACGATTCAGTACTATCATTCCACCCGCATGAGTTCCAACATATATATTATCATGCAGTTCATCGACATACACCGCCTTTATATCTTTAAAAGATACCTCTTTTGACAAGTCGGAATTCTGCAAATAGTATTTGTATGTTTTTGAAGCGCTGTCGTAAAAATTCAGGCCACCTCCATTAGTGCCGATCCACAGATTCTTTGCATTATCCTCCACTATACAGCTGACTACATTATCACTGATGGAATTGGCGAATGGAACATGCTTAATATGCTGAAAACGATTGCACAAAGGATGATAATAGTTCAATCCTCCCCAATAAGTGCCCAACCACATTCCTCCTTGCGAATCCATAAAAATACTACGTACAGAATTCTGTGACAGACTCCCCTCCTGTATTGCAGAATTTCTCACCGACAAAAAGCGATCTTTACCTCCTTCGTAAATATTCAAGCCCCCATAAGTGCCAACCCACAATCTGTTTTCCTGATCTACGGCCAAAGAACGCACATAGTTTGAATTCAGACCGGAATATCCGTCCTCATGTCTATAATTCTTCAGCTCCTTGGATTTAGTATCATACATGTATAGCCCTTCACCTTCCGTCGCTATCCATATCCGGGTGAACATCTGACAAAAGACGGAATGTATACGTGTTGCTTTCGGCATATCCACCAACTTTTCCAAAGTTCCATTTGCCAAAGAATAGACATAAAGTCCTTTCTCCACTCCTATGTAAATCTTATCACTTTGACGAACCATAGCAGTAGGTCTCAACAAATGTAGCGGATGAGGTAACGTATCATTCAGAATACGTTCCTTCCCTATATCAAAAAGCAATACTCCACTGGTTGTACCCAACATCAGATAGTCCTTATTCATTGGTGCTATGCATGTGACAGTAGCTTTATAACCATTTTCTTTATAAAAATAATTCGAGAAAGTATCTTGGTCCCGATTATAAAGAGAAAAACCCTCTCTGGTACCAATCCATACTCTACCGGAATCATCAACTGTTACACAGCGACTAATGTCGCAAGCTATGCTTTGAGGATTCGCATATTGATGACGATAGACTGTAAAATTGTAGCCATCGTATTTATTGACCCCATCGTAAGTCGCAAACCACAAATTTCCTTCCTTGTCCTGATTAATACCAAATATCGTGCAATGTGACAGGCCTTCTTCCAATCCGATATGCGTAAAACGTATACCGTCCAGATTATTGGCATACCCGATACATGTAAATAATACTCCAAAGAATGTTAACAAAGGCCGAAACGTTTTCATATAATTTAGATATATAATATTATAACATAAAAACAAAGAAACAAAAATATATTAATTATATGTGATTTCAATTTGAATTTTCTTATTCTCCCCCTCAGGAAATATCTGTAAAGGAACAAAAGAAAAACCGGGTACAGGATTAAATATTCGACCATCTTCATCTGTCGGAGCTACCTTCAACATGCCATTCACGCAGATTATTTCCAATACGCCCTCTTTTTTCTGAAGAAGCATGCCTTTCGAGGTAATATCCACTACCTCTGAAGGTGCGGCAATGACCGGCAAAACAAGGCAGGCTGTCAAAGGACAATAATCCACTACTATCGACATGCCCTGTTTGGAGTACACATAATCCAAAGTCACAGGAAACGCCCCCTGAACCGGTGTCTGCTGGTCAGCGTCCACCAAATGAGTATTGATATGGAAACGATGCTTATCTTTCTCTTGAGTATAAACAATATCCGTATCCAAGTCATCCAAATTACTATAAATAGTTCCATACTGTACCATTTCAACCCGCGGTGTTCCACTCATTATATACTTTCTGCTATTACTCTGCATATTAGGCGCTTCTATCAGAGCATACCGGTTTGTTGTAGCGGCAAAGACCGGACCAGCCTGTTCGTGCCACAACAGAGAAACAGCTCCTCCCATCGGGTGAGTGCCCTTTACCTTATATTCAGCATCAAAACCGGTACACGTGGAACGCCATGATCCTTCTGCAACCAGCCAAGTACGAATATCCTGGAAATACTTCACCCCATAAGCATTATCGCGTGGCAGTGACTTGTATTGTGGTGCTTTGACAGGTGGAAGCTCAAGAAAAGCGGTCAGAGCCTTGGCATGACCAAAAGTATGATGAATACAAGCCGGAATTCCTGAAGCCTGATAATCACGTCCGGCATGAAGCAATCCGTTATTTGTCGATTTTTTCAGTAATCGTATATTGCGCCGAATAGCTTCCAGATACTCCGGGTGTTGTTCTGCCATAGCATAATAACCACCCATGAAACCATCGCTCGTACGTCCGCCCCAATATGTCCACTTAAAACTGCGTGTCCCCCAACTATTATCCCACGCACCATCAGGCAACATAAATTCCAAGTGAGTATTCATGGAACGTTCCACAATAGAGAGCAGTTCCCGGTCGTTCACCATAAGCGCATAATAGGCCAGATTAGGCAAAGACTCTTCTATATTATAGCCTAAATCCACAGGAAGACAGCCATTCTTAGTAGGTGTCCATATCTTAGGTCCTTCACCGTATAAAAAAAAGTCGTTTACTGTAAAAAATTTCTTCAAATCCGAAGCCACAATCCGGGCTTCTTCCTTGAAATCCGGACGGTTAAACATCTCGCCAAGAGCCTGCAAGGCATATGTCACCGAGGCTGAATAGTTCACATTATTCAAGCGCTTCATGTTCCCCTGCATACGGCGACTGTACATCTGAGGATTCTTCATCATAAATTCGCCAGCTTCCAACAATTGTTTTTTCCAATGATTACAGGTAGAATCATCCAGCAAATGCCCATGATAATGCACTGCCTCATATAAAGCGATAGCCGCAAATACAGTCGTTCCACTCCAGTCTGACACATGTACATCGTTCATCCATGAACCATCCGGACGATGCACATTCTCCATCCATTTCATAAGCTTCTTGGCGGCAAGCAAATATTTATCATCGCCGGTTTTGTCCGCTAAATACATCAGAGGAAGAACCGTATCTCCTATCCGCCCATGAATACGAGCGCAGGCAGGACAAAGAAAACCTCCGTCAAGCGCAGGATGCAATCCTTCACATTGGTAAGTCAGCAGAGTATCTACCCACTCCATCAACAGTTTTTCCGCATCATTACGTAGGGATTTATCAGAATAAACAGGATTTCCGGCACATACTCGTCCCGAGAAAGAGAGCGCAAACACAAACGCCACAAATAAAATGTTTCTCATATTATTTAGTATTATCAGATTCATTTTTCAAAAATAGAACATTCCGGCAACATATTGCCGTTATTTTCTCCAATACACCACAACATACGTTTACCGATTCCATAATTTTGTTGAATCTTCATCAATTTTGTTGAATATTTGTATACCAAAACAATATTGGCAGTTTTTTAAACACATCAGGCATGCTTATCAGAGCAAATGCCCTATCTTAGCAACCGTTACTAAAAAACTAAATATAACATGAAAAACTTACCTTTACTCATGTGTACTGCTTTTTGCGGGCTGAACGCCGTCCAGGCTGATGCTGCAGACAACAAAAAGAATGAAAGACCCAATATTCTTTGGCTTACTTTTGAAGATACCAGCGCTTACGAATTCGGTTGTTATGGTAATAAAGGCGTACACACCCCAAATGCGGATAGTCTAGCCGTTCATGGCATACAATTTATGAACGCATGGTCAGTGGCTCCGCAAAGTTCTGCTGCACGCTCGTCACTTATCACCGGCTGCTACTCCTCAAGCTACGGAATGGATGTCCATCCGGTTCCATACGACACTCCGGAAAACATATTCTTCCCTCAATGGCTACGGGAAGCCGGATATTATTGCACTAACAACAGCAAAACGCATTACAACTCCACCACAGACAATAAAAGTTGTTGGGACGAATGTACCCCTAAAGCATCCTACAACAGTACTAAACGCGGTAAAGACCAACCATTCTTCGCTGTGTATAACACAGTGACCTCACACATGGGACGTATCCGTACTTTCCACACTGATGGACGAAGAGATTATACAACGGAAGGTATTTATCCTGAACTTCTCACCCTGCCTTCCTACGTACCCGACTTGCCCGAAGTGCGTTCCGACTATGCCGGCCACTTGGAAGCCGTACAGGATGTAGATACTTGGTTGGGCTTTTTTCTGAAAGATCTGAAAGAAAAGGGATTGGACGACAATACGATTATCTTCTTCTTCAGCGATCATGGCGGTTGCGTCCCGCGCGGCAAAGGATATTTATATGAAAGCGGTTTGAGAGTCCCCATGATAGCCTACTTTCCACCCAAATGGCAACATCTGGCTGGAAAGAAAGCATCCGGTAAAGAATATTCTTTGGTGAACTTCACCGATTTAGGCCCTACCGTACTTAGTCTTGCGGGAGTAAAACCGCCTAAGCACATGCAAGGCAAAGCTTTATACGGGAAATATGCATCCGATGAAAAACGGGAAATTCAGTTTGCTCTGGCTGCCAACCAACTACATCATTTTATGCCTGTACGTGCCGCCACCGACGGACGTTTCAAATACATCCGTAGCTATATCCCCTATCGTCAATTTGCCCTGCGCAATTATTATCAATGGGGTATGCCGTCCAATAAGGCATGGGACAAGTTGGTATTAGGCGGTCACAATACCAATCCCGACTGGGCACAAACTTTCAACGCCCACCCGGCCGAAATGTTGTTCGACCTTGAAAAAGATCCGGGCGAACTGCATAATTTATCCGACTCTCCCGAATATGCGGAAGTCCTGGCAAAAATGCGTAAAGCCCTTTCTGAACATATCCGTTCTACAAAAGATTTAGGATTTTTCATGCCCACTTCCCGCGTAAATACAACATTATACGACAAAGTGCGCAAAGAAAAATATCCCTTGAATGAACTATATAACCTTGTAGAGTTAGCCGGTACAGCTAAAGCAAGCGATGCCTCTGTATTCGAGAAAGCATTATCCAGCCAATACCCGGAAATGCGTTATTGGGCATCCGTAGGTTTAGCGCAACTTGGAATCAAAGGAGAGTTACAAGTTTGTCCTCCAACCTTGCTTACCCTGATGAACGATGCCGACCCATATATAGCCTGCGAAGCAGCCTATGCTGCAGCCTATTTGGGAGAAACATCCAAAGGCATCGAGCGTCTAAATCATCCGGCAAAAGAAGCTGACAGAAAAGTCGGTTACTCTTTACTGGAATGTTTGTCCTTGGACAAAGCTATGCAACCTGCCATCCGCACTCATCTGGCAGACCTGAAAGAGAAGGCTGAAATTCTTCCTCGCAAAGCAAATGAAGATGCCGGGCTAATGGCACGCGGCATTTTGGTCAACCTCGGTGAGATGAATATAAAGGACCTGCATGGACCCGAATCCTATAAATTAGGATTGAAACTGAATCATGGACGCAGACCCATGGTTCCGCTTCCAAACTGATAAGCTGGGCAACAACGTTGTCATCTCCCTTGAGCCTGTACCCTAAATTTTCGAAATTGCCACACCAGCATTGTCCCCGCTATCAGACTGGCCAGGAGATCGGAGATAGGCATGCTATACCAAACTCCTGCTGCACCGAAAAAGCGAGGTAAAATCAACAGACAAGGGAGCAACACTACCATTTGGCGGGTAAGGGATAGAAATATCGCCTTACTCGCCATTCCTATACTTTGGAAGAAATTAGCCGTAACCATTTGAAAGCCGATAATAGGGAAGAACATCACCACAATGCGCAACCCCTTTGCCGAGAGCTCTATAAGTTCGGCATCCGATGTAAAAATACCGACTACCGTATCTGAAAACAACATTCCTATAATAAAGCCGAAAGTCGTCACCCCGGTAACATAGATAATCGTCAGTTTCAATGTCTTGGTAACACGTTCATATTGTTTGGCTCCAAAATTATAGCCTGCAATAGGTTGCATTCCCTGGTTTAATCCCATTACAATCATCACGATAATGAAGACCAGCCGATTGACGATACCAAAAGCACCGATAGCCAAGTCACCGCCATACTTCTTCAATCCTTGATTAATAAGAATCACGATGAAGCATGCCGCCATGTTCATCAAAAACGGAGACATGCCAATGGCCAACGAATCAAAAACAATTTTACGTTTCAACCGGAAAATACCACGATGAAAATGTAACAGTTCTTCTTTACTGCTGAATATCCAAAGCTGCCACATCAACGATATAATCTGCGCCACAATCGTTGCGATCGCTGCTCCGCGAATGCCCCAGCCAAAACCGTAAATAAATACGGGGTCAAGTATCGTATTAATAATCACCGTAGCGATAGTGGCATACATGGCCTTCTGTGGATGCCCCGAAGAACGCAGTACCGCGTTCAATCCCAGATAGAGATGCGTAATAGTATTCCCAAGAAGGATAATATACATATAGTCACGTGCATACCCCACCGTCTCGTCACTGCCACCGAAAAAGTAAAGGATAGGATCAAGAAAAGCCATGACTATCACCGTAAAAGCCACTCCAAGCAGAATATTCAATACAAACACATTGCCCAAGACGCGCTGCGCAGTATCGTAGTCTTTCTGCCCAAGCTTGACAGAGATCAATGTAGCAGCTCCCACGCCCACCAACGACCCGAAAGCCGCCGCAAGGTTCATTAAAGGAAAGGTCAATGCCAATCCCGAAATAGCCATTGTGCCCACACCATGCCCGATGAAGATACTGTCTACCATGTTATATAAGGAAGATGCTGTCATAGCAATGATTGCCGGTACAGCATACTGCATCAATAATTTTCCGATATTCTCTGTACCCAACGCTGTGGGAGTTTTTTGTCCTACCATACTTTTTACCTTTTTTTGAGGGCGCAAATGTACTCAAAATTCGGCAGGTGAGCAAAAAACGTTCCACAGAGTACACAAGCTATGCGACGAATAAATTCCTCTAAAGATTCGCTTTCTGAAAAATGTTTCGTATTTTTGTCCCCAAATTGAGTGAATTATAGCGAAATGAACGTATTAGAACTAAGTGAACAAGAAATCATTCGTCGCAACAGCATGAATGAACTTCGCGCGATGGGCATCGAGCCCTATCCCGCAGCAGAGTATGTAACCAACGCTTTCTCTACCGATATCAAAGATGAATTTAAAGACGACGCCGAACCGCGCCACGTATCTGTAGCCGGACGCATCATGAGCCGTCGTGTTATGGGAAAAGCCTCTTTTATTGAATTACAGGACTCAAAAGGACGTATCCAAGTATATATTACCCGCGATGACATCTGCCCGGACGAAGATAAGGAAATGTATAATACCGTATTCAAACGCTTGCTTGATTTAGGTGACTTCATCGGCATTGAAGGCTTTGTATTCCGCACCCAAATGGGTGAAATCAGCATCCATGCCCAGAAGCTAACCGTACTTGCCAAGAGCATCAAACCGCTACCTATCGTAAAATATAAGGACGGTGTAGCTTACGACTCTTTTGACGATCCGGAATTGCGTTACCGCCAACGTTACGTTGACCTCATTGTAAACGACGGTGTTAAAGAAACATTTCAAAAGCGTGCCACAATTATCAGGACTATGCGCGCCGCACTGGATGAAGCCGGCTATACGGAAGTGGAAACACCGATTCTCCAATCCATTCCCGGCGGAGCAAGTGCTCGTCCTTTCACTACACACCATAACTCACTAGATATGGATCTCTACCTGCGTATCGCCACCGAGCTTTACCTGAAAAGACTAATCGTAGGCGGTTTTGAAGGTGTGTACGAAATCGGAAAAAACTTCCGCAACGAAGGTATGGACAAGAACCATAACCCGGAATTCACTTGCGTGGAATTGTATGTGCAATATAAAGATTACAATTGGATGATGGGCTTCACCGAGAAGCTGCTTGAGCGTATTTGCATTGCTGTAAACGGAGGAACGGAAACAACGATTGACGGCAAGACCATCAGTTTCAAGGCTCCTTACCGCCGCTTGCCTATCTTGGATGCCATCAAGGAAAAGACCGGCTATGACCTCAACGGCAAGAGCGAAGAGGAAATCCGTCAGATATGCCGCGAACTGAAAATGGAAATTGACGATACCATGGGCAAAGGCAAGCTGATAGACGAAATCTTCGGTGAATTCTGTGAAGGTACATTCATACAGCCTACATTCATCACCGATTACCCGGTGGAAATGAGTCCGCTGACCAAAATGCACCGCAGCAAACCGGGACTGACCGAACGCTTCGAGCTGATGGTGAACGGCAAAGAACTGGCAAACGCATACAGCGAGCTGAACGATCCTATCGATCAGGAAGAACGCTTCAAAGAACAACTGAAACTAAGTGAAAAGGGCGATGACGAAGCTATGTTCATCGACCAGGATTTCTTGAAAGCATTGCAATACGGTATGCCTCCGACATCGGGTATCGGTATCGGTATAGACCGTCTGACTATGTTGATGACTGGTCAGCCGTTTATTCAGGAAGTGTTGTTCTTCCCGCAGATGCGCCCTGAAAAGGTAACTCCGAAAGACGCGCCTGCCAAATTTATGGAACTGGGTATCCCTGAAGAATGGGTTGCAGTCATTCAGAAGGCAGGCTACAACATGGTTGGTGACATGAAAGACGTAAATCCGCAGAAGTTGCACATGGACATTTGCGGCATCAATAAAAAATATAAATTAGAACTGGCAAATCCGACTGTGAAAGATGTAGAAGGTTGGGTTGAGAAAATCTAAGAAATGAAGCTACCCGGTAAAATAGCCATTATGGGCGGAGGAAGTTGGGCCACTGCCATTGCCAAAATGGTATTGGCTCAAGAGGACACTATAAATTGGTATATGCGGCGTGATGACCGCATTGCCGATTTTAAGCGGCTTGGTCACAACCCTGCCTATTTGACGGGCGTCAAGTTCGATACAAAACGTATCAATTTCAATTCAAACATCAACGATGTAGTCAAGGAGTCAGATACACTAATCTTTGTCACTCCTTCTCCTTATCTGAAAGCTCATTTGAAGAAGCTGAAGACAAAAATCAAAGACAAATTCATCATCACAGCTATTAAAGGTATCGTACCTGACGACAACATGATCGTGTCGGAATACTTCACAAAGGAATACGGTGTGCCGACCGAAAACATTGCTGTGCTGGCGGGTCCCTGCCACGCAGAAGAAGTTGCACTTGAACGTCTCTCCTATCTGACGATAGCCTGTCCCGACATAGACAAAGCGGACAAATTTGCCCGCCGTTTGGCCAGTTCATTCATCAAGACCTCCGTCAGTAATGATGTAGCCGGTATTGAGTATGGCTCTGTACTCAAAAATGTATATGCCATTGCCGCCGGTATATGCAGCGGCTTGAAATACGGCGATAACTTCCAGGCTGTACTCATGTCCAACGCCATACAGGAAATGAACCGTTTTCTCCAAACCGTCCATCCATTGAACAGAAGTATCAGTGATTCTGTTTATCTGGGTGATATGCTGGTGACAGGATATTCCAATTTCAGCCGCAACCGCACGTTCGGTACGATGATAGGAAAAGGATATTCCGTAAAAAGCGCTCAAATTGAGATGGAAATGATAGCCGAAGGTTACTACGGAACCAAGTGTATCAAGGAGATCAATAAGCACTATCACGTGAATATGCCGATATTGGATGCTGTGTATAACATTTTATATGAGCGTATCTCACCAATGATTGAAATTAAGTTACTGACCGACTCTTTCCGCTAATAATAATGCGGGAAGAGACATGGCAGACGAAATACAGTATTTAAAATCTATAATATTATGATTAGTTTGAACATTGAAAAGACTCTTGGATTCATTTCCAAAGAAAACGTTTTCGCCTACGAATCTCAAGTAAAAGCCGCACAGGATGCATTGGAAAATGGTACTGGTAAGGGTAATGACTTTTTAGGCTGGTTACATCTTCCCTCTTCCATCACACAAGAACATCTGGCTGACTTGAAAGCTACCGCACAAGTATTGCGTGATAACTGTGAAGTAGTGGTCGTTGCCGGAATTGGCGGGAGCTACCTCGGTGCACGTGCCGTTATCGAGGCTTTGTCAAACAGTTTCACTTGGCTGCAAGATAAGAAATCCACTCCGGTTATTCTGTATGCAGGACACAACATCGGTGAAGATTATTTGTACGAACTTACCGAATACTTGCAAGATAAGAAATTCGGTGTTATCAATATCTCCAAATCAGGAACCACAACTGAAACGGCTTTGGCTTTCCGCCTACTGAAAAAGCAATGCGAAGACCAACGCGGTAAAGACATGGCAAAAAAAGTCATCGTTGCCATTACAGATGCCAAGAAAGGCGCTGCTCGTGTTACGGCAGACAATGAAGGTTACAAATCTTTCATCATTCCCGATAATGTAGGCGGACGTTTCTCTGTACTTACCCCGGTAGGCCTGTTACCCATCGCAGTAGCAGGTTTCGATATTGAAAAGCTGGTAGCCGGCGCAACGGCCATGGAAAAGCTTTGCGGAAAGGACGTTCCATTTGCTGAAAATCCGGCAGCTATTTATGCAGCCACCCGCAACGAGCTTTATAAGCATGACAAGAAAATTGAAATTCTCGTAAACTTCAACCCCAAACTGCATTATGTAAGCGAATGGTGGAAACAGCTTTATGGAGAATCCGAAGGTAAAGAAAACAAGGGTATTTTCCCGGCAGCCGTAGATTTCTCCACCGACCTACATTCTATGGGGCAATGGATTCAGGAAGGCGAACGCACCATTTACGAAACTGTAATTTCAGTGGAAAAAACCAACCATAAACTGGAAGTTCCAAGTGATGCCCAGAATTTGGACGGACTGAATTTCCTCGCCGGCAAACGTGTGGATGAAGTCAACAAAATGGCAGAATTAGGAACACAGTTGGCCCACGTAGACGGTGGCGTACCCAACATACGCATCGTCATCCCTGCATTGAATGAAGAAAGTATCGGCGGACTGCTGTATTTCTTTGAAAAAGCATGCGGTATCAGTGGCTATCTTTTGGGTGTCAATCCATTCAACCAACCGGGTGTCGAGGCTTACAAGAAAAACATGTTCGCCCTATTGAACAAACCGGGTTACGAAGAAGAATCCAAAGCTATTCGGGCAAGACTGTAAATAACCAACTATATCCAAGGTGTCAAAACTAAACCAGGCTATTAATAGCAAGTTTTAGTCTTGACACCTTTTTCAAAACACATTGCTCGGAAATAGGATCCATATTCCGCAATCCGGCCTTCAACACCAACAGAGGTGCTTCAGAGAAGATACACACATCACCGACAATAACAACAAACCTACATACTATGAGCACACCGATACTCAAAAAAATCCATAGCCTCTGCTTATGCTTACTTTTCATTCAACCTATATTCGCCCTATCGAATAAAAGTTCCCATAACCTTCTGATCATCAATTCATATAACGAACAAGCCGCATGGAGTAACAGTATTATCGTGCCCATTATGCAAGAAGTGGGGAAAATGTCGAACACCAGTGCCTATGTGAGCCACTTGCACTCCATTCTTATCAAAAACGACTCCCTTTACCAGCATTCCGTAAACACGTTATTCCAACGCTATGAAAACACCAAACCCCACTCTGTCGTACTGATAGGCAACATGGCGTTTACTTTACGTGACAGAATCAAGAAAGAATGGGGAGATATCCCCATCATTTTGTGTGCCGGACGGGATAGCTACACCTCGCCCCGGTATAACTATCCGGAGTATGAATCGGCAGAAATACCGAAAGACTCCATCTTTTCCATCTCAGGGCTCAAAGACAAATATAATTTCACTTTCATACTATGCCCTACTTATTGCAAGGAAACCATTGACATGATGATGAAGATACAGCCCGGCATAAAAACATTTATTTTTGCCGCTGACAAACTTTTCATCAACAGGATACACGAAAAAGAGATTAAAAGTTACCTATTATCCAGCTACCCGAACATTGAGTATAAACGCATCTATCCCAATTCCAACCCTGCAGTACCAAACTTGAGAAAGTATCTGCTGACCAATGAAAACCCTACCGTAGGAATGTTATTCGGTTCCTGGTTCTGCGTAAGGGAGAATCTGTTGGGACATCTCATCACAATGTCAACGGAAGATTATCGTTTCATTATGTCGGCCAATAAAGGAGTTTTTACACTAAGAGAGTCCTTCCTCGCAGAGGGCGGGTTCATCGGAGGATACTTCTACGACAATGATGCCACCATAAAGCACTTGTTGCAATGCCTTCGTAGTATCATCAACGGAAGAGAAGCGCGAGACATCCCATTCTATACTCCCGACAAGAGCTATCCGTTATTGATTATAATGCACTGAAACAACGGGGAATGTCAGAAAAGCTTTGCCCACCCAACACCCTATTTATCAACAAACCGCCCACGCTATGGCAACGATATAAGTTACAAATTAGCATCTGCCTGTTGATTCTTTCAGTACTGGGCATCGTCTCATACATAAAACATAAATTTCAGCAGAAAGAAATCATGTTGTTAAGAAGCCATAACAAGCTTCTTGAGAACATGCCCGTATTCTACGTGCAGGAACAGGTAATGTTCAATGAAAATGGTATTCCCGAAAGCATGCGCTACATCAATGCCAACATCTTGTTCAAAGAGTTATTTTGCTCCAAGCAAAAGCAGGAACAAGTCAATTCAAGCATGTTTCCTCACCAGACGGAAGAGTATTTTACCTTAATTCCGCAACACTATTATAAAATATTTTTTTAAGTACCTGAGCAACAAAAAGTTGCTCAGGATTTTGCCATGTCAGAGGATTCACTTAACTTAGTGTTGCAAAAAAATAATCAAACAAAACCTCATCAGGAATGGCAAAAATACAAATAAAATCCGAGAAGCTCACTCCTTTTGGAGGAATATTTTCAATCATGGAGCAATTTGACTCCACATTGTCATCTGTAATCGACTCGACACTCGGTCTAAGGTGTAGCTCGTTCGGTTATCAGTACAGTGAAATCGTCCGTTCCCTCATGAGTATCTACTTCTGTGGTGGCTCATGCATTGAGGATGTCACTACTCATTTGATGAACCATCTCTCGCTCCATCCGACACTTCGTACTTGTAGTTCTGATACTATCCTCAGAGCGATAAAGGAACTGACGCAAGGAAACATCTCATACACATCAGATACGGGTAAGAACTACGATTTCAACACGGCTGACACACTCAATACCTTACTGCTCAATTGTATGTTTGCATCCGGCCAACTGAAAGAGGGCGAGATGTATGATGTTGATTTCGACCATCAGTTCATAGAGACTGAGAAGTATGATGCAAAGCCTACATACAAGAAGTTCCTTGGTTATCGCCCTGGCGTGGCGGTTATTGACGACTTGATTGTTGGCATTGAGAATAGCGATGGTAACACCAACGTTCGTTTTCATCAGAAGGACACGCTGAAGAGATTCTTTGAGAGATTTGAGCAGAACGGACTTACAATCAATCGTTTCAGAGCTGATTGTGGATCATGTCGAGGAAATCGTGGAGGAAATAGAGAAACACAGCAAATCCTTCTATATCCGCGCAAACCGCTGCAGTTCGCTCTACAATGACATCTTTGCTCTTAGAGGCTGGAAGACTGAGGAAATCAATGGCATTGAGTTCGAATTGAACTCTATTCTTGTTGAGAAGTGGAAGGGTAAAGCATACCGACTTGTGATTCAAAGACAGAAACGGATGGACGGTGTGCTGGATCTTTGGGAAGGAGAATACACATACCGTTGTATCCTGACTAACGACTATGAATCTTCCACAAGAGAAATTGTCGAGTTCTATAACCTTCGTGGAGGAAAGGAACGTATCTTCGATGATATGAACAATGGTTTCGGGTGGGACAGATTGCCCAAATCCTTCATGGCAGAGAACACTGTGTTCCTTCTTCTTACGGCACTTATCCGTAATTTCTACAAGGCCATTATCCACAGACTTGACGTAAAGAGGTTCGGACTCAATGCAACAAGTCGCATAAAAGCGTTTGTCTTCAGGTTTGTCTCTGTACCAGCCAAGTGGATCAGAACATCAAGGCGGTATGTGCTGAATATCTATACCTGTAATAATGCTTACGCAGATATTTTTCAGACTGATTTTGGATAACGCCTACAACTTATGGGTATGATACTGCGTATTGCCTCAAGTCGCATAGTGGGGCAAGGGGATATTGTGGGCAGAAGTGGGTATTTCAGCCTCAATTTATCTGCTAATTCAGTGATGAGAGGACGTTTAGACGCAAGAAGGACGCTGAAGAGCTTAGTTGCGGATTTGAGGTTTTATGCAATTTGCCAGAATTGTTTTTCAAGAAAGAAGGTCGATTGTATTCACCTACTATTTTGAAGAGCAGAACGCCTTCTATGAAGTAATAATACGTCAAGCCGCTGAGGAAAATCTAATAGACATTTTTGGCGTAAATACCACTACCCTACACCAGACACAGGAATTGTTACGAGCCGCCAACAATAAACTGGCATTGGCATTAGACATCGCACATATCATCCCTTGGCATTGGGACCTGCAGAAGCATGCCATCACCTGCGATGCCAACCGTTCTCCTTTCGAACTTGCCACCGGTGTAAAGGATGAACGAGGAGTACGGATTATCCACGAAGCCGACTACTTCAACAACATACACCCTGATGATGCAGAACGGATAAGAGACGACTACCAAGCACTCATCTTAGGTAGAGTAAAGGCACTGAAAGAAGAGTTCCGCACCGTCATCAAAAAAAACGGCAAAGAATACATCAACTGGGTAGAGGCGCGCGCCGTAGTGGAACAGAGGAATGAACAGGGACATCCTATCTCACTCATCGGATCCCTACTTATCATTACCGACCGCAAGCGGAACGAACAGGAACTCATAAATGCCAAAAACCGCGCCGAAGAATCAGACCGGCTGAAGTCAGCTTTCCTTGCAAACATGAGCCACGAAATACGTACGCCACTCAACGCAATCGTAGGCTTCTCCTCCATACTAGCCACAGCGGAAGAAGAGGAAGAAAAAAGTGAATATATCAATATTATAGAGAACAACAACCAACTACTTCTGCAACTTATCAGCGACGTATTGGACATTGCCAAAATTGAAGCCGGTTCACTGGACTTCAACTATTCCAGCCTTGATCTGAATGTTTTAATGAATGAGTTGGAAAGCACCGCCCTTATGCGCATTACCTCTCCGGATGTATGCCTTGAAATGATCCCGGACAATGACAACTGCTGGGTGATTACCGAACGTAACCGCCTGTCTCAAATCATCATCAACTTACTGAACAATGCCATTAAGTTCACACAAAAAGGTAAAATCACCTTCGGTTACAAACTGCAAAAAGAGAAAATCTATTTTTATGTAACCGATACAGGATGCGGTATTCCGGCAGAAAAACAAGATAAAATTTTTGAACGTTTCATTAAGCTGAATAACTTTGCGCAGGGAACCGGATTGGGCCTTTCTATATGCAAAAGCATAGTAGATGCCATGGGCGGGGAAATAGGAGTAGACTCCAAAGTAGGAAATGGAAGTACTTTCTGGTTTACACTTCCCTACCATACAGGCACCGCAAATGAAAGTACAGACAAGCCCGTTGAACTATCTGAACTCTCCAAAGACAAACAAATAACCATACTTATAGCTGAAGATGACGAAAGCAATTACCGGCTCTTTCATTCCATTTTGCAAAAAGATTTTCAACTAATTCATGCACGCGACGGAAAAGAAGCAGTCGAGCTATATTCCCTTCATCATCCAAACCTCATCCTAATGGATATCAATATGCCCAATATGAACGGATATGAAGCTACTCACCAGATACGAGAGTTATCGAAAAGCATACCAATCATCGCAGTTACGGCATACGCCTATGCTTCGGACAAACAAAAAATAATGGAAAGCGGATTCACAGGTTATATGTCCAAACCACTCAACGCCCGAAAGCTGCAAGATGAAGTATCAGCCACCCTCAAGAAATGCTTCATTTTTACATAGGTCCGATCACCATAAATTCAGCATAAACAAGGAAGCCATACATAGAATGTGCTTCCTTTCCCATATTCGGACTCCACCCAAATCTCACCTCCCATCTGATTGACGATGGACTTGCATATAGGTAGTCCCAAGCCTGTGCCCTGAATGAAAACATTTAACTTCTTGAACCTGTCAAACACTTCCACCAGATTTTTCTCTTCAATACCCAACCCAGTATCTTCCACATAGATCTGCACGCCGTCATTTTTACGGGCATATCCCATTTTAATATATCCCTGTCCGGTAAACTTAGCAGCATTGGTTATCAGATTACCGATAACCTGCGTCAAACGTTCCCGGTCGGTTTTGACCATTAAAGTTTGAAGAGGGTTTTCACAAATAAACTCTACTTCCGGATTACTCACTTTTTCCCTCATCAAGACAGCAAGCTCATCGAACATTGCCGAGAAATCAAATTCATCGTTTTTAAAAGACATATTATCCGAATCCAGCATCGATAGGTTCAGCACGTCTTCAAAAAGATTCAGCAACAAGTTATTATTAAGGCTGATAATACGGTTATATTCATCCCGGTCCGTTTGATTTTCAGCCTCTGCCATGAGCTGTGAAAAACCAATAATCGAATTCAGCGGCGTCCTGATCTCATGACTCATATTAGCTATAAATTGCGCCTTCAACGTATCTGCCTGCTCCGCCTTGCTCAAAGCATCACGCAATTGCTCCATCATCTGGTATTGCAAAGTTACATCGTTTCCCACACACACCAACAATTTCTTCCTTTTGAAAGTGAAAGAAAATTTTATGGTTTGCAAATGAGTATGTGTACCCCGGTCGGGAGAAGTAACAATTTCATGAATCAACATAGGGTCACTCTCTTCACAGGAAGTAGCCGCTACATCATCTTGCCTGTATTTGTCAGCCTCTTCTTTCGGAAAAATATCGTAATCAGTCTTGCCTACCAACAGTTCTTTGGGCATATTACACATCTGCTCAAACTTTTGATTGATAATATAAAAACGATAATCATCCTCTATATCCTTAATAAGAATAGCGGATGGTAACTTATGAAAAATGGCTTTCATCATCTGATGCGCTTCCTGCTCATCTTTCATGAGACTTTCCATCATTCTTTCTTTTTGAATATGCTCCGTTATATCGTAAGAGACGCATACCAACAACTGATTTCCTTCAGAAGTTTCTACATACGATTTAGTCGTTTGCAATATAATCTTCTCCTCTCCCTGAAAATGCACCATTTCACGCAATGTAAAATCTCCTCTCATGCTCACTGTCGCTTCATCGTCCCTGCGATATTTCTCTGCCTCTTCAAGTGAGAACAAGTCATAATCTGTTTTCCCTATAACCTCTTGGCGCGATAAATGTTGTATGGAGCAGAAAGCATCATTAACTCTGTAATAGCGAAAACCATTTGTTACATCCTTTATAAAAATTATTGCCTGCATCTTATCTATCAGATGCTGAGAAAAAGAATTCAAAGAGCGATTGGACTCCAGTAGTTCCATTTTTCTTTTCAGCACGCTTAGTTCTTTCTTCAATTGCACATTTTCTCTCTCTAAATTCAGTCTTTCCTGTATGCTCATAGTGGATGTATTAGAACAATGATATACCTAATAAATAGTAAAGTTATGAAATAAAATCAATAAATCTGTAATTTCAATACATAAATGACAATATTCCTATTTTTTTCAAAGTTTGAATACAGATTTTGTGTAATTTTGTGCCCTATACAACAACAAATTATGTTTGAAGTCGCTATTTCCCGTTATCTGAAACACCATGGGCACTCTGACATTCGGTTGAAAGCCGTACTTTTCGATATGGACGGTGTACTTTTCAACTCCATGCCCTATCATGCCGACGCTTGGCACAAGGTCATGGAACGTCGCGGCCTGCATCTGAGTCGTGAAGAAGCCTACATGCACGAAGGACGTACCGGAGCAGCTACAATCAATATCGTCTATCAACGCCAGTACGGACAGGATGCCACTCCCGAACTGATAGAAAGTATCTATGCAGAAAAAAGTGCAGAATTCAACAAGCATCCCGAGCCTGGACGCATGCCCGGTTCCTGGGAAATATTACAGAAAATAAAAGCAGAAGGATTAACTCCCATACTGGTAACCGGTTCTGGTCAACACTCTTTACTGGATCGCCTTGCCCACAATTTTCCCGGCATGTTCCAACGTGAACATATGGTGACCGCCTTTGACGTAAGATATGGAAAGCCCAACCCTGAGCCCTATCTCATGGGACTGGAAAAGGCCGGGATAAAGGCCAATGAAGCCATCGTCGTTGAAAATGCTCCTATCGGTGTACAAGCCGGAGTAGCGGCGGGGATATTCACGATTGCCGTCAATACCGGTCCATTGGATGCACAAGTGCTATTAGATGCAGGAGCCAATTTATTATTTCCATCAATGCAGGCACTCAACGAAAATTGGGAAAAATTACAGCAAGCATTAATCCCATAAAAGTAGCAATCCAACAATCGTAAATGATTTGCTGATCAACTTTCTGTAGCCCACAAGCAAGGAGCAAATAATAAAGCCCATAGCTATCTATTTACAAGATAATTACAGGCTTTTCTTTCAGTAATGCCATTGCGATCCGAGCAAACCTATAGTATATAATGATATCAAACGCTCTCTACGAAAGACTTTTATAATGCTCCCTTCGGAGAAGGATCTATTATAATTTTTAAAAGAGGCATCTACGCATAAAGGCAACACCTCCTTTATAGGTCCTGCATTTCTAAATTACCTGCTTCCTTTCAGGTTCTATATATAAATAATGAATATTGGCACACTAAGTCAGATGTTGCTTATTCAGTCCCCCATAAATAAACATTTATATAAACATAGATCAGTCACTAATATAATTATATTAAAAAATAGGATTCAAGTATAAAACTCGAATCCTATAATTTTCTATTTATACAAAATAGTAGATAGTGGCTTTTCTTCTATAGTTGTAATGCTGTGTTGCTTGGATGGTGCTCCTAAATAACTCGGCCGACTGTTATCCGGATTCACCACAATCTTTTCCAATACAATTTCAGGGTCAACCATATAAACTTTCAGTGTATGGAATCCCGGTTTCTCCACATCTATTTCTACATCCAACCAGCGTATATTATCAAATACTTCATTTCTTAAATACATGCCTTTACCGCTTAGGGCCAAAGTACTTTTAGTGGGGAGTGCTTTCAATACTTTTGATAGAGCAAGGTTTTGGGAATTGTATTCTTCAAAAGTATCGACAAAACCTTTTCGAGCATCCAGTACTATGGGCTTTTTTTCATCTATGCCTACCGCTATGCGGAGTCCGCGTGCCGGATTGACATCTTGGGTAGGTAAAATACCTAAAGCTACTGTTGTTTTTCCTGCCGAAGGAAGGTATATCTTATATTCCAGACGGGCAGCTTTCTTGTGTGTCAATGTGCTGGACGCCGTCACTGGCGTTATTCCCATGCAGCCTTTGCCTCTACCCAAATCCGGAATAAAGACCCAAGCTGCCTGTTTCCCTGAAATGTTGGCATTATAAGCGTGTGCCGGTATGGAGAATTCGGAATGGGCCAGTGTTCCAAAGAACGTCTCTTTGCTATGGGGGAGTGCTGTGTTGACAATCGTTACTTTTACTTCTGCTTTACTCTTGCCGCATACTATTTCTACATTTCCTTCTACCGTACCTTGTGGTGCTTTGGACCAGTCAATGGAAACATGCAGGCGATTGTCTTTAGCTGCTTTGCCCTCGGACTCATCTACCTTTATCCACGGTTGGGAGGTGAGAACGGTATATTCAATTTCTCCTACTCCACGATTGAAAACCTCTATATAATGAGTCTGATTGTTCAGGGCATCGAACACCGGCAATGAAAGCTGTTTTGCCATAAGTGGCCAGGCTGCTTCGCTGCCTTCCACCGCAACACCGAGACTTGGAGAACCCAGCGGATTCACCATTGACAGTTCAGGTAATTCATTGTCCTTGGGCATATACCATTTCGTATAGCCAATATGTTTGTCAGACATCATATGTTTCCATTTTCCGTTGGCTGTTTCATTATTGTAGCGATGACTTAAATGCCAGTCGAGATTGAATAATTCTTTTGCGCGGTCTGCATAATCATTGGCACTGACACGCCCTTGTTTTGCATATAAACGATTTTTGCCGACTGAAAGATAGATCTCAGCCACTCCGGCAGAGGCTTTCACCGGATAGAGTACCAGTTGATAATAAGCATCTTTGGCTTCTGGTGATAGTTTGTGTTCCAGTTCCTCGGCTTTTACTGTAAGTTCCTTCCATGCGGCCAACATACGGTCGGCTTCATGGTAATTGACAATGCTGAACACATCGGGAAGTTGCACTTCCGCTTTGCGTAACAAGTTATATTTGGTGTACTTAGATATGATATCGGCTATTTCTCCGGCATATTCTTTCCCAAAAATGTGTCGTGCCCAATCTATCATATAATCTTTTGTTTTATCTGCCGGTATAGCGTCGGGATTCCACGCATAACGCATAATGAAATCGATTGGAAGTTCTTTAGGCTTGATATCACCTACATTGACCACCCAAAGGTCATCGATGCCCGATTGATATGCCAGATGGAACTGTTCGCGTAATTTAGGTATGGTAGTCGTGGTAACCCACCGGTCATTCCATGGACCACCGTTCATGTCTATGTGGTAATACAATCCCATCCCTCCCTTGCGTTTCTTTTCTTTGTCGGGACCTGTACGCCGAATATACCCCCAGTTGTTATCGCAGAAAAGCAGCATTACATCATCGGGTACTGTAAAACCTGCATCATAATAACGTTGCACTTCGGTGAATATAGCCCATAGCTGGGGGATCTCAGACGGTTCTTTTCCATACACCTCTTTTAATACCTGCCGCTGACCTTCTATAACTTTTTTCAGTACCTGCATATTAGCCTCATCGCCTTCCTTGCTCATCGCCACGTCTCCATCACCTCTCATACCGATAGTTACGACATTTTCGAAGTTTTTATTCCGTTCCATACCCTTACGGAAAAAGTTATCAAGCCGTTCTTTGTTTGTCTTATAGTCCCAAGGACCTACTTCTTCTTTTCTTCGGGTGTATTCTTTATGGGCGCGCATCATTGGTTCATGGTGGGAGGTTCCCATGACAATTCCGTACTCATCGGCCAAAATCGGATTCATCGGATCATCTTCGTTAAATGCACTTGCCCACATGGCGGGCCAGAGGTAGTTAGCCTTCAAACGTAACAACAGCTCAAAAAGATGTACATACATCTTGGAGTTGACGCCACCAAATTTTTCGGTAGCCCAGTTGCCGAAGGAAGGCCACTCGTCATTAATAAAGATGCCCCGGTATTTCACCTTAGGTTCGCCTGATTCGTAATAGCCGGATTTGATATAGGCAGACTTGCGCTTTTGCACAGGAGCATCTGCCCACCAGTACCATGGGGAGACACCTAATTGCTGTGAAAGTTCATAAATACCATATATGGTGCCTCGTTTATCACTGCCGGCAATGACCAGCCCTTGTCGGATGCCGGGACTCGGATTTTCAACAGTTGCTATTACAAAGCTTTCCCATTTCCCTTGCAAGTTCCGAAGCTTTATCTTGCCGGAAGCGGCGAGAGCATCTATAACCTTGCTTTTTCCTAACGTTCCGATTATGATTTCGTACTTCCCGGAAACGGCATCGGCAGATACATTGGTTTTTGCACCGGTCACGCGTTCGATGTCTTTGTGTAAATCGTTGATAGCACGAATTACTCCTTTATAATCATGTGAATCGTAACGGATGGTTGCACATTCCCGGTGGACGTCTACCACAGGAAAATCTTTAGTAGCAGTAGCATAGTCATGAACAATAGGAGGGATGACACTCATTGTTTGTTGTGCATTGAGCGACAAGTCACATGCAAACAAGAATAGTATCCCTAAACAAAACATCTTTTTTTTCATAAAATTATTTTTTATTTATTGGTAAATTAATACAAACTCAACAAATTGCAACTATCTATAAATTTAGTAATTAGCAAAGTGAGATTTCAGTTTGTTCTTCTCAGCGCATATCTCATCGCCGTATGCCGTACACAGGGACTTGAGAAACACGACAAAGTTGGTAAAAGGATATACCTTTACTCCCACCTTGTGAAACTTAGCGAGCTGTTTGTCTATGTATTTCGCCCGCTGCTCTATCCACTGCCTTTCCTGCCTATCTTTTATAAGTTCCTTTTTACATTGTCGTATGTAATAGTGAAATTGACGTGCCAGTGTGTCACCGCTCCGCTGAATTTCTAGCTTTCTAAAAATTCCGGATCATTATATTTTGTAACATACGGTTTCTCGCCAGAAGTGTTATGTACCATGTCAAGTACATATTTCATTTTCTCTTGATCATTGGTTATTATTAATATAACCATAGGAATAACTGACAATATTATTTTCATATTATCGTTTGTATAAAAGATGAGCTACTTTGATATTTTCAAAACAGGAGCAATGGCATTTGTGACTATTGGCAACTGTATTTCAAGCCCATTGTCTGTCTGCACGACTTTCAGACAACCATAACCGAGCAGTTCCACTGTGGTGATGTTTTTCTTGAAATGGGGATTACCTTTGGCGAGAGACCTCACGACTACTTTGCCGTCTTCAGGCCATCCGAGAGGGGTGACGTAGAGATATTTCTTCGTCTGGTTGAAACGGATGTCAGCTGATGTCATATTGCTGTACATACCGTCGTTGAATCCCTGAGCCTTAAGCTTGATGTCAGACTCGGCAACTGGACCTTCGCCGAACCTCACCCACGGACGGGTATTGAAGATGCTTTCCTTATTTACTGTCATCCAAGCCTCTATGCCATCAAGTATAGCAGCCTCTTTCTCGTCATACGTACCATCGGCACGCAGAGGAATGCTAAGTAAAAGGTTGCCGTTTTTACTAACTATATCAATGAGTTGTTTTATAACCTCCGTTGCACTCTTGTAGCTACCACGCTCATAGATGCTGGTATTATAGTGCCAGTTTCCAAGGCAGTTGCATGTCTGCCAAGGCTCTTCGACAATCTCATTGGGCGCACCACGCTCCACATCCCATGTGAGGGCTTCGCGCTGTTCGTCGTTGAGCATCTTACCAAACATCACAGCACGCGGATTCTTATTGTAGAAATGCGATGCAATCTTCAATCCGCAGTCACTGATGTCATGAAAGGGCGCAACGGTGACGTCAAAGTAGATGAGATCGGGATTGTAGCGGTTGATAGCGTCGAGAGTACGGTCATAAAAGTTGGTGACATATTCAAGTGTAGGTAGACAGGCTCCGCCACTCCATGCCCACTGTACGTGCACACGATTGTTTGCCCAAGACTTCTCACTCATGGGATGGTTTTGCGCATAGAGATCCTGCGGATCGTAACCTTCCCACCATTTGCCCTTTCCGTCGGCTTTGGTAAGTTTGCCGTCGTAATGTATACCCGCTTTAGGTCCGTTTATGTCGTAACGCTGTGCAGGCTCATACCACAACCATGCGTGGTCAGCGTGGAAACTAATGCCGAGAGGCAAACCATACTTCTTTGACGCTTTTGCCCATCCGGCAATCAAATCCTTCTTCGGCCCCATATTCACAGAATTCCATGGCTGATATTTCGAATCCCAAAGGTCGAAGTTGTCGTGGTGGTTACCGAGGACAAAGATATATTGTGCTCCGAGGCGTTTGTATCTTTCCACGAGTTTGTCAGGATCCCATTTTTCTGCTTTGAAGAGTGGAAGAATATCCTTGAATCCCACCTCTGATGGATGGCCATAATGTTCTTTATGATAATTGTAAGCGTATGTGCCTTCTTTATACATATTGCGTGCCATCCAGTCGCCCGAACCTTCCACGCACTGCGGTCCCCAATGAGCCCAGATGCCGAATTTGGCATCGCGGAACCATTCCGGAGTCTTGTGTTTTCTGAGTGATTCCCACTGCGGCTTATACTGTCCCTCAACCATCTGCTCTTTCTCATTAGTTACAGGTACCTTGTATTCCTGTGCCCATGCTCCTGCTGCGCAAACAGCAAAAAACAAAACAATCAAATTAATCTTCATTTTTTTATATATAAAAAGATTCTTTTTACTATCCATTTTCTTTGTATTCAAACCTGTCGAAGTCGGCATAAATTAAAATGTTTTATTGGGATTTATTCTCAATCATTTTATATTGTCTTACTGCTAACAAAGATAGAATACGTAAGATTAGATCAGATTAACAGATATACTTAATTCATCATTTTTTATAACCACGCCTACATTTATGTACTATATTCATTCATTTTTGTCACATTACTCAATACCAACAGCAAACTATCTCTTTTCTTTTAAGATAGGAAGAGCTGTCTGTGTTCTAAAAGAAAAAGATAAATGAGTAATATTAGAAAGTGTGTGTTCTTCAAATAATGTTACCTGTTTCTATTTGATTGGGCATATTCCATAGGAGAAAGGCCATACACTTTCTTAAAGGCGCTTGAAAAATGTGTCTGACTGGTAAATCCTACCGCATAAGCTATTTGGGTTATTGAAAGATCTTTATTTTCTAATAACACGGTAGCTTGTTGAAGGCGTAGATTGCGAATAAAATCGCTAGGAGCGGTTCCTGTCATTTCCTTCATACGTCGGTGCAAATGAGTGCGACTGATCCCGACTCCTTGCGTAAGCATCTCTACATTAAGATTAGGGTTGCTCAAGTTCTCATTTATAATGCTCATAATACGTTCCATCAATGCCTCATCGTTTCCTTGTAATTCGACCGGGACTATTTTCCCTTCCTGAGTCTGACTACCCGAATACTTTCCTTTTAGCCGCACACGATTAGCTATCAGATTGGTTATAAGCACCATCAATTCTTCCATATTAAAAGGCTTGCATAAATACCCGTCCGCTCCTTGTACCAAGCCTTCAATCCGGTTGGAAAATTCAACTTGAGAAGTCAGCAAGATAATGGGGATATGACTAGTATTAGCATTCTTTTTCAATTCTTTCAGCAGTTGGATGCCATCCATATTGGGCATGATAACATCTGAAATGATTATGTCCGGTTGTTGAGTAATCGCTTTTTTCCGTCCTTCCACTCCATCTATAGCCACATCTACATGATAATATGCAGCCAGGTTATCTTTTAAAAAGCTCCGTAGTTCATCATCATCATCAATTACAAGAACACTATAATTGGTCTTTCTATATTTTACTTTTTCCCGGGATGGATGGTAAGGAATATATTGGTCTGCCATTACGCCATGTGGAACCAAACCGGTTTCCACCTTTACCATTTCTTCCTTTTTCAAATGTTTGCACCCCAAAGGGAGGTGTATCACAAAACGGCAACCTTGAGTATCCGTCCTATTTTCAGCAAAAATGATACCATGATGTAATTTCACAAGCAGTTGACATAGGTTTAATCCGATGCCGAAACCCAAGGAGTGCATAGTATGGCTACCATCGCCTTGATAAAAACGATTGAAGATTTTTTTCAGTTCTTTTTCGTTCACTCCCTTGCCCGTATCTGAAATAGAAATCTCCATATACTTTTGCAAAAGGCCGGAGCTTTTCGGATTACTGCCGGTTTTTACTTCTATGCAGATGACACCATTTTCAGGCGTATATTTAAAAGCATTTGAAAGCAGGTTGACCAGCACCTTATCAAAATTATTCGGATCAATCCACACCGTTGGAAGTTTTTCCGGAAATTTTGTTTCCAAACTGATTTTTTTCAGGCGTGCCTGCTCTGTAAATACAAGAAGCAGTTCATTGACAAACGACCGAATATCAACCTCCTCACAAAGAATAGGCATCTGGCCTTTATCAATCTTCCGTACATCAAGCAACTGATTAATAAGGTTTAAAATACGGCCGGTATTATACTTGATCGTTAACAGCATTTTATTAACATCCGGCTCACACTGCATTCTCTGCAACTTCTCCAGCGGACCGAGGATAAGAGTAAGCGGTGAACGTATCTCGTGTGCAATATTGATAAAAAACTGCAACTTCATTTCACTAATTTCCTCCTGTTTTTTCCGTCTGTAAACTGTATATAACAAATAGCTGGCACAGATAACCAACAAAATATAAACAATTTTGGCACCAGTACTCAGATACCAAGGCGGGATAACATGAATCCGTACGGATCTTATCGGTGAATGAAATCCATTTTCGCAAGCACGTATTTGGAGAGTATAATTCCCAGGAGCCAAATGGTGGTATTGTATCCGGTTTTCGCCAGGCTGTGTCTTATTCCAGTTTTCATTAAATTCCTCAAGCCGATATTCATAAAGGACATTTCCAGCATCACGAAAGTCCATTGTTGAAACCATGAATACGAATGTATTATCCATATAAGAAAGATTGAAACAATCAGCATGGACCAATTCTGTATCAACGACCCGTTTATTTCCCGAGCGTGTCTCCATAGTCACTTTCTGATCCCGAATATACATATCGGTAATGATAGGTGGAGTGTCCGGTTTTATTAACTGAATATCATCAGGATTAAAGCTAGTAATTCCCCTATTTCCTCCGAAATAAATTTTTCCTTTTTTACTTTGAGTATAACGTCCTTCTAAATATACTTTTTCTTGCAGTCCATTCCCTGTATAATAGTTAATAACTTGTTTTCCGTCTACAAGGATATGGCAAATTCCCTGTATGGTGCTACACCATAAATTACCATGTTTATCCTGCACCAGTCCACAGATAACATTATCTGGGAGTCCCTGTTCAGTAGTGATAACCGAATATTGATTGTTTTGGGGATTATAATGAACTAGCCCATTCTTAGTACCCATCCAAATCGTATGGTCCTTTCCTTCAATAATTGTATAGAAAGAACTGGACTTTATTTCTGGTTCAAAAGGTAAGTCTAGAAATCTTTCGTTCCGGGTATCATAACAGCTTATATTTCCAAAATGTCCGAACCAGATTCTATCTTCAGAATCGCATAAAATAGAAATGATCCAATAATTTGTAATATTATTTTCTCCTTTAATAGGATTCTTCCTTGAAAGTAGTTGATACTTTCCTGTAGGCAAATGATATTGCAAAATACCCTCTCCTAAAATAGCTGCATACAAATTTTTATGCTTATCTTCTGTAATACATCTTATGCTGAAATCCCCCTGTAATGGATATTCCAATTCCAACTTTCCTTTTTTTCGATTAAACGAATACAGTCCTTTTCCATTGATTCCCACCCAAAACACACCGTCACTATCTTCAAACATTGAAAAGACAACCCCATCCGTATAAATATGGCGGGAGATATTACCATTACAATCCAGTTGATAAATACCATTATCTTCAACAGAACACCACATAGTATCTGTTTTATCGCAATAGAGCGCATTGAGCCATCCCGGCATATCGGAAAGCATGATGGGCTGGTTCCAAAAAGAAAAAGGCAATGGTTTATGAGGCAGCATCAGAAAGCCCTGGTATAAACATCCAATCCATAAGTTCTGCTGTTTATCTTCGAAAAGGCTACTAACCTTAGCCTGATTGATATTTATAAATGAGCTTTGAATGCCATCTGCATCTGTAATTTTCTTGTCTCCACGCTTTATGCAAGTGATTCCCTGTCCATAAGTACCCAGCATAATGTCTCCATTAGCAGTGATTACAACAGAATGGAAACGGATATTCTTCTTTTTTCCGGAATAAGGAAACGGCACAAGCTTGTCGTTTTCTTGATCCCACAAGAAAACAGTTTGTGCGGTAACCATAAAAACCCTCCGGTCATAATCTTCGAGTATATTACGCACAGCCATATTATTTAGCGGATATATTTTTTCTTCCTGGCCGGTGGAATCGATACGGACTATGCCTTGCCGGTCAGTTCCCAGCCAGAGTTGTCGCCGGCTGTCTTCAAAGAGGCAAGTTACAAAAGGCGGATGAAAAAGTTTACTTTCAGTTATAACAGGATGTGCCACCATTGTTTGAATGTCCACGGAAAAAATGCCCACATCAGATACATTACATAAAATTTCACCCGTATTCCGTTGAAAGATACCGGTAATTCGCCCTTTTGCCTTTATAGTATGGAGAGTGACTGTCTGGAAACTGTCTTTTTCCGGAAGGTAACGTTGCAAGCCGTTGGCTGTGCCTATCCAAAGATTATTTTCATCATCAATATATAAGGAGTGAATTTCATTATCGGCCAATGAAGTGGAATCTTGTTTTGCATGATAATAAGACACAAACTGCGAACCGTCAAATCTGCGAAGTCCGTTTCTTGTACCAATCCATAAATAATTGTTTTGATCCTGACATAATACATTTATACATTGGCTGCCTATTGTTGCTTTATCGTAAAAGATTGCATTTTGTGCAAATACTGATTGTGTAATACAAAGCAATAAAAATATCAGTTGCTTTTTTATCATAGTTTATAGATTTTTTCTCACGACAAAGTTATGTCTTTAAAAAAACAAACTGCCTTCCTATACCTAAAAAAAAGGATAAATTGCTATTTTTTTTGAATAATGTGACAAAAATGAATGAATATAGTACATAGATGTATGCATGGTTATAAAAGCTGACGAATTAGACACATCTGTTAATCCATCTTAATTTCACGTTCTCTATCTTTGTAATATAATAAAGCACCAAGCAAACAGAAATTAAAGAAGTAAGTACTTCTTAGTGAGAATAAAATAACGAGTTTATTAATCAACTATAACATTTTAAACATGAGACAGACTTAATTTTCACACATTCATTAAATGATTACGTGATACAGAATCTCTGCCATACGAGATTTTGTTTGTTCTTTAATAATATTGTTAATTTATTTATATTTACACCAAAGTTCACCTATAAAAAGTTTAACAATATTATTTCCTCTATTTCCTTGATGAAGCATATTTTATCATGGAAATTATGTAACATTTTATAGTGACAAAAATGTTACATAATATATATTTTTATATTAACTAAGTTTTTTTAATTAACGATGAAAAACACTATTTTTTATTTTAAACAATTGATATTGTCATTTTTGCTTTGTTTTGTAGCAATATGGGCAAATGCGCAAAATCAAGTTGTAAAAGGTACAGTAAAAGATGTTTTAGGAGAAGCTGTGATTGGTGCCAACGTAACTGAAGTTGGTACTACTAATGGTACTATTACAGACATTAACGGTGATTTTTCTTTGAATGTTTCTCCCAAAGGAAAACTTCGAATTTCTTTCATTGGTTATCAAGTACAAACCGTAGATGTTGCCGGACGAAAAAGTTTGGAAATAGTATTAAAAGAAGATACTGAAACTTTGGATGAAGTGGTAGTGGTAGGTTATGGTAGCGTAAAGAAACGTGATTTGACAGGTGCTATTACACAAGTAAAATCAGAAAATCTAATGGCAACCGCCCCCACTACTATTCAAGAAGCATTGCGCGGTAAAGCTGCTGGTGTAATGGTAGCTGGTAGCGGACTAAACGAAAGTCCCATGATTCGTATTCGTGGTAATCGATCTATTTCAGCCAGCAATGATCCATTATTTGTTATTGACGGAGTGCCTGTGAACGGTGGTATGGATGTAGTAAACCCTGCAGATGTAGCTTCTATCGAAGTTTTGAAAGATGCTTCAGCTACAGCTATCTACGGTGCTCGTGGTGCTAATGGTGTAATTTTGGTAACGACCAAAAAAGGTGAGAGTGGCAAGGTTAATGTAGAATATAGTGGCTATCTGTCAATCGGTAAAGTAGATAATTATCGTCGTGTGCGTAACGGTGCCGAGTATTTGGAGTACCTACGTGAAGCTGAACGTAGCTATATTTATGATGGTGAAGGCGGTTACAGTATCGACCCTAGTTGTGGGTATCCCTCTATGGAACCGAACTGGGAGTATGACCAGCGTATGGAGTATGTAAAAAAAGATAATTCAGGATATGTACTTGAATCTGTACGTCGTGCTTGGGAGGGTGGTACATATGATCCTTCAAAGTTGCGCACATTTGATTGGCAAGGTGCTGGTATGCGAGATAAGACAATTTCACATAACCACAATATAAGTATTCGTGGCGGAAGCAAGGATACTAAAGTATTTCTCTCTGGTTCGTTCATGGATAATAGAGGTATTACTCCGCGTTCGTTTAGAAAACGCTACACTCTGCGTTTAAACTTGGATCAGAACTTGGGCAAGTACATTACAATGGGCGCTACCACTAATTTTGCCTACTGGGAGTATTTTAATGGTACTGGCGTAGGTGGTAATTGGAATCCGCTAGGCACGCCATATTACTCTCCCGGCGGCGAAGGCGATAATTACGGTATAGGTGGTGATGTTACACAAGATGGTGATCCTGCATTAGGCTTAGTGCCTCACCCTACGGGTGAAGGAATGTTGTGGAATCCTTTCTACGACTTCACAGGTGTCCAGGGCAAAACTAAACGCAATCGTATTGACGCTACACTCTATGCAATGATCAAGTTGGATTGCGGTCTCTCCTACAGAGTAAACTTCGGCACAGATTACTATAGCGGTCAAGAACAGTCATTTTATGCCAAGGCTTCTACTCAGCAAGGATTTGGTAATTCACAAGCTTCACAGAAAGCTGTCTTTGACCGCGGTTGGACATTGGAACATATCCTCTCTTATGTACGTACTTTCGGTCAACACAGCATTAATCTTACTGCCGTACAGTCTTCACAAAAATTTATTTCGGAACCTCTTAGTGCTAGTGGCTTGAGTCTCCCACTTGAAACTCAATTATACTATAATCTGGGCGGTGCTACCACACAGAGTGCTACTAGCGGTTTTACGCAATGGACTATGATGTCATGGATGGGACGTGCTATCTATGGTTTTAAGGATAACCGCTATATGTTAACCGCTTCGTTGCGTTATGACGGTTCTTCTAGATTGGCGGATGGTCATAAATGGGTAGCTTTTCCATCAGTAGCCGTAGCGTGGCGTATCTCCGATGAAGCATTCATTAAAGATCATATTGATCAAATCAGTAACTTGAAGCTTCGTTTCGGCTACGGTAAAACGGGTAACTCTTCTGTAAACCCATACGAAACAATTGGTAAAATAAGTAGTAGTCGCTATACATGGGGAGCCGTCGGTATGTTGGGATATGCGCCCAGTTCACTTTCTAACAATTCACTGACTTGGGAAACAACTGGACAATACAACGTAGGTTTAGATTTCGGCTTTTTTAACGGTCGTATTTCAGGTAGCATTGAATGGTACAAGCAACACACGTATGACTTGTTAATGCCGAGGGCTCTTCCTGAAGTCAGTGGATTCGGCAGCATTACCGAAAACGTGGGAGAAACGGAAAACCGCGGTTTTGAGATGACTTTGGAAACTGTCAACTTTCAAACAAAAGACTTCAGTTGGACCACTTCCCTACAATTTGCTACCAATAAGGAACAGATCGTGAAGTTGGCCAGCGGACAAAAAGAAGATACTGCTAATATGTGGTTTGTAGGCCATCCTGTAGACACACACTATAACTATGTAAGCACCAAGTATGTATGGGGATACTCTAAGGAAGATATGGCTGAAATGGCTAAGTTCAATGCCAACGGACATTCCTACAAACCTGGTGATTTGCGTTTCGTGGATAAAAATGGTGATTATAAAATTGACGCTACAGACCGTGACATCCTCGGACAAAAAATGCCAAAGTGGACGGCAGGTATGGGCAATACTTTCCGCTATAAAGACTTCGATTTCTATGTATTTATGTATGGCATGTTCGGTCATACTATCTATTGTGATCCAGGAACGGCACATGACGGTCGCATGAATACTCGTTACGTAGATTACTGGACGCCGGAAAACCCCAATAGCCACTTCAGAAAGCCTCAAAAAGGAGATGCCGACCAAGCCAACTACGATGCTTATTGGTACAACAAAGGTGATTTCGTACGCATCTCGGATATCACGTTGGGTTACAGCTTGCCAAAGAAGCTTATCAATTATGCCGGACTAGAAAGGGCACGTTTCTATATACAAGTGCAAAATCCTTTCACCATCACCAGCTATCCTAACAATGATCCCGAAGGTTCTGTTAAAGCTGGACGTACCTGGGACCATAAGATAGCAAATTACGGAGACCCGATGACTATGCGTAACTATATCTTTGGAGTTAATCTTACCTTCTAAACTATTAAAATCATTGTAGTATTATGAAACTTTATATCAAACATATCTTCGCTGCAAGTGCAATAGGGTTGTACTTATCAGCTTGTTCGGATTTTCTAGATGAGAAAGGATACAATACAGACTATGGCTATTACAAGACTTCAGAAGGAGTGGAAGCCCTTGTTGCCTCCTGCTATCAGAATGGACGTGGCATGTTCTCTACTTCTAACACACCCAACAGCATCATCTTTCAAGAGATTGGAACTGATATGTACACGATCGGTGGTGATGGTGGTACAGACTTTGCCCTCTATACCTCAACGATGAACCCGTCAAACGATACTTTTTCCGCTTTTTGGACAGACTGTTATAACGGTATCGCTCGTACTAATCTAGGTCTCCAATATTTAGCAGCTAACACAGAAATGGACAGCGAACTAAAGAAAGTGCGTGAAGGAGAAATGAAATTCCTACGTGCTTACTACTACTCCATCTTGATTACTCACTATGGTGATTGTCCGTTGTTGTTGGAACCTGTGGACAAACCGACTTTCAACTTTGTTCGCTCCCCTCAAAAAGAGGTTCTCGCACAAGTCATTGAAGATGCTACGGATGCTTATAATTTACTACCATGGGCTGATGCCGAAGGTAAGGTAACGAACGACTATGGTCGCGCCAGCAAAGGAGCAGCAGGTCACTTGTTGGCTAAGGCTTATATGTACCGTTACAGCCAGAAGTGGGCGGGTACACAAAGTAACAGTAATATGAACGAGGATCGTGGTGCTGAAAGTACTGACTTAGACAAAGCGATCTATTATGCTAGCTCAGTATGTCACTTTGGCGAACAAAGCGGTAGCGGTAGCTTGCACGAATTGGCTACTGACTATTCTGATCTGTGGCGTTTCGATCCCAAAACAGGTGGTCCTACACCAGATGACTATGCAGGTCCGGAAATACTATTTAGTATTCAGTTCTCTACCGACCACTTTTTTAACAATCAAAATCCTACTGCTATGAATGATGGTGGTAACTGGTTACATATGATGTTTATCACTAATGCTGAAGGTATGCCTATGACGACGGCCAAAGGAGACGGTGACAAAACAGTCGTATGGTGTGGGGAAGGTCAGACAAGCGGTGTTGTTCGTGACTTGATTACTGGACGCGGTTGGAGACGTACTTCGCCCACTCCTTTCTTATATGAAGACAATGGTCTATATGGACCTCAATATTATGCTAGCAATAAACATGGTAAATTGATCGATTCTCGTCTCTATAAATCGCACGTATGGGTATACTATTGCAATGCTGAGCCCACTAACAATAATTGGTGTTCTTTCAGTAACGCAGCTGGAAATTTTGATCCCAGTGATATCGGTATGGCTACAGGTGAACCACGCTATGGTATAGGAGATCCTGCTATTGTATTTTCTATGGAAAACGTAGATGACCGTTTTGAGAATGGTACTATGAGTGAAAAACTGGCCTTAGCTCGTGCTCAAGAGCCTTACTGGTACATTCCAATGCAATCCATAAACCGCCCAGGATTAGATGAACGTGGTGATCGTGATGGTATCCGCAATACATTCCCAGGATTATTAAAGTATCTTGATACCCGACGTGCTTCTGCTAATGACCAAGCAGGTTATCGTGATTACTTCTGCTTCCGTTTGGCTGAAACATATATTATATTAGCTGAAGCATATGCATTGAAAGGTGATTTTGTGAACTCTGCAGCTGCCTTAAATATTGTACGTGAACGCGCAGCATGGAAAGAGAATGAAGAAAAACCATTCCATTACTATAAGTATGATGGTGGAAATAGAGAGGATCTCACCAAATCCACTGTGGAAGATATGAAAGTTTCTTCCAATTTCTTAAGTCGTATGAGCGAAGATGAAATCTTGATTTTCTTCTTGGATGAATACGGTCGCGAAATGGAAGGCGAGCTTCATCGTTTTGAACAATTGGTACGTAATGGCGCTGATTTCTTCGTACAGCGTGTGAAGGAACGGAGTGAGTTAGCAGCTCCAAATATCAAGGTATTCCATCGGTTCCGCCCCATTCCACAGAGACACATTGACCGTCTGAATCCGGCTGATCCAAATCCACAAAACTATGGTTATTAACAGTACAGGTATAAAGATCATATCTTAGGGGTAACACTTCGACATGCCGTTCTCGTATTCTGAGAACGGCATCTTGAAGTTTCTAAATGACATATAGTAATTTACAAACGCTCCAATTATGGCCATAAAAAGGTAAAAGCAAATGACACCTATTCATAATATATATTCAAAAGCCCTTGAAGAAAAGCTCTAATATTAAAGTACCCATCAGAACGATGGATAGGATAGTCTTAAATTAGAGGTAAAGAAAAATGTCATCAAGAAATATGGAATTATGCATTATAGGAGTCTTTTGCATATTTATCATATCATAATATTTTTTTAACATAATTACTATTCAAATAAACGACCTTATTAATTTTTACAGATACCTAGATTATGAAAGATGCATTGATTAACAGGCGGGAGTTTTTGAGAAACTTAGGAGTTATAGGTGCGGGCGCCTTATTGTCCATGAGTCCATGGCTTTCTGTTTTTTCAGAAGTTGTAGAGACATCGGGTGAAAAATGCCGTCTGGCGATTATAGGTACGGGGTCAAGGGGACGTTTCCTGATGAGTTTTTTGTTGCAGAATCCTAAGGTGGAGATTGTTGCATTGTGCGACATATATCAACCTTCTATGGAAAAAGCATTGAATCTGGTTCGGGAAGCCAAGGTATATACAGATTATCGGAAAGTCTTGGAAAATAAGACTGTTGATGCGGTATTGGTGGCCACTCCTCTTAATCTCCACTGTCAGATAGTGCTGGATGCTTTCGATGCGGGGAAGCATGTTTTTTGTGAGAAATCGATAGGCTTTACTATGGAGGAATGTTTTCGCATCTATAAGAAGCATATCAGTACAGGCAAAGTGTTTTTCACAGGACAACAGCGGCTGTTCGATCCACGCTATATCAAAGCAATGGAGATGATTCATGCAGGCACTTTCGGTGAGATAAATGCGATCCGTACATTCTGGTACCGGAATGGAGATTGGCGAAGAGAAGTACCTTCATCAGATCTGGAGCGTCTGATCAATTGGCGTTTATATCGTGAATATTCTAAAGGACTGATGACAGAACTGGCCTGTCATCAGCTGCAGATCGGGAGCTGGGCGTTGCAAGAGTTACCGGTTAAGGTAATAGGACATGGGGCAATAACTTATTGGAAGGACGGCCGGGAAGTATATGATAATGTAAGTTGCATATATGTGTTTGAGAATGGAAAAAAAATGACATTCGACTCTGTTATCTCTAATAAGTTTTATGGTTTGGAGGAACAAATCATGGGCAGCCTGGGAACAATAGAGCTTGAAAAGGGTAAATACTATTTTGAGAATGTCCCTCCTGCACCCGGTTTTTTGCAGATGATCAATGAATGGGAAAATAAGGTGTTTGATTCCCTGTCTTTTGCCGGAACTAGCTGGGCTCCCGAAACAGCAAATGGGAACAATGGGGAATTCATCTTAGGTGAAAGGCCTAAGTCGGATGGTACATCCTTGCTGCTGGAAGCTTTTGTAGAGGCAGTTATTACCCGAAAACAACCCAAGCGTATAGCCGAAGAAGGCTACTATGCAAGTATGCTCTGTTTACTGGGTGACCGGGCCTTGCAAGAACAACGCACCCTTAGCTTTCCTGATGAATATAAAATAGATTACTTAAATCATCATTCTAAAGCAGATAAACAAATATGAAAGACACACTCATCACTGCACACCGGAAAAAGGTGGAACTGCTGACTTGGTTGGTATGTTTCGTTATGGCCAACTTATTGAATCTGTATGCAATTATTGCTTATAAGACTTCTTTTCTGGAGGTGCTAACATCCTTTTTTTACGTCATTATGTTTTCGTGCGTGCTTTATGTAATATGGAGTGTATTACGTCTCGTCATTTACGGAGTGCGGACCTTTCTTGTATTCCTCAAAAATAGAACATACAATAAATAACTTAATAAATACTGGAAAAATATGACAACACGAAGAGACTTTCTAAAAACAATGACAATGGCTTCTGCAGGACTGGCACTGGGAACGGGAGATCTGTTGGGAGCTCCTATTTCTGTATCGCAAAGAAAAGCTGCAGCAGATAAGGTGAAGATCGCTTATGTGGGTATTGGAAATCGCGGTGAGCAAATTATTGGTGACTTTGCCCGTACGGGTATGGTAGAAGTAGTAGCTTTATGTGATGTTGATATGGGTGCCCCCCATACTCAAAAAGTGATGAACATGTATCCGAAGGCGAAGCGTTTCCGCGATTTTCGTCAGATGTTTGATAAGGCTGGCAATGACTTTGACGCTGTGGCTATAGCCACCCCCGACCACTCCCACTTTCCTATCACCATGCTGGCTTTGGCATCCGGTAAGCATGTCTATGTGGAAAAGCCTCTGGCGCGTACATTCTATGAGGCGGAACTGCTTATGCAGGCTGCATTGAAACGTCCTAATCTGGTAACTCAGGTAGGAAATCAAGGGCATTCGGAAGCCAATTATTTCCAGTTTAAGGCTTGGATGGATGCGGGTATAATCAAAGATGTGACTGCTGTGACTGCACACATGAATAACCCGCGCCGTTGGCATGGCTGGGATTCCGGTATTTATAAACTTCCATCAGGGCAGCAGCTACCCAATGATATGGACTGGGACACATGGTTGGGAGTTGTCCCATACCACGAATATAATAAGGATTATCATTTGGGACAGTGGCGTTGCTGGTATGATTTTGGCATGGGATGCTTAGGTGACTGGGGAGCGCATATTCTGGATACGGTTCATGAGTTCTTAGAGCTGGGCCTGCCATATGAAGTATCAATGCAATATGCTAACGGGCATAACGACTATTTTTTCCCTTACTCTTCTACCATTCTCTTCCGTTTTCCACAGCGTAAAGGAATGCCGCCGGTAGATATCACCTGGTATGATGGTTTGGATAATTTACCTCCCATTCCGGAAGGCTATGGGGTGTCAGGCCTTGATCCCAATATTCCCAAAACAAATCAGGGAGACACACCGGCTGCCAAATTAAACCCGGGAAAGATTATTTATACAAAAGACCTGGTTTTTAAAGGAGGAAGCCATGGCAGTACTCTTTCTATTATACCGGAAGAAAAAGCAAAAGAAATGGCAGGCATACTTCCTGAAATACCAAAAAGTCCATCAAATCATTTCGAAAACTTTTTATTGGCTTGCATGGGACAGGAGAAAACTCGTTCTCCATTTGAAATTAACGGAGTGCTGAGCCAGGTCTTCTCATTGGGAGTAATAGCACAGCGTTTGAACACCAGACTGTTCTTTGATTCACGTATGAAACAGATTACAAATAATGAATTTGCCAATGCGATGCTGATTGGAACACCTCCTCGTAAGGGTTGGGATGAATTTTATAAATTATAATGTTACTTATTTAATAAATATACTGGTATGAAAAGAGTTTACTTATTGCTTTTGTGCTTGTTTTCTGTTTTGGTTATGCAGGCTCAAAACTGGGAATATATTTTTAATGGCAAGAACCTGAAAGGTTGGAAAAAACTGAATGGGAAAGCTGAATATAAAGTTATGGATGGTACGATTGTGGGGATCTCAAAGCTGGGCACGCCTAACACTTTCTTGGCAACTCAGAAGCAGTATGGTGATTTTATCTTGGAATTTGATTTTAAGATTGATGAAGGGTTGAACTCCGGTGTACAATTGCGTAGTGAAAGCAAGAAGGATTATCAAAAGGCCGAGTGCATGGCTATCAATTTGAGATTGATCCTTCCGAACGTGCCTGGTCGGGAGGTATTTACGATGAGGCCCGTCGTAATTGGCTTTATCCGCTGACTTGGAATCCGCAGGCCAAAACAGCCTTTAAAAGTAAGGAATGGAACAAAGCACGTGTTGAAGCGTTTGGCAACTCCATTGCCACGTGGATAAATGGAGTTCCATGTGCCAATATTTGGGATGACATGACTCTTTCAGGTTTCATAGCCTTGCAGGTACATGCTATTGCCAGTGCGGCTGATGAAGGGAAAACTGTCCGTTGGAAGAATATACGTATTTGTACTACCAATGTAGAACGCTATTTGACTCCAGTCAAAGCACCGGAGATTAATGTGATTTCTAACACTCTTTCTCCAAATGAAGTAAAAAATGGTTGGACACTTCTTTGGGATGGTAAAACCTCGGAAGGTTGGCGGGGTGCAAGAATTGATGCCTTCCCTAAGAAAGGTTGGGTCATGGAAAATGGTATTCTGAAAGTCCTAAAAAGTGGCGGTGCGGAATCAGCAAATGGTGGTGATATAGTGACAGAGCAAGAATATAAGAACTTTATTCTTAAAGTAGATTTTAAGATCACTGAAGGAGCTAACAGCGGTATAAAGTATTTTGTTAATCCGGGCATGAATAGGGGAGCCGGATCGGCTATCGGATGCGAATTTCAGATATTGGACGATGACAAACACCCTGATGCAAAATTGGGAGTGAAAGGAAATCGACAATTAGGCTCACTTTATGATCTGATTCCAGCTCCGGCAAATAAGCCTTTCAATAAGAAAGATTTTAATACAGCTATGATTATTGTGAGAGATAATCATGTGGAGCATTGGCTGAATGGAGTGAAGCTAATAGAATATACCCGTCAGAATGAAATGTGGAATGCTTTGGTAGCATACAGTAAGTATAAAAACTGGGAGAATTTTGGTAATTCGGAATATGGGAATATTTTGCTGCAAGACCATGGAGATGAAGTATGGTTTAAAAATATTAAAATTAAAGTGTTGTAGTTAATTTTATATACATAGAAAAAGGTAAGTTATTAATTGGGGTAACTTACCTTTTCACTATAGAATAAGAATGTCTGACTGTTTCAAGTAATAACTCTTTAGAACAAAAGCGCATTACTAACCCTTATTTTGGTAAATTAGTTGAAAGGAAGTGATCTATCGCAGCAGTTACGGATAGTGAACTACGGCTCGTTCATCATAAGCTATTCCAACCTAATTATCAACACATTACAACTACTCTAACTAGCCAGCAAATACAGAAACAGAAGCTAAAAATCCTTTTACTACCCGTATTAAAAAAAATAATACAGACATAAAAAATCCCTAATAATCTACTGATTATCAAGGATTTTTTGTGACCCCGGTGCGATTCAAACGCACGACCTTCAGAACCGGAATCTGACGCTCTATTCACTAAGCTACGGAGCCTTAATTCGAGTGCAAAAGTAGAAAAAATCTCGGCATATTCCTAATATTCATCACTTTTTCTATCTAGCAACATTCACTTTCTATATTATTATTTTGAGAGCACTACACGAGCACATATATACATTTTGTTATTTTTTCGTTCAAAATAGCATCAATCATCAATATTATTTCTATCTTTGCCGAACAAATTAACAAATGACATATAAATAAAACCTATGAGTTACCTGATAAAACCCGAAGGATATAAACCTTTATTAGACTTAAAACAAACTGAATTAGGCATCAAACAGATTAAGGAGTTCTTCCAGTTGAACCTTTCATCCGAACTTCGTCTGCGTCGCGTCACCGCCCCTCTTTTTTGTACTGAAAGGCATGGGTATCAACGACGACCTGAACGGAGTAGAGCGTGCCGTTTCCTTTCCTATCAAAGACTTAGGCGATGCACAAGCCGAAGTAGTGCATTCACTTGCCAAATGGAAACGCCTGACGCTTGCCGAATGCCATATAGAATCAGGATACGGAATCTATACCGACATGAATGCCATCCGCGCAGACGAAGAATTAGGCAATTTGCACTCTCTATATGTAGACCAATGGGACTGGGAACGTGTAATTACCGACCAAGACCGTAACGTTGATTTCCTAAAAGAGATTGTCACCCGCATTTATGCTGCAATGGTCCGTACAGAATACATGGTATACGAAACGTACCCACAAATCAAGCCCTGTCTGCCACAGAAATTACATTTCATCCATGCGGAAGAACTCCGCCAGATGTACCCCAACTTAGAGCCGAAATGTCGTGAGCACGCCATTGTCAAGAAGTTTGGTGCTGTATTTATCATCGGCATCGGCTGCAAACTGGGCGACGGCAAAAAGCACGACGGGCGTGCTCCGGATTACGATGATTACACAACCTCTGGACTGAACGGACTCCCCGGACTAAACGGCGATCTACTGTTATGGGACGATGTCCTGCAACGCAGCGTTGAATTATCATCAATGGGTATTCGCGTAGACAAGGAAGCACTTCTACGCCAGCTCAAACAGGAAGGTGAAGAGAAGCGTATGGGGCTTTATTTCCACAAGTGCTTAATGGAAGACGCACTGCCACTTTCCATCGGTGGAGGCATAGGACAGTCCCGGTTATGTATGTTCTACTTACGTAAAGCACACATCGGAGAAATACAAGCCAGCATCTGGCCCGAAGACATGCGCCGGGAATGTAAAGCACACAACATACATCTCATTTAAATATTTCACCACAGAGTATACAAAGTACCGCAGAGTTTTTTAATACACTTGACAAAACTCTGCGGTACTTTGTATACTCTGTGGTGAAATATTTGTATCTTAGCACCCTAAATCACCAACACTTCCAATTATGAATGTTCAAATAGAAGATAGCTGGAAAACACATTTGCAGCCTGAATTTGATAAGGATTACTTTTATAAGTTAACGAATTTTGTCCGCGAAGAATACGGCAAGAATACTATATACCCACCGGGTAAATTAATATTCAACGCATTCAATCTATGTCCTTTCGATAAGGTAAAAGTAGTGATTATAGGCCAGGACCCGTATCATGGCCCCGGACAGGCGCATGGACTTTGTTTTTCCGTAAATGACGGTGTTCCTTTCCCTCCCTCTTTAGTAAATATCTTTAAAGAAATCAAAGCTGATACCGGAGCAGACGCGCCACCTACCGGTAATCTGACACGTTGGGCGGAACAAGGTGTGCTATTGCTCAACGCCACCCTCACTGTACGCGCCCATCAAGCCGGTTCTCACCAAAATCATGGTTGGGAAACATTCACAGATGCCGCCATCCGTATCCTTGCCGAAGAGCGGGAGCACTTGGTATTCATTCTATGGGGAGCTTATGCACAACGGAAAGGCGCGTTTATCGACCGCAACAAGCATCTGGTATTGACATCAGCACATCCTTCTCCGCTTTCCGCTTACAACGGCTTTTTCGGCAACAAACATTTCAGTAAGGCCAATGACTATTTGAGGGCACATGGCGAAGAAGAGATCAAATGGTAAAATAATAAATCAGTACCACTGAATATTACTCTGGGTCTGGCTTCTTTGTTCCCATTTTAAGTCTTGCAAAATACTTGCATTGGCACGAATGGTAAAATTGTAGTATTTCCACTGCCCAAAAGGAGAAAGGCTGGCCGACATGCTGAAACAGTGAAGATCGCGCGTTATATTAAAGGTGGTCTGCACAATCTTCTTAGCTTCAAAATCATAACCGGAATTAAAACTTACCGCCCATTTATTAGACAGTTTTATATTACCGGAAGCACTCAAGTTGTGAGTATAACGATAGGGATAGCGCATTTTCTTACGGTTGATAGGCTTACTACGATCTTCAGAGATATTAAAGCTGTAATTGAAGTTCAGAGACCATGGCATCTTGAATACTTGATACCCGTCGGCATCAACGGCCGCCTTTTCCACTTTCTTTTTAGGAATACCGTTTCCATCAGTATCAGTTTCCGCACCCTCCTCATCCGAAGCAGCTTCCTCTTCTTTCTTCTTATCGGAGTCTCTAGTACCGCTTAACTTCTCTTTCCATTTTTTCCACGTATCATTATTAAACGTATAACTGAAAGAAGAGCCATAACCTTGGAATATACCGAAACGCCCGTAAGACCATTCCGTACGGTCATTATCAACAACGTTACCATTCTCATCGAATTTATAACCGTATGTCTTGAACGAAGAACTCATGCTGAATGTATAGTTCTTACTCAGTTTCAGACGAAGATTCAATCCAAGATCACTCCAGGGGCGCGTTGCAGCAGCCATATTATAACTGATATTGGCCCCCAGTTCATCAATCAGACTAACCTTCTTTACCGTATCCTTCTTACTGCTATAATATTTCATCTCCAGATTATTGGAGATGCTGAAGGTTATGTTTCCTTGCTTACCTCTTCCCGGAACATCAAATGCTTGTCCCGAATACGGAGAATAAATGACCGTATCGCGTCTGCCGTCCGCATAATTCTTAATGTAAGAATCATAATAGCCGTAACGTGAAGAACCAAAATCCGGAGCGGCGCTTATGCTTACCGATGGAGTTATGACATGACGGATCTGTATCTTCTTTTTAGGAAAAAAAATCGGATTATACATACCGTATATCTTCGTATTGATACCCAGACTGGCATTATAATTATACACACGATGAAAACCGTAAATCGTATCAGTAGCCACTTCCCTACCGTTCGTACCATAGTTCGGGTCCCAGTCTTTCATCACCTTACGTGTGTACCAACGTTCTGTATAGCTGACGGAGGGAGTTACATTAAAATACTTGAACAAAGTAAAGGTAGCGCTGACCGGTATTTCATGCTTCATACCATTCTTCCAGTCCTTTATCAGGTTGGATTTAAACAGCAGATTATCTTTTGTCTGGATGCTATTAGTCAAACGGCCCGTATACCGTACTGAAATCTTCTCATACCACCTCTCCTCGCCTGCCGCTTTTTTACGCTTGAAGGGATAGATCGTAGATAAAGAAATATTCAAATCAGGCAAAGTAACATTAACCGAAGAGTCCCTCATAGTCTGAGCGATATTAGTAGTTGCCGCTACCGTCAGCTTTCTATCAAAAAAATAACGGGAATAACTGATACTTGAAGTTTTCGTATTCTGCGACATAGCATTCGAGTTGTACATGTTTCCAATATTAGTACGCTCGTAACTGCTGGTCGCAAAATTCACACTGGCAGAAAATGTTTGATTCGGATTGGCTTTCGCATCCTGCCTGTGAGACCAGACAATCTTGAAATCTTTGGCGACAGAGTAGTCCGGCAGCCCCTTATCACCGGTCTTGGTCACCTGATAACTCGCCTGGAACAAACCGGAGTATTTATACCGTTTAATATAATTGGATTCAGCATTCAATGCCCATGAGCCTTTCGTAAAAATGTCGGCCCTCAACTTTAAGTCCATCTTATCACTGATAGCAAAATAATATCCGCCGTCCGTCAGACCGAAACCACGACTGGAGTCATCCATGTATGTAGGCATAAGGAAACCGGATGAATAACTGCTCGAAAACGGGAAAAAGAAGAACGGCACAGCAAGCGGCAAAGGAACATCCTCCACCACCAGATAGGCAGGTCCCGTTACAACATTCTTTTTAGGACGTACTTTCGCATAAGTCATCTGCATATAGAAGTGAGGGTGCTCATGGTGGTCGCAGGTTGTGTACCGCCCGCTTTTCATATACAGTTCGTCATTAGCCCCCTTCTTTGCATTGTTTCCGGTAACATATCCTTCTCCTTGCTGACTGACCACATTACTGATCACCCCCTTTTTGCTCTTGAAGTTATAACGGATCGTATTGGTCTCATACGGAGTTTCGCCATCTTTGAAAACCGGAGTTCCCGTCTTCACGCCTAAAGAATCTTCCACTCCATGAGCATATACTGTACTGCTGTCCATATTCATGGTGATAACATCAGCAGCCAGCTCTATCTGTTGATAATTTACTTTTCCCTGTCCGTACAAATGCGCATACCCGCCTTGGGCAAACACGATAGAGTCATTTGCCTCATAGGTGACCGGTGCGTCCAAAGGCTGTTTCTTCTTCCCGGTAACAGCCAATGTATCTACTTGCAAAGAATCTCTCCGCAAAGAGTCCGTTTGCAGTCTTTCAGGCGGCACAACACCTCTCCGACGACGTTGCGAAGCAGCCTCACCGGAAAGAAGGAGTAAGACAAATAGTAGTATGAATGATATGAATGTATTTGCTTTCAATGGCGTCATTAACTAATAGTTTACGCTTGAAAGGGCAAAAGTACGTAATTTATACGGATAATCTCCCTTTTTAAAGAAATTTAGATTGCTACAAAAACAGTTCACACCAATGATCAAAGCGTTGTAAACCGGCTTCGCCATAGCGTTGTAAACTTTTTCGTGCTTTCTCTACGCTTTTTTCCTGCTCCAAATGCGTCTTAGAGTAAAACTTATCGGCAAAGCAAATTACTTGTTCCTCCATGCTCACCGGAAGCATATCCCGGTGGGGAACGGGCAGGTCCTGCTTAACGATATCTTCCAACGAAAGACCAGCTCCGGTATGCCTCTCACAAACCAGTGCATGACGAGAATAGCCTTCCGAGCGCACCAAATCCGCTCCTAAATAGCCATGGCAGATATAAGGTTTATCTCCAAAGCAATAAATTCCCTCAGCTTTCGTCAGGAATATGCCTATATCATGCAACATAGCTGCTTCATACAGAAAGTCCCTGTCCAAAGATAATTCAGGATGATTATCGGCAATCCACAAAGCTTTATCGGCCACAGAACGGCTATGAGTCAGCAAAATATGCTTCAGCTCGTTCTCTTCCGGATAATATTTATCAATCAATTTTATAGAAAGCATCTTATTTTCTGCTGAATTTATAAACTATCACCTTTTTACGCATATCGCAGCTACGCAGTGGAGTACGATAAACCTCATCAAGCCGGTATGCATTCTGGTTATTCTGCAAGAACTTCTCCTGCAGTTCGTCTATCACCAATACATACCCTTCTGCAGGGTGCAACATGTCAAAGATACGCACACGATCACCCAAATAATAGTTTATGCTATAAAACTTCACCCAGTCTCCATATGAATATACCGGTTCTTCCGGCTCAAGATCATTCAGGCGGACCGCCAGATGCTTATCCGACTTCACAGCCAAAACGGTGGGCTGATAAACTCCATCCAATGCCACAAAAATACATAACATACATCCCGCCACACCATATAACAACGGTCGTGCATCCGCACACTTCAAGAGTGTATAGAGCAGGCAGGCGGCAGACATCAACGGCAAGAAAACAATCAGCCATTTCGAAAACGAAAGCGGCACCGTCTGCAAAGCATTCATAAATGCAATGTTTTCGGCAGCATGTCGGCCTGTTCCCCAAATGCTTTCAGGAACCAAGCCTAAACGTACAGTGAAGAAAGTAACGGTGAGCAACACAGCCAATGCAGCAAAAATCCATGCAGAAATTTTAAATACTTTTGCACCACGCTGCACCAACGCCAATAAGTATTCGGCAAGCAGCACCCCCATGAACGGGTAGATAGGCAACAAATACACGCTACGCTTGCTCTTAGGGATACAATAAAAGATGAAGATAGTCAGAATCACCACCCATATAAAAAGCTGCAACGGTGATTGAGAGCGGAATTTATCCCACACTTTTTTTAAGCGTTCACCAACCGAATCTCCCTCCGGCAGCACATGCATTTCTTTCCATTTCAGTCCAAACAAGGAAACAAGCAGCACCAAAGTCCAAGGAATCCACCCCCAAATCAGAGTGAGAAAGTTGTACCATAAAGGATTTTCGTGTGACTCATATGACATTTTCCGGAAAAAGCGACCGGTATTCTCTTCCAACATCAAATTGACAAACGGCTCCCCTCCCTGCTGGTAAGCAGCCCAGAACCAAATACCCAAAGGTATAAGAGATAATAATCCGATACCCAATAATGAAAAGAAAGCCTTTCCGAACGAACGTCCGCGCAATAGCTGATAGATACCGATACACAGACAAGGGAAAATAGATCCAACCGGCCCTTTTGTCAATGTAGCGCACGCCATCAGCAAAACAGCCAGCCAAGGAACCCCCTTGCAATTCTTTTCATCCCAGCGGAAAAGCAGACACAACGAGATTACGATAAGGGAAACTTGCAACATATCCAGCCGGCAAGCCACTGCTGCACGATGTACCTCAAAAGAAGATAGAAGCAAAATAGAAGTCAGGAATGCCGTCTTCACATTTTTCCGTTTGGCAACGAAGCTGAAGAATACCAATTGCATGGCAAGAAAAGCAAGCGCCGACGGCATACGTGCCGAAAACTCCGATACTCCTCCTAAAATTGACGATATAACAGCTATTGTCCAATAAAGGAAAGGCGGTTTATAGGCTATTTCCACTCCGTAATTCATTGGAAGTATCCAGTTGCCACTCTCCAACATGGTGTACGCCACTATCGCTTCACGCGGCTCCCCTTTTGAATAGAATATGGTTTCTCCTAAAAAAGGGACCAACACGAGTACACTCAACAGTGCAATGAACCAGAACGCTATCTTTTTATCTGACATATATTTCCGTTTTTATATTTTCACGCTGCAAAAATACGAATTATTCTATAACAATACCTAACTTTGCCGACTCAATGATAGTGTAAAACCAAAATGAAGCAATTAAGAAGACTCCCTGAATTTCTACGTTTTGTCCTGGTAGGCGTTTTTGCAACCGCCTTGCACTATGGAATCTATTTTTTGCTGCAGAAGTTCATCAATGTCAATATAGCCTACACCCTTGGCTATGCCTTCAGCTTCATCGCCAATTTCTATCTTACCGCCTACTTTACGTTCGGTAAAAAACCGTCATGGGGAAAAGCGTTCGGTTTCGGCGGGGCTCATTTATTCAACTACCTTTTGCACATTGGATTACTGAATACATTTCTTTGGCTTGGCCTTTCCAAGACCACTGCCCCTGCTCCGGTGTTCGCCATAGCCATTCCGGTAAACTTTTTATTAGTACGCTTTGTTTTTAAGCACAAAGGCTGATATTTTTCAATTGATCATGTTTTTAAAGCAATTTTGTTCAATACTTCTTTAAAAATAATATATTTGCGAAGCATTTATTATACATACACATTTGTGAAATGAAAAAAGTAACCTTACTGATTCCCGTCTACAACGAGGAGGCCATGCTTCCCACTCTATATCAACGCCTGATAGAACTTATCAATCGCAACAGTGCCTATGAATGGGAAATTTTATTTATAAACGACGGTAGCAGCGACAGAACGCTCGAAGTGATCCGCCGGCTCAGGCAAACGGACAGCAGGGTGAACTTTGTAAACCTCTCACGTAACTTCGGCAAGGAAATCGCTATGCTGGCAGGCTTCGACTATGCCACCGGAGACTGTTGCGTGGTAATGGATGCCGACTTGCAGGATCCTCCCGAATTGGTAGATCAGATGTTGCAATACTGGGAAGAAGGTTACGACGACATTTACGCCAAGCGTCGCAATCGCGGCGAAGAAAGTTGGATGCGCCGTCGGTTATCGCTTGCTTTTTATAAGCTCCTTCAAAACATGAGCCGGATAGACATCTTGCCGAATGTAGGCGACTTTCGCCTGCTTGACCGTCGTTGCATACTGACATTAAGACAGTTACGCGAGCAAGAGCGATATACAAAAGGGCTGTTCTGCTGGATAGGCTACCAAAAGAAAAGCATAGAGTTCGACCGCGGTGACCGCCTTGCCGGGCACTCCTCCTGGAATTTCTTCCAATTGCTCAATCTAGCGATTGAAGGAATTACCTCTTCCTCCACCGCCCCCTTGCGTATTGCCACCGTATGTGGTATCATTTGTTCCATTTCCAGCTTCATTTACGCCATCTATTTCCTGATAAAGACCGTCATATACGGCGACCAAGCAGCCGGTTTCCCCACTTTGATAGTGGTTATCTTGTTTCTGGGCGGTATCCAGCTCTTTTCATTGGGAGTCATCGGGGAGTATATAGGACGCATCTTCAAAGAAACCAAAGGACGTCCTGCTTATATCGCATCAGACTACAATGAAAAAAAACTGGGATATGACGAATAACAACTAACTCTTTACGAAAGAAATCAAGATTCCCTTTTTCTTTTCTTCCACAACTGATAACTATTGATTATATTTTGCCACAGTACATACGATCCCGGCCCCACAGAAGACAGCGGATTCAAATACGTATAAGACATCCAAATGGCAAGAACTGTGTTTTTTTGCCCCAACGCCTGCCCGCCACTGATACGATCATTGTAGTGTCCGCCAATTTTTTTTCCCAGATAGAATTGAACACAGCAGGTTATCAAACCGGCCAAAGCAATCAAGACTTCCACAAAAACCGGAGCGTCGCTATTCGCCAAAGAACGCACAGTCTGCCCAGACACAATGGCAAGCGCCACTGCCCACAAATAGAAAGCGGCATCGTGGAATTCAAGCAAATACCGATGTACCTTTTTGACAAACACCCGCAGAAACCATGCAATAAAAAAAGGCAGAAGCAACAAAGGGAACACCTTACTCAATATTTTCAGGAAAGCTGCAAAAAAAGTTATATTGGCATGCGGTTCAACCCAAGGAAACACCAACGGAACAGCCACCGCTGCCAAAAGATTAGACAACAATGTATAGGTAGTAAGGCTTGATGCACTCCCACCCAACTTACCGGTAATAACCGCAGCGGCAGTGGCCGTAGGGCAGATAAGGCATACCATAGCCCCCTCAAAAACTTCCCGATACATCCCCTCCATAGGGCAGCATACCAACAAGACGGCAACAGCCAGGCACGAAACTGTCTGAAACAGCAACAACCACCCATGCCATGCCTTCGGTTTCAGCTCATGCACCTCCACCTTGCAAAAGGTAAGTAATAATTGTGCAAAAATCAACGTTGGAGTGAGCAGGGCTATCAGCCCGTTCAAACAGGGTTTAACCGGTGCCAGCAAAGGAACTCTTGCAAAGAAGAAGTATCCTGCAGTGCCTGCAAGCATTGCTAAAGGCAATGTCCAATTCTTTATGAAACGAAGAAGCATACCTATGTCTACCTATTAATTTTGCGTGCAAAGTTACGGATATTATTAACAAGTATGTCCGTCGCGGAAAATAAATAAAGAGAAAGATTTGAATAAGCGGGAGATACAGCAATTTTAGTTCGTTAGGCATTTGTCTAACGAACTATTCGCCACTAACCGCAAACTAAAAGCAAACATAGAAAATCTATAAATTTTGCAAACACTAAGACTAAATCTCCCTAAAAAGAAGCTGTTACAGATAAAACTTGAAAGCAAAGTGTGAGTTTTCTATAAAATTACATTACTTTTGCAGAGCGATAATAGACCTTTGCGCTATCTTTGCGACGATATTTTTAATATGAAACTATACAGACGATACATATTATATATAAATATTTGCTTGGGACTGCTCATTTCACCCTTTTGCAGCAGCAGTGCCGAAGCAAAAGATTTTGTTGTCGTTATTGATGCCGGACATGGCGGGCACGACCCTGGCGCTGTCGGCAAAATCTCCAAAGAAAAGAATATCAACTTAAACGTTGCACTCAAACTCGGCAAACAAATTCAAAAGAACTGTCCGGACGTAAAAGTCGTATATACCCGTACGCGAGATGTCTTTATCCCCTTGGACCGTCGTGCAGAGATAGCCAACAACGCCAAAGCAGACTTGTTCATTTCGATTCACACAAATGCATTGGCTAAGAACCGCACTGCCAAAGGCGCTTCTACATGGACATTAGGTCTTGCCAAATCGGATGCCAACCTCGAAGTCGCCAAACGGGAAAACTCGGTGATTCTCTACGAAAGCGATTATAAGACACGCTATGCGGGGTTCAATCCTAATTCTGCCGAATCGTATATTATTTTCGAATTCATGCAGGATAAGTATATGTCGCAAAGCGTACATCTGGCCTCACTCGTACAAAAGCATTTCCGTAATACTTGCCGCCGGGTGGATCGGGGCGTGCACCAAGCCGGTTTTTTAGTACTGAAAGCCAGCGCCATGCCCAGCATTCTGGTTGAACTGGGTTTCATCTCCACCCCTGAAGAAGAACGTTACCTGAATACAGATGCAGGAACCACAACTCTTGCCAACGGCATTTTTCGCGCTTTCCTTACCTATAAGCGAGAGCAGGAAATCCGTCTGAACGGAAGTAGCCAGACCATTCTACCGGAAGACCTGCCGGAGGAGAAAGATACGACTCCTGCCGGCACAACGCCGAATGCAACAGAAAAGACAGTTAGACAAGACAGCAACTCCACACCCCGGCGCACAGAAAAAAACGCTGTTGCGCAAACAGAAGACAACGCCCCGGTGTTCAAGATACAAATACTCACATCTTCCCGCCCATTGGCAAAAAATGACAAGCGATTGAAAGGATTGAAGAACGTGGATTATTATAAAGAAGGCGGCCTGTACAAATATACGTATGGCGCATCCTCCGATTACAATAAGGTATTACGCACCAAACGCTCAATTACGGCACAATTCAAGGACGCTTTCATCATAGCTTTCAAAAACGGCAAAAAGGTGAATGTGAACGCTGCCATCAACGAATTTAAAAATAAAAAGAAATAAATAGAATAACATCATGAAGTATATTACCAAAGAAGTCAGAATAGGAATTGCAGGAATAGCTGCTCTCTGTATATTAGTATATGGTATCAATTACCTGAAAGGTATCAATATGTTTAAGCCTTCCAGTTATTTCTATGTCAAATTTCAGAATGTCAACGGACTTACCAAGTCTAGTCCTGTCTTTGCCGACGGTTTTCGTGTAGGCATCGTACGCGACCTGTACTATGATTACAGCCAGCCCGGAAAGGTAATTGCCGAAATAGATGTCAACACCGACTTGCGTATTCCCAAAGGCAGTACGGCGGAACTGGCAGCAGAAATGCTGGGCGGCGTCAAAATGAACCTGCTCCTTGCCAACAATCCCCGCGAGAAATACCAGATAGGAGATACAATTCCCGGTACGCTCAACAACGGAATGATGGAAAAAGTTGCCGCCATGATGCCGCAACTGGAAAAGATGCTGCCTAAGCTGGACTCTATACTCGGATCTTTAAATATGGTATTGGCAGATCCGGCCATCCCCACCACTCTGCATAATGTACAGACTCTGACAGCCAACTTAGCAGTGACCAGTGGACAGCTGCAAACATTAATGAACAAGGACATTCCCCAACTTACAGGCAAGCTGAATACTATTGGGGATAACTTCGTACTTATTTCAAATAACTTGAAAGAAATAGATTATGCAACAGCCATGCAAAGCATAGACTCCACATTGGCTAATGTAAAAATGATTACAGATAAATTAAACCGAAAGGATAATACTGTCGGATTATTGCTGAACGATCCGTCACTCTACAATAACCTGAATGCCACAACAGCAAATGCAGCGAGCCTATTAGAAGATTTAAAATCACACCCCAAACGCTACGTTCATTTCTCTTTATTCGGTAAGAAAGATAAGTAGGAATTACGCTTATATAGATTTTGTCTAAATAGCAAAGCTTATTTATCCAAAAAGGAAAAACCCTTGATAAGTCTATGTACAAAGTAAAAAAGGGGTTTATATCTACTCCGCTTTTGGAGAGGAGCAGCCCACAAAAGCAGCATTATCTTGCTATATTACAAGCTGTTATACAAAAACAATAGTATATATAAAGGGGGAATTTTCACATATTCCGATAAGTAGCTGAAAGTAAAGAGATTATTGTTTTATTGAGAAACACAAGAAAAAAGAGATTTGTTTTTCTCAAATAAGATTGCCAATTTTGCAAACGTAGAAGTTTTGCTTAATTAATAAATGTATCAGTAACCGTTATGAGTGAACAGGATCATGTCGGATTGTGGAACCGCTGTCTTGAAATTATCAGAGACAATGTTCCTGAACAGACATATAAAACTTGGTTTCTCCCCATTATTCCTTTAAAATATGAGGACAAAACGCTTGTTGTACAAGTTCCCAGCCAGTTCTTTTATGAGTTTCTGGAGGATAAATTTGTAGACCTATTGCGTAAGACTCTTTACAAGGTAATCGGCGAGGGAACAAAGTTGATGTATAATGTCATGGTGGACAAAAGTTCGCGGCCGGAAAAGACCGTAAACTACGAATCCACCCATCGTACTATCATCCCGCAAAAACCGACGATAGACAAAGCTATCCCGCAGATTCCTGTTCCTGATTTAGACCCACATCTGAATCCGGAATACAACTTCGACACATTTATTGAAGGATATAGCAATAAGCTTTCTCGCAGTGTTGCAGAGGCAGTGGCACTCAATCCCGCCAAAACGATATTCAACCCGTTGTTCCTATACGGAGCGTCAGGTGTGGGAAAAACCCACCTTGCCAATGCCATCGGTACAAAAATCAAGGAACTATACCCCGAAAAACGGGTATTGTATGTATCCGCACATCTATTTCAGGTTCAATACACCGATTCCGTACGTAACAACACGACCAACGACTTTATTAACTTCTACCAGACCATTGATATATTGATTATTGATGATATTCAGGAATTTGCCGGTGTTACCAAAACACAAAACACTTTCTTCCATATCTTCAATCATCTGCATCAGAACGGCAAACAGCTGATCCTGACCTCCGACCGCGCCCCTGTATTGCTTCAAGGTATGGAAGAGCGCTTGATTACACGCTTCAAATGGGGAATGGTAGCCGAGTTGGAAAAGCCGACCGTAGAATTACGCAAAAACATTCTGCGCAACAAAATACACCGCGACGGTTTGCAATTTCCACCGGAGGTCATTGACTACATAGCCGAGAATGTGGGCAACAGCGTTCGCGACCTGGAAGGTATTGTCATCTCCATTATGGCCCATTCCACTATATACAACAAAGAGATTGACCTGGAACTAGCACAACGCATTGTACGCAAGGTTGTGAACTGCGAAAGTAAGTCCATAACCATTGACGATATCATCACCACTGTATGTAAGCACTTCGGATTGGAGAATGCCGCTATACATACCAAATCGCGCAAACGAGAAGTGGTGCAGGCGCGGCAGATAGCCATGTATTTAGCGAAAAACCATACCGATTTCTCTACTGCAAAGATCGGCACGCTAATCGGCAACAAAGATCATGCTACCGTATTGCATGCCTGCAAAACAATCAAGCAGTTAAAAGAAGTGGATAAATCATTTCGCGCCGAGATCGACGAGATCCAAACAGCCTTGAAAAAAGGGAACTAACTCCCGAATAACAATTATAAGGTATAGAGTATAGTTACATTTGCCTTTCCATATAGCAACTTCATACTCTATACCTTATATATAAATTATACCTAACCTTTCAATCTAAAAGCCCTGTTCTTTCATCACTTTCCAAAGGTTCTCAGACATTGCCTCGCTATCTTTCTTCGTATAACGCACGTCCGTAAATACTTGAGCCAGTGTTTCCTTATTGTTTTCTATTATAAATCGTATATTTTCCGGCAACGACTCTTTGTAAGCATACAAGCGATCAATATCCTCAGAGGTATAATCATGATAGATTTCTTCATGGACAACGGCTTCCAAAGGCAAGCGGTCTACTTGCGCCGGAACCTCAGCAGGCCATCCCACAGTAACGGTAGTAATAGGAAAAACCAATTCGGGCAGTTCCAGTGCCTCAATAATCATTTGAGGATTATAGGTAGTGGTACCCAAATAGCAAATGCCTAAACCTTTTTCCTCAGCTGCAACACAGAATGTTTGCGCTGCCAATAAAGCATCAACAGCCCCGGTGACAAACCATTCAAAATTATTATATCCCGGTTCCGCCTTGCGCTGCACACACCATTTGCTGAAACGACGCAGATCAATGCAAAAAGTAAGAACCACCGGCGCAGTCTGCACCATAGGCTGATTGAAATGCGCCGGCGCCAATTTAGCTTTGCGGTCAGCATCACGAGTTACAATTACGCTATAAACCTGCATGTTTCCAACCGTAGAAGCACGACAAGCGGTTTCAAGCAAATCATTTAACAAATCAGAAGAAATATCTTTCTGCTGATACTTACGAATTGTTCTCCTTTGTTTTAAGCTTTCCATTCTTTCTTTTTTTTGCAAATATAGTGAAAGAAACACAGAGTGCATATTTAATAGGCTTAAATATATTCTCCCATGTTTTCCAAAAGAATAATTCCATCAAGCAATAAGTTAAGGCACAATTTTCTTTTTTGGAAAACTTTTCATTCATCACAAAAAGATATTCTCATATAAATCAATCAATTAATAAATTAAATTGGAAAACTTACATACGGTTAATAAAATTCCATCTTTTTATTTTGCTATAATAAAAAACATTCATAGATTTGCAATCACATTTGTTAGCGATAAGTACAACTTCTACACATTTACTTATTTACAATTAAATCTAAGAGATATTGCATCGTGGAAAAGAAAATTTATTCTTATGACGAAGCCTACGAAGAATCTTTACGATACTTTCAAGGTGACGAGCTGGCTGCAAGGGTTTGGGTAAACAAATATGCAGTTAAGGATTCTTTCGGGAATATTTACGAAAAGTCTCCGGAAGACATGCACTGGAGAATAGCCAACGAAGTGGCACGCATTGAGGCCAAGTATCCTAACGCACTGAGTTCCGAAGAACTCTTCGGGTTGTTCAACCACTTCAAATACATCGTTCCGCAAGGAAGTCCGATGACCGGGATCGGTAACAACTATCAGGTGGCTTCCCTTTCCAACTGTTTTGTTATAGGTGTGGACGGTGAAGCCGATTCTTATGGCGCCATCTTCAAAGTGGACGAAGAGCAGGTACAACTGATGAAACGCCGCGGCGGAGTAGGACACGACTTATCACACATCCGCCCAAAAGGTTCTCCGGTAAAAAATTCCGCTTTGACTTCCACCGGACTGGTTCCTTTCATGGAACGCTACTCCAACTCTACTCGTGAAGTGGCCCAGGACGGTCGTCGGGGTGCGCTCATGTTAAGCGTGTCCATCAAGCATCCGGATTCGGAAGCGTTCATCGATGCAAAAATGACAGAAGGCAAGGTGACGGGCGCCAATGTTTCCGTCAAACTGACCGATGCATTTATGCAAGCAGCCATTGATGGCAAACCATACGTACAGCAATACCCGATTGACGCCACCGATCCTGTATTCAAGAAAGAAATCAATGCCACCGATCTGTGGAAAAAAATTGTGCACAACGCATGGAAGTCCGCCGAACCCGGTGTGCTTTTCTGGGATACCATTCTAAAAGAGTCTGTACCCGATTGCTATGCAGACTTGGGTTACCGCACCGTATCCACCAACCCTTGCGGTGAGATACCTTTATGCCCCTACGACTCTTGCCGCTTGCTGGCTATCAACCTATATTCCTATGTAGTCAATCCGTTCAAGCCGGACGCTTACTTCGATTTCGACCTCTTCAAGAAGCACGTTGCATTGGCCCAGCGCATCATGGACGATATCATCGATCTGGAGTTGGAAAAGATAGAACGCATCATGGCCAAGATTGATGCCGATCCGGAAAGCGAAGACGTGAAACATACTGAAAGCGTATTGTGGCAGAAGATATATAAGAAAAGCGGTCAGGGTCGCCGTACCGGTGTGGGAATCACCGCCGAAGGCGATATGCTTGCAGCACTGGGATTGCGTTACGGCACTGAAGAAGCGACCGAATTCGCCGAACAAGTGCATAAGACAGTAGCGCTGAGTGCCTACCGCTCGTCTGTGGTAATGGCAAAAGAGCGTGGTGCTTTTGAAGTTTACGACAGCGAACGTGAAAAGAACAACCCGTTCATCAACCGTTTGCGCGAGGCCGACCCCGAACTGTATGAGGAAATGAAGAAATACGGCCGTCGTAACATTGCCTGTCTCACCATTGCGCCGACAGGTACAACAAGTTTGATGACACAGACCACTTCCGGCATCGAACCCGTATTCCTGCCCGTCTACAAACGCCGCCGCAAAGTCAACCCGAACGATTCCAACGTACATATCGACTTTGTCGACGAAACCGGAGACGCTTTTGAAGAATACATCGTATTCCACCCCAAATTCGTGACATGGATGGAAGCAGAAGGTTACGACCCAGCCAAACGCTATACGCAAGAAGAAATAGATGCACTGGTTGAGAAGTCACCTTATTATAAAGCGACTTCCAACGATGTAGACTGGCTGATGAAAGTCAAAATGCAGGGACGTATTCAAAAATGGGTGGACCACTCCATCAGCGTAACCATTAACCTGCCGAACGATGTGGACGAGGAACTGGTAAACCGCCTGTACGTCGAAGCATGGAAATCGGGCTGTAAAGGCTGTACGGTGTATCGTGACGGTTCGCGTTCCGGCGTACTCATCTCCACCAAGAGCGACAAGAAAAACGAACTCCCGCCATGCAAGCCGCCTACGGTTGTCGAGACACGTCCGAAAGTGCTTGAAGCAGACGTTGTGCGTTTCCAGAACAATAAGGAAAAATGGGTGGCATTCGTCGGATTGCTGGACGGACATCCCTACGAGATATTCACCGGTCTTCAAGATGACGACGAAGGCATCATCCTCCCGAAGAATGTTTCAACAGGACATATCATCAAGAACGTCGATGAGAACGGGAACAAGCGTTACGACTTCCAGTTTGAGAACAAACGCGGTTACAAGGTCACTATCGAGGGACTGTCCGAGAAATTCAACAAGGAATATTGGAACTACGCCAAGCTCATCTCCGGCGTATTGCGTTACCGCATGCCTATCGAGCAGGTAATGAAACTGGTAAGCTCACTCCAGCTGGATAGCGAAAACATCAATACTTGGAAGAACGGTGTGGAACGCGCTCTGAAGAAGTACGTCACAGACGGCACAGAGGCCAAAGGCAAGAAATGCCCGAACTGCGGCAACGAAACCCTTGTCTATCAGGAAGGTTGTCTCATCTGCACCACTTGCGGTGCATCCCGCTGCGGATAATCGGAAGAGCAAACGTTTGCATAGGATTTTAAACGAGATAGCAGACAATAGCTGCATGATTATGAAGAATATTTTTTATACTTGCATAATCATTGCAGCTATTGCTATTTCTAAATCTAATATATATGACCTTATCATTTAATATCGAGTACAGAACCAATTGGGGTGAAGAAGTCAGAGTTTCAGGCTCCATCCCGGAGCTTGGAAACGGACATCCCTCCAAAGCATTTCCGCTACAAACCATAGACGGCATCCATTGGGCTGCGGAAGCAGACATTGCAGTGCCGGAAAGCGGATACGTCCTATACAGCTACTATATTTTCCGCGATGGGCACCCTATACGTGCCGAGTGGAACAGCCTGCCCCGCACTCTTTACCTCTCCGGAAACTCCAAGAAAACCTACCGGATACAAGATTGTTGGAAGAACCTGCCGGAGCAGCAATATTTCTACACCTCCGCCTTTACGGAATCCCTTCTGGCACACCGCGAACGCAGTGCTGTTCCTAAGGGACATAAAAAAGGCCTGCTGATAAAAGCGTATGCCCCCTGCATCGACAGTGACCACTGTCTGGGCATCTGCGGAAACCAGCCGATCTTCGGAAACTGGAATCCGGACAAGGCCGTACTTATGAGTGATGCCAACTTCCCTGAATGGCAAATAGAGGCAGATGCCTCCAAAATCCATTTTCCGTTGGAATACAAATTCATTCTATACAACAAGAAAGAACGCCGCGCCGTATGCTGGGAAAACAATCCGAACCGATATATGGCGGACCCGCAAAGCGGTGCAAACGAGACACTGGTTATCGGTGACCGTTATGTATATTTCAACCTTCCCGTCTGGAAAGGTTCGGGTGTTGCCGTACCCGTATTCTCACTCCGTTCCGAGAAAAGTTTCGGTGTAGGCGATTTCGGCGATTTAAAACGCATGATCGACTGGGCCGTCAGCACCCGGCAGAAAGCCGTACAGATTCTGCCGATCAACGACACCACCATGACACATACGTGGACAGACTCCTATCCTTATAACAGCATCTCCATCTATGCTTTCCACCCGATGTACACAGACTTGAAACAACTGGGTGCATTGAAAGACAAGAAACTTATGGCTGCGTTCAACAAACGTCAGAAGGAACTGAATGCCCTGCCCTCCGTCGATTATGAGGCAGTCAACAAAACCAAATGGGAATACTTCCACCTCATCTTCAAGCAAGAGGGAGAGAAGGTGCTGGCCTCGGCAGCCTTCCATGAGTTTTTCGAGTCGAACAAGGAATGGTTACAACCGTATGCCGTTTTCAGCTATCTGCGTGATGCCTATAAAACGCCCAACTTCCGCGAGTGGCCGAAGTACAGCAGCTACGACATCCAAGAGATAGAGAAACTCTGCCAGCCGGAATCGGCGGATTATCCGCATATCGCCATCTATTATTACATCCAGTTCAACCTGCACCGGCAGCTACTTGCCGCCACTGAACACGCACGCGCCAACGGCGTCGTACTGAAAGGCGACATCCCCATCGGCATCAGTCGCAACAGCGTAGAAGCATGGACAGAACCCCATTATTTCAACCTGAACGGACAAGCCGGCGCACCACCCGACGATTTCTCGGTGAACGGACAAAACTGGGGCTTCCCCACCTATAACTGGGATGTCATGGAAAAAGACGGTTATGCATGGTGGATGAAGCGCTTCCGCAAAATGGCTGAATACTTCGACGCCTATCGCATCGACCACATCCTCGGCTTCTTCCGCATCTGGGAAATCCCGATGCACGCCGTACATGGCCTGCTGGGGCAGTTTGTACCCGCCCTGCCCATGACACGTGAAGAGATAGAAAGCTACGGACTCCCCTTCCGCGATGAGTTCCTGAAACCGTATATACACGAATATTTCCTCGGACAGATGTTCGGTCCGCACACCGACTACGTGAAGCAAACCTTCATCGAACCGACGGACACGTGGGAAATCTACCGGATGCGTCCGGAGTTTGACACCCAACGTAAGGTAGAAGCCTACTTTGCCGGCAAGACGGACGAAGACAGCATTTGGGTGCGCGACGGCTTGTATGCGCTCATCAGCGACGTACTGTTTGTACCCGACCGCCACGACCCGTACAAATATCATCCCCGTATCGGTGTGCAGCACGACTATGTGTACCGTTCCCTGAATGATTGGGAGAAATCGGCCTTCAACCGCCTGTACGACCACTACTACTACCACCGCCACAACGAGTTCTGGCGCGAGCAAGCCATGAACAAGCTGCCTCAACTGACACAGTCCACCCGAATGTTGGTATGCGGTGAGGACTTGGGTATGATTCCCGATTGCGTGGCATGGGTGATGAACGATCTGCGTATCCTCTCACTGGAGATACAGCGCATGCCCAAAGACCCCGCACAGGAGTTCGGGCATCCGGAGTGGTATCCATACCGCTCAGTCTGCACCATATCCACCCACGACATGTCCACACTGCGCGGCTGGTGGGAAGAAGACTTTCAGCAAACGCAACGTTACTACAACACGATGCTCGGACACTATGGCGCTGCCCCCGCAACTGCCACTCCCGAGCTTTGCGAAGAGGTGGTGCGCAAGCATCTGCAAAGCAACTCCATACTCGCCATCCTCTCCCTGCAAGACTGGATGTCCATGGACGGCAAATGGCGCAACCCCAACGCACAGGAAGAGCGCATTAATGTGCCAGCCAACCCACGTCACTACTGGTGCTGGCGCATGCACCTGACGCTGGAGCAACTGATGAAAGCCGAAAGCCTGAATGAAAAGATAAAAGAACTTATCGCACAAAACGGACGATAAGACAAGTGCATTCAAGCTGATAATTAATAAGAAAGCGGTGGAAAACTTTTGAGAAGTCTCCACCGCTTTTGTATTTTATAAAAAACAAGACACAGCAACAATTGGCCGGTGTGGAAAAAGGCTACCTGGCATTGGATAATATCGAAGTGGGCTTCCGTAATGAAATTCCGCTATGGTTATTCGGATTGACGTACTAAATTGAGAGCTTACAAAGCCAAATCATATAAAAAATTTCCCCGCGTTTCACAACGCAGGGAAAACAAACAAACAAACAAATACAAACAGTATAGCATGGAAACGGAACACTTTCCAACTGTTTTCCATGCAAACTGGATGTTTCTATATATTTCCGGCAAGCGGCATCCGCCGCATTACCATAGTTATTTATAGTCGTCCCATCCGGTAACGTCTGCGCCAAATGTAACGCCTTCCTTGATGATAATGTTCTTGTTTATGCTGTCATAATAATCATTATTCGCACTCAAGTTACCATTGATAGTACCACCATTAATGACAAGATTACCGTTCTTCTTACCGCTATCACCATCAAACTCTACGCGGCCATTAATGACGCTTTGGCCATTGACAGTGACCGTTACCCCTCCCGGATAAGGCTTGTAGGAGTAAACATCGAACGCACATTGTCCTGCTGCAGCAGTAATGGTAGAGTTTGAAATCGTACAGCTTCCGTTATTATTGGAGATAACATACTTACAAGAACTTCCGCCAATCAGTTTGACTTTGTCCAGTGTCAGATGACAGTAATTCTGTATAAGCATCCTGCCTGACGCCACCTCTTTGGGCTGAACAGTACCATTCCTGAAAGTAACAAAAGCATCTTTTTCAAGATGGAAGTATTGGTTCTGGTATCCGGTAGAACCAAATAACGGATCATTGGTAAGATTCCATGCATGTTGGTTCAAGTCTATCTCAACCGTAGCCCGGCTACCGTTTTCCTCTTTATTATTTTTATCTTTACCATAGAAAATGCCCAGTCCCGGACCCTCATAGTCCTTCAGAAGTTTGACTTTCACATTGGCCCCGGCAGACAGATGGCCGAGCAGACTCGGATCGGAGAATGTACCGCCACTGACGTTGATAGCCGGTGTGTAGCCGGCATTGCCCGTAGAAACAAGCGCATTAGCCTCTGCTGTCAGTGTACCGCCTTTGATGTTCACGACACAATCGCCATATTTGGCAGCTACATTGATTGCCGCACTTTCCATATTGCCGGTACCGTCGCCCCAATCTCCGGTATCGCCTGTACCCTTACTGGTGATCAAGGCTGTGCCTTCAACATTCAGTGTACCGCGGTTGATGCATACACCACCGCCTACACCATACACCTTACCGCCACTAATGGTGGTTGTGCCGGATTGCGGCAAGTACACTGCATAATCGGAAGTAGAAATCAGCTCACCGCCTTCAATCCTGATTACACTATTTTGCGTTTTGTACTTACCATTACCTAACACCGCAGACCAGCCTGCTTCGATCTTACCGCCGGTTATGGTGAAATCGCCACCTTCATAAACAGCCACACCATACTGCCCATTATTTGTAGCATTTTCTCTGGCGGCATAAATAGTGCCGCCCTGCATAATCATAGCCGCATTTTCACCTATAATACGGATCAAGCCTGCACCATAAGCGCCGCCTGTATAATCCTTATTTGCAACAATCCGGCCGTTTCCCTTGCTGTCTTTCAGTGTCAGATTTCCATATACCGCAATTCCGTCTACTCCCCGATTGGCTGCTGTAATGGTGTTGCCGTTCAGATCTAAGGTAGCCGTCTTATTGGCAGGAATCTCAATGCTTCTACCTGCTATGTCAACATCTTCTTTCAACTGATATACGCCGCCTTCAGCCATGGCCTCTTTGAGGTTCTCCGCTTCCAAAGACACCTTTTTAAAGATTCCCGGCAAGGTGGTGGGAAGTTGTGCCTGACTGGAAGCATAAATATATATAGTATCGGCGTTCGCGGTGCCATTTTCAATTGTAGTAATCACACCCTTACCAAACACCTTTACATTACCGGCATTCACTGTCAGTTTGCTAACAGTCACCCCGTCATTGATTACCAACGTATTTTCGGCAGTACCGGCTTCTATCTCATCATACTTCGTTCCATTCAGATAGACGGTTGTCTGCTTTGCGTCAATGACCAGTTTTTTGGTTTGCGGAGCTATGATAGTAAGTTCTTTCGGAGGATTTGAATTTCCTGCATCATTGGCATAATTAATCGTCACCGTCTTATTCGTTGTTTCCGGCAATGTAATGGAAACAGCCTTATCCGTTGCCGTATATTTAGGTAACTCAATGGTTGCATCTTGCGCCGGAGCAGTTGTAACAACTACATTATCACAGGTTTTCAACGCATCGGCTACGTCTGCAATATTAGCTACTTCCACAATCTTCTTATCCAAATCACCTGTGAACGCCGGTTCTAAGGTTGCGACAAACTGGCCCGACACAGTCAGCATGCTGCCTGTCACATTCGTCTTGTAGTTACGCTGAACAGGAATATTACTCAATTCCTTATCGGTAATCTTCTCTCCAGCGGCATTATTCATTGTCAACACCATATTCGTCAGCAATTGTCCCTCTTTCGGAGCAAAAAGATAATCCATGGTCAGTGCACCATCACCATCTACAACAGCAGCATTTTCGTTGTAAGAAAGTGCGGCCAAATCACCTGTCACTGCACCTGTATGAGCATTAAAGCCCGTATACACCCCTTTGAACGCCAACGATGCAGCAGCAGGAATAAGCGCCGTTCTATCTGTGGGAATACTCCCAAGGTCTGTGGTCTTAATATTCAACTGACCAAAGGGGCGGGTCAATTCCACTGCCTCATTGAAGGCTCCGGTCACCAACTTACTCAGCAATACGCCCGTAAAGGCATCGCGAGAGTCATCGTTTCCGGCATAAGTTCCGAGAAGAGAAATATTCTGTAAACCATTGGCAGTCTGGTAATGTCTGTCGGCCTTAATGCCTCCCTCTCCGGAAACATCCGCCCAGAACACAAAGTCATAGGTTTGTGAAGTTACCAGCCTCACGTTGAAGGTCGCAGTTTTATTACCCGCCACAGGCACCACCTGACGCTCACCATAAAGTTTGTCACCCAAATAAATCTCCATGATACAACGGTTCACCTGTGTACCGTCGCCCGCCGCGCGGGTAGAAGGAGCATTAGCACCCGGCAACTGCACACTGAAAGATACAGCGGTCTCGTTGCCACTTCCACCATTCACCAACTCGTCATTCTGACAGGCTGTGAAAGCCAACAGGATAAGACCCGCCAGCAGTAAAAAATACGTTCTCATACTAGTTTTGTTTAAAATAAGACATACAATTATTTCTATTTGAATAAAAAAATCAAGGAACCACCACGTTTATCTCTCCGTCAAAACCGGGGTCAATACCGATGCCGGGAGCAAATTCACGAGTAAGGAACTCATCGCGCACCATGGTTATCTTGTTCCGCTTGAGAGGCACTTCCACCCCGGTGACGCGATTCACCTCCTGTCCCTCCTCGTTGTAAATGATCATTTCTAAGGTGACGGAAGATTCTTCGCCGTTCACCAGCACGTAGTCGAAAGCCAGACAGGCTTCATTGTCTGAAAGGACGAGAAGATTGGAAGTGAACTTTATGCCCATAACCGCCTCATTGGGGCGGTTGGAGACAACATTAAAGCCTACGGGGAAATATCCGGTATAAAGCACCTGCACCGTAAAATCATCTATGGCTGCGTCCCGGATACTTTTCGTTTGCTCCAGCTTGTTGAGGTACTTGACAATGTCGGTGGTAATCAACTCCACCTTTGCCAACGGACGCTCCAGTTGCATCTCCTCGCGGTGTCCGGCTTCCGATTGGCAGCGATAGGGTGAAAGGTCAAGGGCAGCCTGCCCGCAGAACACATCCTTATAGTCGGTTCCGCCCGTATAGTCTCCTTTCAGTTTGACGGCAGAGAAATCGGAGGTAGTATAAAAACAGTCGTCGGCAACATTGCCGGAAACTCCGGAAGCAAGCACAAAGTCGCGCCATGCCACCACCCGGTAGTTGCGCGCATGAAGGTCACATTCCAAAGTCACATCCTCCGTATCTCCCTCATCACAAATGAGTTGGCGGCGAAATTGCAGGCTTTGGTCGAACTTATCATCGGCATAGACTTCCACAATGTAACGCACCTTGTATTCACGAGGGTCGGCGGCGCGGGTGGAGAATTCCGGAACATCGAACGGGGTCATGTCCGCACCGGGCAACAGGACTATTTCGGTATGCACAATCGTAGGGTCTACTCCGCCGTCCTCCGGCAATTCGCGCACGCTGCATCCTCCCAGCAGGGATATGGACAACAAGCTGCAGACAGCTATCAACAGTTTTTTCATCGCCGGCCTCCTTTCCAATCAATGCGGTAGCCCAACGAGATGCCTACGTGGTCTATGCCGAAAAAATTCCTATGGCGCGTATCCACATAAGCGCCGTTGGGAATGTTGAAGAAACGGTCATAATCCAGATAAGCATACCCCACTCCCAACGAAAACTCCACACACCAGCGCCCGCCCTTTCCAAGCGGGAGACGGTAGCCGGCAGCAAGTCCCACATTCAGCAACGGGACACCCGTATCACTGTTCTGATAGCGGTAGGTATTGTTCTTAAGGGCATAGTTATAAGAGGCCACCCCGACATGTACACCGGTGAAGAGTCCGTCCACTTGTCTGAACCAGTAACGCACTTCGGGCTGCACGCAGAAAGTGCAGAACTTGCGGGAAGAAGTAAGATAATCGACAGAAGAGTAATAAAAAGGTAAAAGGACAGAAACAGCAGGCGAGATGTCATATTCCACCGCTGCGTTCATAATTGCCATTCCCCACGCCGCCACATTCGTTTTCAGCAGCAATGAATGGTTATTGCGTCCGGTGCGTGAGTCCGGATTGAATATTCGCTTGGCATGGTGCGGGGTATTTTCCCCATTACCCGCTTTCGCATACACACCATTCGGAGTCATGAAAAGTACGCACAATAGAACCAACAATATTCTTATTTGCATAAACGTCTTATAAACTTCTATCTGCACAGGCAGACCGGAAGCATGCGTCCTCCAAACTCCGAAAAGGACCGGTTAGAAACAGAAACGTGGAGCTGCGTGCTGTTTCTTCGATGAAGGTCCTAGGAAAACCCGTTAAATGAAAACAGACAGCAGTCCCACGCTATAAACGTGAGAATCCACTGTGCTGTCCTTCATTCAACTAATGAAAATTTCCTAGGTTTTCATCGAAGAGGACAAAGCACAACGCTTCTAATTATATTTTATTAAAAAAAATCAAGCCACAGTCGCCACCGAACTTCAATGCAAAGTTATAGAAATATAATTAGAATGAAAATTTTCACGTCCTTTTTTCTTGAAAAGTACAAAAATCGCGTTCCAAGACTTGTAGAACAAAGATATTATCCATAAGTTTGCATGAAAGACTATTATCTTTTCATTATGAGCAGTTATATATTTTTGGATCGGATGCGTTTCTTCGCCCATCATGGCGTGGGCCGACAAGAGACCTTAGTCGGCAATGAGTTCGTCGTCAGTTTGCGACTGAAAGTAGACATCGGGCATGCCATGCAGACTGATGATGTAACAGACACCGTAAGCTATGCGGAAGTATATGAAGCTGTGAAGAAGGAGATGGAAATTCCCTCCAAGCTGTTGGAGCACGTCGGAGGACGTATTGTGAAACGGTTGTTCGGAGACTTTCCCCCAATAGAGGACATCGAACTGAAACTGTCAAAACGCAATCCGCCAATGGGAGCGGACATAGAAGCGGCAGGAATAGAGATTCATACTTCCAGGCAGCAGCAGTGAATGAAACGGTAGCAATATTATACGGGCATTCCGTTTCCTTTACAAAACGAGTTTTTTCAAAAGACGATCGCATACTTAGCCTATCTCAGTCCCATACAAAGACTGTCTCAGTATAGGACTAAGGTAGCCTCTGTATGGGACTGAGATAGGCTGTTATATTACATCTTGATAATCATGAGATTGCAAAGCACCGCATTCTCATCAATAAATATCAACATTATTTTCTTTTCTTCCTCTTCTTTGCCGACTCAACGGCTTCGGCAACGACCGGTTTATTCTCGAAGCGCTTGGCATAGTTGCTGTAATCGGGAACGGTACGCTCGTAAGTAGGATCAAGAAAGAGAGGGCTCGAAATGATGTGGTCGGCCGTACTGCGATTGCAGCAGAAAACAATATTCTCCACACCAGCCAGACGTGTCAAGGCTTTGACATCCGTATCGTGCGGCTGCAAGGTCATGGGATCTGTAAAGAAGAAGAGATAATCTATTTCCCCATCCACAATGCGCGAACCCATCTGCTGGTCGCCGCCCAAAGGGCCGGATTTAAGAATTGTGAAATCCCATTCGACATCGGGATGCTTCTCCTTCAGCGCTTCCAGAATAAGTGTTCCCGTAGTGCCCGTACAGTAGAATTTATGTCCCATAAGCAACTCCGAATTCCAAAGCGCCCACTCTATGAGGTCTTTCTTCATGGCATCATGCGCCACCAACCCGATCTTCCTTACCAATTTGTCCATAAAACAATAACTTTTAATGATACAATAATTTTAGAAAAAGAGAACAGTTCTTACAAGCGGGAAAAGAACTTCTTCCCATGTAAATAAAACTGCACCAAGATACTGCTTTTTGTCCGTTCGGGAATAACCGGAAGGGATGTTTTTTTCAGATTCTCTTCACGATCAGCCGCAAACAGGGGGCGGAGTGAATGAAAAGCGCGGCGTGCACGAAGCACCGCCCACATATTGACAAACTGGCCTTTCAACAGAAAACTCAGGGCAGCCACACAATCGAGCACCGCCCGCACACGCATCACATAGCCCAGTTCTTCTTCCGGCAGATTCTTATACAACATTACAAGATTGTTGCGGAAATTGAGAAAAGTCTTATGGGGATTCTCTTTCTTCAGGGTGGCGCCCCCCACATGGTAGACGGTGCTTTGGGGTACACAAACCAGCATCCGCCCGCGGGCACGAAGCCGCCAACACAGGTCGATCTCTTCCATGTGGGCAAAAAAACGTCCGTCCAGTCCGCCGGCATCCTGATAGTCCTTCAGGCGTATGAACAAGGCAGCTCCCGTAGCCCAAAACACCGGAACAACGGTGTCATACTGCCCGTTGTCCTCCTCCACCACTCCCATTATCCGCCCGCGGCAGAAGGGATAGCCGTAACGGTCTATGAAGCCGCCGGCGGCGCCTGCGTATTCAAACCGTTCCTTGTGCCGCCAACTCCGGATTTTGGGCTGGCACGCCGCAACCTCCGGATGGGCATCCATATAGTCCACCAGCGGCGCAAGCCAATGCCCGGTAACCTCCACATCGGAGTTCAGCAGCACCACATATTCGGCAGACACCTGCTGCAAAGCAAGGTTATAGCCTTCGGCAAAGCCTCGGTTTTTGTCTAATATAATAAGGTGTACGGAAGGAAACTCTTGGCGGAGCATCTCAACGGAAGCATCCGTCGAACCGTTGTCCGCCACATAAATCTCCGTGCCCTCCGTATCCGAACAGCGCACTACGGACGGCAGAAACGAACGTAGCATCTCACAGCCGTTCCAGTTCAATATGACAACAGCCACCTTATCCATGCCGCACCACATCTTCGCGTTTCAGTTTCCAGCGCTTATGCGACCAGAACCAATAAGCCGGTTCCCTGCGAATGGTCTGTTCCAGCCTTCGGGCAAACAGTTCGGTTATCTCTCCGTCGGCCGTTTCTTTGGGAGTTTCGGTTATCAAGTCGAACTCCACCCTGCAATATCCCCTGCGCTGCTTCTTCAATTCACAATAGAATACGGGGAAATCCATCAGCTTGGCTATGCGTTCGGCGCCGTCCATAAAGCCGGTGTCCTGATTCAGGAAAGTAGTCCAATGATGAGCCTCGTTGATATTGGGGGATTGGTCGGTTATCATTCCCACTGCCACACGCTTATTGTCGCGACACAACCTGATGATTTCGCGTGCCGTAGAATGTTTCGGCACATTGTAGCCGCCAAAACGGGCGCGTATACGCTTGAACATCGCATCCATATATCGGTTGTGCAACGGTTTGTAGATTTGCACCGGTATGTCGCCCTCCTGCATGATAGCCCCCATGCCTATGATCCATTCGAAGTTTGCATAATGGGGAATGAGCAGCACTATCCCGCCATGCCTTTCAATCATGGCAAGAAATTCTTCCTTATTGTCATATTCCATGCGACAGCAAAGCTCCTTGAAAGACATGCGCAGCATCTTGACCTCCTCCAGCATGTAGTCGCAGATGTAACGGTAGAACTTGCGCTCTATCTCCCTCAGCTCCGCTTCGGACTTCTCGGGGAATGCGTTGCGCAGGTTATTACGCACCACCCTGCGCCGGTAGTGCACAATGTGATGCATCAGAAAGCAAAATCCGTCGGACAGCACATAAAGCGCCCTGAAAGGCAATAACGCCAACAGCCACATACCGGCATAAGTCAGCCAATAGATTAATCTTGATTTCACTCTGTCAATTTCAAATTACTAATTCCGATCATTAATTACGTCTGTCAGCTACCGGCCGCCGGCATCGCCCAACAGACCCAGAAGAGCCGTACCGTCTTCATTGAACTCTCCCATACGCGCCGGAACCACGCGGTTGTCCAGCGCATCATCGTGCGGAACCTCCACCCGGATGTAGTTCGGAGTGAAGCCATGCATCGGCGTCCCCGGTTTGGAGCGTTCCAAGAGAACGGGCATCGTCTGTCCGATATGGCGGGCATAGAACGAACGCGTTTTTTCCTCCGACAATTCCAGCAGAAGCTGGCTGCGTCTGTGTTTTTCCTCGGAGGATACCACATGCTCTATTTTCAAGGCCTGCGTACCCGGACGTTCGGAATAGCTGAACACATGAAGTTGCGTCACATCCAGCCCCTGAATGAAGCGGTATGCCTGTTCAAAATACTCTTCCGTCTCCCCACGCGTGCCCACAATCACGTCCACTCCGATAAACGCGTCGGGCATCACTTCCTTTATCTTCTTCACCTTAGAAGCAAATAGTGCTGTGTCATACCGCCTGCGCATCAGCTTCAGCACTTCATCGCTGCCCGACTGCAACGGGATGTGGAAGTGAGGCATGAACCGCTTGGAACGGGACACGAACTCTATGATTTCGTCCGTCAGCAGATTAGGCTCAATGGAAGATATGCGGTAACGCTCAATGCCCTCCACCTCATCCAATGCCTTGACCAAATCAAAGAAAGTCTCTCCCGTCGTCTTGCCGAAATCACCGATATTGACCCCCGTCAGCACAATCTCCTTTCCCCCTTCGGCTGCAGCCTGACGCGCCTGTTCTACCATAGAGGCAACCGTTCCGTTGCGGCTCCGTCCGCGAGCAAAAGGAATGGTGCAATAGGAACAATAATAATCGCAACCGTCCTGTACTTTCAGGAAAAAACGGGTGCGGTCGCCACGCGAACACGACGGAGCAAACGAACGGATATCCTTCAAAGCGGAAGTATAGGCTTCACCCGTTTCATGCTTCTGCAAATCACCCAGATACCGGAGCAGGTCTTTCTTCTGTTCCGCCCCAAGCACAACATCCACACCTTCTATCTTTGCCACCACATCCGGCTTCAACTGGGCATAACATCCCGTCACAACCACAAAAGCGCCCGGATGTTGCTTCACCAGCCGATGAATGGCCTGGCGGCATTTCTTATCGGCCACCTCGGTGACCGAACAGGTGTTTACCACACATATATCCGCTTTCTCTCCTTTGCGTGCCGTACGCACTCCTGCCTCCCGCAGGATCTTACCGATAGTCGAGGTCTCCGAGAAATTCAGCTTGCACCCCAACGTATAGTAAACCGCCGTCTTATCTTGAAATATATTGGTATCTATCATGAGCCTAAATCAGATTTTCGGGACAAAGGTACACATTATCCTTAATTCCGCAACACTATTATAAAATATTTTTTTAAGTACCTGAGCAACAAAAAGTTGCTCAGGATTTTGCCATGTCAGAGGATTCACTTAACTTAGTGTTGCAAAAAAATAATCAAACAAAACCTCATCAGGCATGGCAAAAATACAAATAAAATCCGAGAAGCTCACTCCTTTTGGAGGAATATTTTCGATCATGGAGCAATTTGACTCCACATTGTCATCTGTAATCGACTCGACACTCGGTCTAAGGTGTAGCTCGTTCGGTTATCAGTACAGTGAAATCGTCCGTTCCCTCATGAGTATCTACTTCTGTGGTGGCTCATGCATTGAGGATGTCACTACTCATTTGATGAACCATCTCTCGCTCCATCCGACACTTCGTACTTGTAGTTCTGATACTATCCTCAGAGCGATAAAGGAACTGACGCAAGGAAACATCTCATACACATCAGATACGGGTAAGAACTACGATTTCAACACGGCTGACACACTCAATACCTTACTGCTCAATTGTATGTTTGCATCCGGCCAACTGAAAGAGGGCGAGATGTATGATGTTGATTTCGACCATCAGTTCATAGAGACTGAGAAGTATGATGCAAAGCCTACATACAAGAAGTTCCTTGGTTATCGCCCTGGCGTGGCGGTTATTGACGACTTGATTGTTGGCATTGAGAATAGCGATGGTAACACCAACGTTCGTTTTCATCAGAAGGACACGCTGAAGAGATTCTTTGAGAGATTTGAGCAGAACGGACTTACAATCAATCGTTTCAGAGCTGATTGTGGATCATGTTCCGAGGAAATCGTGGAGGAAATAGAGAAACACAGCAAATCCTTCTATATCCGCGCAAACCGCTGCAGTTCGCTCTACAATGACATCTTTGCTCTTAGAGGCTGGAAGACTGAGGAAATCAATGGCATTGAGTTCGAATTGAACTCTATTCTTGTTGAGAAGTGGAAGGGTAAAGCATACCGACTTGTGATTCAAAGACAGAAACGGATGGACGGTGTGCTGGATCTTTGGGAAGGAGAATACACATACCGTTGTATCCTGACTAACGACTATGAATCTTCCACAAGAGAAATTGTCGAGTTCTATAACCTTCGTGGAGGAAAGGAACGTATCTTCGATGATATGAACAATGGTTTCGGGTGGGACAGATTGCCCAAATCCTTCATGGCAGAGAACACTGTGTTCCTTCTTCTTACGGCACTTATCCGTAATTTCTACAAGGCCATTATCCACAGACTTGACGTAAAGAGGTTCGGACTCAATGCAACAAGTCGCATAAAAGCGTTTGTCTTCAGGTTTGTCTCTGTACCAGCCAAGTGGATCAGAACATCAAGGCGGTATGTGCTGAATATCTATACCTGTAATAATGCTTACGCAGATATTTTTCAGACTGATTTTGGATAACGCCTACAACTTATGGGTATGATACTGCGTATTGCCTCAAGTCGCATAGTGGGGCAAGGGGATATTGTGGGCAGAAGTGGGTATTTCAGCCTCAATTTATCTGCTAATTCAGTGATGAGAGGACGTTTAGACGCAAGAAGGACGCTGAAGAGCTTAGTTGCGGATTTGAGGATTATTATTATATTTTTCCTACTTTTGCACAATTCATCAAAAAACGTGCAATGATACAAGAAAACTTTATCAAGCTATACGAACATAGTTTCCGCGAGAATTGGGACCTCCCCTGCTACACCGATTACGGAGAAAACGAAAGCTATACTTATGGAGAAGTAGCGCAAGAAATAGCCAAGTTGCATCTGCTATTCAAGCATTGCAGCCTGCGCCGCGGCGACAAAATAGCGGTTATCGGCAAAAACAACGCCCGCTGGTGCATTGCATATATGGCCACCATCACCTACGGCGGCATCGTAGTGCCCATCTTGCAGGATTTCAATCCCAATGATGTGCACCACATCGTCAACCATTCGGAATCCGTCTTCCTTTTCACCAGCGACAGCATTTGGGAACATCTGGAAGAAGAACGGCTCACCGGGCTGCGCGGCGTTTTCTCACTCAACGACTTCCGCTGCTTGTACCAGCGCGACGGAGAAACCATCCAACGTTTTCTCAAACACTTGGACAACGAGATGCACAAGACCTATCCGAAAGGGTTCCGGCAGGAAGATGTGGTTTATACGGATCTTTCCAACGACAAAGTAATGTTGCTGAACTATACCTCCGGCACAACGGGATTCAGCAAAGGCGTTATGCTGACAGGCAACAACCTTGCAGGTAACGTCACTTTCGGCATCCGCACCGGATTACTGAAAAAAGGAGACAAGGTGCTGTCTTTCCTGCCCCTGGCGCATGCCTATGGTTGCGCCTTCGACTTCCTGACCGCTACGGCTGTGGGTACGCACGTCACATTGTTGGGCAAAGTGCCCTCGCCAAAAATTCTGATGAAAGCGTTCGAAGAAGTAAAACCAAACCTGATAATCACCGTCCCCCTCGTTATCGAAAAGATATACAAGAATGTCATTCAGCCCATCATCAACAAAAAGTCCATGAAATGGGCCCTCAGCATCCCGTTGCTGGACGGACAGATATACGGACAAATCCGCAAGAAACTGGTGGACGCACTGGGCGGCCGGTTCAAAGAAGTGATTATCGGAGGAGCCGCAATGAACCCGGAAGTGGAAGAGTTCTTCCACCGCATCAAATTCCCGTTCAACATAGGTTACGGCATGACGGAATGCGGACCGCTGATCAGCTACGCTCCCTGGAACGAATTCGTGCCCACCTCTTCCGGACGGGTGCTCGACATCATGGAAGCACGTATCTACAAGGAAAATCCGGACGACCGGCTCGGCGAAATACAGGTACGCGGCGAAAACGTAATGGTGGGTTATTATAAAAACCCGGAAGCCACCAAGGAAGTATTCACCGAAGACGGCTGGCTGCGCACCGGCGACTTAGGCACGCTGGATGAAAATAACAACCTCTACATACGCGGACGAAGCAAGACCATGATCCTTAGCTCCAGCGGACAAAACATTTTTCCGGAAGAAATAGAGGCACGTCTCAACAACATGCCGTTTGTTCTGGAAAGTCTTGTGATTGAACGCAATAAGAAACTGGTAGCCTTAGTCTACGCTGATTATGAGGCATTGGATTCCTTAGGGCTGAACAATCCGGAGAATATAAAGACCATTATGGACGAAAATCTCAAGAACCTGAACAATAGCGTTGCTGCTTACGAAAAGATCAGTCAAATACAGCTTTACCCGACAGAATTTGAGAAAACACCCAAAAGAAGCATCAAAAGGTATTTATATAACAGCATTGCAGAAGATTAACATGTTGTAGAACATATCAAAAGCGAGAAAAACGGGCTTTCCTCCAAAAAAAATATAAAAAAAGTTGGGTTTTGGAGAACAACCTATCTAAAAAGTGCATACCTTTGCATCGTTTTAATAAAGCAATTGATTGTATTACGTTTTTAAAAAAGCAAAGAAAATGAAAAAATTAGTTTTGATGGCCGTAGCTATCGTAGCAGTATCTTTCGCATCTTGTGGTAACAAAGCAGCTAACGCAGAACAAGCAACAGCTGACTCAATCCGTATCGCTGATTCAATCGCAGCTGTAGAAGCAGCAGCAGCTGAAGCAGCAGCATCAGTAGCTGACACTACTGCAGTAGATAGCGCAGCAGTTGTAGCTGAATAATTTCAGAACAACATTAGAGAGAATTGAAAGTCTGACGTACGGAAAGTACGGACAGACTTTTTTTATGTCCTTACTTCTCCATCGCATAAAGAGTTTACATCGTGACTCTAAGAAGTCAACATACTACGGATAGGAAGTTAATATACTCCAAACAGGAAGTTAACACACTCCGGACAGGAAGTTAACATCAAGCCTGCATTTTATTAACTTCATTGCAATGGCAGGTTGATATAAAAAAAGCCCGACTCTATCCAAATAGAATCGGGCTTCCCAATATATACGAAGGATTAATTATGCTTCTTCAGCAACTACTTCGAAAGGAATTTCTACAGAAACTTCCTTGTGCAGTTTAACAATAGCTTTGTAGCTACCAACTTCTTTCACTGCGTCTTTAACAACGATAATCTTACGATCGATGTTATGACCCAATTTAGCCAGCTCCTCAGCAATCTGAATGTTACCAACTGAACCGAAGATAGTACCTGTTGCACTAACCTTAGTAGCGATCTTCAAAGATACGCCTTCCAGCTTAGCAGCCAGTTCTTCAGCATCTTTTTTGATCTTCTCCAGCTTGTGGGCACGCTGTTTCAGCTCTTCGGCCAACATTTTCTTTGCAGAAGGAGAAGCAATGACAGCTTTTCCTGTCGGGATGAGGTAGTTACGACCATAACCGGACTTAACAGTTACGATATCGTTCTTATAACCCAAGTTTACAATGTCTTCTTTCAATATAATTTCCATACTTTCCTCCTCCTATTATTTCATCATGTCAGTTACATAAGGCAGCAACGCCAAGTGACGCGCTCTCTTCACAGCTTGAGCTACACGACGTTGGAACTTCAAAGAAGTACCGGTGATGCGACGCGGAAGGATCTTACCTTGCTCATTCAAGAATTTCTTCAAGAATTCAGGATCCTTATAGTCGATATACTTAATACCACTCTTTTTGAAACGGCAGTATTTTTTCTTCTTAACGTCCACTGACGGCGGAGTTAAATATCTGATTTCTGATTGAACTTGTTGTGCCATGATTAATCCTCCTTTTTAGTTGATTTAACACTTCTTCTCTTCGCAGCGTATTCAGCAGCGTACTTGTCTTGCTTGAAAGTCAAGAAGCGGATAACGCGCTCGTCACGACGGAAGTTTAATTCCAATTTCTCAATTACAGTAGGTTCTGCATTGAACTCAATCAGCTGATAGAAACCGGTTGACTTCTTCTGGATTGGATAAGCCAGCTTTTTCAGTCCCCAGTTTTCTTCATTTACAATCTCAGCACCTTCAGCAGTAAGGATGCCTTTGAATTTTTCTACCGCTTCCTTCATCTGAACATCAGACAAAACGGGAGTCAAAATGAAAACGGTTTCGTATTGATTCATACTCGTTTAATTAAATAAATAAATTATTTGTTTATTAAATGCGGGTGCAAAGGTAGACATTTTATTTTGAACTGCAAAAATAAGCGGACTTATTTTGTATTGTATCCAACTTATGCTATATTTGCAAAGTTGTTTAAACAATAATTTCATGATAGAGCAATTCAATTTTGATATCCGGCTGATATTTGCCATACTCAATGGCAAAGTATCTGCTGCCATCAACCGCAAATTATCGCGCAACTTCAGGCAGAACGGTTTGGAAATCACCCCCGAACAATGGACGGTCCTCATCTTCTTATGGGAAAAAGACGGGGTGACACAGCAAGAATTGTGCAATGCAACTTTTAAAGACAAGCCCAGCATGACCCGCCTCATAGACAATATGGAACGGCAACATCTTGTGGTACGCATCTCCGACAAAAAAGACCGCCGCACCAACTTGATACACCTCACCAAAGATGGCAAGGAGCTGGAAGAACGCGCCCGCATCATTGCCAATCAAACGCTAAAAGAAGCATTGCAAGGCATCACCCTTGAAGAGTTAAGCGTTAGTCAGGAAGTCTTGAGAAAAATATTTTTCAACACGAAAGATTAGGATATTCCTCATTCTTCATTAAATTAGGTTGAATAATAGTTTTTTTGCAAAAATAATTTCGCTTGTTAAAGAATTATGCTTTTCTTTGTGACAAGAATATGAAAATAATAATCTATTAAAATACACACACATGAAAGGCTTATTAAAAAATCTGGGATTGATATTAATCTTGGTAGGAGCTGTAATCTTGGTTGCATGTTCTTTTACCGGCAATGTAAATAACAACGCGATTTTGGGAACCAGCGCTGTATTAGTTGTAATAGGATTGATTTCTTACATCCTTATCAACAAAAGAATTGCGGATTAATACCGAGAAAAAGAAATAAAAAAAGACGGTTGCAATGCAACCGTCTTTTTTTATTGTCCGTTCCACCCGGGAAGCAAGCCGTTTAGGCATCAGCTTCCGGAGTGATCAGTTTATATCCTTTTCCATGAATATTGATGATCTCAATAGATTCATCTTCTTTCAGGTGCTTACGCAACTTGGTGATATACACATCCATGCTACGTGCGTTAAAGTAGTTATCATCAATCCAAATCGTCTTCAATGCAAAATCGCGTTGAAGGATTTCATTGGCATGTGCACAAAGCAGACCCAGCAATTCCGACTCTTTTGTAGTCAACTTCGTTTGCTTATCGGGTGTTGACAAAATCTGTTTCTGGGTATCAAACGTAAACTTGCCAATCTTGTAAATGCTGCTTTCTTTGTTCTTCTTGCCACGTACACGTCTCAAGATAGCTTCAATTCTGAAAGTCAGCTCTTCCATACTGAACGGTTTCGTAATATAATCGTCCGCACCAATTTTAAAGCCCTCCAGAATATCTTCCTTCAGTGTTTTAGCCGTCAAAAAGATAACGGGGATTTCCGCATTGGCGGCACGAACTTCTTGCGCCAGTGTAAAACCGTCTTTCTTCGGCATCATTACGTCAAACACGCACAAGTCATATTTATTCTTCAGGAAAGCCTTGTATCCTGCTTCTCCATCGGGATATAACTCGGCAGCATAACCCTTAGCCTGTAAATATTCTCTTAAAAGCATGCCAAGATTCTCATCATCTTCGCACAATAAAATACGCAGTTTCTCATCCATATCAATCAATTTTTTAATAAAGGTAATGCAATAATAAATTTAGTTCCAACATTCAGCTCACTCTCCGCCCGGATAGTTCCCTTATGATCCTGAATAATCTTCCTTACATAAGCCAAACCAAGCCCAAAGCCTTTTACATCGTGCAGATTACCTGTATGCACGCGATAGAACTTATCAAATATCTTTTTCAAGTTTTCTTTCTTAATACCTATACCGTTATCCTGTATAGAAATCATCAGCTTGCCCGGTTCATTCCAGGTCTTCACCATTAACTGCAAGTCCACATCCGGTCTTTTATACTTCACCGCATTATCCATGAGATTGAAAATCACATTCGTTATATGCATTTCATCTGCAAAAATAATCGGGTCAGTCGCTTTCAATTCCGACTCTATCTTTCCGTTGTAGCGCTCCACTTTCAAAGCAAACGTATTCACTACCCCGGTAATCAGTTCATTGGCATCCAGTTCTTTCATTTTCAACGTTGCCTTCTGCCGGTCGAACATTGACATCTGGAGAACTTTCTCCACCTGGAACCTGAGTCGTTTCGTCTCATCATTAATAACGCCCGATATGTGCTGGAACATTGCCGGCGACTTGCCTACTGCCGGGTCCTTCAACATCTGCGCCGCCAACGAAATTGTTGAAATCGGCGTTTTGAACTCGTGCGTCATATTATTTATAAAATCATTCTTCATCTCCGTCAACTTCTTCTGGCGGAACACGATATAAATCGTGAAAATGAATGTTATCAACAGAACAAAGGTAAAGATCATCGACGGAATCATAAAGCTGACCGAGTCGAAAATATAATCCTGCTTACCCGGAAAATGTATCTTGACGATACTCATACGTGCCGGCGGATCATTTAGGAACAAGGGTTGGGAATAAGAACTCTCACTGCCTTCATCGCTGTAGTCCGAACAACGATAGACTTCCCTGCCATCCCGGTCTATCACTTTAAAGTGATAGTTCAGCTCAATACCGTTATCAATCAATCCCGATTTCAGATACTGGTCCAAATTCTTAAAATTGACCCGTTCTTCTATCGCCTTGTCACTGGCACGATAAATCATCTGCCAAGCCACCTCATCCAGCAAAGCCCTCTGATACAGATAACGGTTCTTTATGGCATCTGCCAGCGAACGTGATGTCTGAGGTATCGTCTTCGTTCCATGCTTACGTGAAATCATAGCCCTCGGCAATTCCGATGCTTCATTACTAAACGTTTTCAGTTCGATAGCCGAATATTTTGTTCCATCCGGCGCTGTCACCGTAAAACGCTGTGTCTGCACCACTCCTTTGCCTTGCGAGCTCTGCTCCCACGCTCTCTTTTCCGCTTCGGATATATCTTCCCGCAACCAACGGTCAACCTCTGCGGACTCCACATCCTTTGAAGCAGCCATTAAAGCACGCTTCACCGATTCATCAAATTGCTCGTTACGCATCTTCACCATTTCCTCAATATAACTGATCTGCAGATACAGTAAACTGATGAAAGAAAGGCCCATAACGATGCCTAATATCCATATTGTCGACTTTTTCATAGTCACAAAATTAACACTCACTAATTAACACTCCTAACAAATTAACCTGATTTAACCGGGTGTTCTCGTTAATTAACCGTAGAATGTTTTTTAAGTTGCATTACGCACATTACAACAAAATGAAACACCTTTGGTTTGCAAATTTAATAAAAAATTAAATATTAACATTCACATTTCCCCATATTCTTAATCAGTGTTAATAAAAAAACCGTCATTCCTCACGATGAGCGAACAACGGCTTTTACTATTTATTAAAAAGTCTATTCTTCAGCTTGTTTTGTTTCAAATTCCTTGATAAGTTTATCCTGTACATCACTCGGAACAAGCTCATAGCTGGCAAACTTCATAATGAACGAAGCACGACCACCGGTTAAAGAACTCAGAGCCGTAGAATAGGAAGACATCTCCTTCAAAGGAACCTTAGCACTCAGCTTTTCATAGCCGGCTTCACTACTCATACCCATAATCATGGCGCGACGTCCTTGCAGATCGCCCATTACATCACCCATCTTATCGGAAGGAACAAATACCTCCACATCATAAATAGGTTCCAGAATCTTCGGGCCGGCATTTTTAAATGCCTCGCTGAACGCATTGCGGCCTGCCAGCATAAAGGAGATTTCATTGGAATCTACCGGATGCATCTTTCCGTCGTATACGATGACACGTACATCACGAGCATACGAACCGGTCAGCGGTCCTTGCTCCATGCGTGACATAATACCCTTCAAAATGGCCGGCATAAAGCGGGCATCAATAGAACCGCCCACAATACTGTTCACAAACACCAGTTTACCGCCCCATTCCAATGGAACTTCCTCCACGCCTTTCACATTCATCTTGAACTCCTGTCCATTGAACTTATAAGTATCCGGCATCGGCATTCCTTCATAATAAGGTTCCACAATCAGGTGAACTTCACCGAACTGGCCCGCACCACCGGACTGTTTCTTATGACGATAGTCGGCACGGGCAGCTTTCGTTATAGTCTCACGATAGGGTATTCTCGGTTCTTCAAACTTAACCTGCAATTTCTCATTGTTCTCCAAACGCCACTTCAACGTACGCAAATGGAATTCGCCCTGTCCATGCACAATTGTCTGGCGCAATTCCTTAGACTGATCAATGACCCATGTCGGATCTTCCTCACGCATACGGTTCAAAATAGCCATCATTTTTTCCGTATCGGCTTCGTTCAGTGGTTTGATAGCACGAGAATATTTAGAATTCGGATACTTGATAAAATTAAAGCGGTTCTCAGCACCTTTACCATTTAGTGTATTTCCGGTATGCACGTCCTTCAATTTCACAGTACAGCCGATATCACCGGCTACCATTTCTTCCACCTTGATACGATTGGCACCCGCACACGTATAGATCTGGGCGATACGCTCCTTGGAACCACGATCGGCATTGGTGAAATCGTCTCCCTCGTGCACCTTACCGCTCATCACCTTGAAATATTGAACATCACCGATATGCGGTTCAACAGCCGTTTTAAAGAAATACAAGGAAGTAGGCCCGTTTGCATCGGGTTTCACAACCTCACCACGCGTATTATGCACCGGCGGCATTTCGTCTACGAACGGAACAACATTACCCAAGAACTCCATCAAACGGCGCACGCCCATATCCTTGCCTGCACAAACGCAGAACACAGGGAACATGCCGCGAGAAGCCAATCCCTTACGGATACCCTCACGCATTTCGTCCTCGGTCAAAGAATCCTGCTCGAAGAACTTCTCCATTAAAGTCTCATCATGTTCGGCAGCAGCTTCCACCAATGCCTTATGCAGGGCAGTCGCCTTCTCCATTTCCTCTGCGGGAACATCTTCAATCGTAGGCGCTCCGCCTTCCGGCCCCCACGAGTACTTCTTCATCAGAAGCACGTCTATCAACGAATTGAAATTCGGTCCGGTAGCCAACGGATATTGAACGGGAACCACCTTAGAACCGTAGATTGACTTCAACTGTTCCAGCACCATATCATAATCGCACTTTTCATGATCGAGCTGGTTCACAAGGAAAATAACCGGCTTGCCCAGCTTCTCGGTGTAACGAAAATGGTTTTGAGTACCTACTTCGGGACCATATTGTCCGTTCAGCAGCAAAATGGCCGTATCAGTTACATTAAGCGCCGTCATTGCCGCCCCCACAAAGTCGTCACTACCCGGACAGTCTATTATGTTCAGTTTCTTACCGTTCCATTCCACATGATAAACGGTGGAAAACACAGAATATCCATATTCCTGCTCCACCGGGAAGTAATCGCTGACTGTATTCTTGGCAGTAATTCTGCCGCGACGTTTTATAATACCACTCTCAAAGAGCAGCGCTTCTGTGAGAGTGGTTTTACCCGAGCCATCATTGCCAAGCAGGGCAATGTTCTTAATTTCATTCGTCTGATATACTTTCATGATATATAAGATTTAAAATGAATACTCAGCATGCTTCCGTATGCCATTATTTTAGTGAGCCGCAAATTAGAAATTAATCGAAAGAAAAGCAATAAAACGTCTGTGTTACTAAACAATGTTATATAACACAGACGTTTATTCACCTTATTATATTATAGGAGCAATTACAGTTGCCCACCAAGCCATATCCTATTATCGGGACTTCAGGCAAACTTCAAGCCACCCGGTCCTATTTCACAATCACCGCTCCCCCCATAGGCTGAACAGTGAGCTGTAACGTTCCGTCCGTTTTGATTTTCTGTTCTTTCTGTTGCGGTTGAAGTTTCTTATCGTCCAGATAAACAGAAACAGCATCTCCTGCCGGCAGCATCGGAAGCGAAAGTTTCAGTTTCAACGGTTCTGCCGTAGCATTGACGGCAGCTACGTACCACACATCACCATGACGGCGCGCCAAGACTACATAGCGGCCGGGATAACCGTCGATGAAACGGGTCTCATCCCATATAGTAGGCATTTGCTTCATGAAGTCGATGCACACACCCGGAGCATCCGCCAGATTATTGGGAGCCAATGCAAAGTTTTGTATAGGGTTCTGGAAAAGCACAGCCGTTGCCAACTGGAATATATCCGTTGTACGACGGGTAGTACCGCCATCGTTGCCACGATTCAGGCGTTTGTTCAGGAATACGCCTCCAAACTCCATACATCCCACAGCATTGCGGATGAAAGGATGCAACGTGGCATTAAATGCTTCATTATCGCAAGCATGCTGACTGAATATGAGATTCTCGGATGCCAGCACCGCTTCACTGCCTGCATAATTGGGATACATCCGTTCCCACCCGCGGGGCAGCGTACAGCCATGAAAGATCACCATCAGCCCATGATCATCGGCATCGCTCAGGATTTCCTCATACAAGCGCATCGTCTCCTGCTTGTCACCTCCAAAGAAGTCCACCTTTATTCCTTTTACGCCCATACTCTGCATCCAGCGCATTTCCTGCTTGCGGGCAATGGAGTTGTCCATTTTGTTGACCGGGCCTTGCTCTATGTCATTCCAGTAGCCGCTGGAACTATACCACAAGAACACTTCCACCCCTTTGCTGCGGGCGTACTTGATGAGCTGCTCCATACGTTCACGACCAATATACTTATCCCACCAGTTGTCAACCAAAACATATTCATACCCCATAGCAGCCGCCAAATCGACATACCGCACCTGGTCATCGTAATTGATGCTGCCATCTTGCCAAAGAATCCAACTCCAAGTGCCGCGTCCCGGTTTGTAGTCATGCTCTGTTGCGTAGCGCGGTTCAACCACATCCCAAGGAACGGTTGTTTCCACAATCGGTTTCAACGTTTCACCCACCGTAACGGTACGCCAGGGTGTGCTGCCGGGCAAGGCAAAAGCAGGCTCTATCGTACCATTGCCATTATTCTCTTCCGGCATAGGAAATTCAACGTTGTACACTCCGTTATCCGCATCGCTAAGGCGGGAAGCACAGTAGCGGCTGTCCACACCGGTCTCACTGACCAGTACCCAGCCATCTTCGCCTACTTTGAACAGACAGGGGAAGGTATAGCCATGACCGTAGTGCGAACGTTCATTCATCGGCGCATCCACTTTATATTCTTCTTCATAACTGGGCTTCGTGCGTTTCCAGCCTATCATGGCATCGCTCTGCGGACAAAGGAACGTAGTGGTCTTTTCCGGAAAAGCAAAACCTGTATTCTCATTCATCACACGCACACTGCCCGTATCACCCTGGCGGAGCAAAGTATAGCGGAACGCCACATCATTGTTACTCACCCGGAAAGTAATCTGCATCTTCTGTCCTTTGGCATTATCGAAAAAACAGTTCAATTCGTTAGCCCGGTAGTGCACTTGCGAGGTCTTGATACGGTTCAGTGAATACCGGCTGTCAATCTTGTTCACTTCATGCCCAGTCAGCTTCAGGCCTTTTGCAAAGTCGCCCACATTGGTTTCCATGCCCAACGGAGAATTTTCCAACATTTGTTTGTCTTTATAAGAGACGGAATAAACAACCTTTCCGCCCCCGATGCACGTAACCGCCACTTGCAGATTTCCGTCCGGTCCTTTCACTATCACATCTTGCGCCTTCAATGGCAAAGTAGCTGCCAGCAACAGCAGCAACAGTTTCAATCTTTTTTTCATGGTGTGTATCAGTATTAAATAAAGTTCTTTCATCTTCTCCATAATTATTTTATATCAAGGAGGTTAGAGAGTGTAAAAATAACACCTTTTTCCGAAGATACAACAAACAAGTGTACATGTTGTGTAACATATACACTTGTTCTTTTTATAAATCCAACATCTGTCAAAAAAGACATCAAATCCTTTCTATTGCCCGAAAAAGGAAGATAACAGAAAAAAAGCGTACCTTTGCGTCCCAACTAAATTACAGGACCATGGCAGGTATTTATATCCATATTCCTTTTTGCAAGACACGCTGCATCTATTGCGACTTCTACTCCACTACGCGCAGTGAGCTGAAGAGCCGTTATATCCATGCTTTATGCAAAGAGCTGCAAATGCGTAAAGAATACCTGCGGGGAGAGCCTGTCGAAACGGTCTACTTTGGCGGCGGCACCCCCTCACAGCTTGCAGAAGAAGATTTCCGGGAAGTCTTTGAAACCATCCGGAAATATTACGGTATGGAACACTGCCGGGAAATCACCCTTGAAGCCAATCCTGACGATTTGACGGAGGAATATACTGCCATGCTGCAACAGTTGCCTTTCAACCGTATCAGCATGGGGATACAGACTTTTGACGATGCCACCCTGAAGCTGCTGAACCGCCGCCACGATGCAGAGCAGGCCGTCAAGGCCGTACATCACTGCCGGCGTGCCGGTTTCAACAACATAAGCATCGACCTCATCTACGGACTGCCCGGCGAAACAGACGATCGGTGGAAACGTGATTTGCAACAAGCTATCAGTCTCGGCGTGGAACATATCTCCGCCTATCACCTGACCTACGAAGAGGGCACCCGCATCTACGAGCTTCTGCAGGCACACCGCATCCATGAGGTAGACGAAGAAAGCAGTGTCCGTTTCTTCTCCACCCTGATGGACACGCTTGACAATGCCGGCTACGAGCACTACGAAATATCCAACTTCTGCCGTCCCGGAATGTACTCCCGGCACAACACGTCCTACTGGAAAGGGATTCCTTATTTGGGATGCGGACCTTCCGCCCATTCATTCAACGGGGACAGCAGAGAATGGAACATCTCTTCATTGGAGGACTACATACATTCCATCGAAAACAACTGCCGCCGGTTTGAGAATGAACATTTGAACCGGACTACCCGCTACAATGAATGTATAATGACTTCCATACGAACCCGGTGGGGAGTGCCGATGGACATTGTGGAACAGAGATTCGGCAGGGAGTTATGGCAATATTGCATGGATATGGCGCTTCCGCACCTGAACGACGGGAAACTGGAGATACGCGACAACCACCTTTGCCTCACCCGCAAGGGGATCTTTGTCTCGGACGGCATTATGAGTGATTTAATGTTTATAGAGGACTGAGAATTGTCCGACAGCCTCATTTACAATATCTTTTTGCCTGCCTACAACGTTCTTTTCCTATCATATTAACAGGAATGACTTGCATAATATTACATTTGCATTACAAAACAAGGCCGATTTTGTTCATTTTCATATTCATTAATTGATATAAATCAAGAAATGAAGGTATAAGATACACTTTTCCTCTAATTCATTTTTGTGTTATAAAACATATTCCTATATTTGCACAGGTAAAAAGAAAAGCTAAACCAAGATTAGTTTTCAGTAGGTATTAGCTTTATATTAGATTAGTTTTTAGGTATAACGATTAAAAAGTAGGTATTATGAAACGTTTAGGATTAACATTAGTGGCAGCAGTATGCCTGACTGCCGGTGCATTTGCAGCAGGAAACCAGCCTACAACTGCAAAATGGGAAGGTAACATCAACGTAAACAAACTGGGTAAATATCTGAATTTGTCTGCCAATCAGCAGGAAGAAGTTACAAACATTTGCGACTACTTCAACGAACAGATGTCACGTGCCGCAAGTTCAAAGAAAAGTCAGGAAAAGTTAGTGCGCAATGCAGTGTACGGCAACTTGAAATTGATGAAAAAGACTTTGAGCGAAAAGCAATATGCTGATTATGCAAAAGTGCTGAATGTTACGTTGCAAAACAAAGGAATTGAAGTGAAATAAGACTCACTTCTTCCTCTAAATGCAGGAAATGTAGTTAGAAAACAGATAAGGGAGGTTGTGTTAAAAATTTAGCACAACCTCTTTCTTATATAAAAAACAAATTTATGTTTTTACGCGACTCATGTAAAAACTGTCACTAATATTGATTTAGACGGGGCGCTCAATTATGTCCTGGTTTCCGTATAATATCCAGCGTCATGCTCTTCAGTAATTTCCCCCGCTTGGTGTATATTTCTTTCTTTACGAGACCTATGCCTTGGGCATACCAACTCATGCTGTATTCTTTTTCGGAAAAAAGCATGAACTTAACTTGAGAATCTGTGTAGATTTTAATGCAGTCAAAGTCTCCTGCCGGGGTACGCACTTTCTCCTTTCCTTTGTATTTTCCCTTGAGGGAAGCACTCATACTCATGAATCCTATTTTTTGAGCATACTTACAAGGCGGAAGTTCTTCATCCATAACAGCATTTCCTTTGATAGGGATGCTTATACGTCCTTCTGAATACATATATTTACTGTACTCTTTATATTCCTTTTCAGCCTTGACACGATCTTGTTCGGGATATTTAGAGAGATACTCCAGTCTTACCACTGTGTTCTCTACTTCCGCATCCAGCATGATAAAATCAGTGATGCCCGTTTTTTTACGGTATATGAATACTTCCTTGTTCTCACCCTCCATAATCTGAGTCGAATTGTAACTGTCACCATACCACCGCAAGTCTACTACGATGCGTTCGTTTTCGCGGATGACATCTCTCACTAAAGCCGAATCTCTCAAAGTTTTCTCTTCTTTCTTGTCGACAGTAGTGTAGTAAAGCACCTTCCCTACCTCTGTACAACAATATTGAGCAGCAACAGGTACTATTTTAAATAAAAATAAAAAAGCAAGGCAGTTTTCATAGCTGTTTAAATAAAATTTAATATCTAATTCAAAGATAATTAAAAAACAAACAGCTATGAAAAATTTGTTGGCGAAAACCTTATTTACTGTTATGATTGCAGGGCTTATAAGAAATTAAAAAAACACACTTAATCATCTTCGGATTACCCAGCGGCTTATATTATATCTGTCAAAATTTTCTTTTTTTTATTTTATAGTAACCATCGTTGCTCCGAAACCATACTCCTGAAAAGAAGCATCTTGCGTTTTGCAAGCCGAATATTTCCGTTTCATCTCATCCAACAATGCCTTGCGGAGTACGCCGTCTCCCTTTCCATGAATAAAGACGATGCGCTGCTCACGTTTATTCTTGTACTGTTCCATTACTTCACGAAACTTGTCCAACTGGTAGTTCAGCATCTCCCTATTGCTCATGCCATGCGTATCATCCAGCAACTCACCGATGTGCAAATCCACTTCGATAATCTCATTTTTCCCTCCCCGCTTAACGATAGTCCGGGGGGCGGAAGGATGTTCCACTGTTTTCTTTTTCATCAGGGCATCCTGCAAATCCTCGGCCGAGACATAGACCTGCTTGGCGGGAAGATCATTCTTCACCACATCGTACATCAGCGCCGGAGTCTCAAAGAAATCAGTCTGCCGGAAAGTATGCAGTTTATAGAACTTCACCGTATCAATACGAATCTCCACATTGACAGCCGGCTTCATGGCAAAAGCACGATTATCCTTGAAAGCGACCAACTGCACAGCCACGTGCTCCCTGTCATTCAGTTCCGACTTCTCGAATTCCTCCAACAGGAACTTCGTATTCGGTTCCAACAGTCCATGAGAACGGGTAGTCCACGATTTACCCTCAGCACTCAAATACATATAATACATATAATAATTGCTATCATTCACCAGATAAGCCTCGAACGGGGTAGTGCTCACCGCTTTGATATCTTCCGGAACAAATGCAAGATAAACATTCAGCACATCGCCGCCTTTCATTTCCGGTTGCCGGTAAACGGACACTTGCGGCTTCACCGGATGCTCTGCTTTCCACCCGGAACCAAGAGTGGAAGAGGATGCTTCCGTTGTTGCGGCATCCGTACGCGCCGCCGATTGATTCTCCAATCTTTTCTTGGCAGCCCTGGCAGCCGGAGTGGGAACATTATAGTCGTCCGTTTCAATCACCACACACTCACGCACCGGCATCGGGATGTCAAAGCCGTCGGCATCTTCCACCAATACAATGTCTTTTTCCTGAAATCCCGTCACAACACCGCCGCCTACTTCGCTGAGGAAGCGCACTTTATCTCCGATTTTCATAATCTCCTATATCTGTTTTTCATTATACATTATCCGGAGGATGCCTCAAAACCATGACAGGCACACTGTCGCGGCGTCCTCTGTTATCTCTCGCAAAGTTAGAAATTATTTAATGATTACATGCATACATGCTTTTTTTGTATCGCAAAGTTCTCATTCTTGCCACACGAACTCAAAACAGGGGCTGCTTATCATCCGAATCTTCCCAAATATCCGTACCTTTGCAGTCTCTAATTCAAGAAAGATATGAAAGAAGATCCCAGACATATTAGAATCAGCGAATTCAATTACCCGCTGCCGGATGAACGCATCGCCAAATTCCCGCTGCCGGTGCGCGACCAGTCCAAGCTGCTGTTATACCGGCATGGCGAGGTTTCCGAAGATGTGTTCACATCCCTGCCCGACTACCTGCCGGCAGACAGCCTGATGATTTTCAATAACACCAAAGTCATCCAGGCACGCCTGCACTTCCATAAAGAGACGGGGGCACTCATCGAGGTGTTCTGTCTCGAACCTATCCGTCCCAATGACTATGCCCTCAATTTCCAGCAAACGGAACATGCCGCCTGGCTTTGCATGATAGGAAATCTGAAGAAATGGAAAGAAGGAGTGCTGAAACGTGAGATGGTCGTAAAAGGCAAGCCGCTTACGCTGACCGCCGAGCGCGGGGCCTGCCACGGAACCAGCCATTGGGTGGACTTCCGCTGGAACAATCCGGAAATAACATTTGCCGATATTCTCGAAGTATTCGGAGAACTGCCCATCCCCCCCTACCTGAACCGGGAGACGCAGGAGAGCGACAAAGAGACCTACCAGACCGTTTATTCCAAAATTAAAGGCTCGGTGGCCGCCCCGACAGCCGGACTTCACTTCACGCCACGCGTTCTGGACGCCTTGCGCAAGAAAGGTGTGGAACTGGAAGAACTGACCCTGCACGTAGGGGCCGGAACCTTCAAGCCGGTCAAAAGTGAAGAGATAGAAGGGCACGAGATGCACACAGAATACATATCCGTCAGCCGCAACACGCTGGAAAAGCTGATAGCCCATGAGGGAAAAGCCGTTGCAGTGGGAACGACCTCCGTACGTACTCTGGAGAGCCTCTACCACATAGGCGTCACTCTTTTAAATAGTCCCGACGCCACAGAAGAGGAATTGCACGTAAAGCAATGGCAACCCTATGAACTGACTCCCGAAATGGCGGCCGTTTCGCCCGTCGATGCCCTGCAAGCGATTGTGGCCTACCTCAACCGGCACAATATGGAAACCCTGCACACCAGCACGCAAATCATCATTGCCCCGGGGTACGAATATAAAATCGTAAAAGCCATAGTGACCAACTTCCACCAGCCGCAAAGCACATTGCTGCTGCTTGTCTCGGCATTCCTGCGCGGAGACTGGCGAAAGATTTACGACTATGCGCTCGCTCATGACTTCCGGTTCTTGAGCTACGGCGACTCATCCTTATTAATACCCTAACAAAATGAACAGTGACAATAATCAGGAAATGTTTCCCCTTGTCGATGAACAAGGAAACATCATAGGCGCAGCCACCCGCGGCGAGTGCCACAGCGGAAGCAAACTTTTGCATCCCGTAGTCCACCTGCATGTATTCAACTCACAAGGAGAATTATACCTGCAAAAACGTCCTGAATGGAAGGACATACAACCCGGCAAATGGGATACGTCAGTGGGCGGACACGTGGACTTAGGCGAAAGCGTGGAAATGGCATTGAAACGGGAAGTGCGTGAAGAGCTGGGAATCACCGGCTTCACCCCGGAAGCGGTCACCCGTTATGTCTTTGAATCCGCACGCGAGAAAGAGCTTGTCTTTGTGCACAAAACCGTATATGACGGAGAGGTACGCCCCAGTGACGAACTGGACGGCGGACGCTTCTGGAGCATGGAGGAGATTAAAGAAAATATAGGCAAAGGGGTATTCACTCCCAACTTCGAGGGAGAGATAGAAAAAGTCGTCAAACTGTAAGAGCAAGGAAATACCTATGCCGGTTGCAAACCGCCCCGGCAAGCAGCCGCTGAAGGAGACACATGAAATAAAAAAAGAGGGGGCTGCGTCAAAATGAGACACAGCCCCCCTCCGTTATAATATATCTTTAAGCAACCGGCCTATTTCGCCAAGTCCTCAATTACTTTCATAATCTGCCGGCCGATCTCTTCGGCAGCCTCCGGTGTGGCAGCTTCACTATAAACACGAATAATCGGTTCGGTATTGCTCTTGCGCAGATGCACCCACTTGTCGGGGAAGTCAATCTTTACGCCGTCAATATCATTGATTTCTTCATTCTTATAGATTTCCTTTACTTTTGCGAGAATAGCATCAACGTCCGTCTCCGGTGTCAGATCTACGCGGTTCTTCGCCATGAAATAAGCTGGATAAGTGGCACGCAGCTCGCTTACCTTCTTGCCCTCATGCGCCAAATGGCTCAGGAAAAGCGCGATACCCACCAAAGCATCACGTCCGTAGTGGCTGGCAGGATAGATCACTCCGCCATTGCCTTCGCCACCGATGACGGCGCCCACTTCTTTCATCTTGGTGGTTACATTCACTTCGCCTACGGCAGAAGCATAATATTCCCGACCGTATTTGCGGGTCACATCACGCAGTGCACGAGTGGAACTCAAATTGGAAACCGTATTGCCCGGAGTGTGCTTCAGCACATAGTCGGCTACGGTGACCAACGTATATTCTTCGCCATACATCTTGCCGTCTTCGCAAATCATGGCCAGACGATCCACATCCGGATCAACGACAAAAGCCACATCGGCTTTACCGCCTTTCATCAGCTCCATAATGTCGCCCAAGTTCTTCTCCAAAGGTTCGGGATTATGCTGGAAGTTACCGGTGGGCTCGCAGTAGAGTTTCTCCACATGCTGCACTCCAAGTTGCTCCAACAGTTGCGGAAGAATGATTCCTCCGACAGAATTGACACAGTCAATGGCTACGCGGAAACCGGCTTTCCTGATGGCTTCCACATCCACCAAGTCGAGTGCCAGCACACTGTCAATATGTTTCTGATTATACGTCAGGTCTTTGCGATAAGAGCCGAGTTTATCCACTTCGGCAAAGTCAAAGGCTTCGGCCTCAGCGATACGGAGCACCTCATTCCCTTCCTCCTTATTCAGGAATTCCCCCTTTTCATTCAGGAGTTTCAAGGCATTCCATTGCTTGGGGTTGTGGGAAGCGGTCAGTATGATACCCCCGCTGGCTCCTTCCATGGTCACTGCCAGTTCAGTGGTAGGAGTAGATGCCAGGTCGATGTCCACAACATCCCAGCCCATACCCATAAGAGTACCCACTACTACGTTCTTCACCATTTCGCCTGAGATGCGGGCATCGCGGCCCACTACGATTTTGTTGCTTTTTACGGTACACGTTTTGCGGATAAGAGTGGCGTATGCCGAAGTGAATTTCACGATGTCGAGCGGATTCAATCCCTCGCCTGCACTGCCGCCAATGGTTCCGCGGATTCCAGAGATAGATTTGATTAGAGTCATAGGTTAATAATTTAAATTTTGGTTAGTTATTTCCAGATCTGATATTTCCGGATATCGTAATAATAAGGATAGACATACTGCATGGCCGTCTGGTGTCCCATTTTGGAAGGAACAATCAGTCGCACATGAGCCATATCACGAACATAGCTCAACGGCACGAGCCACCCTGCCGGAACGGCCGGCGAAGAGTAATAGGTCATCATATATCCTTGCAGGAAAGTCCCCGCAATGGATGATGAGGTCACCGTATAGCGGAACTCGTCTACCGTCTCTGCGGCAGCCAGATTGGACAATGTGGTGTCTTTGTCAAGAATGCTATATTCCATGAAGCGCACCAGCACCTGATCGTTGCTCTTCACCGTATCAGCCTTGTTTTCCGATCCCTTATCAACAATCTGCATGTACACCCCGCTGGTGAGCTGCACATACTCATCCACAGCATCTCCCCTGTCCTTGCACTTTGTCGTGGAATCTTGCCCGTAGAACTCCGACTGCGAGATCACCTTTATGTTCCGGTCTTTGATAAAATCATTTATACCGTCTTTTTCCTCTTCCAGCATCTCTGCATAGGTTTTGCTGTTGTCACAGGCCTGAAAGCCCAAACTGAGTGCCAATAAGGACAAAAAGAATAAAGTAAGTTTCTTCATTTCTGTTATTTAGTAATTTCGTAAAAATGTACGGTCCGGTTCACGTACAGATTATCTGCACACTCATAACGTTTATTTCAAACCGCACTTATGTAATCTGAGTTAAAACGTGGCAAAGATAATATTTCTTTTTTATCTGACGGTATTTCCTTACAAATTCTTCCGACAGTTTACAAAAGCTTAAATTTAGATTACAATTGATTGGCAAAAGTTACTTTTATTCACTATTCAACCCTCCACCGCCCAACGCCGGACACTTCATCACAGAGAGAAGCGATGCAGATTATTACAGTCGTAATGGGAGCCTGTTTCAGTCGTATTGGGAATGCGGTTCGGCCGTATTGGGAACCCCTTTCACTTGTATTGAGAACATAGTTCCCTCGCATACTAAAGACAGCGGGAGTTATAGTCCCAGCATATGAAAAGTAGATGGGACTACCTTGCTACTGTCACACAAGCACTTAGCTTAGGATTAAAAACACAAGGAACGCTGTGTATCGCCTTCAGCTGGCAAGCCTACCGTTATCATGTCCCGAAAAAGGGCAGGCAGAGCAAGCGAACAACGATTTACGTAAACCATTACGTGCTTTTTCAGGAGTGTCCAAGGGCGACCCGGTTCATTTACTGCATACATTTGTCGCATAATCTTAAAACACAAAGTTATGCAATACCATGAAATTGGAAAAACAGGGATGAAAGTTTCTTCCCTCAGTTTCGGAGCTTCTTCTTTGGGAGGGGTTTTCCACGATATCAAAGAAAAAGAAGGCATCACAGCCGTATTCACAGCAATCGAATCAGGCATCAACTTCATCGATGTATCCCCTTACTACGGACACTACAAAGCCGAGACTGTTTTGGGAAAAGCCTTGAAAGACATTCCACGCGACCGCTACTATCTTTCAACCAAAGTGGGACGATACGGGAAAGACGGAGTCAATACCTGGGACTATTCCGCCAAACGCGCAACGGAAAGCGTCTACGAAAGCATGGAACGGCTGAACATCGACTTCATCGACCTGATTAACGTGCACGACATTGAGTTTGCCGACCTGAATCAGGTGGTCAGCGAAACCCTGCCGGCATTGGTGGAACTGCGTGAGAAAGGAGTCGTAGGGCATGTCGGCATCACAGATTTACAACTGGAGAATCTGAAATGGGTGATAGACCATTCCCCCGCCGGAACGGTGGAGTCCGTACTCAACTTCTGCCATTACTGCCTGTGCGATGACAAGTTGGTGGACTTTCTGGATTATTTCGAGGAAAAAGGAATCGGCATAATAAACGCTTCCCCGCTCTCCATGGGACTACTGACCGAACGCGGCGCTCCTGCCTGGCATCCGGCTCCCAAGTCGTTGGCCGCCGCCTGCCGGAAAGCGGTGCAGCATTGCAAGGCAAAGAACTATCCGATAGAAAAGCTCGCCATGCAATTCTCCGTCAGCAACCCGCGTATAGCAACCACCTTGTTCAGCACCGCCAATCCTCAAAATGTGAAGAACAACATCGCATTCATCGAAGCTCCGATGGACGAGGAACTGGTGCGCGAAGTCAGAGAGATTATCGGAGACCAGCAACGGGTAAGTTGGGCAAACTCTTAATACAGGCTCATCATGAACTACACAATCATCGACGCACATGCCCACTTGTGGCTGCGACAGGACACAACAGTGGATGGCCTCCCCATTCGGACGCTGGAGAACGGCCGTTCCCTGTTCATGGGCGAAATACGCCAAATGCTTCCCCCTTTCATGGTGGACGGGGTGAACAGCGCAGAGGTTTTCCTCTCAAACATGGACTATGCGCAAGTATCCGCCGCAGTAATCACGCAAGAATTCATCGACGGCATACAAAATGACTATCTCAAGGAGGTTGCCACCCGCTATCCCGACCGCTTTTTCGTCTGCGGCATGTGCGAGTTCCGCAAGCCCGGCTATTTTAAACAAGCCGAACAGCTGATAGACAACAACTTCAAGGCCATCAAGATTCCTGCACACCGCCTGTTGCTCAAAGAGGGACGGGTGATGCTGAACTGCGAAGAAATGATGCAGATGTTCGGATTGATGGAAGAACGGAACATCATCCTGTCCATAGACCTCGCGGAAGGAAGCACCCAGATTGCCGAAATGGAGGAGATCATCGCACAATATCCCCGCCTGAAGATTGCAATCGGACACTTCGGCATGGTCACCCTGCCCGAATGGAAACAGCAGATCCTGCTGGCACGCCATCCCAACGTAATGATCGAATCGGGAGGCATCACATGGCTTTTCAACGAAGAGTTCTATCCCTTCAAAGGAGCAGTGAAGGCCATCCGCGAAGCAGCCGACCTGGTAGGAATGGAGAAACTGATGTGGGGGTCGGACTATCCGCGCACGATTACCGCCATCACCTACAAAATGTCTTACGATTTCATCACGAAATCTCCCGAACTGACAGAGTCGGAGAAAGCCCTCTTCTTAGGAGAGAACGCCCGTAACTTTTACGGCTTCAGCAACTTGCACACTCTGCCTTATATCAAGAACATGTCCGAGTAAATAAAAGTAATACCATGAAAAAAAATAAATACATCGTTCCACTCATACTGGTTTTCAGCCTCTTCTTCCTGTGGGCCATCAGCAGCAACCTGCTGCCTACCATGATCCGGCAATTGATGAAAACCTGCGAACTGAACACATTCGAAGCATCGTTCACCGAAACCGCCTATTGGCTGGCCTATTTCATATTCCCCATACCGATTGCCATGTTTATGAAGAAATACAGCTACAAAGCCGGTATCATATTCGGACTGCTCCTGGCAGCAGGCGGCGGACTGCTCTTTTTCCCGGCAGCCATGCTGAAAGAATACTGGGCCTATCTCTGTATTTTCTTTATCATCGCCACCGGAATGTGCTTCCTCGAAACGGCTGCCAACCCGTATGTAACCGCGTTGGGAGACCCGAAAACAGCCCCCCGCCGCCTGAACCTGGCACAGTCGTTCAACGGACTCGGAGCATTCATCTCCGCCATGTTCCTGAGCAAACTCATTCTCAGCGGAACGCATTACACGCGTGAGACGCTTCCAATGGATTATCCGGGCGGCTGGCAAGCCTATATACAGGTGGAAACAGACGCCATGAAATTCCCCTATCTGGTACTGGCCCTGTTACTGATTGCCATAGCCGTAATATTCGTGTTCTCCAAACTGCCGAAAATAGGCGACGAAGAGAACAAGGCAAACGCATCCGGGGAGAAACTGATTGACTTCGGAGTGTTGAAACATTCGCATCTGCGCTGGGGTGTCATCGCACAATTCTTCTATAACGGAGGACAGACGGCTATCAACAGCCTCTTTCTGGTGTACTGCTGCTCCTATGCCGGACTGGAGGAAGATACCGCCACCACATTCTTCGGGCTTTATATGCTCGCCTTCCTGCTGGGACGGTGGATCGGTACAGGACTCATGGTGAAATTCCGCCCTCAGGACATGTTGGCGGTCTATGCCGTAATCAACATCATATTATGCGGGGTGGTGGCAATCTTCGGCGGTATGGTAGGACTATATGCCATGTTACTCATCTCCTTCTTCATGTCCATTATGTATCCCACACAGTTCTCGCTGGCACTTACCGGACTCGGCAACCAGACCAAAAGCGGTTCCGCCTTTCTGGTAATGTCCATCGTAGGCAACGCATGCCTGCCCCAGCTGACCGCCTACTTCATGCACGTAAATGAAGAGGTCTATCACCTGGCATATGTCATCCCTATGCTGTGCTTCGTATTCTGCGCATACTACGGATGGAAGAAATACAAGGTTGTTGACTGAAAAGTTAAGCAGTGTCTGATTATTACTTAATTACAGTGTCTAATTATTACTATATAATAAAATGAAAGCAGTTCAAATTACAGCCCCTTCTGAGATGAGGGTGGTTGAGGTAGAAAAACCGGCGGTAAGTACCGGAGAAGTATTAGTAAAAATAAAATATGTGGGCTTTTGCGGCTCGGACCTGAATACATTTGCCGGACGCAACCCTATGGTAAAGCTCCCCGTCATTCCGGGACACGAAGTAGGCGCTATCATCGAAGAGGTGGGACCGGGCGTTCCCGCGGAATTAAAGAAAGGCATGAATGTGACCCTGAATCCCTACACCAACTGCGGAAAATGTGCTTCCTGCCGTTCGGGACGCGTCAATGCCTGCGAGCATAACGAAACACTGGGAGTACAGCGCAACGGAGTAATGTGCGAATACGCAGTATTGCCTTGGAGCAAAATTATCCCGGCAGGTGATATCACTCCTCGCGATTGTGCATTGATAGAGCCGATGAGCGTAGGCTTCCATGCCGTATCCAGAGGACAAATCACAGACAATGAGTATGTCATGGTTATCGGCTGCGGCATGATCGGCATCGGCGCCATTGTTCGCGCAGCTCTGAGGGGAGCAAAAGTCATCGCAGTGGACTTGGACAATGAAAAACTCGAACTCGCCAAAAGGGTGGGCGCTTCTTATGTCATCAACTCCAAAACAGAGAATGTGCACGAACGCATGCTGGACATAACAGAAGGTTTTGGCGCTGACGTAGTCATAGAAGCTGTCGGAAGCCCTGTGACATACGTAATGGCAGTGGATGAAGTCGCTTTCACAGGAAGGGTAGTCTGCATCGGTTATGCCAAAAGCGAAGTTGCTTTCCAAACCAAGTACTTCGTCCAAAAGGAGATTGATATTCGCGGTTCGCGCAATGCATTGCCGGCAGACTTCCGCGCAGTAATCAACTATATGAAATCGGGCAACTGTCCGATAGAGGAACTGATTTCCAAAATCGTATCTCCCGAAAACGCATTGAATGCAATGGAAGAATGGGCAGCAGCCCCCGGAAAGGTGTTCCGGATATTGGTTCAATTATAATCTGTTCAAATGAAATCCTTTGATTTACTTTTCCGTATGCAAACAGAAAGTTAAATCAAGGGATTTCAATCTTTTCACTTAAGGATATCTCCGTTTCAACTGTCGCTTTCAGCCTTTGGCGTTAAGCAGCGGTTTGAACTTCTCCAAGGCAAGTTCCAATACTTTTTTAGCCTCCTCCAGCGTTCCATAAAATTCCCCGCCGGAAGCGTTCAAGTGTCCACCGCCGTTAAAAAATTCAGCTGCTAACCGGTTGCAAGGGAAACTTCCAACCGAACGCAAGGATACCTTTATCATAGGTTTCTCCGTATCTTCACGCAAGAAACAAGAGAAAACGACGTTCTTGATGCTCAATGGAATGTTCACAAACCCCTCACTGTCTCCGCGAATATAATTGAAATGACTCTGTTCTTTCTTTGTCAGCGTAATCAGAGCTGCACGATGGTCCGGATACACCTTCATCTGCGACAGCACATGTCCCATGAGACGCAAGCGGCTCTCGGAATAAGTATTATATACCTTCCGGTAAATATCATCCTTATCAATGCCTTTTGACAACAACTCACTGATTATAAAGTATATTTCACGATTATTGGAGTTGTAGGTGAAACCACCCGTATCGGTCATCATACCGGTATAGATACACTCCGCCCCCGACTTCGTGATATCATCGAAATATCCCATACGGCAAATCAAACGGAAAACAAGCTCCGAAGTGGAAGATATTTCAGGATGGGAAATGATAATTCTGCAGAAGTCTTCCGGGTTCAAATGATGATCGATCAGAATCTTGCGCGCCGGAGACGCCAATACGGCCTCAGCCATAGCATCAATACGGCTGATAGCATTGAAATCCAGACAACATATCACGTCCGCTTCCGCTATCAACTTATCGGCAAACTCTTTATAACGATCATACAAAAGTATGTCTTTACTACCGGGCATCCAACGCAAAAAATCAGGGAAAGCATTGGGGACAATAATGTTCACATCCTTGTCCTGCGTATTGAGGAAATGCCATAATCCCAAAGAGGAACCGATTGCATCTCCATCGGGGCCCACATGAGCAACAATTACAATTTTATCCGCACGCTCCATCCACTTGGCAAAGTGGTCTATCTTAGATTGCTCTATTACTTTTGTCAACATATAGTTTATCTGCTACTTTACGATTTTACGTTCAGAACAAACGGAAAAGTTCCGATTATCCATAACAATTGGAAAGGCAAAAGTACGAAAAAGTTTATGATTTATAATAATATACGGACAGAACCTTTTTCCGAAAGAAGAAGATAAGGAATTCCCAAACTGATGCAATCATCAATCAGCCTGTTCCGATAATAACCGGAAAGAGATGAATCGACCACTACCGTACCCCCGTCAAATAAAGACGCAAACTCTCTTATGCTTCCTTTATATCCCTGGGACACATGCAGATAGTCAATGGTGACTGTTACATCGGACACTTTATTGCGCCAACGGTCATCGCACAACAAGCAGATGCGTTTTCCGGCATAAAAGACTATCCGGTTACGAACGGAAATATCGGGAGCCGAATAATCCCCAGCAATAACGGCAGGGCACTCCAGATGCAGGCGATTCCAATAGGGAGAAAGCGCACGCTGCAAATAGGACGTATCGGACAAGCTGTCGGCGCAGACCAGCCATGAACGGGAATTATCCGCCAGACAATGTACGGAAGGGCATCCGCGGACATTATAAAAAACAATACTGCGTCGGGGAGCATCCGCTACGAATGAATACGAATGATAAGCAGCGCCAAGCAGCAAGCCTGACAAAGCAATGTAAACATTCAGCGCCGTACGCCTTGCCCAAACGCGGCAGACCAGCAACAGGCAAAAATAAAACAGAACGACGTCCCACATATCAACCCAAACATGATCAATAGAAGCCCAAGGGAGTTGCTCGATCCAACGGAGCGACAGATTCTGCACCCGAACCAATCCTTCCACCATATCCGCAACAACTTGTTGCAAACCGGGAAAAGGAGTCAGTACAAGCAGTACGACAGCTGCATATACAATCAATGACACCAACGGGATCACCCAAAGGTTAGTCAAAAGAAAATGAGTAGAGAATCGAGAGAAATAGAACATAACCAAAGGCGCCGTCCCTACCTGAGCTGCGACAGAAACAGTTGCCAGCCCCCATATTTTCCGTAGAACCGTATTCTTGACCGACACCAATCCGTACAGTCCGGGTTGCAGAAGCAAGATTGCCGCAACAGCCGAAAAAGACAGTTGAAAACCTACATCAAACAACCATACGGGCTTGAACAACAACATCAGAAAAGCCGTAGCCCCCAATGTGTTCAAAGCCATCTTGCCGCAAGCTGAAAAAAGAGTGGAGAGCAACCAGAACGAACACATGATAACGGCACGTATCACAGAAGGAGACAACCCCGTAAGAAAGGCAAATCCCCATAAGAATACGATTACCATTAACAGCAGAAGTGGTTTCAAGCCCCGCCATCTGTTCCACAATGGAGAAAGGAAAAACAGCAGCAAGGCGGAAATGAAGCCAATATGCAGTCCGGAAAGCGCCAGTACATGACTGGCTCCGGCAACCGAGTAGGTTTCAATTATATGCTCACTCAATTCCTCCTTATCGCCCACTGTCAGTGCAGAAAGTACGGCCAGTTCATCTCCTTGCAAACCCATATCCCGATATAAACCGGCTACCCTGTCCCGACAGTCCAAAGCCTGTTGACGAAAAGTAGAAGAGCTGTCACAACCAATCACCCGCCATCGCCCGGCATGCACATAAGCAGTTCCGCACACTCCCTTCCGAAGCAAATAGCGGGCATAATCAAACTCATCCGGATTTCCATTGCTTACCGGTGCAGACAAACGAGTGCGTACCAGCAGCTCGTCCCCTCTCTTCAGGGAATCCGCCGCCGAATCTTTAGGAAAATAGAATAAGAAGACCTTTTCAGAAGAAGTGTGCAAAAGTGTATCGTCCCGCACTTCTCCTTTCAAGACTGCACGAAACAAAATGCTGTTTGCCTTGATTTCAGGCTTCGCAGCAAGAGAAACCTGATAGACGGAAAGGGTTTCCGTATCCGGAAACTGGTATTCAGCCTGTTTTAACTGCAAGCTGACTAAAGCCCCTCCCAAGACAAAAAGAGAAAAGAACACGACAACTCCATAAAACCGGCAAAGGACATAATACCTCCGGCTAAGGATATACGCCCCTATCAACAATAAAGCTCCTGCCACCCACAAGCCGACAGGTAATATATAAGGATATTTGTCCCCATATACTATTCCACCCGCCAACGGCATCAGGAGTCGCAGGAAAGGATGCCGCTGTAAGCTGTCTGTTATCAATAAATATTACAGATTTCTCAAAGCATGGATCGCTTCTACCGGGTCGGGAGCAGAGAAAATTGCATTACCGGCCACCAAAACATCAGCTCCGGCCGCTACCAGACGGGCGCCGGTCTCCAAGTTTACACCTCCGTCAACCTCTATCAGAGCTTCCGAACCGGTCACCGTTATCAATTCACGCAATTCACGTACCTTATCAATGGTATGCTCAATAAACTTCTGACCGCCAAATCCCGGATTCACACTCATCACCAACACCATATAGACATCATTTATGATATCTCTTAACATAGCCACCGGAGTAGCCGGGTTGATAGTAACCGCAGGCAACATTCCCGCTTCACGAATCTGCTGCACCACCCGGTGAAGATGCGGGCAGGCCTCATAGTGTACATTCATTATACGCGCACCCAAAGCCTTTACTTCAGGAATGAACTTCTCCGGCTGTACTATCATCAGATGTACATCCAACGGCTTTTCCGCCAGCTTTGCCACATATTTCAGCACAGGGAAGCCGAAAGATATGTTGGGCACAAACACACCGTCCATAATGTCGATGTGCACCCAGCCGGCTTCACTACCGTTAATCATTTCAATATCATTTGCCAAATATGCAAAGTTGGCAGACAGTATGGAAGGCGATATTATAGGTTTCATAACAGTTATACTCTATCAGGTTACATGAATTACAACAAACAAATATAGCGAAAAGATTTCAGATAAGTAATTAACGCACTTTGTAATCTTCGGTCAATTTAAAGCCACGCAACAGTTCGTCGGTTTTCAGCCGTTTCTTGCCGGGAAGCTGCAATGCACGCACACTAATCCAGCCGTCCGTACCGGATATGCGGATGTATGTCTTACCGTCGGTCTGCAAAGTTCCCGGAGAAAACCGGTGCGGCTGTTCCATTTTCTCCGTCTCAAAGATTTTCAGTACCACCACCGTTCCGTCCGGTTGCACCAGTTCCGTCCATGCAGCCGGGTAAGGAGACAAACCGCGGATAAAATCATAAATCCGTTTGACAGGCATGTTCCAATCAATACGGCAAGTATCCTTGAATATTTTGGGAGCCGGACGCAACTCGCCCACTACCGCCATTTCCTCCTGCGGAACAGGTTTCACCTTACCGGCAATAATGGCATCCACCGTCTCCACAACCAAACGACCGCCAAGCATCATCAACTTATCATGCACAATACCCACATTGTCCGTGTCGGCAATCGGCACGCGCACCTGCTGAATGACCTCGCCCGTATCTATTTCATGCTTCAAGAAAAAAGTAGTGATACCCGTTTCCGTATCACCATTGATCACCGCCCAATTGATAGGTGCAGCCCCCGGTACTGCGGCAACAACGAAGCATGCAAATTGAAAGTCCCCAGCCGCGGCATATTCCATACCACCTCCGGCAACATCCTGAAAGCGACCACAATCTGCAAATCCGCATTCAAGGCACGCAAAGCCTCAACAAAGGTTTCATCCTTCAGTTTCTCCGGCTGGAGAAGCGGCAGGCCATGCTCCAGTGCATATTGTTTCACCGGGGAAAATTGTACCTTATGCCCACGTCCTGCCGGTTTGTCGGGCATGGTAATCACTCCTGCTATATTATATCCTCCTTCTACGAGACAACGCAAAGGTTCCACCGCAAACTCAGGAGTACCCATATATACAATCCGCAAATCTTCTTTTCTCATAATCATCTCTTTATTAATCTTCTGAAAAATGCACCAGTACCTGACGGTACGAATTGAATATCTTTGACTTGGAAACGAATCCGAGATATTTGCCTTCCGTATCTACTACCGGCAAGTTCCAAACTTTCGTATCATCGAAAGTACGCATCACCTGCTCCATGCTGTCCGTATCATAAAGACGTGCCGGAACAGAAGTCATCAGCTTACCTACCGTAAAGCGATGATACAATTCCTGCCGGAACATGATATTTCGTATATCGTCCAGCAAGACGATACCTATCAGTTTATCTTCCTTGTCCGTCACCGGAAAAATATTACGGTGCGAAGCGGAGATCGCTTTCACCAATTCGGCAAGATCCATTTCCGGATGTACCGCCACAAAGTCTTTCTCCACCACGTTTTCCATTTTCATCAGTGTCAACACCGCCTTATCCTTATGGTGCGTCAGCAACTCTCCTTTCTTTGCCAGACGCATAGAGTAGATGCTATGTGGTTCGAAAACAATAATCGTCAGATAGGAACTGACCGCAACGATCATCAACGGAAGGAACAAATCGTATCCTCCCGTCAGCTCGGCAATCAGAAATACTCCCGTCAACGGTGCGTGCATGACACCACTCATCACCCCTGCCATGCCCAACAGTGCGAAATTCTTTTCGGGCAAGAAAGCGGTCATTTCAAAATCATTGCTAAAGTGGGAGAATACGAATCCGGCAATACATCCCAAGTACAGAGAAGGCGCAAAAATACCGCCGCAACCGCCACCGCCATTTGTCGCACTCGATGCGAATACCTTAAACAAGATTATCAGTATCAGATACAACAACAGCAATTGGCTATGTCCGTAGAAGAAAGAGTTGTTCATCACTGTATCCCACTCCACATTGCTGGTACCGTTCAACAGCAGTTCTATCGTGTCATAGCCTTCACCATAAAGCGGCGGGAAAAGGAATATCAGGATACTCAACATGGAACCGCCTACCAGCAGTTTCTTATAAGGGAGTTTCAATTTGCCGAACAACCCTTCCACCGAATTCATGGCACGAGTAAAGTAGAGAGAAACCAGTCCGCAGAAAATTCCCAGCATAATCACATACGGAATACGCTCCAATTCAAAAGCCTGATCGAGATGAAACTTAAACATAGCTTCCGTACCTGTCACGATATAGGAGACAGTTGCCGCCGTCACCGCCGAAATCAGCAGCGGAAGCAGTGAAGACATGGTCAAATCGATCATCAGCACTTCCAGTGTAAACACAAGTCCCGCAATCGGAGCTTTAAAGATGCCCGCCACAGCGCCGGCAGCGCCACACCCCACCAACAACATAAGCGTGCGATGCTCCATCCTGAACAAACTTCCCAGATTGGAGCCGATAGCCGAACCGGTGAGCACAATCGGTGCCTCTGCCCCGACCGAACCACCGAACCCGATTGTTATGGAACTGGCTATAATGGACGACCACGTATTATGCCGCTTGATGCGCCCTTGCCTACGGGATATGGCATACAGTATTTTGGTGACCCCATGACTGATATCATCTTTTACGACATAGCGCACAAACAGCCCTGCCAAAAAGATTCCTACCACCGGATATATCAGATACTGGTAATTAGCTTCCGTCGTATCAAAGTTCTCCGTAAGAAAATTCTGTATCCAGTGTATCAACACTTTCAATATCAATGCAGCAAATGCCGTAAAGATGCCAACCAAGAAACTAAGGAGCAGGATAAACCGTTTTTCCTTAATATTCCTCTCACGCCAAATGATAAAGCGCTGCAACCACCCTCTTTCTTCTCCAACCATCTTCTTTATTCGCGGATTATTTTAATCACACCACCCTTATCCAACTTTATTATGCTGGAGGGCTTCGGATTACTCATCTCTTCCTGACGATAGCCCACAATATAATCTACCGCCGACTTGACTTCCTCACTTATCTCACTGAAATTTCTCGGAGAGGGCTGCCCGCTTATATTAGCTGAGGTGGAAACAACAGCTTTGCGGAACTGTTGACAAAGGCGTTTCGAGAAATCTTCGTTTGTCACCCTGATGCCCACACTGCCGTCTTCCGCCAGCAAGTTTGCCGCCAGATTACGTGCACCCGAATAAATAATAGTCAACGGTTTGTCTGCCAAGTCTATCAAGTCCCACGCCACTTCCGGCACATCCTGAACGTAAAAATCCACTTTTACGGAAGAATCCACCAACACAAGCATCGCCTTGCTGTCCTGACGTTGCTTTATTTCATATACACGACGCACCGCATCTTCATTGGTAGCGTCACAACCGATTCCCCAAATGGTATCGGTGGGATATAAAATCACCCCGCCCTCCCGCATCACTTGGCAGGCTTTTTTAATGTCTTCTATCATTTCTTGATATATAAATACAGTGATTAATACGCAAAAGTAGTATTTTTTATTTTGCTATTACCTATCAAACACCTATTTAATTTAGAAAGGAGACAAAACCAACAAACAAACGGCCCCTCCCAACGGAGCAGGCCGCTTTCCATGAAACTAACCATTCATGCTGTGACTCAACGAGCTTTACGGCATGGAGGCGTTAAATTTAATCTTATAGGTTTTCACCAAACCCTTATAATCAAATTTCACAACAGCTGTCTTTGAGTTCGAATCGGCCTGTGTAATCGTTGTTTTCACACTCTTATCCGTTGCCGTAGCCGACACTTTCGGCAAACCGGCTGCATTTGACGGAAGTTCATAAGCCGTTTCGTACAGGTCATATCCCAAAATACCGTTGCTTTCAGTAGAACGTACGGGAGTTGCCGGCAACTCAATCTGTTTCCCATTAACAGCTATGTTCACTTCGGGAACAACCGGACGGGCTATATCTTTCTTTTTTGAGCTAAACCCTAAACCGATCAGATCAAAAAGTTCTTCTCCCCCTTCGCCTTCGGCAACAAGAAAAATGGCATGTTTCTTATCCAGGTGGTCGACGAACTTAGATACATCAACCGTAAACCGGGTTATCTCCTGTGCCGAATTACCCGGAACGCTTATCTCACCTATTTTTGTTCCTTTCCAAACCGCATTGCTCCATGGGCCATCCAACCATACGTTAACCTTGAACGCTTTTGATGTTTTCGGTGTGAGGAAAAGATTAAATGCGGTCTTATTCCCTTTTTGAGTCCCCTTAAACGCTTTCAAGCCCAACTTATCTTTATCCAAGCCGCCGAACCCGAAATATTTGTATCCTATTATATTACCATTCTTTACATTTGTGATGGATGCATGGTTATTCCAAATGTCCCATGCATCTTGCTGAAGAGCTACATCGGAAAGATAACATGCAAATCCTGCCGAATAATATTGATAAGGATCAAGGCCGAAAATATGGAATCCTTCCGAAGTGACTTCTGCACCCTTATATTCGTTTCCCTGCGCATCCTTAGCTGTCCAAATACCATCTTTTGCATACGGGTCATACCCCTTGATAGAGACTTTTCCTCCTTCCGACACAGCCTTTTCATCCCATTCTACATGGATCGGAGCCACCATTGCCTGGCGTGCATTTCCGAATCCCCGGGGTGGGCGGTGATAAAACACATACCACTGTCCGTTGATCTGCTCTATACTGCCATGGGTATTATGAGCGGCATTGCTTGTTTCCAAATGGGTGCCGTCCTGATTCAGCACCGGTGCGCGTGAATCCACCAATACTCCCCCGCTTTTCCAGGGGCCCAACGGTGAATCGCCATAGGCATAGCGCAAAGTGGAGTTGGTCATGCCCAGTCCATATTCGCGTCCGGAATATCCGCTGTAAATCGTGACATACTTATTCCCGATCTTACGAATGGAAGAAGCCTCAAAGAAGTTAAATGCTCCAAGATCTTCCCCCGGATAAATGTGCGGATATGAAATCGAATCGCGCACCATTCCGTTTCTGCGGCCTGCCGGCATAAAATATGGGATGACATCAGTGCCGGGACGTACGGAATACATTGTCTTTTGGTCCAACTGCGCTGCCAACGAACGTTGGAATCCCCAGTAGCCGTATGCCCTAAAACCGATTTCATAATCAGGATCATCCGGATCCGTAACATATTCAATGTAAACAGAAGGGTCAAAACCCATGATACTTCCGGGCAAAGTCTTCGTTCCGTCGGCTGTCAGGTTAATAGGAGTGAAAGGTCCGTCGGGACGCTCTCCCTTAGCGACCATCGCTTCCCGGTGCCTGCCGCGGCTATGAGGATACAGATAATATTCCTTCTTACCGTCTTTTCTTCTCACCTCAACAAGATCGGGTGCATACATTACATCCCACTTCCCGCCTATCTGATACGTAAAAATCGGTCCTTCGTCACGCCAAGCGGACAAGTCCTCCACAGGTGCCGACCACATTCTTATATCAGCCCCGCAATAGCTCTTAAAGCGGACATCATGCGAACCGATGATATAAGCGCGGTATTTTCCCGGATTATCGGGATCTTCAAAAACGCGCGGCTCGCCATCAGGCAGATGTTCCCACAACGGCAGATACGGATTGCCCGTTCCCCGGTAAATGAAATTAGAGGTGTTTGCCCCCTCGTCATTAGCTACTGCTTTTGCCTCCGTAAGTCCGCATATAGCCAAAAATAAAAGCAATATTACCGATTTGTTTTTCATGATAATTAATAAGTATGTAAATATTATGTCGCAAATGTACGGCATTACCCCTTATCGGTTTAAGGATCATGTTACACATTTATTTCCCGTTGTTACATCATTCACTAAATATACTTAAAAACCGGCAAATAAACGCTTCTTTCCCATTTCATAGAAGGGAGAGCGGTATAGACAAACCTTTATCCGCACGCACAAATGACAAAAGCCCAAGTAGCTAATATTTTTTGGTTCCCACAGATATAATTACTCACAAAAAAGCTCTATCTTTGCTCAAAATTAGCAATATGCTTTTGCCGTCTTTTTAAGACATTGATTATTTCTATTTTCGCAAACGGCAAACTTTGCCTTTTGCACAACAGGTATGACAAACAAGGTTTAAGAGAAAACAATGGAAGAAGAGATTAAATTTAACCACACATTACCCATACAACTACGCTTTAACGACGTCGACAAATTCGGTCATGTCAACAATACCGTTTACTTCTCTTTCTACGATTTAGGCAAGACAGAATATTTTGCTTCCGTATGCCCGCACGTCGATTGGCAGAAAGACGGAATTGTCGTAGTCCATATAGAAGCTGATTTTCTTGCACAGATTTACGGTTCCGACCACATTGCCGTACAGACTGCTGTGACTAAGATCGGCACAAAGAGTTTCAATCTTGCGCAACGCGTTATTGATACAGAGACGCAGGAAGTGAAATGCACCTGCACCTCCGTCATGGTGACTTACGACCTTAGCAAACACGAATCCAAACCGCTGACGGAAGAATGGATTGAGGCTATCTGCAAATACGAAGGGCGAGATTTGCGCAAAAAATCATAACAGCGGAATCTTATCCCGGCGTAAACAGCAAATGATCGTCCGTACTGCGTTTTTCATCGAAAGCAAAGCCTTCCCATGAAAAGCCCCTCAAACCTTCGGGAGAATCCACACGCTCTTTAATTATATAGCGCACCATTTCTCCCCGGCACATCTTTGCATAAATGACAACGGTCTTCAGCCCACCATCTTTCCAAATCCGGAACTCAGGAGTGACAGCCCGCACTTCCTTTTCCACCCGTTTCCAATCAAACAAATCTTTCATCTCGCCACTTGCCAGATTCACCAGCACACCTCCCTGACGCTTGATTTCCGCAATGAAACAGTCTGTCAACAGCGGTTTCCAATAATCGAACATGGACACTCCCCCTTTTTCGGGCAGACACACATCACCCTCCAGACGATAAGGCTTGATACCGTCCAACGGACGAAGCAAACCATAAAGAAAAGAAGTTATACGGAGATGTTCCTGCGCATAACGAAAATCATCGGCAGTAAAATCTTTCGGCAAAATACGTTTGAAGACAGCCCCCGTATACGCGCCGATTGCCGGCATGGGACGATTGTCTTCCGAGCAGAAGTCATGAAAACGCAGTCTGTTTTCCGCTGCAATCTTTGCGTTCACCCTCAAGATTTTTTCCAGTTCCGCAACAGGCATCTGCGACATTTCCAACACATTCCGCACAGCTTCCGCCTCAAAATGCGGAACCGTCATTTCGGGTACATCCAAAGAGCAACGCGATGCCATGGTTTTGGCACAAGAGATAAAAGTGAGCATAGGCATATTTATTTACTTCAGAACCTGTTGGGATTTCATCCGGCATTATCTTGAAAGCAAGTTTGGAGAAAAGTTCAGACAGGCTCTTAGACAATACAAAAATAAAAGGTTTTTGGGAGAGAATACACATCGTTAAGAATATTTTCTATATAATTCACGCCGATTTCAAGAGTTTTTCATACCTTTACAGCTTGTTGGAGAAATAGCATATAGCAAGCGGATAGCGAAAATCCCCTTTCATTCTCCGGCATTTTGCGATAGAAAAAGAAAAAATAATATATAAAATGACTCACAAATGGAATTATTTACCCATTACATCCGAACAGACAGAAGCAAGCCAACGACTGGCCCAAGAATTAGGGATTAGCCCGATACTTGGGGAATTGCTGGTGGAACGGGGAATAACGACAGCTGCTGCTGCCAAGAAGTTTTTCCGCCCGCAACTACCGGATTTGTACGACCCGTTCCTCATGAAGGATATGGACGTGGCCGTAGAACGCCTGAACAAGGCAATGGGAAAGAAAGAGCGTATTCTGGTTTATGGAGATTACGATGTGGACGGAACTACTGCCGTAGCGCTGGTCTACAAGTTCATTCAACAGTTCTATTCTAATATAGACTATTACATACCCGACCGCTACAATGAAGGGTATGGAGTTTCGACCAAAGGCGTGGACTATGCCACCGAAACCGGTGTAGGCCTGATTATAGTGCTGGACTGCGGCATCAAAGCCGTAGACGAAATAGCATACGCCAAAGAAAAAGGCATTGATTTCATCATCTGCGACCACCACGTGCCCGATGAAGTTCTCCCTCCCGCCGTAGCCATCCTGAACGCCAAGCGCGAAGACAACACCTATCCCTACGAGCACCTCTCAGGTTGCGGAGTAGGTTTTAAATTCATGCAGGCATTCGCCATCAGCAACGGCATCGAGTTTCATCATCTGATACCTTTATTAGATCTGGTTGCGGTCAGCATAGCCTCGGACATTGTACCGATTATGGGAGAGAACCGCATCCTTGCCTATCATGGTTTGAAGCAACTCAACAGCAATCCGAGCGTGGGGTTGAAAGCCATTATCGACGTATGCGGGCTGGCGGAAAAAGAGATTACCGTCAGCGACATCGTATTCAAGATAGGTCCGCGAATCAACGCTTCGGGACGCATCCAAAACGGCAAGGAAGCAGTAGACCTGCTGACGGAGAAAGACTTCTCGCTTGCTTTGGAAAAGGCAGGACAAATCAACCAGTATAACGAAACCCGCAAAGATCTCGACAAAACCATGACCGAAGAGGCCAACCAGATTGTTGCCGGACTGGAAGGGCTTGCCGACCGCCGTTCCATCGTCCTGTACAACGAAGACTGGCACAAAGGAGTCATCGGTATCGTCGCTTCCCGTCTTACGGAGGTATATTACCGTCCCGCCGTAGTGCTGACGCGCACCGACGACATGGCAACCGGTTCGGCACGCTCCGTCTCCGGGTTCGATGTGTACAAAGCCATTGAATACTGCCGGGATTTACTGGAAAACTTCGGCGGTCACACCTATGCAGCCGGATTGTCCATGAAAGTGGAAAATGTTCCCGCTTTCACCCAACGTTTTGAAGAGTTCGTGTCCCGGCACATCCTGCCGGAGCAGACCAGCGCCGTAATCGACATCAATGCCGAGATTGATTTCCGGGACATCACCCCGAAATTCTGTAACGACCTGAAGAAGTTCAACCCGTTTGGCCCCGACAATACCAAACCTGTGTTCTGCACCCATAATGTCTACGACTACGGAACCAGCAAAGTGGTGGGACGCGATCAGGAGCACATCAAACTGGAATTGGTGGATAACAAATCGAACAACGTCATGAACGGCATTGCCTTCGGGCAAAGCTCCCACGTCCGCTACATCAAGACCAAGCGTTCGTTCGACATTTGCTATACCATTGAAGAAAACACCCACAAACGTGGAGAAGTGCAGTTGCAGATTGAAGATATAAAACCTAACTAAGCGTGAAAGGATGTGTCGGAAATCCGAACCGGCACATCCTCTTCATTTTTCAACTTTACAATCATGCCCGCTCAATCCGACAACTCCCAGCTTTCAACACTCAACGCCCAACTCTTGAAGCAGTACTGGGGATATGACAGCTTCCGGGGCATCCAAGAGGAGATCATCAACAGCATCAGCGAGAACAAAGACACATTAGGACTGATGCCTACCGGCGGCGGAAAGTCCATAACCTTTCAGGTTCCGGCACTTGCCAAAGACGGTCTGTGCCTCGTCATCACCCCCCTGATAGCCCTAATGAAAGACCAGGTCCAGAATCTGAGAAAGCGGGGAATCAAAGCACTCTCCATCTATTCCGGCATGAGCCGGCAAGACATCATCACCACCCTGGAGAACTGCATCTTCGGCAACTACAAATTCCTCTACATCTCCCCCGAACGGTTGGATACGGAGATCTTCCGCACCAAACTCCGGAAGATGAAGGTCAGCATGATTACGGTAGACGAAAGCCACTGCATCTCACAATGGGGATATGACTTTCGTCCCGCCTACCTGAAAATCGCAGAAATACGTGAATTGCTGCCGGACGTCCCCATTCTGGCCCTGACCGCCACCGCCACCCCGGAAGTAGTGAAAGACATCCAGGCCCGCCTGCATTTCCGCCGGGAGAACGTTTTCCGCATGAGCTTTGAACGGAGCAACCTTGCCTACATTGTCCGCAAGACCGACAACAAGACCGGCGAACTGCTGCACATCCTGCGCAGCATGCCCGGCAGCGCCATCGTGTACGTGCGCAACCGCCGACGTACCAAAGAAATCACCGAACTGCTGAACAACGAAGACATAACAGCCGACTTCTACCATGCCGGACTGGACGATGCCACCAAAGACATCCGCCAGCACCGCTGGCAATCCGGCGGGAGCCGCGTCATGGTGGCCACCAACGCTTTCGGCATGGGAATAGACAAGCCGGACGTGCGCATCGTCATCCACATGGACTTGCCCGATTCCATAGAAGCCTACTTTCAGGAAGCCGGGAGGGCAGGGCGCGACGGACAAAAAGCCTATGCCGTCATTTTATATGCCAAGGCAGACAAGACCACGCTGCACAAGCGCATACCGGATACATTTCCTGAAAAAGAATATATCAAAGACGTGTACGAGCACCTTCAATACTACTACCAAATGGCAATGGGAGACGGCTTGGACTGCGTACGCGAATTCAACATCGAAGACTTCTGCCGCAAATTCAAGTATTTTCCCGTCCCGGTGGACAGCGCACTGAAAATCCTGACGCAAGCAGGATACCTGGAATATACCGGCGAACAGGACAACACCTCGCGCCTCCTCTTCACCATACGACGGGACGAACTTTACAGGCTGCGCGAAATGGGTGATGACATGGACAAGCTCATCCAAACCGTCCTCCGTTCCTACACAGGCGTATTCACAGACTACACCTACATCAACGAAGATTCACTTGCCATACGCACAGGGCTCACCCGCCGGCAAATCTACGAACAGCTGGTGCACCTCGCCAAACTGCGCATCGTGAGCTACATTCCCCGCAAAAAGACACCTTATATAATATACACGCGCGAACGGATAGAAGCACAACTCATCCACATCTCCCCGGAAATCTATGAAGAACGGAAAGCCCGTTATGAAACACGCATCAACGCCATGCTGGAGTATGTGACCAACGACACCCTATGCCGCAGCCGCATGCTGCTGGACTACTTCGGAGAGAAAAACGAACACAACTGCGGGCAATGCGACACCTGCATCGGTTTACGCAAACAAACGGCAACCTGCCAACCGGACAGAGAAGAACTTTATGAAAAGATCCATAAGATACTGTCCGGCGCCCCGCAAACTCCCGCCGGACTGCTCGAACAGCTTCCGATAGAAAAAGAGCTTTTGACCGAAGCATTACACCGGCTCTTGGATGAAGGGAAAATTATTGTCGTCGACGGAATACTGCAAATCAAAAAATAAATCATTATTTTTGTACGGTGCATTGACGACACATCAATTCTGTCAAACGATTAAACAACATAACTAAAACAACATCACAACCATGGGATTCTTTAAATCTTTTTTCTCCGGCAAACCGGCAAACCCGGAAGAGGAAAAACAAAAAAATAATCAGAAAAACTTCGAGATATTCAAGTACGACGGTATGCGCGCCCAACGCATGGGACGCGCAGACTATGCCATAAAGTGCTTCACCGAAGCCCTGGCGCTGCAAGAGGACTTTGAGACAATGGGGTATCTCGCACAGGTGTATATCCAGTCCAACGAGCTGGACGAAGCGCACCAACTGCTGGAGCGCATGATCCGGATAGAACCGGAACACACCTCCACCCTACTGACCCTTGCCAATGTCTGCTACATGCAAGAAGACTACGCTGCCATGGCAGAAGCCGCCCAAAAAGCCATTGCCATTGAAGAAGGCAACGCCATGGCTCACTATCTGCTGGGCAAAGCCGGCAACGGGCAGAACGACGGCATCATGTGCATCGCCCATCTCACAAAAGCCATCGTGCTGAAAGACGACTTTACCGAAGCCCGTCTTCTGCGTGCCGAAGCCCTGACGAAGATGCACCAATACAAAGAAGCGATGGAAGACATCGACGCCATACTCGCCCAAGACCCGGACGACGAAAGCGCCATACTGCTCTGCGGAAAAATAAAAGAAGCAACCGGCGCCGAGGGCGAAGCGGAAGCCGACTATCTCCATATCACAGAGCTGAACCCCTTCAACGAACAGGCGTTCCTCTATCTGGGGCAACTGTACATCAGCCAGAAAAAGCTGACCGAAGCCATCGAACTGTTTGACGAAGCCATCGAACTGAACCCCAACTTTGCCCAAGCCTACCATGAGCGCGGCCGGGCCAAGCTGCTGAACGGTGACAAAGAAGGTTCTGTGGCAGACATGAAACGCGGGCTGGAGCTGAATCCCAAAGACATACAAGAATTCAACGGACAATATGCCAACCAACCCGGCAATAATACGACAAATATATTAGGGTTATAGGGAAGTTTTCTATAAATTGACGCAAATATCAAAAAAAACATTGTTTTTTATTTGCATATAAAAGAAAAGTGTTACTTTTGTCGCGTAATTCAAAACGAAAAGCAAGAATGAAATCATTTACTTATGCATATTACTTCTTTTTTTACTTTTACTTTAGCCAGAAAGTAGAGCGGGAGTTTGTATGTATCAAGTGACAGTGATGCTTAAGGACTGAATAGAGAACTAAGTAATATATAGAATCCCGCTCCATTGTATGGAAGCGGGATTTTTTTATAGCATAAACCAAGAAAAAAGATAGTCAGGAATGAAAAAGGTAGCCATTCAAGGAACATTAGGTTCGTATCACGACATTGCCGCACACAAATACTTCGAAGGAGAGGAAATACAGCTGATCTGCTGCGCCAACTTCGAAGATGTGTTTGCCGCTGTCAAGAAAGACAGCCAGACCATAGGTATGCTGGCAATCGAAAATACGATTGCAGGCAGCTTGCTGCACAACAACGAACTGCTCCGCCAAAGCGGTGCACAGATTGTGGGCGAATACAAGTTGCGCATCTCCCACAGCTTCGTTTGCCTGCCCGAAGAAGACTGGGACGACATTACGGAAGTGAACTCCCACCCCATCGCCCTGATGCAATGCCGCGAGTTCCTCGGACAGCATCCCCACATCAAAGTGGTGGAAGGCGAAGACACCGCCCTCAGTGCGGAAATCATCAAAAAAGAGAACCTGAGAGGACATGCCGCCATCTGCTCCAAAGCCGCTGCCGAACGCTATGGCATGAAAGTGTTGCAGGAAGGCATCGAAACAAACAAGCACAACTTCACCCGCTTTCTGGTTGTGGCCGATCCCTGGCAAGTGGACGAGCTGAACCGCCACCGCAACAAAGAGGTCAACAAGGCAAGCATGGTATTCACACTTCCGCATACGGAAGGAAGCCTCTCGCAGGTATTGTCCATTCTGTCTTTCTACCGCATCAACCTGACAAAGATACAATCACTTCCCATCATCGGACGCGAATGGGAATACCAATTCTACGTAGACGTAGTTTTCGACAATGTACTGAAATATAAACAGTCCATCGTGGCTATCACCCCACTGACCAAAGAACTTAAAATATTAGGAGAATATGAAGATGGAAAATCAAATATCTAAAATAAAGCCCGCCGACCGGCTGGCAAGCGTAAGCGAATACTACTTCTCCAAGAAACTGAAAGAAGTGGCCCGGATGAACGCCGAAGGCAAGGATGTCATCAGCCTGGGCATCGGCAGCCCCGACATGCCGCCTTCGGAGAATACGATACAGACACTTTGCGATGCGGCACGCAACCCCGACGGGCATGGCTACCAGCCCTATGTAGGCATTCCCGAACTGCGCCGCAGCTTTGCCGGCTGGTACAGAAAATGGTACGGCGTGGAGCTGGACCCCAATACGGAGATACAGCCGCTCATCGGTTCCAAAGAAGGTATCCTGCACGTCACACTGGCTTTCGTCAACCCCGGCGAGCAGGTGCTGGTTCCCAATCCCGGCTATCCCACCTATACGTCATTGAGCAAAATATTGGGAGCCGAAGTCATCAACTACAACCTGAAAGAAGAAAACGGCTGGATGCCCGACTTCGACGAACTGGAGAAGATGGATATGAGCCGCGTCAAACTGATGTGGACCAACTATCCCAACATGCCCACAGGAGCAAACGCAACGCCGGAACTTTACCGGAAGCTGGTGGACTTTGCACGCCGCAAGGACATTGTCATCGTCAACGACAACCCGTACAGCTTCATCCTGAACGAACACCCCCTCAGCATCCTCAGTGTGCCGGGCGCAAAGGAATGCTGCATCGAGTTCAACTCCATGAGCAAAAGCCACAATATGCCGGGCTGGCGCATCGGCATGCTCGCCTCCAATGCCGACTTCGTCCAATGGATACTGAAAGTGAAGAGCAACATAGACAGCGGCATGTTCCGCGCCATGCAACTGGCCGCCGCCACTGCCCTCGAAGCCGGTGAAGAATGGTACGAAGGCAACAACAGGAACTATCGCGGACGCCGCCGGCTGGCAGGCGAGATTATGCACGAGCTGGGATGCACCTACGACGAAAACCAAGTGGGCATGTTCCTTTGGGGAAAGATTCCCGACAGCTGCGCCGATGTAGAGGAACTGACCGAACGCGTATTGCATGAAGCCCGCGTGTTCATCACTCCGGGATTCATCTTCGGCAGCAACGGCAGGAGATACATCCGCATCTCGCTTTGCTGCAAGGACGGCAAACTGGCAGAAGCGTTGAAGCGCATCAAGGAGATGAAATAATATCTTTACAGAAAGTCTCTGTCCGGATAAAGGCGGTATCCGTTTTACTAAAACAGACCCGGAGATTTACTAAAACTCCGGCAAAGATTTACTAAAACGTCCGTCCCGTTTTAGTAAATTCCGCAACCGGGCTCAGGAAGGACTCTTCACAGGAAGAAGAAAGACCGAGAAACATTTATACAGAAAGAATATAATTAAACAAATCAAGAATATGGAACTTCAATTAGAATCTATTTTATTGCCGGGCATCGAGGAGAAACGTCCCTTAGTCATTGCCGGCCCATGCAGTGCCGAGACAGAAGAACAAGTAATGGACACAGCCAAGCAATTGTCTGCCAAAGGAATGAAGATATTCCGCGCAGGAATCTGGAAACCCCGCACCAAACCGGGCGGCTTCGAAGGCATCGGCGTAGAAGGCTTGTCCTGGCTCAAAGAAGTGAAAAAGGAAACAGGCATGTACGTATCCACCGAAGTGGCCACTGCCAAACACGTATATGAATGTCTGAAAGCCGGAATAGACATACTCTGGGTGGGTGCCCGCACCACCGCCAATCCCTTTGCCGTACAGGAAATAGCCGATGCCCTGAAAGGCGTGGACATTCCGGTATTGGTGAAGAACCCTGTAAATCCCGACCTGGAGCTGTGGATCGGCGCTTTGGAACGTATCAACAACGCCGGACTGAAGCGTCTGGGAGCCATTCACCGCGGCTTCAGCAGCTACGACAAAAAGCTCTACCGCAACCTGCCCCAATGGCACATCCCCATTGAATTGCGCCGCCGCATCCCCAACCTGCCCATCATCTGCGACCCAAGCCACATCGGCGGAAAGCGCGAACTGGTTGCCCCCCTCTGCCAGCAGGCAATGGACTTAGGATTCAACGGGCTGATTGTGGAGAGCCACTGCAATCCGGACTGCGCATGGAGCGATGCCGCCCAGCAAGTCACACCGGATGTGCTGGATTACATCCTCAACCTGCTCGTGATACGCAAGGACACGCAAAGCACCGAAAACCTCAGCGAATTGCGCAAGCAGATTGACGAATGCGACAACAACCTCATTCAGGAATTAGCCAAGAGGATGCGTGTGGCACGCGAAATCGGCACATACAAGAAAGAACACGATATGACGATTCTGCAAACAGGACGCTACAACGAAATCCTCGAAAAACGCGGTTCGCAAGGCGCACTCTGCGGCATGGATCCGGAGTTCATCAAGAAAGTTTTTGAGGCGATACACGAAGAGAGTGTGAGACAACAAATGGAGATAATCAACAAATGATGATTAATTTTTGAATTATGCGAATATTAATACTCGGAGCCGGCAAAATGGGCTCTTTCTTTACGGATACTTTAAGTTTTCAACACGAGACGGCAGTGTTTGACGTCAACCCGCACCAGTTGCGTTTTGTCTACAACACCTACCGTTTCACCACGCTGGAGGAAATCAAGGAGTTTGAACCGGAGCTGGTAATCAATGCCGTTACAGTGAAATACACCCTTGAGGCCTTCCGCCAGGTGTTGCCTGTGCTACCCAAAGACTGCATCATCAGCGACATCGCTTCGGTAAAGACAGGCTTGAAAAAGTTCTATGAAGAAAGCGGTTTCCGTTATGTCTCGACACATCCCATGTTCGGACCCACATTTGCCAGCCTGAGCAATCTGAATACGGAAAATGCCATTATCATCAGCGAAGGAGACCATCTGGGAAAAATCTTCTTTAAGGATCTATACCAGACCATGAAACTCAATATCTTTGAGTACACCTTCGACGAACACGATGAGACGGTGGCATACTCCCTGTCCATTCCTTTCGTTTCGACCTTTGTGTTTGCAGCAGTCATGAAACATCAGGAAGCTCCGGGAACAACCTTCAAAAAGCACATGGCCATCGCCAAAGGTCTGCTGAGCGAGGACGACTACCTGCTTCAGGAAATCCTGTTCAATCCCCGCACCCCCGGACAGGTGGAGAACATCCGCCTGGAACTGAAACGGCTGTTGGAGATTATCACCAATAAGGATGCCGAAGGGATGAAGAAATACCTGACGAAAATCAGGGAAAAGATTAAATAAGCACTCTTGCCGGGGTTTTCCTTCAGGACAATACAGGGCTAATTTTAAACAGCCCTTTAATGAAGAACTATTTTTTTTTAGTTCTTCATTTTTTATAGGTAACTTTGTGTTCGAATTATGATAGACCAAGCCACCATAGACAGCATACTTGATGCCGCACAAATCTACGATGTCGTATCGGACTTCGTTACCCTGCGAAAACGCGGGGTGAACTATGTAGGTCTATGCCCGTTCCATGACGACAAAACACCGTCGTTCTACGTATCGCCTGCCAAAGGATTGTGCAAGTGCTTCGCCTGCGGAAAAGGCGGCAATGTCGTACACTTCATCATGGAGCACGAGCAGATGTCCTATCCCGAAGCCTTGAAATACCTTGCCAAAAAATACGGTATCGAAATCAAGGAACGGGAACTGTCCAACGAAGAAAAACTGGTTCAGGGCGAACGCGAAAGCCTCTTCATTGTCAATCAGTTTGCCCGCGATTATTTCCAGGATATCCTGCGCAACCACGTAGACGGCCGTAGCATCGGTATGGCCTACTTCCGCAACCGCGGTTTTCGCGACGACATCATCGAGAAATTCCAACTGGGCTATTGCACCGAAAGCCACGATGCCATGGCGCAAGAGGCGCTGAAAAAAGGATATAAGAAAGAATTCCTCATCAAGACCGGACTTTGCTACGAGACGGACGATCATCGCCTGCGCGACCGCTTTTGGGGACGTGTCATCTTCCCTGTGCACACGCTGTCGGGCAAGGTAGTGGCATTCGGAGGTCGTGTGCTTGCCAGCGCCACTAAAGGGGTGAAAGTAAAGTACGTCAACTCACCCGAATCGGAAATCTACCATAAGAGCAATGAGCTGTATGGCATCTACTTTGCCAAACAAGCCATTGTAAAGCAAGACCGTTGCTTCTTAGTGGAAGGTTATACGGACGTTATATCCATGCACCAGTCCGGCATAGAAAACGTAGTGGCTTCTTCGGGCACCGCACTGACACCGGGACAAATCCGTCTGATTCATCGCTTCACCAATAATATGACTGTGCTCTACGATGGTGATGCAGCCGGTATCAAGGCTTCTATCCGGGGAATTGACATGCTGTTGGAAGAAGGCATGAACATCAAAGTATGTCTCCTGCCCGACGGTGACGACCCCGACTCTTTTGCCCGCAAGCACAACTCTACCGAGTTCCAGCAGTTCATACAAGAACATGAAACCGACTTTATCCGTTTCAAAACCAACCTGTTGCTGGAAGATGCCGGCAAAGACCCCATCAAGCGCGCCGAACTAATCGGCAACCTTGTACAAAGCATCTCGGTCATCCCCGAAGCGATTGTACGCGACGTTTACATCAAAGAATGCGCCCAACTGCTGCGCGTAGAAGACAAACTGCTGGTTTCGGAAGTTGCCAAGCGGCGTGAAATGCAAGCCGAAAAACGTGCCGAACAAACAGAACGTGAGCGCAGAAATGCGGTAAGGTCGGCAGAGGGGGCACCCAATGCGCCAAAAGTTGAAGGTTCGAATCCCGCTACCCCGACAACAACAAACGGAGCCGCATTACCCACCGGAGAAGCCGCCGGATATGACACGAATGCACCTTTTCCACCGGAAGACAATTATATTTCCTTCATCCCGCAAGAGGGAAAAGAAGGGCAAGAGTTCTATAAATACGAACGGTTGATTCTCCAGATGATTGTGCGCTATGGTGAAAAGATTATGTGTAACGCCACCAATGACGAGGGACAGGAAGTCCCTATAAGTGTGATTGAATACGTCATCAACGATCTGAAAGAGGACGAACTGTCATTCCATAACCCGCTGCACCGCCAGATACTGACGGAAGCCGCCGCCCATATACATGACGAGGGCTTCACTGCCGAACGCTATTTTCTGGCACATCCTGAGGCAGCTATCAGCAAACTAAGTGTGGAGCTCATCAGCAACCGCTATCAACTGAGCAAGTACCATTCAAAAAGCCAGAAGATAGTAACGGACGAGGAACGTCTTTATGAACTGGTCCCGGCATTAATGATTAATTTCAAATATGCCATCGTCAGCGAAGAGTTGAAGCACATGATGTCCGCCTTGCAAGACCCCGCCGTAGCCAACAACGAAGAGAAATGCAATGCTATCATGAAGCGTTACAGCGAAATGCGTGAAGTGCAAAGAATTATGGCAAAACGATTGGGAGACCGGGTGGTGCTCCCCTGACAATTATGAATTATGACGGATAAGGTTCATGAACTCCTCGCGCGTTTTAGCCTGATTGAAAGCTCCCGTAAAGTCGGACGTAGTAGTTATTGAATTCTGTTTTTCCACACCGCGCATTTGCATGCACATGTGTTTGGCTTCTACCACCACCATCACGCCCAAAGGATTCAGTGTTTCCTGAATACATTCTTTTATCTGCAGCGTCATGCGTTCCTGCACTTGCAGGCGGTGAGAGAAAATATCCACCACGCGGGCAATCTTGCTTAAGCCGGTAATATAGCCATTGGGAATATAGGCCACGTGCGCTTTTCCATAGAATGGCAGCATGTGGTGTTCGCAGAGAGAAAAGAAATCAATGTCTTTCACAATCACCATCTGATTATAATCTTCCTTGAATTTTGCGGAACGGAGCACTTCGTGCGGATCCATGGAATAGCCCTTAGTCAGCGTCAGCATAGCTTTTGCCACTCGTTCCGGGGTTTTCAGCAAGCCCTCGCGTTCGGGGTCTTCACCCAACAAAGTCAATATACGGTGATAATGTTCTTTCAGTTCGTCCAATGAAGGAGATACGATTTCTTCTTTTCCTAACATGCGAAGATTTATGATTTATGAGTTATGAATTATAGAGGAATGTTGATCTGGTCTTTCACAATTGACACTTCCTTAAAGACACCGGTTGCACGCAGCTGGCGCATCATGGCATCCGCTTCCTCAATGCTTCGGAAGTCACCCGCACGACACAACCAGCGGGGCGGATTGAAAGATGTATAAACGGGAAGATCAGGAAAACGCTCTTTTATATCGGAAGCTACCGAATAGGCTTCGTTCTTGGCCTGACGGGTATTATTACCGGCATACACCTGTACGCGATAACCCGAACTCTTAATCACCTTCTGGTCTTCCGAACCGGTAGGAATATACTCTGAACCTATCAGCGCTTCAATGCGGGCATCCTGATGAATGGATACCTTGCCTTGTCCCGGTACATTACGCTCCAAACTCTTTACGATGTTATTCTGCGCTACGGATACAAGGGTAAAAGAAAAACATGCAATTAAAAGCAAACCAAGTTTCTTCATAAAAGGGTGTCTTTATACAGTTAAAAAAAACAGACTTTAAATCCTTGAAGCTGAGAACCGAATGGTCCACACCAAGGTTTAAGCATCAAGAGTTGGAAGTTGGCTGCATCATATCGGATGCAACAACCTCCAACTCTCTGTTATTTATTAATTGAACGCGTCAATGATACCCTTGAAGTCGGCAACTTTCAGAGCAGCACCACCAATCAGGCCACCGTCCACATCAGGATTTGCAAACAATTCCTTTGCATTGGAAGGCTTGCAGCTACCACCATAAAGGATAGAGCAGTTTTCTGCGATTTCCTTACCATACTTTGCTTCAACGGCAGAACGGATGAATGCATGGATTTCCTGTGCCTGTGCCGGAGTAGCAGTCTTACCGGTGCCAATGGCCCAAACCGGTTCGTATGCCAAGATAATCTTAGAAAAATCTTCAGCAGACAAAGAGAATACAGATGCCAACTGGGCAGCAACCACTTCATTCTGCTTGTTAGCTTCGCGTTCTTCCAAAACCTCACCGATACAGAAAATCGGAGTCAGTCCGTTGGCCAAAGCCAGTTTCACCTTTTCTTCCAGGATTTCCACTGTTTCACCGTAATAAGCGCGACGTTCAGAGTGGCCGAGGATTACATACTTGGCACCGGTTGAAGCAACCATAGCTGCCGATACCTCACCGGTATATGCACCTGATTCCTTATCTGCACAGTTTTCTGCACCTACACCAATCTTAGCGGCATCCACCAGCGGAGTAACAGATGCAAGGTGAATAAACGGGGTACAGATAACTACATCACAATTAGGCTTTTCGTTAGCCAACGCTTCATTCAGTTCTTTTGCAAGAGCAATACCCTCTTGAAGGGTCTTGTTCATTTTCCAGTTTCCTGCAACAATGTTCTTTCTCATTTTGTTTTAATTATTAAAAGGGTTAATGTATGTTTTTAGTTATTGGCGGTTAATGACTGGTGATTTGCACAGCCTCTCAGCATAATAGCGCAACTCACATTATCAACAAATCATTAATCACTCTTATTCTTTTTCTCCCTGCGTTTGATTACCAGAATATCTACACCGAGAACCAGCATCAAAGGTACGATAAACCACAATAATACGTAACCGATAGTATGCAAATTGTTTTCCTGTTTTTGCTGTCCCAATTCCAGCTTGTCCAAACTGTCGTTCAGTACATATTCATCGGGAAATTGGCTATCGCTCCATTTATTCAAAATTGTGCCGTCTTTTATCAGCAGCAAACCGGGGTTGGAACGTATAATCGTCTTCAGCGTAATATCATCCATCTGGCAGAATGGGTATTCCGCACCGGTTCTGTCACGCCATGCTTCAATTTCCTCATCCGGCGAAGAGGTCAGTGCATAAAAGCCATAACCATGTTCTATGCTGTAATCATAGATTTCATTGATCAAATCAATATTGCTGTCATCCGCTTCCTCTGTCCGATGAGCTACCAACAGGAAAGTATACCCTTTATCCGTCAACACACTATCGGTTATATCTTCTCCCGTACTCAAACTTATCATGGAAAAGTCGTGAATGGGCGGTTCATAGCCTTTTTCCTTCAATACGGTACGCGTTTCAACAAAAGTCCACGTGCTGTCCGGATAATTATCCAATGTGAATTCCTGCTGCCTGCCGTCTTTTTCCAAGACAAAACGACTTTCAAAAACACTCGGCTTCGCACCTTCGGGTATCTCCATACCCGCTTTTATGTTCACGCCAATCTTATAGGGCCTGAAATCCAGCACCGGCAAATACTCCAAGCAATAAAAAGAGAGTGCAAAGACAAACAATATGGTATATAAAGACACCATCCACTCCATTTTCAAAGTGATAAAACGGATAATGAGTTTCCGCTCTTTGAATACGGTTACAGCCGCAATCAGCAATATGATGTTTTTCCCGAATGTCTGCCAGTTCGTCAATACCCAGGCATCGCCAAAGCATCCGCAGTCGGATACGGGATTTGCCAAAGCAAGGTAAAGAGTCAACGGAGTCATTACTCCCATAAGAAAGAGTGCCAATGTAGATGCAACCTTCCGGCGTACGCCAAAAAAGAGGAAAACGCCTACACAAAACTCTGCCGATGATAAAATTATGGCGAAAAGCAACGGCAGGTATGTAGGAAACCATGAAATCATACCGAATGCCGTCAGATAATCCTGAATCTTATAAAAAGAGCCGAGCGGATCGACAGCCTTCACAAATCCGGAGAAAATAAACAGCGCAGCCAATAAAAAACGGCAGGCATTGACCCAGACAAGCTTTATGATATGTTTTTTCTCAGTCTCCAAACTCCAACTTAATCAAACCAAAGACCGAATAATTAATCATGTCCATATAATTGGCATCAACACCTTCCGAAACCAACGTCTGGCCGGACAGACTCTCAATTTGCTTCGTACGATAAATCTTCATCAGTATCAAGTCCGTATACGAACTGATACGCATGCTACGCCAAGCCTCATCATAATCATGGTTTTTGGCAAGCATCAGTTCCAGCGACTCTTTTGCATACTTATCATACAAGGCCATTGCCTCTTCATTCGTGATATCCGCCGCCTCGGCATAGCCCAATTCCAACTGTATCAAACCGATAATACCGTAATTGACAATAGCTATGAACTCCGAACGAATACCTTCGTCCACCAAAGTCACCCCTTTAGTTTCAATACTCCGAATACGATTGGCTTTAATAAATATCTGATCGGTTACGGAAGCCGGACGAAGAATACGCCATGCCGGACCGTAATCATGAAGTTTCTTAAAGAACAAATCACGACAAATAGCAATGACATGCTCAAATTGTTGCTTGGTATCTTTCATATCCTTACAAATAGACTGCAAAGTTAGGAATAATTAAAGAAAAAAGAAAAGAGGGCACTCTAAATTATATTAAAGTGCCCTCCTTATAGAGATTGTTTACGTTTAGAGAGTATTTTCGTTTTTTATGAACAACGCAACACCTGTCCCGGACGAAGAATAGTCTTCCGGGTGATGCGGTTCAGCTTGCAAAGCTTGTCAATGCTCGTCCCCTGACGGGCTGCAATCTTAGACAAAGTATCACCTCTCTTCACTTTATAGAACAAGCCTTCACCCGATGCCATGCTGCGAGCCGTACCGGAAGTACCTTTTGTCTTACGGAAAGTATAAGAGTCGGCAACAATATCTTGCTTTTCAAAATCAAACATTAATGCAGGATTGATAGGAATTCCCAAGAAACGGGTTTCAAAATGCAGGTGCGAACCGGTAGAACGTCCGGTGTTACCTCCAAGTGCAATCGGCTCTCCTGCCTTTACCAACTGGTTTATATCAACCAACTGTTTCGACAAGTGTCCGTACACTGTTTCCAAACCGTTATCATGGCGAATAACGACATATTTTCCATATCCGCGGCGCCCCTGATTCTTGACGATACGCACCTTGCCGTCAAAAGCTGCGCGAATGGTATCGCCTACATACACCTTGATATCCAGGCCATAGTGCGCTCTTCTTCTGCGAGGACGGTAACCGAATACATCAGTGATACGGGTATGTTCAGTAGGCATACAGAAACTTTTCAAATCAAATGTATAACTTTCCGGCACAATAGCGTTGCCATAAGCCTGCACCAATTCATTGTTCCAGCTTGGATACAAATCCAGTCCCGGATACAAAGCCTGTTCCGCACGAATCTGTTTCTGCAAAGCCAATGAATCCACACTTTTGAGTTTTCTATCAACAGGAGCTTGACGGGCAATCAGATCCTGAGAGAAAGAGTTCAGGCTGACCATTGCCGCTGCCGCTAATAAAGCCGTTCTAATCCAATTAAAATTCATTCCGTTTCGTCATTCATTTTGATATCCGTAGAGCATATCCGGCGCATCAACCACACCTAATTCTTATGCGAATATCCAGATTATTTTCAAAAATTCTTCCAAAGGTAACATTTCTCTCCGAAAAGGCGTCTTTCTCATTAACTATTTTTTTGAAGCAGGTGGATTAAAAAAGGAGAATAGTATTCTTCAAACTATTAATAATAAGAATATTACACCGCAAACATGTTTAACAACATAAAACCGCAAATAAAGCGTATGTTTAACCGTTTTTCAACTAATGGCCGCCCAATTGATGTTTGTTTTCCTCAAAGCCTTCAACTGCCGCCACAATATTTCATTTTCGGGAAGCTCACCATTCGGGTCTTTATCCACAATGGCTTCGGCAACTCCACGTACATACTGCAAAAGTTGTCCGTCGCGGGCTATATCCGCTATCTTCAAATCGAAAGCGATGCCGCTCTGTTGCGTCCCTTCCAAATCGCCAGGGCCACGCAGCTTTAAATCCGCCTCGGCTATTTCAAAACCGTCATTCGTACGCACCATTATTTCCAGACGCTTGCGGGTGTCCTCCGCCAGTTTATATCCGGTGACCAAAATACAATAGGATTGTTCCGCACCACGCCCCACACGACCGCGGAGCTGGTGGAGCTGGGAGAGACCGAAACGCTCGGCGTTCTCTATTATCATCACCGAAGCGTTGGGCACATTCACGCCCACTTCAATTACCGTAGTAGCAACCATTATCTGTGCTTCACCGGAAACGAACAACTGCATCTGCGCATCCTTTTCCGCCGGTTTCATTTTTCCATGCACCTTACAAACCTTGCAATCGGGAAACTCTTCACAGATATGCAGGAAGCCTTCCTCCAAATTCTTAAGATCAATCTTCTCACTCTCCTTGATCAAAGGATAGACAATATAAACCTGCCGTCCTTCTTCAATCTGTTTGCGCACAGAACGATACAGGCTGACACGATGACTGTCAAACTGATGAATAGTAGCAATCGGCTTTCTTCCCGGCGGAAGTTCATCGATTACCGATACATCCAGATCACCATAGAGCGTCATTGCCAGCGTCCGCGGTATGGGAGTTGCCGTCATCACCAGTATGTGAGGCGGCTGCGTGCTTTTTGCCCATAAGCGGGCGCGCTGTGCCACTCCAAAGCGATGCTGCTCGTCGATCACGACCAAGCCCAACGATGCAAAATTCACCGTATCTTCAATCACCGCATGCGTACCGATAAGTATCTGTACATCCCCCGTCAGCAAACCGGAAAGAATGGCTTCCCGTCGTTTTCCCTTTATCGAACCGGTCAGCAGTTCAACCCGCACATCCATTCCATACAGCAGTTCACGAATTGTGTCGTAGTGCTGATTCGCCAATATCTCGGTAGGCGCCATCATGCACGCCTGATAACCGTTATCAAGTGCCATCAGCATGCTCATCAGGGCAACCAATGTTTTTCCACTCCCTACATCCCCCTGCAACAGACGGTTCATCTGCCTGCCCGAACCTAAATCCCGGCGTATCTCCTTCAGGACGCGTTTTTGGGCATTCGTCAACTCAAAAGGAAGGTTACGGGAATAAAAACCGTTGAACGTATCACCCACTTTCTCAAAGACATACCCTCGATATTTGCGTTGTCTGTCTTTGGCATAGCGCAGAATGTTCAACTGGACATAAAACAATTCTTCAAATTTCAGGCGGTACTCCGCTTTCCGCAGCACATCCGGACTGACCGGAAAATGGATATTCATCAAAGCCTCCGTCAGAGGCATCAGGTGGTGTTCTGCCAGCAAAGCGGGAGAAAGCGTTTCGGGCAAAGGTTCATCCAACTGCCGAACGATGTTTTTCATCATCTTCTCTATGGCATGCGAATTGAGCGAACTCCGCTTCATCTTCTCCGTCGTATTGTAATAGGGTTGCAGCCCCATGGCCGACAGTTTCAATTCGGAAGCCGGGTCAATATCCGGATGAGCTATATTTATCCTGCCATTAAAGACAGAAGGCTTGCCGAATACGATATATTCCTGATGGACCTTGTACTTCCCAATCAGATATTTGATGCCTTGAAACCAAATCAGGTCAACCACACCCGTTCCGTCCGAGAAATGGGCTATCAACCTTCTCTGTCGTCCTTCGCCCGCCGTTTCAAAACCCAGTATCTCGCCTTTCAACTGAATATACGGCATCGTCCCGTCAATCTCCTGAATGTAATAGATACGGCTACGGTCCACATATTTGTAAGGGAAGTAATACAACAGGTCGTGAAAGGAAAAGATGCCCAGTTCCTTATTAAGCACCGAAGCACGTTGCGGCCCGACGCCCGACAAATATTTTATGTCACGCGTAGTCAGATCGAACATGATTCCAAAAGGGCGGTAGCTATTTTTAAATCAAAAGGAGTTGTTATTTTAATATTTTCCCGGTTACCTTCTGTCAGATAAACAGACTTGCCCAATGCTTCAACAACCGAAGCATCGTCTGTGAAGTGCGAGGTATAAGGCTGTCCGTAAGCCTGTTTCAACAAATCCGCATCAAACACCTGCGGAGTCTGCACCAGTTTATATTCGTCGCGGCTAACCGTCTCACTTCCCTCCCCGACCAAATGGCGCACCGTCTCCACCACATCTGTCACAGGAACCACCGCCTGTTTTTCGGCAGCCAGCGAATAGCAACGGGCTATAACTTCCCGGGCCACAAAAGGGCGTACGCCGTCGTGCACCCCGACCAACCCCGGCGTTGTAACAAATGCCAGTCCGTTCTTCACCGAATGGAAGCGTGTTTCCCCACCGTTTGCAATATGATGAGGAATTGAAAAATGATGCTTCCTGCATAGCTCATTCCAGTAGGCCTGCTGGCTATACGGAAGCACCAGTATTATCCGTATCTCCGCATTGTAAGCATAAAAGGCTTCTATGGTACGCATCAGCACAGGCTTCCCCCCTATCGGAAGAAACTGCTTGGGAAGTTCACATCCCATGCGTAACCCTTTACCACCGGCAACAATCAGAGCATACTGAACCATTTTGTTTTTTTAATTTTGAATTACGAACGGTTCTTCATTCATAATTAAACAATCATCGCTTTTCTCAACTCAGCGACCTTATCCTTGCCTTGCAGCAGTTCCACCACAGCCAAAGCAAACTCCATTGCAGCGCCCGGGCCTTTGCCTGTGATGATATTACCGTCTTTTTCCACCATTGCCGCGGTGTATTCAGCACCTTCCAAAAAGTTATCAAAGCCCGGATAGCAAGTAGCTTTCCTGCCTTTCAGCAGTCCCAACTTGCCAAGCACCATAGGAGCAGCGCAAATGGCGGCAATAGGTTTGTTTTCTTCCGCGAAACGTACAATCAATTTCCGCAAATCATCACACTCTCCCAAAGTAGCCGCACCCGGCATACCGCCCGGAAGCACTATCAGATCGGCGTCGAAGAAATCACAGTTCACAATATTCTTATCGCACAGCACCGGTACGCCATGAGCACCCGTCACAATCTCGTCAGGAGTCACCGTAATCATCTCGACCTTCAATCCTGCACGTCTCATCACATCAACAGAAGTGAAAGCCTCTATCTCTTCAAATCCGTCTGCAAAAAACACATAAACTGTACCCATAAAAATATCTCCTCTTATTTTAAATTAAAATAATACGTAATCGTTCCTGTCTGGTTGTTCAAGCCACTTACCGTATTGAACCGCGCTTTCTTTGCCGCATCTTCCGCAGCCTTCCGCAAAGCGGGATTCACCGTATTGGTCTGTCGGTTGATGCTGGTTGCAATGACCTGTCCTGCCGGATTCACAGTAATGGTAACCACCACTTTCCCCTCATCCTGCACATTATATACAGGGCGTGGCAATCCGCCTTCCCCTATAGAACGTCCGCCAAGATTAAAAGTTCCATATCCCCCGGTTCCGGCAGTCGCTCCGGACGAAGAATTTCCGGTAGGGCTTCCTTGCACACCTTCCCCTTCCGTAGTGCCCTTACTTCCCATCTGCGCACCCTTGCCAAAGGCTCCCGCAACACGTTTGCGGGCAGCTTCCTCCGCAGCCTTCCGTTCACGTTCCGCTTTCTCGGCAGCCAGCTTTCTGGCCTCCTCTGCTTTTTCCGCTGCGGTCTTCTCCGGCTTCTTCGCTTCTTTCTTTTTTTCTTCAGCCTTAGGCTTTATGGCAACTGTTTCTTCCTCCTCCTGTGTCAGCATATCCTGCTCCACCTCCTCCGGCATTTCCGGGGCGGTTTCTTCCGGCATCACATCCACTTCCACCAAAGAAGGATCGGCAGCTCCCCATGCATCGGGCACCTCACCCATCATCACAGGCACACCACCTTCCTCGGACTGTTCGGGCAACGTAAATCCCACCAGTATCAAAAGGGCAATGACAACCACGTGCACCAACAGCGCCCCTGCCAATCCTACGTATTTTCCTTTCTTCTTCCGATCCACTGTTTCGATTTACGATTTTAGCTGTTTATGACTGCGCTCACTTACCTTCGGGCGGACGTGTGGCCAGCACCATTTTGAAGTGATTCTCATTAGCGATATTCAGCACTTTCACAATTTCCCGGTAGGGAACTGATTCATCGGCATACAAAGCCACATACATTTCGGGTTCTTTCGCCGCACACGATTGCAGGAAGGGTGTCAGTCTGTCCAAAGTCAAGGCTTGCTCCTTGTCATTGCCGAAAGCAGCATAATAATTCAAATCCTTGTCGATGATGACCCTTGTCAGCGGTTTGGCAGATGTCTGTTGTTTCCCCTGCGGAAGCAATACCTTGATTGCATTCGGTGATACTACCGTAGACGTTATCATGAAGAAAATCAACAGCAGAAATATAACATCCGTCATGGATGCCATACTGAAATTAGGCGATATTTTGGCTCTACGTTGTAACACTTTTCAATTACTAATTTACTTATTATTATTTAGCGGGTTCGTTCAGCAGGTCCATGAATGCCATTGTTTTGGATTCCATTTTATTGACCACGCCATCCACCAGAGTCACCAGATAGTTATAGGCAAACATGGCAATGATACCCACAATCAAGCCGCCTACCGTCGTAATCATAGCCTCGTATATACCGCCCGAAAGCAGTGTTATATCAATATTATTGCCGGCGTTCGCCATTTCAAAGAAGGCACGCACCATACCGGTCACCGTACCCAAGAACCCAATCATCGGTGCGCCACCGGAGATAGTGGCCATGATAGTCAATCCTTTCTCCAACTTTGCCACCTCAATATTACCGACATTCTCTATGGCTGCCTGTACATCGTTCATCGGGCGTCCCAAACGGCTGATACCTTTTTCTATCATACGAGCAGAGGGCGTGTTGACACTACGGCAATAGGCAATGGCCGCCTTAATCTCGCCCCCCAGAATATAGTCCTTGATCTTATCCATGAACATCGGGTCTTCTTTGCCCGCCTTACGGATAACATAATTACGCTCAAACAGGATATAGAAGCAGACAACGGAGAGCACTCCGAGAACCACCATAATCCAACCGCCCTTGACAGCCATGCTCCACAGATTCATTTCATCGGGAGCAGCAACGGGAGTAAGTACCGGATTGGCACCGGCAATAGAATCGGCCAACGCCGGAGCCACTTGGGCTAATAATAACATAAGATTCATCAGCGGAGACAATTTTTATATTCCTGAATGGTGCGTTCCAATCCCAGATACAATGCATCGCTAATCAATGCATGACCGATAGAAACCTCATCCAGCCAGGGTATGTTTGTATAGAAATAATTCAGATTCTCCAGACTCAGGTCATGGCCGGCATTCAGTCCCAGTCCCAAGCTTCGTGCCATCTTGGCTGCTTCCACGAAAGGAGCCACCGCAGCTTCCCGTCCTTTAGGGAAAGCCGTAGCATAGGGCTCGGTATAGAGTTCTACGCGATCCGCACCGGCTTTGGCTGCATATTCTATCATTTCCACGTCGGTAGACACGAATACGGATGTACGGATACCTGCATTATTGAATGTATCCAGCACCTCGGTCAGGAACTCCAGATTGTTTTTCGTGTCCCACCCCGAATTGGAGGTCAGTTGCGTAGGACTATCCGGCACCAGTGTCACCTGATGCGGTTTCACCTTCAGCACCAAGTCGATAAATTCGGGTGCGGGATACCCTTCTATATTGAACTCCGTACGTAACAACGGACGCAAATCATAGACATCACTCCTGCGGATATGCCTTTCGTCGGGGCGCGGATGCACCGTTATGCCGTCGGCGCCAAAGTTCTCGCAATCCAGCGCTACTTTCACAACATTAGGGACCTCTCCTCCACGTGCGTTACGTAACGTTGCTACTTTATTGATATTTACACTTAATTTAGTCATAAATCGGCCTATAGTTTGGGGCAAAAGTACAAATAATAGCAATATGTTGGCAGTATTCTGAGAAAAAAACTATTTTTGCAACCTACAAAAACAGAAATCAATTATGAAATTTGCCATATTTGGAAATACCTATCAGGCGAAAAAGTCATCGCATGCCGAAAATCTTTTCCGCCTGCTTGCCGGACGCAAAGCACAACTTTGTGTCTGTCGCGAGTTCTACAATTTCCTGACCTCCGACCTGCACCTCGACATTCCCGCCGCCGATTTGTTCGACGGCAACGATTTCTGCGCAGATATGGTCATCAGCATCGGAGGCGACGGCACATTCCTGAAAGCTGCCAGCCGCGTGGGCAAAAAGAACATTCCCATCTTGGGCATCAACACCGGACGTCTCGGTTTTCTGGCCGACATATCGCCCGAAGAAATGGAAGAAACGATTGACGAAATTTACAACAACCACTATAAGGTAGAGGAACGCAGCGTGTTGCAGCTGAAGTGTGACGACGAGAAACTAATGGCGTCTCCATACGCCCTTAATGAAATAGCAGTGTTGAAACGCGACAGTTCGTCCATGATCAGCATCCATACCGCCATCAACGGAGCGCATCTCACAACCTATCAGGCCGACGGCCTGGTCATAGCCACTCCCACCGGGTCTACGGCTTACTCCCTGAGCGTCGGCGGTCCGGTCATCGTTCCCCACAGCAAAACGATTGCCATTACACCCGTTGCCCCTCATAGCCTGAACGTACGGCCCATCGTCATCTGCGACGACTGGGAAATCACGCTCGATGTAGAAAGCCGCAGCCACAACTTCCTCGTCGCCATTGACGGGCGGAGTGAGTCATGCAAAGAAACCACACAACTCACGATCTCACGCGCAGACTATTCCATAAAGGTGGTGAAACGCTTCAATCACATCTTTTTCGATACACTGCGGAATAAGATGATGTGGGGGGCGGATGTTAGATAACAGGATTTTGGAAGAAACTTAATTAAGTTATGAAATATCGCAATTTATTATTTATCTTTTTGCTGAGTGTATTCGCCTCATGCTCCAAAGACCCGGAACTGGAGCCAGATACGCCGCCTTCGACCTTTAAGGTGCGGATCGACAACGTGATCCACGAAACCTATTTCGACAGCTATCCTCAGGGGCCCTCCCTGTTTGTTCCTTACTTAGTGATGAGCGGCTTGCCCGAAGGCGAAAAACTGCTCGCCTTCGGAGGCTATTACTCCCCGGAGAACCCCAATCCCGACGGATCGGACTATACGTTCATCCACGATTGCGCCGACGACGAGCTGATCCAAGGGTGGGACTGGACGCAGGAGTTGATCTATTCGGCCGGATGGATCGACCTGCCAATTCCCGGCAAGACCTATTATTTCAAGGGTGTAGTCCGAACCAACAAGGCGGTTTATTACTCCAATACCGTAACGATAAATACGGACGGGTTGCCCGGTTACACGCCGGGTCCGCAGGACCGGGTGCTACCGGTCGTGTTCCATGTCATGCCTCGTAAGGACGGCACCTATCCGCATCCCTACTTTTTTGACGAGATGCTCGCGTGCGCCAACCGCCTGTACCGGAACGTCTGGCCCCTGCCGGGGCTAGCCGACGCCGGCATCCGGTTCGTCCCGGCCACTCACGCCCCCGACGGTACTGCACTGTCCACACCGGGTATACACTATCTTGACGAGCGTTACGAACTGGACCTCGATATATCCAACGAAGAGCTGAGGCAATGGGTCGGCGACAACCTGTGGGAAATGACCGAGGTTATCAATGTATGGGTATCTCCCTTCATTAACGACCATATCGTTTCCGAAGACACTAGTACAGCGGGATTCACCTTCCTGCCTTATTTCGCTCCGGAGGAGATGCTGCAAGGGTGCAATACCGCTGTCCCGGGCTGTTTCAGCGGTATATTCTTGAACCAGGAGATAGTAGGTAACGGGTACTGCAATTCCGGGATAGCCGTGTTTGCCCACGAAGCGGGACACTACCTGGGCCTAGACCATGTGTTCGAGGAGGACTGGTGTGACGACACTCCGCAGTACGACCGGGCACGGTACCGCACAGAACAGTACATTCCGGGTATCGACACCTATTTGCGCTATCCGATCGATGCTTCCGCAGAGCCTTATACGGCGCTCAACGTGATGGACTACGACATCGTGATCTACTCGGGTATCACACCCCAACAGGCCGAGCGGGTGCGCTACACCTTGCAGCACGCCTGTCTCGTTCCAGGTGGCAAGCCTTTGCCTGGCAACATGAAAAGCTGTGCTGGTCCGGCACCAAAAGTCATGTATTAATATATTAGTATTACAAAATGATATTGCGTAACCGCTCAAACTAAGCAATGATTAAATATCTATAAATAGATAAGTTGTTTGCTGCCACATTATAACTAATTAGTTATATTTATGCAATAACATCAGTTGACGGTAAAACCACCGATGTAAGAATCATATTCAGAACAGAAGAATTTGAAAAATTCTACAATAGTCTGAATACAAGAGTAAAGGATAAGTTTGAATATACATTTGGACTTGTACAAACTGTATATGCTTTACCTGGTAAATTTAATATATAACTATTTAACCATTTGTAGATGAGTAGTTTATAAATTTTGTTTCTGAAACAAGAAACAAATCAGGAACAAAAATGGTTTTTTAGGTAAATCCTCGTTTTTTTGTTTGCATTACTTTTCATTCCTTTCACTTGCTTGCAATCAAAGCACCAATCCAAGCTATTACTATGCTTTCTCATCCTGATTCAATATATGTTTTTTCATATATCCAAGAATTCGCAGCGAAAAGAGAAAAGTATTGTTTTCAATGATCGGTATCAATATGTGCAAAGTTAAAAATAATCATCCAAGCAATCAAATATTTGTCTATTTTTAGTTTACTTTAGTTTAGCATATATATAGGCTAATGGACTAAACTAAACTGTTTTTGCTCACTCTGCCACTCCCTTTTTAGACAGCAGAAAGTGGACTCCCTTTGACTCCGTCCTTTCTCTTTTCGCTGCAATATATTCCTTTATAAGTTACGAGTAAATATTTGTCCCTATAAGCATTCGACTTCGGGCTATTTGATGAATTGTGCCGCAAAGGTATTTGTCATGTCTTTCTTGTATGCAAGGTATCCTTGAGGTTCACAACAAAATCTCCACCTTAGCGGTAGTATTTGGTCGTGAAACCTTGCATAAAGAGCCATGACACCTTATGAAGCGACATAATTAATCAAGCCTGAAGTAGTAAATGCTACATGAGGGAAAAAAAGAAAACTTAAAATAGAATTATATGGCAAATTATGCGACAAACATTTTCTACGCAAGTACGGAAAACCAAAATGACCTCAATAAGATAGAGGCTTTCTTGGATGACAATTTCAGTTGTTATGCAAACAAGTATGGCAATTCTGTTGATGCAGAATTTCCTTCCCGGTGGGAATATCCAGAAAAAGAAATGGACCAATTGGTTGACTCACTGGAAGCAAAAGATAAAGTCTATATTAAAATTCTAACTTATGAATTTGAAAATGAATATGTGAGTTTTAGAATCTTCTCTCAAGGCAAGTGGGAAATAAAAATATAATAGTGATGAGCAACAGAACATTTGATAACGAAAGCGATATTATAGGTTTATCCTGTACTTTATCCACGGCTTATAAAGGCTACACGGAAGGTGTAATTGTGGACGACTATGGCACTACCATAGTTGTCCGCCTTGAAAGCGGCAAAGAGATTTCAGTATTCCGAGATGAGATTATTATTCATGATTAAGCAATATGGCACAGATAGCAACAAAATTCGTTCAATGGGATGTTCCGGAGCTGGCAACATTACAAGGCAGCCGAGTGTATAAGTTGCGGGAACATCTGAATAATGGCGGCAAACTCAATAGAGAAGACAAGAATTGGATTACTCGCAACGTGAGCGAAAGCACCTATTTCAAACGGGGGATTGCCTTGAGCGGTTATCATTTTGATTTTTCCGATGTTCTCAAGCGGTATTTCGTCAAACAATACGGGCATATCCAAGAATATTATGCCATAGACAAAACCGCATTACGCTCAATACTGTATGGCAGGATTGAGGATATAGTTGAAGTAGTACGTTAGAATACATGGCTTATGGGAAAATTTGAATTTTATCAAGACTGTAAAGTCACAAGTTGGGAAAGAGACTATTTCACTGTGGAAGCCAACAGTTATGAGGAAGCAGAGGCAATCGTCCGGTCCTGGCGTTGCAAAGATGTTTCGAATATCATTGACAGCCGTCTTTCTCATGGAAGAAGTGAGGCTTTGCGTGATACTTCCGAGCTTTTGTTTCCCGAAGAAAACGATGGTTACTCGACTATTGAGATTTTCAACCAGGAAGGAGAATCTATCATGACTAATGCACTAAACGAAGACAATTATGAACGTAACGATTGAACACCCTTTTTGCCCTTACTGCAGCGAAGTGACAAATCTATATTTCAGAATCATTAACACGCTTCTTTTTTCAAAAGACGAAAACGAACTTCGCACAAGCATGGAGAGTCTAAAGAAAGAGACCCGGCTTGACGAGTATTTCACGTTCGGCTATGGGGCACACCATCTTTGGATATGCCAACGAAAACCGAGCAACAAAAACAAAATCTTTCCACATCGCATCATGATGATCCAATTCTGACATGGAGCCTCTGTACTATACGGACTGGAGTTGAATATTCAGTTCCAGCCCGTAACTTCATTTACCGCAATAACCTTTTTATATCCAAAACTTCATTGAGACACAGATGGCCATTGGCCGGACAATGATTTTTGCAGGATTATCCATTTATATTCTCTTTTGGCTGCGCCATATCCCTTTATAAAATAGAAGCTGAAACTCGCATAACGCGCCCGTTCCGCTTTGTCTCCCAATCGGGCTTCAGCCCTTTTTCCATTTTGCCTTCTTTTCCCTCATTTCTCTTGCCGGATAAAGGCTGCAACACCGATACGCCAGCACCCCTTTGCCAATTCTTCGTCTTACGGCCTTTCCCACGCCGCAGCTTATACGCTTACTGCCTGTACGGCATATCATCCTTGCCGCTTCAAATCATGAGACATTGTGCTGTTTACCGCCAGAAGCTCTTCTTCCTATGCCAGCCGAGAGTTGAAACCAATTCGTGCCCATTGACAGCACCGTCCGTCTTTATTATTCCTTTAACCAGTTGCCAATTGTTTTTCCTCTTCTTTTTCGTGACTGCTTTCTATTGAAGTCGCCATATCGTTTTTCGTTGCAAAGTTAGTATGCAGCCGGGCGCGACCCATGGTCTTGACCAATGGCGTAACAGTACAAATCTTCCTTTATCAAGCCTCCGGTTTGGGAGAACCCCAAAATAAAGAGTATTTATACGTTATCCTTGGTGCATCCCTTTACTGCACCTACTTTTTATGCACCGTAAAACTGATTTATTAACTTCAAAAAGCAATCGAAATGAAAAAGTACGAGAACAATTTCGCAGTAACCGGTTATGTCGCAAAAGACGCCGAGGTTTATCAATTCACCAACACAAGTGTCGCACGTTTCCCTCTGGCTGTTGCCCGCCAGGAGAAGATCGGCGAAGAAACCAAGCGCATATCCGCTTTCATGAACATTGAAGCGTGGCGCAAGAATGAAAATTCCGGGTCGTTTGACCAGCTTACCAAAGGTACGCTGCTGACCGTGGAAGGCTACTTCAAGCCTGAAGAATGGACTGACAAAGATGGAGTGCAGCACAACCGCATCGTGACGGTTGCAGTCAAATTCTATCCGGCTGTCGAGAAGGAGGAAGAAGTTCCTTCGAAACCGGCAAAAGAAGCGAAAAAGGGCAAGAAGTAATCCCTGTTTTCCTGACAAAGCGGCTTTCGGGCCGCTTTTGTTATGCTCGAAGCCTTCCGTAATATAGCCTTTTGTATTTCACGTTTTCCCCTTTTATTGCAATGCCTGAAATTCCCTACACGCCTATTTCGAAAGCCCGGTTATTTATTCTGCAAAGTTTGATTGCCGGTTGTTTGTCCTGTCAAGGAACGCTTATGCTTGCTGCTGAAAAATCTTCCTTTCCGACATGTCGGAAAGAGTATTTTTCGCATCCTCCTTGCCTGACAGACCGCCAATCTTGTGGGCAGAAAAATAATCAACCTTCCGATACAGGATGTATCAGAGGGAAATAAAAACAACTAAAAATTTTAATGATATGACATTCAGAGCATTTATGGCAGAGAACGGGTATAACGTACAGACTACTTTTTGGGAAGATTTTTCAGCGGCCGACATTTTCGGGTTATCGGCTATTCAGGACACTTTCAACCGTGCCTTTGAAGAGTGGAAAGGCAACTGCAAGTACCTTACGGAATTGGTGTTGGTATTGAATCACAAGATATGGCAGCACTATAAAACGAAACCGAATGTGGCGGCGTTGTATGATGCACTCTGGAGACAGGCAGACCAGTATGCGGTTGAGAATCTGAAGGACGAAGAGTTAAGCTATTATTATGACGTAACGGACTGATTGTATAACAAGTTAATGTAAATTGAGTATGAACACGAATAACAAGCCAAGCACAGCAGGAAGGACAACGGCTGATGATATATTGCAACGAGACGCACGGTTCAGATATATGCTGTTAGCCAGGATGCAGTCAGATTGTGAGTATTATTTGGATTACGGAGGCAGAGACCCCAAACGCCTGTGGGCAGGTGATGAAGAACGGCAAATCGATTTAATGATAAAGTTGCACGACAGCTTCAAGGAAGGAGAAAAGCCGCAGTGGCTGACAATGGACAAGATTTTGGAATACAAAAAGGAAATGAATAAATGACACCAAGCCCCCTAAAAGTCAAGCAAAACCTTTGGGGGGCTTATATTGATATAACGAGGATGCTATTCATGACGCAGTTTTCCTCTTTTAGTTTTCCTTTTTTACTGTTCCCTTGCGTGAACAGTTGGCAGCAATGATTATTTATCATGACGGAAGCAGCTTTTGCTGAATCCGCCAAATATGCCCTTCACGATTTTGCAAAAGACATAAAGTACCAATACTACGACTATAATTTCTCCCATATCCTTTTTTATATTTAGCGTTACAAATTTCCAATAAGGGTCAGAGGCTTCCCTAAATATACTTAAACTGACAGGCAAATCCGTCACTAATATGGCATCGGTTGCCTTGACTTCCTATTTCCTATTTCCAGGTACGCGGCCAGGTTTCCTGCTGAGTGCCACATTGTACTTGCCTAAAATTTGGTACACAGTACTTTTGCTCTTGACATTGCAATGCGCCATGATTTCATTGACTGAATACCCGTTGTTGTACATGTCCACAGCTATTTTATCCCGCTCGGTCTTGCTCAACATTTTGCTCGTCTTCACCGGTACACTGATACTCTGTTGCAGGCGTATCACCCGGTCAGATGACTTGCGTAATACAGCCACTTCTTCCGGAAGAGATCCGAACATGGTCAGCACCTCCGCCGCCGTCGTGTCCGGAAACAATTCACCACGGGAGTCAATCTTGTCATGGATGGAAATAATGCGGACCACTTTGATCCGGCATAACTCTATCAATGCGGCCAACTCCCTCAAACCGCGCACGGCGTTACTGAATTTCGAGACAACCAGTTCGTCCCCTCTCTCAAGATTTGTCATGAGCTGTTTCCAGCGAGGTCTGAGCGTCTCGTGCTGGACTGATTCCTTTATCACTTGTACACAACCGTACTGGCACATCCATTCCTTGTCCGCATCATATTCATCATACGAATTTGCCTTAAATATATAACCAACTTTTGCCATGTCAATATCCAATACAAATGATAACAAGTGCAAATATACAAGTTTTATTTGAGTGGCCAAATCAAACCATTATAAAAATCGAACTATTTATTTTTTCGTCCTTTTTCCTTTCACTTGTTTTCATTGATAATCATACTATTAAGTACGATATTGAAAAATGCACAAAATACAGTTCCAATGGTATTAAGTATAGAAAATTATATATAGTTTTGCGTGAAATAGTACGAAAACATATAGTATGAAAATTCAAAAAACGAACCTTAAAGCATCAAGTTTTTTACACATGATAGCTGCCGCTTCAATCACGGTATGCATGTTCACATCATGTAATGGCGGATTGACTGAACAGTCTGAAAGCGATCCTGCCGGTACATACAGAAATTATCTGCTCGAAGTAAGGAAGATGAAATCTATTTCATTTGAAGAGCTGTCAGAAAACCTTTGCCAATGGCAAGCCATAAGAGATTCCGTTTTTAACCATGTCCGGCAGGACACGGTTGGGATCCATGGTCAAGACCTTCGTAAGACATGCGAAGGCATACATGATTCCCTACGCCTGGAGTTCTCGCGTCTGGCTTTGTCAAGGCCACGTTCCTATCAGGAGTTATTCCTATTGAAAAGAAAACTTTCATCTAATGACAAAGACAATGGATTAATCCGGACCGTGGAAAAGATCCGTCCATTCTTTGAGTCATTAGATAAACGCCCAATCCATAAGGGAGACAGGAAGCAAATCATTTCGGATTATCGTACTTTGCTGGCCAACACTCTCCGAAATGGCATACACGGGACAGATGACATGACAGAGTTCATCGGAAAAGAGGATGCTATTTTTCGGGCGTTCTTGCCATATCTGTGCAGCATTGGTGATGAAGACATTTCCGATATAACGCGTGATACGGAAAAATGCTGTTTGCAGATTTTGTTTGCCGCCGAACGTAAAGAGATACCTCACCAGGATGCCCTCGTTTACCTGGCCATGCGAACCAATCGCAGACTGATACTTAATACCGGAACCTGCATCAATGACATTCATAATCAAAAGGTCCAAACAAAAGCACAAGCCTACGCATATATCTGGATGCTTATGCGCCCATACGTTTCTATGGACAGTTTCCACCTGTCGATGCTTTCTTCCAAAGACCAGGAACAGCTTGAACGGTTTGCCGTACAGACTCCGGCCATATTTGAGACTTTGTGCCGAATCTTGAACTCGGGAGACAACCGCCTGGATGAATTACCCGGAATGCTTATGGAGATTTACATTCACACGCTATAAACATAAAATCAAATGAATATGCTACGACACTTTCTGAAAGACTTTATGACGTTTGTCCCCCTTCAGTTGCCACAGCTGCTCGATGTAACCACTATGGAGGAGCCGCAGTTTTACGGGGACTATGTCCTGCTGACTTTTCCATTGCATGATCCTTATGACCTGGAAGAAGTGATGGATATGCTGGAGGATGATATGGAACTGATTGTGCTTTATCATCACATTCCTATGCAAGACGAACCGTTCGGCCATAGTACATGCGCTTACTCCAATCCATCTTTCGGCCAAATGTTCAAGGTGAACGCTAAGACTGATTCCGATGGCAAGGTCCATACCGTCCTTGTAACCATATATGATTCACTTGAACAAATGTACGGGGATCTCTGCCTTGACTTGCAACTCCATTCTAAAAGCGGAAAGCTGAAATACCAGAAGAACAAGGAGGACATACTTATTGACTTTTTATAAAAACAACATCATCATGAGAAATACATTATACAGGCAGATGGTCTATTGGATCAATGCCCACCGAACATGGATAGAGGTCGCAGACGACAACCTCTATAAAGAACATATCATCTCAAGAAGTGACAGGACGGACTACCTTGTCTCCCGAACTTTGGTCCTGCGGGCGTTCAAGACAAACGGAACATACCTCGAAGGTACCACATGGGCCATCCCTGAACATGAACTGAACAAAGCTTTGGCTATCTATCGCAAACAGGACCGGTCATTCAAGCAGCGAATCAAAAAAGCTGCAATGAACCTCACGGCCGTGGATGCCGAAACCATTATCCGCTTGGCAACTTATGATATTGTCCACTTGGAACTCAGAGCAACACCTATACACGTACCCGAAAAACCATATTACTTATGTTACTGAAAATATTGCAACTCATCTTTTGCGTGACCCCTCTTGTACTGTCATTGATATTGTACAAAAAGCCATACCGGTTTATGGCAAAGTTTCACGCTTCCATGAAACAAAACATCAGAGCCCGCAAACTTTATACACGGGTGATTCTGTTCCTGCTACTGCTTTTCCACTATGTCTATGCAAGTGGACATGCTGGTGAATTCGGCATCCTGGTATCAACCGTTATCTGTGCCGCTATGTTCTCGTTCAAGCTGGCGGACAGGTGTCTGAGCCGTTTGCATGATTCCATGGGTCTGTTTGCCGGCATCAGTGCTATAACATTGGTCAGCTGCTTTGAACCGTATCTGTACACTACTACCGTAACTGCGTACTATATTCTTTTGGCAGCCCTGTTCTATCCCTCTGCTCCGGTCACAGCCGAATGCGATGATGAAGAAAAGGCTGAAGGAACGACAACGCATCCTGAAACGATATCCGAAAAGAAACACGATAATCATCACGCGATGGTGTCTTTGAAGCGGACAAAGACAGCATTTCAGAAACTCCGCACTGTAATAATCATTAAAACAAAGTAAAATGGAAAATAGTCAAGAGAATACGACCTTTATATTGGCAGATGTCAAGGTGTTCGATTTCCTGAAGGAGAAAGCCGGAGACCGTAAAACGAAGACGGAAGCGTATTGGGACTTGCTGGACAGATCAATGGCAGGTTTTGTTTCTCCATTTGTAAGAAAATTGGAGCGAAAACTTCTTCCCAACCAATGTCATGTGACAATCTCCGATCTTGCAGAATTCTGGCATTGGCATCGTGCCACTGTCCGAACCTTTCTGGATGCTCTGGAATCTTTCGGGCTACTTGAACGCACAAAACTTAATAAAAGCGTCATTATCACCATGACCGTGCAGTCTGGAAAAAATGCAACAGCCGGAACTGAGCAGGATGAGCCGGACTTTGCCACACGAATCGGCAGTATATTGTCCGAATGGGTCATCGGCAAGAAGACATCGGAGGATGCCGGTCATTCATGTGGTCAGGCTCTTTGCCAGGCATTAGCCGCCATTGCCGGTAAAGATAATTCTCAGGCTTCCGGCAACGGCACCGATACGGTATCGGCAGAAGTCGTCAGACAGGAAGAAAAACTAAGGGAAACAATATTAGAGTGTATTGCCAATGCCGCTCTCCAGCGTGTGTTGCGTAAGTCAAGATTCGATAACAGTTCACAACTGTCGCAGTTCTTCACCCTTGACCTCGGCGGTGAATGGGGCGCGTTTATCGAGACCGCCAAAGAGCTTGCGGAGCTTGTATTTAATCCCGAAACATCCGGCGCAGGTGTTGATATGGACAGGAACAAAGAACTCCTTAAATCGTTCCGTATTCCCTTTTTATCGCTTGCGGCAAAAGCCCAGACATTGTCGGACTGAACCGGGAAACGAAAATGAATTGTATAACCAGGAACAATCCATCCCTATCTCAGTCCTGACATCCTTCCAGTTTTATGAGGCAAGTGGGCTTGCCCACATGCCACGAAACAGAGGGAGTGGGTAGCCTAATACCCCTGCCGACTAACGTCGCAGGGAGGCATGTCCGAACAAGCAGCAAGCTGGGACATGATGGATTGTACAAAACAACACGGAAACAATATGGCAAATGCAAAACAGGTACTTGACGTACATGTATCCAAAGGGATAACAGTGGCTCAGAGTAATGAACATATGCGCAATTGGACAGAGAAAGGTTGGAAAAGGGCAACTGACCTTGGTAATTATGACCCGACACGTGAACACCTGAATTTTGAAGTCGTATCAGGAGGTAAGATCCGTCCTATCGACAAAGGCCGGAGCATTCCTGAGCGAATGGCTGAACTGTTGCATAAACGAGGCATAAAGGATCCCAATGAAGGTTTGGAAGAACCGAGATTCCGTACAGTCGTAAATATCATTTTTGGGGGCTCTCGCACACGGATGCAGGAACTCGCATTTGGCAAGCAGGAAGTCGATTTTGAAAAAGGTGCGGACAATAGACACATTAAAAGGAAGAGTGAGATTGAACGTTGGGCAAAGGATGTCTATTCATTTGTCTGCGGCAGATATGGTGAACAGAATATTGCCGCATTCATTGTACATCTGGATGAGTTGAATCCACATGTGCATTGTACTTTGCTGCCAATCAAAGATGGGAAGTTTGCGTACAAGGAGATATTTGCCGGTAAGGACAAATATGAATTCAGCGAGCGCATGAAACAGCTTCATACGGACTTTTATGCAGAAGTCAATAGCAAATGGGGCATGTCCAGAGGCTCAAGTGTTTCCGAAACGGGAAAGAAGCATCGCAGTACAGAAGAATACCGTCGTATGCTGTCAGAGGAATGCTCTACAATAGAAGAGAATATCAGCCGCCATCAGCAAGTCCTTTCCTCTCTCCATTCGGACATCCGGATGGCAGAGCGCAGGGTCAAGGGCTTGACTTCAATGGTGGAAAACTTGAAAAAGGAGCAGGCCGAAAAAGAAGCCCAATTGTCGGCACTCAAAAATGATATGGAAGCCCGGAAAGGTGATGCACAGACTTTATCTGCCGAGAAAGAAAAGCTCGAAAATGAGCTGGCCGCTATCCAGAATAAATTGGCAGACAAACAGGAGAAGCTACAGACCGCTGACCGACAACTTTCCGAGCTCAAGGAAAATATGGATGCCATTCAGGAGCGGACAGAAGAACTGAAGGAAGAAGCATACAAATACTCGCGTGATGTCCATTCCAAAGTGGACAGTCTGCTCAAGGATGCCATGTTGGAGAATATGGTCAATGAGTGGCGGGAAATGTCGGCACAGATGAAGCCTTCCGAACGGCAACAGTTCGATGACACGCTCCTGTGTTCCGTGGCGGAACGGGGGACGGAAGTCATGCGCTGTGCGACAATGCTGTTTCTTGGAATGGTCGATGATGCCACAACATTTGCCGAAACACATGGCGGCGGAGGTGGCGGAAATGACCTCAAGTGGGGACGTGATGAAGACGAGGACAACCGTGCCTGGGCTCTCCGGTGCATGAAGATGGCAAGTCGCATGATGCGTCCTTCCAGTGGCAAAAAAGCCAAACGATAAATGGCAGAAATGTATTACAATCAAAGTTATAACAAATAAAAATCATTTGAATATGACAAAACAAATCATTCTTATCTTTGCCGTTCTCTGCTCCGTGCAGGTACAGGCAAATTCACGATATACAGAAAGAGATACTGTACAACATGAGTTCTTCCATGATGCCACAGAACTGTTCCAACCCCTCCAACCGGTCTATCTTGACGGTGTGGTAGTGCCAAGGACCGGGAGTGGCAATTGGTTTGTCAGTGTCACCGGAGGTGCAACCGCTTTTCTCGGAACGCCTCTTGGCTGCGAAGATCTGTTCGGACGTGTGAAACCCTCGTACAACCTTGCCGTCGGAAAATGGTTTACTCCTGCCGTTGGCGCCCGCATACATTACAGCGGTTTGCAATTCAAAGATGCCGGGTTATCCACGAAAAATTACCATAGCGTCCATGCAGACCTGCTATGGAACCTGCTTGGTTATCGGTATTCCGGACAGGAGCAGACACGCTGGGGACTTGCCCCATTTGTCGGAGTCGGACTGATACACAATTCCTCCGACAAGACTTCTCCTTTCGCCTTCTCATACGGTATTCAGGGACAATATCGGATTTCAAAACGGGTAAGTGCAGTACTGGAGTTCTCGGGGACAACAACCTCACAAAAATTTGATGGCTATGGCCGAACGAACCGCCTGGGTGATCATATGGTATCACTGACAGCCGGATTCACCTTCCATCTCGGGAAAATAGGTTGGAAACGAGCTGCTGATGTCACGCATTACATCCACAGGAATGAACAGCTCATCGATTATTCCCGTGCCTTGTCCGAGAAGAACAGCCGCTATGCCGGACAACATGACCGCGACAAACGAACGCTTGCTGAACTGAAGAAGATTCTGGAAATCGAAGGTCTGCTTGATACCTACGGGCACTTGCTGGAAGATGAGAAGAATGGACAACAAGGATATCCTGTAAACAATTATAGTGGGTTGAACTCATTGCGTGCAAGACTGAAACACAGACATTGGGACGGAATATCCCCTCTCGATACGGCATTCATTCATAACAACAATAACAACAAGGACAAACAGAATCCGGATTCCCTGGTATCGAATAAATTCATAACGGCTGAAGGGCACAATCCCATGGTTGTGAATCATGTCTCGGATAGCTGTATCGGAGCTCCTGTATATTTCTTTTTCACTCTTAACACGGCCCGCCTGACAGATGTTTCACAGAAACTCAATCTGGATGAATTGGCAAGGGTCGCAAAGAAATATGACTTGCATGTAAGAGTTACCGGGGCTGCGGACAGTTCTACAGGGACATCCGGCATCAATGATTCATTGAGCCAGTCAAGAGCGGACTTTATCGTTTCGGAACTGAAACAGCGCGGCATTCCTGCAGAAAGGATCACAAAAATCAGCAGAGGTGGAATTGCCGACCATCTGCCGACCGAAGCCAACAGAGACACGAAAGTTGAACTGTTTTAGCCATAGAGAATCTATTATTAACCAAAAGCCTCTCCGCTGTGAAGCGCAGAGGCTTTTTACTTGATACCTGGTATGTACGTATTCCGAAAGGAATCATTTGGAGGCTTCCAGTGATTCTTTTCTGAACTGTTTCAGAAGCTTTTCAAGTTCAAGTGACGCTTTACGGGCACGCATTCCTGCTGCCTTATTGCCTTTTTCAATCTGAAGTTTGGCATTCTCTGAAAACTGAGCGAACAATTCGCTGATCTGAGCAAATGAATTTTCCATTACTTTGTACTTTTAATTATATATTATTGCAACAAAGATAATAGCGGAATGTCTTGATGTATGATAATGATATAAAAATTATTCGATAAAAATAAGTTTCTTGTTGTTGATGCTCATTATAAGTTTTTGTCGTGATAGAATTTCATAACCCAAAAGTCCATCAATCTTGTTTGTCCAACGAGCGTTTAGATGACTGATATCACTAAATACTGTTGGCAGGTGCTTAAAGCGTTTTTTGCCAATATTCAAAGATTTTATATCACCGTTTTTTACTGTAGTTGATTCTTTTGATGCTCCATTCAATTCCGTAGTGGAAATATTTGACATTCGTTTTAGGTCAGTTTACAAGGAACTACACGCAGACCGTGAAACGGGCTGCTGACAACAAACGGCGGTATGCTCCCGGAGAGGGCAGCATACCGCCTGTTTTGTTGTCCGGGGTTTCCAAAGGGGTGCCCCCTTTGGCACACGACTTTGCTTGCAAAGTGTAGTGTGTTATACCTGCTGGCGTGGCTGACGGGGGAAACGGGGTGCGGTGCTTCTTGCGCCCCGTTTGCTCCGGCAGGAAAACAGGCTGAATTTTTGCGAATGGGAATGAGCAAAAAATCGGCCTGTTTTCAGAGAACGGCGGCAGGTATATGAAAGCCCCCGTCCCTCGTCCTACGCTCCGACTTGTGGACAAAGTGTCCCGAAGTTGTGGCCACACTCCCGGAAAAGTAGCAGGACAGCGGGCAACCGTCAAGGCTGAAATGAACGGGGTTACACCCGGCCTTGACCGCCGCCCGCCGCCCCGCTGGATGGGTGGACAAGGCGGCCAATCCCTCAAAGTGCTTGTCCGCGCTCTTTCTGATTTTGAGGTATTCAGTTTTTCAAAATTGAATAATCAAAATAAATTTTTTCGATTGAAAAAATTTTATTTGTTATCATCTTCAATGCCATATTTTTTCTTTTGCCGAATCACATAATTACTGATTTTTTCATCATATAGTGGATACTGGTAATCCAACTGGCATGCCACTTCTGACGAAACCTCCCGGAACAATGCCATACATTGTTCAAAGGATTCCCACATATGGGGATAGGAATCCATATTATAAGTGGACATAAGTCGTTCCCACAATTCCTCTGGGACATATTGCTTCATAAATTTATAGTTTTTCCCAAACTGAAATGAAATCCCTGTTTGATACCAATCAGCCAGGAAATCATGCGAAGCAATTCTTTTCGTACTATATCATTCATATGGTCAATAGCAAAAAGAATTTCTTTGCGGCATAAGCCCTTTACTACATATGTTGTAGTATTCCAAAATTCATTACAGCAATCGTCAAACATTCTTTGAGTAGGCTTCTGCAAGTGGTAGTCTATATCCGTTGGTATTGGCGGCTTTACGATACGGTTGTCTTTATCCAACAGTAACTTTACCAGTTTATCCCATGTAAAATACTCGTCTATCAGTTCCAGCGGCAGCAAAGTTAAATCTATCTTAACATCATCAGTAAACAGCATTAAATATGAAAATCCCTTTTCTACAGCTGGAAATAATTCCATATCTTCCGGCTTTTGCAGAATCAACCTTTCACCAAATATATCTAGCCATTTATCATCACTTGTGAAGCTGTCCATATCCGTAACAAAAAAAGTAATATCAAAATCCTGAAAATCATCAGGCGGAATATTTGTATTTGTTCTAGATCCTTCCAAAGTAACCATGCGAATGCGTTTGTCTGTTTTTGCAAAATTCAAAACAATATCATAAACTTCCTTTTCTGATCTCATTTTTATCTCCTCCAATTATTGAAATAGGTGTGAAGCCATTTTAGGGCTTTCCCGCCTTGATTACCCTTTAGCAAAGACGGGCGGGGCTGTCAACGGCGGCGCATGAAATGCGCCGTTCATCTTGACCGTTGACTGGCTCGGCTGGCTTTGCTATTTTTATCGAATTGCATATTGGTAAATTGCATTGATATGTACTTGGGTTGTATTCACGATTGGCACATTAACATCTTCGGGCTTTATGGCAAGTGGCAGCTCCGTACAGGCGAGAATGAGTGCATCTACATTTTCTTTTTCAATGTATTTATTTGCCAGTGCAATCATTTTCTCTTTATCACTAGGAATTACTATGCCATTCTCTAAATTGGGGTATATCAGTTTTCCTAATAGAGATATTATTTTTTCGCTATCGCCTTTACAAGTAACATCATCGGGCGGCGAAGTTCATCTTCCATACCCGGAATATCCATCATCTCTTTAGGCGGTTCTGCTTCCTCTACAACTTTAAGCTCAAACCCATTGTTCAGCAATCCCATTATAATCTGTGTAAGTGTGTGATGTTGTTTTACTACATCACATCCTAAAAAAATGTGTATTTCGTTCTCCTGTTATAAAGTAATTATCAATCGCCCAATATTGCGGTTTCCCATCATCTGTATAAATCCAATCCTGCCCAACTCCTGCGGTAAAAACAGGGTGTTCGATATTAAAAAGAAAAATTCCACCTGGTTTTAATGTCCTATACACTTTTTGAAATATTTCCACTATGTCCTCTATATAGTGCAGAGCTAAATTAGATATAACACAATCCCATTCATTTTCTGGATAGTCATATTCCTCTAATCCGCTAATACGATATTCAATTTGATTTCCTGAATTGCGCTTTTGGGCTTCCTCAATCATTTTCTTACTTAAATCGATCCCTAATATTTTTGTAGCTCCTTGTTCTTCTGCGAACTTGCAGTGCCAGCCATATCCGCACCCCAAGTCAAGAACAGATTTTCCTTCTAACGAAGGAAACAAAGGTTTTAATTGATGCCATTCACCAGCAGCTTTTAACCCCTCTTTACTGCGGGACATCTTTGCATATTCTTCAAAAAACTTCTCATTATCGTATTCATTATTCATAACCTTAACATCTCCTATTTTATCCTTCGGCACCGCCGCCTCCAGGCGGCTCCCCAACTTCATCTGCTCGATAAATGGGAATTGCACCAAAACAATCTAAGACAACAATGCTGCCCTACTTGCGATTTTTTCTTGTACTGCGGAAACAGTTTCTTGAATGGAATAATTGGTCGTATCTACAACATTCGATTCATATATTCCCAGATTGCAAAATTGCTCCCACATTGTTTCTACCAATTCGATATTTGTTTTTCGGTCTAACTTTGAGCGTTCAACAGCCCGCTTTAAGGTTTCTTCCTTACTTGCCCTTAAAATAATATAATGCACCTCATAATGTTCCCGAACAAGAGCTTTCCATGGCTCCAAAAACCATGGCCCGACAATCCCATCTACAATTACATCATATCCGCCACGAGCATATCGCTTTGCAGCTTCTAAAAAGGCTTCAATGACAACCAGATTTTGCTCGTTGGATTCTGGCAAATGTGGTGGTATTGCGCCTTTGCTTAAGTAATGAAAGTCATCGGTGTGCATATGCACTGATTTATCCATATCTGATTCCTTTGCGACAATTGACGCAGTTGTTGTTTTTCCTGTCCCCGGTGAGCCTGTAATCACAATAATTCTTCCTTGATTCATCTATATTTTACCTCCACAAATTTTGATTTGTTGATAACTCATTATATCATAATTCTTTCGGTACGTCAGCACGAAAATAAGTATGTGGTTTTTCGTAAAGTGGTCTTGTCAAATAGAAGCGGGGAGCCGGCTGTGAAGTGGAGTCCCATGGTTCCCTTATAGTCATAAGTTCGTTCTTTTCATTCATTGTAAACAGTGCTTCTACATGAAGCTGCATATAGTACGAGTTGCTTTTTCCCATTTTCTAATATTCTCCTACATTTATTTCTCTGCCTGTTCAATCATTTTCTTTACTAACCGCTGAAACAGGTCGGCGGTTTCCTCGTCCATCGGCGCAAGCTGTCCAATCTGTCCGGCTATCATCGCCGTTACATCGTCAATGGAAAGCGGTTTTTGTTTCTGTTCCGCCAGTGCGTCCCGCATGGCTTGGAACATAGCGGCGGTCACAGCTTCTCCCGGCTGTTCCCCGTTGTCTATGTCTTTCTTAATGTCCCGCAGGATAGCCAGGAACACATTTTTGATTTTTTCAATCTCCGCTTCATGTTCCCCCATCTTTTGGGCGTTCAAAAGCTGTAAATCCTGCTTCGCTTCTGCCCGGTGTTCCGGGTGTTCTTTCATCAGGTCGGACAGGGAAGCCGTTGCCATCTCGATAAGCTGGTTTCTTGCTGTTATGCCCTTTGCCGCCGTATCCTGAAAATAAATCCGTATCAAATCTATCAGCTTGGGAAAATTCCTGTGTTCCAACAGACGGTTGAGGATTTGCACATCAACAGCACCCGTCACAAGCCCCCTCACGGCCCCCTCTGACAAGCCTAATTCAGAAATATCGTAACTTTTACGGACGCTCACGGTAGACAAGCCCAGTATGTAGTCTGTCGATACCTTAAATTCCTTTGCCACACCTATGAGAATATCACTGCTTACCGTTCTTGTTTCGCCGCTGACAATGCGGCTCAATTGGGAAGCGGAAACGCCTATCTTCTCCGCAAGTTCCTTTTGTGTGATGTGGTTCCCGTTGCATAAATCGGAAATCCGCTGTCCGGGTGTTCCGGGTAAAGCCATAGACACGCACCTCCTCCGCATACTTCCATTATACAGGATAATTGCAAAAATGCAATTTCCAAAGTGTAAACTTCATCAAAATGCAATTCTCGCAAAAAGCCGGGATTTGCATTTTTTTCGTGTAGACTTAGGGTAGTTCATCGATGGACAGCACCTTGAAAACAGAATGACCGTCCGAAAAGAGAATACCACGGCTGGGGAAGCACCGCCAGGAGCCGGACTTTTGGACACTTTGTCCAGAGGTCACTTCGGGACAAAACGTCCCGAAGCTGCGGGGAGCGTGCCAACGCCGGAATACGCCGCTATTGTCGGGGCCCCCGCAAAGCCGCATGGCTTTGTGGGGAGAGGAGGAGCAGCGGAGCGAGTGAGTTTTGCCGCTTGCGGCGAAACGAGCGATACGCAGCTTGCGACGACGAGGCAGGAAACCTTTTCGGGGAGAACGGCAATGGAAAGCAAAATGGAGGGAACGCATGAGAGATAACCCCTATAAAGACTTGCCGCCGCTGGAACGCAGGCCGGACGGTTCCCTTTACCGCATGACACCGGCGCAGAAGAAACAGGCGGCCAGCCTGATACGCCGGGAGTGCTGTTGCTGTGAGGACGGCAACTGCATTGTCCTTGACGATGGGGACGCCTGCACCTGCCCGCAGACGGTTTCTTTCTCGGTCTGCTGTAAGTGGTTCCGCTGGGCGGTCTTGCCGCTGGACGGGACGCTGAAAGCGGAGATTTTCCGGGATAAGGACATGAAACGCTGTGCGGTTTGCGGCGGCGTGTTCGTCCCCAAATCCAACCGGGCTAAATACTGCCCGGACTGCGCCGCCAGAGTTCACAGGCGGCAGAAAACAGAAAGTGAACGGAAAAGGAGGTCTGCTGTGGACAGTTAGGAGCGGAAAAGCCTTGATTTATAAGGCTTCGCAGGCCCCAAACCGGGGCAGGTGGTATAAAGTATCGCCCGCCCCGGAAAACGGGCTTCTAACCGTCCACAAAACACGATATGACAAACACGATTTACATTCACCAGCCGGAACAGGCGTTCAGCTTCACCCGGCTCCCGAATTTTCTCTTTGAAGCCCCTACATTCAAGCCCCTGTCCAACGAGGCAAAGGTGTTGTACGCCTTTATCCTGCGCCGGACAGAGTTATCCCGCAAGAATGGGTGGGCGGACGAGTACGGGCGGATTTACCTGTACTATCCCATCTGCGAGGTAGTTGACCTGCTCCGCTGTGGGCGGCAGAAAGCGGTAAATACCATGCGGGAACTGCAATATGCCGGACTGGTGGAGATCCAGAAGCAGGGCTGTGGAAAACCCAACCGCATTTTCCCAAAATCCTATGAAGCGGTTCCGAACACCGACTTCAAGAAATCCCGTTCTGGTACGCCGGAGGGCTGAAAACCGTACCCATGAAGTACGGAAATCACTCCTGAGAAGTACGAAAACCGGACGGTATATAGAAATACAAAGATTAAAAAGATTGATTTATATTCTATCCATTCCAATCCTATCCGAGCTATTTTCTGCGGGATTTTCCCTGTGGAAAACCCCGGATAGGAAAGGAATGGGGAAAGGAGCAGAATGGCACAGCACGCAATTTTGCGTTTTGAGAAGCACAAGGGCAACCCGGCAAGGCCGCTGGAAGCCCATCACGAACGGCAGAAAGACCAATACGCCAGCAACCCTGATATTGACACCAGCCGGAGCAAATACAACTTCCATATCGTCAAGCCGGAGGGACGCTATTACCACTTCATTCAGAGCCGGATTGAGCAGGCCGGGTGCCGAACCCGCAAGGACAGCACACGGTTTGTCGATACGCTGATAACCGCCAGCCCGGAGTTTTTCAAGGGGAAATCCCCAAAGGAGATACAGGCGTTTTTCCAGAGGGCGGCGGATTTCCTCACCCACCGGGTAGGGCGGGAAAATATCGTGTCGGCGGTGGTACACATGGACGAGAAAACGCCCCACCTGCATTTGACCTTTGTTCCGCTGACAAAGGACAACCGCCTGTGCGCTAAGGAGATTATCGGCAACCGGGCAAACCTGACGAAGTGGCAGGATGATTTTCACGCCTACATGGTGGAGAAATATCCCGACTTGGAGCGTGGGGAAAGCGCCAGCAAGACAGGCCGGAAGCATATCCCCACCCGGCTTTTCAAACAGGCGGTTTCCCTCTCCCGGCAGGCAAGAGCCATTGAAGCCACACTGGACGGCATTAACCCGCTGAACGCCGGAAAGAAAAAAGAGGAAGCCCTCTCCATGCTGAAAAAGTGGTTCCCGCAGATGGAGAATTTCTCCGGGCAGTTGAAAAAGTACAAGGTCACAATCAATGACCTGCTGGCAGAAAATGAGAAGCTGGAAGCACGAGCCAGAGCCAGCGAGAGCGGCAAAATCAAAGACCGCATGGAGCGGGCAAAGCTGGAAAGCGAACTGCACGATATGCAAAGGCTGGTTGACCGTATCCCGCCGGATATACTGGCGGAACTGAAACGGCAGCAGCGGCAGTATGGAAAGGAAAGGTGATTTTATAAGTAACAATATCAGATACAAAAAGGAAACAGAAGTCGTGACTTTTCAGGGAAAGGAAATCACGCTGGAAAACCTCTCCCCGGTGTTCACGCCGGAGCAGGAAGCGACCAAACGCCGGGAACTGGAGCAGCAGCTTTATGAGGTGTTCCGCAAATATGCCGATAAGCGGCAGAAAGAGGAAGCCGGGGCATAAATCCCGAAGCCATCGTTGATTTGCGGGGCTGCTGGCGGTATAATAGAACTGTCAGCAGCTCCGTTTCTTTTTAAGAAAAGGAGCGACAAAATGAATAACAGGATAGACGCGATCTATGCAAGGCAATCGGTAGACAAAAAGGACAGCATTTCCATTGAAAGCCAGATTGAGTTTTGCAAATACGAATTGAAAGGCGGGAACTGTAAGGAATACACAGACAAAGGGTACAGCGGCAAGAACACAGACCGCCCGAAGTTTCAGGAACTGGTGCGGGATATTAAGCGGGGCTTGATTGCAAAGGTCATTGTTTACAAACTTGACCGTATCAGCCGTTCCATTCTGGACTTTGCCAACATGATGGAACTGTTCCAGCAGTACGATGTGGAGTTTGTGTCCTCTACGGAGAAGTTTGATACCTCCACCCCGATGGGGCGGGCTATGCTGAATATCTGTATCGTGTTCGCCCAGCTTGAACGGGAAACGATACAGAAGCGGGTGACAGACGCTTACTACTCCCGCAGTCAGCGGGGCTTCAAGATGGGCGGGAAAGCCCCTTACGGCTTCCACACCGAGCCTATCAAAATGGACGGTATCAACACAAAGAAGCTGGTGGTAAACCCGGACGAAGCGGCCAATATCCGGCTGATATTTGAGATGTACGCCCAGCCCACAACCTCTTACGGGGACATTACCCGGTACTTTGCCGAACAGGGGATTTTGTTCTACGGCAAGGAACTGATACGCCCCACACTGGCGCAGATGTTACGCAATCCCGTCTATGTGCAGGCGGACTTGGATGTGTACGAATTTTTCAAAAGCCAGGGTACGGTTATCGTCAATGACGCCGCCGACTTTACGGGGACAAACGGCTGTTATCTGTATCAGGGGCGGGATGTGAAGCCCAGCAAGAAAAACGACTTGAAAGACCAAATGCTGGTGCTGGCTCCCCATGAGGGCATTGTTCCGGCGGATATATGGCTGGCTTGCCGCAAGAAGCTGATGAACAACATGAAAATCCAGTCCGCCCGAAAAGCCACCCACACATGGCTGGCGGGGAAAATCAAGTGCGGGAACTGCGGATATGCGCTTATGAGTATCTTCAATCCGTCCGGCAGGCAATATCTCCGCTGTACGAAACGGCTGGACAATAAAAGCTGTCCGGGCTGTGGGAAAATCATCACTTCCGAACTGGAAGCGGTGGTTTACCAGCAGATGGTGAAGAAGCTGGAAAAGCACAAGACGCTGACGGGCAGGAAGAAAGCGGCAAAGGCCAATCCCAAAATCGCCGCCCTGCAAGTAGAGCTTCTCCATGTGGACAGCGAGATTGAAAAGCTGGTGGACAGTCTGACGGGCGCGAACAATGTCCTGCTCTCCTATGTGAATGTGAAGATAGCGGAACTGGACGGGCGCAAGCAGGAACTTGTGAAGCAGATAGCCGAGCTGACGGTGGAAACCATCAGCCCGGGACAGGTCAACCAGATTTCCGGCTACCTCGACACATGGGACGATGTATCCTTTGACGACAAGCGGCGGGTGGTGGATTTGATGATTACCACCGTTGCCGCCACAAGCGACAGCTTGAACATTACATGGAAAATCTGACGGGCGGTAATCCTCCCGTCAGACCGTTACCCTGTGTAGTCCCTTGTAAACTGTACTTTTCCAGTTTACTAAACATTGAGTCATCAATCAGGTTAACGGCAGCACCACAATCAATACCCATCATGAGAGTAATATCACCAATCTTTGTCTCGATAAAAGGAATGTGCGACTTTTCAGAGGTCATCTGCATCGGAACCTCATAGGTCTTATATCTCATTTCCTTTATATAATTTTCTGTTTTATCACTCTTGATTAATGTCAATGTTTTCCCTTCATAATCGAATAGCCAATCGTAGTCCTTTAGCACTTGATAACCAATTAATCCATATATTTCTCGATCTTTTGACAAGTGAGAAATGTCTGACATTACAAAGTCTGTATTTTCAGCACGAATCCCATGAAAATTGAAAGTGTTGACACGAAAAACATCTTGACCCGAAATTCCAGAACTTACGCCTTGTGCACTGCTTATTGAGTTTACTGTATCATTAGTGTTGGAAAAATATTTACTGTTCAGGTAAAGACTCGGCGCACCACTATCTAAGATAAAATCACGTTCAATACCATTCAATTCTGCCTTAACAAAAATAAGTCCGTCAGATATTTCCATTGGTACTGTAATAACATCATCGGATGGAGTTTCAAAATCTTTTTTCATATCTACCTTTTTAACTTGTACGGGTAGCAGATCCATCTGTTTTATCTGATTGTCACTATTAAAGATAAAGGTTGCTTCTTTATGCCCCAGTCGTTTGCTGTAATTGAAGTCATATACTAAAGTCAAAGTCGCATCTGCTTGCCGTTCGTCTATTTTATTTATATTAGAGATATGTTCGTCTATTTGTGTTATTATTTGCGCTAAAACTTGGATAGCGATTGGACCGCTCTGACCTGCACAGACGAAATCCGGTGCAAGATGTTCATGCAGATTTTCAACCGAGTGATTGTTGACAGCGTCAACAGCAATGTTAACTATTTCTATACACCGCTGGCTATCCTGTGCTGAAACGGTATATATAGAAAAAAATGTAAAGATAAGAGCAATAAAATATTTCATAATATTCTGTTTATATGTGTTTATATGTGTTTATATGCGAATATATAAATATTTCTACAGTTGTAACAGTATTCAATTATAATTTAACGGCATATTGTCATATATATTGCCTTTTCTATATTCAATAAATTGATATTCTCTCTCATCACCGGCTTTCCTTGCCGGAGAGATTTCATATGCAAAGGTACAGCGACGGACGGTCGCCAAGTACCGCTGTGCTAACGGCTCCCGGATCTTCACGGCAGCCTTCCACAAATCGAAGATTTGGGTATTCCGCTTTATCCTGTCACTGTTTACTTGTCTTGTTCGTCCTATGCTCGCTGTCTGTCCTGCATAAAAATCATTCCCCTACAAGAAGCCGGAAGAGCTTCGATAAGAGGGAAAACAAAAACAATGTTCAACAATTAAATTATTACGATTATGCCGAATTGGTGCAGTACTGCGTATGTGATAGATGGCGACGCAAAAGAAGTGAAGCAACTGTATGAGTTGATGAAAGGACTGGAAGAACGTAAGACACCTTCAGTAGAAAACGGATTTGGGACTACTTGGCTGGGATGTCTCGTGGATGCTTTGGGTAAGGATTGGAACGATGTACGTTGCCGTGGCTCTTGGAACGGACTTGAAATGGACGGTGATGTATTGAAGTTTTCAACAGAAACAGCGTGGGCCCCATGCAGTGAGACATTTGACCTTGTGAGGGAAGCGTTCCCCAATCTTCGCTATTACTTTCAGGCGGAAGAGCCAGGCATGGAAGTATATGAAACAAACGATGAATTTGGTACATATTTCAGTGACAGGTTCTTCTTGGACGCATGTTCCCCAGAGGAAGAGTATCTCAGTGAATATTTCGAGACCCAAGAAGATGCGTTCGCTTGGCTTGAAGAAAAATGCGGAGAGCCGATAAAGTCAGCAGAGGATGTCAAGGCACTTGACGAACGCTGGCAAAGCAAGAGCGAAGATGCCTTCTGCTACCTGCATGAATTTCAAATAGTAAACTAATTCAATCCGACATCAGCAAATGATTCCCGAGCATTATTTGTTCGGGAGTCTTTTCTATGCTTTTATAGACAGCCTGTTTTACAAAACTGCGCTGGAGGTGCATACCCTTTATATTCGGCCAGGTTATTCCTCTTGTAAGAAATATATGATTTCCTACCTGCCGGCACTTTCTTGTCGGAGAGATTTTATATGCGAAGGTACAGCGACGGACGGTCGCCAAGTACCGCTATGCTAACGGTTCCCGGATATTCACGGCAGCCTTCCGCAAATCATAGATTTGGGTATTCCGCTTTATCCTGTCCACTGTTTACTTGTCTTGTTCGTCCTATGCTCGCTGTCTGTCCTGCATAAAAATCATTCCCTGACAAGAAGGCCGAAAGGCTTCAAGAAAAGGGAAATAAAAACAACAACTTAAAATTCAGAATTATGCACAGCAGAGTTTTTCAAATTTCAACAACGCAGATAGACAAGGAAAACTATCTGAACGAAGACACCCTCAATCAGGGCGACAACAGTTTTTACGATTATTGTGCCGACATCAGCGATGAAGAGCGCAAGGAAGAGATAACCAATTTAGTCAATTCCATCCTGCCGAAAGGAATGTTCGAACTTGTATCGGAAGACACGATACGTTATACAGGTGATGGCATGGAACAATGGAAAGAGAAGTATGTTGCAGAAATCCGGAAGAAAGCGGACGCCATTACTGTCGAAAATATGTTTGAGTGGAGTTCTACATATTACCTCAAGCAGGCAATAGATAATCCGCTGGATACCGGCTATCATTTTTATCTGAATGGAGACGGATGCCAGTCATTTGCCGAGCCATCCTTTGAGTTCATGCTGTTTGTCAGCTCTCTTGAACCCGGCACTTTGCTCTATGTCGGAGGCGTCATTGATTATCACTTCTGACGGTATATGTCGTATAGCCACCCGCTACCATGCGGGTGGTTTCACCCAACTCATTTAATGAAGTACAGCAATCGAAAGTATTACAATGAAGACAAAAACACTCCATAGTCAGGATGCAAAAAAAGTTGGCATCAGCAGTTTTCCCAATTTTCACAAGTCAGGAAGCATCAGTGGAATGAAAAAAGCCTATTATGGACGGGACGCCCTGCTTGTGCGTTGTGGCAGTTATATTTACAATGTGTCAAGTGCCCCTGAAATATACTACAAAGTAGCACATTAGTATTTTAGTAAAGTAGTAAAATAGTAGAATAGTAAATAAGTAAAATAGTAACATGAAGCCTTGCAGAAAAGATTTTCAAGGCAGGAAAAGCACAGCGGTTCTTAAATTGCTTTGCCGTAATATAGCTGCCGGACGTTTTAACTGGCGGAGATACTGTACGCCTCAGACTTATTTCGGTCAGGAGATTTGCGTTACACCATTGCACTGTTCCTATGGCCAAATCGGCTACACCGTGCATTTCCCTTACTCCAACATGCCGGAAGTGGAATATGATTGGGAAATGGGGAAATTGACAATAGATGAAGAAAACTGGAAAGAATATTTCCAACATAGCGAACAATGACAAGGGGCTGGCATCACACCAGCCCCAAATCCTTTTCTCAATCGTTGTATTCCTCTTATAGCTTTTTCTTGGCTTTTCTATATTGCTTATCTTGTTAATTGTCCCTCAAAAAGGACGCAATATCATAAATTATAGCGAACTTTGTAATTAAACGGTGAAAATCAAAAATGTAAACTGTTGAGATAATGAATTATGAGAAACAATAAGAGTTACAATTATACAGATGAGTTTAGTGATATAGTCCATACTGCAAGATTTATAAATGCTGCAGAGTTGTCTGGGCTGTTCTTTTCTGCACCAAAGTGGATAACCCTATTGATGAAAATTCGTAATGCCATTATGAAGCCTTTTGGACTAAAAAGAGGAAAAGATTTATCGGATTTGGTGCATATTGAGACTGAGAATTTGGCAACTATAAGCAAAAATGACAAGCATCTTGATTTGGAAATTGCTTTTATGACTGGGCGTGTGGAATGTGACAGTCAACGCATATCTGTAAGTACAAAAGTCAGATTCCATAATCGTTTTGGAAAATGTTATTTTGCCATAATCAAACCGTTCCACAATTTAATTTGCAAAACACTCTTGCTACGAGCAAAAAACAACATTGAAAAATCTGTTTGCAGATAAGCATTATAATGCACCTGCAATCAATAAAGAAATCAAGGAATATGAATACAGATTATAAAGTCGGAGATTTTATCTATGATGCAGATATTTATGATGGACTGAATAAATTTCTGTCCGATTTAGAGTTTTACAAAAAATGGTTACCCAAAAATAAAGAGGCCAAAATACTTGAACTCTGCTGTGGAACGGGAAGACTTACGATTCCAATAGCAAAGGATGGCTATGACATTAAGGGCGTTGATTATACTTCATCCATGCTTGAACGGGCAAAGGAAAAAGCGCTTCAAGCCGGATTAAAAATAGATTTCATTGAAGCGGATATAAGAGAACTAAACTTGGGAGAGAAATTCGATCTTATTTTTATTCCTTTCAATTCTATTCATCATCTGTATAAAAATGAAGATTTGTTTGAGGCGTTGAACACTGTAAAAAAACACCTGAAAGATAACGGTTTGTTTTTATTGGACTGCTTCAATCCCAATATCCAATATATTGTCGAAAACGAACGGGAACAACATGTTATGGCTGAATATACTACAAATGATGGAAGAAGTGTATTGATAAGACAAAGTATGCATTACGAAAGTGCATCTCAAATCAATCGTATAAAGTGGCAGTATTTTATTGACGGTGCATTTCACTCAGTCCAGAATATGGACATGAGACTGTTCTTTCCACAAGAGTTAAATTCATATCTTCATCAAGCGGGATTTAATGTTGTCCATAAATTCGGTGATTTTACAGAGTGTGAGTTTAATGACAATTCGGAAAAACAAATATATATACTGGAACTCAAGAAGTAGTGATGAGCAATAGAATTATATCATCTAAATTAACCTGCACTGTTACGTATGTCGTAACCTGAAAATGATTATTGTATAGCAAAGGGGCTGGCATTCACACCAGCCCCAAATCCTTTTCATTCATCGTCGCATTCCACCGCTATATTCGGCCTCCTGCTGTTCCTCCCTGTATTCTTCCAGGTCGTTCAGTTGCTCATTCACGCCCTGGAGATTGGCATCCAGTGTCATGTTGTGGTCATAAGGGTAATGATGCTTCACGGTCATGCCCGCGTTGGTCATCGTCCCCACATCCAGCGAGTCCCTGTCCCTGTTGTAATTGACATGCAGCACGTCACCGTTCGGCATTTCGAAGACCGGCATCTTGTGCCGCGTCATTTCCGCAAACTGTTCTGCAGCCATCTCCCTCGCCAATGCCTTCACATCCTCGCTGGCCCTGTCAACTCCATATCTTCGGATATGGTCTCGTACTTCCTGTTCGGTGTATTTCAGCATCACGTCATAAGTTCCTCCTACACTACCGTTATACACGACAGCGAAATGCTGGTCTTCAATCAGCAGGTCATCGCCACGGTTCTGCAAAGGAGAGGCATAGGTGTACTGTTCATCCATTCCGTTCCCGTCGTAATACTCTTTCGCAAGAGTGAGCAGCCCGTTGTAGTCCCCTTTGTCTTTCAGTGCGTCAAGTCGGTTGGTATCGTCCGCCATTTGCAGATAGGCTACAGAAGCATAATATACCTTTTCCTTCGGGGTTTCCGTCCGTTCCTGATTTTCGGTCTTTTCCCTTTCTATATCCCTGGCTATCTGGTCTATTTTCTGCGTGATCATGGATGATGCCTTCTTCACGTCCATAAGTACGGTCTTAATGTACTGGGGTGACTCCTTCAGGTTATCCAGCCACGATTTCAGATACGGACAACTGTCCTCTTTTATATGTTTGGCCATTCCGTAGCGTTGGGAGATCAATGCACCGCACAATTCGGCCACAAGTTCTTCATCGCTATACTCCTTTGAACCGAAAGAGGTCGGTTGGAAACGGTTTAGCACACCTTCCGCTCCAGTCGAATGTCCCATCTCATGGAACAGTGTTCCGTAGAATGCTTCCCCGTCCTTGAACTGCACCTTCTCCGGTACGGTGATTTCATTCTTGCTAATCGAATAAAAGGCATCATCCTGATGTTTCACGTTGATGGGACATATCCATAGATTGTCGCGTATCATCCTCTCCACCGGTTCGAAGCTGAACATTTCACCTTCATGGACGAATGGACGGCCGTTTTCCTTTTCCAGCTTCTCCCACAGTTCAGGACGAGCCTCTTTCAGATTCGTCTGGGCGACGTTGAACACGCGGAATACCTGCATCTTGGGATACACGTTATACTCTTTCTTTTCGTCCTCGGACAAGTTTTTGTAATCGTCATACTTGATCTTCTCCTTGGTCTCCTTGTGGATGCAGGTAAATGTGGTCAGCATGACGGGAAACGATTTCTCGCCTTTCAGTACCGATACCCTCGGCAGTTCCTCGCCGTTCTTGCCCGGTTTGTTCAGTCTCTGCACGCAATCAAATGTGCAGAATCTCGGAATAGTGTATCCTTCCTTTTCGCAGTGCAGCATGAGCATAAGCGCATTCATACCGTTGTATTCGCGTCCGGACAGATTGCGTGGCCACTGAAGGCTGCCCTCGGTGAACCAGGGCTTCTTCCAGTCCTTGCTGATAGTCTCCAGCTTTTCAATCATCATTTCCGCAAAGAGGTCGAGAGCCTTGTCTTCGCTGTTCGGCCCATCTGTATTTTGTCTCCTGTAGCCTGCCATAACCGTTACTGATTGGAGTTAGACGAATCTGCGACACATTGTGTAAGTTCCTCTACACGGCAGGATACATTAGGCTTACCGTTATGGACAGTCAGGCCCATCTCGCCCTTGGCATCGATCTTCACACCAGGCTGGAGCCATTCTTCACGCTGCCTGTTGAAGCAGAAGAAACGTACCCATTGGTACTCAAAGCCGTCAGCGACTTTCTCCGTGCTGAATGCCGAGAACATCGTGTAGGACTGGTCTTTCTTGTCCTTCTTTTCCTCGATGTTCTTTCCGACCTTTCCACAGAAAACCATCTCTCCTTTGAGAGTATTGGCCGCATCGGCAGCCACATCGCGGATCTCGTTTGCGAAAAGGTTGAAATAGGTCCTGTCGCCCCTGTGCTTCAGGTACATCGTACCGTCAATCTCGACACGTGAGCCTTTCCTGTAGCAGGAGGCTTCCTCCTGACCGCCATCTTTGCTCACATCGATCTCGACAGGCTTTTCCTGACCGTCAGTTGCAGGAACCATTATCTGGAGAGGGAACGTAAAAAACGGTTTTCCCTCCTTGTTTGTGCGTGTAGTAGCATCGCGGTTGATAATACCGCATACAGTAACATTACATTTAATCATAACTCGTTTTGTTTTTAGAATGGTACATATCATCCGGCAAATGCTGGTTATATTGATGTTGAAGGTCTGAGAGCATATTCTAATCGGGCGCACGGATCATCGCCCAGACAAGCCATCCGGCAACGAGCAGCTGCACTCCCACGATAAGGAATGTTGCCGTCAAGCCAAACAGCTTGTAGCAGGACAGGACATACAAAGCCAGGTAGGATAATCCTGCCAGATACTTGCATAGCTGTATCATCACGCATTTTATCATATCGCCATGCTTCATCTTTTCAGATTTTCCGTTTGTCCTCGCTGCTCGGACATGCCCTGTTCGAAATTCTGTGAAGCCATTTCCGAAAGGATGGCAGTATTCAGCAATCCCGTCACGCGCATCCGCTTGGCTTCATCCGTAAGGCTACTGTTGTTCAGCACGGCCGACAGCCGGCTCAATTCTGCGGAACTCAACTCGCGCGATATATGCTGTTCGCCGTTATCCGCCTGAAGGACGGCTTTCCCGTTCTCTTTCATGGTCAGACTACAGCTTTTCATGTCAGGCAGCAGTGGTTTCAAGTCGATCTTTCCGCTATCCATGGCCCCCGAAACGGCGGCTTTCTGCTCTTCCTCGTTCTTGCTGTCAATCTGAACGGCCAGCACCATCAGTGAGGTAAAGGCCGTCATGGCCATCTCCATGACAGGGTCATTGCATCCGGACATGCCGACGCCACTGTCCTCCGAGGACAGCAGCTTTTTTATTGTTCATATTCTTGGTACTTAATTAGTTAATAATATTCTATACAACATAATTTTAACTACTGTCGCTATGAGAGCAACTAATAGAAGTCCGCCACTTAGGGCATCATAACAACATTTAAGGTGCACGTATGAACGTGTTATATCCATATAAATAATCGCTCTTTGACATTTTGCACAACATGATTTTTCAACTGGCTATAGACTATCTAAAAAAGCCATGAGTTTCTTGTCGTCTCCCCATTTTCGATTTGGATTCTTGACATTTGGGAACTCACACTTTTTTAAAGCTTTTATCTTCTGGTCCATACTTATCTCGGCATAGATGTTCGTGGTGTCAATGGATGCATGTCCAAGCCAATTTCTAACCGTATTAATGTCTGTTCCGGAATTAAGCAAGTGAGTAGCTGTTGTATGTCTGATAGTATGAGGTGATGGGCGTTTGTTCCTGAGGTTTGGATAATCCCGGCTGATAAAGTCAGCATATTTCTTAATGAGAGTATATATGCAGTAACGTGTCATGGGGCTATTGAAGCGATTCAAGAAAAGGAATTCATCTGGCTTTCTTCCTTCCATCATTGGCTTGAGCAAATCCCAGAATTCAGGCCAAAGAGGGCAAGTTCGCTCATGTCTGCCTTTTCCGTGCAAGGTAACAGTTCCCATCCCTCTCTTTTTAGGCATAACGATGTCACCGACATGTATATTTATTACTTCGGAAACCCTAGCACCAGTGTTATACATGAGTAGAATTATAACATGATCTCGTTCTGCGTATTTATGATTTCTGTTGCTTAGTGGAGCTTCTGTAAGTGCCTCTATCTCCTCTCTATCCATGTACGTGATTTGCCTCTGTGTGATTTTCTTTGTGGGTATTTGTCTGATTTGGTGGCACCAATCAATATAGTCAGGGCATTTCCATGCTATGAATTTCGCAAAGGACTTGATGGCCGTAAGTCGTTGATTCCGTGAGGAAACAGATGCATTTCTCGTTTTCTCAATAAACTCGTCCAAGAAAAGTAATACCATCTCCTTGGAAATGTCACTAATATTCAGTTTGTCAATTGCGATATTTGTCTTTCCAGAAACAAATCTAACAAGCATTCTGAATGTGTCTCGGTAACTCATTTGGGTATTGTGGGACATGTTACGTGTCACTGTCAGGAATTCGCCCAAGAATAGTTTGAGCCAATAGCCAAGGTTATCAATCTTTGTTGTCTGTGGCGTTTTCATTGTCTTGATTTTTATAGATGTAAAACAATTCGTTGGCTTTCTCTAATATTTCAGGAATCATACTTAGGTAAACAGATGTATGGGATACATTTGAATGGCCCAAATATATGGAGAGTTTCGGAAGTAAGGATTGTACGTCTTTTCCTTCTTTATACCAACTTTTAAGAACGTTTGTAGCAAAACTATGTCTGAGGTCATGGATCCTTGGTTGATGTCTTTTTAATTCGGGGAAATATAAATTGGCTTTCTTGCGAATTTTTGCGAATATGCAATGAAGGGTGACAAAGTTTACGGGTTTCCCCTGTTTTGACACGAAGACGTAATTATCTGGTTCCATTGGGTAGCTATCGGATTTTCTCCACTCAAAGACTTCGTTTATAAGTTTTGCAACTTGATGGTTATAGGTCACATATCTGGATTTGAAGAATTTACTATCTTCAATATGTATGATTTGCTGTTTACGATCAATGTGTTTAAAACGAAGAGCAAGGGTCTCGCTAATTCTTAATCCCATGGCATAGGTCGTCATCAATATAAAACGGATACATCGCGGATCGGTGACAAGAGATTCAGCTTTCATATAAGTCAATGATGCATCAAACAGGCGTTTTAACTCATCATTGCTATAAATGTAAGCTGGATGAGCATCAGGAAAAACTGGTAATTGTTTTGGGACAGGATTAATCGGGGTATATCCTCTTAGACATGCCCATTCGAATAATTTCTTTATAGCACAGTGGTCTTTCTTCCATGCGGTAGTAACGGTTGTGTTCCTTCTGTTTAAGAAGGAAGTACAGTCTTCTTCTGTAATTAGTTCCGTTTCTTTTGATACTCCTACAAATTTGGCAAACTCTCTTATGGTATGTTTAATCCTTGACTTTTTGTCAGATGAATCCCTATATTTGAGAGAATCCCGGAAGGCGATATATAATTCTGTAACTGTCTGAATATTCATAATACACCATCAAAATTTATGTTAGAAACTTCGCGTAAAGACTGAAAATCAACTTTTGCATAAATTCTTGTTGAATCAATGCTTTTATGCCCAAGCAAGTCACCTACTTCCTTCATCGTTTGTCCATTGTTTATTAAGAAAGTAGCATAACTATGGCGCAATGAATGTGGACCTTTATGCTTGATTGATACATCTTGCAATTCTCTACGCACAATATCATGAATTGCTTGACACGTAATAGCACGAAAAGGAGCCTTGGCACAGAAAAACAAACTATCATTGTGTGAATCATTTCGTCTTTCACACCGAAGATATTCAATGATTGCTTCACCAACAGAGTGTAAAAGGGGGAACGTTTGGCTTTTGCCACCTTTTGCATGTTGTATATGAATTTGTTCTTTACGCCAATTAATGTCTGATATTTTCAGATTTGCGACTTCACTACAGCGTAGCCCATAAGTCGCTAACAACAAAACGATTGTATAGTTTCTTCTTGCTGATTTCCCCTTGGCGTTTTTCATTCGTTGAAGTATTGCCTGAACCATATTCCAAGACATAAATGAAGGCAAGTTTTCCTCTTTATATATTCGCGGAAGTACAACGGCTTCACACACCCCAGGTTGACACCATCCTTGCTCTGCGGCATAGTGTAAGTAGGAACGAATACGCGCCATGTATGCTTTAATGGTTTGTCTGTTTGTATGGCATGACGTATACATTTCTATGCACTTGTCAATATCAGCCAAAGTGATGGGCTCTTCTGTGTTTTGCTTGCCTATCGTGTCATAAAAGCGATGTAGCGAGCGCAAGGACGAAGTTAACGTAGCGTATGAATATCCTCGATATTGCAAATCTTGAAGATATTTCTCTATGCGGATGTCACTTATAGATTTAGTTTCTTCCACTTTATACATATTCATGGCTGCCAGCCATTTCTTTGCAACAGTGACGAAAAATGTATCATTCCATTTTGACCCGGATTTCTTGTGCGAACTTGGATCCGAATAATCCTTCCATTTCTGTGCTGCTGCAAAAATCTCTTCGTCAGTAACCATTTGGGTATTTTTGAGTCGCAAAAATTCAATTAAATGAATCTGGTATTGGGCATAACGGCGTAATGTTTCCTTTTTGTGACCACTCAAACGATACCCGTTAAGGAAAGAGACCCGTTCTTGGAAGAAAGGAGCAACGATGAGTTTGACTTTATCAAACTTACGTTCTACAAGTAGATTCACCACGTTGTCATAGTAGCGGATATCCAACAAACCGATATACTCCAGAAAATCGATAGAACGAACTACAAATTTTTCTTCATCTAACACCATCTGATGAGTATTCTTTTTACGGGATTTTTTGGAAATTGATTTTGCCCATAACTCCGCTTTGCTTACGACTTCGTTTAATGAGATTCGTGTAGTGCTTCCATCTTGAAGATTGTAACAAGAAACAAACGCCAGAAGAATACGTGCCCAATCTTTCAGATGTTCTTGGCATAGACCTTGTTCGCTTTTCATAGAAAGAAAGCGAATACGCACCTGGAGTAAAGGAGCATCAAGATGTTTCCTTTGCGTTGGCTTGGATTTAAATAATTGCGTTATCATACATTAATAGTTTATAGTGAAACATATCTTCTGTCTGAAAACGAACGTACAAAAAATTATGTTGTGTAGAATCTCATTAAGCATAATAATATCAATAATATGAATAATGATGCTCCGGCTTTATATAGAGAGCCCATCGGTTCTTGTCGTCCTGAATCATCTGGATCTTGTCAAATCCTACTTCGTTGGCCCGTTTTACTGCAGGGCTCACGTTCAGGGTCGAAAGCACTTCCAGGGCCCAGTTGTTCAACCGTGCCAGAGAGACCTGCTTCTCGGCAAAATACTTGTCATCAGGTCTGTAACCCAAGGCTCCGTCCGGATTGAAGAAACGCACAGTCTCGATGCCTTCCCGACGTAAAGCACGTCCGATACGGGCTTTGTTCATGCCGGGAATCTCGTTGTCCACCTCCGGTGATGCCCCGGCGGGAAGGATCACATCAGCCGACTTTGATACGGGATCTATGACAAGAACAATGGTTTTCTTGTCCTTGTCCGGACGTTTCCGTAACTCATCGGCCACGAAATAATGCTTGGGCAGCTGGTCCTGCATGTCAGATGTCTGTTTCCTGTTCCGCAAGGTGGCATATTCGATTTTCTCTCCACGTTCCGCTTTACGGATAACTTCGAGAGCATTGTTCACGTCACTCTCGAGGGCATCTATCATATTCGGATTCTCTTTGAGTTCCCGGTCCCAATATTCCACCAAACTGAGACTTTCGTCGGACAAGCGGGCTGGCAGTCCCAGCTCCAGCATCTTGATTCCCGATGCTATTTCCACGACCAGCCGTTCCTGTTTGACGGCATCGTCGGAAGGCGGCATACCGTTTTTCATCACCATTCCCTCGCGGGCAAGCCGCTGCTGATGTCCGGTGGCACTTACTATCTGGCGCAGGGTTTCCTGCACATAATCGTTGTAATGGTCAAAGTTCTTTTGGCGGGGCATATAGACGGCATCTTTGTCCGTTTCATAATGGGGCATTCCGCTGCCATCGTAACGGACCGGCACAAGGTTGTCACGCATTTTCAGCAAGAAATCATTGAACCGGATATGCATACGCCGTGTGTCTGCCTCCGAATATCCTCGTTCCATGGCATTCCCATCCTGTTGCAGAACGGCCCTGTAAGCCTCTTCGTCCACATGGGGAAATGTCGTCTGGTCTATATTGAACAGAGTGCGTATCTCTTTGTTATGTACTCCCTTATATTGTTTCTTCTGCTCATCGTCCAATGTGAGGTAGGTTCCCCGGTTGATGAACTCTTCAGGATTGTTCCTGTGGACATATTTGTTCCAGTTATAGTACAGGAACGGCACACCCTGTTCATGCTCACGTACCGACGTGCCGCGGGCCTTGGCATCACTGAACAAGGTGAACAGGTTCGTATTGCATCCGTTCCGGTCGGAATGCAATGCCATGAACAGTGCATTGAACGGGCTGGCCGACACGCCGTGCGGGTACAGCCTCGGATACCTTTTTCCAGAAGCGTTGAGCCAGTAACCATTGGCCTTCGAAGCCTCTCCCAAAGCAGTGGAAAGCAGACTGATTTGCCTTTCCTCTGCATTTTTCTCTATTTTGGATTTTTCTTTCATACAGTATATGTTTTGGGGTTATATGCTACTGGATACCTCGTGTACGCACGATAGTCTCCTGTTGTCCGTTGTCGTAATTGTCCGAGGCCCTTTGACGGAGCTGTTCGCTTCTGGCGAGTACGGCGTTTGCCAGCGTGTTGAGCGGTAAGGCTCCGGCCCGGTAAGCGTCAGTCACGGTCTGCGATAATTGGATAGTACAGGGTACACGGTCAATTGTCGCGACAAGCATGTTGCCTTGAAGTACGGGATTCGTGATGCGAGGATTGAGCGGTTCGTCAGGATAATGGCGGTATTGGGCTGCGCCTCTATTGGCCGTGTTCATTTCGCCTTCTGACCGTTCACGCAGCACTTCATGCCCGGCCTTGTTCAGCAGGTTCGCCCCGCCGAGACCGATAAGGAGCATCTTCAGCAGCGGATTCCGCACAAACATACCGGCCACTATGCTGGCTATAGGCAGCAGGTTGTCCTTGATATTCAGGGACTGTGTCTTGCCTGTAAATACTCCCAGCAGAATATCCGGCAGCATCGCCATTACATAACCGAGATTGCCGGCAATGTCTCCCATGCCGCTCAGTCCAAGGGTGCCGAGCAGATCTTCCCATCCGCCCGTGTTGCCGTTGGATGCCGGCGTTTCAGACAGGTCATTCACGGGATGTACCCCTGTTTCCTGCATGACCTCCGGCTCTTTTTCCTGTTGTACTGTTTCCTGATGTACCTGTTCCGGCTCTTCCGCATCCGTTTGTTTCTTTTCCTCCAGACTTTTCAGGTAGGCTTCTTCCTGCCCCGGTGCGACGACCAGCGGCACATCCTTGTAGCGTTCCGGCCGTTCCTGTTTCAGCTTGTCCTGCAAGCCTTTCAGGAACGGGAACGGTTGCTGCTTCTTCATCCAGTCCGTAAAGTTGAAATTGCAGACCGGTATCTGTTTCTTCAGCTGCTCATTGGCGGTCGCCGTGAAACTGTCCTTGTCTGCGGTCATGGTGGCTGCTTCACGCCGGAAATCTTCAAACACATTGTGTTCGCTGCCGAATACACCCTGGCTGATACATTGTTCGACTGAAATCGACTTGGGGTCTTCCGGCTCCAAATGCGCCATGGTGGCGGAGACGGCAGCATCCACACCGATGAATCTGGCGAATGCCGCCCATGAGCCGGCACCGCCCAGCATGACGGTATCTGCCGAGGCACCCAACAGCCATCCCGCACCCTGCTCGACCTTGCTCGGCCGGTAAGCGGCCTCGCCACGCTTCTCGATCTCCTCGGCAAGCGGGGAACGGCTCAACATCTGCGGCAGGCCGAACAGGCTTGATTCCGCGGCCTTGCGGATGATATAATCAGCCGAAGACTTGGGCATACGGTCTTTCACCAGTTTGTCTATCATCTGCTGTTCCAGACGATAGTCCATGTAGGCATAGGCGAGATCGCCGCCAAGCTGTTCCGACAGTTCGTCGTACCGTTCGCGGCCGATTTCCTTCACGACTGCATCACGCCATTGCCCGGCCATATACGCAAGGTCGTGCTGTATGTCTTCCGAAGCGGCGATTTTCTCCTTGCACATCTCTACATAATCTTCCGTTGTCTTGGAGTTCCATTCGCCGGTAACTTTGAGCAGCTGGTACGGGTCGTTCAAAGGTTGGGCTGAAGAAGCCATCATGCTGAGAACCCCGCCAAGGGAGGTGGAATATTCCTTCATTTCCTCACCTTGTTTCCGGGCAAGATAATCTCTTGTCTCATCCATGACGGAAGCAAGGTGGTAACGGAAATAGTCATCCGAAAGACGTTCCAGTTCCGCGAATCGTCTGCTTTGTTTTATAGTTCCGTCCATAAGTATCCTATATCATATTTATCTGTTTCAACAGTTGTTCTTTTGTCTGTTCAATCGCATTGTGGTACACTTCCATCTGTTTGGGGAAGAACTCCTCCAGCCATGCGTCTTTCTCGATGTTGTCATGGATGAAGCGTATCGCCTGTTCACGCTCTATCTCCACGGAGGCTTCACCTTCCTCCCGGTTGTTGAACCATGCCTTTGTCCACCAGCGGACACCGGCCCGGTCCGGATATACCGACACGATACGCGGTATGTCGAAGCTCTGGATGTCGATGTCGAGTTCAGCCAGCGGATCTATGATGCCGCTGTAGCTTACGGCTTCGTCATGGAGTTTTTTTTTATGTCTCCGCTCATGGTGGAGAGGTACACGTTGTGACGCAGGGCCAGGTAATGCAGGAAATCAGCGATGAGCAGGTTCTGTACCTTGCTGACCAGCGGGATGGATTTATGTCCCAGTCCGAGAGGATTGGCCATGCTCGGCATGTTCTCGTAGAAATATTCTCTCATCGCCCCCATGGTGAAGATGTGGCGCAGGGACTGCTCCGTGTGCTCGGGCAACACGTAGGCTCCGCGTTGCAGATCCTCCATGTAGTACGGCAGGAAACGCAGCATCAGTTCCTCTATTTCCCGTTTGTCCTTGTCGTAATCGGTCTTCACGGTCATTTCCAGATCCGGGAATGCCGCCGTTTCATGTCCTCCCGCCTGACGAAGCGCACGGATGTTGCCGTAAAGCATGGTCAGGAACTCCAGCGGGTTCAGTTCCTCTCCCTTGAACCGGGCTTCGATGTGCAGCCTGTCACCGCTCAAGGCCACAGTCTGACCGGCTTTCACGCGTTGCCCGAACTGCGCAAAGACATTTGACAGGTGTCCGTATGTCACCTCATATTCCCCGTACCGGATAGTCTGGCATATCCCGTGTACCGGATCATTGCCGACCCCTGACACGATTCCGCTCGCGACGGCAGACAGCCTGTAATATCGGGCGTTGAAGTCAATGCCATGGTGGAAAAACGGCTTGCCCGTTCCCGGGTCGGTCTGTTCGCCGTAACCGAGAGTCATTTCCACCTCCTTGCCCTGGGGCTCCTCGAAAGGCATACAGTAGCCGCTCTCGGAGTGAAGTATCATTTCTTCTGTATATTTCATTTCGTTCTGTATTGGTTCATAATGTTATCTTCTCATTCCTCCGTTATAGGTCTGTTCCTCGCTCTGGCCGGGGGAAGCCTGTGTCCTTGCCACGCTCTCCGTGTTCGTGTCACGGAAGACGCCGGCATTGTTACCGATGAGCATCATGCCGAGGAAAGCCCCGGCGATCTTGCCCAACCACCCGAAACGTCCGAAAATGAGAAAAGCGGCGGCTATAAGGCCCGCGATACTCAATCCAGATACGTTGCCATGGCCGAGGTTACGGACAAAATTGCCGAGCATGTTCATGCCTCCGCCACTCGAAGCCTGCCGCAGGAAATTGGATACCCCGTCAAGTTTGGAATCTATTCCCGCCACAGCTCCGCTTAACGTGCCGACGGCTTCTCCGGCCTTGTCCGTCAGTCCCCGTACATCCTCGGCGGTATCTGCCAAGGCATCCGTGGCCGGTTCTCCGATGACCGCATCGCTCACGATGCGCACCACGCTCTTGTCTGTCGTCAGCTTTTCCCAGCCGACATAACCGATCGCACCTCCGACGGCGGCAGTCTTGACGGCTTGTCCGGCGCCCCGTAACGTCTGCGACGGATGAAGTGCCGCTTCACCCACGTTTTTCCCGGTTGCCAAAACAGCCTTGCCGGTACCTTTGGCCGCCTTGCCGCCATACTTCAATATTGTACTCCATACTCCCATATCTCGTTCTTTTTAAGGTCTTACATTTTTTCCGATCTGCTTCCATCTTCGTTTGGCGGCTTCCACAATGTCGCGTTTGTCCGCAACAGGGCGTGCGCCTTCGTCGATTTCATACCAGATGTCACTCATAGTCGTATATTTCACGGCCTTGGTCAGCCGTTGCAGCTTGGTGTTCATCAGCTTGAGCTTCGGCCTGATCCCGAAGACTATCTCCATGCGTTCCCTTTCCGTCATCTTGTTTTCCGCAAGACAGGCCATTCGTATGTCATTTACTATTTCCACACTGCCAAGCATCAGCTCCCGGTAAATCCTGTTGCGCTCCGTGGAAAGGGCTACTGCCAATGCGTTGGTCGTGCTCCGGCTAACCTGCCTGGTAAAATCTTCCATATTGTCTGTCAGCCTTGAGATTTCGTGATAAAAGCCATAAATCTGTGCGGCGTAGCAGACGATGGACCGGAAAGAATCCAGATACTTGTTGAACTCCCTTTGCAGGTCGGCCGTAGCCTGTACTTCCTCTTTCGTCCATATATGTCCGGTAGTCTGCAGCATCATCACCTTCTCCTGGTTTTTCAGCTCTTTCTGCGCCTTGTCCGTGTAGAGCAGTATCATTCCGGCCAGAACCGGATCGTTCTGTGCCTGTATCTTGCCGATACAGATGCCCGTCAGCAGCATAACTATCAAAATCGTCCGTTTCATCGCGTCATTCTTTATCGTGTCAGGGAGGCTGCCCGGCGCCAGCGTGACATGGCCATGCGGGCCACTTCACCGTTGTTGCGGTCAAGCATACCTGCCGTCACATTTCTCCATACATCATTGAAAGTATAGTACCGGATGCTCAGGTAGAGCAGATGCAGCTTCCGGCTGAAAGCCGACAGCCTGTCATTCAGCGCCCATAGCGTAGTGCTGCGCTCCGCACCGGTCAGCATATTCTCTTCACCGCCTTTGGCAACGGCATCGTTCAGCAGTGTATATACGGAGACCAGTTCCGTGGCCGTCTCGATATAAAGGTTGTTCATGCCCATACTGGCAACGATACCCTGCGGGTTGTCCTTTATCGCTTTGCCCAGTTTACCCAGAGTCAGGAAGATCCGGACCCCGTCGTTATAGAGATGCGTACAGGCTTTCAGTGACGAAGCGTATCCGTTCACCGTCTTCAGGTAGCCGTTGTACTGTTTCTGCCATTCATGGATGCGGTTGAATTCGGCGGCGATGCTGTTCTGCAGGAGTGCCGTCTGCGTCTGTCCCTTGATCTGTTTTTCAATCTGGCCGTTTATCAGCTCGTTGCCCTCCGCCAGAGCAATCCACTCCAGCGGATTGGAAGCCGCTATCTGGGCTTTGGACACCTGCGGCAGAAGCAGGACGGCAACGAGGGCCAGACTCCAGTTAATGATTCGTGATCTCATATATTCCCTTTTTTCTTTTGTTGTATTCCACCCGTTCGCGGACAAGTGTTACTATGTCATCCCTGCGCCGGATACCGGTCAGATCAAGCCTGGGGGTATTCCGGTCCATCGAGAAAATGCTCACCGTCTTCAGCCCGCAAAGCTGCTGCAGCAGGCTTTGATTTTCCGTGAAGTCCACGATACGGTATAATTCCATATAATCTGTCTTACGCCAGATGATGCCATGCTCGCACACGAGCTGTTCGGACCCGATGCGATAGCGTATGCGTCGTAGATAGATGAACCTGTACACCAGGAACAGGGAAAGCAGAAGGGCGACCCACATGGACAGAGTCGTGAACGGCAAGCCGTCAATTCCGCCAAAGACCCATCCTGCACAGCATAACACAAGAAAGGGCAGCTCGTTGATGACGAACTGTCCGGTGTGGGGCACAAACACATGAGTGCGGAATAAACGGTCTGTCTGCATGATGTTTTCGTTTTATCTGTGATAACTGGTCTGCCGTTCTTCCTCGTCCTGTCCTGAATGCCGTACTTCAATCGGATTGACCAGCCCCTCGGTCTCTTTGAGGTACTCGGGATTGGTCTTGCCAAGCAACGCATCGTTCCAGTCCTTGTAGCAAGGCAGAATGGGAAATTCTCTGATATTTTCCGGGGAAATGTTCATCTGTCCGGCTATTGCCTTGAACTTTTCCACGAACAGCCGTCCGGCGGCATCATTGTCGAAACAGAGGTAATGGTGTGCCTCCGGTGTGGCGGCAAGCATACCCTTGATCTGACCCTCTGTAGGGGTACCGCCGGTAGATACATACACGCTCTTCCTGGATAGGTCCGGGTTGCTCTTGATCTGTTCCCGGTTGAGCTGATAGAAGGCCATCGCGTCATAGGCACTTTCAAACCATGCCACTCCGCCGACGGAATCCAGGTCACCCTTAAGGTTGGCTATCCACAGCCCCTCGCTCGAATTGCTGCCCTCAGCCTTGCCCTTGTAACTGCCGCTGCCGTCCGGACGCGGGCGGCCTCGTTCCTCAAGGCCGACAACCGTCCCCGGGTCTTTGGGCAAAGACATCGGAAAGGCAAGGTTCGTGTATCGGGTCCCGTCTTCACGGACTTTTGTCGCCAGGTAGAAATCACGGTGGAAGGCATACTGCGTGTAGAGGTCGATTCCACGGTGTTTGAAGAAAGGATAGAACTTCTTCTGCGTATCCCTGTCCTGAGGGTTGAACCTGTGAATCTCGTAATCCGTTATGTCGAACGGTTTCACGTCCCGTTTCGGCTGGATAATCCGTGTACTGCGTTCCTCGATGGGATGGTTCAGCAACCGGTTGCACACGAGATTGACAAGCCGGTCCGGAGATACTCCTGCCCGGTATTCCGCAAAAAACTGCGGGTATTCCTTGATGAAGGATATGATGTTATAGACTTTCTGTTCCTGTGCCTTGAAACAGCACTTGCCGTTCGGCATCACGATGAACTTGTCGCCACGGATACGACGGCCTTCGCTGTCCATCCGCACATACGACGGATAACGCAGACCGTCACGCTTGTTCAGATGATAGCCCGCGTCAATGAGTATGTCCTGAATGTTCAGTCTCTGTAGAAAATCATCGTATGTAAGGTCTCCGTTCCTCATAAGTTTACCTCCCCATTCTCATATCACCGATTTCCCGGTTCATCTGTGCCTCGAAATTCCGGATGGCAACATCCCTCGGAGTGTCAACACCGGGTTTGAAATAAGGACGCGGCCCAAGGTAATGTTCCTCATAACACTCCGGCCCGTGATGGCATCTGAGATTATGCACGACCTCGGAAACCACCACGGCACCTGCTGAAAGGGCCGCAAGAATCTTTATGCCCAGTCCTTTGCTTGTTTCCGGACGGGGGCGCAGGTCTGCCTCGCTGAAGATCTTCGCGAAAAGTTTCGTCCGATGGTAATCGTCCGTGGCGAGAAACTTGTCGTATTCCTTCTGGGTAATCTCGTGGCTGTAGGTCTGCCCGTCGATGACGGCGGTCATCCTGTACTTTCCTTCTTCCGGTCCGGGTTCCACGGCAATCCGGCTTATCTCGGTTCCATGCCCGCCGATCTCATCCGACAGCTGCAGGCTGTTGCCATAGTCTTCCGTCTGCCCGTTCGCCTGTGCGTATTCCTGGTAATGCCTTGCGGCCAGTTCCTCGTGCACTTCAGGATGGAGGCCGATGGCGATATGCTTGTCACTGTTCAGATCATCCAAGGTCACTTTATCCGCGAAATCTCCGGCAATGACCCCGTTCAGGAGCTCCAGACGTTGCTCAATGGAATGCTCTTCAAGAGAATTCGATGTAAGCGTTTTGATTTCCTCTTCCGTCAGGTCATAGACCATGTCCGCGTTGACATTCTCGGACTGCACGGTCAGGGTTCTGTTCTCCGCATCGACAATAAGCCCGTGCGAAGCAAGGCACTCCGACCATTTTTCGTTCGAGAAATAGACTGGCGAAGCGACAAGCTCCCTGTACGGGCGGGCAGGTTCCTGGCTGCGGGGACGGCTGACCATCGGTGTAATGGCAGCCTGCAAGTCCTGCAGGACATCACGGGGCTGTACGGGTTGTTCCGGCTGTCCTCCCTTGTAATAAAAGCCGTAGCCTCCGGACTGCAGCTCGCCGGGCTTCATGCGTCCGTCAGGACGTTCGGGGACAATGGGCGCTCCGGGGAAAAAGAGCTGTCCGCCGACCCTGCGCAGATGAAAACCGCCCTGCTGGCGCGGTGTCCATCCGAGTATGGGAGGAAACAGCCCCCAACGGCCTGTACGCCCGTATTCACCCATTCCGATACGGTAGCCGTGCAGACCCATCGCCACACGTCCGTTAGCATTGCGGGCATGGACAAAGTTCTTGGGCAGATAGAAATCCTTTGCAAGGATGCTCGTGAGCACATTGTAGGCTTTCTTGTTGGCGGTGTTCGTTCCCCAGTCCGTAAGCGCCAACAGTTGTTTCTCGGTAATCGGATAGGTCAGCAGCGGCGAATCGTGTCCCTGTACGATCAGCTTGTAGCCGCCACCGTCAAATGCGATATGGGCTTGAAGCCCGTTGCGCATCAGTATGTCGCGCATTTCAGGCTGCAAGTCCATCGCTCTGGGGTTTGTATTGGTTCGTATTGCCATAGTCTGATGTTATGATTGTTATCCGCTATGCGTTTCCTTCCTCCATCGCCGCTTCCAGCTGTTCGTCCTTGTAGCGGACAAATTCGGCGGCAGAATCATTCCCGATAACGAGGTTGCGTTCCTCACAGTAACGGGCATATTCCTCCTGCCACTCCGCGGAAAAATGGTTCACATAGTCGAGCCAGCCGTATTCGCCGCTCTGCATTTTCTCTATCAATACCTCTTCGGGATAATACTGGTGCTGTGCCATATCAATCGGTTTTTATTTGTGAATAGCTGCCGAGCGGTTGCGTTCCCCGGCTTTTTTCTGTTCGTTCCACAACTCTTCGGTATATTCCTCTTCCGGAACATAGTCGAGGTTTCCGTCATCATCCATGACCCAGCAACCGTAACAGCCGAACGTGTATTTGTCCCATTCACGCTTGGACTGTTCCCTCCATCGCTGCTCGTCGCCGGAACAGAAACGGATACCGGTCTTGGAATGAAGGTCAATACCTACCGTGACGGGCTCATCGTCCACGACCAGCGTCAGCGGATCTCCGTGCTGCATTCCGTTCACCTCTGTTGCACCGAGATGCAGCTCCTCGGCCAGCACCTGCAGATTGCGCCCAATGATGGGCGTGGGAACATACATGACCTGCTTCGTCCCCGTGTCAATCTGGACGAAAGCCTTGTTGTGCCTGCCGTCAGCGGTTTCCACATCCGCGATGATGGCCTTGCCCTCAAGCAACTGTTTCTGCTGCGTTTCGTCAAAGCGTTCCAGCGGCGAAGATTTCAATGCCGGATAGAAGACCACGTCCGTCTGGCCACCCTCCATGCGGATAAGAGCGAATCGGGTACGGCTTTCCACCGTTTCTCCGTGTTCGTCGGTGACACGCACGGGAAGAACGGGCGAATGGCGTCCGTTGTAAATATCATCAAGGACGTGCATCGGCAGATCCTCGATCATCTCCTGCGTGAGCCCGAATCGGGCAAGCGTCGAAAAGGGAATCTCTTCAAATTCAAAATGCGCCTTTTTCATACTATATCAAGTTTGTAAAATTATGTTCGGCAAATATAGTATGACCTTGTAAATTCAAACAAAAACACAGATATATAAATGATTATAATATACCATTTTTATAACATTAGTACGATTTTCTTTGAATAATCGTACTAATTGCGATAAAATATGCAAACTAATAGCAGAATGTATGACCGTTCATGTCCAACATAGACAGACCATGCTAATTTTGCAGCATGAGAAAAATTTTATGGATGATTATATCAGGCATTTCGCTCAGTCTGATACCGGCAATGGCACAATTCAATACAGTTTCCTCCGCTTCCGATTACTATCGGGAGGAAAGTGTGCAGGCGGCCACCAAGGACAAGGAAACAGCTTCAGACAATACGGGTTCCGGGAAAGGTGTATCGGAAAACACCGATAAATCCGGGGCTCGCGGTGATGTGCAAAGGAAGATGGTGGTTGAGCGTTACCTGAGTGTCAGTTATCCGTTACCGAGAATCAAGGTGACTTCTCCATACGGTTACAGGAAAGACCCCTTTACCGGCAAGCGTAAATTTCATGGGGGAATCGATTTGCAGGCACGTGGTGACAAGGTGCTGGCGATGATGGCGGGAACTGTCGTAAAGGTCGGACAGGACAAGACTTCCGGCAAGTATGTTACGCTGCAGCACGGGAACTGCATGATCAGCTATTGCCACCTTTCAAAGATTCTCGTAGCCAGGGGAACAGCCGTCCGGCCGCGTGATGCGGTCGGTATTACCGGCTCTACAGGGCGCAGCACGGGAGAACACCTGCATATCACCTGCCGCCTCAATGGCAAGAGTGTCGATCCCGCAATCCTTTTTGAGCATGTCAGGAGAGTACAGCAGGAATGTGTTTCGGCACTGGCCGAACTATGACTTTTTTCTCCCTTTGATTGCATGGCTGATACTGTCGCCCCATACCGACATCCGGACGACGGACATCGGCGGCATGGAAAACGTCTTTCCATAGAAAATGGCGGCCACCACCTTGCCGCCGTGCCTTTCTATTTCCTCCTTGTAGTCGGACACACTCTGTCCGGTCGTCAGCACATCGTCAATGATAATGATTTCTTTTCCCTTTATATCACCGGTAATCTCGTAATTCCGCTCAAGGACACGGCTGTCCGCTCCGTCCGCTTCATGTAGGCTTTCCCGGGCATCGCAGATCACCGTATCGTACAGTCCTGATGTCAGATCCGGCCTGTGCTTGCCCATATACCAGTTCAGCCGCTTGAACCGCTGTTCATACTTTATCCAGTTGCTGCACGGCATGAACATGATATGATAAGGCTTGCCGTCCGCCTGTATGGCGGTCATACATGCCTTGAAGAACTCGATGCCGTGTATCTCTCCCTGCTTGAACCGGTAGATGGAACGGCAGAATGTCCGTTGTGCTTCATTGAGAAAATCATTGTACCGTGACGGATAGTAATAGTCGTAAAATGCAATCCGGATTCCACGGAACTTGAACGGTTTGAGCGGATGCCTGTCGTCGAACCGGTCGGGATACATGCAGCAGAACATACGGCAGGCGTCTCGATGTCCGGCCATTACTGCCATACGGCAATAGCGGCCTCTTTCGTCTTCCCGGCTTGCGCTCCGTGCGGCTGCATACGCCGCTTCACCGGCTTTCCGTCGCCAGAAAGCGATGACATGCAACATCCCGACCACTATGCCAAGCAACACCAGGAGCACAAGTTTCTCACTCATATTGAACCTTTTTACTTTTGCAAAGTAAGCAAATTATCGGTGCTGGCCTTGAAATGGAACCGGTAATTTGTTCGATCCCATTATATATCCTTCTTGCCGTCCCCTTTTACAAGTCTCTTCCTTTTTCCTATGGGGCTTCCTTTCTCTTTTCGTCGGCGAATATAGGACGAAGCGTATCAATGCCAAACCGCATTCCATTCGGATGACGAAAACAGACTGCTGCACAATCGGTTTTCTATCCGGATTTGGCTTATGATACCAGCTGCTTCATCCTCCTTATGCCTCAAAAAGTTGAAAATACAGCCCTCAGTTCAAAAAGAGGGAAATAAAAAACAGATTTTCAAACAACTAAAACGGAAAGAAATGAAAGAAGAAATCAGACAGGACGGCAGGACAATACTGTCAAGTGAAGACGGATTCAGCATCCGCATGTTTTTCAACAACCTGAGCGGAAAGAACTTTTCCGGAAAGGAGTACCGGGACTATGTCAGAAACATAGCCTTCGGCGAAATGGGATTCAGACCGGGAACAATCGAACTCTATTGCGACGGGAAGAAAGTCAGGACAGGCACACTTCCCGAACTCTGAACAGCAGTCAGGGGCAAAAGTCAAATTTCGTGAGGATAACTTATAAACGGGAGCCCAAGCGGTTCCGGCTAAAAGAATGAACAACTAAAAAATACAGGTATGGACACAACAGCAGCAACAATGCATCCGGCAGAAGAATATCTCCGTAACGAACAGAACCCACCGGTCTTGTATGTCAGAATTTACGGGGAGCGCAGGAAATTGTTTATCAACCGAGGCAGGGAGAACGTCGTCGGTATTATTGCGAAAGGAAAACGCAAGCATGGCTACATTTTTTCAGATTGGAACAGCATCGAAAAAATCTATTATCCGTCACAGGAAAAGGAAGACGAAAAGGATATGGACAGGAAAATGATTCTCAAATACCAGAAGCTCGCACGCCTTGCCACGCATACCAACGACTGGCTCCGCAAGATTGCAGCAGCAGACCTTGAGAAGTCCCTGTACGAAAACCGTATCACCACGGGAACGGCTATTGACGGAAAGTGCATCCGACTCTCCACGATTGAGAAGTATTGCGGAAGCTGGGACATGCAGCGGTTCCGCCAGGCCATGAAGAATAAGGAGAAATTCTCGACGCTTCGTTTCGACTTTTGCGGTTATGACGGTACGCTCTGGTGCGAGCCGCGGGAAAACGGTGACATGGCTGCCGGATTCAGCAAGGAGTACCGGAATTGCGGCAACGGCTACTACTATCTGCTAATCAATGACGAGTTCATGATTGGTTACGATATTGACTGATAATCCACGGACAGACCTTACCGGGGCCCGGCAGGGTCTGTTCCGGCTTCGGTCTGCCGACGGCATAGTCCCTTTTTATCGACGGCATGGCCATGCGCTGTCCCTTTTTACCTCAGATCTTCCTTTTCTATCTTTCCATCCGCCTGTTTTCAATCCTTTTCTATCCATCCCTCTTGTAGCTGCTCTTCCGTTCTCCGCCGTGCGACCTCGGGGGATTGGATTTTTCAGCAAAGGTAACCGCCGGTTTCCATTCCTGCCAATGCCGGCATTCTGCCCGTGGGGTCTCGGAAAAATCTTCCTCTCCGGCTGTCGAGCGTATTTTTCCTTACCGGCCATGGCGGATGTCCACCGCCACCTTTCAAGGCAGAAAAATAATCCCTGCGGCCGCAAACGGGCCGAAAAAAGGGAAATAAAAAAATAGGTTAAATCATGGGTTACAACAAATTGACATCATTATCGGCCAACATCAAGGCCATAGAGACAGCAGTAGCTATCCACTCGCAGGGCAGGACAGCCACGCAAGAGGAAAAACAGGTATTGGCGCAGTATTCAGGTTTCGGCGGTATCAAGGATGTACTGGACTTGGGTACGGACAAGCCGCTTGACAAAGGGGTTGCCGGGCTTTTGAACCGTCTGCTGGATGCGTTAAGGACACTTGCAGGGGGTGACGAGGCAGCTTGCCGTTCACTTGTTGAAAGCATCAAGTCATCTGTATTGACAGCGTTCTATACGCCGCAATTCCTGATTGACGCAGTGGCGGCACAGATACACAAGACATTTTCTGCCAACGGCTTGCAGATGCAAAGTTTTCTTGAACCGAGTGCAGGTATCGGCGGTTTCCTGCCTGTAGCCATGCCCGGCACACGCAGCTATGCCTTTGAAAAGGACACCATTACAGGACTTGTACTTTCGCTGCTGCATGAGGACGCAACCGCCGTAACGGCAGGGTTTGAAACAATAGACACACAGGAGCTGGAGCATCTGAAATTCGATGTCATTGCCTCAAACATTCCTTTCGGCAACTTCCGTGTGTTCGATGCCGACCTGTGGAAAAAGGGCGGTATCTACGAACAGGCCACAAAGACCATTCACAACTATTTTTTTGTCAAGGCTATGGAACTGCTTTCCGAGGGCGGTCTGCTTGCCTTTGTCACTTCAAGAGGTGTGGCCGACACGGCAGGAAATAAGTTTGTACGTGAGTATCTGGTGAACCATGCCGACCTTATCAGCGCAATACGTTTGCCTGACGCTCTTTTCATGCAGACAAGCGGTATCGAGGTAGGCAGCGACCTGCTCATATTCCAGAAACATACCAATAAGGCGGCACTCTCCGCACGTGAACAGATGTTTTTGCAGGTGGGCAAAGAAATGTACGATATGAGCGGAACGATGACCGAAAACGCCAACAGGCTGTTTTCCATGCCGAAGACCGTACTGGCGACCGACAGCCGTATTGTGATGAACCAGCACGGCAAATATGTACGCAAACACCAGTGGCTCGGCTCTGATGCGGCCATGGCACAATACCTTTCCGCACTTCTGAAATACGACTTTGACCGGTATTTCCGCAAAATACTTTTCGGACAGCAGGGCGAAGCGTCCGTGCAGATGTCGCTGTTCGGGATGCAGGAGACGACCGCACTCTCTGTTAATAGAGGACGGAGAGCCTACACGGAAAAACTCGAGGACTGGATGAAAAGCGGTACATTGGTAATGTTCGAGGGGCAGATTGGTACGGTCGTGTTCCGCAAATCAAGCCACTATGCCGATGTGGCCGTGGATTTCGTTCCGGTGGACGAGGGAAAGGTCAATATGGAGCGTGCCGCTGACTATTTCCCTGTCCGTGAAGCGTATTTCATGCTTTCTGTCAGGGAAAGGGATCTGCAGACCGAACAGACGGCCATACGTGAACGGCTGAACACGCTGTATGATGCCTTTGTAGCCAAATGGGGATTTTTCCATGAGAACGACAACAAGGAGTTTATCATGCTTGACAGCCTCGGTGTCGAGGTGTTCACTATCGAAATGCAGCTTGGCGGCGATATAGTCAAGGCCGACATCATGCGTGAGCCAGTGGCTTTCACGAAAATTGCGACAGACCGTATTCTACAGCCGTCTGAAGCGCTGGCAAGCAGCCTCAATTTCTACGGCAAGGTGGAAATGGACTACATCATGCGCTCTACCGGCCTGTCTGATGAAGATGTAATCGCAGCGTTGCAGGGCGAGATATTCTACAATCCTGTCACGGATGAATGGGAACACAAAGGCAAGTTCATTGCAGGCAACGTGATAGCTAAATGCACGGAATTTGTTTCCTGCATTCCCGACCTTTCGGAAAGGCAGCAGCAATGGACGGAAATATCCGTCAAGGCACTTGAGAACGCAACGCCCGAACCGATACCTTATGAAGAGTTGGATATCAATATGGGCGAGCGTTGGATTGACCCGCAGCTTTACGCCGACTTTGCGGCAGACCTTTTCGGGGTGGAAGCCGAAGTGATGTACTTTGATGTCAACGATACCTATGTAGTGCGTCTGAAAGGTTACTCCCCGGCAGCATACAACACCTATTCCGTGCGCAATTTCAACGGTGAAGACCTGTTTGTCCATGCCTTGCATGACACAGTGCCGGAGATAACCAAAGAAGTGTATCGCAACGGCGACAAGGTACGTGTGCCCGACGAGGAAGCCATTCAGGAAGCGGCCACCAAAATACAGGAAATCCGCAGCAATTTCAACCAGTGGCTCGATGCCCGTCCTCTGGAAGTCAGGGATGAACTGGTACGCACATACAACGAGCGTTTCAACTGCTATGTCCGTCCGGCCTATGACGGTTCGGCACAGACCTTTCCGCAGCTTTCCTTTGAGCAGTTCCCGTACAACGAACTCTACCCGTCGCAGAAAGACGCAATCTGGATGATTAAGCAGAACGGTGGCGGCATCTGCTGGCACGAAGTAGGCACAGGCAAAACCATGATTATGTGCGTCTCGGCCTATGAAATGAAGCGTCTGGGATTGGTACAGAAGCCTCTGATTATCGGCCTGAAAGCGAATGTACACGAAATTGCCGACACGTTCCGCAAGGCATACCCGAACGCAAAAGTCCTGTACCCGGGCAAGGAAGATTTCACACCGGCCAACCGCAAAGAGGTGTTTTCCAAAATCAAGAACAA